>Ga0208297_1000127_pt1 | contig 192123 bp, 167 predicted proteins | sample LMS_cellobiose_e_FD_187367 | JGI IMG/M metagenome (GOLD analysis project Ga0208297, IMG submission 187367) | Rumen-fistulated moose microbial communities from Alaska, USA - LMS_cellobiose_enrichment (SPAdes) (version 2) | ecosystem: Host-associated > Mammals > Digestive system > Stomach >... | reverse complement strand
ATTTTCATTTTTGGTATTTTGGTATATCATAAGTTTAGCACCTTTCTTTGTATGTTAATGTTTGTGGTGAACTTATTATACCAAAGATTTGGTGCTTTTTTAATGTCAATGCACCGATTTATTAAGTTGTATTCCTTGAGAAATCAAGTGTTTTCACCAGCTTCGCTGGTGGGAAAGTTGAGTAATGTTTAAATAGATATATATAGTGTTCTGGAGGTTAATCTATATTTGCTATAAAGTATTAAAGTTAAATTGCTTTTATAATTGCTTTTATCTTTTGAAAATAATAGTCGTAAAACTAGTATCTTTTATTGGAATTTGAGAACTATTTTTTAAATTGTTTTCTAATTTCTGTTTACTTATCATACCTCTATTTACATTATACAGTTAATGGGTGTAGAACTTTTATTAATTGTCTCGTTAGTATTCGTTAATATCCGGGGGTTGATTCTTCAGAAGTAATACATAAAAATTGCTCAAGAAGGTGACTAATAATCGCCTGGCTTGAGCATTTTTAGTATTTTGTACCTAGATTTACAGTAGCGTATGTCGGTTATGGTACTGTATCTGTAGCCATAGATAATCTGCAGCAGCACAAGACTGCATTTATATATAGCAACAGAATTGTTAACGCATAAAGAATAAGAACATAGCAGAAATATGTACAATTAAAATAACAGGCATTCCAATTAAAAATTTTGTATGCTTTGTTTTGTGATGAAATAGGAACATACCAAGGAGTGAACCCAAACTGCCTCCAATTACGGAGGTTAGAAAAAGTGTACTTTCTTTTATCCTCCACAAACGTTTTCTGGCCTTGTATTTATCCAATCCCATAAGCAGAAATGAGAGTAAATTCGCAAAAATTAAATATATCAATAATAAATTAAGTAAATGCAATTGGTCTAATCCTCCTTAATATTATCTTGTTTTTTCTTTCGGACTTTGTTTTCCAAGAAAGCTAATATTTGCTTTTTTTCACTTTCGTTTAGCTTGCGAAAAAGGGTAAATAGTCGCTTTTCCTCCGGAGTTAACTGGATAATCCGAGATTTACCCTGTGGCAATGAATCTTTCTCCATATCAATATTATAATTCACAGATTCATGGAGAAGATCGCCGGACATAGGAACAGTTCTTGAATTTATGAAAACTTCTATGTCAACATTATATAGTTTGGATAATTTCAGCAATGTTCTATAATCGGGAGTGCGTTTACCGGCTTCGTAGTGGGCATAACCCTGCCGTGTCATGTTTAGGTACCCTGCCACTTTAGTCTGCGTATAGTGTCTGGAGGTTCTTAATTCCTTTAATTTGTCCTTAAGTAATAATTCTGGCATAGTAAACTCCCTTTATCACATATTTGTTAGAAAATAAAATGGATTGTAGAGCAGGATTTTTACCGGAATCATAAAACCTAACCTTAAATGCCAAATCGTATATTTTCCCTTCTTATCTCCCTCTTAATAGTGTATTATGCATCAATCTAAATTGATGTTGTTAAAATTATATACCAATTCTCGTATTATCTCAATTTAAACTTTGATACAGGGGAGCACCGAGGTAAAGGGAAAAAGTTAAAATATTCATTATAATAACTGTCTGGTAAGACTTTAAGGGCTGGTATAAAAAGACAAATATTAAAATGGTTAAAATTTACTATTTACAGGAATGTCTTGTGTATATTTGGAGGATAGTGGAAGGCATAAATTCAAAGAATGCAGGCAAAAAGGGGCTGTAACATAGGAAAAAAGGGCTTAATTGTAAAGAATTTTCCAAAAAACCATTTGACATAAGTTCATTAAAGTGTTATTATAAAGTTGTTGCAGCAGATGCAATGTACTATAAATGTAGATTAATTTATTTGGAGGAAATAACATGAACAAAGGTACAGTAAAATGGTTTAACAATCAAAAAGGTTTCGGTTTCATCTCCGATGAGCAGGGAAATGATGTTTTCGTTCATTACTCAGGTTTAAACATGGATGGTTTCAAGTCTTTAGAAGAAGGACAAGAAGTTGCTTTCGATGTTGTTCAGGGAGCTAAAGGACCTCAGGCCACTAACGTAACAAAATTATAATCATCAAAGTTTCAGTGTACCTTTTTCTTGATATATAAATTTTAAGAATTATTATTTTTAAGAATTTTTATACAGAAATAGCTATATTGTAATCAACGAGAATGATTTAAAGGTTATCCTTCGGGATAACCTTTTTTTGAACATAGAAATATTAAGATAAAAGCACCTTTGCTGTGTTGCACCAAATAGTCATCCGATGGACGTCAAACTAAATGAGGTATCTATGGTAATCACATTTCTTCCGGTAAATAAGAAAATAGAAACAGCTTCAGGTATAAGTGTAGAAGCAGCCGCAGTCAAAGCCAATATTGAAACGGGGGCTGTCTGCAACGCAAAAGGAACCTGTGGTAAGTGTAAGGTAATGGTAACAAAAGGGAATAACAGACTTTTTACAGCGGAAGAATTAAAGCATCTGACGGAAGAGGAAAGAGAACGGGGCTTTCGATTAGCCTGCTGTTTCATTCCTGAAGATGATACCTGCGTAATTGTTAATAAACCAACTCATGAGAGGGACACTTATACTTTGAGTGGTATAAAAAGAAATCTGATAACTTCCAAGGAGAATGAGAACTATGGTGTAGCTCTGGATATTGGAACGACAACCTTAGAAGCCATACTTTATCATATAGCCTCCGGTCAGCCTGTATTATCTAAAGGATTGCTGAACCCTCAGAGAATCTATGGAGGAGATGTAGTATCCCGTATTACCTATTCCTTAGCAGAAGAGAAAAATACAGAAATCCTGCAAAATATACTCCTTAAAGCCTGCAATAAACTCATAAATGAACTTGCATTCCAGTATGGAATAAATGTTAATACTATAAAAAGAACGGTGGTAGCCGGAAATACAACTATGACGGGGCTTTTTCTGGGCCGTTCCCTAAGGAAACTTTCAAGAGCTCCTTTTCAGCAGGACAGCTATAACGGAATTACTCTGACCGCCAGAGAGGCGGGCATGAATATAGGGGTGAACGGTTCCGTCTTTATAATGCCTGGAATCGGGGGACATGTAGGCGGGGATACCCTGGGATGTATATTAAGTACAGGACTTAATAAGGAAAATAAAAAGATTCTCCTTATGGATATCGGTACCAATGGAGAGATGGTGCTATGCAATAAGGGAAGGCTGACCGCTTGCTCCACGGCCGCCGGACCCGCATTTGAAGGCGGCAATATCTCTTGTGGCATGAGAGCAGAAACCGGTGCTGTAACATCAGCAAAAATGGTGAATGGAAAGCTGGAGCTTCATTATATTGAGGAAGAAGACGAAAAGGTATCTCCGACTGGTATCTGTGGTTCTGGCCTTATAGAATGTATCTACGAACTTTATAAAAATCAATATATGGATGAAACCGGAAGACTTTTAGGAGTGGCAGGAGAAGAGAATCTTTACCGAATATGGAAGAGGGATCGTGAAGAAATACTTCTTACTCAGAAAGACATCCGGGAGTTTCAGCTGGCAACAGGTGCAATAAAAGCAGGTATAGCACTTCTTTTACAGGAAGCAGGCCTTCAGGTACAGGAACTTGATAAAATCTACCTGGCCGGAAACTTTGGCAGTAAACTATCTGTTACCAAAGCCATAGGTGTAGGTCTATTGCCGGATGTAAGTGAGGAAAACATAGAATATATCGGGAACGGAGCCTTAGCTGGTTCAGCAAAACTCTTACTGCAGGAAATAACCATGGAAGAAGCAGAGGCAATCAGCCGGAAGGTACACCATCTGGATCTATCAGGTAAAGAAACCTTTGAAGAGGAGTTCATAAAAGCGTTGTCCTTTCCGGTAATAAAAACAGAGCCTTCTCCCAAATCAATCTAAGGAGAAGGCCTTTTCTTTCTGTAAAAATACAATATATAATTAGGAGCTCATGGTCTGATAGCTGTCATCATTGTAATTCTTCATCAGCCTGTTTAATACCTTATAAACAGGTTTGAATAAGACAAGAGCAACTATAAAATTGCCGATACCATGTATTATATCAAAAGTCAGACCGCTTACCCAATAACCAAAAGCGCTGTTAAGTCCCCCTTGAAATCCGCCGCTTTGCAACCCCATTAAAAAACTGATAAGGGCAAAAAAAGCACCAAAACACAAACCAAAACTACCGGAGGCCAAAGCCCATATTATGGAGGACTGTTCCAGGGGAGGTGTCTTTCTAATAATCAACCTGCCAATCAGGTAAAGAATAAACCAGACATACAGGTAGCCAATAAACCAAATACCAAAGCCATAAAAGAAACCTTCCAGCAAAACAAATACTGCAATAATGAAAAGAGTTTTTCGCTTTAAGATGCAGGTATAAACAAGGATCAGCAAAGAAACCAGTTCGATGTTAGGAATCCCCTGGAGAATATACTGTACAGCAAAAAGTACAGAACTAAGCAGACCTATAATGACAGTATCTTTAATTTTCATATTAGCTCCCGTTGCAATGCCGTATCTGCCTCAGATACGGCATTGCCATAAAATCAAGATGTGAATTATGTATGCAAGAATTCACATTAACACTCATTCCCCAGGCAAGCCTGGGTATTGACCAAATAGGAAGTGTAAAGGTCTTATATTTCACGAAAACACTCCTACAAGCATTTATGTTTTTACTAATATCCGACAGTCAGTGTAATCTCAAAATGATCACCATCGGCAATGGGAGTCGTATCAACACCGGTATTTATGCTCTCTCCGCCTTTGGTAAAGCACCACCATTCCTGATTGCCGTCATCAGCAGTTACACCATCAACAGTTTTAACATACAAACCGTATTCGGACTCTTCTCCTTCAATCAGTTTCTTCTCCTCCAGTGCCTGTCTTAAGTACTCCGCGTCGGTACTGATTTCATAGGATTTACTTGTACCATCCGTTAAAACAACCTCTGCGGTAATAGTCTTAGCACCTTCACTGGTTTCGGGTTTGAAGACATTGTACAGAACAGCCATAGCTGCAATTACAACGATGAAAATAATAACGCCAATAAGGGGCTTCTTAATTGATCTTTTGTTATCCATGATTCTCCTCCTTTAATATAATACTGAATATGTCAGAACCGAAGGGAAAAAAAATACCCTTATCCGTTGAACAGGAAAGAAGGGTGCACAAAAAAAGTACCATTCCTCCATCTTCCGTGGATCACATGCGGTACGGACAGCAAGCAGGTATTCTGGCTCATGAATCAACATCTGCAATAAAATCTTCCCGGGATATCCCAGTGATTGCATGCTTTCCCAAATCATGCGGCAATTACAGACTCCTCACATACAGCGGCGGGACCGCACAGGACTTTAACCTGTTTCCCTATTATGTCGCCACTAAAAGCGACCACTTACTGCCATTTAAGACCTATAAAGTATATCATTAGTATCATGGACTGTCAACTTTATAGGAAGGTATTCCAGTTATATAGAGAAAGAGGTTTAGGGGACGGACGATAATTGAGAGTTTTGTTTTTTCGTTTTGTCGCTCAAGGCTCCGTATGTCACTAAAGCAGCAGCTGCCGTTCCTGTAAGCGGAAAAAGTACCAAACTCGCTGCCGCGCTGTGGCATCGGTAGCTTGCAGCTGCTCAAACACTGGCACTTTTCCCGCTAGTCACGACAGCTGCCGCTTAAGTGTCATATGGAGCCTTTCGATACAAAACGCTAAAACAAAACTCTCAATTATCTGTATATTCACTATAATTTATTCAATACATTTGCTATTTGTATCTCATCATACCTCAAATGTAAATTGAAAAGCTGAAGTCAGCAGCATAAATGCCTGTTAGTTAAGTAACATAAAATCTATTTATAAATGATGGGATTAATCTATATTTATTTTTTCTGTAACTATTGATTAAGGAATAGAAAATGATCAGAATCAATATAAATGTTAAGTGTATTCTCCTACAAATTAACAAACGAACCCTAAACCTCTAATATTACTCAACTACTGTTAAATATACGACTTAATAATACGAATAATCACAGGTTCGGTTCCGTATGAAGACAACCAGATGGATATGAGGGCAATTTAGGAATTTTGCATTGAGAGGTTCCTTATGATACTTAAATGGCAGTAACTGTGATAAGGGTAAGCAGTGCCATTGTCTGAGCACAATAAACTGCCGCAGCCATTAATACCAAGCGAGTTTGGCACTGTTTACCCTGCTTTTGAACAGTTACTGCCATTTTAGTAGAATAAGGGTTCTCGAACAGCAAAATGGATAATTTGCCCTCATATCCATCGTCCGCCCCCACAACCCATCCTGCCAATAATGAGCAAATAAACACTTGCACTTTTCAGGGATATGGATTATTCTAGAAGGTATAAATGAATAGAAGGAGAAGACTATGAGCATTAAAAAACATTCTTTTGGCAAAACTTCAGCGGGTGAAGAGGCTACTCTATATACATTGATTAACAAGAAGGGCATGTCAGTCAGCTTAACGGACTTTGGGGCCAACATCGTAAATATTATTGTACCTGATAAAGACGGTAAATATGATGATGTAGTCCTTGGTTATGATAATGTAAAAGGATATGAGGGGAACCCGGCAGGCTATGGTTCTTTCATTGGAAGACATGCCAACAGAATAGACGGCGCATCTTTTGAACTGAACGGAAAGACATATACCTTAGAGAAAAACGACGGAAACAACAATCTGCACGCCGGTTCAAAGAGTTATAATAAGTTTATCTATGAAACTGAAACATTTGAAGAAGAGGATGCGGATTCCGTAGAATTCTCCAGGCTAAGCCCTCATATGGAACAGGGTTTTCCCGGAAATCTTGATATCAGTGTAACCTATACCTTAACAGATGATAATGAACTGGTTATAGAATATATGGCAGTATCTGATAAAGATACCATCTGTAATCTTACCAACCATTCCTATTTTAACCTTAACGGACAAGCTTCCGGTTCTGTCTTAAGTCAGAAGGTTATGATAAATGCTGATACATTTACCCCTACCAATGATGCCTTGATTCCTACAGGTGAAATCATAAGCGTTGAAGGAACACCTATGGACTTCCGTAAATTAAAAGCCCTCGGAGAGGATATCAATGCAGATTATGCACCCCTGAAGATAGCAGGCGGCTACGACCATAACTATGTGTTAAATATCAGCGGCACAGAAGTTGAAAAGGTAGGAGAGCTTGTAAGTGATGAAAGTGGACGAACCATGGAAATCTTTACAAATAAACCTGGTATGCAGCTATATACCGGAAATTTCATCAGCGGAACAGAAGCCGGCAAGAAGAATTTCGTATACCAGAAAAATGATGGTGTATGTTTTGAGACACAGTTCTTCCCTAATTCCTGCAACAGACCCGAATTTCCTTCCTGTGTATTGAAGGCAGGCAATGAATATGATTATGTAACCGTATATAAATTCGGTTTAAAATAATGAAATAAAAAAAGTGCTTATTCTTTTTGTGGAAAACAAAAGGAATAAGCACTTTTTTTATTTACTGTAATATAATTATTTCGTACCGTATATTCTGTCGCCGGCATCACCGAGACCGGGAAGAATATAACCTTGTTCGTTCAGTCTTTCATCAAGGGCACCTACGAAAATATCAACGTCCGGATGTGCCTGTGTAAGGCGCTGTACACCTTCTGGAGCAGCGATAAGACATAAGAAGTGTATTTTGCTGATACCTTTATCTTTTAGAAGTGTAATAGCAGCAGAAGCAGAACCACCGGTAGCTAACATGGGGTCTACTACAAAAATTTCTCTTTCACTTGCATCAACGGGAAGTTTACAGAAATATTCAACAGGCTCAAGGGTTTCTTCATTGCGGTACAGACCAATATGACCAACCTTGGCATTAGGGATGAGGTTTAAGATACCGTCAGCCATATGAAGGCCGGCTCTTAAGATGGGAACGATACAAAGTTTCTTACCTTCGATTTCCTGTGCGATAGTTTTTACAAGAGGAGTATCGATTTCGATATCTGTTAAAGGAAGTTCTCTAGTAGCCTCATAACAGATTAACATGGCAACCTCAGAAACCAAATCACGGAATTCCTTGGTGGAAGTAGCTTTGCGTCTCATAATACCAATTTTATGCTTAATCAACGGGTGATCCATAACAACAACTTTAGACATAATTTTGCCTCCAAATTTAATATTTACAAGGTTGTCCTACAAAGGGGCCTTGTTTGCTCTACCTGCCATTATATCAAACTTCCTGCCTCAAGAAAAGTAGAAAATTATATTTTTTGGCTGGAAATTGGCTCCTTACTGGTAAAAATGACCATATTTGGACAGAGGAGAAGCCCGGTAGAGGGGGGAGGGTTACTACCAGGCTTTGTTTTATGAAAAAAATTATCTTGTTAGCATTATTGTATAACATATTATTTGTAATATAGCTAATTGCTATGTTTAAATTATATCGGACATATATGATTATAGTATGGATGATTTATGAACATTTTGTGAATATTAGGACTGGGTTTTTTATGAGAAAATATCAGAATTTACCAAGGCTACATTTCGCTTGATTACAGATAATAATTGAAAGAAAATGAAAGTAGAGGGAGTATTTTTGGTGGCCAGCGTATTTCGTAAACTGATAAGCAGAGAGTTTGGGGAAAATATTTATTTCAAATACTTTTACGTTTGTCAGAAAAGCTTAAAGGATAAATTTTTTGACAGCAATGAGATCTATCAGGATATTTATAAACGTGTAGAAAGAAAGGACAAAGGAGATATCAGGAAAATGCAGTCCCGCTTAAATGAATCTCTGATAATAGCGGTCAGAATAATAAAGACTTACATGATATTTCTGGTTTATGTATTAGCAGCAATATTTTATCTTGTTACCTTAGGGCTTCATCCGCTGTTCACGATAGTGGGAATACTGCTGATTATCCTGGTGCTCCTGCAAAAAACCTATGAGTATCTGATAAATAAATACTGCTATATTGATGCACAGATTGTTTTAATTTATAAGAATGTCCTGGAGAAATTACTTCTTCCGGAGGACAAAAATGAAAGATGAACCTTTTGACCCCTTTCAGGAATAAAACATAATATATTCAATTGCTTAAAGAAATGGAAGAGGTGAAAGTGAATTAATATGCAATAAATAAGTTGAATTAAGTTTCCAGACCTTAAAGCTTTAATACCAGGTATTACAGGTATCAATAAGCAGGTTAGAGGATACTTAATTCAACTTATATAATTTATAAGAACATTACAGATAAGGAGGACAAGGTATTAAAGGTTCCATGCATCAACCAACTTGGAATAAGGGAACCTTCTGCCTGCTTTTCACATACATAACCCATACAAATTCCAATTGCACCGGTAAGTATAGAAATAATGACAGCTTTTAAAAGCCCTGCAGAGGAGTACAGCATTATGCCATGCATTGATCCAAATATAACCCCTTGCAGTGTATTACCAAATGCAAATCCAAATTTCTTAATCAGACGCTTGCCAAGAAAACCTCTGAAAAATAACTCTTCGTTAAAGGAAGTCTGAAAAAAAGCATATATCAGGGCAGGAATGAAAGCGGATATTCCCTTACCGTTAAATTGTGAAGTTGCAAGGCTGGCATTATCATATACCAAAGGAATTATCACAACGAAAGCACTCAAAAAAACAATCTCAATAATTATAATTATGAACCAGAATCTTTTTCTGTCTGAAGTATGAGGTTTTTTATATCCTATCCATTGAAAAAAGGTATTTTCTTTTCTGGCTGTAATCAGCCACCAGATGAAAGGGATTATTGATAATAATATAAACTGTACGATTGAACTAATTATAATGTTTATAAACAACTGCATTAACAGCCTCCTATATATATCTGAAACATTTTGGGCTGTTACTTTATTCCAGATTAAGTTTCTTTTTCAAAACATTAATGGTACCCAGATAGCAGGCTGCAGTTAATATAAATATAAATATCGTCATACCCAGGAAAAGGGCAAAGTCCGGCGCATCAATATACCCAGGTCCGTTAATCAGAACGAATACCATCATCATAGCAAATAGTAAAAGCTCCATTACTACATAAATAGCGCCGTAAGAGACAAAAGCACCTATTATCCTGTGACTGGTAAATAGCTGTCCTAAGGCTATTGCGAAATATACCAGCACAATACTGGAGACTATAGAGAGAATTACAAGTACAGCAGCTATTATCAAAAGAAGAGGTTCGGCTAATCCTGATTCATGAACAAGTTCCTCCCTGAAAAGGTTTATAACTGCACTTACAGTATCATGATGGCCACTGGCATAAGCAAGGGCCAGTAAGGATAATATAACGGCTATTATGCTGGCAATTGTATGGAAACAAGATATAACTAATTTGGATAATACCAGATCGCTGGTTTTTACTGGGAGGGTGAACATCAGATAGCCCTCATCGGTAAGCAGATTTTTGTAAAAGCGTACATATAAAAGGAGTGTAGTTCCTGCGGCAATCAATACGAGAGAGATACCGTAGGTAAAGGTTGACAAGCCTGTAATTAGGTTACTAAAATCATTATCCCAGTGGGCCAGTAAGCTGGTTATCAACGTGGTACAAACCAGAATCATATAGAGGGGAAGCAAAATCCGAATGGTTGCTTTCCATTCCTGTTTAATAAGTTTTCCTAACATTTGTACACCTCCCTGAAATAGGAATCAATTGATTTCCCGGTATCATTCCGTACTTCATCAACCGGTGAATGCAATAAAACACTTCCGTTCTGGATAAAAATAACATCGTCCAATACTTTTTCCACCTCTGCTATCAAATGGGTTGAGATCAGTACAGTGGCATTCTCATTGTAGTTGGTAATAATCGTATTTAATATATAATCTCTGGCAGCGGGATCAACACCGCCAATGGGTTCATCCAGACAGTAGAGGTCTGCCTTGCGGCTCATTACCAGTATAAGCTGAACCTTTTCTTTTGTACCTTTCGATAAAGTCTTTAATTTCAGCTCAGGATTAATGTTTAATCGCTTTAGCATTTCCAATGCTTTGTGAATATCAAAGTCAGCATAAAAATCACGGAACAGGTCCAGCAGATTTTTGATATGCATCCAGTCTGCCAGATAATTTCTCTCAGGAAGGTACGAAACACACCTTTTGGTCTCTATTCCCGGCGCAAAGCCGTTGATAAGCAGATCCCCCGAATCCGGAACCAAAAGGCCGTTAATCAGCTTGATAAGTGTTGATTTACCGCTGCCATTCGGTCCTAAAAGACCGGTTATCCTACCTCTTTCGAGTGTAAGATTAATATCCTTTAGTACTCGTAAGCCGGAGTAACTCTTGTTAACTCCCTTACATTCTAAGATAGCATTCATTCTTTCTCCTCCTTATATTTACGCATCCGGACGATAATATCCTCCGGAAGGAAACCCAAAAGCTCCATATCTCTTAAAAAGACTCTAATACGGTTATCTGCTTCGGACTCTTTCATAGCCTGAATCAGAGCGGTATCATTCGTAATAAATTTACCATTGGTACGGTAAGTTGATATCAGCTCCATTCGTTCAAGCTCTGACAAAGCCTTTTGCATCGTATTAGGATTCACTCCGGCATCTGCCGCCAAATCCCTGACAGAAGGGAGTTTAGAACCCGGTTCTATTTGACCGGATATGATCCCTCTTTGTATCTGTTCGATTATTTGAAGGTAAACGGGTCTCTCAGAATCAATATTCCATTCCATTCTTTACTCCTCTCCTATTGATTGTATCATTGTATTAAGTGATTAATACAATGATACAATAGAGTGAAAGTTTTGTCAATACAGTTATGAAATATTTGGAGAATAAAAATATAAGCATTAATTAAGCTGAATAAGCTATAAAAGCCATTAAGTCATAAAAGTGATTAAGCTATAAAAGTGATTAAGCCACAAAAGTAATTAAGCCATAAAAGCCACTAAGCCATAAAAGCTATAAAAGCTTATTACCTGTCCAAAAGTTCATAACCTATATAGATATCAAAAAGAAAATAATCAGCCTTTATTAACATGGATTAGAAATAAAATACGAGCCATTTAGTCAATAGTAATACTATATGTATAAAAGTTACTAATTTACGGGAGGACAAAAGAATTGCTAACAAGAGTAAATAAAAAAATACCGGAAACAGTACAACAGTTTCCGATATTAGATATAAATTAGATTTCTCCATAATTACATATTCTCTGTAAAAATCGTATTTTAGTTTACCATATAAGTCAAGAATGGTTTTAAATATACTATCATCATATTAGAACTAATTACTTAGTCAGTTATTAATTGACGATAAAAACTGCAGTTAACTTATTGAGAATTCTGTACAGGCTTCTCTTCCTAATCAGATACAGCCTCCATGCTGATATTCCTGCTTTTCAGATGAAATATTGTTTGGTCCTTCCATTTGAATAGAAAAGTTCCTTCACACAGATGAGCTTCTTTGATGACACGGCTCATCCTGCCTTTATTTGGTGCATTTAAGCTGTAGGAATTCATTGCTGGGTTATCCTTTATTTTAATCAGCATAAAATAATCACCTTGTCTTAGAATTATAAGTTCAGGTGTAGCTTTTAAAATACGGACACCCAGATAGGTGGCAAGGCGGTATTCCCGGCCTCGGTAGTGTATGGCACAGATACAGCCGGTAAACTCCGTTCCCCATAACGGGATATGTGCAATGGAAAGAAATACAGAGCAGTTGTCCGTATTGAAATTATTGCACTGGAGCCATAGATAGGAACTGGGGAAGGAATGTCCCCAATCTTTTTCAATATAGCCAATTCCCTTGTTAAGGTTATAGGTCTTATTGTTTAATTGAAGACTGCCAGATAGATGATGATTCATACTGATAATCTCGTGCTTACATTCCATGAAAGGAAAGTATCTGAAGCAACCCATAATACTGTAAGCAATAGGTTTTGGATGGCGATATAAAAGATTACCTTTTAACTTCAACTCCTCGTTATCGATATCCAGCATTATTCCATCCTTTGTAAAGACATTCTTCCCTAAACGGATATAGCAGGCTTTTCTGTCCATATAACAATCATCTTGAGAATAATTGATACTGTAAGCATTCTTTCCTGCAATAACCTGTAGAAAGGCTCGTGTTTCACTGCCATACTCTCTGTTGATACCAGGAATGAATGCCAGTATTTCATCTCCTATCTGATGTTTAAAATACCAGCCTTCAAAGTATGGTTTCTGCTTCAGGAGATTCTTCATGAAATTCCCTCCTTGTAATGGAATTGTTAGAGGGTTCGTCAAATAACTGACCATCATAATTAAAACGGGAGCCGTGGCAGGGGCAGTCCCAGGTCTGCTCTTCTTCATTCCATTCCAGCTGGCATCCCAGATGGGGACACATGGGGTCCACGGCAAACAGCTGATTATTCTTATCTTTATATACGCCGACCTTCTCGCCCTCCAGCTCTATAACCCGGCCGGTACCCTCTTCGATTGCAGAAAGACTGGAAGGGACAGGTTTTAATTTCTTCAAGACCAGTCCCACAGCACTGTGTCCGGTTTCGTTAAGAAGGCTGGTTATGGAAGCAGTCAGTTTAAACCGCTGAGGAGTAAAGACCTCTTCATAGGGGTTTTCTTTTCCCGTTATCATATCGCTGATTAACTCTGCTGCCACCATTGCTGTGGTCATACCCCATTTATGAAAACCTGTTGCCACATACCAATTAGGTGTCTGCTCCGAAAATTTACCGATATAAGGAATTCCGTCAAGAGTTTGACAGTCCTGAGCTGACCAGCAGTATTTCTCCTCAGCCTCGGGAAAATGCTCCCTGGCAAAGCTCCTTAAGGCCTCATACTGTCCGCCGGTTTTATTTTCACCGGTTCTATGACCGCTGCCGCCAAGTATTAAGAAATCCTCATAACGACGGAAGGAGTACCCGCTTTTCTTATCCTCCTTATAGGTTCCGTCCAGTGGGTAGGGAGTTTTAAGGCCAAGGCAATAAGAACGTTCCTGATGCATTCTGGCAAAGTAGTATCCGGGAGTAATCAGGAAGGGATAATGCGAAGTCATTATAATATGTTTGGCTTTTATTTTGCCGTTTAGAGTAGTCACTGTATCTTTATCAATTCCTATGACTCTGGATTTTACATATATAGTAAGCGGTTTTTCTATAGTCTGGAGGAACTTAAGAGGATGAAACTGTGCCTGTTCCGGGAATTTCACAGCACCTTTTACCGGAAAGGGCAGAGTGGTTTTATCTGTATATTCTGCCGGGATGCCACAGGCAGCTGCAGCCTTTACCTCTTTCTCGAGGGAAGAAATATCTCCAGTGGAATATACATAAGCCGGGAGCCTGCTAAAATTACAGGAGATGGAATTCTCTTTTATTAAATTATCATATTTCGTTATGGCTTCTTCATTTGCTTTGGCATAAAGAGAAGCTTTTTCCTCACCAAAATCTTTTATCAGCTGATCATACATAAGTCCATGAAAAGATGTGATTTTAGCGGTAGTATTTCTTGTCTGCCCCGAGGCGGTTTCATTTGCCTCTAGAATAATGCAGTCAACACCCTTTTGCTTTAAGAGAAAACCGGTGAGTAAGCCCGTTATGCCACCACCTATTATAACTGTATCGACACTGGCTTCTCCCTGCCATTGTTCTCTGGCTTCAAAAGAAACATCTTTTTCCCATATTGAAGTAAAGCGATTACTTGGCATATTTCTGTCCTTTCTGTGATAAACCATTATTAGGATAGGTTTTCCTTTTCTGTGAAGTTTTAAACATATGAGAATTTTCTTATAAGAATTACAGGCATTATATCTTTATTTCTGTTTTGTCCTGACGCAAAAAATCCCTGCAGAATGCATCATCTGCAGGGAAGGAGAATAGAGTTAAATTTTAGTAATTATATTTATTTCATATACAAACCGATTAATTCCATATCTGTGTTAAAGCTGATGGTAAAAGTTATGCTCTGCTCCTCATATTTGGCAACTACAACTGCTACGGCACTGTCTTCTTTTGTAGCTTTGATCTTCTGACCTAAAACCGCTATGTTTTTGTATTCTTTAAACTCACCGGCATTGCTATAGGTATTCTCAACAGCATCCTTTAAGACATCAGCTGACAGCTGTTCTTGCAGGTCTTCCTGACACATTTGACTGACCTTGTCATATTCGGCATTATTCAAATATTCTATTACCTGTTTTGCTGATTTTTCTACGGTCTCTTTATCAAAAGCATCTGATAACTTACCGGAGGAACAGCCTCCGAGTAAAACAGTAGCAAAGAGCGATATAAATAATACAGATACTAATTTTTTCATTCTATTCCTCATTTCTGCGTGTAAACGCTTATTTTAATCTAAGTATCAACTGTGTGCCTTGGCAAAGGAATAATCCGGGATGTGAAAAACCGATATTTGGACCTTTAACATACTCACATTCATAAGCAGCTTTCAGATAATCCGTCGTAAATAGGAGCTATAGATACATGGCAGTTCTGATAGTTTTCTATCTTTCATGGCTATAAGTAATTGCCAGTAGCTTTTTGCCCATTCTTTGTTCTGTGACTAAAAAGGCGAAGCCCGAAGAGCAACACGAGAAAGGATACAACCATAATATAAATTTCAAGGCCTGCAACACTTATGGAAAAGGCTGCCGGCAGAATTACCAGCATACTGTCTAAGAGACCATGGAGCAGAATTGCCAGTAGAGTATATCTTCCGGATTTTTGTACCCTTATGCCATGCAGCACTACTAAAGTGGCACCGGTATGAAAGGCTATTGCAAAGATTCTTTCAATACCGCCCAGCAATATGGAAAAATAACTGCTTTCAGAAAGGTTAAGGTATCCTAAAGGATAGAGAAACATGGCTGCTAAATTGTTGATACCCACCAGTAAGATTGCTTCAATTCCTCCATGTCCAAGTCCAAAGGATAAACCGTCCCAAAGTCGGGTGCCGCCTTTCAGGAATTTCTTAAGGAAAAGAAGTCTTGCAGTTTCTTCAAATACTCCGGCTGTCAGTCCAAGGAAGATACCATATGCGTAAGGCTGTGTCTGAAGCATAAGGAACCATTGGAAATTTGGCAGTACATATTGAAGTAAAGGGATACGTAGTAACATCTGGCTGATTACAAAAGCAGTCATACCAAGGAGAAAAGGTTTCAACATACGATCAGCTTTCTTACGCAGCAGCAGGAATCCCGCAAGGGGGATACCAAAACACAGTAAAACATCAAAGCCCAAGCATAATTCTTGTAATAAAATATTGTTCTCCCCACTCATACTGAACATCTCCTTTATAATGTGCTATTACCCGTTCCACGTTCTTAAGTCCCAAACCCTCATGAGAGAGTTTCGTGGACAGAAAACCCCTACTAGTCTTAACAGGTTCCTTTAACATGGAATTTTTCAGGTTAATGGATATAAAATCATGTATCATGACAACACGAAGAATAATTCGTTTATCCTGGCTGTCTGCTGCAGCTTCAATGGCATTGTCCAGTATATTGGCAAATAACGTGGTAATATCCACCTCCCGGATAAAGCTTAAATCCACCTCTGAGATCTTGATATCAGCCTCAATGTCATGAGCCTGCATTATCTGCACCTTGTCGTTAAGTATAATATTTAGGATTTTACAGCTGGTGTAATATTTCTGTCCCAGTTGATTGAGTATGTCATGAACATCTTTGGTGTATTGGCAGCCTATGAGATTCTGCTGTTCCTCGTACAGATGCTCCATAGCCAGAATATGATTTCTGATATCATGGACAAGCTTTCTGGTATTGTCATATTTCTGTTCCAGACTTTCATAATAACGGGAATGTATTACCTGCTGCTGTACGTAAAGATTTAATTCATTTTCCAAATGCGTATTCTGGGTAATGATGTCAAATACACTGGTAAAGTATATATTAAGTCCAATCAGAAGAGCTATATTGATTTCAAAAAGAAGGATGGAGCCTTCTGATGGATAGACCTGCATGAAATACATCATACTGAACAAATTAATGATACTAAAAACGGGAAGAAGGAAGGAGTTGAGCATCTGCCTTCTGGTAATCTGTTCTTTCTGCCTTCTGCGTATAACATTCACCAGTATTTTTAACACAATAAATTCCACAAAACGTATGGTAATGATAAGTACCATATAATAGGCTGTTTCATTGATAAAATAAATAATTCCCGCCTGAAACATTAGCTGCAGGAGTAAAATGGAAAGAATGTCTGTCAGATAAAAGGCAACAACAAGGCCTGTATAATACACGATATATAATCGCAGGTTATTGTAAAGATAGTGGCCTATTACTGGAATAAACAGCAATGCAATAAGGTTAATCAAGCCGTTACCTGTAAATGAAAGCAGGAGAGTTATTAGCATATATACAGTCAGTATAAGGTTTTTCTTAGATGCAGTGACGGTTATATTAGTACCGATGCTTTTCATACCATTGAAGATAGAGGTAAGTATGAAAACACTTCCAAGCAGGGGGAGGACAAAATATAGCAATGTTTCGATCATAAGCGTAATCCCATTCCTTCCGACAGATAATGATTGAGTGCTTTGCGAAATTCCATGGACTTTTTCTGTGAAAGAGGAATCGTAAGCCCGTTTGACAGATAGATATCATATCCTTTGATGCTCTTAACCGAATAAAGATTAACCACAAAACTCTTATGGGGCATAAAAAACCCTTTATCCTGTAATTCCAGCGCAAGTTCCGTAATCTTACGATTCAGTATATGTGTTCCCTTGGCTGACCTTAAGTACACCTTTCGGTTCAGATATTCGAAAAATAATATATCCTTCGGGTTAATACGTATAATTCCGTCAGTGGTATGAAATTCCAGCAGCGTATCTGCAGGTAGCAGCATGTATTCAAAGGCTTCATCCAGCTGCCTGTATAACTCCTCAGGTTTCAGGGGTTTCAGAAGATAGGCAAAAGCATGGACTGCAAAGGCAAATACTGTATAATCACTGTAATTGGTTACATAGATTAATTTGACCTTTTTGTTCCTTTGCCGTATCAGCTGTGCGGTTTCTATACCGTTTAACTTCAGCATATCGATATCTAACAGAATAATTTCATATTCCAGGGTACTATTAAGAAGGGATTCTCCGCTGGTAAAGACCTCAATCTGCAGTTCTCTCCCCGGATACTCTTTTAATAACTTTTTCGTATGCTGAAGTACAGTTATTTCATCATCACAGATTGCTATACTAATCATGTATTTCTTAAATTATCCTTTCTATACAGGCGCCATAATCACATTATAGGTACCTGCCATAAAATTGCAATACATCTGGTCTAAGGTATGGCGTTTTCAGTCTAAGGTAAGCTTAAATCATTGGTTTCACTTATTTTACCATTTGAGACCATAAAATACAAATCACAGGAAATTGACATTGTTAAAGGAATCTTGTATAGTTTAGAATATCACTTGAAAGTCAGGTACACACTATGGATATTAACTTAATAACCTTTTTGATTGTCTGTCCGCTGGTATTCCTGGCAGGAGTTATTGATTCCATTGCCGGAGGAGGAGGTCTCATCTCATTACCAGCTTATCTAATCGCAGGAATTCCACCCCATTATGCGCTGGGAACCAATAAACTATCCTCCTGTATCGGAACCTTTGCTTCAACAGCAAGATACATAAAGAATAAATCCGTCAATTACCGAATTGGAGCAGTATCGGTTATTCTTGCACTGGCAGGTTCTTTTCTTGGTGCTAACCTGGCACTTATGGTAAGCGAGAGTGTTATTAAGAACCTGCTGCTGTTTGTACTTCCCTTTACGGCTTTTTTTGTGCTTAAGAATAAGAAAGCTGACGATAACAGAGCACCCTTATCCGATAAGCTGACCTTTCTGATAGCCTGTATGGCTTCCTTTGTGATAGCTGTTTATGATGGCTTCTACGGACCCGGAACAGGAACCTTTCTCATATTGTGCTATACGGTTTTTGCCAGAATGGATATTAAGACGGCCTCCGGTAATACGAAAATCGTGAATCTATCTTCTAATCTTGCGGCTGTTGTAACGTTTCTGCTACATGGCAAGGTGATATTCCTCTTAGGTCTTACGGCTGCAATCTTTAGCATAGCAGGCCATTATATCGGTTCAGGACTTGTACTGAAGAAAGGCTATAAAATTGTAAAGCCAGTTATGCTGCTGGTTCTGGCACTGCTGTTCCTGACTATATTAACTGAAAGATAATAGCTCCTTTATAAGGGCTCTTGCAAAAGCAAGAGTCTTTTTTAAAAATTTTTTATTAATAGATTTTGTGACTTGTAAATTGCAGTAAATAGTATAAAATATATTTAAAGTTAGAAGTGACAAACATTTATGCGTTAAGACGCACACAGACAGGAGTCAAAATGAAATATAATCCGATTAACTTACTATTTATTATCCTTGGCTTTTTGGCTATGGGGATTGGATTTATCGGCATCCTTCTTCCGGTACTTCCAACTACACCTTTTCTATTGCTGGCATCCTTTTGCTTTGCCAAGGGTTCTAAAAGATTTCACCAGTGGTTCTGTTCCACGAAGCTTTATAAAAAGCACCTGGACAGTTTTCTAAAGAACAGGGCAATGACCCTGAAAACCAAATTTTCCATACTGATACCGGCATCTTTCATGCTGATTTTAGCTTTCTATTTTATACCTGTTATATATGGACGTATAGTTATTGCTATGGTTTTCGTATTTAAGTATATCTATTTTTTTACCTGTATAAGAACCATACCAGCCCAGGAAAACATAAACAGGGCAGCAGGGCTTGAACAGGATACAAAGCTTTGATTATTAAATGAAAGAGGACTATTCGATATGATGATAAACAAAAGACTGATCAATACAGTTGAGGTTGGCAGCTATAGGTATCGTCATAGGTATAAGATACTTTCGATGGGAGTAACATAGTCATTTCAATGGGAGTAACATAATTAGGGGGCTTGAGGTAGTCTTTACGAAGTAAGACAAGCTGCCGATTTCGTTTACAGTAATCGTACAGTATTTGTACGCTTTCTGTAAATAAAATTGGCAGCTTGTTAATTGTCTGCATACTTTTATAACCATGGAAAGAATCAATCAGCTTATTAAGCCCGGAAGCCACGGCCAACGATTTCACTGGTATTGGTTATCAAAATAAAGGCATCGGGTTCAGTTTCTTTGATAAAACGCCTCAGCTGTACTGCCTGGCTGCGGTTCATAACGGCAAAGATTATCTTTTTCTCCTGATTACTGAAGGCTCCTTTGGCATCGCTGATGGTAGCGCTGCGGTGAAGCGTATTTAGAATAAATTCCGAAATAGGCTTAGGATCTTTGCATATAATCGTCAGGTATTTATGAAGATTCAGGTTCTCAATAATGGTATCTACCATAGTTGACTTCACTAATAGACCCAGCAGGGATAATAAGCCAGTTGTGATGTCAAAGATCAGGAAGGAAGCCAGTGTCAGGAACAGATCCGTAATAAAAAGTGATCTTCCGATATCAATATTTGAGTATTTTTTAAGTATCATGGCAACAACGTCCGTACCGCCGGTAGAAGCTCCAATATTGAATAGAATAGCGGCACCAACAGCCGGTAACAGAACGGCAAATGCCAGTTCTAACATGGGTTCATTGGTTAAGGGACCCTTTAAGGGGAAGAGATATTCTAATAAACTCAAAGAAGCAGACATCAGGATGCTTCCGTAAGCAGTTTTATTGCCAAAGCTTCTGCCTATTACCAAATATCCTACAACCAGCAGGATCATATTAATTACAAATACAACGGTGCTGGTGCTGATCTTTGGTCCTAAGAGGCTGCTTAATAAAATTGCTAAACCTGTAACACCGCCGATGGAAAAATTATTGGGAAATTTAAAGAAATAAACACCCAAAACCACTAGTTCCACACCTGCAGATATCAGCAGATATTCTTTTAAATTGTCAACGAGTTTCTTTTTTAGTTCCACAAGGTCCTCCTTAAAATAATACCCAGAAGTATATCCCAAAACGGTACCCAAATAGACAGGAAACGTTCATGATATGTACTGTGTATTTATCATTTGTATTTCATCAGGCTTTCATTCACAAATGGTTTTAAGCCCTAAAATAGTATGATAGTTACCAGTACAAAAGTCAAGAGACCAGGAGGATTTTTTGCAGAATTTATTTACAGAAGATACTTTAAATATTACTCCATGCAGGCAGCTTCTTCATTGTGCGGACTGCAAGTTCATAGGCGGCTTCCTCATTAATACCCTGTGTACGTATAAGAAACTCAATGGTACCCTTAAGCTTTTCTTCATAAGATTGCAGAGAACCATCAGGTCTTGCACAAAAATGGCAATACTCTTTGCTTTCATCCCCTAAAGGATAATCCTCTGCTTTTGTCATTGGCATTCCACAGGAAATACAAATTTTCATATTATCTCCAATCTGTGCGCGGGCACCACTTAATTTATTGCATCAAAACATTCTAAAGCCGGAACCAGGCAATGGCTGATTCCCTGAAAACCGGATATGGCAAGCGTCATAACGATGGAATCCCGGATTTCCTCTCTGGTGGCACCGGCTTGTCTTGCCATTGGTACATGGGCAGTTACAGCTGCTGTATCACCTTGAGAGGCTTTAATGCCGATAAAGATAAGCTGCCTGGTTTTATCGTCTAAGGCTCCCGCTGTTCCTATAGCAGCAAGAAGGTTATTATAGGCTCCTGCAATTTCGGGTGATTCTTTCAGAAATACCTGAAAGGGATTGACATTATTCATAATTATTTACTCCTTTCAAAGGGATCTACTCCCAGTTTTATCAGTTCTTTCATACCAAGCTCTGTAATTTCATATTCCTTCTGGTTACTCAGGTTCTTCTCGAACCAGCCAAGCTCTACTAAGCGGTTAAATAACCGGTTTCCCAGAGTACCACCAAGATGTTCATAACAACATTTGGCTTTCAGCAGTTCTTCATTTTTTGACGGCATATATCCTTCCTCCCTCCTGCCAGAATCTGTAGGTTTAAGTTTTCCGTTTTAATAAGCTCCTATAGGCTTTAGTATATAGTCTTTACAGAAAGGAATGCGGGAAAACGTAACTTTATAATCAATATACCTTTGACTAATTTGCCTGTATCAGCAATGAAGTAAAGGAATCTGTCAGAGTAGCTTTATATGCAGCAATTACGCTGCCTTCCGGTGCAAAGATATCTCCATTTAAGAGATAATGGTGTATAAAACCAATCCACATATTAAAGAGAAGCTCAGGAGAGGGAAAGGACTTACTGCTCTTCTTAAGAACCTTACTAAAATGCAGGGAAATAGCTGATTGTACTATAATGAAGGTGTCTCTGACCTCCTGGGACAACATACGGTTCTCAATTACCAGACGGGTGTAGAAAGCTTCATATTCAGAGATTGCATCTAGGTGGGCTGACAGCAGTTCCTTAAGTGAGGAACTGGACTCAGACAGTTCATGGGTACGGAAGGCTATCTTATTGCAGAAATGGTTTACCACCTCTGCTATAAATTCTTCCTGGGTGTTAAAATGAAGAAATACTGTTCCGTGTGATACTCCGGCAGCTGTTGCTATATCAGACATCCGGGTATTTAGAAAACCCTGGCTGGAGAAAATATCGAAGGCAGTATTGATAAGCAATGCCTTTGTCTGTTCTTTTTTTAGTTGTCTTGCAGTTGGTTTGTTCAATATACTGACCTCTCAATCACTGACTGTACAGTCAGTATATTCCTAAGCGCCGGGATTGTCAATATTTTTGTAAAAATATTTCCTTCAGATTCTTTTTATGATAAAATATCTGATAAAAGCGATACCTTATAATTTCCGTGGTATAAGAAATATACAAGACGAAAGACATTATTTCTTTGTGTTCGTAAAGCTGCAAAAATAATAGTAATCATTAGAAGCTTATGAGAGGTATACCAATATGCAGTACCTGACAGGGTTCAGCCTTCCCACTCAATATGATATGGATCTATACGGTTTAACATCAGCCTATCCCTTTGGTGTGTTGTATTTCAAGGAATTAAATCATATATCCTTTGATAGGATAACAATATTCTATGGAGGAAACGGCAGCGGGAAATCCACGCTGTTAAATCTGTTATCCGATAAACTGGAGCTCACCAGACGGACGACCGTTGACAGAACCAAAGAGTTCATCGATTTTACCAGAAAATGCAGTGTAAGCCTGAATGAGGAAGAAGGCATTAAAAAGATACCAACCGGAAGTAAGATAATTACCAGCGAAGATATTATAGATGGTATTCTGGCCCAGAGAAAAGTGAATAAATCAACAGGGATTAAGCAGGAACAATCCTATGAAGAATACAATAATTTAAAATATACACCTTTTCAGTTCACCTCCATAGCAGACTATGACCGATTGAAGAAAGTAAATCAGACCAGGTCAAAAACAGCAACGAAATATATTAAACTGAATGCAGGGGAAAAGACCAGAGAGTTCTCCAACGGAGAGAATGCCCTTCGTTTTTTTGACAGGGAGCTGACACCAGGTAATGTCTACCTTCTGGATGAGCCGGAAAACAGCCTGTCCCCTAAGTATCAATACGAGCTGACAAAGCTTTTATTCGATTTGGCTAGATTTTTTGATGTACAGTTTGTAATAGCTACCCATTCACCTTTTGTACTGTCCCTTGAAGGTGCACGTATCTATAATCTGGATGAGGAACCTGTAGAAATAAGAAGATGGGAGGAACTTGAGAGTATCAGGTTCTATCATGATTTCTTTATGAAAAAGGATCATTTATTCTAAACTTTGTGGCGATAAGCTATAAGATAAGGCTTATCCGGTATAATAATATAATAGATTAGAGGCTATATGCAGCTATCCAAACAATAAATTATAAAGAAAAAAATATGAAAGGATATAAGGAAAGAAAATAAGCATAGATAATAAGCAAAGAAAAATAAACAACGAAAAAAAGTAAATACAAAAAATTAAGAAAGATAATAAAGAGATTATTGATATGCTTTACCTATATAGTACAGGACAATGAGATATAAAAGCTCTATATGGGATAACAGACGATAATACACCTTATTATCTTTTTTAATTCTATTTAGATTGTAACTCTTCTCTGATAAGTTCGAACTGTGACAGATAACAGGAAGCAGATAATAAAATAGGTGGCTGCCAGGAAACCGAACAAAGCCATAATCTCTGCGGCTGTAACAGCTTTTCCCATTACGATATCAGTGTTTCTTGAAAGTTCTGCAATATCTACGGCTTTGAGATAAGCAGTATCTTTGATTACTGTAATCATCTGTGACAGAACAGAAGGTATTATCTGTTTGTAGGTCTGGGGTAAGATGATGAAACACATCATTTGTACAAAGTTAAAGCCTTGGGAACGCGCTGCCTCATATTGACCTTTATGAATTCCGTTAAGCCCGCCTCTTATAATTTCTGCCATTACAGCTGAGGTAAAAAGTGTAAAAGCAAAGATTTCCTTGCCCAGTACGTTGCCTGGTATGACAAAGCGAAAGAAAAAGACCCAGAGGATATTCGGGGTGCAGCGAAAGAATTCGATATAAGCACCTACGATCTTATTAAGGGGCATCAGGCGGCCATGAGCGTAATTTCTGATAACAGCAAAAAGCGTCCCAAATAGAAGGCTTAGGAGGATAGTACAAACAGACAGAAAAAGAGTAAGCCTTAAACCGTCCAGCATAAAGAGGATATTGCTCCGGCTGAATATATCATTCATGAGTCCACCTCCATAATCTGCAGGGGTTTAGCTGTGGGAAGCTGTCTGGCCTTGGTCTCTAATCTTGCAGTTAAGCGGGCCAGCGGATAGCAAAGCAGAAAGTAAAGCAGTCCTGCTGACAGATACCCCTGATAGAAATAGCCGTTATTGCCTGCCCAGGATTTGGCGAAGTACATAATGTCCATTCCTGCAACCATTGCAAGTACAGAGGTATTCTTCACCAGGTTCATCGCCTGGTTAGTAAGAGGTGGAAGAATGACTTTTAGGGTCTGGGGCAGTATGATGTACCACATGGTCTGAAGATAATGAAAGCCCTGGGACTGAGCGGCTTCCGTCTGTCCTTTGCTGATAGCTTCAATGCCGCTGCGGAATACTTCGGCAATATAAGCACCATGATACAGGCCCACACCAATAATACCTACTAAAAAGTCCGGTATGGGGATTCCCAGAAAAGGTAAACCAAAGGAATAAAAGAAAACCTGAACTACCAGAGGAGTATTCTGAAAAAATTCAACATAAATTCTTGCCAGCAGCTGTAACAGCTTTACTCTGGTGCAGGATAAGATACCAAAGAGGAGCCCAAGTGCCAATGCCAGCAAGAGTCCCAAAAGAGCAACCAATAACGTTGTCTTTAATCCGGTTAAAAACTGGTCAAAATCTCCCAACAGCCTAAGCCATCTATGAGAGTCAAATAATTTTGACATGGTAAATAAGCTCCTTTCACTTAGTTTGTAATTTTACTTAAGGTTAAAGGCTGCCTTATATTCATCAAGTCTACCATTGCTGATAAGGTCCTTTATGACTCCGTCCACTAATTCAGCCAGGCCTTTGTTCTCAAGCTTGGTAGCTGCACCGTAATCCTGCTCTTTGAAGCGATCCTCCAGCATGATGGTGGTATCATCAGCATAGCTTGAGAGTATGCCTCTGTCCACGGAGAACACATCCACATTGCCGGAGGACAAAGCAAGCTTAATACTTGGATAGGTATCAAATTCTTTATAACTCACCTCGATATTCTTCTCACCGAGGTATTCCGCGACAGCATCTTTCGTAGTTGCCGCATTGGAAACCCCAATAACCTTTCCGGAGAGATCTTCGGTTTTTGTTATACCGGAGTCTTTCAGTACCAGAAAACCTACCGAATCGGTGTAATAGGAGGTTGAGAAATTCCAGCTCTCCTTCCGTTCATCGGTAATGGTAAAGGTAGCCAATACCACATCAATATCACCATTATCGAGAAGAGGGCCCCGGGTAGTAGCGTTAACGGCGGTAAATTCCACTTTATTCTGGTCTTTGGCTTCTTCCGGAGTAAGATTAAAGAGCTTCGCTGCTATTTCATAGGCAATCTCGATTTCCAGTCCTTCATAGGTGCTGGTATCGGGATTTAAATATCCAAAATTCAAGACATCCTGCTTGCAGCCGACTTTTAGAACACCATCCTTTTGTATGGTCTCCACAGCATCTTTATCCTTGCAGCCAACAAAGGTTAAAGCCATAAGAGCAGTCAGCAGCAGTGCAATAAGTTTCTTTGTTATGGTTTTCATTGAATCATCCTTTCTTTTAAACGGTGTTGTTGGGTTTCAAAATTAGGTGTATGTAATCTTACATTGAGCGCTTATAGGTAGAGTTGGTAGCAGCTGATATTACCTACCTCAGGATTTTACTTAAAAAGGTTCTTGTACGTTGGTTTTCCGGATTTTCAAAGAAATGCTCAGGCGTTCCGGTTTCTATTATTCGCCCTTCATCCATAAAGATTACCCGGTCTGCCACCTGTCTGGCAAATCCCATTTCGTGAGTTACACATACCATAGTGATGTTTTCTTTCGAAAGTCCTATCATGACATCCAGAACCTCCTGAACCATTTCCGGATCCAAGGCACTGGTAGGCTCATCGAACAGGATGATCCTTTGCCTGGTAGTTAATGCTCTTGCTATAGCGACTCTTTGCTGCTGACCGCCGGAAAGGGTCTGAGGATAGCAATCTGCTTTATCAGCCAGACCTACCCGGGTGAGATACTCCATGGCAATCTCATTTGCCTTCTGTAAGGAAAGCTTCTGCAGCTTTCTGGGGGCCAGCGTCAGATTCTTAAGAACAGTCATGTGGGGATACAGATTGAACTGTTGAAAAACCATGGAGGAAGTATCCTTAACCAACTGGGTCCGGTTTCTTTTGTTCAGCTCCTGCCTATCAAGAAAGACCTTGCCGGAGGTTGGCTCCTCCAGGTAATTCATACAACGGATAAGAGTACTTTTGCCGCTTCCGCTGGGACCGATGATAACCAGTTTCTCCCCTTCGTTCACCTGGAGGGTGATACTTTTAAGAACATGTAAATCACCGAAGTATTTATTCACATTTTCAAGTTTTATCATGTAAGAAGCACCTCGTTTTCCTATATTATTTTATAGTGGATGGACTATGGCAGGGAGATTGAATCATGTTAGCTATACATACAAAAAAAGCGCTCTTAATAAATAGAAGCGCCATTGCCTGAAAATATAGTATGAAATTTATATGATAAACATGATTCACAGGATTTACCAAAAAAACAATATGTGTATTATAAATGATAAGTAAATTAATGTCAATCAAAATGAATTAAATGTTAAAATAATAAAATTATTTACAGCATTTACAAGCAAGTAATCTATTAAAGTATGATAGGATGCAACCGATATACTAATATACGAATATTAATAGTTTATCTGATACAGAGAGTCACAGATTTAGTAATCAAACTGTAAATGAACTTCGGTTCGGATAACGGATACAGCAGATAAATCGAGTGATAATAATTTTAATACAGTAATAAAGAAAGGTGCATTTCCTATATGAGACAGTTACAGCAAGATATTATTGATACCGCATATAGCTATTCTGAAAATTTCAAGGATTACGGCAATTATGATTATTCTATCGAAAGTTTGGATATTGTTGACAGGCATATTCAGGAGATGGGAGAGTATGATTTAACGGAAGAAATGATATATAATATTTGTTCAATGGTAGGAAGCTACATATTTGAAACCACCAGAAGGAATTATGGTGGAAAGTATTACTGGCTGGAAAAGGAGGAGCAGCCGGTATTAGTTGCTGGTGAACCCGATTATTCTGTTAGTATTAAAGTATGGCAAAAGGTGAAAGACCGTTTGTTAAATGGAAAAGAAGATAATATACCTTTCTATATTGCCGGCTATAAGGAACATGTCAATATAGGCGTGAATAAAAAAGGATATTACGTTACTATTGAATAAAAATCATAAAATCTAAATGAGAATTTAGAATCAGTAAACAGAGCAGACAGGTCTTTTTTAGGCCTGGCTGCTCTGTTTTTGCAGTAAGCCAGACATTAAAAATTTATATGCCTGCAGCTTTTTTATTATATATTATTGTATGATAAATGAATCAGAAAACAGCAAGATAATATGAGGAAAGAAAATTTGCTGAAATACTATATCACTCAGTTATGCAAAAACTGGTAAAAATACTGAATTATACAGAAATTTACGGATATAACCACGAAAAAGGATAACATTGACAAAAATTATATAGGTCTAAATACCTATAAGAAATATGTCGAGAAGTGTTGAAAAAAATATTATAATAGGTTCATAAATTTGCTTGATAAGCAAACTATAAAAGCCGAAGGATGACAAAAATTAATGTTTCTAAGGAGGGCATATGCCAAGCAGTGTGTTAATCGTAGATGATGCTATTTTTATGAGACGTGCTATAAGAGAAATGTTGGAAAAGAACGGCTATGAAGTAATAGGAGAAGCAGAGAATGGAAGAACAGCCATACAAAAATACAAGGAGTATAAGCCAGATATTGTGACCTTGGATATTACAATGCCGGAAATGTCCGGAAGTATGGCGCTCAAGGAAATCATGAATCTGGATAAGGATGCAAAAGTAATTATGGTTACTGCCATGGGGCAGGAGGAACTGGTAAAAGAGGCAATAATAGCAGGAGCCAGATCTTTTATCGTAAAACCTTTTACAGAAGAAAAGCTAATACAGGTATTACAAAAAATCACATAAAGAGGGGCTTTTATGGATTACAACAACGATTCTTTGCTAGACATATTCTTGTTTGAAACAGATCAGCTGATTGAACAATTAGAGGACAGCATGCTGACCAGTGAGAAAGAGAACAACTACTCCGCTGAATTTGTAGATGAAGTATTCCGTATCATGCATACGATAAAGGGATCCGCAGCCATGATGATGTATGAAAGCATCTCACTTCTGGCTCATTCTATGGAGGATTTATTTTATTATGTGCGTGGAAACAGAAACTGCAGCATCAACCACTCCAAACTGACAGATCTGATATTGGAGGGGATTGACTTTATTAAGTCAGAAACGGATAAAATCAAGCAGGGAGTACCCGCAGATGGTAATTCCTCTGCCTTAATATCCAATATACAGTCATATCTAATAAGCTTAAAAGAAGATTCAAATAAGGTAGCGGCAACAGCTACCAATCAAAAAGATATTTCAAATTCTATTAATACCCATAGTTATAAAAATACATATACATATCGGATATCACTTAATTTTGATGAAGGCTGTGAAATGGAGAATATCCGGGCATATGGTGTGGTGCACCATCTTAAGCCTTTGGTATCAGAACTGTTTTATTATCCGGAAGAGATAATAGATGATGATGCCACTGTCATGGAAATCAGAAACAATGGATTTCATATGTGTGTCAGAACAACAATGGAGCCTGGGGAAATCTCTGCTTATATCGACAGTGTTTCCTTCAAAAAATCCTCTGAGATTCTTGTTCTTGATACCTCTGACCTGAGTAAGTCTTGGTTTGAGTTACTTAAAGATATAAAAGCAGAAGCACTGGGAAATGAGGTATATTTTGAAACTGACACCAACAGAGAAGAAACCGGAGAGTCAGGAAATAGAGCAAAAATTACAGGTACAGCAGATAATTATGAGATAAAAGACACAGAAGATAACTTAAAGGAAGCTATTAAGGCTGCAGTAAAAGAAATAAAAGAAAACACAAATAAAACAATTAGGGTAGTAGATAAAGAAACAAGTAATAACACAAATGAAGCAATGAGTGTGGCAGCTGAAAAAGCAAAAGATAATGTCAGTGAAATAATCACTGCAAAAGATAACGTCAATGAAATAATCACTGCCAATGAAGCAATAAATGGAGCAGCCAGAGGAACAGCGAAGGAACCCGTAAGAGAAACCGGTACCGGGAATACACAAAGTCTTATCAGTGTTAATGTTGGCAAGCTGGATAAACTGATGGATCTGGTAGGGGAAATGGTTATTGCCGAAGCTATGGTTATTGAGAATTCTGATTTGAAGGGCTTAGAGCTTAACAACTTTCAGAAGGCAGCCAGACAACTGAGTAAAATAACGGATGAAATACAGGATATGGTGATGTCAATACGGATGGTTCCACTGGCAGCTACCTTTCATAAGATGCAGCGTATTGTAAGGGATATGTGCAAAAAGCTGGATAAAAAAGTTAATCTTATCGTCAGCGGAGAAGAAACAGAAGTGGATAAGAGTATTATTGAGCATATTTCAGATCCTCTGATGCATCTGGTAAGAAATGCATTAGACCATGGGATAGAAATGCCGGAGGACAGAATTGTAAGTGGTAAGAATCCTGCCGGCACTATATCATTGGAAGCGAAAAATGCCGGCAGTGATGTACTGGTTATCATTAAAGATGACGGCAAGGGCTTAAGCAGAGAGAACCTTCTGCGAAAGGCCAGGGAGAAGAACCTGCTTACGAAAGCAGGAGAAGAGTATAGTGACAAAGAAGTATTTGGACTAATAACCTTGCCCGGATTCTCCACTAAGGATGAAATCTCCGAGTTCTCAGGCAGGGGTGTGGGAATGGACGTTGTAACGAAGAATATCGAAATGGTAGGCGGCTCTATTACCATTGAAAGTAGTGCAGGTATCGGAACAACCATAACCCTAAAGATACCTTTGACGCTGGCTATTATAGACGGTATGAACATTAAGGTCAAGAACAGTTATTATACACTTCCAACCATTGGCATCAGGGAATTTTTCAGACCTGATGCGAAAGATATCATCATGGACCCAGGCGGCAACGATATGATAATGCTTCGTGGGAACTGTTATCCCATTGTAAAGCTATATGAGTATTTCAAAGTAAGTGAGGGTTACCGCAGCTACGAAGAAGGCATAATGATAATGATTGAGCATGATGACAAGGTTATTGGTATTTTTGCAGATGAGCTTTTAGGACAGCAGCAGGTAGTCGTAAAAGCCATGCCGGAATATATAAGAAGACTAAAACGAATAAAGGGACTTGCGGGGTGTACCCTCTTAGGGGATGGAAACATCAGTCTGATACTGGATGTGTCCTGGCTGATTAATATTTAGCGTCAGCTGAACTTTAAAGTGTGCCTGCAGCATTATTCATGAAAGGAGCAGGATAAATGGAAAATGTGACAGATGAAATCATGGAATGGGAGGAGGATACACAAAAAGGAAGATATTTGACTTTTCTGCTGGGCAAAGAGATCTACGGAATAGAGATAAAATATGTTACCGAAATCATAGGCATGCAGGTTATAACGGAGATGCCGGATCTTCCGGAGTATATTAAGGGAATCATCAATCTTCGAGGGAAAATTATCCCCCTTATGGATGTCAGGCTTCGTTTTCATAAAGAACCGGTTGCATATAATGACAGAACCTGCATTATTGTTATTGATATCGATTTAATAACGATTGGGCTGATAGTAGACAGTGTAGCTGAGGTACTTGCCATTGAGGAGCATAACCTGGTTGAGCCCCCTAAACTTAACAAGAATTTTCAAAACAGATACATAAAAAATATCGGGAAATCCGATACGGACGTCAAGCTGCTTCTGGACTGCGAGAAATTAATCTCGGAAACGGAAGCTATGGAAATTAATGAGGCATTATAATCTTGCGGAGGGTGAAGGAATGAAATTATTTAACAACTTAAAGATTGCTGTAAAACTAATAATCAGTTTTGTATTGGTGGCTCTTGTTGCGGGTATGGTAGGAGCAGTTGGAATTTTCTATATTAATCAGATAAATACGCTGGATACTCAAATGTATGAAAGACATACGGCTACCATGGATGAGATAGCGTCTATCTTAAGGGATTTTGGTTCAGAACGTGCGGGAGTACGTGAATTACTAATCAATACAGGAACAGCTGAAAGAGAGGGAGTAATAGCAAACTTAGCTGAGCTGGATAAAGCGATTCAGGAGAATATGTTAAGCTTCAAAAACCAGTCCTATGATAAGGAGGTCCTTAAAGCCTATGACAGCCTGGAAGAGGTATTTACAAGATTTTATACATACAGGGATAATATCATAGCAGCAGTGAATGCAGGAGATTTTGAGAAAGCAAAGACAAGTATCTCTACGGATGGTAAGAGTATTACCAAAGAGGTGGAAGATGCCTGTGACAACCTGCTGGAATTAAAGATGAATCTTGCAAAAGAGACTTCCGAATCCAATGACCGTGCAGCCAGTGGAGCCATTTTTACTATGTTAGCTATTATAGCTGCAGGAATGGTGGTAGCTGTAACACTTGGTGTTTTCATTTCCAGGTTAATCAGCAAACCGGTTAATAAAATGGTGGAAGCAGCCAACAAACTGGCTCTTGGTGATGTAAATGTCAACATTGAGATTCACAGTAAGGACGAAATAGGAAGTCTTGCAGATTCCTTTGATAAAATGATTGCAAATATCAGAAATCAGGCACTTACGGCAGAAAGGATGGCAGCGGGTGATCTGACGATTGAAGTGGAGGTCCGATCTGAAAACGACTTGCTTGGCAAAAAGTTAGCGGAGATGGTTGATAGAAACAATGAAGTCCTGAATAAGATTGCAGTTGCTTCCGATGAAGTATCAATAGGTTCCAAGCAGGTATCAGATTCCAGCATTGCATTATCTCAGGGGGCAATGGAACAGGCAAGTACCATTGAAGAGCTTACAGCATCCTTAGAGGAAATTGCTGCTCAGACGAAATTAAATGCAAAAAATGCAAGTCAGGCAAATGATCTGGCAGGTGTGGCTAAGAATAACGCACTTCAGGGAAATGAACAGATGAAGGAAATGCAAAAGGCAATGGAAGAGATAAATATCTCCTCTTCGAATATCTCTAAAATCATTAAAGTAATTGACGAAATAGCTTTCCAGACGAATATACTTGCTTTAAATGCAGCAGTAGAGGCTGCAAGAGCAGGTCAGCACGGAAAAGGCTTTGCGGTAGTTGCAGAAGAAGTACGCAACCTTGCGGCCAGGTCAGCAAATGCAGCAAAGGAAACTACAGACATGATAGAGGGTTCTATCAAAAAAGTAGAAGCAGGCACTAAGATAGCAGATGAAACCGCCTCAGCCTTAAATAAAATAGTGGAAGATGTAACAAAAGCAGCGACCCTGGTAAGTGAGATTGCTATGGCTTCCGATGAACAGGCAGCAGGTATTGAGCAGGTGAACCAGGGAATAATGCAAGTATCAGAGGTGGTTCAGATCAACTCCTCAACCTCAGAGGAAACAGCAGCCTCCAGTGAAGAATTATCAGCACAGGCAGAATTACTGAAAGAATCTATCAGCAAATTTAAACTGAAAAGCCTCTACGGAAGTTATTAATATTATTGAAAGAAGCCGGCTGAAAATACCTTATTTTCACCGGCTTCTTTTATTTATTCCCCTTTGCGCTCAAAGCTGATTCTTCGTTATCCCTTTGTGGATTGGCAGCGACAATTAGAAGCGAAAATAAAAATAGCAGCAAGTAAAATCAAGCCGTAACCCCTCGATTTCTTTATAATAAAAGGAGGCTGGCTCAAACGAGGGGAAGAGGCAAAGGTAAGATTGGCAAAGCCCGCGGGACAGTTTAAGCATATTTAAAGGGATCAAGAGGATCGATCGATTTGAGCGTAAAACCTGACTTTGTAAATAAAAATGGAGGTAAGACATGAAAAAATGGTATAACGAGGAATATGAATGGGAAATAGAGGTGACAGGTTTTCTTCGCAGCGATCACACGGAGCGGTATTGCCGAAATGGTGAGGAAGTAGGAGATAAATATACCTGTACTTATGGCTGTCCCGTAAATACAGACGGACAAGGTATCTGCTCCAAAGTAATGATGATGATGTTTCCAATTATGGAAGCGGTCAGGAGTGGCGGAAATTTAGTAAATATCGGAGGAGACAGCAAATACAGCAAAGACCTTGTATGTCCAGATGGCTGCGTTATGTTCAGGCTGACGGCAAGAAAACTTGAAAATGAGAATTTTTATAAAGGGAAATTCTTTGACTGAGAAGTACAATGTTTCTGCACCTCTTTTCCGTAGCTTGCCATAGCTCCCCTTGTTTTGCATCTTAACAAGGAAAATGATGCAGGACAGTAAATAACATAACTTTATGATACCATGTATCCTAAAGTAAACAACCAATTTGTTCTCCTGTTTTCCTGTTTTCCTTTCAGCAATTGAATTTATCAATAAATAAAAAGAAGCGCTGGTAAAGAGAAAGGTAAATTGCTATAATAGTAGCCGAAGATTTGTTAAGAAGGAAGCAGGAGATATCTGTAACTTTGGCTGTACAAAAAGTCAGGATTGGATATCCGGAAAAGAGGCTTGGATGAAAGAATACCGATTAGATGAAATAGAGAACCTTAAGGTTCACGGAAGAACAGCAGGAGCATTAAATCCTTTACCATTATTTTGGACAGGAAGCGGAATTGAGTTAAATGTCAGCGGTTCCGAGCTGTGGATTGAAGTAGAAGCAGGTTATAAGGAATATGAACCCTGGCTGGGATTATGGGTGAATTCCATACCTGTTGGCAGACAGATGCTTAATAATGACAGGTACTGGATATGTGTATTCCGAGGTATGAATGCAGAGAAGGTTAAGAATATCCGTATTATCAGGGAAGTACAGGCTATGAGCGGCGATCCTTCCAGTTATCTGGTAATCCATTCTGTTAAGACAGATGGTGAATTCCATGCCCTGGAGGAGAAGCCTTATAAGATAGAATTTATAGGCGACAGTATAACCTCAGGGGAAGGTATAGTTGGTGCAAAAGAAGAAGAGGATTGGATATCCATGTGGTTTAGCGCAACCGATAATTATACCGCTTTTACTGCGAATGCCCTTAAAGCAGACTACCGGGTCATATCTCAGAGCGGTTGGGGAGTACTTACCAGTTGGGATAACAACCCGGACTGCAATATACCTCAGTATTATGATAAAGTATGCGGTCTGTTAAAGGGAGAAATGAATGAAAAACTAGGTGCTTTCAGGGAGAATGATTTTAATGCCTGGCAGCCGGACATTGTAGTCGTTAATCTTGGTACCAATGACGGCTCCGCATTTTTACAGCCTCAATGGCGTGATGAAGTGACAGGAAGACATCATAAGCAGCGTATGAACAGTGACGGCACTTATAATACGGAAGATATGGATACCTTCAAAGAAGCAGTAATAAGTTTCTTAACGAAAATCAGAAGCTACAATCCAAAGGCTCAAATAGTCTGGGTTTACGGTATGCTTGGCATACCTATGATGCCCTATATCTATCAGGCAATAGATACTTATAGAATGAGAACCCAGGACAAGCAGGTATCTGTATTTCAACTTCCTAATACAAATGATAAAACAGTTGGCTCCAGATGGCATCCGGGAAAATTATCCCACGAGAAAGCTGCGGAAGAACTAAGTGGTTATCTGCAAGAACTTCTGAATAATTAAGAAAAATCCAGTACAGAATTACGTAAAAATTATATAAAGTAGTACTGGATAAATTAATTCAATTGTGATAATATTATTCCATATTTCGAAAGGGTATTGGCGTGGCGATGGTGCCGGCAGTACCCTTTTTTGTGGGTAAATATAAAGGAATATTTTGGATGGCACAAGGCCAAAAGTTCAGAAAGAGGTCATATGGATAAAGGTAGATTATTGAAGCAAATATTATTGATTGGAGTTGGAAACGTAGTAATAACAGGTGCTGCTTTTCTGGGAGAGAGTTCTTTATCTAAAGAAGCAGCAGTTCTCATAGCAACGCTGCTGATATTATTATATACCGGATTAATACTTTATTTCATGAATAAAAGAAGCAATAGACTGCTTTCAGAAATCGTAAGGGTTCTGCACCGATTTAACAGCGGTGACTTTACTGCCAGGATTCGTCTTAAGGCAAAGGATAAGGAAACAATACAGATAATCAGCGATTTTGACAGCCTTAGGGATATGTTGAATACATGGATTTATGGACTTTTACATTCCGCTGTTGCTGTAAAGACCTCAGCTCTTGAGATTACGGCAGATACAGAGCGGACAACAGAAGGCATGGAGGAGCTTAATATTTCTCTGAATGAAATCAGTCAAGCTTTTGATGAGACCTCAGCCATGCTTTTTGATGTTTCAAAGGCAGCGGATGGTCTGTCTGTCAGCGGAGCTGATATTGCACGAAGCAGTACAGAAGTAGTTGATAGTGTACGTCTGGCAAAGGAAGCTGCTGCAGAAGGAGGAACTGCTCTTGAGAAAATGTCTGAATCCATGTCAGTAATGCAGACAGAAGTTACGGAAGCTTATGATAAGATCTTACATTTAGAGCAGGTCTCAAGGGAAATCGGCAGCATAACAGAAGCTATTTCTGCTATATCCAGACAAACCGGTATGCTTGCCTTAAATGCTTCCATTGAATCAGCCAGAGCCGGTGAAGCTGGCAAAGGGTTTGCCGTTGTAGCAGATGAGGTACGTAAACTGTCGGATGAGACCAAAGAAGCTGCAGGGAGAATCAATGAACTTATTTTAACGGTGCAAAATGAAGTACAGGCAGTGGTTGGCTCCATAGAAGCTGCCAAAGACCATGTATACAGTGGAGCTGAGGTTGCTGTACTTGCGGATGAGAAGCTAAAGAATATTATGTCGGTTACCGGTAAGACCCTTGAATATATGGAAAGTATATCGACGGATGTTAGAGAACAGTCTGAAAAGACAGATATCATATCAAAAAATGCCCAGGAGGTTGCCGAGAAGGGTCACAGCGGAACCGCTTCTGTTCAGGAAATTTCATGTGTTATGGAGAACCAGGCAGAAGATGTGCATAAGACCAATGTATCCACTCATAAACTGCTGGATATTTCAGAAAATCTTGAGAAAGTGATGGAGCGCTTCGACAATAACCTTGGAGAGCAGATGATAAAAATCTGTGAGAACCTGGCTGAACTTATAACAGAAGGAGAGAAGAGAAATCAGCCGGTAACGGATGACAGGCTTGAAGAATTGAGGAAACATTACAACCTTGCAGAATTTCACATAACGGATGAATATGGAAAGGTGGTTTTAAGCACTTCTGGTTTTCATGGTTTCCAATTCAGTGATAAAGAAGGCGCACAGACCTATGAGTTTACCAGAATGTTAAAGAATCCGACTTTGAAGGTAAATCAGAAAGCTGCTTTTCGGGATATCGATAACAAGTTGTTTAAATATGCTGGCGTTGCCTTGCCGGAGGGAAAAGGAATTGTGCAATGCGGTCTGGATGCCTCAAAGCTTACGGAGTTTGCTGAAGTCTGAGAAATAATAATACTCCCTTGATGTATAGATTATACATAAATAGAAAAACTTAAGAATAGTGTTGAATAATTTTCCTATGGTTAAAAACTGCCATTTATAATTGGCTCAAATTTGGCAGTAATAGGATTGGCAGTAATAGGATAAGGAATTAAAGCTTAAGTTTGAATGATAGATACACATAGAAAGGGATTTGCAATGCTGGTTATAAAGAATGGTAAGATAGTCACAATGACAGGGGAAGTTTATGAGTGCGGCAGTGTTCTGGCAGAGGAGGGAAAGATAGTTTATGTAGGAGAGAATCCCAAGTATGAAGAAAAGGAAGATACTGTTGTCATAGATGCCACTGGTCTGTGGGTAATGCCCGGGTTAATTGAAGCACACTGTCATATTGGCATTACGGAAGAAAAAGAAGGGGAAGAGGATGATGACTGCAATGAAACCACCCAGCCGGTAACACCTTATCTCAGAGGCATGGATGCGGTTAATCCTATGGACCCTGCCTTTCATAATGCCATTCAGGCAGGGATTACCTCTGTCATGGTGGGTCCTGGAAGCAGTAATGTAGTAGGCGGTCAGTTCCTGTTTATTAAGACACAGGGCAGGGTAATTGAAGACATGATAGTTAAGGAACCGGCAGCCATGAAGATAGCTTTCGGGGAGAATCCTAAAAGATCTTATAAGGATCTTAATAAGCCGCCGGCTTCCAGAATGAGTATAGCAGCCATGCTTCGGGCAGAGCTGTTTAAGGCGAATAATTATAAGAAAAAGAAAGAGCAGCCGGAAGCTGCAGCTGATATGGAGGAGGATTTTAAGCTGGAGAGCTGGCTTCCGGTATTAAATCAAGATATACCCCTAAAGGCTCATGTACACAGAGCGGATGATATATTGACAGCCATAAGGATTGCAAAGGAATATCATCTTAAGCTTACCCTGGATCATTGCTCAGAAGGGCATCTGATAGCGGAGGAGATATATAAAAGCGGATATCCTGCCATTGTGGGCCCGGGAATGTCCTGCCGCAATAAACTTGAAATTAAGAATGTGGATTTTAAGACCCCGGGAGTTCTTGCCAGAAATGGTGTAAAAGTTGCTATTACAACAGATCATCCGGTAACATTAATTCAGTATCTCCCCATATGTGCCGGACTTGCTGCCAAAAAGGGACTTGGTATAGAGGAAGGGTTAAAGGCAATAACCATCAATGCTGCAGAAATATGCCAGGTGGAAGACCGGGTAGGCAGCCTGGAAGTGGGAAAGGATGCAGATATAGCAATATTTACAGGAAATCCAATGGAGGTGTTTACCCATACCATGTATACAATAATTGACGGGAAGATTATATATGAATGGAAGGACGAATTGGAAGACGGAAAGAATTAAGGAATATAGAATATAGAAGGATTCAAAAAGAGAGCATCCATCGGAAAATGCTCTCTTTTTTTGTGATGACGAAACATATAGGATTTAATTTACATTCAATAAATTAAGATTTAAGCGTATGTGATTATTTCATATTATTATTAGCGTCGCTTTTTCTATGAAATAGTTTGGGTCTGCCTTGTTTTACCACCAGATGCTGGTAGAAGTTTTCGCAGTTTTCATATCTTTCGGAGGTAATCCAGCTTGCAGGTGCTTTCGTGTTATAATCTATTAAATCTAAGTATAAATTTGTGCTGCCAATATACATATAGGTATCCTCCTTTATTCATTTGCCGAACTCTTTATTAATCTTTACTGTATGTATATTATATATAAAAATTGACTTTTTGTATATAATCTGCTAGTCTGAATATAAAGGGTGAAATTTGTATCCACAGCACAAAGGATAATGTCTTTACAATTTTTAAGTAAGTATAGAATCAGCGAATGCTGACCTAGGAGGTAAAGCATAAATGGCAGTCCGTTTCTGGGAAATGTATGAAGAAACCAGGGAACAGTTTAAACTTAATATAGTTGCCGGCAAAGCTGGAATGGATACGGTTGTAAGCTGGGTTCATATGCTGGAGGATGAGACCATTGTATCCAGATTTCACGGAGAAGAGCTGGCTATTACAACAGGAATGAAAGCAGATCAGCCCGACTGGCTTTTAAAGGTAGTCAGAGAAATGTCCCAGGAGGATTGTGCAGGAATCATCATAAACACAGGAATGTATATGGAAAGGATTCCGGAGGAGGTTATTGAATGGTGTAATGAACACAATTTTCCTATTCTGGAGATGCCCTGGGAAATCTCCATAACAGAGCTGATTCAGGATTACTGTATGCGAATAATCGATCAGAAACAATTTGAGAAGAAAATAAGCAATGCTTTCAGAGAAGTTATTAATGGACGTTTTAAAGAAGCGGATGTCAGGCAGGTGTTAGGAGAACGGTATGATATAGAAGGCACCTTTCAGGCCTTTTGCATCTATGTAAAGAAGACAATGGAGGATGAACTAAGCTATAATCAGGCGGTTATAAAACTGGAGAATTTGTTCGGCTTATGGAAGGGCAATGATAAAATCAATGCTTCTTACGGCCTTATAAGAATGGAGGATTTTCTTGTTCTGATTCTCAATAACAGAAAGGAAAAATACTACACGGAGCTGCCGGAACTGATTTTGCAGAGCTTTGCCGCCTTTTCCAGAGAAAAGAGGTTCTATCTTGGCATAGGACCCAGGGTTATTCATCTTGAGAACCTTCCTACCAGTTATAAGAGAGCCAGAACAGCAATGAAGATGTCCCTGGGAACCGGACGGGAGATGGTTGACTTTGAAGAAATGGGATTCTTTAAGTTACTATTTTCCATTGATGATACAGATATTCTGGTAAGCTACGCCAATGAGATTTTAGGGCCCCTGGAGGAATATGATATTTCCCATGGTTCAACTTATGTGGATACCTTAAGAAGCTACATCAGAAATGACAGAAGCCTTATAAGGGTGGCAGAGGATACTTTCACCCATAGAAATACTGTTAATTACCGTATTCAGAACATCAAGCGGATACTTAAATGTGAGCTTAAGGACAGTGAGGAATTATTCCCATACCAGGTAGCTTTCTACATAAGAGATATGTCGAAATAAGACAGAGCAAAATAAGATAAATCAAAATAAGAGTTGTGTTGAAATAGATATTAAATAAGGAGCGTTAACAACGTTTTAACCTTCCGTTAAGAAGTAAATTACTAAATAATAAAAAGGTCTTATATTATTTCGTGTAAATTTACTTTACAAAAATACTCCATTTGGAGCTTAATTATAATACAAAATCCATGAAACATTGTCAAGGAACAGCCTTTACTGTGATTCATGGATTTCATAAAATAATTTAAGTCCCCAAATTTTAATACACTAATTTTGAAAAGGTCTCCACTTTAAAATGTATACGTTTCAGAACCACTCACCAACCAATTAAAGCTATAAATTATCTGCTATAAATTCTTTAATTAAATCTAAAAGTTCATTGCTCCAGAAAGAACCCTCGTGGGGAGCGCCTTCCACGCAGACAAGAGAAACCTCTGCACCTGCATCAGATAGCCGGTGATACATAAGTTCACTCTGGGAATAATCCACCAGTGTATCGGCATTGCCATGAAGAATTAAGAAAGGAGGATAAGACTGTCCTTCCTTCATATGGTTCACCGGATTAATCTCCATAAGTTTCTTATGATTTTCAGGAGTATCCTCACCTCGTAAACCTTCAAATATCTTCTTCATACTTTCCTCCAGATTCGGAAGGTTATCAAGGGCAAAGGTTAAATCCGCAGGTCCGAAGCAATCCACTACCAATTTCACAGAATCCGAAAACTCCTCGTATTCCTTTGTTTTGTAGCAGGGTTCATCCCCTGTAAGGCCTACTAATAAGGCAGTGTTACCGCCGGAGGAGGTACCCCAGATGCCAACTCTGTCAGGATCGATCAGATATTTGGAGGCATGTTTTCGCAAGTAACGGATTCCTGCTTTCACATCTTCCAGAAATGCCGGGAATGGGTGTCCCTCCAGACTGTTTCTGTGTGTTAAAGTTGCAACTACATAACCCTCTCTGGCAAATTGAGCCAATTGCGGAAGCTGATAATAAACGTCTGGGTGAGTCCAGGCGCTGCCTTGTACAAATACTATCAAAGGATAGGCAGGTTGTATTGGTGATACATCTGATTTCCAGGGAGTAAGTATCTGCATTTTTAAATCCACTCCCTGGGCAGTGGAATATATTACATCCGGAATCATAACAGCCATTCCTTTAAGCTCCGGGTTACATTTGATGGTCTTTACCTCTTTGTAAGCCATACGGTTTCCTCCTGAAGACTGATTTTAATAAACTCTGGTGCTTGGAAATATACTGATTTTATCATAATCTTCCAGATGCCACAAGGGCTATGCTCAAAAGTTTCTATTTCCGGGTGTGGTTAAAGGATAGTTTAATAAGCTTCTTGGGGCAGGTGTCGGCACATTCCCCACAGAGGATACATTCGCTGTTGCGCATGTTGTTCTTTGACACCATTTCCTGGACTTCAAGACTCATTGGACATTTACCGGTACATTGTTTGCAGCTGATGCAGGCAGAAGAGTCAGCGGTCAGTTTAAGAGAAGGGATAGAAAGAAGTTCCTTCAGCTTCGTTCCAAGAATCATAAAAGGAGCCATCCAGCAGATGGAATGACACATACCTCTTTTACCCAGAAGCAGGGCCAATACTGTAATAAGAGCCAGGATTAAGAAATAAGTAATAAGACCGGACATCCCGGCAGCTGAAATTCCATGCTCTGTCATATAAAAGAAATCCACGGAATGAACTCCCCCGGCAGTAAGAAAGGCAGCAAGGATGCCAATAAGCCAGGGAATCCAGATGAAGTATTTAATCAGGTTGATTTTTTTATTCGTAATTCGCTTGTCTACTGCAGGAAACAGGCATTCCTGAAGTCCACCGGCCGGACAAACCCAGCTGCAGAAAGCTCTTCCAAATAACAGGGAGAACAGAAATAATACAGCAAAGGTAAGGAAGCTTCCTGAGATTATCCCTTCAAAACCTCCTTGTATTATCAGGTAGGGTGAAAAATAAAATAAAGTGATGGGGAACAGGAAAAAGGATAGCGTAAGGAGTAATTTTCTTAATTTTTGACGTTTCATATAATATTGAACACCAATATAACACAGGGAAATAAACAGTTATGTCCGAAGTCACTGTGTTACAGCCACTGATATGTATGAAAGAAGTTACTGTGGCATCCTTTCTTTTTATTTTCTTTCACAAGTTAAAGCGCATCTGCTATTCTTGACAAAACTATATCAACATGATATAGTTTTGTCAAGAAGTTTATTATTTATTTACGCTTTTATATGCGCTTCTGATTTGTACGCGCAAAAGCGCGAAGGGAGGTTAAAATGGCAAAAACGAATACAACGGCATATATAATACTAGGATTGCTTGATCATGAAGATCTTAGCGGGTATGATATAAAGAAAAAAATCGATTATATGATAAGCCATTTCTGGGAGGTTGGGTACGGACAGATATATCCTACCTTAAAGACGATGGAAGAAAATAAAATGATAATAAAACACTCCAGTGAAGCCAGTAAAGGACCGGAAAGGAACCTGTATTCTATTACTGATAAAGGACGGGAAGTATTAAAGGAATGGCTTTTACTGCCGGAAGATAAGGAATATACAAAATATGAGATTCTGGTAAAACTTTTTTTTGGAAATATGGTTACAACGGAAGAAAATTTAAAGCGTATTGGTGCTTTTAGAGAACGGCAAAATCAGAATGCGGACATAATAAAAGTATTTAAACATAACCTGGAGCAGGTACTTTCAGTGGATGAAGACCACCTGTACTATTACCTGACGGTTCTTTTTGGTGAAAAGGTGTACAAGGCCTATCAGGACTGGGCAGCGGAAGCAGAGACCTTATTAAAGGATTACAATAAGAGGAAAGCTTCTGCAAAGGAGAGTGCAGCGCAGACTGTTACCAATAAATAAAGAAAAAGTCAGCCCTCCGGCAAACACCTGTTTACAGATGTGTATTGCCGGAGGGCTGAAAAGTACTGGTCTTATTCCCACTCTTTCTGTAATTCATAATTCCAGTCAACGGAATATGGACTGTCGGTTTGTTCCACTAACTCCTGGTATATCTGATAACGGGCATAACTTTCAGAGGTTTCATCAGACATATCATCACCATTCCAGTATTGAAATCCAAATAGATAGCTATCTGTCATCTCGTCCCAGGAACCATAGGCTTCCTGTAATTTTTTTGCGATAGCAAGACTTTTATCCATGGCTTCCTCATAAGTATAATAACCGGCAAGGTAATACCAGGCAGAAAGCTGCATGGCTCTGGATAAATCCCAGGCAAGAATTGCATTGTCACCATAATTAGCCACAGCATCATAGAGCCCCAGGTAATAAGCTCTGTCATTATCTGTATAAGAACTATCCGACAATGCTTCTATCAGTTCTTCCCTTGTATATTCTGACAAGCTGTTCTCCTTGTATTCTTCCAGCAACAAAGCATTGTGTCCGCCCTCCTCCAATAACCAGTTTATGGTGTCCTCAGCAGTGGTTCTGTCTGTAACCTCCCAGGATTCCTTCAGGCCGCTTTTAATCATTTGAACATTTAGGAGATTTTTAGTCCCATACCCTCCGAGGAGATTCAGGTCACCGCCGTTTCGAGTTGTAATTATTGCATAGGCAGCATTGAACCAACGTAATGTATCGGATAGAGTATCCTTATTAACCGTAACATCAACAGGTGTTTCAGCTTTGGAATCCGTTCCGGTGCTGTTGCTGCAGCCTGTTAATAAAAAAGCGATTAGCAACAATACTGCTGTTAAACTTTTCTTCATTTTCTTTACCATCCTTTTGTATCAATTTATAAGAGTCAATATTACCAAAATATACCTGTTAAATAAAGTGGGAAATAAGTATGGTTCTAACGACGAAACAAAACAAAAATCTACAAATGTATAATATGCACAAATAAAATAATAATGAAACCGGTTGCATTCTATTATGTGGTATGATAATATTAAAATACTGGTTAAATAATCCATAATACTATACTAATTGCACAAAAGGATTATAAACCCAGTAATAGAGAGAGAAAGGATAAGTTATGGGAAAGCAAAAACGTTTACACAGGATAGTGGCTGTATTATTAATGCTTGCACTGGTAATACAACCATTGCCTGTAAGTGCAAATGAGGCAGCAGCCTTAATCGGCACAGAAGAGAAAGGGGAAAATCTATCAGAGGTAACTACGGATGAGACTGCAGGTGAGGGGAATACCGCAGTAAACGTAGTGAGCGGCTCCGGTATAACGAAAGTTACGCCGGGAGCAGAAGAGTTGGCAGCCAATGATTATGTGCTGTATTTTGTGAATTGCGGTGCAGGCAATGTCAGCTCAGTGGCAAGCGGAGACCATATGGGACTTTATCAATCAGTTACGGATAAAGTATATGGTTCGGATACAACGGGTTATAGCTGGGGACGTTTGCCTAATACCACTAATTCCAATGCAGTTGCAGGAGGAACTGCCACAAGTCTTAACAAGGAAGACACTTACTATTACACTGGGGTAATCACCTATGTGTCAGGAGTCAGTGGCTTTTATTATGACTTTGAACTGCCGGACGGGTATTATGAAGTAACGGTAGGTTTTAAAAATCCCTGGTCCTGGAGACCTGTTGATATTGTATTGGAGGGAACGACCTATACCAGTGCTTTGAGTCTTGATCAGAATAAAGTTGTCGAGAGTAAGAACGAACTGAGGGTTTCAGATGGACAGCTTAATGTATTTGTGCATAATCCATCAAGAACTGATAGTTATAAGGACCCGCTAATTAATTATATTATCGTAAAAGCAGTACCGGATTATGATACGGCTTTATTAAGTGCTAAAATAAACGAAATCAGGAGCAAAATAAACGCTGCAACAGCCGCAGGAACAATCTATGCGACAGAAGCCTTAAGTACAGAGCTGTACCTGGAGGGTGGTGGTAAAGAAGATACCCTGGGAGATATGGAGCTGACAATTGCTGAAGCTGAAGCAATGATATCTTCCGGTACTGCTTCCGGTTTAGAGATTCGTGAGAAATGTAATGAACTGGATACCCAGTATGCAGCCCTTAGAACCATAGAGCACTATTCCAGTTTCTCAGGAACAAGCGGCAGTGTGTGGAAGGATACCAACGGAATTCCTATTCAGGCCCATGGCGGGCAGGTGCAAAAGATAGGAGAAAAGTGGTGGTGGTACGGAGAAGACAAGACAAAGGGATACCGAAGTAATGGTATTAGTGCCTATTCCTCCGAGGATCTGTATAACTGGAGGTTTGAAGGTTATGTCATGCGATCTGTCACAACCAGAGAGCAGTTAGATGACGATCCCTATTTCACCGCACTATACGGTAATCTGTCCTCAGAAGAAAAGGATAATATATATCTTTGTATCAATAATTCCACCTCGGTTATTGAAAGACCGAAGATGATTTACAACGAAAAAACCGGGAAATATGTATTGTGGTTCCACGCAGACGGACCAACAGTGGAAAGTCCCGGTGCCAATTATGCGGCAGCAGCTGCAGGCGTAGCAGTCAGTGATTCACCATCGGGCCCTTTCCGGTTTATAGACAGATACCGCCTGAATGTATGCCCGGAGGATCAGCTGACCGGAGCCTGGTATGAAAGCAGCAAGGGTTTTGCCAGGGATATGAATCTGTTTATCGATGATGACGGAACAGCATATATTATTTATTCCAGTGAAGAGAACAGAACCATGTTCATCTCAAAGCTGAATGAAGACTATACTTACCTAGCCACACCTGTTACAGAAGCCGTCCATGGAGTTGATTTTGTAAGACTCTTTCCGGGAGCACAAAGAGAAGCACCGGCAGTGTTTAAGTACGCAGGCAAATATTATATGATTAACTCAGGTGCAACAGGCTGGGCACCCAATCAGGCACAGTACTGGGTGGCGGATTCCATCCTTGGTACCTGGACCAATGCCGGAGACCCTTGTGTTGGTGATACCAAATATACCACCTTTGATTCACAGAGCACCAATGTAATACCTTATGACCCGCAAAAAGGTCTCTATATCTATATGGGAGACCGATGGTATGATAGTAATCTGGGTGATTCCAGATATATCTGGCTGCCAGTTGAGATAACCGCTAACAAAGAACTGCAGCTGAAGGCTTATACAGACTGGACTCTTGAGGAGCTTGCGGAACTTGCTCCGGTACAGGTGAATACAGAGTTAAAGGACATCTATAACAGTATCAGTGAACTGCCCTCTAAAGTAAGCATAACTGTCTATAGTAATGGCAGTGCTGAAACGAAAGATGTGTCTGTTAACTGGGAGGTTCAGAACCTGCTGCCAGCCGTAAAGACGAAGATTACAGGCACCTTGGCAGGTTATAACCAGACAATTGCAGTAAATGTTCTGGTGATACCGGATACCTTAAAATATTATATTGATTCCGGTGCAACTGCAGGCTCCGATCTCTATGACATGATAAAAGATAAGGTAACTCTTATAAATGAGACCTGGGATAAGGCATATGTGCAAGGCAGCTGGGGGTATTCCAGTATCCTTGAGGGAGAGGGTATAACAAATGCTGACATAGGCTATAAAAACAATACCAGCCGCGATGCTTTTGAAAGCGGTTTCTGGGCAAAGACCGATAAAAGCATTCAATATATCCTTCCGCTGAAAGCAGGCAGTTACCAGCTTCTTGCAGGCTTTCAGGAATGGTGGGGAACTACGAGGAATATTGGTTTATCCGTTTCTTACACACAGAATAATCAGGTAATAACAAAAACACTCGGTAACTTTACCAACAACGGTAAAAGGACCGTAAGTTATTTCTTTGACCTGCCGGTGGACGCTGATGTAACCGTTAAGGTATACGAGTATACGGCGGGTCCGGATGTGATTTTAAGCTGGCTGGCAGTAAATGAAGCCTCAAGCGGAGAAGTATTGGCTGAAAAGTCACTGGCACTCACGGAGTTTACTGCTTATACCACAGAAGCCCTTGGAAGAAAAACGAATTATACGGCAGAAGAAACCGCAGCTCTTAACACGGTAATTTCTCAAGGCAAAGGGCTTATTGAAGCTGCTGCCACTATTGAAATGGTCAGGTCTGCGCTTCAGACAGCAAAGGATAATTTTGATAAGGTGTATGAAAATGCAGGGGTTATTATTGCAGTACCCGTAGTAAAATATGATTTTAACGAGAGCCTGTCAGGCACTGTAATAGAAGATAAGAGCGGTTCAGGCCATAATGGCAAGCTATACGGGAAAGCAACCTATGTAACAGACCCGGTAAAAGGCCAGGTACTATATCTGGACGGAACCACAGGAACCTATGGTGAAATACCAAAAGGGCTGCTTGACAATAAGAATCAGCTGACCCTTGTAATGGATGTAAAATCAAGTCTTACTTCCGGTAATTTCTTTACCTTTGCAATCGGTAAAAACGATCAGAAATATTTCTTTCTGCGGGCCAGAGGAAGTGAACTCTATGGTGCCATAACCAAGGCTACCTGGGGTGGCGAGCAGAAAATGAGCGGCAGTATGACTGCTGGAGAATGGTCCAAGGTCGTTATGGTGCTTGATGATAATTCTATGACAATGTATATTAACGGACTGCTTGTAAAACAAGTAACCGGCCTGACGACAAAGATAACAGATTTTGGTACAGAGGTACTGACCTACCTGGGCAAATCCTTTTACAGCGGTGACGGTTATTTCAAAGGATATTTTGACAACATTGAAATATATAATAAAGCCTTTACCGCAAAGGAAATGGAGAATATTCTTGGTACTGAATTAATGACAGCTCTTCCCACAGTAACAAAACTGGGAGAACCACTGTCACTTCCTGCTACGGTTAAGGTGAAATCCCAGGGGAAGGTGCTGGATTGTGAAGTGCTTTGGGATACAGTGCCGGAGGAGGCGCTGGATACCATTGGTGATACCTGTGAAGTAACAGGAAAGGTTACAGGAGTGAATTTAACAGTTTCAACCACCCTTACCGTAATCTCCAGAAAACTGATGTACTACATAGAAGGTAACAGAACCTCATCAGAGACCTTTAATATTCTGAAAGAGAATTCACCTCTTATGGTCAATGCTGTACCGGATCAAAAGTATGACAGTTCCTGGGGCTATACCAGTGACACAGCAACAGAGATGAAGGGGAGGGTAACCCAGAGCACCGACCGCTATGAAAATGGCTGGTACTCTGTAAACCATAAGGATATTGTGTACCAGATGGAATTAGAAGAAGGAACCTATAAGCTTACGGCAGGCTTTCGGGAGTGGTGGAATCAGTCACGCCATATGAATATAGCCATCGAATACACAGATGAGAAAGGAACTCCCGTAAATACAAAAATTGCAGAGAACTTTGGCTGGAATCAGGTAAACGGAAATGTTCCTGACAGTGATAAGACAAAAAATGCAGAAGGAACCTTTACCCTGCCGGCAGATACAAAGGTAACTTTAAAAGTGTCAAGATACGGCAGCTCTCAAGACCCGGTCTTAAGCTGGTTTGCTTTAGAGCAGCTTTCTACCAGTAAGATAAAAACGGCTGATATAATAAATGGCGAGAGTCTGAAAGACCTGGATGGAAATACCTTGCAGGCCCATGGAGGAAGTTTTCTTTATAAAGACGGCACCTATTACTGGTTTGGAGAAAACAAAGCCCATAACGGAGCCACTTTTAACGGTGTCAGTGTATATTCCTCAAAGGACCTTATGCACTGGACTTATGAGAATGACATTTTGAGACCGGACTCAGCTGCTGACTTAGCAAGCTGCAAGGTTGAACGCCCTAAGGTCATCTATAATGAGAAAACAAAGAAATATGTATTATGGGGACATTGGGAAGAGGCCGGTAATTATAACCTGGGGCATGTGGTGGTGGCAGTCAGTGATACCATAACAGGGGATTATGAATATCTCGGACATTTCGATCCGGGTAACCAGTCCAGAGATTTTACCGTATTTGTAGATGAGGATAAAACAGCGTATCTGATATCCTCTGCCAATAGCAATGCGGACTTGGATATATATAAACTAAACGATTCCTACACCAACGTAGAGAAGAAGCTTTATACCCTTTTTGCCGGTAAACGCCGTGAAGCTCCGGCTATCGTAAAGAAGGATGGTTATTATTATATGCTGACCTCCGGACAGTCCGGCTGGCAGCCCAATCAAGGCTACTATACCAGTACACAGGATATAACCAGGGCAGAGGGCTGGTCTGAACTGAGTAAATTCGGCAATACTTCAACCTTTTACTCTCAGCCTGCCAATATACTTACCATAAATGGAACCAGTGCTACTGCCTATGTCTATGTCGGCGACCGGTGGAATCAGAATGCACTTGGCGATTCCAGATATGTATGGCTCCCCCTGGAGCTTGAAGCCGGTAAACTTTCCATGGACTATGCAAGAGAATGGAAACTAAATGCTCAGACCGGAGAGGTTACCAACGCAAAGAAAATAAACCTGTCAGCAGGAAAGGAAACAGCAGGCAGCAGTGAAGCCGAAGGCTACAGCTCTGCACTGGCTGTGGACGGTGATTATGATACTTATTTTGATACCGGTAAAGACAGTGTTCCCTACTGGTGGAGAGTAGATCTTGGAAAACAGTATAACCTTAGCGATATTGATATCAGCTGGAGATCCTGGAATGGTTCTGAGGTTTGCTACAAGTATATTGTAGAAGGAAGCAATGACAACAGTAATTATACAACAATTATTGATGCTACCGGTAATACTACGACCTCCTTTACTGCTCACTCCCTGTCAGGTACCTACCGCTATGTAAGAATTACTGTATCCGGGCAGATAAATGTAAATAATAATAACTCTGCTACCTGGTATCGTGGAATTCATGAGGTAAATATTTATGGAGAGGGAACACAGACTGTCTTAAATCCCTTTGGTATTACGGCTACGCCTTTTAAATTGAGCAGCTCAAATAAGGTTAATAATGTAAACCTTGCCTGGTCCACAAAGGAAAATGCTCTAAGCTATTATGTTTACGGCAAGGAGGGGGAAGAAGGGGAATACAGCCTGATTTATCACGGTGCCGGTACTTCCGTAAAACTCTATGAGCTTACACTGGGCAAGAACTATTATTACAAGGTTCAAGCCTGGAACAATGGTGTTCTTTTAGGTGAAAGCAGTGAAGTAAAAGCTCAGACTGCAACGGTTTCCCATGGACTTCTGGAATACAGCAATTCTGTTGGCGGAGCCATGACCACTTTAAGTACCCTAAAAGCAGGAGATACTTATTACAAATATGACTACGTCAGCGATGAAAGCGGTTTCGCAAAACTTGAGGAATATACCTCCAAGGATTCTCTGAACTGGACTTATGTCAAAACCGTAATGGACAGAAACAGCCATCCAGATCTAGCCTCCTGTAAACTGGAAGCGATGAATATTCGCTATGACAGCATTCACAATAAGAATATACTCTGGGCGCATTGGGAATTAAAAGACGGATATGGTTCCGGAAAAGCTTTGGTTGCCTCAGCTACACCCGGTGAAAGCTTTACTGTACATGAAATCTATAATCCGGAAGGAATTGCTGTAAGGGATATGAATTTCTTTATAGATGACAATGAAGCCAGAACCGGATACCTGGTAACAGCAGGTAATGCAGCAGGTGAGGGTGCCAATGCGACCATGTATATCTTTCAGATGAATGATACCTATACAGGAATTGAAGGCATTGTCACAAAATTATTTGAGAATCAGTACCGGGAGGCTCCAAGTCTTGTGAAGAAAGATGGCTACTACTATCTCTTTACCTCACAGGCCGCGGGCTGGTATCCCAGCAAGGGAGCTTATGCCAGTGCACTTTCCTTACAGGGGCCCTGGAGTGAGTTAAGAAGTATCGGAAACAGTTCTAATTATTCCTCCCAGTCCGGCGGTGTAATTTCTATTGAAGGAGCAGCAGGAAAGAATTATTTTATGCATGCACCAAGATGGGTGAGGGAAGAAGGCACTGCGGCTGCTTTGTGCCTGCCTGTTGCTTTTGCAAATGGAATTGCTACCTATGATTATTATGATAAGGTGCTCTATAATCCCTTTACCGGAAGTTTAATACCGGAAGATAAGGGGGTATTGCTATCAGAAAATAAACCTGCAATTGCATCTATTGCAGCAAATGGTACCAAGACAGCAGCAAAAGCCAACGACGGAAATTATGACACTGCCTATACAGCGGTAAAATCTCAGTGGCCCTTCTGGTGGCAGGTGGATCTGGGAAGTACTTACAGATTATCAGGAATTCAGGTGTCATGGTTTATGTACAAAGGTTCGGAAGGTTACTATCAATATAAGGTTGAGGCCAGTGAGGATGGCGAGAATTGGACTGAAATACTGGATAAGTCAGATAATAAGACTTATGGTTTTACTGCTGATACCCTTACCGGAAACGGCCGTTATGTAAGACTTTCCGTAACCAATGCGGTACTGCATAATAATCCGAATAACTGGTATACACCAACTTTGTACGAAGTTAAGGTCTTTGGCAGCAGCAAGACTTTGGCAGAAGAACAAGAAGAAAATCAAAGGCTGGCAAAAGAAGCGGCAGAGGCCATCGATCTGGGCGAAGTAACGGGTATAACAAAGAATCTTATACTGCCCGTCAGTGGTTTGCATGGAGCACTAATCCAATGGAAATCCAGCAATGCAGATATACTCGCGGAAAATGGCACCATTACCCGTCCAAAAGCGGGAGAGGGTAATGTAAAGGTCAAATTAACTGCGTCTGTCAATGTGGCGGGTGAAATAGCCCAACGTCAGTGGGATATTATTATTCTGGAAGAAGGTGCAGAAGCAACACCAACTTTAGAACCAACAATAGCGCCTACCGGTACACCGACAGCAACTCCAACAGCTGAACCAACAGCAACCCCAACAGCTGAACCGACAGCGACCCCAACAGCAGCACCTACAAGTACGCCAACCCCAGAGCCAACATCTACACCTGCTGCAACACCTACGCCTACTCCTGAGAATAACACTCCACCGTATCTGTTAATAGAAACGAAGGTAAAAAATAAGACAGCAGACGTGGCTCTTACAATTTCTTCGGAGAAATTACAGGATGAATTAAAAGCTTCCAGTAAAGAAAATCCGTATTTGCTAAATATAACTCTTCCGGAGAAGGAGCTTACCGCTCAGTTAAAGAGCAGTACGACAAAACTGGTACAGATATCAATTATTCTTCCCCAGGCCATAACAACAGACGCCAGAATTAAATTGGAGGATATTATTATGGATAAGAATCTCTTGGAGGAGGCAAAAGAAAACCAGAAAGGATTGTCACTGGCAGTAAAGGATGAAAAAGGGGAAATCGTTTATCAGTGGAAGTTTGATGCAGCTTCTCTTAAGAATTCCAAGCAGGCTGTAACGTCTGTAAATACCTCTCTGGAAGTAGTACCTGCAAACACCGTAAAAGGTTTAAACAAACTATTGTCAAAAGACACAAAAAATAAGCAGGCAGCAGCAGTAGTATTTAAACATAGTGGTGTATTACCTGGGCAGGCAGCGGTAAAGGTATATGTAGCAGATCAAAAGGGAATTAAAGCTGGTGATACGGTATATGTATATCATTATAACGAAACGAAGAACAGATTGGATTCTTTAAAAACAGGCAGCTACAAGGTAGATAAGAACGGATATATTACGATGAATATCTTAAGCTGCTCCAGTTACATCCTTATGCCTCAGAAAGCCAGCCATAACATAACCAATTCCTTAATCAGCCAGATTTCTGCACCGGAGCAGTTAAGTATCGGCAGGGGGACTAATAAGAAAATAGAAGTTACCTTACCTGCTACCCTGGAGAAGACCAATAAAATAACAGATAAGGCCTCCGCAGCTGCAATTGGAGCGGTAACCATGAAATATTCTTCCCAAGACGAGAGCATTGCACTGGTTAATGAGAAATCGGGGCAGGTAACCGGAAAGAAAAAAGGCAGTACAGTGATTCTTGTAAAAGTAAAGCTATATTCGGGAAAAGAAAAAACTTTTAAAGTTAAGGTTCAGGTCAAATAAGAACAGGTATAGATAGGAAATACTAAGAGTAAGTCCTGACATAAGAGAATGAACTTACTATTAAATAGCAAGTAAGCCGGTTGGTAAAAGCCGTTAGGATACCAGCTGGCTTACTTGTTTTCTGCATTATTCCTCTATAGATATTTAGACAGGAAATTAACGGATTAATTAACGAGGGAATTAAGAGGTGTTTAATAGAGAAATAATATATAGAGTATTGAAGTGTAGTTATAAAAGTAGATTGTGAAAAATTTAATTGACAATTATATTATCTGATGGTATATTTGTATGTACAAACAAATGAGGTGATGATTTTGAAGGGTACAAATAATAACGAAAGTTGTAATTGCAAATTGGATAGCTGCCTGTTTTTTTCTACCTCAAAGCTTGCAAGGGAATTCGGTAAGATAGCGGAGGAAGCATTCGGCAAGACCGGACTTTCCACAAGCCATGCACTGATATTATATATGGTAAATCAGGAAGGTGAACTTCATCAGAAGGAAATAGGCGAGAAGCTGCACCTGACCCCATCTACCATAACACGCTTTATTGAAAAGCTGGTACGAAAAAAGCTGGTTGCTAAAAGAACAGAAGGAAAGAATGTATTTATCTGTACCACAGAAGAAGGTTTGCTGCTGCAGGAAGAAATTATCCGCTCCTGGAACAGGCTGCATGATGCATACAAGGATATCCTGACAGAAGAGGAAGCCCTGCAATTTATAACCATAAGCAATAAGTTAATTGAGAAACTACAGAATCAAGATAACTAATGAGAGGTATTTAAGAGTGAAAGAGAATAATAAATTGAAAGGATGCCACGTGGAGATTTTTTAAATCTTTTTTATTTGTGGCAGTATCGCAGGCAGGCCTGCGATATGCAATGGGTATAAACAATGAATGAAATATTTAACAGAAGAAGTATACGTAAGTTTAAGGATCAGGCTGTTGAGCCGGAGAAGATAGAATTATTGTTAAAAGCAGCTATGCAGGCACCATCTGCAGCTAATCAGCAGCCCTGGGAATTTATCGTTGTACAGGAGAAGGAAAATCTGTTGAAGCTGTCTCAGACATCACCTTATGCAAAACCTGTTGAAGGCTCAGGTGTAACCTTTTTAGTGATGGCAAATGCAGATAACTTCAGAGTACCTACCGCCTGGGAACAGGATTTAGGGGCAGCAACACAGAATTTGCTGCTAGAGGCTGTTCATTTAGGACTTGGAGGCGTATGGCTTGGTGTTGCAACCGCCGACAGTGTAGTAGAAAGTGTCCGTAAGCTTTATGATCTTCCTGAGAATATCAAACCCTATGCATTGATTGCAGTTGGTTACCCCGATGGACAAAAGAATGAATTTGTAGACCGATATAACAAAGACAGAGTACATTACGAGAAGTGGAGTTAATTTATTTCGTATGGGTAACATATAGCTTAAATGAATGGTAGTATGCTTGAAAAGAAAGGAGCTTTTCTTATGAATGAAACGATTAAAACCATACAGAATCATAGATCCATACGCAGTTTTCTTGACAAAGACATTGAGGATAATTTACTGGATGAAATAATTCAATCAGCCCAGGCTATGCCCAATTCTATAAATGGACAGCAGACTTCTGTCATTGTTATAAGGAGTAAAGAAACCAAAGCAAGGATTGCAGAATTAGCAGGCGGACAGAAGTGGATTGACGACGCACCGGTATTTCTTGTATTTGTAATGGACTTTTATAAAACCAGGCTTGCTGCAGAGAAAAACGGATTGAAGCAGGTAATACATGAAAGTGTGGAAGGTACCATGGTTGGGACTTTTGATGCGGGACTTAATATGGGCGGAGCTATTGTTGCAGCTGAATCCTTTGGACTTGGTATTGTACCCATCGGAGGGGTACGTAGAAACCCCGAGGATATCATAGAGCTCCTCGGTCTTCCCGAATATACTTTCCCGGTAGCTGGCTTAGCAATTGGATACCCTTTGGAGCCTTCTCATAAAAAACCAAGGCTTCCCCAGAGTACCTTCAGACATAATGAGAAGTACAATATGGAGGGCTTAAGAGAGGCTATTGACCAATATGACAGTGAGATGGAGAGTTATCTTTCTGAAATTGGAAGACAGCAGGAAGGTAACTGGAGCCAGTATACATCTAATATATATCAGAATGTTTATTATCCTAAGGTTTATCCGGTACTGAAGCAGCAAGGATTTCAGAATGATAAATAAGATGATTTCATGTTATTTCATCCTGTAATAATGCAATAGATCTTAATAGATTCAGTTTCCTAAAGCAGATATTTAACTAAGTGATTGCTTTAGGAAACTTTTTTATGTAATTGGATGAAAGGTTAAGAGTCAGTTTTTTACAAGGGGACGGCTAATTGCACAAACCAGAAAGACTCATACTTCAATTCCAAGGCATAAGAAGTCCTAATTCTCTGAATATTTTATGCTTGGCATATTATCAAACAGATAACTCGCTTCGCTCAGACAATCTGTTTGATAATATAGCGCAAAATATTCAGAGAAAAGGACTTCTAATACCTTTCCATAGGCGCATTCGTCTTTCTGGTTTGTACAATTTGCCTGAAATCTTATGGGAACAAGGCTTTTGACACTTGAATTATAATAGAAGGTTAAGTTATGGGAATAGGACATGTTATACGTTTATATTAAAAGCCCTGTCCGGTGAATGTACATGATACATTTATAAAGAGTGTCACTATTTTGACAGAGTGTTTGAGCTGTAGTCTTGATTGATACCTTGGGAGCAGCTAAGATCTTCATGAACAAAGAGTAATGAGAAAATTCACTTATTTGCCGAAAAGCCAGCCACCGTTTACATTAAGAATCTCACCATTAATATAGGAGGCTTCAGGGGAGGCGAGAAAGCCAGCTGCATAAGCAATATCCTTAGGAGTACCTGTACGACCTGCCGGAATCTGAGAGATTGTCTGGTTGATTCTGTCACTGGATAATTCACCACCGAAAAAGTCTGTATCAAGAATAATACCAGGAGCAATGGCATTAACGGTAATTCCCTGGCTGCTTAATTCTCTTGCTGTTGAAAAGGTAAGGCCGTGTAAACCAGACTTTGCAGCAGCATAAGCCAGGTTCCCGGCCTTGCTGCCGCCGGTATATGCGGCGATGGAACTGATATTTATGATTCTGCCGCCAGGACGTCTCAGTAAAGGACTAATGGCAACGGTCATAAGAAATGCCCCTTTAAGATTAGCAGAAACGACCCTGTCCCACACGGCTTCGGCTTCTGGTAACGGCTTTGAAGTAGTAATACCTTCACCAAACCCGGCATTGTTTACCAGTACATCAATAGTATCTGTCATATCAGATATTAAACGAACAGCGTTCTCTACTTCTGCTCTATTACTTACATCTGCCTGAATAAAGCGGACATTACCGCCCAGTTTATTTGCAGCATCTATTAAAACAGACTCTCTTCTGCCAATAATGATAACATCAGTGTCTAGTTCCAGCATTCGTTCTGAAATAGCAAAGCCAATCCCGGTACCTCCTCCTGTAATTACTGCAGTTCTTTTGTGGTTCATATCAATTACCTCCTGTCATTGACTTTTTGTTGGAGTTATTATAACATTGCAGTATTGATAAGTATAATATATATATTGTATATGTGTAATAGAATTTACCTATTAATGGAGAAGTTATGGAGCTAAGACAAATTAATTATTTTATTACCGTTGCAGAAGAACTGCATTTTCGGAAAGCAGCGGATAGAATCGGTATATCGCAGCCTGCACTGAGTCAGCAGATACAACAGCTGGAAGAGGAAATAGGGGGAGAACTTTTTATAAGAAGCAAGAGGAAGGTATCCCTTACAGAAGCTGGGAAAGCATTTTTACCTGAGGCGATATCTTTAATTACTCAGTCAGTACGGGCGGTAGACATAACCAGGAAAGCATTTTCGGGCCTAATAGGTGAGCTTACCATTGGGTTTGTCGAGTCTGCTACCTGGGATATACTTCCTTCCATACTAAAGATATATCGCAAATTGTACCCAGAGGTCAGAATTTCCCTGCTAAGACTATCTACGGCACAACAAGTAAAACAGTTAGCAGAAAATAAAATTCATGGGGGGATAGTTGGATATCCGGTAAAAGAACCTTTATCATGCTATTCCTTAAGAGAAGAGTCTTATTGGGTTGCCTTACCGGCAGGACATTCTCTTACGGCTGTAGATATGATAAGAATAGAAGACCTAAAAAAGGAAGAGTTTATAACTACAAGTCGTGAAACGGGGCAGTTCTATTATGATAGTATGGTGAAAGTCTGTATGGACGGCGGTTTCAGTCCAATGATAGTCCAGACTGCCAATGAAATCTATACTGTGCTGTCACTTGTATCCTGCGGTATTGGGATAGCTCTTATACACGAATCGGCGAAGAACTTGAGAAATGATGTTATCTACAAACCCTTGTATGGTACAAAGCAGTGGGCATATCAGTTCTCCTTTGCCTGGAAAGAAGAAAATGCAGCTCCTGCTGTAAAATGTCTGCTGGAAGTGATAAAGGAAATGTACCCCAGATAAATAGAAAAATAGATTGACAATAGTTTGATATCAAAGTATAATAAGGACATGAAAACAGATAAAACTATTTATTTAATTGGAAGAATTCATGAACAAGCGAATAAATTTCTGCTGAATGAGCTGGAACAGATAGGTTTTAGGGATATCTCACCCTCCCATGGTGATATCCTGGTAACTCTTTTTCAATACAAAGAGTGTACTATGACAGACTTATCCAACAGTATTCACAGGGATAGATCTACCGTTACTGCTCTGGTTAATAAGCTTATTAAATTGGGTTATATTACTTCCAGAAAAGCAGACGAAGATAACCGCTCTACCATCATTGCATTAACCCAGAAGGGAATGGCACTGGAGGCAGGGTTTCAGGCTATCTCCGATAAGCTGTTTGACGTAGAATATCAAGGCATTAGTGCAGAGGAAAAAGAAGTATTTCAGAAGGTTTTGCAAAAAGTACTGGATAATTTTTAATTTTTATTTAGGTAAATACTTTGATATCAAAGTATTTAAAGACGTAAATAATATTTTATCTGTTTTATAAGAATACTAAGCATATAATCATAAGGAGGATCTATTCATGAATCATTTAGTTGTATTTGCACATCCCAATCCCAAGAGTTTTGGAAAGGGCATTTTAGACACAGTTGTAAAGGCATCCGAAGAAAAAGGTGCTGCTGTTAAAGTAAGAGACCTGTATGAGCTGGGTTTCGACCCCATTTTAAAGCCCTCTGATTTTGTAGCTTTTAAAGAAGGTAAGGTTCCGGAGGATATAGCAGCAGAACAGGAAATCATTCGCTGGGCAGATGTTATTACCTTTATCTATCCAGTATGGTGGACTTCTCTTCCGGCAATTTTAAAAGGATATGTAGACCGTGTATTTTCTTACGGTTTTGCGTATGAATATATAGACGGAGCACCTAACGGGCTTCTTAAGGGTAAGAAAGCTCTCTTGTTCTCAACCACAGGGACACCTGATGAGCTGTATGCAGCAAACGGAATGCATGCATCCATGAAGCAGACTACCGATCAGGGAATTTTTAATTTCTCCGGAATGGAAGAAGTATCACACACCTTCTTTGGTGCAGTTCCTTATGTATCTGATGAAGTGCGTGGTGATTATCTCCAGAAAGCAGCTGCAGTTGTAAAAGGTGTTCTTTAATTATAAGGCTTACTGCCAATGTGGTATAAAAGCAACCAGCCGAAGCAAGCAACCAGCCGAAGCAAGCAACCGGCAGAACAAAGCAACTAATCAGCAGAACTAATCATATAATGATGCATCACATTATTAACAAGCTGTCCGTCCTCCCATAATTTAATTTATAAGTTAACCATTACTACAGCATAGGCTTAACCTTTGATAAATAAGCTTTGGTTAATTACTTTAAACTTATATAAATTATATAAATAGGAAGAAGGACAGCTTACATTATTTCTTTGTTAAGCATCCGGACATAGCTTTCAATTAATAGTACGATATCTTCCTTGTCCTTGTTAAGAGGAGAGATCTTCTGCCAGAGATTCTTATAATATTCTACAAAGGCTTTAACAATAACCGGATCATCAAGGGAGAGAAAAGTATCCAGTACTGTTCTGTTCTTTCCATAAGCATATAGAAATATTTCCTTACGTTCTTTTATGGATAAGGCTATATTTTTCTCTAAGCCATCCATATCCTGATAAATAACTGCTATTTGATAATTTTCATATTGTTTTATAATCGAGATGGCATATTCCAGATAGTCAATTACATCCTGCGTACTTGCATGCACTATTTTTATACCGGTATAAGTGTAAAGAAATATAATTTTATCTGCACATAATTTTTCAAAAGCTGAAGTGAAATAAATTTCAGTACAGATATGATGAACCAGGTTTTTCAGGAAACCTCTGAATTGCTTCTCATAGTAATAGATTGAAAGCTTTTTTTCCTCTTTTGATAAATCCGTCTGATCTAAAAATTTCTGATATAACCGGGCAGGTATCAGCAGTTTGCTGAAGCTGTTGTTATAGCAATATTGGTTTCCCAGCTGTTCATTTGAGTCTGTTAAATTTAAGAAGAAAGTATCTTTCATTTCCTGATTATAATACTTAATAATATTATTGGAATTATTATTGATTAATAAATTCACATAGTTGGTCAGTACATCAACTGCTGATTTATTTTTTAGATAGAAGGCACAACTGATGCCGGTGTAGGCATCAGTAGGGAAACATGACAAGGCACCTATGCCGGAAACAACATATAACTCTTTACCGGTCATAAAACTTTCGTTATTTGTCAGGTTATAGAGATTGACTTTACCTGTTTTCAGTAAGGGGAGTATGAAGCTGATTAATCTGACCGCACGCTCCACATTGCTGTCTAATGTAAGTAAAAAAGTAACCTGCCAGTTATTTTGTATAACTTCTAACAGAATCTCTCTTAGATAGCTTAATCGGTTATCAGAGAAAAAGGAGTTATCAAGAACATTGTGATAGGTCAGGTAAATTACATTATTCTCTTTACGTCGGTAGGTTCTGGCAGCTTCTATCAAGGAAATGCCGGCAGTAAATACATTGGTTATACCATAGATTAATTTATCGTTGCTGGACAAATCAATGGAGTTTAAAAAAGTGGTATCGCTTTTATTTTCTGAAGAAGTCCCTTTCTTTTCTGTCCGGCTGGCAAGTGAATATTTTAATGATGCCTGCAGCATAATATGAAATTTTTCTTTATTTGTAATCTCGGTAATTTTCTCATTGACCTTCAGACTGTAAAATAACTCATCTACCATTTTAAGCTGTAAGGAATCCATTATATTTCTCGAAAGAAATTCCGTAATGCTGTTAATATACTGGGTTGAAGGAAATCGTCTCTCATGTACCCAATGGCTGACAAGCGAATTATCCACATTAATAGCTTTTGCTAACTGGCTCATTGGAAGGTGAAAGGTGGTGAGCAAGAATTTAAGGCACTTGCCAAAAGTCATTTCATTATACAATTGCAGGTACTCCTTTAGAGGGTGTCATTATTACAGGATTCCGAATACTGTCATGTCAATGACAATGACAGATTATCAATAATAGTTTTAATTATTACATAATTCGGCTATAATCCACAATATATAATGCATTATAACAAATATCGACATCGATGAAAAGAAAAAAGACAGGTGGAGGGACGTAGTATATGAAAAAGCATAGCAGTAAAAATGTAAGTGTGAAAACAAAATTAATACTCTATTTTACTATCCTGATATTACTCTCATGTTGTGCCTTAGGTTTTATCAGCAATAAAGTTGCCAGTGATATCATTTTAAAGGAAGCGGAAAATAATATGCTGCAACTTGCTGAAGATGCGGCGAAACTGGAGAGCAGCAGACTTGAGACACAAAAAGGGACGCTTAAGACCCTTTCCTTCTTTGATGAATTAAGATCCATGGACTGGGCAAAGCAGCAGCCTGTTCTTCAAAGCGTACTGAAAGAAACAGATTTTACGGAACTTGGAATCATACAACTTGATGGAAGCATTTCTTATGCAAATACTGCGGATACGAACATAGTACTTCAGGAAGGTGATCCTTTAAGGAAAGCATTAGCAGGGGAAGATGCTATTAATTTTACGATTAGCCCGGTTACAGGTGAACTTGTGCTGGTGCAGGCAGTTCCAATCGAAAATAACGGGCAGGTAACAGGAGCCTTATTAGGACGTCTGGATGGAAATACTCTGAGTAAACTGGCCGAAGATACAGGTTATGGTACTACGGGCTATGGCTATATCATTGACGGAACCGGAACGATTATTGGTCATAAAGACCTGGAGCTGGTAACCAATCGCTATAATGCCATCGAAGCAGAAAAGACAGATAAAAGCGCTTCGGCCCTGGCAGCGACATTAAAGTCAGCAATCTCAAAAGAAAAAGGCATCGGTCATTACAGCTTCAATGGTGGATATCAGTATGTTGGATTTGCTGAGATTCCCGGAACAGAATGGACCTTTATACTGGCAGCGGGAAAAAGTGAAATATTGCAGCCTGTAAAAACCCTTCAGGTCTATATCATACTGATTGTTATTCTGGTGCTGGCAATCAGTGCAGTAATTGCTTTTATAATAGGTACTTCTATTGCGAAACCGATTATCGGAACAAGTAATTATGCAAGAAAGATTGCAGCCTTGGATCTGTCAGAGAATATTGACGAGAAGTTCAGAAGCAGAAAGGATGAAATCGGTGATCTGGCAGACTCTTTACTTAGTATTACCAACGGTTTCAGGGGAATCATAAGAGAAATTACGGATTCATCGGAGCAGGTTTCCACTGCTTCTAATGTACTGACCGAAACGTCCCAGCAGACAGCAACTGCTGCAGAAGAAGTATCAAAAACCGTAGAAGAAATTGCACAAGGCGCTTCAGAACAGGCAAAGCATACTGAAACAGGCTCACATAGGGCAATGCAGCTAGGTGAAACCATAGAAAGGGTTCAAAGCTTTATTCTGGACGTACATACTTCTACCGGAAAAGCAACAGAAGTGGTTATGGAGGGCTTAAAGGAAATCGATACCCTTAGTAAGATAACCGAGGAGAATACTGCTGCCGTTGAAGCTATACATGAAGTCATTATGAAATCCAACGACAGTTCCAAGCGAATCAGTGAAGCAAGTAATGTTATTGAATCCATTGCAGCCCAGACCAATCTGTTGTCCCTAAATGCTGCTATTGAAGCGGCCAGAGCAGGGGAAGCCGGAAAAGGCTTTGCAGTGGTGGCAGAGGAAATAAGAAAGTTAGCAGAGCAATCCTCTGTCTCTACCAAAGTCATAAATGAAATAATAGATGAATTACAAAAGAATACGGATAATGCGGTTCAGACTATTGTAAGGGTCTCTGCAATAACAGAACAACAGTCAGGCAGCGTGAAAAACAGCAGAAATAAATATAAAAGTATAGCCGAATCCATGGAGATATCTACGGAGGCAGTAAATAACTTAAGTACTGCCGGTGATGAGATGAATAATATGAGACAAACAATACTGGAAGTCTTAGAGAATCTTTCTGCCATTGCACAGGAGAATGCAGCTGCATCAGAAGAAGCCTCTGCCTCCACTGAAGAACAGACTGCTTCTGTTGAGGAAATTGCAGGTGCCAGTGATAACTTAACGGAACTGGCTCTAAAATTACATTCTTTAATAGCTAAGTTTAAACTATAAGTAATCTTATCTTATGGAAGGTTAAATGTTGAAAATTGATATAAGTAATAAAGATGTATAAACATCCAGGAGCTATAAATGGAAGCTTTATAGACATGCAAGAGTTAAAACGTCAGGATTTATATGCATCCGGGATTTAAAGAATTCAAGAGTTTAAACGTCATAAATACCATTCTAAATTAAGCAGGAAGGATAGAACTCTTCTCTGCCTAATTTAATATATAACCAATTAATCTAATGGATAATAAGAATAAACGAAACTTATATGTAATAGTTAGTTTCCAGTTATATCCTTGTCAAGTTCCGGCAGATTAACAAGTCCAATCGTACGGTAATCGTTTAGATTCTGCGCCAGGTTTTTCTTACCGGAGGGCTTGGGAAGCGGAGTATCAAGAGGATCATCCGTAATATATTCTCTGATACCCGGAACACCTGCTTTTTTTATTTCCTGTGCTACGAATTTCGCAATTAATTTACCGCCAATATCATTGGTATGAGTATAATCTCTTGAAGTACCGTTACCCCAGAAATAATCCCAGGCATCTTCAGGTCCGGCGGCTTCCATATATTCAGTAGTCCGGGACCACAAATCGATAAAAGGCGTCTGCATTTCTTCTGCTACTTTTTTGACAGCATCCCGATAAGTACCAAGGAGATTGATCAACTTGCCGTTTTCATCAAATAGAATGCGATTTATAGGGGAGCACAGAATGGGTGTTGCACCAAGCTTTCTGGTCTCTGTAACATAATAGATCAGATTCTCTCTGTAACCGCCGTTAGCAGGAAGTTCTGCTTTCTTCTGATCATTATGGCCAAATTCCACTATCAGGAAATCACCAGGTTTTATTCTTTTCTTTAGGACCTGCCAGTTCGCCAGCTTAAAATCTGCCGTAGTGAGTCCCGATTGTGCATGATTAGAAAGCCCAAGACCGTTTTTCAGATATAGAGGAAACATCTGTCCCCAGCCGCAATAGGTGGCAGCAGGTTCATAGGGGTATTCCGCTCTCTGATCGGCAACGGTAGAATCTCCTGCGATATATAAGGTGGGAGCATCACAGGGACTATAGGAACAGCTGTAATTCACTTCACCCATTATACCAACCGTAAGCATTTCCACTTGTACATATTCTTTGCCAAATTGATGATTATCACAAACATTAACAGTAAAATCATGCTCCTTTATCTCTCCGGCTTTTACCATGCCTTCCTGATACCATCTGCGGTTATCACATAGTATGACATAATCCGTATCTTTGTCAGCGGTAACTGTAACTTTTAAGTTATAGGTACCGTTTGCAGGTACCTTTAATAAGGTTTCAACAGGTGCATTCATATCATTATCTCCTTGTCAGAAATGTAATAAATTCATTATAAAAGATGTAATAAAATATAAAAACCATTTATATTGACCAAAAAATTGAAAAAAATCTCTTCCTATAATTATTTACCTATAACCGGTATCCGTTCAATTCATTTCCTGACAAATAGATATCAAATACGGCTAAAAATAATAGATGCTGTAATATTTCAGATAATAACCTGAGATATTACAGCATCTTAGCGTACTACTATTTATTTAGCAGATTCTTTATTAGATAAATGCAACCGTTCATCAATAATTAGAATCCTTTAAAATTACTTATCGTTTGTAAGCCCCAGTTTATCAAAAACATAGAACAGCAGTGACATTACCATAGCAACCACACAGGCAAGAACCATACCTGTTAAGGTTACTTCACCGATTTTTAAGGCAACACCTGAAAGACCGGTTACAAATACTACAGAAGTAAGAGTAAGATTACGGCTGCGGCTGAAGTCTACCTGTGCGTCTACCATAACTCGGATACCGGAAGCACCGATGGTACCGTATAACAGGAAGGAAATACCGCCGATAACAGCACCTGGAATGGTTTGAATCAAGGCAGCAATAGGTCCGATAAAGGCAGAAATAATGGACAGAACGGCAGCGCCGCCAATAACCTGTACGGAATATACCTTTGTCATTGCCATAACACCAATGTTCTCACCATAGGTCGTAGTAGGAACAGAACCTACGAAACCGGACAGCATGGTTGAAATACCATCAGCAAAAAAGGAACGGTGCAGGCCGGGATCCTTTACTAAGTCTCTGTCAACGATCTTGCTGGTTACAATCTGATGTCCGATATGCTCGGAAGCCAGTACCAGAATAACGGGCAGGATCATAAGAATAGCCTGAATATTGAATTTAGGTGCCTGGAAATTAGGAATATGGATAAAGCTTGATTGCAGAGCATGAATTAACTGGTCTCCCGTAACTACTTTCGTAAAAAGTGCAGCTATATAGCCCGCAATGATAGCTATTAATATAGGTATAACAGCGAAAAATTTACGGAATAAAACATTACCAAGGACAGCTACGATCAGGGTTACAAGAAAGACAATGACATTTTTGGAATCAATAGGAGCAGTCTCTGTAGCGATAACACCTCCGGTTTTGGCAGCAGTCTGAGCTAACTCAAGACCAATAAGTGCAACAACCGGGCCCATAGCAGCGGGGGGAAGTACTACGTCAATCCATTTGATACCAAATTTGTAGAAAATAAAAGAAATAATACATGCAGCAAGACCAACTGCGATAAAACCACCAAGTGCATAGGAATAACCCCATTGGGAAATTACCAGACCAGCGGGCCCAAGAAAAGCAAAGCTGGAACCGAGATATGCGGGAGCTTTGCCTTTGGTAATAAGGATAAATAGCAGTGTACCGATACCGTTCATAAGCAGTACAACTGATGGATTGATCTGGAAGAGCATTGGCACTAATACGGTTGCACCGAACATAGCGAACATGTGCTGAAGGGAAAGGGGGATTAATAGATCCGCGCCTACCTTATCTTCCACTTGAATAATTTTTTTCGTTTCCAAGAAAGTTTCCTCCTCATAAAAATTCATCCTGACAAGTATAGCACGGTCTTCGTCAGAATTCCACAAAGAATTTTATTATTTTAAAATTTATTTGATGAAAATGACATAAATTTACATGTATTACAATTAGTGTAAAAACTTTGTGAAATTTTTCTTGAAATGACTGCCATAATATGTTAATGTATTGAGGTAAGGGTTTTGAAGAACCCCTTGTGACAGGATGGTCACAAATTAGAAAAGAAAAGGAGGTCAGGCAGATGATTATTACTATGTTAATTACAGTTCAACAGAATAAGAAATGCATGACCGGCCTGTGTGAGAGATTTCTATAATTTTGAACATATAAACTATTTAAGTCGCAGGTTGTGTAGATACTGCGGCTTTTTTTATCAAGGCATAAGAGTGAAGAAAATATTTTCACTCCTCTGATTCTGCACGTGTGCTTAAGCACACAGATGGGAGCCAGATATAAGCTTAACCTTAAGGTTAAGCTGCCTGAAAAAGACGCAGTGAACAGAAACTGCGTCTTTTTTGTTGGCCGGAAATCATTTTAAGAAAGGAAACCTTCAGTTACATGAAATTATCAATTAAAAAATATGGAACCTTATTGGCAAAATACATGAAGAACAGCAGGCTGCATCTGGTTTTGCTGGCCCTTGTATTAGCTGTAAGCATAATATTGCAATTAGTAAATCCAATGATTATCAGCTTTTTTATCGACGGTATTGAAATGAATAAATCCATGGAGCTTCTCATAAAAGCAGCAATCCTTTTTATATTAGCAGCCTTTACGCAGCAGTTATTAGCAATTGCCTCTACTTATCTCAGTCAGAATATCGGCTGGAGAACCACGAATACTTTAAGACGGGATCTGGTAAAACACTGCCTGACCCTGGATATGAATTATTTTAAAGAGCATCAGCCCGGTGAGTTGGTAGAACGGATTGATGGAGATGTAAATGCCTTATTTAACTTTTTCTCAAAGCTTTTTATAGGTTTTGCGAATAATATTTTACTCATGACTGGAGTTGTTGTGGTCTTATCCTTACAGAATCCGCTGATAGGGGCAGCTTTTGTTCTATTTCTTGTACTATCCTTCATAATACTTGGGAAAACACAGGGAGATGCAGTAGACAATTTCGGTAAGGAACGCGAACTTTCCTCTAAGTTCTATGGATTTTTAGGAGAACATCTTGACTGTACCGAAGAAATTAAAGCCAGTGGAGCCGGAAGCTATGTGTCCCAGCGCTTTATGGAACTGCTTCGTAAATGGCTGCCTATCCAGTTAAAGGCTTATCTGTCCGGCTACAAGATCTGGATTATAATGTCCGGACTCTTTGGCCTTGGTGATATCATGATATTTGCGGTAGGTGGCTATCTCTGGTATAAAGGACATATTTCCCTGGGGCTGGTGTATCTGATGCTCAACTATTTTCAGCTCCTTGAGAGTCCGCTGGATCAATTAAAGGAACAGATGCTTGATATCCAGAAAGCAACGGCAAGTATTATCCGTATAGAAGAACTTCTTAATCAGTCTTCTTCCATTTCTGATAAGGGTACAATTAAACTATCCGAAAAAAATATCTCATTAAGCTTTGACCATGTATGTTTTTCTTACGAGAAAGAGGTACTGGTATTAAAGGACATTTCCTTTGAACTGCCAGCCGGTAAAGTGCTTGGAATATTAGGGCATACCGGCTGCGGTAAGACGACCCTTGCAAGGCTTGTGGTTCGTTTTTATGAACCGGATTCCGGAAATATCCGCTTTAATGGAAAGAAACAGGAGGATATCTTATTAAAAGATCTAAGAAGCAGTATAGCTTATGTTACCCAGGAGGTACAGCTGTTTCATGCCAGTGTAAGGGATAATATCACTTTCTTTAACAAGGATATATCCGACGATGAAATTATAGCTACTATCTATAAAATGGGACTAAAGGATTGGTTTGAGAATATCAAAGAAGGGCTTGATACCATCCTAGAGCCTGGCGGCGGAATGTCCTCTGGTGAAGCACAACTTCTAACCCTGGTAAGAGTGTTCTTAAAGGATCCCAAACTGATTATACTGGATGAAGCCTCCGCAAGACTGGACCCGGTTACGGAAAGATTTCTGGAGCAGGCTCTGTCCACCCTGATAGAGGGAAGGGCATGTATCATTATAGCTCACCGTCTGTCAACGGTACAACGAGCCGATAACATTTTGATTCTGGATAAGGGTGAAATACTGGAATATGGACTAAGGGAAGAACTTATAAGTAAGAAGGATTCAAGACTTAATGAGCTATTAAGCTATGGAATTGAGGAGGTGCTGGTCTAATGAATAAGAAAATAAATTCGCCTTCAAAAGATAAGAAATTTTCCATGGGAAAACTGCTCTTAAAAATGATGGCTTACAGACCCGGGCTTTACATTGTTAATTGTTTTTTATGGGCAATGATACATGTATTGCCGTTAGGTATGGGATTACTTTTTAAGGAATTTTTTCAGTTACTGACCCCGGGCAGCGATTTCTACAGAGGTCTTTTAACAGTATGTGCCCTGACCCTTGCTTATACCCTTGGACGTATGTTAAATATATATCTTGGTGCCAACGCAGATAATCTCCACCGCTTTACCATGAGTGCCCTGTTAAGAAAAAATATGCTGGAGAGCATCTTAAAAAAGCCCGGAGCAGCTGCTACACCCTGGGCCTCCGGAGAAGCCCTGAACTGCTTTCGGGATGATGCAGGAACCATAGAAGATACCATAAGCTGGACGCTGGATTTCATTGGCTCGCTTGCTTTTGTAATCGTTGCAATAACCATAATGCTGAATATTAATGTAAATATTACGCTGTTCGTATTTGCTCCAATGATAATTGTTGTGGGTATTGTACAAATGCTGCGTGAAAAGCTTCAGAAATACAGAGAAGCAGCCAGAGAAGCAACGGGTAAGGTAACCGGTGCCATGGGTGAAATCTTTGGAGCAGTTCAGGCTATAAAGGTGGCAGGGGAAGAAGAAAATGCAGTAGGTTATCTGGAGGGGCTTAATGCCACAAGGCATAAGTATATGTTAAGAGATTCTCTCCTTTCCCAGACCCTGAATTCGGTATTTAACAATACTGTAAGTCTGGGAACCGGATTTATATTGCTTTTAGCCGCCGGGTATATGAAAAAGGGTGAGCTGAGTATCGGGGATTTATCCCTGTTTATATTTTATCTGAGTTTTATCTCAGACTTTACCAGCTTCTATGGCAATTTTATCGCTAATACCAGACAGGCAAAGATATCCTTTCAGAGAATCGCAGAACTTATGCAGGAGGATACACCGGTTAATGCGGTAGCACACACCAAAATGTCCTTAAAACCTGGCACGAAGAAAGGTAAAATAGCAGAGGTTAGATCAGTAGAAACAGAGATAGAAAAGGATGAGCTGCAGGAACTAAAGGTTGAGGGGCTGACTTATTGCTATGAAAGCTCCGAAAATGGTGTGGCAGATATCAGCTTTACATTAAAGAAAGATTCTTTCACTGTTATTACAGGAAGAATCGGGTCCGGTAAATCCACATTGTTAAAGGTACTCTTAGGGCTTCTGCCTGCCCAGAGTGGAAGCATCTGCTGGAACGATAAGGAACTAAAAACTCCCGGTGATTTTCTTATCCATCCCCATTGTTCCTACACCCCGCAAATACCAAGGCTTGTAAGTGACAGTGTGAAGAACAACATTTTATTCGGATTAAGAGAAGAAGAAACCGATATTGATGAAGCTCTGCACAGTGCTGTATTTGAGGAAGATATCCTGCAGCTGGAAAAGGGACTTGAGACTGTTATCGGTCCAAGAGGGGTTAAATTATCCGGCGGACAGATTCAGAGAGTGGCAGTTGCCAGAATGTTTGCAAGAAAATCAAGCCTAAGGGTATTTGATGACATATCCAGTGCCCTGGATGTTGAGACGGAAAGCAAACTCTGGCACCGATTATTTGCAGAGCGTTCTGCCACCTGTCTGGTGGTATCCAACCGCAGGCTGGCACTGAAACAGGCAGACCAGATAATAGTTATGAAAGACGGCAGGATTGACGGAATCGGAACATTGGAGGAATTATTGCAGAATAATGAAGAAATGAAGGCGATCTGGGGTTAATTTACAAACCGGTGCAGAAGGTTAAGTTTATCTTTTGCATCGGTTTCTCTAATTTTCAAAGGGCTTTCTATGTTATGATAGGGTTAAAAAAAACCGACTTTTCGAAGTAACCCCTATTGTCAGGCAAAATCTAATGAAAGGGGTTCGCTTCTAAATTTATAGTTCAAATTGTTATAATAAACGATAACAATAGTATTATACCGTAGGATAACATCATGTAAGCTGTATTACACTTGGGAGATTCCAGGGCAGTATATATTGTTTAGCAGATAAGATTTGTTAGTTCAACTGTAATTTCATCAAATTGTCGGTTTGTTCTTCCTCTCCTAAAACGAATATATGTGTATCGAATTTAATAAAGCCCTGTTTTTCATAGAATTTTATAGCCTTAATATTGTTTTCCCAAACACCCAGCCAGATATAATGGAGGTCATAAGTTTTTCCGGCTTCTATGGCTTTTTGAATTAACTTTTTGCCAATATGTTTTCCTTTATATTCTTGCAGGACATAGATTCTCTGAACTTCTAAAGTATTGGGATGTCCCGGTTCTGTCTGGGCTTTATCAAAATTTACTTTCATATAGGCAGCTGCTTCCCTGTCAGTCTCCACCAGGAAGAACGTTGAGCCGTCTGTTTTTAATTCGGCTTCAATTTGTTCATAGGAAAAATTCTTCTGAAGGTATTCTTCAAGATTTTCCTGGGAGTTCTCCTCAGAAAAAGTTTCGCTGAAGGTTTTTTCACTTAGATATTTAAGCTTTTCTATATCCTTTAAAGTACATTGTCTTATTAAAAAATTATCCATAATTCTCTCCTTATACGGCGGTACTTGTTATTTGATTATTTTATTCTATTAGAATTGATGCAAAGAGTAATTTTAAAAATACTACATTCTTATACTTATATCAAGTAATAAATATAAATATATTATTATTAGAGCAGTTCTGTCTGACAAATTAATGGTCTCGATTTTCTTTCCCATTAATTTCTTTTAATGGGTTTGTGATATAATGGTCGAAAGGATTAATCCAATAAATAGAAGGGGATATAATGAGTAATACAAATGAAATAAAGCAATTAACCAAAGAATTCAAAGATTGTCAGAAATCCCTTAGTGCAATAGGCGATGAGACAAGGCAACATATAATCATATCGTTATTAGAGTGTGATTGCAAAGGAGTTAGAGTAGGAGAGCTTACAAAGAAAACAAATCTGTCACGACCGGCTGTCTCTCATCATTTACAAATTTTAAAAGAGGCGGGAATTATAGATATGAGACGAGAAGGAACAAAGAATTATTATTACTTTGATTCGAGAAAGACAGAGCTTAGCAAACTGATGAAATTACTTCATCATGTAAATGAAATCATTGAAAAAGCACCTGCCAATCCAGGCTGCCTGTAAAGGAGGAAGATATGAAATTAGAATTTCCTGTTGAAAAAACTATAAAAACACGTTCTAGTATTAGAACTTTTGAAGAAAAACCACTTGATGTCAAGGTAAAACAACAGATAAAGGATTATATTGCCGCTTTATCAAATCCCTTTTCTGTGGAGGTTAAACTCCAGCTTCTGGAAACAGCATCCTCAAATGAAAAATTGGGCACATATGGTGTAATAAAAGGTGCCAGGGATTATATTGGAGCAACCGTATCAGAAGCTGATTTGAACCTGGAGGCTGTAGGCTATTCCTTTGAAAAGTTGATTTTGTATTTGGCGAACCTTGGAATCGGAACCTGCTGGCTGGGAGGAACCTTTAACCGGAATCAATTCTCCAATGCCCTGGAGGTTAAAGCTAACGAATTGTTTCCTGCCATTTCGCCTATAGGTTATCCCTTGGAGAAAAAGAGACTTGCAGATACCCTTATTCGAAAAATAGCAAAATCAGATCAGCGTAAGAGCTGGAACGAACTCTTTTTCCTGAAAGATTTTTCTGTTCCATTAACACAGGAGGAAGCAAAAGAATTCGCATTTCCGTTAGAAATGGTGCGTTTGGGCCCTTCTGCCAGTAATAAGCAGCCTTGGAGAATCGTAAAAGCAAATGATGGGTTTCATTTTTATGAAGCAAAAGCTCCGGGGTATAGTGACAAGCTGTCCCTTGATATCCAAAGAGTAGATATCGGTATCGCAGCCTGCCATTTTCATGTGGCTGCACTGGAAAAAGGCCTGCCAGGAAAATTTGAGAAACTCTCAGACCCAGGTATCATACCGCCGGCTGATAACCATTATATTTTCTCATATGTACTGTTGTAATAACGGTGCTCCACTCTCCTGCTGCGGGATTGTACCGTATAATAATTGCTGATATTCATTATGTAATTTAATATAGCTTAGATAAAACTTATATATAATTTAGAAATAATGGTATAATAGCAAATACCGAGCCGGTTAGGTATAAGGTTCCTTATATCTGTGCTATAGGATAATATAGTTCACATTCACAATATTGTTTATTGCACTTGGAATAGTCTACATACTCAAAATGAAACAATTCCGCAAGCTCAAATTCTATTGTAGGCATCCAAGTGCTGTAGATATAATCCCAGATTGCCTTTAAGGTGTGAGAGGAAAGTTCTTCGGGTCTGTGTGGACCCATGTATTTAAAGACTCCGTATTTGTGGGTCTTTATTTTTTTTGTCAACATATCAGGAGGCAGTATGCTGTTCTGATCTACCATCAGGGAAGGCTGGTAATAGGAGAAAGCAGCATTTTTACCGGGAATCGTGGTATAGCCTATATAGATATCTTTGTTTACAGGGTTTGCTATCTGCAGCCTGTGATTATAAAAGAAATCAACTCCATATTGGGTTGCCAGCTGCTTCTTATTGTTCTCCTCCCTATCTATTGTAAATTCATATCCCGCTATCTTAAAGGCAGGAAGTACTGTGATGGAAAGAAAGGACATAAGTCCTTCTCCGGCTTTGCTCATAAAGTCTGCATTAAAGCGATCCATAATAGAGAGGGCGGAAGGATGTCTTCGCCACTTGGCGGGAGTGGTTCCGAATTCTTCTTTAAAAAGTCTGTTGTAGGTATGAGCGCAGCCAAATGAATATTTTGATGAAATAAATTCTATGCTGTTATATTCACTTATCAAATCCTTTATGGAGCATGCAATCCTTCTTCTGCGTACATATTCCATAAGTCCTGTGCCGGTAGCACCCTTCCAGATGCGCAGCAGGTGAAATTTAGAAATGTTGACGTTCTCCGAGATATTATCCAGATTCAATTCCTCCAGAAGATTCTCTTCAATATATTCTGTGGTGTTTTTAATAACCGATAACAGATAATTATCCATAGATTCCCTTAACCCAGCAATTTTTGTCCGTTTTTTTCCTTCCGGACTCAGTATAATTATACCACACGAAAAAGTAAGAACAAGTGTTTTGTTGGAAAAAATTTTAAATTCGTTTTCTGTAGCAAAAGAGGGAGGGCAGATGTTAAATAATAATCAAAGTAAGATGCAGGAAAAGTATAATGCCGCAGTAGACAGCTTTGTGAAGAAGATAAAGAGTGATCCAAATGTAATAGCTGTTATTGTATGCGGAAGTCTTGCCTATGATTTAGTTTGGGAAAAGAGTGATATCGATACCACTGTGATTGTCAGGGATCAGATTCTTAAGACCACTTCTTATTGTATAACGGAGGATGATATTGTGATTAATATCAATCTGACAACCCGCAGTGATTTTAAAAGAGGTTTTGAACAAATGAAGGGAGGAAGCTTTCTTCAGTCCTATTATTCCAGAGGTAAGATGGTATATACCTCAGATGACAGTCTTGAGAGTTATTATGAAGAGATGAAACAGCTGGACAAAAGTGATATCAATTATTATATCTTCTTTGTTGCCTGTGAACTGGTGGGAACCAGTGAGAAATGTCAGAAGTGGATAAAAGTGAAGCAGAATCCTCTCTATGCACAGTATTATATACTAAAAGCCGCAGAGCTTATTTCCAGAATAGAAGTTTGTAAGAATGAAGAAGCACCAAGCAGAGAAGCGATACTACAGGCAGTTTCCCTGTCGCCGGAGCTGCTTAAGCCTTTTTACCAGGATGCCATGGCAGGTCATTACAGTGAAGAGGAGGTAGTGAGGTGCATTAACTTAATAGACAGTTACCTGGAAGCTAATTTAGCGGCAATAGCTGAACCAGTCATCGATTATATGAAGGATGGAGAAATCAAGACACTTACCATGATAACCAATCATTTTCATACAACAGGGCATTTCATTGTATCTATCTTTGATTATCTGGCGGAGAAAGGGGTATTGGAGAAGGTATCCCAGACTATAAGAATAACACCGAAAAGCAAACCCGCGGTTGAAGAATTGGGATTTTTATATATTCCCTGATGTTTAACAGAATGAGAAAGGAGACATTTATGTCAGTTCGCACCACCATAGAAATAGCCGGAGCCAGGCAGAATAACCTTAAAAATATCTCTGTAGAGATACCCAGAGATAAGTTAACGGTCATAACCGGCGTATCCGGGTCCGGTAAGTCCTCCCTTGCTTTTGATGTTGTATATGGAGAGGGACAGAGACGGTTTTTGGATTCCATTTCAACTTTTGCCAAAAGCCGAATCAGTCAGCTTAAGAAAGCAAAGGTAGATTATGTAAGAGGTCTGTCACCGGTTATAGCCATTGAGCAGAAGAAATCCAACAATAACCCCAGATCAACAGTTGGAACGGTAACTGACATCAGTGATTATCTCAGATTATTGTACGCAACAGCCGGCACGGGTAAATGCCCGGTATGTGCTAAACCGCTGAAGCAGCTGTCCGCAGCGCAGATAGCAGAGCATATAACAACCTTGCCCTCCGGTTCCGTTGTGGAACTGAGAGCTCCCATCAATAAAGTCTTTGGAGAAGATTACAGTTATACCATAGATGAGCTGCGGGAAAAGGGGTATAAGAATCTGCTGGTGGATGGGGAACCCTTCTCACTGGCGGATAAAAAGGAGCTGGACGAGAGAAAGGAATATCAGCTGGAGCTGGTAATCGACCGTTTCACCTTAAAAGGTGATAATTATATCCAGATTGCAAAGTCTATTGAAGCGGCAATGCTTTCCCTGGAAGAAGATATTATGATAAAGGTTGAGGTTATGGGCGGAGCAGCGGATTCCTTTTATGAGAACTTTGCCTGTACGGAGCACCATTTCTTTTTATGTGATATGCAGCCCTTCCACTTTTCCTTTAACACACCTGCCAGTGCCTGCAGAACCTGTATGGGAGTAGGACTTTCCTATGTAGTGGAACCGAGATTTCTGGTAGTCGCTCCGGAGAAGAGCATCAGCAGAGGTGCACTAAAGAATACGGTCTATAATACTTCGGGAAAAGATAGTTACCGAACAGTTATTATGTATAGCCTCTCACAGCAATATGGCTTCAGTCTGGATACCCCCTTTCATGAACTACCGAAAGAAATCTGTGACATTCTCTTCTATGGTACAAAAGGTGAACTTGTAAAGATGCAGCAGCCTCCTTTTTCCACCAAGAAGAATTGGTTAACCGGCAGAGAACGGCCATTCTGGGGATTTGTACATGAATTGGAAAGCTGGTATAAGCATTACATCCGAAAAACTTCTACAACAGAAGCCTTTGAACCAAACTTTATCAAAGAGTGTATGATTGAAAAGGTATGCCCGGAATGCCATGGTGCAAGGCTAAAGAAACAGCGGCTGTTAATTACAGTAGGCGGAAAAAACATTGATGAGCTGTGCAGGTTACAGCTTCCGGAGCTGATGGAATTCTTAAACTCCATTACCTTTGATAGAGAAATCCAGGATGTGGCAGCCACGATTATAAGAGAAATTACCACCAGATTAAACCTTTTGATTGATATCGGCCTTCATTATATCAGCCTTAACCGCAGAAGCGACAGCATATCCGGGGGTGAGATGCAGAGAATAAAGATGTCTACCCAGATCAGCAGTGAGTTGATGGGTATGTTGTATGTTATGGACGAGCCCAGTATCGGTCTTCATTCCAGGGATTCCTTTAAGGTAATCGAAACCATGAAGAAGCTCAGAGATATTGGTAATACGGTTATTGTAGTGGAACATGATCTGGATACCATTAAAAGTGCGGATCATATTATTGAGATTGGGCCAGGTCCTGGTATTCATGGCGGAAATGTTGTAGCCCAGGGTACAATGAAGGATATCATGAAAGAGAAACTGTCTGTAACAGGGAAGTATTTATCTGGTGCAGCTAAGATAGAAGTACCCATGAGACGGAGAAGCCTTGGAGACGATTATATATCCATACAGGGAGCCAGGGAAAACAATCTGAAAAATTTAGACCTTGATATTCCTTTGGGAGTATTCGTATGTATAACGGGAGTTTCCGGTTCAGGAAAGAGCTCCCTGATTAATCAGATTCTCTATAAACAATTAAAGATAGATATGACAGGAGCGAGAATAACTGCCGGCGAGCACGATTTTCTCTTTGGTGCAAGCCTTATAAATAATATTATCAACATTGACCAGACACCTATCGGAAGAAATTCCAAATCCAATCCGGCTACCTATATTGGCATCTATGATAAAATCAGAGAACTCTTTGCATCTTTACCGGAAGCCCTTAATAAAGGCTATCGTGCAATAGATTTCAGCCTGACCCATGCAGGAGGAACCCGCTGCGAGCATTGCTCCGGCGATGGAGTAATCGTAACAAACCTTCAGTTTATGGCGGATATAGAGACTGTCTGTCCAATCTGCAAAGGTTTAAGGTTCTCAGAAGAAGGGTTAGAGATAAAGTACCATGGGAAAAATATTGCAGAAGTACTTGATATGACTGTAGAGGAAGCCTGTGACTTCTTCTCGGATAACAATTATTTGAAACACAAACTGGGGATTATGAATGAACTGGGACTTGGCTATATGTGCCTGGGACAGAGTTCCACCACTCTCTCAGGCGGAGAAGCCCAAAGGGTGAAGCTGGCTTATGAACTGGCAAAGATTAAGAAAGGTGCCCACAATCTTTATATACTGGATGAACCTACCACCGGTCTTCACTTGTCCGATATCCAGAAGCTCTTATTAAGCTTAAATAAGCTGGTAGATAAAGGACATTCGGTTATTGTAATCGAACATCATATGGATGTAATCAAATCGGCGGACTATATTATTGATATGGGACCGGAAGGCGGTAGCCAGGGCGGTTACGTAGTGGCTGAGGGGACACCGGAACAAGTCTGCAAGGTGGAGAATTCTTATACAGGTAAATATTTAAAAGAAGTAATAGGTTGTTTATAGGAACCTGGTATTAACATAAAAGCTCCTTCCCCTTAAATGGGGAAGGAGGCCACTTCTCGCAGCTAGGGTTTATCTTAAAAATTTTCCGGGAACTGATTAATTATGCCTTCTATCATCATATCTGCCATATCAAGAGCCTGCATTTCTATTTCATCAAATCCTGTAATGCTGTCTGAGAAATTATTAGAAATGATATCAACGGCTTCATCTTTTGTCATTGCCAGATGATCATACAGCATTCTCTGCCATTCCTGAGCTGACCAAAAAGGATTGATGCTGCCAAGGAAAGCTGCAATCTGATCCGCATTCTCATACCAGAGCTTTTCCGTATCGGAAACGGCCTGACTATTATTTTCAATAGCTGATTTGACAAGGTCCGCTGCAATTGTCAGATGAGTTGTAAACAACTCTTCGAATTCACCCGCAACATCTTCTCCATAAAAAGGAATTAAAGCTGTTTCGAAATCTTTAGGGTTGCGAAGGAGACGTTCAGTAGCGAGTTCCGTATCCGGCAGATTAAAAACCATGCTGAGAATGACCAGACGGGTCCAATAAACATGCTGTTCCCAAAGCATCCGCAAATGATTGCTCAAAGCTTCCTCTGTAATGTCCCCATTAGAAATTTCCTGTGCCGGCATTCGGTAGATATCACAGCTTTGAGGAACCAGGAGGATATCTCCAACATATAAATTGCTCACATCTAACCCTGGATTAACAGCTGTAATTGCTTGTATGGTGGTATGATGACGCTGAGAAATCATCCATAAGGAATCACCGGACTGGATTTCATATGGATGTGAACCTATAGGTAAAGTATACATAATAATATGATCTTTCATTTTTTCCTTTTTTTATAGTATGATATGAGTATTAAAATGTACCTTGTCATTGAGAATACATAAGAAATCCGACCGGAATCCACTGTATGAATCAGTAAGCATCAAAATGAAATTATCCTTGCAACCAAGAATTTTGTAAACAGAGTAAGCTGTAAAAAACTGTAAAAAATCTGTAAGCTGTAAATATTGCTTGACATATAGTTAACTCGAGGGGTTATGCTGAATATGGAAAAGCTTAAATAATATACCATAAATAGATGAATAATATAGTAGCTGCTTCATCTGATAATACGATAGTAAAAAGATATGTATTTTATGAGACAATAGATAATTTAGTATACTTATAAAGCGAAGGGAGAAACAGATGAATAATTTTGTATATGAAATTCCAACAAAAGTATATTTTGGAGAAAATCAACTGATGTATTTAGGAGGGGAATTGAGAAAGTACGGTAAAAAGGTGCTCTTAACCTATGGTGGTGGTTCCATTAAAAAAATCGGATTATACGATAAAGTACTGGAGGAGATAAAAAAGGCAGGTTTAGAGCTCTTTGAGCTGTCAGGTATCGATCCGAACCCCAGAGTGGCCTCAGTCAATGCAGGTGCTGAAATTTGCAAAAAAGAAGGTATAGAGGTACTGTTAGCTGTAGGCGGTGGTTCTGTGCTGGATTGCACGAAGTTCATTGGTGCCGCCAATTATTACGAAGGAGATGCCTGGGACATCCTGCTTGGAAAAGTTGACGTTAAAGAATGTCTTCCAATTATTACGGTACTTACCTTATCGGCTACCGGTTCTGAGATGGATAACGGAGGTGTAATCAGCAACCCGGATACCCAGGATAAAATCGGTATGGGATTTCCTGCAATGCTGCCGAAGGTATCTTTTCTTGACCCGACCCTGACCTATACGGTGAACAGGTTTCAGACAGCCTGTGGTGCAGCTGATATGTTAAATCATATTCTTGAGGTTTATTTTAATATGGAACAGGACCTGTATATGCTTGATACGGTAATGGAAGGTCTTATGAGGACAATTATTAAATATGCTCCAATTGCTATGAAAGAGCCTGAAAATTATGAAGCCCGTGCCAACCTGATGTGGACTTCTTCCTGGGCCATCAATGGATTCATTGACGGTGGTAAAAGCCAGGCTTGGAGCTGTCATCCCATAGAACATGAGCTGTCAGCTATTTATGATATCACCCATGGACTGGGTCTTGCGATTCTAACCCCCAGATGGCTGGAGTACACGCTGGATGAAACCACAGTTGCTAAATTCTATCAGTTTGGAACCAATGTATTTAATATTGACAGAAACTTAGCTCCTATGGAAGTGGCAAAGAAGAGCATTGAAAAAATCAGCGAGTTCCTGTTTGAAACACTGGAGCTGCAGAGTACTCTCACAGAAATAAGTATTGATGATACCAACTTTGAAATTATGGCAGAGAAAGCCTGCCAAAATGATGTTATTCCAGGTTTTAAACCATTAACCAAGCAGGACATAATAAATATTTTCAGGATGTGCCTGTAAACTCTTGACCTAGAGTTAACTGTACGGTTTATAATAACAATAACTTTCTGACAATTTAAATTCATTGTTTAAATTAAGTCCATTCTATTTGAAGGAGGAGATATAAAATGAGAACAATTCAATTAGGTAAATCCGATTTACAGGTACCTGTTATCGCAGTAGGTTGTATGCGCGTTAACGGCCTTGAAAAAGAAGACGCGGAGAAGTTTATCCGTACAGCCATGGAGAACGGAGCCAATTTCTTTGACCATGCAGACATATACGGAGGGGGAGCTTGTGAGGAGATATTCTCCGAAGCAATCCATATGAATTCTGAACTGCGTGAGAAGATGATATTACAGTCCAAATGCGGAATCGTACCGGGACGTATGTTTGATTTCTCAAAAGAACATATTCTTACGTCAGTGGACGGTATCTTAAAACGTCTGAAAACAGAATATCTGGATGTTCTGCTGCTCCATCGTCCCGATGCCCTGGTAGAACCGGAGGAGGTAGCAGAAGCCTTTGATACTCTGGAGAAAAGCGGGAAAGTACGAAATTTTGGTGTATCAAATCAGAACCCCAACCAGATTCAGCTGCTTCAGAATTCTTTAAAACAGCCTATTATAGCAAATCAGCTGCAGCTGAGTATAACCAATGCTACTATGATAACCCAGGGACTTCAGGTTAATATGCTGGAGGAGGGAGCTGTTAACCGTGATGGAAGTGTGCTGGATTTCTGCAGATTAAATTCCATTACCATACAGCCCTGGTCACCTTTTCAGTATGGCTTCTTTGAAGGTGTGTTCCTGGGAAATGATAAATTTCCGAAGCTTAATGAGAAGATTGATGAAATTGCCGGTAAATATGGTGTCAGCAATACAACGATTGCTATGGCATGGCTTCTGCGTCATCCCGCTAAAATGCAGCCGGTAACCGGAACCATGAATCTCGGACGTCTGTTGGAATGCCTGAAGGCAGCTGAAATAACTCTGACCCGTGAGGAATGGTATCAGATATATCTGGCAGCAGGGAATATACTGCCCTAAGAAGCAGTAGTTTTAAAGCTGTTAGCCAATAGGATACTATAGTACGAACGAAACCAAATAAAAGCTCAATGACAACTATTTCTCCTGGTGTTAGACAGATAATAAAATCTGTTTCATACAAGGAGTCACACACCCTGTTGTCATGGAGCTTTTTTTATTTAAAAATTATTGTTGACTCTTACATTATGGTATACTCTATACTAAAGTTGAGCTCAAGAAAACACATATATGTGTGGTATTGCCTGTCAGGAGGGATAAAATCCGGCAGACGGTACCGACAGAAAGGATATCATGTTAAAAATAGGAGATTTTTCAAAACTTTCAAGAATCAGTATCCGCATGCTTCGCCATTATGATCTTATCGGGCTGCTTGTACCTGAGAGCATTGATGATTTTACAGGATATCGGTATTACAGTGAGAATCAGCTTCCCCTTGCAAGCAGAATTGCTGCGCTGAAAGAAATGGGGTTCAGCCTGAATATGATTGACAGAATTCTTAAAGTATATGATGATACCGCGTCCTTAAAAGAGTATCTTCTGCTTCAGCAAGCCGAGCTGAAGGAGCAGGCAGAGAAAACCGGCATGCAGCTGCGCATTCTTGAAACAACTCTTAATCGAATCGGAAAGGATGATAATATTATGCAGTATAGTGTATCTGTTAAAGAAATGCCGGAAAGATATGTAGCGAGTCTTAGAAAAATAATACCGGCTTATGATAAGGAGGGCCTCCTTTGGGAACAGTTAATGAAAGAAGTGGCACCCTTAAGTATTCAATATGCAAATCCCTGTAATAGTCTTGCTGTTTTTCACGATAAGGAATTCAAAGAACAGGATCCGGATGTGGAAATACAGATATCTGTACTTGGCAGCTATCAGAACACGGCAAGTGTCATTTTCAAGACAGTGCCGTCCGTCACAATAGCATCCGCTACTTACAAAGGCGGATATGACCAATTGACTGTAGTAAACCATGCAGTTGCAGACTGGGCAAGGGATAACGGCTATGAATTCAGTGAGGATATGTTTACCATCTATCATGTAGGACCGGGGCAGACGAAAAACCCGGAGGAATTTGTAACAGAAGTGTGCTTTCCTGTAAGCAAAAGGTAGAAGCTTATTATCTGTAAAGTAAAAGACGCCAGTAATAGGAGTAAGCTGCTGTTTTAAAAGGTAGGAAAATCCGGAAGAGCTTCATGGCTCTTATGTAATATGTTTAAAGAGAATTTTCCTGTTTCATGTTGGTGAAAGCCATGAAGCTCTTCCGGTAAAGTTTATCTGACGGTAGTTTTGGTAAGCTTAAGTTTATTGCAATGCCGTGCTCTATAGTTACCTGGTGTAAGACTGGTATATTTCTTGAATTTCCGGTAAAAATATTCAACATTCTGGTAACCGATCAGATTGCAGATTTCGGGAATTTTAATATCTGTATGGACCAGCATATCTTTGGCTTTATCCAGCCTTTTCCTTTCAATATAAAGGTTGAAATTGGTTCCGATCCGGCAGTAGAGCAGTCTGCCTAAATACGCCGGATTGTAACCGAATAAATCAGCTATTTTCTCAAGTTTCAAGTCTTCATTATAATGAATATCCATGTAGTTCAGTACCTTTTCAATGATTTTAACTTCTGAGGATTTCTTCACATAATCACAGAATAGTGTGAAACGAGTCTCAAGTAGTGTAATTATCTCATATAAAGTACAGCAAGAACAGATTTGATTGATCAACTCCTTCTCATTGAATTCAATAAATTCCTTTATATAAGTTTCATTGAGCAAGGCTTTCAGCTGCAGGATACAATTTATGAGAATCTGATAGATCTGCTCTACCGTAAAGTTCCTGTTCTGTAATATATAATATAGCTTTTTCGCCGTCATGCTGATGAGAGATGTGTTCTTATCCAGGACAGCCATATAGATACTCTCAATGAATTCAATAGGATTTAACTTCTCTGCAGAGACAAAGGCTTCGTTGGCGGACAGAATGTCTATATACACCGGCTTATTGTCCTCATAGTAGAAGAATCTTCTTAATGATATCTTCTTAAGCTTTTGATAGTACTCCGGAAAATTGCTGACACCACGGAAAGTACCACTGATAATTACAAAAGGATTCGGTAAATCCTCCTGTGAAGCTTTCTTTAACCAGAGGATAATGTTTGCACTAAAATGCTGTATGGAGTCATCACCCTGTATAAGTAAGACAACCGTATTTTCAATCGTAATAAACTCCGTCTGGTAATCGGAATATAATTTCTTCCAGTAATCACAGCAAGCTTTGATATCAGTATTTTTATAATGGGAGTAATCCAGCATTACTAACTGATAAGGAGCTTCATGAAAGGTGAGCCCGTAGTCATTAAAATGATTGGCTGCATCAGCTCTCTGACCGGTAAGCAGATGCTTTAGGAGCATGTCTTTGGTATCGTGGAGCTTTTTGCTATGATAGATATTTGATAAGTTTTCCTGCTCGATTTTTTTACGGACCTTTAATAAGGCATCGATTAATTCTTCTTCATCGATTGGTTTAACCAGGTAGGATTCCACACCCTGACGTATGGCCGCCTGTGCATATGCAAAGTCGGAAAAGCCGCTTAAGATTATTATCTTTCCCTGGTAACCTTTCTGCCTTACGACTTCTGCCACTTTCACACCGGATAGTTCCGGCATTTTTATATCCAGTATTACCAGCTCCGGATTCTTCTCCATAATTTTTTCTACTGCTTCGTTGCCATCAGAGGCTTCGTCACACAAGGTGAAGCCCATTTCAGACCAATCTATTATTGTTTTTAAGCCCTCTCTTACGATAGGCTCATCATCAGCTATTATGAATTTCATGATTAAAGCCTCCATTGTTTATAAATGAGTTATAATCTACCTGCAGGGGAAGATATAAGGTAATAACCGTAAACTGATTTTCCATGGACTTTATCTGCAAGCCGTATTTTTCTCCATAGAAGAGTTTAATACGCTGTTGAACATTATGGAGCCCGATATGACTTTTGGATTTATTCCCCGGATCATTGATATTTAGTAATAACGTATTTAAAGTATCTTCACTCATACCAAGTCCATTATCGGTAACGGATAGAAGCAGGAATTCTTCGCTGGCAGTAACATCGATTGCGATGGTTCCTCCTGCTTTTTTACTTTCCAGACCATGTACGAAAGCATTTTCTACAATAGGCTGGAGAAGCAGCGGCAGTATCCTGTAATCCTTAAGGTCAATCTCTTCACTTTGGGATAACAGATAATGAACCCGGTCTCCGAAGCGGAAGTGCTGGATTTCCATATAGATGTTGATATAGTCCAGTTCCGAGGACAAGAGCACCAAAGAAGTGTCTGCTTCAATATTATGCCTCATGAATTTACCTAACTGTTTCACGATACGGGCAGCATCATGTTCTTTCTTAATGGATAGCTGCATCCGTATGGTTTCCAGTGTATTATATAAAAAATGAGGATTTATCTGATTGGTTAACAGGTTAAATTCCATCTGCTGCTGATAATTCAGAAGTTTCTGTCTAAGCAGCTTTTCCTCATAGATTTTTGTGTTAAGCTCTTGGATACTGAGGATTGTTTTCTGCATATCCTTAAATAATTCACCAAGCTCGTCATAGCTGTTAAAGTTGTCGATGATATTCAGATTACCGTTTGCTATTTTATTCATTTCCCTTCGAAGTATCAGGATACGCCTGTTAAAAGCGATGGAATATCCGACGATCATAAGGAGAGGTACTGTAAAGCTGAGGAGGATAACTCTTATATTCAGAAGGATTGATTCGGACACATGACTGGCTGCCACCGGATCAAAAGTAGTTATCTGAAAAGAGGTGTTACTCTTGGGAGCAGTCTGGCTCGTGGTAAAGGCCAGACAAGCTTTCTCCTGATAATTTAAGGTATAGGGAGTCTTTAACTGGATGCTTTCTGCCTTATAGATCTCCTTAAGGGGTCTGCCGATCTCACTATAATCATCAGAATAAAAGGTAATTGCATTATCAATGCTCATAACAGAATTGATGGAGTTACTGTTTATGATAAACCTCATATAATTCGTACTGATACTAATTGACATAATGGCGAATTCCTTTGTGTTTGAGAGTGGAAGCCTTCGTATCAGACGCAGGGAACTGTCAGCTTCTGTACTGTCATCGTAGATCCACATTAATTTTCCCGGACTGTCTTTTACCTCCTGATACCAGTTGGCGGAGGCAATCTGGTCGTCCACCCGGACAAAACAACCGCTTGTTATTAGGGTTTTATTGGTTACATAGATCTTTATATCCGAGATTTCCGTATAACTTCTGTTTATGGACTCGATGGTTTCATAATTTCTATAGGCCTTATATACTTCATTCTCAGAAGCATATGTATTTTTTAAGAGCTTATTAAGAGCTTTGTCATACAGAATAGAGTCTGATATGTTAGTAGCCAGATAAATGGCATTGAATAAAATATTCCGGACTCTTTTGTTTTCTGCACTTACCTGATCATTATGCTGAGCCATAATCATCTTTTTGGTGCTGTAGATCATGTAACTGCTTAAAAGAGTCAGCGGTAAAGTTCCGATAATAATATATACCAGCAGTAATTTATACATTATTTTAAGTCCGGAAATTCGGCGGATAATCTTATCAAATAGTTTCTTCATCTTTTCTCCATTCAGTACAACTTAATCCTTTAAGTAAATGGTACTACATTATCAGGTGCGGGTAAATATCTTTTGGAAATATTATTAATGCAGGTAAGAAAAGGGGCTGCCGATAAAACGGCAGCCCCCTGACGGGTATGTATTATTTATTTTCAGCTGCCACAGCTTCAGCACGAGCTTCACGAAGGCCTTCCAGCTTTTGAAGATCTGCTGCAAGTACATCCTGATAACCCAGGCCTTCCAGCTGAACCTGCATATCTGCCCATAATGCATTGAAAGCTTCTTCATTATCAGCAAATACCATCTGCCAGGATACATTTGTGATTAAATCACCGCATTGAGATCTCTTGGTAGCTAATTCAGTATCCTCTGAAGGTGCAAAATAAGCACTTCCGGGAGCAACCTTAACCAGATCGTTCTTTAATAAATATTCAGCCGCATTGATGGCACCGAAAGTTTTTTCATAATTCTGATCCAGTAAGGTCTGTGTACTTTCAAGTACCGATGCCCAGTCAGCAATAGCAAATTTCTCACCGGTGTCCGGATCAACAGAAGTTGTTGCAAGGAAGTTAAAGCCGATTTCCGGTCTGCCGTCCTGGAAAGTACCGCCGCCGTATTCTTCGGGCATGGGAGTAGTGCCGTCATCCATACACTTATAACCGAATTCTGTTAATTCAGGTCTGCCATTTACAATATCCCAATTCAAACCTTTAATTCCGGCGGAACCGGGAGTGTAATATATATATTCACTGGAAGCCATCCAGTCTACGAATTCAAAGACACGGTCAGGGTATTTTGTCTTGCTGCCGATACTGATTGACAATTGGGTGTTGCCATATCTGTTATAGCCGTCATTAACAAGCTTCTGATCTTTTACAGGAATATAAACCATACCTTTTCCTGCATTTTTGTTATCAAGATTGTTAAAGGCACCGCCAAGCCAGGGCCAGAAAGCGAAGAGGGTCTGTCCGTTCTGCATCTTGGTATATACGGTATCCCAGTTCTGAGAACTTGAATCAGGGTCTACTAATCCCATCTGGTTGGCATCAAAGAGCATTTTTAAGGAAGCATGGTATACGCCGTTTACATCAGAGATTTCAGAGTAAGAAGTAGCATCAGGGCTGGGGAATACAAAGCCGGCTTTTCCTTCGTCATATCCATAAAGGAAAGCGTATTTGGAGGCAACTGCCATATAGTCCCCATCCCAGTCATCAAATAAAGAGAAAGCGTAAACTTTCTTTCCGTCTTCTGTTGTGGGATGAGCCTCCTGCATTTGTTTTAAAACATTTAGCATATCAGCTGTATTATTCATTACGGGATTACCAAGCTCATTGTAATAGTCCAGTCTCATAAAAGTTCCTACATAAGGTGCCTGATTTTCAAATACGGGCTCAGTAGCTTTGCAGGTAGAGCTGCCGGATAATGCATAGATCTTGTCAGAACCGATAAATTCCCTGGTAGCCTGAATGGACTGGTCAAATGTCTTTAAGTATGTACTGTTGGCATAATAGCCTGAGAGGTCCAGTATAATGCCGGATTCCACACAGTCTTTCATCCTGGCACGGTCAATAATGACGATATCACCGAGATTACCTTCTGCAGAACGTGTCTGGTATAAGGAATCACCGCCGCCTGCAACGTTTGGTGCAATAATATTCAGCTCGATATTGAACTTATCTTTAATAATCTTTGCAAACCAACCGCTTTGTATACCTTGATAGTTTGTCTGTGTTGAGAACACGTCTAGCGTAATCGTTTTCGAACGATCGATTTCTTTGTCCCCGCTGGGTGTACTTGTTCCAGTTGTTTTGTTATCCCCGTTTGTTGTTGCTTCTTTGCCGTTATTAGAGCAGCCCATCATCGTAAACAGCAACACAAAGATTAATGCTCCGGCTAAAGATTTTTTAATAGCCATTTTCATAAAGTACCTCCTGGTTTTTATTAATAAACATGTACGTTTACATTCGTTTTACTATATATTGCAGCTTTTACACAGGTTAGAGTTTTACAACTAAAATTGCACTGTATAAAATTACAGCAAAAGTTACTATGAAAATTCAGCATAAATTACTGTGCAAATTACAGAATAAGTTACTATGTAAATTACAGAATAAGTTACTGTGTAAATTACAGCATAAGTTATTATGAAAATTCAGCATAAGATAGTGTGAAAATTACAGTATAATTTACATGTATACGTACAAGATTTATTCCATTATATCATCCTTTTACTGAGCCTATCATGATTCCTTTTATAAAGAACCTTTGAAAGATTGGATACACCAGCATAATTGGCAGTACTACAATAACGGATACCGTCATACGAACGGAAGTCGCTGTCTGTTCAGTCGCTGCATTGCTGATAATAGTTCCGATAGAACCTGCATTGCTCTTAATTAAGTTTGCCAGGGAACTGGCCTGGTTTATGTATTTATAAAGAATATATTGTAAGGTATAAAGCTTATCATCTGTTACTAATAACAAGGTATCCTGGAAGGAGTTCCAGTTTCCCACTGCAGAAAATATGGCAACAGTAGCAAGTATCGGCTTACATAGCGGTATCATTACCCTTAGGAATACGGTTAAGATACTGGCTCCATCGATTTCAGCCGCTTCCTGCAAGGACTTCGGAGTAGATTCCACATAGGTCTTAACCAGAATAATGTTAAAAGGTGATACCATACCCGGAATGACATAGGCCAGGAAGTTGTTGGTAAGATTTAAGTTATTCATGGTTATGTACCAGGGAATCAGTCCGGCGCTGAAATACATGGTAAGTATGGTAAAACGGTAGAGGAAGCGTCTTCCGGTCATCTTTTCCTGTGTAAACATAAAGCCCAGAAATCCGGAAGCAAGTACGGACAGAAAGGTACCTAACACGGTTCTGGCAAAGGAAATAAAGGCGGCATTTCCAAGACCGGGGATTTTAAACACTTCCTTGTAGTTCTCCAGATGCAGCTGCCTCGGCAAGAAGATGATATCTCCGTTAGCGCTTAGATCATTGGCACTGATGGTATTGATAATCAGGTAATAAAAGGGGTAGATACACAAAAAAGTAATTATGGTAAAAATTATGTAGAGTGATATATCAAGTGCAGATATTTTCTTATGTTTGTTTTTTCCTATTGGTTTACTCATAGCTGTCCCTCCGCAGTCATTATATTATGGTCTCGCCACGAAAAGCTTTAGACATGGTATTTACAGTGAATAATAAGGTAATGCTGACGATACTTTTCATAATGCTGATTGCAGTAGCAAGTGAATAGCTGCCGGAGCCCATACCCAGGTTATACACATACAGATCCAGAACCTGTATCTGATCTTTGTTAAAGGCATTCTGGAACACATAGTATTGCTCCATGCCGTTATTTAAGAAGTTGGCGATGCTTAGGAGCAGCAGTACAAAGAAAGTGGGCAGCAGACAGGGAACGGTGATATGCCATTGGAGCCTCATTCTTCCTGCACCGTCAACCTTAGCGGCTTCATAGAGTTCCTGATCGATACCTGCAATGGCTGCCAGGTAAAGAATAGCACCCCAGCCAAGACCTTTCCAGGTGCCTGTTAACCACATGGTAAGCCAGGTGTGTTTGCTGTCCTGAAGGAATAGGATGGGTTCCTTGATAATTCCCAGAGATTCTAACAGGTTATTCACCATTCCTGAACTGGAGAATAAGGAAAAGGCAAGGGAATATACCAGAATCCAGCTGATGAAATTTGGAAGTGTGGTCAGAGTCTGTACGGATTTCTTGAACCACTTGCATTTGAGCTCCGATAAAAATATTGCAAATGCCATAGGCAGCCAGGAAAAGATAAGTCCTAATCCGCTCATTGCAAAGGTATTTTTCATAACATCAAAGATAATCTTCCGTTTGGTCTGATTTTCAAATAATGTAACAAACCATTTAACACCGACAAAGTCACAATTGGCCAGGGATCTTGGCGGCCTGTAATCAAAAAATGCATATATCCATCCGTACAACGGATAGTAACTGAATATCAGCGGTATTAATAGAAAAGGCACCACCAGCAGTGCCAGCTTTATGCCGTATCGCTTTTTTTTGTTGGTAAATAAGTCAATAAAATTCTTTGCAAAACTCATGCCGAACCTCCTGTGCTGTTTGATTTATTTGGATTATATAATATATTTTTTTATTAAACATTGAAAAAATTATATATTCTTTTTGCACAAATTGAACTCTTTGTTTTATGTAAAATTTAGTGATTCACAACAAGGGATTAATTTGATATACTGGAAAAAATTTAATGATGTTGGCTAACGGGAGGGGGGAAAAGGGGGACGGAAATTTGCACAAAATAGAAAGAATTCATGCGTTCATTCCAATGTATAAGAAGTCCTGATTTCTCTGAAGCTTTTGTGCTGGGGCATATCCTCAAACAGATAACTCGCTTCGCTCAAACAATCTGTTTGAGGATATAGCACAAAAGCTTCAGAGAAAAGGACTTCTAATACATTTCCATAGGCGCATTCATTCTTTCTATTTTGTGTAAATTTCCTGCATTTTTTAAAAGAGCCTTTGTTGATGTAAATAAAGTAAAATAAGGTTAGTATTTGAAAATAGTATTTGTAGCTATGAGATAATAAAAATCAACTTCGCTTAGACAATCTGATGGAGGATAGAGCATAAAAACTATAGAGAAAAGGATTCCTGATACATTTCCATAGGCGTATTCATTTTTTCTATTTTGTGAGAATTTCCTGCATCCTTTATAAGAGCCTATGATGAATTAGATAAAAAAATAAAGTAATAAGATTAAAATATTTGAAAGTTATATTGTGGATTATTTATAAATAAAACAAGCTGAAAATAGGAAGAGGTTATTATGGGAAAAATGAATTTAAGTGGAAATTGGGGGTTCTGCCTGGATGGCGAAAAGGCAGGTATCAGAAAGGAATATTACAAGGAGAGTTTTCTGGATACCATAGTACTCCCGGCAACGGTTTCTACTGCAAAGAAAGGAAAGGCTGCTGAGGATATACCAGCAGAGCTTATAAAGACCGGTTCACTAACAGATCCTTATTATTTTGAGGGTTATACCTGGTATTCAAAAACAATTGAAATTGGAGAGTTAAGGGGCAGGGAGTTCTTTTTGGTGCTGGAGCGAACCAGAATATCTCATGTATGGATTGGGGAGGAGTATGTAGGCAGCAATAACAGTCTTTGTACCTCACACAGATATTGTATTACTCCTTATGTTAAAGTGCAGATGAAGCTTACGATTATGGTTGATAATACCTCTTATCCGGTTAACGGAGGGCATATGACTTCGGCGGATACACAGACCAATTGGAATGGAATAACCGGTGAGCTATACATAGAAGAATTGAACAGTATTTATCTCAGTAATGTCAGTATTTATCCTGATGTAGCACAGAGTAGTATACATGTTAAGGTATCACTGAATGGAGCAGAAAGTACACGAATAAGAGCAGAAGTTTCTTATAAAGGGGAAGGTGTCGGAGTTAAAGATTTTGTTATTGCTGGCGGTGAGAATCAGTTTTTAATAGATTTAGAAGGTAAAGCGTATACCTGGAGTGAACATACTCCTGATTTGTACCAACTAAAGCTTTCTTTGCTATGTGAAGGACAGGATACTAGGGTGCTAAAGGAAGCAGATTACAGTTATACTTTTGGGTTAAGAGAATTTAAAGCAGCAGGCCATTATTTCGAAATTAACGGTACTCAAACCTTCCTAAGAGGAAAACATGACGGTCTTATTTTTCCTTTGACCGGTCATCCGCCGATGGAGCTGGAGGACTGGTTAAAAGTACTTGGTACTGCGAAGGAATATGGCATTAACCATTATCGTTTTCACACCTGTTGTCCGCCGGAGGCATGCTTTCTTGCAGCGGATCAGCTGGGGATTTATCTGGAACCGGAACTTCCCTTTTGGGGTACTGTAACAGAAGAAGGGGAGGCTGACCATGATATAGCTGCCCAGCAATATTTAATCGAAGAGGGTTTTCGCATTCTGGATGAGTTTGGTAATCATCCTTCCTTTGTGATGATGTCTTTGGGAAATGAATTATGGGGCAGCAAGGTCGTTTTAGATAGTATTCTTAAGAATTATAAGAGCTATGATAGCAGGCATTTATATACCCAGGGCTCTAATAATTTTCAGTTTATGCCTGTTATACTTGAGCAGGAGGATTTCTATTGCGGAGTGCGTTTCTCAAGAGAGCGGTTGTTTCGTGGTTCCTATGCTATGTGTGATGCTCCCCAAGGTCATATTCAGACTGCTGTTCCTGATAGTATTTATAATTATGACAATATGATACGTCCCGAAAAAATGTTGGCAGAGAAAGGGGAAGACAGTGAGGTTACTATTCAATATGGTACAGGTGTAAAGACTGTAAAAATGGAAGAAGCAGAGGAAATCATTCCGGAAGTACCGGTGGTATCTCATGAAATCGGGCAGTATGCCATGTACCCGGACTTTTCAGAAATAGGTAAGTATACGGGGGTATTAAAGGCTGAGAATTTCAAGATATTTAGAGAGCGGCTTAAGGGCAAGGGTATGCTTCACCTGGCAGATGAATTTTTCAAGGCCTCTGGGCGATTTGCGGCTGCTTGTTACAAAGCAGAGATAGAGACTGCATTAAGAAGCAGGGAACTGGCAGGTTTTCAGCTGCTGGATCTTCAGGATTTTTCCGGCCAGGGTACGGCTCTGGTAGGTATTCTGAATGCTTTTATGGAAAACAAAGGTATAATTGAGGCTGAAGAATGGAGAGAGTTCTGTTCTGATGCAGTTATACTGGCAGAGCTTCCGGGTTTTGTATACACAGCCGGAAAAGAATTAACAGCAGGGATTAAACTGGCACTTTACCGGCAGTGTGCTATTATGTCTCCGACAGTTGTGTTAAGCCTCTCAGAGGGTACAGAAGCTCTGCTTACAAAGGAAATAAGACTAGAGGGTAACTATACAAACGGTGTGCATCAGCTGTGCGATATCACGATAACTTTACCGGATTTGGAGGTACCGAAAAAACTAATGCTAAAGGTTTCTCTAAAGGAGAACAACCCAGATAATAGTTCAGATTACCTTGAAATAAAAAATAATTACGAACTGTGGGTTTATCCAGATAAGAACTTATGTGCCGTAAATAAAGATATTATTATCACAAAGAGTCTGGAGGAAGCTTTGGATAACCTTAACAGGGGAAAATGCGTCATCCTGTATCCGAATTCCCTGAATGAGAAAAATTCAATAGAAGGAACCTATTGTACAGATTTCTGGTGTTATCCCATGTTCCGGTCCATTTCTGAAAGTATGGGGAAAGCGGTACCTGTTGGAACCCATGGCTTGTATATAAAGAAAAATCACAGGATCTTAAAACATTTTCCCACAGAAGCTTACACAACACCCCAATGGTATGAGCTGATTGCGGACTCCAGGGCATGTATACTTGAGAATAGTCAGCTGGAACCCATTGTTTGGACTATTGATAACTTTGAGAGAAATCATAAGCTCGGCAATTTATTTGAGGTAAGGGTGGGAGAAGGAAGACTGCTGGTATGTACCTTTAACCTGGAAAAGAAGAAAAAGCATCCGAACGTAAAATGGTTTGAGTATTGTCTGACAGAGTATGCAGGTTCTGAGGATTTTGAGCCGGAGTTTGCCGTTGCTCCAGAGGAACTTATAAGAATGGGATTTAGAGTATAAGCTGTTGTGATTGCTATTTTATTACATAAATGTTAACATATAATGTATTACTTAAGAAAGGAGAAGAAGGCTGTGAAAAAATTACTGAAAAATTTCCGATATAATCAAGGAGGCGGCATCTTATAATTCTTCTTTATTAAGAAAGGAAATCTTATGATCAAAATCAGACAGCTTACCGGACAGGTTATGCAGAAAGCAATGGAATGGGAGTATAGGGAATGGACAGAATAGCTACTGTTAAAGAATATGTTGACGGAATTATTAATCGAATAGAGAATCCGGAAGATAGAAAATACGCAATGTTACATACCTACGGGGTTGCCTGGTGCTGTTCTCTTCTGGCACAGAAAAGAGGTCTGAAGGAGGAAATAGGTTATATCAGCGGACTTTTACATGATATCTATACCTATTTTAGCGGCAGTGCTATGTGCCATGGTCAAAGCAGCGCAGAAATGGCACGCCCGGCAATTAAAAATATGAAGCTGTTCTCAGAGGAAGAAAAGAAGCTTATCTTATCAGCAGTCTTTTATCATTCCATCAAGGACAGAATTCATGACGAATATGATGAGCTGCTTAAGGATGCAGATATTCTGCAGACATATTATAGTACCAGGAAGCCGAAGATTCCAAATGCTGCTCTGCCAAGGCTTAACCGTTTATTAAAGGAATTGAATATCACAACTGAGGTTACAGGCTATGAACCGGAGGCAGTTGAGGAAAGCCTATTATTTAACCGTTTTAAGTTTGCTGATCTGGCAGAAGCTCTTGCCGGACAGAACATTAAGGGAGAACGGGAGAGTGAGGAGTTCCTTGCGATCATTAAATATTATCCGGAAGCTAATGCCTTTGAGGAGTTAAAGAACGGTTGGTGTGCAGCTTTTGTTTATCACTGTGCATTAAAGGCAGGTTTGGAACTTCCCATTAAGCAGCCGCCTTACAAGTACCGGTTTGCCGGAGTAGGTACCTGGTATAGTTGGGGAGTGGACAAAGGCTTCGTGTTCAAGGACCACGAAGGTATTATACCGGAAAGAGGAGATATCGTAATTTACAACAACATTATTCCGGAGGGCAGAAAGCAGGAAAACAGCCCCTGGCATGATCATATCGGTATTCTCTTAAGCATTGAAGAAGATTACTTTCTTGTGGCAGAAGGCAATGTGGATAACGGTAATATTTCAGGAATTGTAAAGAGAAAACGTGACAATACTATCGGATGTTTCTTAAGAATACCAGATGGTATAGAATATGACGGATTCCTATGTGATTATAAAGCCTCAGAAATATATAAACAGTGATAAAGAATTAAGTTGAAATGATAAGTTATAGAAAAAATAATAAGCAGTAAGTTGAAATGATGAGCATTAGAATGAAATAGCAACTATATAAGAAATTATGAGTAAATGAGAAAGCAAAAATAGCAGTGAGAAAGAAACGAAAAGTAATAACGAGAGGTAATAAAATGTGTAAGAAAATAGATTTTAGTAATAAACCAGTTCTGGAAGGAAGTAAAGTTATCTTAAGACCTTTTATAGAAGCAGACTGTGAGATAATGCTTGGATTACTGGAAGAGCCGGAACTAAGAAAGCTGACAGGTTCTGTATGCAGTGATGAAGAAGCGGATGAACCTTCGCCACAGGAGGAAATCGATAGAACCAGACAATGGTACCTTACCAGGAACCAACAGACAAACCGATTAGACCTGGCAATCGTTGAAAAGGAAAGTGGTAACGTCGTTGGAGAAGTTGTTTTTAATGATTACGATGAAGATACGGGGAATGTGAACTTTCGTATACTGATAGGGAAGGCCGGTTGTAACAGAGGAATTGGTTCTGAGGCCGTATCACTATTTATACACTATGGAATGACCGTTCTAAAGGTGCATAAGATCGGACTAGAAGTATATAGCTTTAATCCGAGAGCAGAGAGGGTTTATCAAAAGGCCGGCTTTGTATTGGAAGGTGTGAAACGGGAAGATTTCCGCTATAATGACGAATATATAGATACCAGGATTTATGGATTGCTGCAAGCTGATTATAAAGAACACATAAAGCATATCGAAAGCTCCTATGAGACTCTTTAATGAAACCATTGAGGATACTTTATACGGGCATCTGAAAGTAGCAATGACACTTGCCTGCAGAATTTACAATAATTACCATAGAATTAACAACAGGAAGCGAATGTTTTAATGAGGATTATCATATCACCAGCTAAAAAGATGAGAATCGATACGGATACTCTGGCTTACGAGGAACTTCCTCAATTTATAAAAGATACCGAGTATCTGTCAAAATTTTTAAAGAAATTAAGTTATGAGGAAGCCAGAGAGCTCTGGAAGTGCAATGATAAAATAGCATCTTATAATTACCAGCTCCTTAAGAAGATAGATCTACGTATAAACCTCACGCCGGCCCTCATAGCTTATGAAGGGATTCAGTATCAGTATATGGCACCGGTAGTATTTCAGACAGATGAACTGGAGTATGTCAAGGAACACCTTCGCATTTTGTCGGGGTTTTATGGCCTTTTAAAGCCTTTTGACGGGGTAACCCCTTATCGGCTGGAGATGCAGGCGAAGTTGAAAGGGAAGGGTTTTTGCTCTCTTTATGATTACTGGAAGGACAGGCTGGCAGTTCAGTTATTTACTGAAACAGACCTGGTACTAAACCTGGCTTCGGTAGAATACAGCAAATGTATAACCCGTTATCTAAGAGAAGAGGTACAATTGATTACCTGTGTTTTTGGAGAGTTGATTAATGGAAGGCTGATAGAAAAAGGAACCATAGCTAAAATGGCAAGAGGTGAAATGGTACGCTATATGGCAGAATACCAGATAGACAAGCCGGAGGAAATCAGAAAATTTAACAGATTAAATTTCTTATATGCAGAAGAATTATCGAATGATAGTACATATGTATTCCTGCGAAATAAAGATAAATAAAAGTGGAATTGTATTAACACAAAACCAGAATTACCAAGGCTGATAATAGATAAAGTGGTCACAGATAAATAGTTACCTTAGATTGTATGACATAATTGCTGAAATAGCTTAGTTTTCAAATGGAATAATAGAAGCAGCCATAATATTAGTTCAGGATTAAGGGTTGCCGTATAAGCCTCTGGCTTATACGGCAACCCTTTCTTTTACGGCTCAGTACCAAGAATCAGCACGCCATCATAATAAACTGTTACATTGGCATTAGTTTTATAGGAATAATCGTTAGACTGGTTGTAAGCACTCCAGTCATTTTTATTCTGTCTTGTGTTTACTGACAGAACAGATCCCTGTGATAAGGTATCTTCCGACTGGAAGCTGATCTCAAGATAAGTGTCTGCAGTAGCTTTTGGTGCAGAAAGAGTCTTAAAGGTTCCTTTAGCAGAGCTGGTTATCGCCTTATACCAGGGAGCTTTGTTTAAGGCTAAAGCTGCAGTGTCACAATAAAAAGTTTCATTGCTGCTGCCATCCTTGGTGTAATAATAACGTATTGTAAGCTTATTTAATGTAAGCTCATTACTACCGGAGTTGGTTAGTTTTATATTGTTATAAAGAGTATTTGTGGAAGCAGAGCTGTCTCCGGTATTAGTAAGTGCCAGGTTGTAGTTGCCCCCAGGAGTAACAGTGGGAGTAACAGTAGGGGTAACAGTAGGAGTAACAGTGGGAGTAACAGTAGGGGTAACACTAGGAGTAACAGTAGGAGTAACAGTAGGGGTAACAGTAGGAGTCACGGTAGGGGTAACAGTGGGCGTCACGGTAGGAGTTACAGTGGGGGTTACGGTAGGAGTAATAGTGGGCGTCACGGTAGGAGTAACGGTGGGGGTCAAAGTAGGTGTTGGGGTACCTCCTGTGAAGGCCGGAAGCTCATCCAGGGTTGTAACAACGTCACTGTTATATACCTTATAAACCATAGAGGATTCCGTATAGGTATTTCCAATACCTCCGTTGTAATCCAGGAGAAAATCGCCGTTCCACACACCAAACCATAACCAATATACATTGTCCCTCTTCATCAGGTCGGGATCCATCATAACACCGTTTTCACTTAAAGTAGCCATTTTACTGCCATTGGAATAATTAACGGTTTTTACGAACTGGTCGGATTGAACACTGTAGTTATGTGCATCGGCATAAATATCAGTTCCTGCAATGTCACAATACTGATCACCCGGATACCAGTCAGCATTCTGACCATTCCATACCCAGATAAGGTTATTCAGATGATGGTAATAGGTCTGACGGTCAAACATAAGCCTGTAGAGCCACAAATAAGGTTCAGCACCTTTGGCACCCCACCAGAACCAGCCGCCGCTGGCTTCATGAAGAGGTCTCCAGAGTACGGTAACACCTTCCTGCTGAAGGGAATCCAGATAACCTGAGATAACATCAATATCCCGAACCATAAGGTAGGCTTCTTCAGAAATCTGCCCGGACTCATACAGAGCTTTGACTTCACTTAAGGGTAATCTGCTTATGTTGAGAGAGGTTACTGCCTTTGACAGGTCGAAGGTAGTGCCCTTGGTATAGAAGTCAGCGCCGCCTTTGGGTGCGTGCCAGTGCCATTGGAAGGAGGTAAGACCACCTTTCACATTCCACTCTTTGGCAAGCCGTACTTCATCAGCATTCTGCCAGCTGCTGGCTGGGGAGCAGAAAATCATGTCGAATAACCGCAGTGCAGGGTACTTGCCTGTGAATTGATAGAGGGCATCGGATTCTTTATCGGTATTTAAAGTACAGGTCTGACCGGCTAAGGTGCTCTTTCCATAAATACTCTTTAAGTAGCTCATGATCTCTTTGGTCTTTGCATTGGCATTGGGATTAACCAAAGCTGAGGTTGCGTTGGTATAAACAGAAGCAGGAACACCTGTACCGTTTTCAATCTTTACATAATCCAGGTCGAACCATCCCCAGCTTTCCTTTATGGAGAGGGTAATGGTTCCGGCTTCGATGTAAATGCTGTTCAGCACCGTATCATGCCAGGCACCATCACCAGTGCTTACAACAGTAGCAACAGAAGCACCGTTAATGAGCAGGAAATTTTCTTTGTAGCTGTCTGCGGCAGTACGAACGGTAATGGTATAGTGCTGTGATGCAGGAATCGTTAGCTGCATGGACCAGGAGTTATTGCTGGCCTGGTTAAACCCGGTAGCATACCCTGTGCCGCTGTACCCTGCCCTTGCAGTGGCAGCTTTTACATTTCCGGCCATTACTGCATTTTCAGCCTCCAGAGTCTGAGAAAATGCTGTGGATACCGTAGTTGCATCCGCAGCAAAAGGGTGTGACAGTAATGCCGTTGCCAGCAAAAGGATTACCAGCAGCATTGCAGTCAGCGATTTTCTTTTTCTTATCATACTTCACCTCTTTCTTGCGCTTCTTTGCGCAGCATGTCATACGAAGCGGTTATAGCCTCGTACAGGGAGCCGCAGCCTATGAACTGCACTCCCAAACCCCTTAAATTACATTGATTTATACGGAAGCTAACTGCAGCTTCCGGTGATAAACATATAGAAACAAGAAACAGGGTCTCTATATTGTTTGTCCAATCGTTTTATTACTAAATTATATGCTAGTCCATGTTTTACATGCCTATGAGTTTTAGATTTAATAAAATTAAAGTCCATACTGCTATTTTCGAATATTTTTCTGGTTCGGTGTAACCTTATTATAAAATACAACGAATAAGGGTTGTATACAAAAGAATTATTAACGGGGTGCACTTCAATGATTCCTGATAAAACATTATATAAAGCCTTCCTCGAGGGGGATATTTCTGCCTTTGAAGAACTGGTAATACGATATCGCTATAATTTGGTATATTTTATCCTGCAGTTTCTGAAAGATTATCATAGCTCCGAAGATATAGCCCAGGAGGTATTCGCTTATATTTATCTGCATCCGGACAAATATTCCTCCGAGTACGAGTTTAAGACCTATTTATTTATGTTAGGTAAACGGCGAGCCATCGACTATATAAGAAAACTGAATCGAACGAAAGTAACATCGATAGAGGACCTGCAGCTGGAGGATGTAAGAACGCTGGAGGAAATCATTTATAGTAATGAAGATTCCATAGCACTTAAGAAGGCAGTTAAGGAATTGAAACCGGAATACCGTAAAGTGGTTGTGCTTCAGTATCTTAATGGTTTTTCACTTGCGGAAATCGCTGGGGTTATGGATAAAAGTGTCGGTTCTGTCAAAGTCATATCCCATCGGGCAAAGTTAAAACTGAAAGAAATTTTGGAGAAAGGGGGATGGTCTTATGAAATCTGACCGGGAATTCTTAAACGAGGTATATCAAAAAGCAGAGCAGATGAAAAAAGAGGAAGAAAACCCAGAACGGTTTAAGGGAAAAAGAAAGGCACCTCTCAGATTTGCTTTAACTGCAGCAGCTTTCCTTATATTTCTATCGGCCACTTATGTATTCCATAACATATCCGGGCGGGAACCAGCAACACCGCAGAAGTTCAACGTGGAACCGCGTGGTATCAACTTGCCGGATTATATTCAGGAACTTCTTGATACAGCTACAGAAGTTGCAGAAGTACAACCGGTTGAGAACGGGACAGGCACTTACCGGATTCTGAAACTGTATAAGCATTCTCTGGCAGAGGACATTTTAATAAAAGAACTAACCAATCTCATGCCTGTTATTGGGAGGGGAGAAACAGCAATAGTATTCTTAAATACGGGTACTGAGGGATTACAACTCCTTGATGTTTTTACCGGAAAAGAGGATACAAAGGATTATGTAAACAGTACAGGGGATGTGTTAACAGAAGAAAGGCTTGAGGGCTTAGTAAAATAATTGCAATTGTAATAAAATAAAATCATAACAAAGAAAAATATCAAAGAACAAGTGAAAAGAAGTTCATTGTTCTTACAGGAGGATAAGAAATGTTCAAAAAATTACTATGTATTATGATGGTAACCTTATTAACCGTAAGCCTGGCGGCCTGCTCAAAGTCATCCGGTGAAGCTACCTCCAAAGGACCGGAGGGTACGCTAAGTGAAATTATAGATAAGATTTATGAACAGAAAGACCCGGGCCTTAACTTGGAAACCAGAGAAGTAGACCTTACAGATACCAATGCTCTCCAGTATAATACAGGTTTGACCGATGCCACACTTATTAAGGAAGCAACAGTATCAGAGGCACTTATTACCTCTCAGGCCTATTCCATGGCGCTGGTAAGAGTAAAAGACAGTAAGGACACAGAAACTGTAGCGAAGCTGATGTTAGACGGTATCAATCAGAACAAGTGGATCTGTGTAGGTGCGGATGACTTAAAGGTTACAGCCTCTGGAGACACCATAATGCTTATGATGGTTCAAAGCTCCCTGTCAGATACTGTTACCTCAGAGCAGATTGTAGATGCATTCAAAACTGTATGCGGCGGCAAAGTGGATCTGACCTTAGAAAAACAGCAGTAATGGAGTTGCCATGTTATTTTCGAGTATAACGTTTCTATACTTTTTTTTACCGGCGGTGCTGATAATTTATTTTCTAGTACCTTATAAGAATAAGAATTTCATAATTCTCCTTGCAAGCCTTCTGTTTTATGCCTGGGGAGAACCATTATACAGCATACTAATGGCTGCATCCATTTTACAGGGATATTTTATGGGGCTTCGCATTGAGAGCCTTACCGGCAGGAAACAGGCTAAGTACTGGATGATCACATCCATCGTGATAAGCCTTGTAATTTTAGGCTTCTTTAAATATTATGATTTCTTTATAGAGAGCTTTAATGAAGCTGCGCATTTATCCCTGCCGGTGCTTTCCATAGCCCTGCCAATGGGAATCAGCTTTTATACCTTTCATATCATGAGTTATGTAATCGATGTGCATCGGGGAAATATTAAAGCAGAGAGAAGTCTTATTACCTTTATGGCCTATTCGACTTTGTTTCCTCAGTTGGTAGCCGGTCCAATTGTTCGTTATGCGGATATTGCAGAGCAGCTTCATAACAGGAAGCACAGTCTCGAGCAGATACACTGCGGCAGCCGGAGGTTCTTAGTGGGCCTTTCAAAAAAGGTGCTCCTTGCTAATTCCTTTGGACTGCTGGTCACTCATTTCAGAGCTTCCGAGGACAAATCTATACTATTTTTCTGGCTTTATGCAGCGGCATATACCCTGCAGATTTATTATGATTTTTCCGGTTACAGTGACATGGCAATAGGACTTGGACAGATTTTTGGATTTCGTTTTCTGGAGAACTTTCAATATCCCTATATAGCAAAGAGTATTACCGAGTTCTGGAGGCGCTGGCATATATCCTTAAGTTCCTGGTTCAGGGATTATGTTTATATACCCATGGGCGGTAACAGGGTCTCAAAGCAAAGGCAGATATTTAATCTGCTGGTGGTGTGGATGTTGACTGGATTATGGCATGGGGCAGCCTGGAATTTCATACTGTGGGGACTGTATTTTGCTGTACTGCTGATATTTGAGAAATTCTGCCTGTTCAAAGGTAAATCACGGATTCCTTCTGTCCTCTCTCACATATACGTGCTGGTGCTGGTGATAATAAGCTTTGTTCTGTTTAACGCAGAAAATTTAAACCAGGCAATGGGATATATCAAAGGAATGTTTGGGCTTACAGGAATCAAGGCAGTTACACAGGAGACGCTGTATTATTTCAGAAGTTATAGTATATTGCTGAGCATTGGAGTAATCGGTGCAACGCCGGTTGCTGGCAAGCTATATAGGCGTGTAATCAAAGGGAAAGTGGGAAGCAGTATGGCACTGGTCATAGAGCCGGCAGTATTGGTTGGCCTGCTTCTGGTGATTACGGGATATCTGGTGGATGGTTCTTTTAATCCATTTTTGTATTTTAGATTCTAAAAAGAGGCTGGAAATACAGAAGGAGATGGGAAAAGGGGTATGTGGTGAACAAAAACCATTTTAATGTTACTCATCTATCTTTTCTTACTTATCTGCAGTTCAGCCTTCGGTATTCTGTGGGAGTTATAGAAGTTAATTTCTTAAACTGCCTCATAAAATGAACATCATTTTTGTATCCGCATAAATGTGATATTTCACCAACCGGACAATCAGATTCTGCTAATAGCTCTTTGGCATAAGTAATACGGCTTTCGATGACATCTGACATACAGGTGGTAAAGAAGGTGTCTTTATAGATATTCTGCAGATAACCGCAACTTAAATGCAGCTTATCTGCCATTAACGGTATAGACCAGTCGTTATGCGGATTGCTGTATATTTCGCTTCGCAGCTTAATCAGCTTATCATGAATTCCTGAGTGCAAAGGAGGGAAAATTTTCGTCTCCATCTGCTCTTTTGCTTTTATAAATAACAGCTGCATCAACAGTTCAATGGTTTGTTGTCCATAGGAATTGTTTGAATAGAACTCATTGGCCATTTTCTGAATCAAATCGGAAATATAGTAGTGATTTGATATATATAGGGGGGCATTGAGGGGAATGGGATGCTGCTCAATAAGAACTGGATCACATTCAAAATGTATCCAGTCATTTTTATATTCTGCACCAAAAGCTCTGTAGTCATGTGGAAAATTTCTGTCGTAAATTATCAGGGTATTAGGAGGTGTGGTTATCAACTCCCCTGAAATGTTAAATAATGCAGGAGATTTGACCAGTAATAGAAGGTACCATTCATAGCCGTTGGGACGATTGACGGCAAAGCTGTTTTCGTGTGTAGAATTGCAACCCATACGAAGTATCTTGAACATATGATTTCCACCTTAGAATATATCAGTTTATTCTTATTATAGTTTATTGATAGTTAAATTGCAATTTATTATACTGAATGTTACTAGTGCAATATTGCTTAAGCGAAAACTATCTTATTTTTTATCAGTAAAAAGGTGATACTCATGCCGTTTGTTGGCACTGATCAAAAGGTATTTTAAGGAGGAAATGAATGAACGCAAGATTATTTAGGAATCACTTTGTACGAAAAGAAATCCCTCTTGACCCAGTATGGGATTTCCATACCTTGAACTCCGAGGAGGAAATACAGGAGGAATTTAAGATGCTTGTACCGGGATGCTGGGAGAGCAATCCGAAGCTTTCATCCTACAAAGGAAAAGCAATATATTCTAAGAAAGTTACCTTTGGCGGTAATGCCCGTCTGGTGTTCAAAGGAGTAAGTCATACTGCATACGTTTATCTCGATAAAAAGCAGATTGGGTACCATTATAATGCATATACCGAGTTCAGTGTACTTTTACAGGATATACCTTATGGGGAACATCTATTGGAGGTTAAGGTTGATAATACATTTCACGAAGAATCCGCTCTTCATGTAAGTAATGATTATTACTCCTATGGTGGAATTACACGTCCGGTAGTAATGGAAGAGGTTGATGAACTCTTTATTAAATATGTACATTTTATCCCATACAGGGAAGCGGGTAAATGGTATGCTGCAATCAGGGCTCTTGTAACTAATCTAACCAAGGAGCCAAGGGAGGTAACCCTGAAGATAAAGTTAGGGGAAGAAAATCTTACATTTGATGAAAATATACTTCTTCCTGGTACGGACACATTTATTGAGAATACTTTTGAAATCCCATATGCAATTCCGTATACACTGGAAGAGCCTAAACTCTATATGATGAATGCTATGCTTATTTACAAGGATAAAATAATAGATGATCTTATTGACAGAGTAGGTTTTCGCGATATAAAGGTCAAAGGGAAGGATATATTATTCAACGGGAAAAAAGTTACTATCAAAGGAGTGAACCGCCATGAAGATTATGCGGAATTCGGCTGTGCGGTTCCAATCGAAGCAATGTACCGAGACATTGAAATCATCAAGTCATTAGGTGCAAACTGCATTCGTACCTGCCATTATCCGAATGATGAACGTTTCCTTGATTTATGTGATGAAAACGGAATTCTTGTATGGGAAGAAGCTCATGCAAGAGGTTTGAACGAAGCACAGATGAAGCATAAGAATTTTGAGCAGCAAAGTGCGGACTGTATTAGAGAAATGATTGAAAATCATATAAACCATCCTTCTATCTATGTGTGGGGGATTTTAAATGAATGCGTAAGTAACACAGAGTTTGGAAGAGCCTGTTATGCAAAGCAATTCCAATTGATTAAGAAGCTGGACACCAGTCGTCCGGTAACCTTTGCCAGTCTGGAGGCTCATATTGGTTCTGATTTATGTCTGGACCTGGTCGATATAGTATCCTTTAATATCTATCCCGGCTGGTATCATAACACACCGGTAACAGATTCCTTGGAGAGTCTAAAAGCTTTCGTCAATCGTTCGGAAGGTGCTGGGAAACCATTACTGATCAGTGAAATTGGCGCAGCAGCAATCTATGGACATAGGAGCAATAATCTGGAAAAGTGGACCGAGGAGTATCAGCAGGCCATTTTATCAGAGCAGTTAAATTCCATATTATCCGATGAGGAATTAAGCGGCGTGATAATATGGCAGTATGCTGATTGCAGGGTAGATAACGGATGGTTTCACGGCAGACCCAAATGCCAGAATAATAAAGGAATAGTCGATAATTATCGAAGAGAAAAGTTAGCTTATAAAACTGTAAAAGAAATATTTCATTCTTATCAGAGATAGAGCCGTAAAGCAACACCCGATTACCGGGCTGAATACCTAAATTCAGCCCGGTCTTTGTGGTTATCCTAATTCTTATTGGGGGAATTGCTGCGGCGCTTGCAATTCTTTCATATCGCAATGAAAATTACTATAAATTCGTAAAGACCGACAAAATTTTGATGCAGGAACTGCAGAAGATATAACGGCAACGGAAGGACAAGGTATTTGTCCGCTTTGGTCGCTAAGCAAAAATTACGATGATATTCCTGGTAAGGTATCAAAATTATGGCAAGACGAGTAAACACTGATCACAGTGATATGCTGAGGAATGCCGGCGGTTATATGACAGCCTGGTTTATGTATTGGCTGAAAGGCGATACACAAGCGGGCCATGCATTCCTTGGTGATAATGCAGAGATACTTACAAATGTTAACTGGCAGGATGCATTCAACCAGGTAATCTTAACTTCCTGAATTCTCTTGGTGAACTTCCGGTTAATAACTTAAACATCCTGCCAAAATGCGTATGATTCTGATAACCTACTTCTTTTGCTATATCTGAAATGGAGAGATTCGTTTCTGATAAAAGCTTCTGTGCCTTTTGAATCCTGAGGTTTGTAAGATATTCAATAAAAGTAAAGCCGGTAACTTTCTTAAATGCTCTGCTTAAATGGGCTGTACTTATAAAAAATTTCTCAGATGCAGTATCCAGGCTGATATCCTTATGGTAATTCTGATCCACGTATGCGGCAACTTCTGAAATTCTTTGATGGAGCATACTTGGGTAATCATAATCAACAGATTTTGCTTCTTCTGCAAAGCGGTTGATAAGCTCCAGCATCTCCAGGAAATACAAGGCAAGCATTCTGTTATTCTCAATTCCATGGGATTTACTTTCTTTCATTAGCTTAAAGAAACAACCCTCAATCTGCTTGCGTTCCGTTTCCTTTAACTGCAACAGACTATGATTATTGTGAAAGGCAGCAAGGAAGGATTTTATATGCTCCGGCTTTACAAAGTTATCCAAATAGCTTGAGTTGAACTCAATCAGCAGTCTTTCGTGGTATTCAGAAGAACCACTTATTGTTTTATGAAGTACATTGGTATTGATAAGAACCAGGTCTCCACGTTGAATTTTGTATACACGGTTCTGAATAAAATAATTTCTGTCACCAGAAAGCAGGTAATAAATCTCATACTGCGGATGATAATGGTTAGCGTTCATAAGATAAGAATTAGGGCGTTTGGAATGCACTATATGGAATTCCCCGTTATCATTATCGTGAAAGATTATGGACTTCGGCTTTGACATCTTAATTTCCTCTCATAAACTAACGTGGTCTTTGTTCCATTTTAGGTAATACTCTCATGTAATCCTTGAGTAATTTTATATATCTTAAGTAATCCTGGGGTATATTGTTTTCTACACTCAAGTAATCCTAAAGTATAATTTTTATTTTATACGCTTCCTTATATTTTGTAAATCAAAATATGTTGAATTTATCGTAACTAATCATAAAATGTACACTTTTTATCTCATATTTTGATGTATGATAATAAAGTCGATATAATATGGATTTCTATATTTTATATGACTAAATAAGAAGATAAACATATAGTTAATTATAAGGAGGTTATATATGGCCGTTTTCGATAAACAGTCTTTTGTGAATCCACCGGACGAATTTACGCCAATTCCCTTCTGGTTCTGGAATGATGAACTGAAAGAGGAAGAATTGCTCAGGCAAATTCATGATTTTAACGAGAAAGGTGTCAAAGGTTTCGTAATACATCCAAGAATCGGAATACCCAAAAGCATCGGATATCTTTCCGACAGATTTATGGAGTTGGTAAGCTATGCAGTCAGGAAAGCGAAGGAACTGGGGATGGTTGTCGTTCTATATGACGAAGCTATGTATCCTTCTGGTTCTGCCCATGGTTTGGTGGTCAAAAGTAACCCGGAATATGCAAGCAAAGGTCTGAAGCTGACGGAATTCAAATGCAGTGGCTATTTTCAGCTTAGTTTAGAGAAGCTGGAAGGAAGATTGGTTCTGGTACAGGCGGTCAGGAAGTTATCGGATAATGAAATAGCAGCAGAGAGCATTACCAAGCTTATTATAAATGATAACACAGTCAGCTTTGATACCGGAGGGGAGGAAGGCTGGACTGTTCTGGTATTTACAGAATGCTATACCAGAGGACATATCAGGGGAATCCATTTTGGTGAGGATGACGGAGAGGAAGAGGCACCGCCTTCTGCAGATCTGTTAAATCCTGCAGTAACAAAGGAATTTATTCGGTTGACCCATGAAAGGTATTATGATGCACTAAAAGAATACTTTGGAACTACCATTACAGGCTTTTTTACCGATGAGCCGGATATCATGGGACGGGGACATGAGAAAGGGCTTATTCCCTGGACAGGTGGTTTCATGGAATACATAGAAAGGGCTGGATTTAGCGAAACAGATATCCCTTTGCTCTGGTTCGAGGACGGAGACCAAGCTTCCATAGTCCGGAAGAAATACAAGGAAGCTGTTAATCAGAAGATGGAAGAAGCTTATTACAGGCCTCTCTATGAATGGTGTGACCAGCACGGAGTTGCTTTAACCGGACATCCCGGTGCAAGTGATGATATCGGCTTCCTGAAATATTTTCACACCCCTGCTCAGGATGTGGTATGGAGGTGGGTGGCACCGGAAGAGGGACGTGCAATCAAAGGGGAGCACAGTACCATGGCCAAATGCAGCTCAGACAGTGCAAGGCACCGTGGAAAGAGACGAAACGGAAACGAATGCTTTGCCTGCTGCGGTAAAAATAAGATTGAATGGTCCTTTACAGCAGAGGATATGAAATGGTACATGGACTGGCTCTTTGTTAGAGGCGTAAATCTGTTATATCCCCATGCTTTCTTCTACTCCATCGATGGCCCGAGAAGATGGGGGGAGAGGCCTCCGGATGTAGGCCCTAATAATATCTGGTGGCCTTATTATAAACAGATATCGGATTATATTAAGAGAATGTGCTGGGTTATGACTGACAGCACCAACCAGGCGCGTGTGGCTGTACTTTGTGAAGCGCACAGACTGCCTTATGAGATTGCAGTACCTCTCTTTGAGAATCAGCTTGAATTCAATTACCTGGAAGATGAAATACTTATAACGGAGGATTGCAGTATAGAGGATTCCTGCCTGAAAGTCAGAAATCAATCCTATGAGCTGCTTGTATTGGATACGGCTGAACTGATTAACGATAAGAATAAGGTGAAAATACAGTACTTTTTGGAGCAGGGAGGTAAAGTGCTTATATTCAACTCTGAGAAAAAGCCATTGTTTCATAAAGACCTTCTCTCAGTGGATTCCCTAAAAGATCTGGTAGTAGTTATCCTCCAATACATAAATCCTGTCATGACTTTTACAGAATATCAGAAAGACCTAAGGACTACACATGTGGTTAAGGAGAATTCGGATTTTTTTCTGCTGGTAAATGAAGGAGAGGAAGAAATAAAGACTGATTTATGTCTTTCACTGGTTGGAGCTGTTGAAAGCTGGGATGCCGTCAAAGGCTGCATAACCGATCTATCGGTAAGGTATAGGGCGGGAGAGGAGTATATGGTAATTCCTATCAGACTATATCCCAGAGAAGCTCTATTAATACGAGTTGATACAAGGCTGGCACCAAAGAGCATTGAAACAGCTGATGGTCATTTATTACAGGTATCGGAAAGAGAAATCTATCTTGACAAAGACTGGAAAATGGGTATAACCGCAGAAAATATGACTGATCTTGAGAATTTCACACTGTGGAATAAAACCGGGTGGGGAAAGAATTATTCCGGTACGGTTGTCTACTGTAATCGATTTTTCCTGGAAGAAGGATACCAGGCGGATTCCATACAACTTGATTTGGGTAAGGTATACGAAATTGCGACAGTTACGCTTAACGGAATGGCAGCAGGAGTTAAGCTATGGGCTCCTTTTACCTTTGATGTTACAGGATTGGTGAAAGAGGGAGAAAATGAGCTTATGGTTGAGGTGAATAATACCATAGCCAATAGATTGTGTAATTTAAGTCTGGATTCCGGGTTGATGGGACCGGTCAGGCTTACAGTAAAGAGTAAAATAAGTGAATATGTATAATCGAACTAAACAGAAGAAGGGAAACTATCTGCATGATAATAAAGTTACAGTCTCCGCCTGCAGCACAGACGGAATCTACCATAGCGCTACTCTGGGAGAAACCAGAAAACGCTAAGGAGATATCTGCTTATAACATATATATGGATGATAAACTTCAGGGAATCTGCACGGCTACAGATCATATAGTGACAGAATTGGCTGACGACAAAGAATATGAGTTTTATATCGAAGCAGTTTTACATAACGGCCGAACTGGTGGCAGGAGTAATAGCATCAGAGTTACAACAAAATCCGTATGTGAGCACTTTGATATTACCTCTTATGGTGCTGTAGGTGATGGCAGGACAGTGAACACAGCTGCTATACAAAAAGCGATTCATGCCTGCACAAAAGGTGGGAAAGTTTATATTCCAAAAGGGATATTTGTTACAGGAGCAATATTTTTAAAGAGTAATATGACCCTATATTTAGAGGAGGGCAGTCTGCTGCTTGGCAGTCCGGAGATTAAAGATTATCCCTTGTACCGGTATCGCTTTGAAGGGTTGGAAACCATGTGTTATGCAAGCCTTCTTAATACAGAAGATATGAATGAGGAAAGATTATGTAATATTACCATTGATGGGCCTGGTAAAATCGATGCAAACGGTAGTCTTCTAAGGCAGCAGGAGCTGAAAGAAGGCCTTGGAAAACCCGGAAGAGCCCTGGCTATCAGAAACTGTGATAATTTATATTTAAAGGATATTACAGTGAGACAATCCCCCGCCTGGTGTGTACACCTTATCTACTGCAATCAGGTGAGTATAAATAATATTAAAATCTATACCAAGAGAAATGAAGGCGGTGAAAAATACGGTAACATAGCCAATGGTGATGGTCTGGACCCTGATTCTACCAGTAATGTATATATCTTTCATTCCACAATTGCCAGCCAGGATGACTGTATAGCAATTAAGTCCGGCAGAGACAGGGAAGGACGGGAAGCAGGTATTCCCTCTGAAAATTATAGAGTCACGAATTGTACTTTCTTAAGCGGCTTTGGAGTGGCAATTGGCAGTGAAATGGCTGGAGGGGTACGAAATGTCCTGGTACAGGATTGTTTCTTTCAGGACGTATACAGCATTGGAAGTGTGAAAGCACCCAGAGGCAGAGGCGGGGTAGTTGAGAATATCAAGTATGAGAATATCGTTTTCAGGAATTACAGCAGGGAGCATGAAGACGGACGCTGGTTCCGCGGAGCAATCTACATAGATCAGTTCTACAGTCATCAAGAGTTTGATGTCTTGAAAGAGGAAGAGGTTAATGAGGGAACCCCACTAATACGAGATATTACGTTTAAGGATATCATTCTTGATACCATAGCCGGTAATGCCATCTATCTGACAGGTCTGCCGGAGAGTCCGCTCTGTAATATTATCTTAGAGAATATAAATGCCATCGGTAAATATGGTCTGAAGGCAAATAATATCAGAGGATTAATTACCCAAAATGTATCTATAACAGCAAGAGAAGGAGGAGCCAGAGAGCTGAAGAACGTAGTACATGGTTAAGAAATGCTATAAAGTCATATCTTATGCAGGCAGAGGTATCACTTGTAGACTTGAGTTGTTTGGAGGATAGGAGATTGCTATGAATAATATCTGATAAACTGTAACTTTAAAGAGAGTGATTACGAATAAGTATGGTAAAGATAAGTAGACCAGATATATTTACGAATAAATATAGCCATAATAGAAATGAGGAAGTAATGAAAGACAAAATCAAGTATGTAATTGGCATTTCATCACTGCTTATCACCTTATTCACCCTCTCAGTTATAAATTGTCTGAAACCTCAGGCAGAATTCTCTGACAGCGAGAGAAGAAAGTTAAAGCAAAGGCCGGAATGGTCCGCAGAACTTCTCCTTTCTAACAGGATGGGAGATGCTTTTGAAGGCTATGCCATGGATCAGTTTCCTTTCAGAGATACTTTCAGGAGAATCAAAGCTTATACCCTCTATAATCTATTTCAGGAGAAAGATAATAACGGTATTTATATTTCCAATGGATTTGCAGAAAAGCTCAATTATCCTTTAAAGGAGGCATCTCTTTCCAATGCCTTGAATAGATTTCAATCTCTCTATGATACTTATCTGGCTGAAAGTACAGGTAATATATATACCTGTATCGTTCCTGATAAGGGTTATTATCTGGCTGAGAAGTACGGTTATCCCCATATGGATTATGACCGACTTTATGATACCATAAGAGCTGGAATGAAGTATGCTGATTTTATAGATATCAGAAATCTTCTGGAGATAAAGAGCTATTACAAGACGGATACACATTGGAGGCAGGAAATGATAAAGCCTGTGGCAGACGAACTGTTAAGCATTATGGGAGCAGAGGATACGCTAGAACATCAATATCAGGAAATTACACCGGAAACATTTTTTTATGGAGTCTATTACGGACAGTCTGCTTTGCCTTTGGAAAAGGAGTATATTACGTATCTGACCAATGAGCTTTTAGATAGTTGTATTGTCTATAACTATGAGAAAGACAGTACTTCCGGGATATATGATCTTAGCAAGCTTAAAGGCAGAGACCCCTATGAACTGTTCTTATCGGGTTCGGTTCCTTTGTTAACAATTGAAAATCCCAAAGCTGCAGGAGAGAAAGAGTTAATAATATTCAGAGATTCCTTTGGCAGCAGTCTGACCCCCCTGTTAGCAGAAGGTTATTCTAAGATAACTCTGGTGGATATCCGCTATATATCCAGTGCAATTTTGGGGGATTATCTTGATTTTAATGGGCAGGATGTACTATTCCTGTATAGCACCCTTCTCTTAAATGACAGTTTTAGTATGAAATAAACCTTTGCTTCATCCTTTTATAGTGCAAAATGCACATAAGAGAATGAAGCATTTTTATGTCATAAAAGCTTGTAATATATCTAAATTATGGATACAATCAAAAGGTAGAATATAAATCGAGGTTATATAGAATTACGAACAGAAGATATTCACAAATGAAGGAGAGTGTTATGTATTTAATACCGGAACCACAAAAAATGATAATGGAAGAGGACACCGGCTTTGTCTTAAGATACAACGGGCGTATAACTGTTAGCAGCTTATGTGACAGACAAGCTATAGCTCATGCCGCAATATTGAAAGAGGAAATCCTCAGACAACTGGGTTTTCATTACCTTATTTCCAAGGGAGAAAAAATAGCAGGAGAGCTGTTTCTTGGCCTAAAGACAACGTTGTACCCGGAAGGCTATCAGTTAATTATTACCAAGGACGCCATAGAATTATATGGTGGCAGCAGTGCAGGGATATTGTATGGAATCCAGACCTTACGCCAGATAATTAATTTTAAGGGAGCGGTACTTCCGGCCCTTACCATTGAAGATTATCCGGTCATAGAGAACAGGGGCTTCTATCATGATATAACCAGAGGACGTATACCGACTTTACAAAGTCTTAAGGAACTTGCGGATAAGATGTCCTACTATAAAATGAACCAGTTGCAGCTATATATTGAACATAGTTTTCTATTTCGTAACTTCAGTGAAGTCTGGCGGGATGATACGCCTCTTACTGCTGAGGAAATACTTGAGCTGGACCAATACTGCCGCAACCTGCACATAGATCTTGTGCCCTCTATTGCTACCTTTGGGCATCTTTATAAAGTACTTCGTACAAAGACCTATTCACATCTTTGTGAACTGGAGGGAGCGGAAAAGGAACCTTTCTCCTTCTATGAAAGAATGGGTCATCATACCCTTGATATTTCTAATAAAGATAGTTTTACCTTTATTACAGAGATACTTCAGGAGTTTATCCCTTTATTTTCATCTGAATATTTTAATCTGTGTGCAGACGAGACCTTTGACCTGGGAAAAGGAAAAAGTAAAGCGATGGCTGAAAAGGTCGGACTTGACAATATGTACATAGACTTTGTAGGACAAATATCTGAGTTTCTAATTAGTAAGGGAAAAAAGCCGATGTTCTGGGGAGATATTATCTGCGGGTTTCCGGAAGCTGTTAAGAAACTTCCTGAGGGTGTAATCTGCCTCAATTGGGGATATGAACCCAATGAAAGTGAGGACAATACCAAAGCACTTAAAGAGGCAGGCGCACTTCAATATGTATGTCCCGGGGTTAATGGCTGGAACAGGCTGATAAATAATTACAGATCTGCTTATGATAATATCAGCAGAATGAGCAGCTATGCAGTTAAATATCAGGCAGAAGGAATTTTAAATACGGATTGGGGCGATTTCGGACACATTAATCACCCGGAATTTTCCTTAGCAGGAATGATCTACGGAGCAGCCTTTTCCTGGAATGCAAAAAGGCTGGAATTTGAAGATATTAATTGTAAAATATCGAGACTTGAGTATGGAGATGCAACAGATACCTTTTTGTCCGTAGTGAATACATTATCAGAACAGAATGCGGTTACCTGGTATGATGTAATATGTTTTAAGGAATTAAAGGAGAAGGCCATTAAAGGAAAACCCTATTCACCTGTACTGGAAGATATCAGTTGGGATGAGATTAACGCAACCAATGTAAAAATAGATAACTGTTTAACCCTTCTTTACCGGATACTGTCCACCGCCAGACAGGAGAAGCGCTATCTTTATAAGGCTTATTTCATAGCAGGGGCAGGCATGAAGCTCTTCAATGAGATTGGTGCTTTTGCAGCCTGCGGTCCCTGTACGGCAGATGCAAAGGAACAGGGAAAGGAGCTTGCAGTAAGGCTTGAATACTGGCATCAGGATTATAAAGAGTTGTGGCGCAGTGTCAGTAAGGAATCCGAACTCTACCGTATCAGCGAAGTTGCTTTCTGGTATGCGGATTATCTGAGAGCCCTGTAAAATGGATATTGAATCAATGTTGCTTTTCGGTTATACTCTACTTCATATGGCATTTGTCGAAAAGGAGAACTAAAAAGCAATGAAATTCTATCTTGCACCCTTAGAAGGGATAACCGGGTATATCTACCGAAATGCATTTCACACCTATTACGGTCAGGTAGATAAATATTTTTCACCCTTTATAACAACAAATTCGGATTTGGCCTTTAAGAACAAAGATATCAAGGATATTCATCCGGATAATAACAAAGGAATGGTTTTGATACCCCAGCTGCTTACCAATAACGCCAGTAGTTTTATTAGTGCTTCGGAAAAGATAAAGCAGTATGGATATAATGAAATAAATTTAAACCTTGGTTGTCCCTCTGGCACGGTTGTATCCAAAAATAAAGGCTCCGGCTTTTTAGCCCTCAAAGAGGAGCTGGATAGATTTTTAGAAGAAATCTTTGAAAAGTCTGTTACAGAGATTTCAATTAAGACCAGAATCGGAAAAGAGCAGCCGGAGGAATTCTATGATCTGATTCAGATCTATAATAAATATCCTCTTAAGGAGCTGATTATTCATCCGAGAATTCAGAAGGATTTCTATAAGAACAAACCAAATCTGACGGTCTTTGCCGATGCCCTGAAGACCAGTAAGAATCCCGTCTGCTACAATGGAGATATCTTTACACTTAAGGATTTTAAAGATTTCAATCAGAGATTTCCGGAAGTGGATACCTTAATGCTTGGCAGAGGGCTTCTTGCCTATCCGGGACTAATTGCTGCCATTAAGGAAAATAAGCAGCCGGATAAGGAGGTCTTCAGGCAATTTCATGACCGGGTGTATGAAGATTACCGTAAAGTCCTTGCTCCTGACAGGAACGTATTGTTTAAGATGAAGGAATTATGGATCTATATGAGTACTGTCTTTACTGATTATGAGAAGTACCTGAAAAAGATTAAGAAATCAGAACAGTTAGACAGTTATGAAGAAACGGTTGAGAAGCTCTTTCGTGAGCAGGAAATTGTGATTGAATAAATATTAAATGATTAAAAGCAGTTTTCACAAGGGGACGGCAATTGGCATAAAACAGAAAGACTCATACTTCAATTCCAAGGCATAAGAAGTTCTAATTCTCTGAATATTTTGTGCTAGACATATTATAAAACTGATAACTCGCTGCGCTCAGACAATCAGCTTTATAATATAGCACAAAATTTCCAGAGAAAAGAACTTCTAATGCCTTTCCATAGGCGTATTCGTTCTTTCTATTTTATGCAAATTGCCGGTGCTCCTATTGACGTTAGGGTTTGCTTATTTAATAATAAAGTTATTTGTTATACATCATATCTGGATAATATTGACGTTAGACTTTGCTTATTTAATAATAGGCTCTGTCACAACATATGGTTGAAAAACGATATGATTTTAGCAGGGCATAAAATGCTCTGCTAAATTGACTGTTTTATATAAATAAGACAAACTTTTATCAATATGTACAAGGTCGTGTAACCTTTGCTATTACTATATTTTTATAATATTTCAACTGTAGCTATATTATGTTCTATACTATTCAAACAATAACCACATAGAAGATACATTAGGAGAAATTATTCTTCCATCCCAAGGACCAGTGATCCCTAACTCCTTTGGTGTAATTTTTTGATAGCCACCTTCCATACCTTGTATCTCAATATTGTATTGTTCATCAATTGATATAATAGCAGATAAAGGTTCACTATGTAAGACAATATCTTTTAGAGATGGATATTTTTCGTGAATTTCACTGGAATAGCAAAAATGCTCAAATTCTGGACCAAACCATTTATAAGAAATTGCGTTAAGGGTAAAATAATAAGTTTTGTTAATTTTTTCTATTGAATCTGTATGGTCGTGACCATTAACACAAAGTAATATTTTCTTCCCATTAGCTGTTGCTTGATTAATGATACTTTGTACTTCTTCTCGGTTTGATACACCACGTTTTCTAAAGCTGTTTTCTAAGCTGTGATGCGAAAATATAACTATAGGTAGCAAGCTTTCTGAAATTTCTCGCTGTAGCCAAATTAATTCAAAATCGGGTATTGATGGATATATACCATCTGCTACTTCATAATTACGCTTATGATATACTTCAAATTCATTACCGTATCGGATAAAAGCTGCATCAAGCACTATAAACTTTATATTTCCACATTCAAATGAATAGTATGAGTGTTCCATACCAAGCCAATTTAAAACATCTTTTTTAGTATACAGGTCAGTGTCATGATTGCCTATTACGTGGTGATGTGGCTTTTCAAAATCATTAAATATTGATAGCAATTCTTCATTCTTATGGCATGGATGACAGAAATCCCCAAGCTCAATTATAAAATCTACCTCTGCTTCACGTGCCCTTGTTATAAAACTATTTAATCTTTCTAACCCATCTGGAATAACATCATGATGTAGATCTGTAAAAACTGCAAATTTTATACTGCTCATTAGATTACCTAACTCCTTTAAATATTCAGATTACATAAGTAATTTTTACTTCGCTAATTAAAACGATTAAGACATCTTAAATACTACTCTAGTCAATAATAATTTTATTGTAATTATTACATCTATAACTTTTTATTTTGGATTTCTAAGATAATATTTTCCACCCAATACTGTATACTTTTCAATTATTTTCAGTTTCTTATTATGCCACTTAAATGAATATTTTCAACTATCAATAAAACCTTGTATTAGGTTAGAACTACAATAAGGACATACCAATTCCATAAAACTTCCGCCTCTTTTATATTATTTTATTTCCTTCACATAAATCTACAATTCTGATTTAACTGTATTGTTATTATATAATGTACATTTCTAAAATACTACCGTAATTCAATATATTTACTTAATCAATGGAACAGCCGGTCGTTTTGCTAATTCCCTACATTTAACCATTGCTAATGCTGACAGGGCTGTTCTCAAAAGAGTATTCACTTTATCATCTATTGAACTACTATTTATATTGACACAATTATTCCATGTAAGATAATTGTTAAGGTATTTTGAAAGACTCTTTATTAAGATTAAATATCTGCTACGGTTGCCATTCAAACTACTCCTTCCATATCTTTACGCTATTATTATAACACATAATTTGGAAGTAATCAGACGATTGTTCGATTTATCAACCTTATGTTATGACAGAGCCTAATAATAATATTAAGACATTTGGGATAAAAGAAAATTATATCAATAGATTCATTATTTGATAGTGCTTATAATAATATGTTCTTTTGTGTTTAGTGATTGGTCACTTTAAACTTTTAAGAAGTTGTTCCATTTCTTATTTTTATTAGAAGAACCTGTTTACACAAAATTTAACACTATCGGTCTACTCTCTATAGTATCTTCATCAACCAATTGATTTAATGTATTATATCAATTGATGCTCTTTAAGATAGGCCTTATAAGCATTGGCTAGGAAGGTGGAAGCACCTTCACCATATATTCTGTCGGTAGCTTCTCTGACAGCCTTGTCAGTGGTAAAGCCTTCTAATACAAGATTCCAGTAATTATCACCCATGTCTATTCCGTTTAAGGTAACCTTCATTAAGTCCATCAATTCTTTTACGATACTCTGTATTTCTGCTGAAGCAGGGTCTTTCCTCATGTCAGAAGTCAATTTTTTATGGAGTTCCGTATTTTTAGCTACATAATCTTTAGATGAATCCATAAGTGAATTCATTCTGTCCATCGTACCTTTGAAGTCTTTCAGATTTTGTTTCATCGCTTGTGTATATTTCTCAATACTGCCATATTGCTTTATTGCCAATTGACCGATTTCTGATTCCTTTTCTTTCATGGTCTCAAACATCTCATTGAACTTTTCCATGCTGCCCCAGTAAGTTACAATCTCATCTAAGTGGGTTTCTTTAAAATCCTCCAGAGCAGAAAAATATTCCGTCATATCGAATTCCTTAAAGCTCATATCCTCTTCTCCTTTCAAAAGCCTGTCGATTAAACCAAGCAGGTTACCAAGTCTGTCTGCCTTAGCCTGTATAAGCTTTCGTTGATCCCTTAAAGCGTTTAGCCTGTCAAACTGTGGATTTTGCATTATTGCTTTTATATCCTTTAAAGGAAAGTCCAGTTCTTTGAAAAACAATATCTGTTGAATGATTATATAAGGATTCCGGTTGTAAAAAAACTAAGACCATGATTATATAAGGATTCAGTTTGTAAAAAACTAAAACCATGATTATATAAGGATTCAGTTTGTAAAAAACTAAAACCATGATTATATAAGGATTCAGTTTGTAAAAAACTAAAACCATCATTACATAATGATTTCAGTTTGTAAATAACTAAAACCATCATTCCATAAGGTTTCAGATTGCAAAAACATATAAACCCTGCTTTCATATGATTTCAGGTGAATTGCAAAAGAGAGAAAGAACGAATGTGCCTATGGAGAGGTATTAGAAGTCCTTTTCTCTGGAGATTTTGTGCTATCATGTAAAACAGATTGTTTGAGCGTAGCGAGTTATCTGTTTTACATGATGTCAAGCACAAAATCTTCAGAGAATTAGGACTTCTTATACCTCGGAATCGAAGCATGAGTTCTTTCTCTCTTTTGCAATTCACCGTCCCATTGAGAAAAACTGTTCTTTTCTAATCTGAGCTTCAAAGCATAAAAAAGAGACAGATTTTAATCAATCTGTCTCTTCCTGTATATATATTACCACAAAATCTCGATTTTTTCAAGTCTTGTAATAGATTGGAAGCTGCCCTATAATGAGATACCATCTTGGAAGGAGGATTATTTATGGAGGACAATTTATTTGAATTAATGCAGCTTAAAAAGCAGGAAGCCGAAATAACGGCACTTCTGGCAGTTAATGAAAAAACAGAAAGCTTCGGCCTGTCTTTATCCTATGAAGAGGCTAAGGAATTGGTGGTATTGAGAAATAACAGTCTTAAGAACACTCAGAGGGTGGAATTCGGGGAAGGAATTCTTCCAAAACTCATTTACCACTTCTGTGATTCCCAGTATATTACTCAGGATAATTACATGCAGACGCTGACAGATCTCCAGGATATCTTTTATCAGTTTAAGAATGAATCGGAGGATAACCTCACTGATGATGAACTGTTTACCTTTATGAAAGAGCAGTTTGAAGAGGTATGTACCGGTGACTTAGAATATCTTGCCGGTACTTGTCTGGAGAAATTCACAGAAGCTATCAGGGCAGGTTACCGAGGTTATAAACAGACTGGCGGCAGCGGAGAATTCAGCCAGTTCGACGATGTAACACGTTGGGACAGGGAGTTATATCTGGAGGTCTTAAAAGAAATCTTTTGGGATTAATGGGAGGCTATATGGATATGGATTATACCATGGAAGAACTTCTGCCCTTAGTGGAGAAGCTTACCTTTCAATTCACCTCGGGAGACAGCAGTTCCGTGACCTATGAGACTGCCAGAATGCTGATGGAAGCAATTCTCTATTGCATCGAGGAGTATGAAAGGGAAGGGAATGCATTTAGTGTCAGAAGCGAGAATAGACAGGAAGCAGCTTATGTATATAAGCTGGGATATGAGGCAGTAAGAGAGAAGGTATATAAAGCGAAAGAGTTATATGAGAATATTCTCAAAGATTTTAAAGATTTCGGTTTAAGAAATTTAAAAGAAACCTTTCTGGATGGAATGCCTGCTTTTTTCATTCATTACGATCCGAAATTCAAGCCCCAGGACCATTTATTAACCTTGGATTATCCAACGGTAGGTGCCATTGGTAATCTTAATGGGATTGATGCCATATATCAATATTTATGCAATATCAAACTTGAGAATGAGTTCTTACTGGTATTTCCTCCTGAGAACGTGGCAAGACGGTTAGAAAGGCTTATGCCTGACTACCAGGAAGCATATTATGATAATATTTGTGACGCAGTGCTCTTAACGGTAATAGGCTGTTATGCCGCAGATAAATCCATAGGTGAGCTTGACTTAAGGGAAGAGGATATGAGTGCAGTGAGGGAATATTTTGAAGGCGATGATATGAAAGCAGCAGAAGGAAAGATTCAGCATATTATAACGGTTCTTTTTCAGCAGGTTTTTTCTGATAGGGAAGAAATGAAAGTTTATTTTATGCAGGGTAGCAGAAACTATGCAATCAGAATTATAAATGGTATCCAAAATAATTCACTTTGCGGAGTATTTGGGTTGTATAATCAGTTTGGTTAAGAAAAGTTTTAAAAGTTTTAATCAGATAAAGTATGAGTAAGAAGGTTCTTAGCTGTCTGAAGAAAGCTAAGAACTTTCTTTTATTATGAATCTTTTATCTAACATTCTATCTACATTCTATGCAAATTTCTATCTACCGTCTATGTAACATTCTATTACTTTCTATTAACAGTTAATCTATGATATAAGTCTATTACTATAAAAATTCTTCGGAAGGATTGTCGATAACATAGCCACTTCACGGATACAATATTAAGCAAAATACTTATTTGCTGCATGCAAGTGCTACAAGCTTGACAACAGGCCGTTATACAATTTTAAGCAAAATTATTATTTGCCTGGGACAACATTATTAAAGGTTTTATTTGTCTATAATATTAACCAGAAAGTAATATACGACCGGTACTAAGATTGCAGGAAGAAGATTACCAACCCGTATCTTCTTACCAAGTAACAGATTAAGCCCCACACAAAAAATTAATACAGATCCAATGCAGGATAAATAGCCGATTAGAGTTTCATTCATATAACCGGAGATCAGAGCGGCACAAAGAGTAATTGAACCCTGATAGAGCAATAAAGGAATTGCAGAGAACATAACACCGATACCAAGAGAAGAGGCAAATACCATAACAATAATAAAATCCAACAGGGCTTTGGCTAAAAGTGTGGTGTAATCTCCCGTAAGACCATCTTTGATGGAGCCTACAACTGCCATTGCACCAACACAGATAACCAGCGTGGAGGTTACGAACCCCTCAACAAAACTGTTGTCACCGGAGGCTTTAAAGAGGCCTTTTAATTTGTTGCCCAGGTTTTCCATACGGTTTTCCAGGTTTAAGGCTTCTCCGATAAAACCACCGATAACCAGTGATACAACTAACAGCATGGTATTGGCAGTTTCAAAACTGCCCTTGTCCGTTAGTTTCAAAAGACCTGCCATGGCACCGCCCAAACCGATAAATAAAGTTGCCGTACCACAGGCTTGCATTAGTATTTCATGAAATCTTTGCTTTAAGCCATTTTTTATCAAAAGCCCAACACCGCTTCCAAGGATAACTGCCAAAAAGTTTACGATGGTACCTAAGCCTCTCATGTTTTTCTCCTTTGTCCTTTAAATATCACAATTCTAACACAAACCCGTTGGAAAAGAAATTAATAATTCTTATTTGATTGAAGAAATTGGCAGGGCCTATTTATAATTTTTTCTTGCGCATTAAAATAGAATTTTGTATAATATAACTGCGTTAATAGTAGCATTCCCGAATACTGTCACTATAGTGGCGGATGGTTCTGCGGGGGTGCTTTTCTTTCATTAGATACCTTTAGAGGATTTATAATATGAAATGGATAAATGTTAGCAAAGAGCAATTAGAATTTGAAAGTTATAATAGTCTTATCGTATTAAGCAGGATGAAGCTTATATCTGCTGCTGTTGTTTTACTTTCCTTTCTGTTCATTTATTTTGACTGGACAGTGGTAAGGATAGGGACGGACAAATTGTATCAGGTTACTTTAATATCCATGCATTTATTCTGTCTGCTTGCTTCTGTAATATTTCTTATATTCTATAAGTCTATTGTAAAACATACAAAGGACGGCAAAGGTTTCATATGCACGGTACCTCAGGTATATTTTTTTCTGTATGTCCTTGTGGGAGCCCTATCTTCCGTCAACAGCCAGCGTTACACAGGAAATATATATTCTTATATCATTCTCTCTCTAATAGCCGGAGCTGTTCTCACATTGAAACCTCTGGTAATGGTTTTATCTTATCTTTTTAGTCATGCGATATTTCTATACGGCATCAGCCTGCTCAATGACGACGCAGGACAAGCTCTTACAAAGCAGTTCAATGCAACTATTATGATTGCCACTTCCCTGTTTATGAGTATAATGTTTTATCAGCACCGAATGAAAGAATTTTTTACGAAGAAGAAGCTGAAAGAAAATGAAGAGAACTTTAAAAAGCTATTCTACTCCAACCCTTATCCGGTGTTCATTACCAGACTGGAGGATGGCAAAGTTATCAAAGCCAGCAAAAGGGCTATAAGTCTTATGGGCCTGACTGAAGATGAGACGAAAGGGTATAACAGTATAAACTGGTATATTCAGGAGGATAACAGATTATCTCTTTTGGAAGAACTAAAAAGTAATAATTCCGTTTACAACCGCATTGTTGCCTATGATTTTAAAGGTAAACGTATGTGGGTAACTGCTAATTATGAATTAATAGATTATCATGGTGAAAAATGTATACTTACGGGTATTATGGATATCACTGAAATACACCGGGTGGAGGAAGAACTTTCACGTCAGGCCTCAACAGATGTACTGACGGGGATCATGAACCGCAGAATGGGAATGATTAAGCTGGAAGAACTTATGGAATCAGGTAAAACGGGCTTTGTGGAGTTTGTCCTGTGTTTTGTGGATATCAACGATTTAAAGAAGATTAACGACAGCTTGGGACATGGTGAAGGTGACAGATATCTTATGACCTTTTGTGATCAGACGAAGGAGAAGATTGGGGAGAAGGACCTGTTCTTTCGCATGGGAGGAGATGAATTTATTATCGTCTTTTTAAACAAATCCTTATCTCAGGCAGAAATGTTATGGAACAAACTGATAGAGCACCTTGGTACTTTTGAGATATCTGCCAGCCATGGTATGGCTTATTATAGCTCCGGTATGGAACTAGAGTTGGAGGATATCATTGAAAGAGCAGATAAGAGAATGTATGTAGAGAAGTTAAAATACAGAAAAGAGAACTAAAATACACCAAAAGGAGAATGGTATGGAAGAAAATAAGCAGGATTTTACCACAATTGATGAGTATATTAGGTTATACCCGGCAGAGGTACAGGAGAAGCTTACTGCACTCAGAGAGCTGATACATTCGGCAGCACCTGAGGCTACGGAAGCCATAAGCTGGAGAATGCCAACCTTTAGGCTCCATGGTAATCTGGTGCATTTTGCGGTTTTTAAGAAACATATTGGTTTCTATCCCGGGGAGAGCGGCATCAGGGTATTTGAAGACAGGATGAAGGATTATAAAAGTTCAAAAGGAGCCGTTCAGTTTCCTTTAGATAAGCCGCTTCCGTTAAAGCTGGTAGAGGAGATTGTACTTTACCGGGTAAAAGAAAATACAGAGCTTGCCTTAAGTAAAAAGAAAAATAAATAATGCTTGACAAAACAGTTATAAGAAGTATAATTTGCTAGTCAGTTACCGTTACAAATACAAAGCAGTGTAATATTAAATACAGGAAGTCAATAACATGAACAGAAAACCCATCAGATTAAATTTTGCATATTATTTTGCAGGTACCCTGCTGTCAGCATTTTTAATAGCAATCATACTGGAAAGCTTAAGCCGGACATCCCTTTTTAAGGCCCTTTATTTTCTATGGCAGGAACCGCTTTTATTCTTTTTAAATTTATCTATTATACTGCTCACTTTATCGGTAACACTTTTTACGGCAAAAAGAAGATTCTTTTTCTCTATCGTTGCCGGAGCCTGGATCATTTTGGGAATAGTCAACAGGATCATACAGTGCTTTCGACTGACTCCCATTTCAGCCATGGATTTCTATCAGGTGAAAGAAGCTTTAAGAAACCTGCCAATGTATATGAACACCTTTAATATATTACTACTGGTTGTCCTTGTTCCGGTAGTGGTTTTTCTGATTGTTATACTGTGGAAGAAAATCAAATCCCAGAAAAGATTGGTGGCAGTTCCCGTAAGTCTTTTGGTCTTTTCAGTTTTACTTCTTGGAATTATTACCTTTACTGCTACCAGGACAAAAGTGCTGCAGAATGAATTTGATAATCTTCACGATGCATATTTTCAGTATGGCTTTACCTACTGCTTTACCAACAGTATCTTCGAAAGAGGTATTGATAAACCTTCCGATTACTCGGCAAAACGTATGGAGGAGATCACAGATGAATTAGTGAATGCAGCTGATGTATTGTATACAGGGGATAAAGCTCAGGCAGATAATCCCAATATTATTATGGTACAGCTGGAGTCCTTTTTTGATGTGAATTATTTGAAGCACTATACTTTTTCTGAGAATCCTCTGCCTAATTTTACGGCTTTAAAAGAGAATTACACATCCGGTTTTCTGACCGTTCCAGTATATGGTGCAGGAACAGTCAATACGGAATTCGAGGTTATTACAGGGATGAGTATGGAGTATTTTGGAACCGGTGAATATCCCTACCGAACTATCCTTAAGTCTGAAACCTGTGAAAGCGTTCCCTATAACCTGAACAGAGAAGGATACCGCAGTTATGTAATTCACAACAATTCCGCGTCCTTTTACGACCGCAAGGATGTATTTCCCAGACTTGGCTTTGATAACTTTGATTCCATAGAATTTATGAGCGGCTTATCTTATAATCAGCTTGGTTGGGCCAAGGACAGTGTGTTAACCGGTGAAATATTAAAGGCACTGAAAGCAGAGGAGGACAGGAATTACATATACACTATTTCTGTACAGCCTCACGGAATCTACCCCGATAACAAACCGGAGATACCTTACAGGATTCAGGTGACACCGGAATCAGAGGCACCGTATCCGACTGCTGCTTATCCTTCACTTGAGGCTTATGTAAACAGTATGGAATACTATGTAAATCAGCTTTATGAGACGGACCAGTTTGTTGGAGACCTTACCAAAGCGCTAATGGCTTATGAGGAACCTACTGTAGTTGTATTTTACGGTGACCACCTGCCTCCTCTGTCATTGGAACAAAAGGATATTACAAATGACAGGCATCAGACCGAGTATATACTGTGGAGTAATTTTAAGCTTGATAAGGCAGATAAGGATCTTACCGCTTATCAATTAAGTGCATATGTGCTGGACAGGCTGGGAATGGATAAAGGAATCTTAACCCAATTTCATCAGAAAGCTTCTGCTAAGGAAGATTATAAGGAAGAACTTAAACTTCTCCAATATGACCTTTTATATGGCAAGAAATATGTATTTGACAAAAGTAACCCCAATGAAGTAAAAGATATGAGTATGGGAATCACACAACCTGAGATTACAGAAGTAACCAGGCAGGGAGATAAGCTTCTTATAACCGGCTCCGGTTTTACCGAATCCAGTGCTGTTGTGGTAAACGGCAAAAAGTACGAAACCGAGTATATAAGCGATGGAAAGCTGAGTATTTCTGATAACTTAGAAGAAGATTGCAACATCTATATAGAACAATTGGCAGGAAGTAAGGTGGCACTTGGGAAAAGCAAGGTCTTTCGTTATCTTTCAGTCAAAGAATAAATACAAAAAGGTATGCCGTATAATTACCGCAATATTCATTTCTATTATGAGAATGATACATTGTGGCTGCAGCATACCTTTTTTATGAAATTTTTCAGGGGGTTTAAAACTTCTTGTGCCGAGGCTGGTATCCAGAGGGGATACAAGAAAGCTTCAAACAAACCCTGGATTTTATATGAGATAATAATTAAACCAAAAACATCTATATCAGCTTACATGCCACCACCGGATAAGAGCTCAGGATTCAGCATACCAAAAATCATAGCAATATGTGCAACTACTAAAAATATACTAACAAAAATAGCATGCAGCTTTAGCTTATCACTTTCACTTTTCTTCTTTCCTACAATTCCGGTTTCCAGAAGAAAAAGACCACCAAAAGGAATAACACCGGATAAATAAAACAGTACGGCGATAACGTCAAAGGGACCGCGCCAGGTGCCCGAAGTGGTCAGCGGGATAACTGCCTGGAATAACAGGTAAAGGAATATACCTGTAAAATAAATACCGGCAAAAATACCCGTAAACTTATTGATTCTCTTAGAAGTACCGGTAAAATTTCTGGAGTACAAAATGATGAACTCAGTGATAGCGAGTGTTTCCGCACATATTACCGGAATGGCCATAAAAATGATGAGCTGCCAGGGCTGATGTGATGCCAGCAATTCCATATAATGAGTTGCATTTCCCATATAGATGAATCTCCTTTGATTATTAAGATAGAACTGTTATAACAAAGGAATATGTATTTAATATGGAGAAATTTATGTTTTTTTGAAATTATAAAGGAGTTATTCCATATAATCCTTGAGAGGCTTTTTAAGAAGCTGGCGGAGCAGGCATAACCGACTTTCTTTACTAAAAAATAATGCATTTAGCGGTGTTTTATAACTAAACTTGCTTCAGAAGCCAATTTATTACAAAAAGATGAAAAAAGTATTGTAAGTTTTACAATGAGAACTTATAATATTGGATAATAATGAGGAAGATTAATTTAGCATCAGATGGAGCAGGTATAACATTTGAGAAAAGAGGTCGTCATGGTAGGTACGAGAGATGAGGCGGACAGATTATTTTATAAAAGTCTGGAGGAATTAGAATCCCATCACCTGGAGGAAGCTGTTAAGAGCTGTATGGAAGCAATTAACGGTTACGAGGAACTGGGGGAATACTTCTGGTGTGCCAGAAGCCAGAACCTTCTTGGCGTAATTTACGGTGCCATGGATAATGAAACCATGGCTGTTGACTGTTATCTGAATGGTATAGAATATTGCACGAAACATCAGGTAAAAGGACTGCTCCATCTCTTTTACTGTAATATCGGAAACAGATATATGGAACTGGGGGATACGGACAAAGCATTAGAATTTTTTATCAAAGGGAAAGAGGATCTGCTTGAGAACGGAAAAGAACTTTACGAACTATATGAGAAATGGCTTGTAGTAAATGATCTGAATCTGGGGGGAGCTTATTTTAAGCTGGGTGAGTTAAAGGAAGCGGAGGAGAATCTGCTGTCAGCCTTGGAAACAGCAGAAAAGACAAAAGATGATACCTACCTTTTTACCATTATGTGCTGCCTGTCTAAGCTATATATGGCAAGAGGTTCAGAGGAATATGTCAGGGAAAACCTGCAGACCATGATGGAGTTTGTTCAGCTAAAAGCAGCACCGGTCAATGATTTTATGCAGGATATGATCAATTTTACCTTTATATTGAGAAATCTGAAGGAACATGAGCTGTGGAGGAAGTGTCTGGAGATATTTGACCAGCTGTCAAAGGAAGTCAAGTCGCCTACCGTTATGCTTCAGGCAGTGGAATTCTGGCTGGATTACTACGAAGACCGTGGGATGCAGAAGGAACATGATAATATGTGCATCCGCCATACCAAACTGTATCTGGAGTTAAAGAAATTCATCAACCAGGATAAAATTATGGCTCTGAATGCGAAACTGGAACTGCATCAGGCAGAGGATGATATAAAAGCTACCAAAAGAAAACTGGAAAAGGATAATGTAACAGGGCTTAAAAACCGTTATGCATTGCAGCAGCATGGTGTTAAGAAACTGGAACTGGCGCAAAAAACTGGAACCATGATTGCGGTAGGTGTCCTGGATATAGATCATTTTAAAGAATTAAATGACAGTTACGGGCATTTAAAAGGGGATAAGGCACTAAAGCAAGTAGGTAAAATTCTTAAAAACTGTCTGGATGGATATGGGGAGGTATATCGTTACGGCGGAGATGAATTCGTATTAATTATTCCAAATGGCACCTTAGAGGTAGCTGAGAAGCTGGTTAAGAAGATTCAAAGCAGTGTTATCAGCAGTCATATTCCGAACAAAACTTCTCCTATTAACGGTGAACTTACGGTTTCTATAGGAATCTGCTGCTGTATCCCTTCTGAAATGGACAGGCTGGAGGATGTTTTTGATATAGCAGATGGTATTTTATATCAGGTTAAGAACAATGGCAGGAATAATTACGGGATAAAGTATATGCCAACAAAATAAAAAATAACCGGTACCTTTCTTTACCATGGCAGGAAAGGTACCGGTTATTTCATTATAATGCTGGTGCAAGGCTCTGAATCGTTATTTTAAATAGATAATACTGCTATTCCATTGTGTTCCGTTATACTCAGAGAAGAACAATTCTTTGCCGGTAGGACCAAAGGCAGTAACAGCGTTTTCAGTATCTACAGCTATCTGAGTGGAGGTTCCGGTCAGAACATCGTATACATAAAGGCCTTTTGCGGAAGAGCCGTTAACGTCTGCCTGAAGATTATAAGCAATTAATCTCTGATCCGGTGACCAGGAAACGCCGCCAAGTTCTGTTCCTTCAGTAATGGTTTTTTGATTGCTGCCATCTGTATCGGAAAGCAGTAAGCTTTGTTTGGAGCCGTTGTATTGAACGACAAGCATCTGATTTTTATCAGGTGAAGGAATGATGTCAGATACACTTTTAAGCTCTAAGCTGGATTTTTCTTTGGTAGCAGTGTTATATACTTTCAGGGTTTCATCTGAACTGGTATTATAATAAATTTTATCGTTTATCCTATCAACAAGAAACAGGGACTCCTCTTCAAGGCCTTTTACTACGCTGATTTCTCCGGAAGCAGTTGCTGTATAGGCACCTCCGATATAAGCAGCTCCGATAACTTCATTATCTGTCCATTTTGCGCTCATAGCTCCTGCAATACTTTCATTCTGAAGAACGAAGGTCTTAAGGGTATCCATATTCATTACAAAAAAAGCGGGATCACCTAAGGTGTATTCGGTATATAACAGGTGCTTTTTATCGGCTGACAGAACACCACCGCTTAAGTTGGTGTCTTTTTGCTCTTTTAATAATTTGTATTCTTTGGTAGTAAGGTTATAAAGGTACAGGCTTTTCGGATAGGAATCAGATAGTTCTGCCAGGCTCAATTTGCCAAGTGATTCATTATCCTTTGATACAATAACAGTTTCTTTATCGAGCCAGTCTGTAATATTGATATTTTCATATCGGTCGATTTTATCTACGGTTACCGCAGGTGTTTCTTCTTTTGTGCCATTATCAATAACAGTTATACTCTTACCGGGTTCCTTGATGGTTACCTTGCTGTTGTCCTCACTCTTTCCACACCCAGTGAAAGTTATTACTAATGCTGCAACTAAAATAGAACTAATAAATTTTGAATTTTTCATATTTCCTCCATTCCGCCGCTCGCAGCGGCACACAATCCGGCAAAAGAAGCGATTGCTTCTTTTAGAGTAAAAGTACTTTTCTCTTACTCATTACCTCCTTGATATAGATATCCTACCAAGTATTTGTATCCATAAGATATACAGATGTATCTAAATTGTAAACAAATGTATCAACTCTGTTAAATCCTATGACTTTATGAAGGTCTGCTGTATAACAAAGCTGCAGGCACCAAAGATATTCAATTTCAAACACACTCTAAGGAAGATATATCGGAAATGTAACACGAAAACTGGTTTCATCTGCGCTTGTATTGACTAAAGCAATATTGCCGCCAAGCAATTCAGCATGCTCTTTTGCAAGAGACAATCCCAGGCCGGCACCGCCATTTTGCCTGGCTCTGTTCTTATCTACTGTATAAAAAGGTTCAAAGATTTTCTCGGCAGCTTCCTTTGGAATTCCTGTTCCGGTGTTGGTAATTTCTATTATAACCTGATCTGCAGCTTTATAGCTTTTTATCTGGATGCTGCCATTTGTTCTATTATATTTAATAGCATTATCCACCAGATTTACCAGGACAATAGTCAGGCTGTCCTTATCTGCTTCCACATAGGCTTCTGTAAGGTCAAGCTCCAAACGGAGTCCAAACTTATCAATTTTACCCTGAACACTGGCAACTACGGACAACAGCATATGACGTATATCCGTTGGCTCTTTGTTGAGTTCAAATTCGTATTTATCAAGAGCAGCTAATTTCAGAACCTTTTCCACCATATCATATAAGCGTTCGGTCTCACTCTTGATATTTAGCCTGGCGGTACTAAGAAGCTCCTCATCATCCGGATACATCTCAAGGAGATCAATATAAGCTTTAATAGAAGTCAGAGGGGTCTTGAATTCATGGGTAACGCTGCCGATGAATTGTTTCTGCTGTTTATCCAGCATAGATAACTTATTAACAGCAAGGGTCAATTTCTTCTGCTCCTCTTCCATGTTCTCAATGTTCTTCCTGATCTTCTGACTCATTTTCTGAATACCGGTACTCAGTCTGCCGATTTCATCTCTGCGGGAAAGGGGTGAGGTTTCATAATCTCCTTCCCCAATCCGTTCTACGGTCTTTACCAGCCGAATGATCCCATTGGCAAAAATATTAAAATAAAAGTATGCAAATAAAAAGCTAAGCAGAAAAACCGTACCGCCGATATAAATAAACATTTTCTGTATCTGATTATAGAAACGCTGGTTGTCTGTAAGGGAATAATAGAATTGTATCACACCGGCCTGTTCGTTATAGGTTTTTAAGGGAGACAGATAATAGAGTGAATCCTTTTCTATCATATAAGCGGTTTTATTATTCAGAGCGTATGCAAGAGCAGTTTTCATATTTTCAGTATCCGTAAAGGACAGCTTCTTATTAACTGCCAGGCCGTCTTTGTCATATAAGATAACCTGCTGACCACTGATTAAGGTAAGCTGGTCTGCAAAATCCTTCCCCTTATTGTGCAGAAAACTTTGAGTGTCCTTATTGGATTCTGCAAGAATAGTCTGAAGAAAATAAGTATTTGCGGTTTCTGTAAGCCTTGCTAAATACTGCTCGTATTGTCCCTGCTGGTTGGTTTTGATTCCTCTTAATACTAACAGGCTTAGAAGGAAAACCGTAAACAGCAAAAGTGCTGCCAGGAATATACTGAATTTAATCTTTATACTGGTTCTCACCGTAACCCCCTATACTTTTATAACCTATGCCGTGAACGGTCTGAATGACATCAGAGTATTCAGTTCCTAATTTTTTACGTAACCGCTGAACATGAATATCCACCGTACGGGTACCGCCGAAGTATTCCATTCCCCATACCAGATCCAGAAGCTGTTCTCTTGAATAGACTCTGTCAGGGCTTGATAATAACAAGGCCAGGAGGTCATATTCTTTTGGTGTCAGATCCAGTAAATGCTCTCCTGCGTATGCGGTTCTATTCCCCGTATGAAGTTTGACATGGCCAACCTGTATATTAGCAGTGTCTTTTTTCTCACCGGCAGTCTGCATCCGGCGAAGGAGGGATTTCAGCCTTGCAAGGAGCTCTCTCATGTCAAAAGGTTTGGTCATATAATCATCAGCTCCAAGCTCAAGGCCTAATATTTTATTTACAATGTCTTCTTTGGCAGTAAGCATGATCACACCTTTATTTCCTTTGTCCGGCAGTTTTTTTAAGATATCGTAACCATCCATACCAGGCAGCATGACATCAAGAATAAGGGCATCCGGATTAAAAGCCTTAAGTCTTTCAAGGGCCTCGTCACCCTGGTAAACGGCTTCTGTTATATAACCTTCTCTCTTAAGGGCATATACAATGGCGTCAGAGATTTTCTTTTCGTCTTCAATTACCATGATCTTTTCATTCATTGCCTCACCATCCAATCTATAGCATATTTGATAGCATTTAATTTTCCTTATGGAAATAAACAGAGAATACTGTAATAGCTTTATCTTATGTTATATCCTAGTATAAGTCAATTATACCTGGGGAAAACATCATGGTAAACCCATGAAGATTATCTTTGGGAAATATTCGATGTGAATGGTGTAAATATATAAATTTTCCTAAGGGTAAGCCAATTACCTCTGCTTATTTAAAAGTAATTTCCTTCCTGGGTTTACTGTATGTAAAACCTGGTTTGTAATCGCTTTATAATATCGCAGATCCTACAGCAGAAAAAGTTTAAAAAATAATAAAAAAACTTTTAAAATGTAACATATGTTACGGAAATTATTTCACTATCCTGTTATGATATACACATCGAAGCGCAGTACGAAGGCAGCAAATGCGCTAAATAATCAAATTATACAGGAGGATTTAAGAATGGATAACAAGATGTTTTGCTATCAATGTCAGGAAACAGCAGGCAACAGTGGATGTACACAGGCAGGTGTCTGTGGTAAATCACCGGCAGTTGCAGGTATTCAGGATCTTTTAGTTTATGTGACAAAAGGCATCTCTGAGGTGACTACTAAACTTCGTGAAGAAGGCAAAAAGGTAAGCACTGAAATTAACCACCTGATCACCTTAAATTTATTTACAACCATAACAAATGCAAACTTTGACGAAGAAGCAATTGCTTCACGTATCGTTTCAACAATAGATGCAAAAAAAGAATTAATCAGCCAGTTAAGTGACAAAGCTACTTTAAGCGAGGCGGCTTTATGGGAAGGCACCACTTTCGAGTTCGCTGCCAAAGCAGCTACTGTAGGTGTCCTTGCAACTGAAAATGAAGATATCAGAAGCCTTCGTGAGTTAATTACTTACGGATTAAAGGGACTTTCCGCTTACAGCAAACATGCCAATGCACTTCTTAAAGATGACGAAGAAGTAGATGCTTTCTTACAGAGAGCACTTGCTAAGACACTGGATGACACCCTTGGTGCAGAAGAGTTAGTAGCACTTACTTTAGAGACCGGTAAATACGGTGTTAACGGTATGGCACTTCTTGATGCTGCCAATACAACTGCTTATGGTAACCCTGAAATCACAAAGGTTAACATCGGTGTCGGAACCCGCCCCGGTATCTTAATCTCCGGTCATGATTTACGTGATATGGAATTACTCTTACAGCAGACGGAAGGAACCGGAGTAGATGTATATACCCATTCCGAAATGTTACCTGCACATTACTATCCTGCCTTTAAGAAATATACTCATTTCGTAGGTAACTATGGTAATGCATGGTGGAAACAGAAAGAAGAGTTCGAAAGCTTTAACGGACCTATCTTAATGACAACCAACTGTATCGTTCCTCCCAAGGACAGCTACAAGGACAGACTCTACACAACAGGCGCTGCTGGTTTCCCTGGCTGCAAGCACATTGGCGGTGAAATCGGACAGGAGAAGGATTTCTCAGAAATCATCGAGCATGCTAAGAAGTGTGCAGCTCCTACAGAAATCGAAACCGGTGAAATCATTGGTGGTTTCGCACACAATCAGGTACTTGCACTTGCTGATGCAGTAGTAGGCGCTGTGAAATCCGGAGCCATTAAGAAATTCGTAGTTATGGCTGGTTGCGACGGCAGAGCAAAATCCAGAAACTATTACACAGATTTCGCAAATGCTCTTCCGAAAGATGCGGTTATTTTAACAGCAGGTTGTGCAAAATATAAATACAACAAATTAGAGCTTGGTGATATCGGTGGTATTCCAAGAGTTCTGGATGCCGGACAGTGTAACGATTCCTACTCACTTGCAGTAATTGCATTAAAGCTTAAGGAAGTATTTGGTCTGGAGGACATTAACGATCTGCCTATCATCTACAATATCGCTTGGTATGAGCAGAAAGCTGTTATCGTATTATTAGCTTTATTACACCTTGGTGTTAAGAATATCCACTTAGGACCTACATTACCTGCCTTCCTTTCTCCTAACGTTGCAAAGGTACTGGTAGAGAACTTCGGTATTGCCGGAATCGGTACTGTTGAAGAGGATATGGAACTGTTCTTTGGCAACGAAGAGGAAGTTGCTGCAACCGTAGATGTAGAGGGTGCTATTACAAAGGATATGTTAATCGGCGATATTCTTCGCATCGATTCTAATCTTGCACCTATCCTGTTAGAGGTTGGTATGCACTGCTTGGGCTGCCCTTCCTCACAGATGGAATCCTTAGAGGATGCCTGCGCAGTTCACGGAATGGACGTAAGTGTAGTACTTGAGAAATTAAACAGCCAGTTAGCAAAGTAATAAGATGATGTAATAATGCTTAACTCCCCTTTAAGATATAGATTCATCCATGCAACAAACTCCCTTTGTACATCTGTACAAATGTACAGTGTGTACAAATGTGCAGGCTGTATCTACAACAGATGTGGCACTGCACAAATCAAGGTGTGAAATGTTCTTAATTTCCCATCAGCCACCATTAGCGCTTTGGAGCGCTCATACCGCAAGCCTGCTTGCGGTACTGCAAACCACCTGTCTATATCTTGGGGCTGCCTTAAAGAAATTGCTATAAGGCAGCCCCACCTTATAGCATATTGTTCTTATAGAAAATAAGGAGAAGAAAAGATGAGTGCATTTTTAGGACCAATCCATTATTGGGTATATAATAAGATTAAACTCCAGGAAGAACTGGTTAAGGATATTGTAGAACTCAGTGCTGCAAATGACTGGGATAACGAATTAGAAGATAAGCTTGCCAAGAGGTTTGGTACAATCAGCAGTGAACCTCTGGAAGATATAATAGATGGTATGAACATACATGGCTGGTTACAGTCTAAACTTTCTATTACAGAAGGAAGACTTGCTTTAGCAGTAACCGAAATATTAAATAAGGATAATAACAGAAAAGAGAAGCTGATTGAAACGGCTTTTGAATTTGGAAAGAAACATAGTATTCCGGGTACTGCTGATGCGGAAGATGCTTTTCAGGTTATCAGTGACAGCCTCATTGATGGTATGCCCTGTGACCATGTAAATGAAATACTGGAGCAAGGTTCAGCTTATACAAGCTGGCAGCAGGCGGAATGTGTCCACAGCAGGTACTGGGAACTGGTAAATGGCTCCATAGAAGTATACTATGAACTGCGCAAGGCAATTATTGAGGGCTTGATAAGCGGTACAGCAATTAAATTTGTTGTGAAACCCGATGATGTTTTCGAACTTACATTAAACTAAAAACAAAATAATAATATAAATAATACAGGAGGTATGGATATGTACAGTGTGGAATTAATGGTAGCAGAACATGATAATATTTTAAAGCTTATCCAGGTGGTAGAAAATGCGTGCTGCAAAATCATAGATGGTGAAGAACCGGTAACTGAGGATTTTGAGAAGATGATTTATTTTGCCAGAAACTATGCAGATAAACATCATCACGGAAAAGAAGAACAGGTACTGTTTGCTGAAATGACAAATAACTTAGGCAAGATCGGAACCAATCTGATTCAGCATGGTATGCTGGTAGAACATGATCTGGGACGCCTGCACATATCCGACCTGGAAGATTCCATTAGGCTTTACAGAGAAAATCCTGTAACACTTCATAAGCTTGGAATGATAGCAGGAGCTTCCGGTTACGCAGTTCTGTTAAAAAGGCATATCGGAAAAGAAAATGAAGTAATCTACCCTTATGCGGAGAAAAGCCTTTCCAAAGAAATACTCGAATCAGTTGATGAAAGAGTCAGAGTCTTTGAAGAGGAAGCAACAGAGCAGGGAGTACAAGAGCACTGCCTTGGAATATTAAAAGAACTTACCGGGAAATACGGTGTGGAATAAAGGTCTGGAACAAGAGGTGTTGCAATGATTAACCTGGAACAATTAAAAAAACAGCATGCCAGCATTGAAGAAGAGTTAGACATCATACTAAGTCTTACTTTTAAAGAGGAGTATATTGATTTACTGGGTGATATCACTCTCCATATCAATAAACTGGCTGGACTTCTGAATATTCATCTCCTGTCAGAAGATGATTTTATGTACCCTGCTTTAAGGGATAGCAAAGACACAGAAATAAAAAGTATGGCAAGCTCCTACAGTGATGAAATGGGAGGACTTGTAACGGAATTTACGGAGTATAAGAACCGGTTCAACACCAGAAACAAGGTCCTTGCAGCAGAAGCAGAATTCCGCCCCATGACGAAAATAGTTCTTGGTAAGATTAAGAGCCGTATGGATAAAGAAAATAAAAATCTCTACCGCTTGATTGCTGAGAAAAATCTATAAATAAGTCAGATTAATTTATAAATAAGTCAAATTTATTACCTCTTACAGGCATAAAAATACAATTTACTTAAATTTTTAGCCCGTAGGAGGTAATTTTATTTTATTTATAGGTCATAAATTTTTAAAATAATTCTTGAGGTTTCCTTCACGTTACTATACTGTTACACTATTGTTATAAGATAAACCATCTTATATAACGTATGACACGGAAGGAGCTGTAAGGTATGACACCTGAAAATTGCAACTATGGATCAATTTAATAGTATTTTTATAATGGATTCATTATAAGAAAGCATTTGAAGGGATATACTTTGCTGAACTCATCGTAAGGAAACCTTGGATTATAAGTTGAAGATTGACAGATCTTTAATTAAAATATAATCAGATTGTGATCAGGTTAAATATATAGGTTGACAGCACTGTAGAAGGAGTATTCTTCTGCAGTTTTTTTATGCCCTGAAATAGTAATGTTTTCTTTCTTGAAACCTTTCGCTGATAGGAAAAAAATAAAGGAAAGGATGCCACCTTATAATTTTTCAGCCGGAATGCGGCAGGAAAAAGGCATATGATGGCAGTATCGGAGGCCGTCCACCGATATCAGGGTATAATTAAAAATGAAAGACATATTTGTTAATGGTGTAAAAAAATATATGAATACCACACTGGTCTTAAAAAACGTAACCTTTATGGTAAATGAAGGTGAAAGAGCAGGAATGGTAGGAGAAAACGGAAGCGGTAAGACTACCATCATGAAACTGATTGCCGGCAAACTGGCTTTAAACCATTGTGCAGGTTACCCTTATGCACCCGTACCGCCGGGCTACGATGAAGGCTGGGTACTTCTGTCAAAGGATACCACCTGTGCCTATCTGGACCAGATACCGGATTATGAGGCAGGGATCAGGGTAATTGATGTGCTTAATATGGCTTTTGAAGAGGTGTATAAGTTAGAGGCAGAGTTAAGAAGTCTTGAAGTTGAGATGCAGCAGGCAGAAGGGACAATACTTGAGAAGGTGTTAAAGAAATATGATAACTGCTTGAAGCAATACGAAAGCAAAGGCGGATATCAGGTAACCGAGAAGCTTAACAGAATCTGCAAGGGATTAAAGTTCAGCGAAGAATTCTTAAAGAAAGAATTCAATGTACTGAGCGGCGGTGAGAAGACAACAACCGCACTGGGTAAACTCTTAATGGATAATCCCGATGTACTGCTTCTGGATGAGCCCACCAATCATCTGGATATGGAATCGGTAGAATGGCTGGAGGAATATATTAAGACCTATAAAGGAACAGTGATTATTGTTTCCCATGACAGGTATTTCCTGGATCATACCGTAACAAAAATAATTGAGATTGAAGACGGTGAAGCAGAGACTTACAACGGAAACTATACAGAGTTTCTGCGCCAGAAGGAAGAGAATTTCCGGTTATGGCAGGAGCATTACAAAGACCAGCAGAAGAAAATCAATGACATGGAAAAGTCCGTGAAACAGCTAAGAGAATGGGCGTCGAAAGGCGGTAACGAGAAGTTCTATAAAAGGGCTGCAAGCATTCAGATTAAGCTGGATAAAATGGAGCGGATTGAACGACCCGGTTCGAAGGATAATAATCTGCGACTTAAGGTTTCGGAAGCAGAAAGATCGGGAAATGTAGTAGTAAAAGCCAGGGAGTTAAGGAAAGCCTATGGTGAAAAGATATTATTTAACGAAGCAGAGGCAGAGATCTATTTCAGAGAGAGGGTTGCCATGATAGGACAGAACGGCAGCGGAAAGACTACCTTTCTTAAAATGCTCTTAAAGGAAATTACACCGGATCAAGGCAGCATTGAGTTTGGCAGTAATGTTAAGCTGGCGTACCTGCCCCAGAACCTGACTTTTCAGAATGAAGAAATTACACTGCTGGAATGCTTTCGTGAGGACATTTCAATTCTGGAGGGAGCAGCCAGAGAATACCTGTCCAGATTCTTATTCTTTGGAAGTACTGTTTTTAAGAGGGTAAAGTATTTGTCCGGCGGTGAGCGGGTACGATTGATGCTGAGTAAACTTCTATTTACGGATGTGAATCTGCTGATACTGGATGAACCGACCAATCATCTGGATACGGTGTCCATTGAGAATATTGAAAATACACTGGAGGCCTTTAAAGGAACGGTGTTTTATATTTCCCATGACAGATACTTTATAAATAAAACAGCGACCAGGGTATTGGAGCTTAACCAAGGGAAACTAAAGAGTTATGACGGTAATTATGATGCTTATAAGGCGGAAAAAGAAAAATTTGAGGGTAGTTTTACTTCTGATATAAATATGAATAGCACCAAATCAGTCAGTATGCAGCAGGGGAATGGTATAGATAAAATATCTGGCGTAAAAGAAAACTATGATATCAAAAGAAATAAGGTAATCACAATCAAAGATAACATAACAAATAAGGATATCAAAAGAAATAGAGATATCCAAGGAAATAAAGATACTAAAGGAAATAGAGATATCAAAGAAAATAAATACATCAAAGATAAACAAGTCCTAAAAGAAGGAAAAAAGGTGAATCCAGTCCGTATAACTTACCTTGAGCAGAATATAGAAAACCTGGAGAATGAGCTAAAAGCAGTAAATGAACGTATGAATTTACCTGAAATACCTTTCGATGAACTAAATATACTCTATAACAGGCAACAAGAGCTGTCAGCTGAGCTTGAAGATGTAATGGAGGAATGGCTGTCTATTAGTAATAACTATAATTAATAATAATCTATAAGTAATCAATGATAAAGTAATCAATGATAACATAGAAAGATTCCAGCCTCCTTCGTCACCATTAACCCCTTTTTACCAAGCTTTGCAGCAAGGAATTTCTCAAAATCCTCCTTGGAATCCTTTAAGTAACGCATCTGATTACCATGGCAGGAGTAAATAAAATCTGCGAGTGGTTTAACCTCTTTCACCAACAGGCTGTCGGAATAGCAATGCTTTTCCACAGCCTGAAACAATTCTTCTAATTCTTCCGATCCATTATCAAGACCGAAGATATCAAAGAGTTTCACCTCTGATAAGGCTATTCTCTCATCGTATTCCTTTGCCAAAGCTTCAATTTCCTGCATATGTTTTTTGCCGTAAGTACTAAGGCAGAGACAACCTGCAGGCTTTAAGACCCGTTTCAGCTCTGTCAAAGCTTTCTTTCGGTCCTTGGCATAAAAAAGTACATGATTAGCAATTACATGATCAAAGGTTCCAGTCTCATAAGGAATATTCTCCATATCAAATTGTTTGTATTGATAATCACCAGAGATACCTTTTAATCTGGAGGCTGCATTTCTTAGCATGCCGGAGGAAATATCCGATAGCAGAACTGTAGTATCTGAGGGAAGACGGCCCTGATTCTCATACCACAATTCACCGTTTCCGCAGCCAACTTCCAGAACCCTGCAGCCTTTGTTAAGGGGAAGTTTATCATAGATCCATTGATACCAGCTCTCAGGGTTTTTAGAATACCGCTTATGAAGGTCAATTCGCACTTCCAGGTTTTTTGAGGTCTTATATTGATCGATTAGAGTTTCTTCCATACTAAGAAGATGAATTAAGGAAACCATGTGCTTCCAGTCAGGTTCTTCTGTTTCAGGCAGAGCCTGTGCTGTCTTTTTTATAATCCGCTCCATTTGTTTTAAGGCAGCAATTTTCTCTTTCAGCAGCTTCTGCTGAAGATTTAAGGATTCCCTAACATAAGCTGAGTCAGTGTACTTAACGGAGATTTCTTTTATTTCCTCCAGAGAAAAACCAAGCATCTTTAGGGCGAGGATTCTTTGAAGAACAGCAAAATCCTTGTCTGTATAGAAACGGTAACCCGATTCTTTCATGAGAGAGGGCTTTAATAGCCCAACCTCATCATAGTAGCGGATTGTCCGCACGGATACATTTGCTCTTTTAGAAAATTCCCCGGTTGTATAAAAGTTCTCCGGCATTGATTTACTCCTCTCTTTAACAAACCTGTCGCTTTGATTAATAATTCATAGGTTTAAGAACTCTCGGTTGTTCAGATACCACTGGATGGTTTTCTCAAGCCCTTCATCAAAGGAAATCTTTTGCTGCCACCCAAGTTCTTTTTGTAATTTAGATGAGTCCATGGAATATCTTCTGTCATGGCCTTTTCTGTCCGTAATAAATCCCAGGGGAGGAACAGTCAGGTGATAGTCCTCTCTTAAGATAGCCGTAATCTTATGAACTACCTCAAGATTAGTATAATCTTCCTGTGCACCTACATTATATACTTCTCCCAGGATGCCATCCTTAAGAACCAGGTCAATTGCTGCCACGTGATCCTCAACAAAGAGCCAGTTCCTGATATTCTGTCCGTCCCCATAGATAGGGATGGGATTGCCAGAGAGGCAGTTGAACAGGCAGTTTGGTATAAATTTCTCCTGGTATTGATAGGGACCGTAATTATTAGAACATCTGGTAACCAGAACCGGAAAGCCATAAGTTGAGAAATAGGCCCTGACCATGTGGTCAGCCCCAGCTTTGCTTGCAGCATAAGGATTTCTTGGGTTTACAAGAGTTGTTTCGGTAAATTGCCCTTCTGCTTTAAGCTCTCCATATACCTCATCTGTGGATATATAGAGAAAACGTTTACCCTCATAATTATCACCCCAGTGATTTCTGGCAGCCTCCAGCAAATTAAGAGTTCCGCTGACATTTACCTCAGCAAATATTCCTGGGGAACTGATACTTCTGTCTACATGGGTATGTGCAGCAAAATGAACCACATAATCAATGGAATAATCGGAGAAAAGGGAATTCAGAAGTTCTTCGTCTCTTATATCGCCTTGGATAAAATGATAAGCTTTATTACCTTCATAAGCATTCAGATTCTCTTTTCTACCGCAGTAGGTGAGTGCATCCAGATTAAGTATCTTTATTTCTTCCGTACAATTCTTCATAAGATAATGGATATAGTTGGAGCCTATGAAGCCGGCTCCTCCGGTTATAAGATATGTTTTCATAATGAAATGTAACCTCCTATTGTGTGATGAATTTATTGTAGAAGGTTACGCAGCGTGAGAGTCAAGTATAATTTAAAATAGTATAAGCTTAATTAGGTGTATTAATATTCCTCTATATAGGGCTGCTTAAATCTCATTAAAAAAATCTAATTGGATTAAGGTCCAGCATTGCTTAAGAAAGTATGCCATCAAGGACTCTTTGATACTTCTTCTGGTCGGCAGAATCCAGGTTACCAAAAGGTCCCTGCCTGCCCTGCTCCAGACAGGTGAAGGATACTGGAAAGGAGTTTTCCATTCGTCTTACATAATCCGCAGGAAAGTATTCCTTACTTCTATTTAAAGACATGGCTATCAGCTGATAGCTGCTGTTTTGTACAAACTGCAGAAAAGCAGTATTTTCCGGGCAGAAGGAGGAACAGAGCTTATGGACAAAATGAAGAAGCTTATTTACAAGCTTTTCGAGTGCATGTTCCTGCAGACTAATTGTAAATAAGGTCTGCCCGCCTCTTTTGGAATCTTCCCTGATATCCTGCAGATCATCCGCCAATTGCAGAAAGAATCCGAAGCCAAGGTAGAAGAGATAGTCTTCCCTGGTCATTTCTTCTGCTACATAGTAACGGTCGATTAATACAGATACGCCGCCTTTGTAAAGTGATATTGCAAGCCTTTCTTCAAGGGTTAAAGGCATTTCTGACTTTTGCTGTTTCAGGCTTTCCTCCTGGGCATCTAACATCATGAGAAGCAAGGTGCGGGCAGTATCAGAATACTTACTGTCAACTGTAGCAGAAGCTGCCGAGAGAAAGTGCAGAGTCTTTGTGTCATGGGAACAGGTGGGAAAGGGTTGTTTTTTATGCAGAAAGTCTTGTATCAGGGTGTTATAGCGAGCTTTATCAGCAGAAGAGTTCCACGGATTATCGATATAATTATCCGTGTAAGGATAGAGCATGCTATAACCATAACAGGTTTTTGAAAAGGGTGAACTATCCTTATGTATCTGTTTAAACATCATATAAACAATATAATTTCTAAGTGCCTGCCCCATATCGGCAAAGGAGAGTTCCGGTGTATAAGCCCTCACTTCTCTTAGAAAATCCTTTATTTCTGTAACAAAGGTATCCAGGTTTTCCGGAGAAAGGTATTTATGAAGCTGTATAATAGTTTCTGATAGAAGAACCTGGGATAAAAGGGAATCTATCTGATATTTCCAACGCCTGCGTTTTAGAGGAAAACGTGGGTATTTTTTAACCAGCAGGAGGAATTTTTCAGATATATCCTGAACATAGTTTTCGTTGACAGCTTTCTCTGTGTCTGTGATTTCTTTCAGAAACTCTGGAAAGGTTTCTTTTGCAGACAGCCATTGTTCTCTTATTACAGGAAGAAAGGAAGTTTTTATCATATCTTTGTTAAAACAGTCCATAGATGCGCACCTCTATATTTAATACCGGAATAAATTCAGGGTATTCTAATTATTGTCATTAACCGTATTATAATGAACAAACAATTGAATATCAATAGTTAAATCTATTGATGGACAGGGTTTATTTTTGTATAATGAAACAGATTATGATAGGGCCGGAGGAATACCAATGTCACAGACGACGAAAAAGGCACTTGCTTCTTCATTGAAAAAATTGCTGAGGCAAAAGCCTCTTGAGAAAATAACAGTAATGGATATCACCGAGGACTGTAATTTTAACAGGCAGACCTTTTATTATCATTTTAAAGATATCTATGATCTGGTTGAATGGATCTATGCCAGTGAGGCAACGAAAGCATTGGGCGGAAATAAGACAGCAGATACCTGGGAGCGAGGATTTTTAAACCTTTTCGAATATATTCTGGAAAACAAATCCTTTGTTAAGAGTACCTATCATTCCGTAAACAAAGAACATCTGGAGCGTTACCTGCATCATGAGTCCTATAATCTTCTATCGGGGGTATTAGAAGAGTTTGCGGAAGGAATGTCAGTGAAAGAAGAGGACAAAGTCTTTATAGCCAGCTTTTACAAATTTGCGTTTGCCGGGCTTTTATTGGACTGGATTGATAAAGGAATGAAGGAAAAACCTAAAATTATTATGGAAAAGCTGGGAATTCTACTTCAGGGCAATTTTATGAATGCTCTGAAAAAATACGAAAAGAAAGCATAAATAGCAAGCCTGTACTTTACAAGGCTTGCTACTAGAGATATAATAGTTTTAAATACTACATAAGGTGGCTTGAATAGCAGTATTGATACTATTACAACCCTTTGTCAGGAATACAATACAGTGCCAGGAGGTTAGGAGATGTCTGACTTTATTATTACCTGCTGTTCAACAGCAGATATGCCCTTGGAGTTTTTTGAGGAGAATCAAATCTCCGTCATACATTTTCACTATACAATGGAAGGCAGGGAATACGTGGATGATATGGGAAAATCCATGCCTTTTGATATTTTCTACAACAAAATAAAAGAAGGTGCTGCTTCTACCACTTCCCAGCCCAATGCAGAACAGTATATGGAGGTTTGGGAGCCTATCCTGAAAGCGGGAAAAGATGTTTTGCATATCAGTCTTTCCTCCGGTATATCTGGGGCGTATAATTCTGCCTGTATCGGCAGGGATATCTTAAATGAGAAGTATACGGACCAAAAGGTTGTCGTACTGGACTCCCTGGCAGCATCCTCGGGATACGGATTGCTGATAACCTTAGCAAAAGAAAAGCAGCAGGAAGGTTTAGGACTTGAAGCCTGTTACAATTGGTTGGAGGAGAACAAACTTAAGATAAATCATTGGTTCTTTTCCACAGACCTTACCAGTTATTACCGCGGCGGCAGAATTTCAGCAACTTCAGCTGCTTTTGGAACTATCTTAAAGATCTGCCCTCTTTTGAATGTAAACCATGAAGGAAAGCTGATTCCAAGAGATAAGTACCGGGGTAAACGTAAGGTATCAGAGGAAATGGTAAAACGTATGGAGGAACTCGCAGAGGAGCGGCAGGCTTATAATGGAAAGTGCTATATTTCCCAGTCTGCCTGCTACGAAGATGCCAGATTGGTGGCTGATATGATAGAAGAGAGATTTCCCGCGCTTAAAGGGAAAGTCCTGATAAATAATATAGGTACAGTAATCGGTTCACATACAGGACCGGGGACAGTGGCACTCTTCTTTATTGGTGATAAACGAGTTGATTAAGGACTATATAAGAGGTTGCCGTTAAAAAATGAAGGGCTGGAAGTAACCTGTTGGTAACTTTCGGCCCTTCATTCAAGGGAACAGCTCTGTTATATAGTCTATTTTTTGCTTTCCAGAAGCCCCTTTAAGAGACTTATAAATAATGCTGCCAGCAAGGAATTGAAGAACCCTCCCATAGAAATCCCTCTTACAAAATGATCGGCAATCATAATGGACCAGGCGTTTACCACAAAGCTAAACAGACCCAAGGTTATAATATTAAGAGGAAAGGTTACCAGCAAAAGCAAAGGCTTTATCAATAAATTCACAAATAACAAAACAAAACCAACTGCCAATAACGCACCGGTGCTGTAAATTGTAACACTGGGAATCGCCATGGACAGTAAATATATTACGGCAATATAAGAGAGATAATTAAAAAGTACTTTTTTCATGATAACTCCCATCTGTGTGCTTTAACACACGTAAATACTGGAATATGAAAAATGCAATACATTTTTCAAACTAAAAAACAGTTACGATGTAATCTTCGGATGCATCACAGCTGAGAGCTGTCATTATCTGAAATCTGCAGAGCAATTTACTGACAATATATTATAATACAAACGTTAAAAGTCTTGTTTCCATACGATTCTTCCTTAGGATTTCATACAAATTACAAGAACCAGAAAGAACGAATGCGCCTATGAAAAGGTATTAGAAGTCCGTTCCTCTGAATATTGTTAAAATATTCAGGGAATTAGGACCTCTTATACCTTACTGTGAAACCCTCACTAACGGTTAGCCAAAAAAGCGCAGTCTTCTGACATATACCAGCGTTTGAGAACTATAGTTAAAGCATTTTAATCAATACCCGTACGTTGTCAGTAGTTACGTCAACCAGATCATAGGATTCACTGGTTTTAAGCGATTTTAACAGAACTCTGGTGCCTTTTAACATTTCAGATATGGCAGCGGGGGAGAAGCTCTGTGCGGGCAGATTTATACTATTATTGTCAGTCAGCTTAAGCTTCTTATCCGGCATGAACCAAACGGCAATAGACAGAAAATCCTGGATACAATCTAACAGTTCATCTATTACAAAAAGGGATATGGGAAGTGAAAGTGAAAAATTTTTCTCTTCCCGAATCCTTATTGATATCCAAAAGACCGGGTAGAGCTTACTCAACATAAATCTTTACCCGGATATTTCCGTTACTTTCATCATCCCAAACCTCAACATCCACGATATTAGGATCATCTAAAGTGCCATTGATCAATTCTCTGATAATACCGGAGAAGTCGATTTCAGATAAATTTACGCCATTACTCTCCATTTTACTTCTGGCCTCAGCAGGAATGTGGACCATAATCTTTCCTGCAACTTCACCAAGTGTAGTGATAAGGCCAAGGGGAACATTAACATTGACGTTTAACGACTTTTTATCTGCAGAAACTTTTATCCGCAGAAATTTGTAATTGGTCTTTCTGGTGGCAGGATAAGCTACAGTTTCCGGGGTACTGTCAGTTTCTTTGGCAGTTCCTAAGGCTTCCAGCAATTCCATTCCTTCAGAAGCTGTTATCTGGCCTTTTTCAATCATTTCAAGAATTTTAAGTTGTTCATTCATGTTATAACCTCCCATTTAATATATCATATTTTCGAGAAACTGAATATACAGTTTCTATGTTCATTTTTGTTCTGATCTAATAAAAATGCCTTTTTGAATTATAAACTGCATTAAGATTTACAGATTTTAATTATTTTAAAAGTTCATTATCTTTAAGAATTCATTATCCTTAAGTGTTTATTTCTTTAAGGGGAATTTTTTAGAAGTTCATATTCAATAATCATTTCTTAAAAAAGATACTTCTTAAAATTCATATCTTAAAAAATTCAATTCTTAATAAGTCTTTTTCGTTACAAGTTCATTTATCTTGATAGTTCATTATCCTTAAGTGTTTGCTTCTTTAAAAGTTATTACCTTTAAGAGTTTAGTTTCTTAATACGTTCGGCAGCCTCCTTGGGTGAAAGCTCTCCTCTGGAAACCTGCTCAAGGAGTTCATTCTTCGCTTCTCTTAAAACTTCCAGATCTCTTGCCGATTCTTTGGCCGGTACTTCAAAACCAAGATTTCTTATAACAGTATCCAGTTTACCTCTTACGGTAGGATAAGAGATTCCAAGTTCTTTCTCTACATCTTTAATATTTCCTCTGCATTTGATAAATACTTTAACAAATAAAAGATCTTCTTCCGGGAGTCTGCAGAATTCACAAGGTTCAAAATCTCCTTCCAGGGAGGTATGACATCTTGGACAGCCTAACTTGGTAATCGTGAGCTTTTCTCCGCAGACAGGACATATTCCGGGAGCTTTATATTTCATGGAAAATACCTCCTTTTGTCTGATTTATTTATAATATACTATTTATAATTCCATATGTCAATAATAAAATTAATAATATTAATATTAAAATTAAATATATTTATTTTGAACTTAAAAATATTAAAATATACCTTGCTATCTAAAATTTAATATGTTAAATGATATATAAAAGAATTACTGTTTCATTGGTGCCAGGTATTGAGTTGCTGAGAAAATTATGATTTTATCCAGCAGTACGAATTCCGATTTGTAAACTTAGAGAAAATATCTTATAATATTAACCAATGCAACTATATTTAAGAATAACACATTAAATACTGAAATGAACAATTATATTGAAGCTTCAGTAACGAAAGAAAGGATCCTATGTACGAGAAAGTAGCGCAATCAGCAGAATATATAAAAAACAGGTTAAAATTATCACCCGACATTGCCATAGTCCTGGGCTCAGGCCTTGGAGACCTGGTAGATTCCCTAACAGAAACAGAAATCATTAATTATGAAGATATCCCTTATTTTCCCCAGTCTACCGTTGCGGGACATGCCGGACGCCTGGTAATAGGCAGATTAAAAGGAACACCAGTGCTCATTATGCAGGGAAGATTTCATTTTTTTGAGGGATATTCCATGAAAGAGGTGACTTATCCAGTCTTTGTAATGAAATTACTCGGTATCAATAACCTGATACTGACCAATGCCTGCGGAGGTATTAAGGAAAGCTTCTCACCGGGAACATTAATGTTAATTGAAGATTTCATTAATCTGATGCCTTCCAATCCTCTGATTGGAGTTAATGATGAAAGATTTGGACCAAGATTCCCGGATATGACAGAGCCTTACAGCTTAGAGCTCCTGGAAATAGCAAGAAATGCAGCAGGGAGGCTTTCTATTCCTTACGGAGAGGGAGTTTATGCAGGTTTTCAGGGACCGTATTATGAGACCGCTGCTGAAATACGGATGATCAGGAATCATGGAGCAGATGCAGTAGGAATGTCCACTGTACCGGAGACCATAGCAGCCAATTATCTTGGAATAAAAGTTCTTGGGATTGCCTGTATAACCAATATGGCAACAGGAATACAGAAGGTCAAGCATTCTCACGAACGTGTAATAGAAATTGCCAAAAAGGCCTCCATTGATTTAAGTCTTCTGATAAATGCAGTCGTAGAGGATATGAAGTAATTTAACTGGGATAAAGCATGGAGATAAACATATATTGTATTAATCGGTTTTAAGGTGCTTGTATATGACTAATAGAAAATATGTTATTATTTCCGCTGCATTAATAGCTCTGCTTATTATATTGACAATTCCATTGATTAATATTTCGCCGGGGCAGATTGCCACCTCCTCCAAGGAAACTGTGGAAGAGGTGGATAATACGGAGAAGAGTATATATCTCCCGATTGTAATGTACCATGATATCAAAAAATCAAATTCCGGTAAGGATATCATAAATCCCAACGAATTTGAAAGTGATTTAAAGTACTTAAAAGAGAATAACTATACCACAATAACAATGGATGATCTTCTGGGATATGTATATGAAGATAAGCCGCTTCCTGAAAAACCCATAATGCTGACTTTTGATGACGGCTATCTTACCACCTATCGGTATGCCTATCCCATTATGCAGGAGTACGACATGAAAATTGTATTGTCCATAATCGGAAAAAGTACGGATGATTTTACAAGAGTGGGAGATGATCATCTGGAATATGCCCATTTAACCTGGCCGCTCTTAAATGAAATGCTGGAATCAGGACTAATAGAAATCCAGAATCATACATATAACCTTCATAAATCTCGCGGAGGAAGAATCGGCAGCAAGCAGAAGAAGGGAGAATCCTTGGAAGAATACGAAAAGGTTCTTTCAGAGGATGTTATGAAACTGCAGCAGGAGATAAAAGAAATGACCGGTAATACTCCGACGACCTTTACCATCCCTTATGGCGAGTATAGTGATGATACTATTGAAATAATAAAAAAACTGGGATTTAAAGCAGCCTTAACCTGTGATTATGGTTTAAATCGGATTACAAAAGATAAGGATACTTTGTTTTCTCTAAAAAGAATATGCCGCTCCCATAAGTATTCCATTGATAAATTGTTAGAGGATGCAGATAAGACCATAAAAAGAAAATGAAAGCAGAAGTTTCTTATAATACAATAAGAGGAGTCAAGATGAGCTTACAAATTAAGAAAGCAGAAACAGAAAAAGACATTGAACAGATAGCCACAGCCGCAGCGGAAATCTGGGAGGAGCATTATATCACCATAATATCAAGAGAACAGATAGATTATATGGTGGAGCGTTTTCAGAGTAAGGAAGCCATTACAGACCAGATTGAGAAAGAGGGCTATGGTTATTATCTGCTCTTAGACCAAGGTGTAATAGCAGGTTTTATAAGTATAAAGATAGAAGAAAAAGATATACCATCATTGTTTCTAAGCAAATTTTATATTAGAAAAGAATACAGAGGAAAAGGTTTTGGGAAAGCGGCCATGGGTTTTCTGGAAGCTGTCTGCAAAGAAAACAAACTTAAAAAAATATGGCTTACTGTAAATCGTAATAATATTAACAGTATAAATATTTATGAAAAATTAGGCTTCAAGAAGATACGTACTCAGGTAAATGATATCGGAAACGGCTTTGTTATGGATGATTTTGTCATGGAAAGAGAAGAAAGTTTTTAAGGTTATATCTTTACATCATGAAATTGATATGCTATCCTTTAAAAGTTACTATATAAGTTGAATAAAGCAAGTTCAGCTTTCAAAAATTAAAAAGGTATATTTTAGTGGCGTTTCAATGTTTGAAAGTATATTTACGGCATTTTAATGTTTGAAAGTGGTTGAATTTATTCATGCTTATATATAAATAGCTTATATAGGAGAGCTTATGCAGCCACATATCAATTTTTTCGGTCAGTACGTTGCGCTTTATAATTCTTACATCAGCCGGCTGAACAATTGTCTGTCTGCTTACCATCTAGACGGTAACCAATATGCAGTAGTCTATTATTTGTTCCATGAGGGTCCCAATGCTTTTGAAAATATTGAAAAATGCCAATATATAAAAGCCAATCCCCTGATGAGGAACATAAAACAGCTGATAAAAGCAGGCTATATCATTGATGTATCGGAAGAAAAGAAGAAACACATTTACAGTCTGACACCCTTAGGTGAAAGAACCTACAGAGAAACAGAACCTCTTGTAATCGCTCTCTTGGAACAAGCGCTTGGAGGCATTACTGAAGAGGAACAGTTAGTAATCTTAAAAGTTTTCAGCAAGATGAAAGATAATCTTGCGTAATTTCCAGTCTATTATCCCAATAAGTTCGCAAGGAAGAGACCTGCATGACGGGTTATCTTACTGTCATTATTTATTCATAAGAAAGGCAGACTTCCTCTTCCTTGCTTAGTGATTGTCTGATTATCTCATTTCAAATAAAAATAAAATTAAATTGAAAATTTCAGTTATGGATTTTCAATTAAGGATCTTCAATTACCAATAAAGCTTCTTGTAATATTCATTATTTTACTAGTCATATTAATAATCTAATTTCCAATAAAAAACTAATCTCCAATAAAAAACTGGAGAGTCAAAAGTTCTCTTTTCTCATCATACGGACGGAAAATTACAAAAAAACAGAAGCACTCATGCTTCATTCCATGGTATAAGAATTCCTAATTTTCTGAATATTTTATGCTGGACATCTTATCAAACAGATAACTCGCTTCACTCAAACAATCTGTTTGATAAGATAGCACAAAATATTCAGAAAAAAAGACTTCTAATACCTTTCCATAGGCGCATTCGTTCTTCTGTTTTTTTGCAATTTTCCTGAAATAGTATGAAACAGAAAAGTCAGCCAGAACTTTTGACTCTTCAGTAAAAAACTAATATCCAAAAAATAAACTAATCTCCAATAAAAAAATTAATCTGCAATAAAAATCTAATCTTCAAGAAATAATCGTAGGTTTTATACAATAGTACTGCCTGTATTGACATTAATCTTACTATAATAAGTATCTTACATATCAAAAGGTATACAAAACCGGCAGGTAAGATAAGGATTAAATAAAAATCCTCCTTGTACTTTCCTTTTGCACTATATTGCAGTATGATGGTGTTAAGGATATTATAAGGAGGATTTTGTTATGAAAATATTGGCTATCGGAAACAGTTTCTCAGAGGATGCAACAGCATATCTATATCAGATAGCAAAAGCCGGCGGGGATGATATCAAGGTAGTAAATCTCTATATCGGAGGCTGTTCCCTGCAAAGACACCAGGAAAATGTAGAAGGAAACATAGCAGATTATGATTACCAGATAAACGGAGAGTATACCGGCAGGAAGATATCCATTCAGGAGGCACTTTCTGAAGAACACTGGGATGTGGTAACCTTACAGCAGTGCAGCGGTTTAAGCGGCCTTCCGGACAGCTACAATCCCTATCTTGAAAAACTTTCTGAATATGTAAGCAGCCTCGTACCGGGTGCGAAGCAGTGGATTCACAAAACCTGGGCTTATGAGAAGGATTCGAATCATGGAGAATATGGATATTATGATAAAAGTCAGGAAAAGATGTATGCGGAACTTACAAAGGCATATGATATAGCAGCAAAAAAGCTTTCGGCAAAGCTCATACCCTGCGGTGATGTTATCCAGTATTTACGAAGTTTGCCGGAGTTTGATTATGGTAATGGCGGAATGAGCCTGTGCAGGGACGGCTTTCATATGAATATACCCTACGGACGTTATGCCCTTGCCTTGACCTGGTACAAGACCTTGCTTAACGGTGATATATTAACGAATACTTTTGTTCCTGAAAAGGAAGAGGAAGCGGTGGATCCAAAGCTTCTTTCATTTATAAGAGAGAAAGTATCTGAATTTTTAGAACAAGAGTAGCCTAAATAATTGGGACCACAACGGTGGAGACCAGCTTGCTTGATGGAGTCATATGTTTAATATGAATCAATCAAAATGAGCGGTACAAAACTTGCAGAACATATGTATACAGCATATATTCTGCAAGTATATACAGGAGATAAAATATGGATTTTGGAATGCCTACCTTAATTGAATATGATACGCTGGTGGAAAATGCAAGACTTTGTAAGGCAACAGGGCTTGATTTCATTGAGCTGAACATGAACCTGCCCCAATACACCCTGGAACAGCTGAAAGAAACCCAGTATCTTAAAGAGCTATCTGAGGAGTATGGCCATTACTATACCATTCATCTCGAGGAGAATTTAAATGTCTGTGAATTTAACCAGGCAGTGGCAAAAGCTTATGAAGCTACTGTCTATGAAACCATTGAAGCAGCTCTGGCGCTAAAGGTGCCGTTATTGAATATGCATATGCATAGTGGTATCTACATTACCCTGCCGGATAAGAAGGTTTATCTTTATGATAAGTATAAGGATATCTATTTAAAGAAACTGGAGGTATTCCGGGATAACTGCCAGAGGGTTATAGGAAATTCAAACCTTATAATTTCTTTGGAGAATACGGACGGATTTCGGCCTTTTCAAAAAGAGGGGATTGAATTATTGCTTGACAGCAAGGTATTTACACTGACCTGGGATATCGGCCATTCCCATGCTGCAAAAGACATAGACGAGGAATTTCTGATAGAACATAAAAGCAGGCTGCAGCATTTTCATATCCATGATGGAGCAGGAAAACAGAACCATATGACCCTCGGACAGGGAGAAATCAATCTGCCAGAAAGACTTTCCCTGGCCGAGGAGACCGGCAGCAGATGTGTATTGGAAACAAAAACAGCAGAAAGCCTGAGAACTTCAATGGATTGGCTCAAAGACAGAAGCTACTTGTAATTGCAGCCGACCATCAGCTTCATTTACTTTAGGGATATAATTAGATAAATATTCATATTCAGGTAATCTTGAAAGGCAGTTACGTAAAATACATAACAGGATGGGATGACCCTCCTTATTTCGAAAGACTACGTGCAAAGGTAATTAATTTATGGTACAGATATAGATCATCTTCTGAAAAGTATTCCTTTGTAAACTTATCAACTGAAAACCAGTCTACCCCAGTGTTTTCCTCTTCGCAGATATGAAGGGCAGCTTTTTCTTCTGCTATAAGGATATAAGCAACAGAGAGGTGCAGGTGTGCATTGACGAACCTGGAGTTCTTTCTGTGCCTGAATACGGGAAGGATGTCAACAGAGGCTATATCTTCTGACAGAGGTTCTATTTGAGTCAGGCCGGTTTCTTCCTTCGCTTCCTTTATTGATACATATAACATATCCTTATCACCATCAGCATGTCCACCGGTCCAGGACCATACATTCCGGATATTATGGTGTACCAATAATACCCTGTCCAGGGTACGGTTCATAATAAAGCCCGAACTGGTAATGTGTGCAATTTCGTTATCCCGAAGTAATACATTATCTCCGAAATATTTTATATAATCAAGGATAACCTTCTTATCCTGTGCTTCCTGTTCATTAACAGGTTTGTATTCTTCAATAGCAATTCTATAATCCATGGTTTACTCCTTCGTAATCAATTCTAAAAACCGGTTTTTACAGCACATTTAATTCTATTGGTAATTCCACATTTACTGAAATTCTCTATGCAGAAATTCTCTATGCAGAAATTCTCTATGCAGAAATTCTCTATGCAGTAATTCTCTATACAATAATTCTCTATACAGAAACTCTCTATACGGAAACAATCTTTAACGGTAAGCGCTAAATTTCTAGTACCCACCTGTGATTGCTCTTTCATTTACACTTATAACAAATTCTTCTACCTGCTTATAATCGGGATTCTCAGGTAAACTCGTATTTTCTTTAGCATATTTGAATCTCTTTTCATATTCATTCAATAAATCCCAGAACTCCTGTCTCATATTACCATTGTCATGCATATACATACCACTGCGAATATCCATAAGTAAGTCGTGTTCTTTCTCTCTATAGGTATTAATTTCTTCTTTTTCAAGAATATCCAGACACATCATATATAATCTGATCAGATGCATACAGTGCTTATTGAGGTGTAACTCATCTTTCTTACTATTACGTTTGCCTATTTTACTATATTCTTTGACCACATTGTTCATTTCGGACCAAAGGTTTTTATAATCCCTCAGTGGATAATGGTTCAAAGCTATATCCATAAATATTTCCGTATCCAGTTCTTCTTTGACCGATTTATCTATATATAGTTGAATCGAACCATCCTCAAACTGTTCATATCTTGTCTTAATATCATATAACATATCTTTTATTGTGTTAAGGATATGCCCTTCCGTTTCAGGCTGTGTTAAGGTATCTCTGGCAATTGCATTCTGTAATCTTCTAAGCTGTTGAGTAGCGTATCCACCAAACGAATGTATACATCTTCTTGATAAGAATAATTTCTTTTTATCAAGCAATTCTTCGCCTATTGGAGTTACCAGCAGATAATGTTCTGGTTTTAAACCTAACATTTCTATTGTATTTGGATTAGTATTAAGTAATAAACCAATGATTTTATTAAAAGCATATATGGTTGTATCCGTTGCTTCATTTACTCTCTGCTCAAAACTGCTCATACCAATTAAATCAGATTTACTATTTAATGCAATGCCTCTAATATCAACATCACTGGTCTTAATGTTAGTACCATAAGCATATGAGCCACCTAATCCCAACAGTATAATTTTATTACCTAAATGCTTGTCTGTTTTTAAAAATTCATATTCTTTTGTCTCCAGCAATTTACTAAAATCCATAATGTACTCCTTTGTCCATCAATATGAAATAAGTAAGTGTTCTATCATTATATGATATTTCTTTATTTGTTACAATCTTACATTTCTTTTCTGAAATCCGAGGGGACATTTCATTTTTCCGGTACTTATTTGATTTAAACTAATTAACCAGGTATATACGATTTCATAAGCAATTTACCATGCAGGTTCTTTATATGATCTTAAAACAATAATAAAAAGGTCTTGACATTATCGTTCATACTGTATATATTGTTTATATACAGTATGAACAAGTTTCAGAAATAAGAAATTTATTCAAGAGATAGGAGTGATTAATTGGATATTATAATAAGCAATTCCTCCAATGTGCCTATTTATGACCAGATATGTAAATCTATTAAAGATATGATTATAGCAGGAAAGCTGGAGAGTGGCGAAGTGCTTCCTTCCATCCGCAGCCTGGCAAAGGATCTGCGTATTAGTGTTATAACTACAAAGCGGGCATATGACGAACTGGAGCGGGAAGGGTATATTGACACCATTCCGGGGAAAGGCTGTTTTGTTGCCACCAGAGGAGTTGAGCTTCTAAGAGAAGAAAATCTGATGAAGATAGAAGAACATATGCAGGAGGTAGCAAGACTGGCAGTATCCTGTAACCTGACAAATGAGGATCTGATAGAAATGTTTCGCACGCTCCTTAATGAAGCTGATTGATTAAAGTGAAAAGATTATTTATAAGAATAATTAAAGGAATAAAGACTTATAAGGGAAGAAGATATAAAAAAATGTATTAAAATGATGTATTAAAAAACAAATCAAAAAGAAGCCTTATGAAAAAAAGATTTATCAAAAAAGAAGACTTGAAAAGAAGATTTATGAAAAAAGCCTTATGAAAAGAGAAGACTTATAAAAAAGACGTATTAAAAAGAAGCCATATTAAAAAGAAGCCATATTAAAAAAGAAGACGTACTTAAGTAAAAGGCACAATAAAAGAAGAAACATTATAACAGTAAGATGAAAAAGAAAGAAACATGTATAAATAAAAAAGATTTATTAGAAAGGAATATAACCTATGAATGCATTAGAAGTAAAAAATCTTAATAAATCCTATAAGGGTTTTAATCTTGATAATGTCAGCTTTTCCCTTCCTCAGGGCGGAATTATGGGGCTTATCGGTGAGAACGGCGCTGGTAAAAGCACCACTATCAAACTAATTATGAATTCAATCAGACGGGACAGCGGTGATATTACTGTATTGGGAAAGGATAACAACACAGATTTTACAAGGACCAAAGAAGATATTGGAGTAGTGCTTGATGAAGCTTATTATCCCGAATGCATGACACCGGTACAGATTAATAAATGTCTGAAATATACCTACAGGAATTGGAGTGAAAAGCAGTTTTTTGATTATATGGAGAAGTTCGAGCTTCCTCTTAAAAAGAGTTTTAAGGAATTCTCAAGAGGAATGAAGATGAAGCTGTCAATTGCAGCAGCAATGTCTCACGATGCGAAGCTGCTCATTCTGGATGAAGCCACCAGTGGTCTTGACCCTATGGCGAGAGAAGATATATTGAATATTTTTTATGATTATACCAGAGAGGAGAATCATACAATCTTAATCTCCTCCCATATCATCTCGGATCTGGAGAAGCTGTGTGATTATATAACTTTTATCCATAAAGGCAAGGTACTATTCAGTGAAGAGAAGGATCAGCTCCTGGAGGACTATGCAATTCTTCGCTGCGGCAATGAGGATTTGAAAAGAATCCCCAAAGAGCAGATACTTGGTAAGAGAAGTTCAGCTTACAGTACGGAAGTCCTTGTAAAACGCAGTAAGGAACTCAGAGATTTCAATCTGGATAAAGCCGGAATTGAAGATATTATACTCTTGATGACGAAGAAGGAGGTGGCATAATGAAAGGGTTATTATTAAAGGATTATTACGTTTTGATGAAACAAAGCAGAATATTACTGCTGCTTCTTGTTGTGTATACCTTTCTTGCCTCTACAGGAACCGATTCTTTCGGGGCCTTCACCGTACTCTTTATATCAATGCTGCCAATGACCTTAATGGGTATTGACGAGAAGCACAAATGGGAGAACCTGGCTGTTACCATGCCTTATGAGAAGAAGGACTTTGTAATCAGCAAATATCTGATTGTAGTAGTGATGTTATTTTGTATATCAATATTTTATGCCTGTACCAGAATTGTCATGCAGTTAGCTGGTATGCATTTTGAGGAAATGTTTAGTATTTCGTATATTACCCTGATGCTGAGTATTGGGCTTATATATCCTGCTTTACTTCTTCCGTTGATGTTCCGTCTTGGTGTAGAGAAAGCAAGATTATGGTTTCTTGTAATTACGGCAGCCCTTGGTGGTGGTATAGGAGCATTTATGGTAGGTAAGTCAGAAGAGAGCTTTCAGATCCTATACAAAATCATGAATAAACCATGGGCAATTTTGATAATGGATGTATTAATCTTCTTATTGTCCGCAGCTATCTCTGTACGATTATATGAAAAAAGAGAGTTTTAAGCTTTCGCCGCCATTGCTTTTTACACAAATACAAACTGTACCAGAGCCATGTAGAGAATTGTACCGCCTGCAATGCTAAGCAGAGTATTTCTCTTCCATACATGCAATAATAAAATAAATAAAACAGCAGCACCTTCCGGAATACCATAAGGTGACTGTATAAAAGTTACACCCTTCATGCAGTAGACTACCAAAAGGCCGATTATGGCACAGGGGAGAACCTTCCCAAGGTAGGTTATATACGCTGGGGGTGTTTTCTTTTCCGGAAATAATATAAAAGGCAGAAATCTGGTAAGCATTGTTCCCAGAGCAATTGCTGCTATGATGATAAAGGTCTGAAGAGGTGTTAAGTACATGGCTGCTTGTCTCCTTTGTAGAATTTTCTATAAACGGTGAGTACCAGTAGTATTAAGATCATGGAGGGAATGATAAAGTTCTTTGCTCCAAATATCACCAGACAGATAATAGAGCAGATAACACCGGACACTGCTGAAAAGTGGTTCTTTCCTTCCAGCCACTGTTCAATAAAGATGACTACGAACAATGCTGTTAATACAAAATCAAGACCTTTGGTTTCAAATTGTATCACACTGCCAAGTAAACCGCCCAGAACCGAAGCACATACCCAATAAAAGTAATCCAGAAAGGAAACAAAGAAATAAAAAGAAGCTCTATCCACTCCTTCCGGTGGTTCCTTACTGTTAACTACGGAAAAGGTTTCATCGCAGAGTACATAAATTAGAAATGGTTTTATTTTTCCGATTCCTTTATATTTCTCCAGCATGGAAAGGCCGTAAAATAAATGTCTGGCATTAACCATCAGTGCTATGTAAAAAGCCTGAAAGGGCTGAAATGGACTGGTTAACAGAGTGATTGCAACAAATTGCATACTGCCGCAGAACGCAATTGAACTCATAAGAAAAGACCATAAAGGACCGTAACCGCTGGTGCTCATAAGTAAGCCATAGGCAAAGCCCAGAAATGCAAAACCTGTAAGGATAGGCAGGGTACAGGGGAAAGCCGCAAGAAAGGCATCTCGGTATTTGTGCTGCTTGTTCAAGTCAAAACCTCCTAAAGTTGATTTAGCACAGCAATAGGATAAAGTATTGCATTGCACTGTATGTAATTCTAAAATTGTTTTAAGGATTTGTCAACCGCAGTTAGAGTGGAATTAGAAAGCAATTTCCAATTTAGATTGGAGTGTCAAGGCGCGCATTGGTGTTAGTGTGAATTATGTTTTTCCTATTTGTAAGGTTCTTCTGTTTGATATATAATTAGAAATATCACCAAAAGACGGGTTTGATATAAGAACCTTAAATCAATCCAGGAGGAATCGTTATGGCTTCATTTGAAGATTTTGCAAAATTAGATATTAGGGTAGGAGAAATTGAGAAAGTAGAATTTTTTGATAAGGCAAAAAAACCAGCATATAAATTATGGGTAGATTTTGGTGAAGAGATTGGTATAAAGAAATCAAGTGCTCAGATTACAGAATGTTACAAAGAGGAGGAACTAATAGGAAAACAGGTATTAGGTGTAGTTAATTTTCCGCCAAGGCAGATAGCGGATTTTATGTCAGAAGTATTAGTTCTTGGGATATACTCCAGTAAGGGAGTGGTATTAATTCAACCTCAGCAATCTGTTAATAAAGGCGATAAATTAGGATAAAAATGCCTCCGTCTAAGCAGAAAAACTAAATAAATTTGGCTCTACTTAAGCGGAAGCAAATTAAAATTGCGGCTATAGTTCCATAACACCGTTAACTTTGGCATGCTCATCATTGTCCATAGGAATGATAATACATTTCCTGCCGTCAATGGTCTGGTAAGTTATCTGGGGAACCTTATCTTCCTTAACCTGAAGAAGCACAGCATAATCCTGATTACTGTCCTGCCCTCCCGTTAAAGGCGAGTCAGAGGCTTCATCAAGATCCCAGGACACAGTAGGTATGGGAGCTTTTGTTACTTCTTCCAGTTTTCCCTGCAATATCTGTATTTGCTCTACCAGTGCTTTATTTGTTTTATTCTTTTCATTTTCAGTCAGAATTTTCTTATCCAGGAGATATTCTACTGCCGGTGGCTCTTCACTGAAGGTTTCTTCATAAGTCAGCTGGATTTTCTGAGTAATATCCTCGGATAGACCGCTTTCTGTCAAAATTTCCTGTACAGATTCACTGGTCAGTAAAACAGGCTCGTCCGGTTCCTCTGCGGCAGCTGCCTGCTCCTCTGCTATCATACTGAGACTTTCCTGAATCTCGCTTATAACCTTGCTTGTTTGCTCTGAATCATTAATGGCATTCTTTATAATAGTATGGAAGGTATTTTTCTGTTCCGCAGCTGTTGCTTTTGCCGGGCAGCCTAACACCAGTTCTGCCAGTTCTCTGTGTGGTTCCAGAGGATTCTTGGTATAAAACATGGCAGAATGGATATCTGTACTGCGCTCTGTAAAAGCCGGGAAGATAAAGCCTGTCTCAGGTACGGTAACAATCCAGTCTCTGTTACGTGGCCCGATCTTATTCATATCCTCCAGATAACCAAGACCTGGTTTTGATAAAGTAACAGGACAGATGGCACATAATAGATACTCATAAACTTCTTCCGATTCATCCAGCTTTGCCTGATCGGATGTCTTTGTCATTACATCATAAGCATCGTGAAAGACTAAGATCAGATAGTTACCGGAATAATCATAACTGTCAATAACAAGCTGGTAGAAGGTATTAAGCAGGCCTTCATTTTTCAGCTTGCTCTCTCTTAAGCCCATAAGAAACTGCTGTTTACCGTTTTGCTCTTCTTCGGCTAATGGAAAATTCAATTCAATCAGGTTATTTCCAACTGAACCGGACAGGACTTTCTTTGCAAGTTCCAGGTATTTATAGAATTCTTCTTCCTCCAGATTTAAAAAGGTCTCCTGAAAGTTAACCAGTATTTCTTTATCTGAATTAACGTAACAGCCACACATCTTTGTAAAGGTACATCCGGTTTTTTTGAGTCGGTTTTTTAACTCTAAGGTATCTTTCTTATTCATAATTTATTTCTAGCAGTAGACTGTATTGCCTGGTAGTAAGAAGTGTAAAATAAGCATTCCTTACTTTCTTTACCTATAGATAGTACTGTCTACCACGAACTCCTTTCTTTTTGATTCTATATTGGATTTATTTATCTAAGTCAATGGTATAAATTTCTTTCACAGGAAATGTTATTTTAACTAATCCTATCGAAACAAACTCACCACACATTTTTTCAAATTCCTGCAAGATTAAATCGCTCGCCCTATAAAAAACACTAGCTTCATCTTCACCAGTAAGAGCTACGGTACAATGTGGAACCCAACTATTCGGACAATACCACTCCCAGCCTTTTTTATCAAAATCATTTAGATATTCGTGTAATTCTCGCTGAAATTGATACATATTACTATTCATCACAGGTGATACAAAAATAGTCTTTGTGTCATTAAACATTCCTACTGAACCAATATATGCAGGCATTCGCTTATGACTTTGAGCAAACTCTTTTAATTGTTTTATACATAATTCTTCCTCCACATCATTAAAACATGCTAATGTAAGATGTGGTCTTGTTTTCCATTCCAAAAACTTTGTGCTCAATTTTTCATCGGCTACTCGTTTAGCCAGGTTAAAAAGTTTTTGTTCCGTTTCTTTGTCGTAATACAATTCTATTGCATATTGCATATTACTTACCTCCACAAAACCGTATATCGTTCCCTTATTTGTACCCCCCATTGCATAGGTCTTCCCCCAATATTATTACTTGCGGGCAGCCATTCATTTCATAATTCTGTATCAGACGTTCCAGTTTTCATTTCTGTAAAATGCATCAAGTCTCTTAATTATAAGACAAAATCAAAAATAAATCAAAGCGTGGAATGAAAAAATTATTAATAATTTATACTCGTATCCAATAATATGGAAGTCTGAGTATGGTTAGGTAATTACAGTAATACAAAATAATTAAATAGTGGAGTAACTTTGTAGACGCAGCTCTTTCTTCTTGAAGATGATGATTTATTCGTAGTATTATGTTAATTATAACTAAAAATATAAGAAAAAGTTCCTATATTTATACAAATTAACAATAAAGTACTTGCATATAAAAATAAGCCATGATAATATAAATTTATGGAGCAAGGATTAAGTTTACGAAGTTTAACGTTAAACTAACCTCTCTGTACGGCCTGGAATTCCAAGATTTATTGAAGTATGGTAAAAATTATAAGAGCTCTTTCACAAAATTATCGAAAGGAGGGTAAGCAGTTAAAGTTCAAAAGGGAAGCAATAACTGTCTCCGGAAACAGTTATTGCTACCTTTCTTAATTACATGTGGGTTACTTTAAAATGATGTGGAGGGTAGCAAAAGAATATGAACGGTAAAAATAAGCTTTTAAGAATTCTTATAGCATTAGCATTGATTATTAGCCAGATATTTGTGTATACGCCAGCTACGGAGGTCAAGGCAGCAGGCGCGCCGGATCTTATTGTTACAGATATCAGCTGGTCACCGGCAAACCCTGTGGCCGGTAACAGTGTAGTCTTTTCTGCAACTATCAGGAATCAGGGAACAGGTGCAACACAGGCAGGTGTTATTAACGGTGTGAGCTTCTTTGTGGATGGAACGCAGGTAAGTTGGTCAGATACCAATACCTCCTCCATACCGGCAGGAGGTTCTATAACTGTAACCGCTAACAGCGGTCCTGCAGGAACGGCATCCTGGAATGCAACAACCGGTAATCATACCATTATGGCATGGGTGGATGATGTAAATCGTATGGCGGAAACCAACGAAGATAATAACCAATACAGCAAGAGTCTGACAGTATCAGGAAATAATCAGGGAGGTGGGACTCCGGATCTGATAGTCACGGATATAACCTCCTCTCCTGCAACTCCCTTATCAGGAAATGCAACAACCTTCAGTGCAGTGGTTAAGAACCAGGGAAATGGTGCAACACCTGCAGGAACCATTATAGGAGTCAGTTTCTTTGTTGATGGAACACAAGTAAGCTGGTCAGATAATACAACGACAGCTCTGGCAGCAGGTGCTTCAGTTACTGTAACGGCAAATGGCGGGCCTTCCGGAAATGCTGCGTGGACAGCTGCAACGGGAAATCATACGGTAATGGCTTTTGTTGATGATGTAAACCGTATTACTGAAACCAATGAAGATAATAATAAATACTCAGAGAATCTGGTAGTAACAACTTCACCTATGGCAGATTTGATTGTAGCAGATTTAACCATAAGTCCGGCTTCACCTACAGCAGGTGATACCTTAAGTTTTACTGCTACTGTGAAGAATCAGGGTACTGCAGCAGGTGCGCCAGGAGTATTAACTATCAGCGTGGATGGAAATACTGTCTATACTTCTTCCAATAATACAGCAGCACTGGGAACAGGTGCCACTACAGCCATATCAGGAACTCTGGCAGGGCTTGGCACAGGCAGCCATACCATTACAGCAACAATAGACAGTGCTGGAACTACGGCTGAGAGCAATGAATCGAACAACACCTACAGCACCAACCTTACCGTTAATCCAAAAGCTGGTATTGACTTTATTGTAACTGAAGTAAGCTGGTCACCTTCTTATGTGACGGTAGGCAACAAGGTTAATTTCAGTGCAGTAATAAAAAATCAGGGAACGGTAGCAGGAGCTGTTGGAACAGTTGCCTTTAAAGTGGATGGAACCCAGGTAGCAACAGCAAGCAGTACAACCTTAATTGCTGCAGGAGCAACAGTAACGGTTGCAGCTTCCGGCACCTGGACTGCTACAAGCGGAGCACATGTTATTACAGCAGTAGCTGATAGTTTATCGGCGGTTACTGAAACAGATGAGACCAACAATACTTTAAATGCCAGCCTTACGGTAGGCAGCGGTGGCAGAGGAGCGACTGTTCCTTATATCAGATATGAATCAGAAGATGGACAGACCGGAGGAGGAGCAATACTTCGAACTGCACCGGACTTTAACTATGCACTCATTGCTTCAGAAGCTTCTAATCAGGCTTATGTTGCACTGCCCTCCAATGGTTCTTATGTAGAGTGGACGATTAATCAAGGCGGAGCAGGTGTTAATATGCGATTTACCATGCCGGATTCATCAAGTGGCATGGGATTAAACGGTTCTCTTGACTGCTATGTCAATGGAAGCAAGGTTTCTACTATTAATCTGTCTTCCTACTGGTCCTGGCAGTATTTTATCGGTGATCAGCCGGGAGATGCTCCCAACGGCGGGCAGGCAGCTTTCCGTTTTGATGAAATCCATTGGACGCTTCCTACAGCATTAAAAGCAGGTGATAAATTGCGTATTCAGAAAACAAACGGCGACAGCCTGGAATACGGTGTTGACTTTGTGGAGGTTGAACCGATACCATCTGCTATTACACAGCCGGCTAATTCATTGTCAGTAACTTCCTATGGAGCCGTAGCAAATGATGGTGTGGATGATTTAAGTGCCTTTAATGCCTGCGTTAGTGCAGCTGCAGCCCAGGGTAAGACTGTATATATTCCTGCGGGAACCTTCCATCTTGGAGGTATGTGGACAATTTCCGCACAGAATATTACTATTACCGGAGCCGGAATGTGGCATACCAATCTGCAGTTTACTTCACCTAATGCACAGAGCGGAGGAATCTCCTTCCGTATAACCGGAACAGTAGATTTTGGTAATGTATACATTAATTCCATGCTGCGTTCAAGATACGGACAGAATGCTATTTACAAATGCTTTATGGATAACTTTGGAACCAATTCCAGAATACATAATTTCTGGGAAGAGCATTTTGAAGCCGGCTTCTGGGTTGGGGATTACGCACATACTCCTGCCATTGCAGCAGATAACTTATTAATTGAGAATGGAAGAATAAGAAACAATCTTGCGGATGGTGTTAATTTCTGCCAGGGCACCAAGAACTCAACTGTTCGTAACTGCAATGTCAGAAATAACGGAGACGACGGACTTGCCATGTGGCCGGACAACACCATGGGAGCACCCATGGAAGTCAACAATGCTTTCCTATATAATACGATTGAAAATAACTGGAGGGCAGCTGCGATTGCTATCTTTGGCGGTTCAGGACACAAAGCTCAATATAACTACATCAAGGATTGCTTTATGGGTTCAGGAATTCGTCTGAATACGGTATTCCCCGGGTATCATTTTGAGAATAATACGGGAATTCTGTTCTCAGATACGACCATTATCAATTCCGGTACCAGTAAGGATTGCTACAATGGTGAAAGAGGAGCAATTGACCTGGAAGCCTCCAATACAAGCATTAAGAATATAACCTTTGATAATATTGATATTATCAACAGCCAGAGAGATGCCATCCAGATGGGATATGGCGGAGGCTTCGAAAATATTGTGTTCAAAAATATCAATATTAACGGAACGGGTAAAGATGCAATCACTACCTCAAGATTTTCAGCACCTCATTTAGGAACCGCAATCTATACCTATACCTCAAATGGTTCGGCAACATTTATCAATCTTACTACCAGTAATATCGAAGCACCTGAAAAGTACCTTATCATGAATGGATTTAATGTGACTTTTCAATAAACTTAAATGACTAATTGATAATGCATAAAAAAAGAGCAGATTTCAGAAACAGCTTTTAAACCATAGACAAAGTCCAGGGTGATTACCCTGGACTTTTCAGCTCTCTCTAAAACACTACTAATTAAAGAAGTGCTTTTCGCTACCTCCAGATGTATGGAGATAATCAAAGGTCTAACTGTTAATATAACGTTTATTTTAACGTTTTACAACCGATATCTGTTTATTGTTAATACCAGTAATTGATGATATTACTAGAGTATTACTGTGAAAGAACATGGAATAATATGGGAAAAAATATTGACAAATATTAACTTTTGCACTAATATAAATAATACATTACTCGAGCAATGATAATTTTAGGAGGTATTTGATGAAGAATTTATTATTAAAACGCAGTATTGCATTATTTGTATGCTTAACATTAATAATTTCATTATGTAATGGTAACATAGTAAAAGCAAACACAGTAAATGATAATTCATTAATAGGTAGTGCTACCATTTTTAATGAGGACATTGTTAATGATCCTGAGGTTGCATTAATAGACAGTATAGCAAAAGAATACTATAATTATTTTAAAGATAATAATATTGAAGAAGAAATTTACACAATAGCAACAGATATTTCATCTGGAAAAGAAATATTTGGTTTGCCGAATGTAACTACGAACAGTATTAGTCCTTTTTCGTCAGTTTTTTCTGATGGTGTTTTAGATTACTCTTATTATGTAAAAGAAGTTACAGGACAAACTTTCACACTTAGTCAAATTGGAATACAATTAGCAGCGTTAGGTACTAAGTTAAATTTAGGAGCAGCACTTCCTTTTCTGGAATTTTTGGCTTTATTAGCTGGTGGTATTATTCTAACACTTACTATTGCTATTTTATATTCTGCAATAGCAGTTGGTGTAAATGATTTAATCTTAACATGGTATCAATACTCTAGTGTTAATTTGACTGCTGCAAAACAGAATACTATGGCTATTGTAGCTCAACAAAAAAATGGAGCAAAATATTGGAGAGCATATCTTGCTAACTATGGGGGTCTTGGCGGAATAGCTATTTCTGATCCCATTACCTATTCTCAAGCAAGTGAACTCGTTAAATTAGATATGTCTACAGTTAATGTATTTGCATTTAATTATAGTGATGCAGCTTATTTAGCTACATATGCATACGGTTTTGGATTTACAAATCCAGAAGCACATAGGGATAATGGAAAAATACTCAATATGCAACACGTTCACGCTTATATAACACAAGGGAAAATACATGGTAAATGTCATATTTTTTTTGCAGTACCAGTAGTTGCTTAAATTTAACACTGAAAGGATAAGTTATGTTAGAATTAGATATAGAATATACCGATTTTTTATGCAAAACAGCTCTTACCATTAATAATTATTTATCTAATTCTTATAGAGACTACTTAATCACTAACATAACAGTTGATAATTATCCTCGTGTGGTTGATTATGAACATAATGAGTTTTTATTTAATTTAATAAAATCAGCAGAAGAATGGGTAGATATAGAAGCTGCTATAAAAAATGATATGTTAGTATTAAATTATAAACGCTTGTCAGACTTGATTAGATATATGCATGGTATAGATTATTTAAATAAAACTATTCATAAGAAAATGGAAGAAAGTATTGCTATACCACAGCTAAGTGATTTTTTATTAAATGATTCAGATTTCAGGTCACTTTCGATTAATAGCAAGCAACAAACATGTAATATAACTTTATCCAATGTACTTGTTTATAATGATAGTCGATTAAATTATTCAACAGATGTAGATACAAAGACAATACTTATAAAGTTTTTGGATGTTAGCAATTTAGACGTTGATGGTTCAATTTATACGGAAACATTGGGTTTAAATCGAATTTATAAATGGTATACTTCTATTGTTGATAATAAAGTATATAATTTTAAACTATTAGCTATAACCAATTATAAAAAATTCCTCTTTAGTGTACAATGTAGTAATGTAAAAGTAACTATTATGTAAGTTTATTCCAAAATTTCCACTTATAGTTTGCTGACTATTTAACTATAAGTGGAGTAACAATTCAGATATTGCTGTAGTGTTTGGATTATATTGGTTTTACGATTCTTGTCAAGTGATTAATGAGAGTTGCTAAATCGTCATTCTATAGACTGAATTCATTATAATTTTCAATGAACAGATAGGTATTTTGACTTTATTATGATATAGTTAGTGTGCCTACTCAAAAATATTGCATATTGCTTATGTCTTCCAATATCTTATGGACTTATGGAATCCTTCTTAAAATCTTCTGTATACAGTGTTGTAGAATCATCTATTCTTCCATAGACTTTATTATACCTTTTCTTTAAGATGCTATCATGGTCAACCTCCAGAGTAACTATAAGGAAACGATTTGATTTTATAAAATTTAGTGTTATAATACATATATTACAGCTAGATAAATAGAAAGAACTGCTTTAATAAATTGCAAGAACTGCTTCAATAAATAGCCAAAATCCAGCGAAGAAATCACCAAGTGACATTATCACTAACGGATAAATTAAAATGTACTACAAAGTATGAATATATAAAGGAGGAAATCTGATGAAAGCAAAAAATAAAATGCCGGTATTATTTGTAGGTCATGGTTCACCTATGAATGCCATTGAAGATAACAAATTTACACGAGGCTGGAAGTCAATTGCAGAAAAGATTCCCACTCCCAAAGCTATATTATCTGTATCAGCCCATTGGTATGTGCCGGGTACTGCAGTACTGACAGAACATAATCCCAGGCAGATCTATGATATGTATGGTTTTCCCCAGGAATTATATGATTTGAAATATGAGGCCTCTGGGTCGCCGGAATTTGCAGCTAAAGTCTTGGAATTGCTGGAGGGAGAGACTGTGGCAGACAACAGTTGGGGGCTGGATCATGGAACCTGGGCGGTGTTGTGTAAGATGTATCCCGCTGCGGAAATTCCTATTTTCCAGTTAAGCATTAACAGTAAAAAGGATGCCGCCTACCATTTTCAACTGGGCAGAAAGCTCAGCGCCTTAAGAGAGCAGGGAGTATTGATTATGGGAAGTGGAAATGTTGTTCACCATCTTGGCCGGATCAACTGGGAGATGGAGGAGCAGGGATTTCCTTATGCAGAAGAATTCGACGGCTATATAAAGGGTTGTATTCTTAGCAAAGACTATGATGGAGTAATTGATTACAGAAGATCCAAGGCGGCAGCGATGGCTTTTCCCACACCGGAGCATTTTTATCCCCTGTTATATACTTTGGGAGCATCCTCTGATGAAGATACAGCAGAAGTATTTAATGATTCCTGCGTGTTGGGTTCCTTATCCATGACCAGCTATCTGCTTCAGGAAAATTAACAAATATTATGAAAAAGGTCTCCAAAATACCTGTTTCATCCGATACAGTATATACAGCTGTTGGTTTAAAACAGCATGGGGTGTGTTTGAGCAGTCCATTTCAAACACAGCCTGTTATGTTCAGTATAGAAACAGGGTGGAGATATGATAGTAAATATTGAAATAAAAATTGCAGATGATAACGGAATTACCTTAAAGCATTACGTGAAACGTATGGAGGATATTAAGGACGGAACCATACGCCTGGAGGATATTACCGGAACGGATACCTCCTTTAAGGAGTTGTTAGACCGTTATCTGACCCAAAGCGGCAGAAAGGTACGTGAGAAACTCTTTCCTACTGCCAGATTGTATAATGAAAACTTACGAACTGCGGTCAATATAAAACTACTGGAAGGAAGGAATCGGGAATTGATTCATCAAACACCTGCCCAGGCTGTACAGAAATATGAAGCCAGTTTTCATACGCTGGAGGAAGAGTCTTTTCAAAACAATGAAACATGATGAAAAACCTAATTGCGATACTGTATTAATACAGTATCGCAATTTCTATTAAAACATATAAGGAATTATCTGCTATAATAACAGTATAAAATCCACTAAGTACATTGAATTTACTGACTGCATTAAATTTACTGCATGGGGGGAATTGAGTTCAGTGTATTCCCATGCACCTAACCAACAAACTATTCTTTAAAGTAAAACCCAACCGATTGAACAGTTCACAGCCTTAGTGTATACGAAAAATTATTGTCCTGCACAAGCAGTTTTCGAACACGTTTACGAAATGGAGGTAAGAATGTCTGAAAAAGATATATCCATCGAAAAGATAAAGAAATATATTGATGATAATCTGTATGAAGAATTGGAACTTGAAAAGCTGGCGCAGGAAGCTGGTTATTCCAAATATCATCTGGAAAGGCTTTTTACGAAAACCTATGGCAGCACTCTTTCGAAATATATTCGGGAAGAGCGCTTAAAGGATGCAGCAGCCAGACTTATATTTACGAATACTTCAATCCTTGAGATAGCTTTGGAGGCACGTTATGAGTCACAGCAGGCTTTTACTCTGGCTTTTAAACGTCTATACCAGGTCCCCCCGGGTATATACAGAAGTAAAGTGAAACAGGAAGCTTGCAGGCTTAAGGCGGTAACAGGACAGAACAGTAAGTGGTTAAGGAAAAATAATGATTGGAAAGGAAGGGCTGCGGCATGAGTTTAGTACCTTATGTAGTTGAACAGACATCCAGAGGTGAGAGAAGCTATGATATTTATTCCAGGCTGTTAAAGGACAGAATTATATTTTTAAATGAAGAGGTGACGGATGTATCAGCAAGTGTGATTGTGGCACAGCTGCTATTTTTGGAAGCAGAGGATTCCAGTAAAGATATACATCTTTATATTAATTCTCCCGGTGGTTCTGTAACAGCCGGCTTTGCAATTTATGATACCATGAATTTTATTAAATGTGATGTGTCTACCATATGTATCGGTATTGCAGCCAGTATGGGCGCGTTCCTGCTTTCCGGTGGAACCAAAGGAAAACGGTATGCCCTTCCCAACGCTGATATTATGATTCACCAGCCTTCCGGCGGCGGCAGCGGTACTGCCAGTGACATAAGGATCATCAGTGAACATATTCAGAAGAATAAAAAGAGACTAAATGAAATACTCGCCAAAAATACAGGACAGAGTGCTGAAGTTATAGAAAGAGATACGGAAAGAGATAACTTTATGACTGCTGAAGAAGGTAAAGCCTATGGTATCATTGATGAAATATTGTTAAGAAGATAGAAAGCAGATTTTTGGTGCATCGTCCTTGAATTAACCAGACCCAGTTTTAAAAGTTTATCCTGCCCACTTTGCCTGGTTATTTGCAGGACGATGCATTAGTTATCCGTAAGCTGCCTTCAGGAATCATATACCCGGTCAGTTTATCAATCATGACTGTGGGTATGATGAAGGTCAGGCGTATGAGGATGTTCATGAGTAAGGGGATCATGGCTGTGTGAATGGCTGTGTTCCCCTTTTATCTGTTCTGAATGGGAATGAGTATGATGTCCGTCATCATGGCTGTGCCGGTGTTCGTGTACAAGGGGAGAGTGGGTGTGAACATGTTTATGCTTTTCACTGCTGGCTAAGTAGACTCCGGCTCCAAAGAACAGCAAAGCAATGAAAAAGACCATAGTAAGGGTCTCTTTGTTAATAATTACAGACAACAGAACTCCAAGAAAAGGTGCAAAAGCATAATAAGCACCGGTTCTTGCCGCTCCTAAATCTCTCTGGGCACGTACATAGAAGAAAATACTCAGGCCATAGGAAATAAATCCAAGAAAACAGGCGGCTGCAATGGAAGGAATATGTAAGGTGATATTGCCTGTGATAAAACAGATTAATAGAGCACCGAAGCCGGAACCAAAGCCTTTTAGGATAACAATTTCCATAGGGTTCTTCAATGAGAGCATTCGGGTGCAGTTATTCTCAAAACCCCAGCAAATACTTGCCATCAGTACAAACAGGGAGCCGGAGGAGAAAGCAAAACCTGTCATATCTTCAAGACTCAGTATCAGACAACCGAAACAGATCAGGAAAATTGACCACCAGAGTCTCTTTCCTATAACCTCCTGAAATACCACTAAAGCAATCAGTGCTGTTGCTACGACTTCAAAATTACCGAGGAGAGAAGCACTGGCTGCCGTTGTCCTTGTGAGACCAAGCATCAGAAATACCGGAGCTGCCACATCTAAAAGAATCATTCCAAGGATGTAGGGAAGCTCCTTTTTTGTAAGGCGTGCTTCTTTTTCAGAAGTTCTGCCTTTACTGCGAAGGATATATAGGACAGACATACCCATACCGGCGCCCAGATACAACATAGCTGCCATTTGAGTGGGAGGCAGTTTCTCTAAGAGGATTTTAGAGAAAGGTGAACTTAAGGAAAATAAAAGAGCGGCAAGTATAGCATAAAATATAGAAGAATGATTTATTAAACGCATCGTATATCTCCAATCCTACAAGGAATAATAAAATTACATCCCCCCTGGGGGGATATAATAAACATAACACAATGCTCAAAAAGATACAATCATTTTCATATAATAGCAGCGGGCCTGAGCATAGGCCTGAACTGTAATCAGAAGAAACAATTGTATTTTTTTACGAGTATGCTATAATTCAATATATGTAAAGCGATGGGGATATTACTATAATGGTGATATTACTATATTTATAGTGAAATAATTCAAAATAAAAATAATAAAGAGATTACGAAAGAAGTAGTTGTTTATATCAGGATATTATGCGCTGGAAAACACTGCGTTATAATTCTGATATTTAAGGTTAGAAGCGAAGAAATAAGCTGTTAACATAAAAATAGACAGAACGAGAGCCCCCGCGAAAACTGGTGTAAGTAATCAGATTACTTGAAATCCGGAGGCCCTAAAGGTTTAGGTGATTTGAATTTTTACAATTACAGTATAAGTCATTTTCCTTCATAAATCCAATTTATAGATTAAATGTGGGTGATAAATAAAAGTTATGGACTGTAAATAATTAGAAAGGGGTGGCAGGTTGGAACTGCATTACTTAAGAATATTTCATACGATAGCGAAATGTATGAGTTTTAAGAAGGCATCAGAGGCACTTCATTTAAGCCAGCCTGCATTATCCATACAGATTAAGAAGCTTGAGAGTGGAACCGGAATGAAGCTTTTTAATAAAATAGGGAACCGGATTGTGCTAAGCGAAGATGGAAAGATGCTATATGGCTATACTCAGAAAATATTTGCTATTGTAGAAGAGCTGGAAAATCATGTACAGAATCTTGGAAATGAAATTGGCGGAAGTATAAACCTGGGTGCCAGTAATACTCCTGGCGTATATATCCTTCCTAAGGTTATTGGGGAAATGAAGAAACGATATCCCGGTGTTACCGTTAATCTGCATGTTGCTGATACCTCTGAAATCACAAATCTTATTGAGAACGGTACCTTGGATGTAGCCGTTAATGGAGGTAATTGCAACTACAACAGCAGCATAGTTGTAGAGAAACTGCTGGATGACAGACTGGTAGTAGTGGCCTCACCGGATAATCCGCTGAAAGATAAGGATACCATCAGTATCAAGGAATTGGCGAAAACAGCTTTTGTTGTTCATAGTACAACCTCCCAGCTGTACACATATTATAAGAAGTTTATAGAAATTTACGGGATTTCAGAAAATATCGGTATGCATTTTGGCAGTATCGATGCTATTAAATATGCCATATATGCAGATCTTGGAGTATCCATACTGCCCTATTATGCAGTAAAATCAGAAATTGAAAAAGGGATGCTCACGCAGCTGAACATCAACTGCAGCAAACTGGAATACCCTTATAGTCTTATCCATAATAAACACAAACATCTTTCCACGGCTTCAGCTAAGTTTATAGAAGTGTTAAAAGAGGTATTATAAACAGAATAAACACTTATTTCGGTAAGACAATCTATAAGCGTTAACGATCAAGCGGCTCACAAGTTCAGTAAGCAGGAAATGCAATAAGAAAAGAAAAAGAGGTAGAAGAGTGAAAGAAAATAATAAATCGAAAGGATGCCACATGGAGATTCTTTCACTCTTTTTTATTTGTGGCAGTATCGCAGGCAGGCCTGCGATATGCAAGGGGTATAAATAATGAAATTAATGATTGCATCGGATATACATGGCTCAGCCTATTATTGTAATAAAATGCTGGAAGCTTATAAAAAAGAAAAAGCGGATAAACTGTTGCTTTTAGGGGACATCCTGTATCATGGGCCAAGAAATGACCTGCCAAGGGAGTATGAACCCAAAAAGGTTATTGAAATGTTAAATGCTGTGAAAGAAGAGTTACTCTGTGTCAGGGGAAACTGTGATACAGAAGTAGATCAGATGGTACTTCAATTTCCGGTATTGGCGGAGTACTGTATTTTATACCTGAATAATCGTATGGTATTTGCAACACACGGACACCATTTTAATCCTGATAACAAACCCATGTTAAAGAAAGGGGATATCCTGTTAAACGGTCACACCCATGTGCCGAAATGGGAAGAAAGAGAAGACTTTATCTATGTAAATCCGGGGTCCGTATCGATACCGAAGGAGGACAGTCCTAACAGCTATATCCTCTGGGAAGAGGAAGTTCTGTTTAAGAATCTGGAAGGTGATATCTATAAGAAGATAACGCTATAAGAAAAGAAGTATGAATATATATGCATTGTATTATTGTATTCATGCATTTCTGGGTGTGAGATTGTTTTTTTGATATTCGCTTTGACCTAGTGCAGATACTAGTTTTATCTGCAAATATGTGGAAATACTATTCACACTATCCTATAAATAATTACTTTATTTATTCATTGCAATCCGGGGGGATATGTGTTATTATAAGTATCAAAATTTGTAATAAAATACTACAATGGAGTAATGCATCTTAGACAGATTGCTTCAAACAGCATGTAGCGTGCTGTTATTTTTACGTTTATTTGTTCTTACCCGCGGCATGTATTTGCTTAAAGGCCAGACTACAGATAGAAAGTTTGATATTTTAATTATGGTGGAGGAAAATATGATTAAAGTAGTTAAATTCGGCGGGAGTTCCTTAGCAAGCGCAGAACAATTTAAGAAGGTCGGAAACATAATCCGTTCCGAGGAAGCAAGAAGATATGTGGTACCTTCTGCACCAGGAAAGCGTAATTCTCAGGATACCAAGGTTACGGACATGCTCTATCACTGCTATGACCTGGCAGTAAAGGGAGCTGATTTTAAGGAAGCTATGGAAGGAATTAAGACTCGTTATTCAGATATTATTAAGGGGCTTGATCTTACCATGTCCTTAGATACGGAATTCGAACAGATTAGTGCAGACTTTGCAGCAAAAAAAGGTGCAGATTATGCAGCTTCCAGGGGAGAATACTTAAACGGTTTGATTATGGCTGAATACTTAGGCTATGAGTTTATAGATGCGAAAGAGGTCATTTTCTTTGATAACAACGGTGTCTTTGATGCAGATAAGACTGATGTTATTCTGGCAGAGAAGTTAAAGAACACACCAAATGCAGTAATACCTGGCTTCTACGGAGCGTATGAAGATGGAGGCATAAAGACCTTCTCCAGAGGTGGTTCCGATATTACCGGGTCCATTGTAGCAAAAGCAGTACAGGCAGATATATATGAGAACTGGACAGATGTATCCGGTTTTCTTGTAGCTGACCCAAGAATTATTAAGAATCCTGAGGTAATCTCCACTATTACCTATAAGGAGCTTCGTGAACTGTCTTATATGGGCGCTACTGTTTTGCATGAAGATGCAATCTTTCCAGTAAGAAAAGAGGGTATTCCCATTAACATCAGAAATACCGATGCACCGGAAGAGCCTGGAACAATGATTGTAAAGAATACCGTTCTAAAGCCGGAATATACCATTACCGGTATTGCCGGCAAGAAAGGTTTTGTTGCTATAAATATTGAAAAAGATATGATGAACTCTGAAATTGGTTTTGGGAGAAAGGTGCTCCGTGTATTTGAAGACAATGGAATTTCTTTCGAGCATATGCCCTCCGGTATTGATACACTTACCGTTTTCGTTCATCAGGATGAGTTTGTAGAAAAGGAACAGAGTGTTTTAGCTGGTATTGATCATGCTGCCAATCCGGATTCCATAGATCTGGAAAGTGATCTTGCCCTTATAGCAGTTGTTGGGAGAGGGATGCGTCAGACCAGAGGGACTGCAGGAAGAATTTTCTCAGCCCTTGCACATGCTAACGTAAATGTTAAGATGATCGATCAGGGTTCCAGTGAACTGAACATAATAATAGGTGTCAGCAACAAGGATTTTGAGGTGGCTATTAAAGCTATTTATGATATCTTTGTACTGTCCAAGCTGTAAGTTATTGGCATAATATTTTTAATCAGAAAACATTATGGTTAGAAGTGATTATAATCAGGAATGAACATAAAAAAGAGGGTGTTATATGGTAATCCTACTACCATATAGCCCCTTTTTATTTGCACTATTCCTATAATAAATAGTTCGTTAACCCTTTCGTAATACCTTGGTTTTATTCTTACCTAATGGATTCTCAGATATTACAAGACCTGCAATGGTCAAAAGAGTACCAACGGTTCCAAGCAGTGTCATTTTTTCATCCAGTATCAATGCTGAAGTAAGGATAGCAATTACGGGAATGATATAGATATAAATACTGGTCTTAACAGCTCCTAATACCTTGGTAGCCCAATTCCAGGTTACATAACAAAGGGCGGAAGCTCCTATCCCTAAGAATAACAGATTGGCGGCATGGATTGGTTTAATCAGCTTAGCCAGTTCGATTTCTGGACGGAATACAGGGAATAGGGGAATCATGGTAAGCAGGCTGTATAGAAATATTTTTCTGGTGGCAATTATCATGTTATAGCCAAGGTCACTGATCTTTTTCGTAAAGATTGAATAAATTCCCCATATAAAAGCTGCAGCCAATGCCAGTAAATCACCCATAGGATTTAGAGCTAGAGCTGCACTGCCGTTATAGCTGATAAGTACGATTCCCGCCATAGCAGAGAGAAAACCCAGGAAGAAAGATGGGCGGAACTTTTCATTCTTTAAAAGGAAATGTGCCATTAAGGCTGTGAAAAATGGGGCCGTGGATACAATGACTCCGACATTGGAGACACTTGTCATGGTTAGAGCATTATTTTCCATAAGAAAGTATAAAGTCACACCCGAAAAGCCAGCGCCGAAGAAGAGCCATTCATGGGATTTCTTTTTAAGAGTGACTTGGGTATCTTTACCGGGTTTGATTAGCCAGAGTACGAGAAAACCGATCAGGAAGCGGTATACCAGAATTTCATAGGGAGTGAAATCCTTTAGAAGTACCTTGGTTGATATAAAAGTGGTACCCCAGAAGAGAACACTGAATAATGCAGCTGCATGACCTTTCAGGGAATGGTTTGAGGACATAGGTAACTCCTTCTGCAGTGTGTATAATTTGTTACAATCGCTTAGTTTTAAGAACATAAAAACATAAAGGACATAAAAACATAAAGGACATAAAAACATAAAGGACATAAAAACATAAATGACATAAAAACATAAATGACATAAAAACATGAAGGACATAAAAACATGAAGGATATATAAACTTAAAGAATTTAAAAGCCTGAAGAACCTAAAACTTAAAAACTTCAGAAAACACTAAGTACATATATGTATAAGAACTTTCTTAAAAACTCACCGAAAGCCTGTTCAATTACAGGCTTTCGGTCATCCTTCATAGCTTATATGAACAATTGCGTTACAATAAGTTATACCAGATGAAATAAGGTATGAATCAGTATTATTTAATTACAGTCTTTCCACCCATGTAAGGCTGTAATGCCTTGGGAATATTAACGGAACCGTCAGCATTTAAGTTATTCTCAAGGAAAGCGATAAGCATTCTGGGTGGAGCTACAACGGTGTTATTCAAGGTGTGAGCAAAGTACTTGCCTTCTTCTCCAACAACACGAATCTTTAAACGGCGAGCCTGGGCATCTCCTAAGTTAGAGCAGCTTCCAACCTCGAAATACTTCTTCTGTCTGGGAGACCAAGCTTCAACGTCTACAGATTTTACTTTAAGGTCGGCAAGATCACCGGAACAGCATTCCAGAGTTCTTACAGGAATATCAAGTGAACGGAAAAGGTCTACGGTATTCTGCCATAACACATCAAACCACTTAGGGCTTTCTTTAGGGTTGCAGACAACGATCATTTCCTGCTTTTCAAACTGGTGAATTCGGTAAACACCACGTTCTTCAAGGCCATGTGCTCCTTTTTCTTTTCTAAAACAAGGAGAATAGCTGGTTAAAGTCTGAGGAAGAGTCTCTTCAGGAAGAATAGTGTCAATGAATTTACCAATCATGGAATGCTCGCTGGTACCGATGAGATAGAGATCTTCACCTTCGATCTTATACATCATGGCATCCATTTCTGCAAAACTCATAACGCCTGTAACAACGTCGCTTCTAATCATATAAGGAGGGATGCAATAGGTAAAGCCTCTCTCAATCATAAAATCTCTTGCATAAGAAATAACAGCGGAGTGAAGTCTGGCAATATCACCCATCAGATAGTAGAAGCCATTTCCGGCCACTTTTCTGGCACTGTCTAAATCCAGTCCGTTGAATTTATCCATGATTTCAGCATGGTAGGGAATTTCAAAATCAGGTACTACAGGCTCACCATAGCGTTTTACTTCAACATTTTCGCTGTCATCTTTACCGATAGGTACACTGGGATCAATAATATTAGGAATAGTCATCATGATTTTCTTGATTTTCTCTTCCAGTTCTGCTTCTTTGGTCTCTAACTCAGCAAGTCTTTGGGATTCAGCATTCACCTTTACTTTCATTTCCTCAGCTTCTTCTTTTTTTCCCTGAGCCATAAGGCCGCCGATCTGTTTGGAGATTTTATTTCTATCTGCTCTTAAGGTGTCGGCTTCCTGCTTCGTAGCACGGGCTTCTGCATCAAGGTCTATAACCTCATCTACAAGACCAAGCTTGTTATCCTGGAATTTGTTCTTAATGTTCTGTTTAACGATTTCGGGGTTTTCTCTGACGAATTTAATATCTAACATAATTTCCTCCATTCATTACACTATATTTGGCTTATAAACGGTGAAAGCCTGTAAACAAGCTGCCTTTTCACCTGTTATTGTTACGGTTGCTGTTATGCTCTTACCTTTAGACAGAAGATGTAGAACTGTTGATAATGGAAGGCTGCAGAAAAAGATTTAAACAATAAAAAAAATCCTCCGTTCCCATAAATAATTGGGACGAAAGGATTCCGCGTTGCCACCCAAATTGCCGTTAAAACAACGGCCGCTCAACATGGCAGGATAAAGGCTGCCGCCCTTTCGGCTTCCTAACTTCATAAACAGGTATCTGGTTTATGCTTATTCACCGACAGCTCCAAAAGTGGAAAGATCTGAGCTTTCACCGATTTACACCAACCACCGGCTCTCTTTGGAAATCTCATAATCGTAGCTTTTATCAACACCGTTAACAATATATTTGATTTTATTATACACAAATTCTTAGAAATTACAAGGGATATTTACAGTATGATTGTTTTTAGGCCAATTGAGCCAAAATATGTGGAGAAATTTATCATAAAAGTATTAATATAGGGGTGTAATGAATATAACGATTGTACATCGTAGATTTTAGCGAATTGAATCTTCTGAGGTTGACAAAGTAACAAAAAAGAGATATAGTAAATGTACTTAATAAAGAAGATTTAAAAAGTGCTTAGATAAGTATTTAAAGAGTAAGAGTAAGTTCTTTAAAATAAGATTTTCAAAGTAAGTTCTTCAAAATAAGATTTTCAAAGTAAGTTCTTCAAAATAAGATTTTCAAAGTAAGTTCTTCAAAATAAGATCTTAAAAGTAAGTCTTCAAAATAAGTTCTTCATATAAGTTTTCAAAATAAATCTTCAAAGTTAAATCTTCAAAGTTAAATCTTCAAAGTATATTCTACAATTAAATACTAAAAAAGGATTTTTAGAGAGTTAAAAAAAATGAATGTATAAGATGGGTTAAATTAAGTAAAAAATTCCAAAAAATAGTATGAAAAAATTATTTATAGCCTTAATCAAACTCATTTAATATGTCTTTTTAAATCAGACAATAATATGAAATAACAGATAACATATTTGAAAGGAAAAGGAACCTAAGATGAATCAAAAAGAGAGAATGCTGGCTGGTTTGCCCTATAAAGCCTGGCTTGATGGACTGCCTGAAGATCGGATGGAAAATAAAAAGAAGTTATATGAATTCAATATGCTGCCCCCGGAAGAGGAAAATAAAAGAGAAGCCTTAATTAACGGAATACTTGGAAAAGTAGGGGAAAATACGCATATTGAAGCTCCTTTTCATTGCGATTATGGTAAGAATATTGAAGTAGGAAAAAACTTTTTTGTCAATTATAACTGCACCATTCTGGATGTAGGTAAAGTGGTAATCGGAGATAATGTTATGTTTGCTCCCAATGTATCAATTTATACAGCGGGGCATCCCGTACATCCTGATTCCAGAAATACAGGTTATGAATATGGAATTGCTATAACGATTGGAGATAATGTTTGGATTGGCGGCAATGTTATCATTAATCCAGGTGTTACCATAGGAAACAATGTAGTAATCGGCGCTGGCAGTATCGTAACCAAGGACATTCCTGACAATGTAATAGCAGTTGGAAGTCCCTGTAAGGTAATTAGGGAAATAACTGAAGCGGATAGAAAGTATTACTATAAAGATAAAGAATTTGATGTTGAGGATTATCGTTAATTTTTATATAAATAAAGACTATTGATTGCTTTTTGATTGATATAATACAATGGAGTTTTGTCGATAAAAAATGAGAACAATTAAAAGGCTGATAACAATCCTTAAGCGTACTCAGGATTGTTATCAGCCTTTTAAAGTAGTATAGAATATTTAATTCTTATTGATTTTTCTATTGTTTGATAGCTGAAAGTTTTACTTGGATATCTAACAAAATTTGGTGTATAATGTGGATTAACAAAGAGACAACCATAAAACAGGAGGTAGATTATATGAAGGTTAGTGCCAGGAATCAGCTAAAAGGTAAAGTCGTAGCTATCAAAGACGGAGCGGTAAACGGTATTGTTACCCTTGATATCGGTGGCGGAAATATATTGAGTGCTACTATTTCAATGGATGCCATCAAGGAACTTGATTTAAAACCAGGGTCGGATGCTTATGCAATAATCAAAGCAACTTCTATTATGGTTGGTGTAGATGATTAATTTTATTTTTTATTTATAAAACTTGAAAAACAAAGCAGAAAGCCCGTAGAAACTTGCCTCAGACTGTAGACAAACTATATTTTTGAGCCTGTGAAATTTTTTCAGTAAATAGGGAATTCTATGATAATTATTAGAGCAGATGGAGTCTTATGTGAGTGCCATCTGCTCTTTGACTATATATTCAATAGAGATTAAAACACTGGACGATGTGAAAAAGTTTACCGATAATACCGTAATGATATTGAGTACAATTTATGAAAAAAGAGACAAGAAAGGAAGTCAATCGAAATGAAAATGAATGAAAAAGGCCAAATGGTAGCACCTGCTACCTGTAGGATGACAGCCGAAGATTTTGAAAATAAAGGTGGAACAAGTGTATATTGGTTAGGTGGTGGAGGAGCCATGATAAACAGTCAGGGCACAATCATCATGATTGATCCCGTATTGGAAGGGTTTGATATGCCGCTATTAATTGATATACCGATTTTACCACAAGAAGTACCTGAGGTGGATGCGGTTCTTGTTTCCCATTCAGATAGTGATCATTATTCCAGAGCTACCTGTAAGAGCTTGAAATCTGTGTGCAATGCATATCATACAACGATCTATGTGGCTTCATTAATGAAGGAAGAGTGTGACATTGATGGAAATGGGCATGATATAGCAGACCATATTCAAGTGGGCGAGATAGACATAGAACTTACTCCTGCAGATCACGCCTGGCAGAGATTGTTTGAAAGCTATAATTACCGAGTATGGGAAGACAGAGAATGTTGTGGATTTTATTTGCGTACAAGAGATGCAAAAATCTGGTATGTTGGAGATTCCAGATTAATGGAATGCCAGCTACACATGGATCCACCGGATGTAATACTCTTTGATTTCTCAGATAATTTTGTACATATTGGTTTGGAGAATGCATACAAACTAGCCAATACTTATCCTGATACGAAGCTTGTGCTGATTCATTGGGGAACAATGGATGCACCAAATGAGAAAGCATTTAATGGCAATCCGCAGAATATCTTCGATCATGTAGTCAATCCAGAGCGCGTAATTGTGCTGGCACCAGGCCAGGAATACAAAATTCGTTAAGAAAAGAGAAACTTCTATTTTTATATAAATAAAAGCCATGACAGTTTGATATAGTCATGACTTTTATTTGTATACGTCAAATTGAAATTTGTATGGCAGCCACAATCGACTTCCATACAAAGATGATATTAAAATAATAAATCTGATAAACTTTCGAAACCATATTTTGATAATACAGTTTTTAACCCATTTTTTACTTCTTCTCTACTAAAATCATGTTCTGAAAGAAAATCATCATCCTTATCATTTAGATAGGAATAAAACAATATTACCATTTCCAAATCATCCTTTTCTCCATTCTCAATAATAGAATACAGTTCATTTTCTGCCTTATTAATATTCCCTTCATCAATCATATTTGTTAAATTATTTAGTATTCCTTGTTTCTGCTCATTTTCTAAAAGCTCAGCAGTTGGCGAATCTGTATTAATATTAAAAAGTAATTTCAAAAATAACCTAACCATTTCTTTAATCATTCTCATAATATAGTCTTGTTCAAACATTTTAATCTCCTTTCTTTAATAGCTAATAGAGAAAGGATTTAATTGTCCATACGCACCCTCGTTGATACTAATGTTTGATGTGGTGGTACATTTTCCGAATGTATTTTAAAACTTAGTACCAATATTGCGATAAAAATCAATAGCCATATATTGAACGCTTGTACTGTAGCTTTCACTTTATGTTTTAACTGTAAATTGTGTTGCTCTTTTTCTATCTCACTCTTATCAACTACTACACACTTCACTTCTCCAAATAATCCTTGTGAAATTACTATCCCACTTGGAATAATGGTAGCTGAAATAGAAACTGTAAAAAATACAATAAATAATCTCATCAACAAACTCTTTAGTTTGATTTCCTTATTAGTTAAATATGTACTTAATCCCATTTCATCACCACCATAAATTCAAATTTAGCATATTATATCACGATTAAGTGCGAAAGAACAGCATTGAATATTTATAAACATATATTCAATGCTGTTCTAAAAGTTGATTTGTCTACACTCTGAAGCAAGCCCGTAGGATTTGCTTTTTTGTTTATCTTTTAAATAACATATATCATGAGTAGTATTAGTAAATTATATCATTATAAATATTTCAAATAAATTCGATCAAATATCACGTTCAATAAAATGATAAAATATTGCCGCCGACTTAGGACAATTACTGGAGTGTAATTTCAAACAGCCTTGCTGTAAAGGTCTTAGGCAGTCTTACAGACAGGCTGTTATTCTCCTTGTTATAAAGATAATCACACTCTTTATAAGACGGGTAAGCACACTTGACATCTGCTACCGGGCTGCTTAAAACAGGCAGAGGAAGCACACAGGTATCTGCCTTGCTGTTTCTTCTCCATACTGCTACGTAAAGTTTCTTCTCCGTTTGAAGACCTAAACTAACCCAGGTATCAGAAAAGGCTGATAATCCTAAAGGCCAGAAGGGCAGTGAGGTTCTGATGTCTCTGCGGATTGTTTTATAATAGTCCAAGGCTTCTTTTACCAGAACTTTTCGCTCCTCTGTCAGGTTTACAAGGTGACCGCTCTGATGGATACGAAGCAGCATTGCATTTACCATGTTAAAGACTACCTCTTCTTTGTCACCGGCAGTCATAGGATAGGACCAGATAGCGGACTGTTCGGGAGTTAAACCGGAGGGAGAGTTGGCAGCAATGGTAGCATATCGCTTATAGTCATCCTGATCACTGGTAGACTGGATGGAGTGTCTTGACAGCATGGCATAATCTATGCGAAGCCCGCCGCTGGAGCAGTTCTCAATAATAAGGTCAGGATATTTCTGAAAGATAGCATCCAACCAGGCAAGATAGGCTCTTTCATGGCCTAAGAGGCCGTCACCGAAGCTGTCTGCATGAAGCTCTGTACCAATTCCGGGTTCTATATTATAATCCATTTTGATGTATCCCACACCATAATCTTTGATAAGCCGGTCAATTACCTCATCCGCATGGGCTCTGACTTCTGGATTGCGGAAATCCAGCTGATAACGGGAACGGTCATATACCTTTTTGCCATGACGCATAAAGAACCAGTCATCCGGTACTTTGGCTGCCTTGGGGCAGTTGATTCCCATTACTTCTAACTCCAGCCATACACCAGGGATAAGGCCTTTACTTCTGATGTAATCCGTTACTTCTTTAAGCCCTCCAGGGAAACGTTCTCTGGATTCTTGCCATTCACCAACATTATCCCACCAGAAACCTGCTGAATACCAGCCTGCATCTATACAGAAATATTCACAGCCGGCTTCAGCTGCTGCATCAATTAGAGGGAGTTCTTTCTCGGTGGTGGGATCAGCCCAGAGACAATTCATATAATCATTGAATATAATTGCCAGGGATTCATTATCTTTATTGGGTCGTCTTATTATTCTGCGGTATTTTGTCAGCTCGCCCATGGCAGTATCGAAATTACCGGCATCAACGCCTACGGATACAGGAACAGAAAGGAAAGTATCACCAGGAGCAAGTTCCTTGGACCAGTGGGATTGAATTTCAGTAGGGCCGCTTAAGGCAAGATAGAGATGAGCATTGTAATCGGAGATTTCCCAATGCCAGGAGCCGTTGTGTTCAATCTGCCAGAAGAGGCTGCTGCCGGTCTCTTCGTTTGCCAGGTATCCCATGGGAAGGTATTCTTTAGTGGACCAGTTACCGGTATTGGTAACATTGACAGCCTTAGAAGAACGCTGTTCCACATCTGGCTGTGCCTGAGGTAAACCAAGCTCTGAAAGGGTGTAGGATTGCCAGAACATTTCTCGCTGCCAGGCATTATGAGGAATTTTTAAGGATAACTTATCGTCTCTTTTCAAGATTCCTTCCTTATCGATTCCGTTATAATAGAAGGAGGAGATATATTCAAGGGTCTGGCTTTCATTGCCCCCGTTAACTACTTCACTGTAGGAACGAATAACAGATACGCCATCGTAGAATTGTATATGACTTGTAACAGTAACACTGGTTTCTTCATCTATTACCGTTATCTCAAGCTTCCGTCCCAGGTCATTACGGTAATCTTTATGAGACTGGTATTTCATACGATATCCGGGAGCGGTAATAATGTATTTGTTACCATGGCGCTCAAGCGGTCTGTTGATGCCTGAGAGGTTAATCTCCATTAGATGAAAGGAACCCTCCAGATTTCTTGATTTTATGTCACTTTCATTGAAGGGGAGGGCGGAGAAGTGAAGCAGTTTTATTTGTTCTTCCTCTGTTATCTCAAGAACCATATGAATCTTATTCTCATATATTTGAATTCTTTCCATCTTTTTCTTTATGTCCTTTCATATATTTTTCCATGGCTATTACAGAATCCCTGCTGATTACATGTTCAATGGAACAAGCATCCTTATCTGCAATTTCTCCATCTATTTTCAGAATATCCACAAAGAATTTCTTGATAATCCGGTGTTTGTCCGAAGTGGATTTGGCTAATTCAAGTCCTTTCTCCGTCAGAAAGATTTCTTTGTATTTTTCATAATTTATAAGCCCTTTTTCAGCCAGTGAGACAATGGCACTGTTTGTGCTGGCTTTGGAAACACCAAGTCTCTTCGCAATATCTGATACCCGGGCACCTTCCTTATCAGAGGATAGTTCATAAATGGCTTCCAGATAATTTTCCATTGTAAACGTCAGTTTGTCCATAAATAACCTCTTTTCTAAATATCAACATAAACTTGATATTAATTGTTCCTTAACAAAAGTCCGAAACACTAGGATTTACTGGTTCGGGGAGCATTTTCTGTTAATTCTTTCATCAGTTTATCAGTTTGATAGGTTAAAATCAATGAATATAATATTAAATTTATGATTACAATTATTCTTTCTTCTGATATAATGCATAGAGACATTAGTAATAAAGACCTATTTATTTACATTTATGTGTGGAACACAAGAAGAGGAAGTTCGGCTGTATGTTAATTCGTGAAGCAAAACCAAAGGAAGTTAAGTCCTTGCTGGAGGCAGGCTATAAATTATGGAACAAGGGAAGAACCTTTGATGAGTACTATAAAGATAATACCAGGGAAGACAGTTATGGAACCAGGTATGTATTAGAGGAGAACGGAGCAGTGGTGAGTTCTCTTATTTTACTGAGGCTTGGTCAGAAGTTTAATTGTGATACTTACGGCATCGGTTCTGTATTTACGGATAAAGCCCATGCTGGTAAAGGTTATGCAACAATTCTTATCAATTCCTGTATTGGTAAGCTGCACAAAGAGGACTGTATCATATTCCTTTATTCCGAAATAGAACCTGCCTTTTATGAAAGACTGCATTTCAGGGTCTTGCCGGACAGACTACAGAAAAAGCCGGGCTGTTATTGTATGGCATCTTGTTCAGAAGCAGTCTGGGATCAGATTATACAGTCAGATATCGATAGTATACCGGATTATTTTTGATTTTTATATATAAAGCAATGCTTGAGTTATACCTGCAGCACACTGCTCTGTTAATAATTGACAAGCAGAAGCAATCGTTTTAAAATAATTTTATCAGAGTATGTAGCCTTCATACAGGTGAAACTGATTCATATTTAAGCTGTTTATCAATCTGAAAAGCTTGGATATTAGCAGAGACACCTGTATGTTTTTTGCGTTCTAAAGCATTCCTTTAGTACTGAGAGCTTGTACTCAATTATTAGTTTATTCACTTTAGCTGTGATTTGTTTATAATAAATTTTGTAGCCGGCAACACAAAACAATCAGGAGGTAGATTAATTATGTTTAGTACAATTGAAGTTGGAAAGAAGATTGCAGCATACCGTAAAGAAAGAAATATGACACAGATGGAGCTGGCAGATAACCTGGGAGTAAGTTATCAGGCAGTAAGCAATTGGGAAAGAGGCAATTCCATGCCGGATATCTCAAAGCTTCCTGAGCTGGTTTCCATATTAGGCTGTAGCATTGATGAATTATTAGGTAACAGGAAAGAAAGTGAACTCTTTAAGAAAGTACTGGAAGGAGATGCGAAGGAATACGTTAAGGAGCAAAAAGTATCGGTAGAAGAACTTGCCTCCGCAGCACCTGCTCTTAAGCCAAGTGAGACGGAGAGTCTGGTTGAAACTGTTCTGGATGAGAATTCCGACCGTATTTCATTAGAGGATCTGGTAAAGATAGCGCCTTTTGTAAGTGAGGAATTCCTTATGGAATGGATCAACCGTATCGATGTGGTGGAGAATATAAAAGGAGTTACCGCATTGGCACCTTTCTTAGCGGAAGAGTCCCTGGATGTATTGGTTAAAAAGATAGCAAAAGTAGGAGAGCTCTCACAAATCAGCCCCCTGGCACCTTTTCTTTCTGAAGAAAGTCTTGATACGCTGGTTGAGAAGGCCTTTGAAGAAGGTAAGATTGGAGAATGCACAGGACTCTATCCTTTCCTTAGCAGCCAGGCGGCAAAAAAACTGGCTGACCAATTTATGAAGAATGGCAATATGAAAGAGTTTGTTAAACTCGCACCTTTTTTATAAATCGCAATAACACGTTGCCTTGGTGTTATTGCGAAAAAGATGGTATCTCGCATTTTTCCTTTGAACCGCTGCAGTTAAAGAACTGTAAAAAGGATGGGAATACTTGCGAACATATTCATTTTAAGGGTAAAGGCGGTGCTCGTACAATCATTATTCAAAACAGACCTGGGAAAAATCATACAAACAAAAATTATATAAACAAAAATAATACAGATATGAATAATACAGACATAAATAATACAGACATAAATAATACAGATATAAATAATACAAACAAAAAGTATACAGACTAAAATCATATGGACTAAAACCATACAGATAAAAGTCTATAAGTATTTAAATTAGTCTTATATATAAAGAACAGTAACAATTTACAGTTATTAAGTAAATTGTTACTGCTCTGGAAAAGAGGAGAGATGAAAGAACTACTGCTGCGACGCAAGGGGAAATTTATTCAATATTTATTTGCCACGTTTATGTTTATCATAGACCACTTCGCCCAGATGGGTATCTTCGTACTGATACTCCATGCCATCGAGAAGGGCGATGCCGGGAATTATTGGAAAGTGATCATAATTACGGCTTTGTTTATCCTATATGCGCCCCTTAACTTCCTGATATCAAGATTATTACGTATCCGCTATATGAGAGATACCATACTGGATGTCAGAAAACAGGCTTTTGATAAGATCATCAACATGCCCTTTAAGAAATTTTCTGCTAAATCAAAGGAAGTATACATATCCAATTTGATCAATGATATCAATACCTTTGAGAATAAATTCTTCGTAAGTCTTTTAAATTACCTTATTAATATGGGCATGTTCATATTCTCCATATTAATACTTGTATTTCTGGACTATAAACTGGCCATAGCCATGGCTGCCCAGGCTGTGCTGTTAACTGCACTGGCGGGTTTCTTTATAAAGAAGTCCACAACCTTGGAGCAGGAATTATCAGAGAGCAATGAACAGTTTACCACAGATATGGCAAATACCTTTAATGGGATGGAAATACTGAAATTAAACCACATAGAAGATAAATTCCGTGATAAGAGTATGGATGCAGTCGGCAGAATGGAAAGAAAGAAGTATGCTGCGGCTGTCTTTACCGACATGCAGAAATATGTTATCCGTATTATTTCATTTGCTTCAACAGTAGGGGTCATGATATATATGGCACATAGCTTTATCAATGGATTGACCTTAAGTATGGGAGGGCTGTTGTTCCAGCTGTGTTCTTCCAGCAGTAACTTTTTAATCAATGCCTTCCCAATGAGAAATCAGATGAAAGCCTCCATGACCATATACCATAAGATTGCAGACAGATCAGCGGAAACGCTGGAAGAAGATAAAGGAAGCGTTGCGTTTAATTTACAGGAAAACATTTCGCTTAAACATGTAACCTTTCGTTATGGGAACAAAGAGATTCTGAAAGATGCAAGCTTTGTAATAGAGAAAGGAAAGAAATATCTGATTAAAGGAGCAAGTGGTGCAGGAAAATCCACACTAATAAATCTTCTTGCCAAAACCACTGAGGACTATGAAGGTGAAATCCTGGCAGATAATATTGAATATCATAACCTGAATGAAAAATCCTTTCATGAAAAGGTGGCCTTCGTATACCAGGATGTTTTTCTCTTTGAAGATACCATCAGAAATAATATCACCCTGTATCAGGAGGTATCGGAAGAGAAGGTTAATTTTGCGGTCAAGGTCTGCGGCTTAGAGGGAATCTTTACTGATAAGAAAGCAGGACTTGATGAGATGCTGCTAGAAAACGGAAAGAATTTATCCGGCGGGCAGCGTCAGCGTATCTCCATAGCCCGGGCTATTGCAAAAGACGCACAGATTCTTTTTGTAGACGAAGGCACTTCAAGTCTCAATGAAGAACTGGGAAGAGAAATTGAAAAGGTATTTTTATCCCTGGACAATACGGTTATAGCCATTAGTCATCGCTATTATGAAGGGGTTACCGAAAATTATGATTATGTGCTGGAGATTAAGAACGGAAGAGTTCACCAGTTTCTGGCACAGGAATATTTCAACGAGGTGGTTGTATGTTAAAGAAATTATTTCGCGCACTTCCCTTCCTGTTAGGTTCCCTGGTGGTGACGTTACTGTTAGTTGGCCTTGACGCAGTGGTAACGAGAAAGATGTTAGGAATGCTTGATTTTGCACTGGCTGGGGATCTTGCGTCTCTAAAGAAAGAGACACCATATCTTTTGGCAGGAGCGGTGCTTTTGGTACCCTTAGGAATTTTAGAAGCCATGACCAGTAATTTCTACAAGAAAAAGAGCAATCTGAACATAAAGAATTACTATATAACAAGAGTATTTGCAAAGAATATCAGGGAATTCCAGAAAGAGAACAACGGAAAATACTTATCCTCCATGACCAATGACTTTAATACCCTGGAGATTAATCTACTAACAGGTATCTATACGGTGGGAAGGGCATTGATGAACTTTCTGGCAGGTATGTGGCTGCTTTCAACGGTAGACTTACGAATGATACTCCTTGCGGTGGTTATTATATTAATCAATCTGGGAATATCAGCAATTACAGCAAAACCTTTAAAGAAGAATTACAAAGAAAGAAGTGATCTCTTTGATGGTTATACTTCTTATATCAAAGAGGTACTCTCCGCTTTTCATATAGTAAAAAATTATAATCTTCAGGATAAGGTTACGGCAGATTATTATCACAAGAGTGATGAGATACAGAATAAGGGCTTCCTCATTGAGAAGATGATGTCTTTTGTAAATGCTTCTCAGAACTTTGTGATGAGCAGCAGTTTCTATGGAATCCTATGCGGAATTGGGTATATGGCAGTTACGGGTAAGATCAGCGCCGGCGGCTTAATCGTAATAATGGAGGGTATCAACCGAATGACCTTTCCTATTTTTGAACTGGCGGAAAGCTTACCAAAGCTCTTTACCTCCGGAGATCTGATTGATAAGATTGAAGATTCCCTTAAGAATACGGAGACCTATGAGGAAACGGTATCATTGGAAGAGTTTAAAGAAGAGATTCGTTTTGAAGAAGTAGGTTTTCATTACGAAGATGATGAAAGACAGATCTTAAGAGAGATTAACCTGAATTTTAGAAAAAATGGCAAATACCTTGTTGTTGGTCCCAGCGGAGGCGGTAAATCAACCATGCTCCGATTATTCCGTAAATATGTAAATCCTACTCAGGGGAAGATACTTATCGACGGACATAATCTGATGGATGTAAAGAAAGAAGATTACTTCGGTCTTATAGCTAATATTGAACAGCAGGTCTTTCTATTTGAAGATACAATCCGGAATAACATAACCCTCTATAAAGAGCTGGGGGAAAATGAAATCCAAAAAGCCATCAAAGATGCAGGCTTAAAAGAATTCATAGAAGGCCTGCCACAGGGACTGGATACGGTAATCTATGACAACGGCAAGAATATCTCCGGCGGGGAGAGAAGCCGTATCGTAATTGCCAGAGCTCTTCTTAGTAAAGCCAGGATATTACTGATGGATGAAGCTTTTGCATCCCTTGATATGGAAAGAGCAAGGGAAATCGAGAAGACCATCCTTAACCTTCAGGATATCACGGTTATCAATGTAAGCCATGTAATCTTTAAAGATACCAGAGAATGTTATGATAAAGTCATAACTATAAAAGGAACAGCCTTTACCTGATGAAATCATTTGAATTCAGAGCTGTTATCTGAGTCAGAGCTGCCATCGGAATCAGAGCAATTACCTGAGCCAGAGCAGCCATCCGAGCCAGAGTTATCATCTGAATCAGAGGAATTACGTGAGCCAGAGCAGCCATTCGAGTCAGAGTTATCATCTGAATCAGAGGAATTACGTGAGCCAGAGCAGCCATTCGAGTCAGAGTTATCATCTGAATCAGAGGAATTACGTGAGTCAGAGCAGCCATTCGAGTCAGAGTTATCATCTGAATCAGAGTAACTACGTGAGCCAGAGCAGCCATTCGAGTCAGAGTTATCATCCGAATCAGAGTTATTATCCGAATCAGAGTTATTACCTGAGCCAGAGCTGCCATCCGAGTCAGAGTTATCATCAGTATTAGAATTGTCATCTGAGTCAGTGGTATCATCTTCATCAGAACCTTCAAGGGCAGCGGATTTCTTTGATTCACAGAGGTCCTGCTGAGCTTGAATAGTTGCAATTGTATCGCCAAGCTGATTAAAAACCGACGAAATAACTGCCAGCTCATCTGATGAGTACATTTGTGAAATAGTGCAGGCTATAGCAGTTACTAAAGTAACTAGTTCACAGGAATTCATAGCTCCTCCTAATCCGCCGTTCGGTTCATAGTGTACCGCGGCAAAAATAGCCTGCCTGCTAGAACGGATTATTTGCCACAAACGAAATGCATATGGCTCAGTAGCTTCTAAATCGTTCTGTAAATAAGACAGGTTGATTATTATATATATACGGGGACAGGAATCATAACATGCCTACAGTTCAGTGAAATTCACAATAAATACATAGATAGAAAGTCTATTGTTAATACTAAAAGGGCATAGCAAGAAAAATTTCTTGTATTTAACAGGAGCATTTGTTATAATAAGCCTAGTTGATTAAAGGAGGTACTACAAGAATGTGGATTATTAAATTTCGTTTATTATCTTTTTGCCGCTAATTTCATAGTGCTTAAAGCTCTGCCTGTCAGAGAGTGAAACGGGATAAGTCTGCCTTTTTGTAATACACATCGGTTTAAATAGTGTAATAGAAAGAAAAAGAAGGAGAAGAACACCTTCTTTTTTTCGTGCATATTTTTCTTGCTCTAAAATAAATAACAGGCAGAGACTTGGAAAGGAAAAATCTGTATGGTGAATAAAGAAAAAGTCCTCCTTGCAGGAGGTAAATTAAAAAATGACGACAACTTCCAGGCGTCCATGGAGGAATTAAGAGAGCTTACTTTTGCCTGCGACATGGAAGTGGTGGGAGAAGTAACACAGAATCTGGATAGAATTCACGCTGATATCTATTTTGGAAAAGGAAAAGCAGAAGAATTAAAAGAACTATTTGAAGAACAAGAAGCGGAGTTAGTTGTCTTTAACGATGAGCTGTCACCCTCCCAGACAAGAAATCTGGAGAGGTTTTTAGGTTGCAGAGTAGTAGACCGCGCGGTGCTGATTATGGATATCTTCGCAAGAAGGGCAAAAACCAGAGAAGCACAACTTCAGGTAGAAGCTGCAAGACTTAAATATCTGCTGCCAAGACTGTCGGGAATGGGAATTAATATGAACCGGCAGGGAGGCGGCTCAGGACTTCACAATAAAGGAACCGGAGAGACGAAGCTGGAACTGGACAGAAGAAAGATAGAAGAGAGAATTGCAAGACTGGAACGAGAGCTGGAAGAACTGGTAGGAAGAAGACAGAACCAGAGACAAAAGAGGGAGAAGAACGAAGTTCCGTTAGCAGCACTGGTAGGCTATACCAATGCTGGCAAGTCAACTGTAATGAACGGAGTACTAAAGCTGATGGGAAGTGCAGAAGAAAAGCTGGTATTAGAGAAAGATATGCTATTTGCCACTTTGGAAACCTCAGTAAGAAAGGTATTAACAGAGGACAACAAAAGCTTTCTCCTAACAGATACCGTAGGCTTTATCAGCAGACTGCCTCACCACCTAATCAAAGCTTTCCGCTCAACCCTGGAAGAAGTATTGATGGCTGATTTATTAGTGCAGGTAATAGATGTATCTGACAAAGAGCATGCAAGAGAAGCCGAAGTTACCAGAAAGACCCTGGAAGAACTGGGAGCCGGAAATATACCTGTACTCTATGTCTATAACAAGATAGATAAATTGACCGAAGAAGAATACAGCAGTATAAGAAACACCTGTAAAGAAGAGAACAGTATCTTCCTGTCAGCAAAATCAGCAGAAGATTTAAAAAGACTGATAGAGGTTATTGCAGAGAGGCTCTTTAAGGAAAATGTAACAATAAATCTTCGAATAAATTACAATGACAGCAAGTGGGTAGCCTACCTAAAAGAAAATACCTCCGTAAGCAGCCTTAACTACGCCGAAGACGGAATCTATATAACCACCAATTGCAGCAGAGTAATTTATGAAAAACATTTCAAGGATTCAGAATATATGGTAACTTCAGTCTAATATTAAGATTTAAATGAGATTACCTATAGCTGATAAGCATAACAAATTGAAGTTGAAAATATCTTTATAAGTTTAACTTTTTTAGAATATTTAAATCTTTAAATCATATAAAACTATGGTGTTAGTATATAAGTGTGGACACGAAAAGTTTAACACGATAAAATGTTTCATAGAAAGGTGTGTGTTAAACAATGTCCAAGAACGGTACCCGTTATTCGGAAGAATTCAAACAACAGATTGTTG
>Ga0208297_1000126_pt1 | contig 197467 bp, 167 predicted proteins | sample LMS_cellobiose_e_FD_187367 | JGI IMG/M metagenome (GOLD analysis project Ga0208297, IMG submission 187367) | Rumen-fistulated moose microbial communities from Alaska, USA - LMS_cellobiose_enrichment (SPAdes) (version 2) | ecosystem: Host-associated > Mammals > Digestive system > Stomach >... | reverse complement strand
CCTGGGTCATCCAGTCGATGTACTGCTCAGCGTTCATAACCTTTGCACGGTGACCGAGGCGGTTGAGGTCAACCTGATACTGGAAGAATACGTTTCCGTCAGTAGCCTTTGCTCCGCTCTTTGTGGTCACGAGGATAACACCGTTACCTGCCTGCGCTCCGTAGATGGCGGCTGATGCGGCGTCCTTCAGAACCTCTATTGACTCGATCATTGAAGGGTCAAGGTACTGGATGTTGTCTACTTTAAGTCCGTCAACGATCATGAGAGGGCCAAGTCCGCTTCCACCGTTTGAGGAAATACCGCGGACGCGGATGGAAGATCCCTTACCAGGAGCACCTGATGCGTTGGTTACCTGGATACCGGCTGCCTTTCCCTGGAGGGCTGCAGCTGCATCTGAAGTTGAACGGAAGGAGAGATCCTGGGAACGTACGGAAGCAACTGATCCGGTGAGGTCGCTCTTGCGCTGTACACCGTAACCGATTACAACCGTCTCCTCGAGGATTTCGTTGTCCTCCTGAAGAGTGATGTTGAAGTTAGTCTGGTTTCCAACAGGAAGGGTTACTGTTGTATAACCGATGCTGGAAACACTGAGAGTTGCTCCTGCTGGAACAGAAAGGGAGAAGTTACCGTCAATGTCTGTAACCGTTCCAATTGTGGTGCCCTGTGCAATTACGGAAGCACCGATAACGGCGAGACCATTCTGGTCAACAACTTTTCCTCTGATTGCGCGGTTCTGGGCAGAAGCGCTGGACAGGAGGGTGAAGATGACCATTGCGGCCAAAGTCACTTTAGCGAAAAATTGTTTCATAAATAAATTAGATAGAATTGAATAAAAATATAGTAGTGTTATTCGTTGCCATTTCAGGCATGTAAAAGTAGAATTCATTTTTGGTGAATTCTTTTTGAACTTTATCAAAACGATTTAATTTTTTGGCAAAAAATGACAAAATCGGTTCAGAAAACCGATTTGACAAAATATTAAAAGGATTTGACAAAAAATTGAAAACTAGTGCCTGATGAGCGTCAGATTGTTTGTAATACAGGACGGAAGTTCTGATTTATAATGACTTACCATAAGCAAAGTCTTGTGAGGTCGCTGCATGAAGGTGTCAATAATCTGCTTTATAAGGCCTATTATGTGTAAATCCAAGCCATGCATAGGTTCATCAAGGATAAGTAATTCAGGATCTTTTACAAAGGCCCTGGCCAGCAGGCACATACGCTGTTCGCCGGAAGACATCTTGAGAAAAGACCTGTCAGAAAGGTTGTCTATACCAAATATCTTCATCCAACGAAGGCTGGTAGCCAATTGCTCCTTGTCAGGGTGCATATAAAGCCCTACGGTATCAAAAAGGCCGCTGGCTACAACTTCAAGAGCAGTTATGTTCTTCTGGTAGGAACGGTGCATCTCCGGGCTTACATAGCCTATATGACGCTTTATATCCCATATGCTCTCGCCTGTTCCGCGCTTATGGCCGAATATCTCAAAATCGCAGGCATAGGCCTGTGGATTGTCCGCACAGACTAGGGACAGGAGCGTTGACTTTCCAGCTCCGTTCTGTCCGGTAATGGCCCAGCACTCTCCTTCCCTGACCGTCCAGTTGAGATTGTCAAGTATTGTGCGGGAATCATATCGGATGGATATTCCGTTAAATTTCAAGATTACGTCTCCTTTGTCTGCCTTGTAGAAACTCTTGGAAGAATACTCTTTATGTGGCAGAGAAAGAATCTCTTTCTTAATATCTGAAGCTATCTCAGGAAACACCATATGGGGTTTGAATTCAGGCACAGGAATCATCTTTCCAGGTTTCAAACCTTCAACGGGAATGATGTGCGTTATGAAAGATGGCAAAACGTCTACACGGGACATCACAAGGATCATCATTATCCTGTTCTTGCTGCCGAGCTCTCCCAAAAGAGCAGACAGCAAGTCCCTGGTAGAGGCATCGAGACCAATGAAGGGGTTATCCAATATAAGGACGCGCGGCGTTGAGAAAAGCGCCCTTGCTATCTGGAATTTGCGCAGTTCTCCGCTCGAAAGGGATATGATGTATTTGTCAAGAAGAGCCCTGAGGCCGAACATATCGTACAGGCTGTCACGGAGGCGTTCCTTTGCGGGAACGTCATTGCCCGAAACGCACGCGAGGGCAAAGGCGTTGTCAAGCAACTCCCCCGCCGTTGGCGTCTCCTCGTCAATTTCTACGCTGTTCCAGCGCAGCTGGTGGTAATAGTTGTTTCCGGCTTCGCCATATGCATCCTGGAAAGCGATATACCTGATATTGTCGCTGACCATAGGGGAGTGCGAAGGAGAAAAGTCATAACTGATGGGGTTTCCTGGCAGGCGCCGGCGTCCCAGGAGTATGTTTACAAGGTCCGTCTTTCCGGCGGCATTGTCCCCAATGACGGCTATCTGCTGCCCGTCTTGCAGGCAAATGTCAAGTGGTCCGGATATTTTTATTATGCTTTGCACGTTTTTTTTCTTAAAATTGTAGCCGCTAAAACCTGAAAGAAAACTCAATGGGCTTTGTTGACACCTTAAAAAGACTGGCCAAACATACTCTTTTTAGTCTCCTTGGAACGGCCACGGACACCCTGGTACTGTGGTTCCTTTCTTCACTGGTGTTCAAAAGCTATGTAGGAGAATACATCATCTCCCCTATAATATCCTTTGAGTGCGCAACTCTGGTCAATTTCCTGTCTTCCAGCAAACTGGTGTGGAAAGACCGTATGAAAGGCCTGAGTCTTGGCTCATATTTCAAACATTTCCTGGGTTTCAACGCTTCCTATGCCGGAGTGTTCCTGCTCAAGATGGCTCTCCTCCTTGGTCTTGAAAGGCTCAGCGGATGGGACGTTGTATGGTGCAACCTCATAGCCGTCACCATATGCGGCTTCATCAACTTCTTTATGAACGAGAAGGTAATCTTCAGGCCTAAATCTTGACCGGCTTATACTTTGGCACAAGGGATTTCATTATTATCCACGCCACAAGATAAGCTATTCCGCAGAAGCAGAACATTACAAAATAACCGCCCTGTTTTCCTTCAAATCCCAGGAAGTTGAAAGCTGCGCCCATAGCCTCCGTCTTGGTGAAAAGGGCTCCAGCAGCCTTCTGTATTATTGCCGATCCAATTCCTCCGGCCATTCCGCCAATTCCCGTGATGGTAGCCACCGCGCTCTTGGGGAACATATCGCCGATGGTGGAGAACAGATTGGCGCTCCAAGCCTGATGCCCGGCGCCTGCCAGGCCGATGAACACTGCCGGCCACCACGCTGAATGCACTCCCATTGGCTGGGCAAACAACGCAAAGAGGGGGAAGAAGGCAAATATGAGCATTGACAGCATCCTTCCGTTGTACGGATGCATTCCCTTATTGTCTACGAAAACCCTGGGGAGATAACCTCCAAAAATGGACAGCACCGTAACTATGGCGTAAAGCACAATGATCAGCGCCATTCCCATTCCTGAGGATGATTTATACCCGAACTGGTCAGAGAAATACGCCGGCGCCCAGAACAGGAAAAACCACCATACTCCGTCTGTGAGCGCCTTTCCGGTAATGAAAGACCAGGTCTGCTTGAAAGTGAAGCATTTCCACAGGGAAACCTGCTTTTCTTTTGCGGCCTCCGCAGCCTGCGCCCTGGCTTCTGCGGCCTCGGCCTCATCGTCCTGATGGATATATTCCAGTTCGGCGGCATTCACGTGCCTGCTCTTCTCCGGTTTCTCATAGCTGAAGAGCCAGAGCCCCATCCACAGGAATCCCAGGGCTCCAATTATGATGAAGGCCATCTCCCAGCCGAATTTCTGCGCCAGAGGCGGGATTGCAGCGGGGGCGACGAGCGCGCCCACGGACGCTCCGGCGTTGAAGATTGAGGTGGCGAAGGCGCGGTCCTTCTTTGGGAAATACTCCGCCGTGGTCTTGATGGCGGCAGGGAAGTTGCCGGCCTCGCCAAGGGCGAGCAGGCACCTGGCCGCCAGGAACAGCCACACGCTGGTAGAAGCTATGGCAAGCGCGGCGGCGGATCCGTTCTGGACGGATCGCAGCGCTTCTACGCTGTCATAACCGTGAATTTGCATAGTCATCCTTCCGCAGAAAGCGTGAAGGCAAGCTGCGGCGGACCAGATTCCAATGGCCCACAGATAGCCTTTCTTTGTGCCCATCCAGTCTACGAACTTTCCCGCAAACAGCATACATATAGCGTAAGCTATTGAGAAGATGGAAGTTATGGTACCATAGTCGTTGTCATTCCAATGGAATTGCGGGGCAATGAAATCTTTCCAGGTAAGGGAAAGGACCTGGCGGTCCAGATAATTGACTGTAGTGGCAATGAACAGCAGCGCAATTATCCACCAGCGCCAGTTGGTCATCAGTTTTTTCTGTGTGGACATAAAGAGAGGTTTAGAGTATCAGTGTAGCAATTATGGGATTGTGGTCGGACACATAGGCCCTGTCTCCATATCGTTCCGTTATTGTCTTGAATTCAAGGCAGGAACTGAATCCCTTGATGAATATGTGGTCTATCTTCTGGGAAACCTTACCGTAATTGTGGTATGTACGGACATCGTCAGTCTGGAAGGCAACCGTGCGGGCGTTCTGGAAGGATTCCTTGACCGGAGCAAGCATCAGGTTGTCCTCTTCCATATTGAATCCGCCCGTAAGCACAACAGGCAGGTTGGATGTGTTCAGTTCATCTATCTTCTTGAGTATCAGCTCTATTGCCTTGCCGCGGAATTCTGCCCCGTCAACATCTATATGGGTGTTCACCATAAAGAAACTGTTGCCGGACTTCTTGTCCTTGATCACGGCCCAAACTGCGGTGCAGGCGTGGTCCGCCTCCCAGCCGAAGGACGGCTTGTCCGGGGTGTCTGACAGCCAGAAAGTACCGTTCTTGCCCACTGAGACCTTCTTTGAATTGTAAAGGATGCAGGTGAACTCGCCAAGCTTCTTGCCGTCGTTCCTGCCGACACCCACCCACTTGTACTGGGAGAAATTATCCTTGAAGAAAATCAGCTGGTTCTGGGAAGGTTCCTGCATTCCCACCACGTCCGGAAGGATGTCATCCATCATATATCCTACGGGTGAGAAACGGAAGTCCCAGGAATTGGTACCGTCGTTATTCTCGCTTCCGCGAATGTTAAAAGACATCACGGTTATGCTTGAAGGCTCCTTAGCAAAGGAAAAAACGCAGATCAAAGCCGCCAGGAAGGCCAATAGAACTCTTTTCATACAACAAAGATATAAATATTATTGCTACTTTTGCCAGACACGTAAATTGAACGATCTATGTCTGAAGACACATTCTCCCAGTTGGGCAAAATACAGGCCATAGGGCAATTATATTCAGGAACCGGCTACAAACCGTTCGGGGGTTCTACATTCGCCGCCTCGGAAAAAGGGGCACAGATAGTGACAGCCTCCAGGACAATGCTGGAAGGTATAGACTTTGACCTTGTCTACTTCCCTCTCCAGCACCTTGGATACAAGTCCGTCCTGGCCGTCTGCGGAGAACTGTACGCTAAACTGGCCCATCCCCGCAGCCTCAACGTCAATCTGGGCGTTTCTGCAAAACTGGATTACCCGCAGGTTAAAGATATATGGCAGGGGATTGTCACGGCAGCCAAGGAACACGGCTTCAAAGAAGTGGACCTGGACCTGACACCGTCAAAGAACGGCCTTGTAATAAGCGTAAGCGCAGTAGGGGAGACCTCCCTGCTTACTTCCAAGCGCCACGGCGCCGCAAAGAGCAAGGACCTGATATGCATTTCCGGGCGCCTTGGCGCGGCGTATATGGGCCTGAGGGTTCTGCAAAGGGAAAAGAAGTTCTTTGAGAGCGGCGGCGAAGTGAGCCTGGAGGCAAACAAGATGCTTGTCCAGGCCTACCTGAAGCCGGAGCTGAATCCTGGCACTGTGTCCCAGCTGGAAGATGCTGAAATCTACCCTTCACACGGTTATTTCCTTACCCGCGGACTGGCCGATGCCATAAAGCGCCTTTCCCGCGACAGCGGCCTTGGCGCAAAGGTCTACGCCGCAATGATCCCCTTCGAGGGCAACACATTCAACCTGGGAAAAGAGATGGACATAGACCCCATATCAGCCGCAATGAACGGCGGGGACGACTTTCAACTGCTCTTCACCATCCCAATCCTGAGCCTTGAGAAATTCCGCAGGGACTTCCAGACCTTTGACATAATAGGACACCTGGCCCTCCCGGAGGCGGGCACCGTCCTTGTGACACCGGAAGGCCTTGAAATGCCCCTCACGGCCCAGGGCTGGCCGCAGGACTAACGGCCTGCTTTCTTTATCAAATCAGCCACCTTGGCGGTGAATTTCTCCTGTTTTGCCAGGTCCTCCAGATTGATATGGAGGCGGTATTTCCATTTGTTGAGGGCGTCGGCCGGATAGTTTATCCTCTCAGACATAAAGTCCTTCCGCCGCAGGTCAGAGTCAATTGACAGCCAGTCCTGGATGGGGAATATTGCCAGCATTGATACTGAGCCAAGGTTGTCCTGGAGAATCTGTTCGCATTCCTGCGGGGTACGGTCTTCTTCCGGCTTCTGCATCCGCAGGGTCTCCAGGTCGTGGCTGGAGGTGGTGCAGACGCTCAGGTACGGCCACGGACGGCCCTTGTCCATCTGAGGCATCTCAAGGGAGAGGATTTTCTCGTGATCCATCACCTCGTGAACGCATTTTGGCACCATTCCAAGGTCTTCGCCGCAGGCAAGCATTCCGGTGGCGGTTAGCAGTTCCGGAATCTTCTTTTGGCCGTTGTGCTTCCAGAAGGCTTCGTGACGGTTGTAGAAAAAGTCCCAGTACATTCCGTCAAAGGTCTTTTTCTGCCAGAAATCCAGTGCCGATGTGTCCGGAGAGATGCGGGGGTGGAACCAGCCTTTGCGGTGAGGATCTTCAAGGAAGATGGCAGGGTCTTCAGGAAGGCCGGCCTTGGCCAGTTCATCCGCGCTGTAAGGCAGCGCAGGATTGAAATGGCCTTTGCTGCCGCCTGAATACTGGGCGGGAATCTCCCATATGCGGAAGAATCCCAGGATGTGGTCTATCCTGAAAGCGTCAAAGAACTCCGCCATTTTGCGCAGGCGCGCCTTCCACCAGGCATAGCCGTCAATGGCCATCTTGTCCCAGTTGTAGGTGGGGAAACCCCAGTTCTGGCCTTCCTTGGAGAAGAAATCCGGCGGGGCGCCGGCGCGTGAGTCCAGGTTGAAGAGTTCCGGATGGAAGCGGGCGTCGGCACTGTCCGCGCTTACTCCAATTGGCAGGTCTCCCTTCAGGGAGACGCCCTTGGAGCGCGCGTAAGCAACCTCCTCCTTGAGCTGCTTCTCCAGGTGGTACTGGATCCAGCGGTGGAAGTCAGGGGAGTCCGAGTCCCTTTCGGCACAGAATGCTGAATACTCATCAAGCCAGTATGCGTTGTCCTTGCAGAACTTCTTGTATGCGGCAGTCTTCGCATCTATCTGGCCCTGTACCTCGAATGCCTTGCGCATATATGCGGTCTTGGCCTTGTAAACCGCAGGGTAGTCAATGTCCTGGAGTTTGTTCAGAGCCTTGCGCTTCCTGCAGAACGCGGCGTCATCCTTCACGCCAATCTCCTCAAGACGGATGTACATTGGATTCAGCGCAAAGCTGCTTACAGGCTTGTACGGATAGGAATCTCCCCAGCTTCCGTCCCTTGTGGTGTCATTGATCGGGAGCAGTTGTATTACGCACTGGCCTGTGGCCGATGCCCAGTCAATAAGGGGATGCAGATCCCTGAATTCCCCTATTCCAAAGCCGGCGGCGCTGCGCAGGGAGAAGATTGGAACCGCCGTACCCGTACCGCGGAACCCCGGCTTGTCAAAAATCGCAGCTTGGTGCTCGCGGGGGAAAGGGCAACCCTTTATCGGACACTCCAGCCATTTGTCATTGAACATTCCGTCCACGGTACCTTTTGGCACTTCCTGGCTGTGATGCTTCCATTCCGTACGCTCGATGCAACCGTCGCGCATAACCACGTAAGTGTAATCTTCCAGGTCCGCCAGGGTGAATTTAGGAATTGTGACGCTCCATACGGCGCCTTCACCCCATTTCATCGGATACTTCTTGTCTCTCGCCACCAGGAAGAGGTTCTGACCCCATTCCGTATTGTATTTAATCCTGAAAATTGCCCGCATTATCTTGCGCTTATTTTTATTGCAGCTTTCCTTAACCCGCTTGCAGAGGCTTCCAACGTTATTTCTCCAGGTATGGCGCCGCTGCGCACTATCGCGGTCATCTGACCGCTGAACAGGTGCATCTGCGGCTCCTGGAAGCTTTCCAGGCAGGTAGGGTCGCCGTTGGCAACGGCCTCAAAACTGCCCGCCCCGCTTACTTTCACTTTTACCAGACGGCTGTCCAGGGGGCACGGGTTCCCGTCCCTGTCAACCGCCGTTATGGTTACATAGGCAAGGTCTTCGCCGTCGGCATTTATCAGCTGCCTGTCCACGGACAGCTGCAGCGTAAATGCCTTTCCGGCGGTGCGCATCACCTTCTGCGCAGCCACCCTGCCTGCGGCGTCATACGCCACTACCTTCAGCTCGCCTTTCTCGTATTTGACATCGTCCCACATAAGCCTGTGGCGCGTCAGCACTTCATCCTTGCTGAAGCTGCGGCGCCCCAGGCTGCGCCCGTTCAGGAACAGCTCCGCCTGCGGATAAGACGTATACACAAATACCGGGACCGTCTCCCCTTCGTGCCCCTCCCAGTTCCAATGCGGAAGGATATGCAGCGTTTCAGCCTCCGGATTCCAAACGCTCCTGTACAGGTAGAACCTGTCCTTAGGAAGCGAAGCAAGGTCAATAATTCCGAACAGCGACGAATGGTTAGGCCATCTGTTGTATGGTGTAGGCTCTCCAAGGTAGTCGAAACCGGTCCAGACAAACTGTCCCATAACGTAGGGGAGGTCCTCGTCAGCGGCAAAGTCTTCGTCCGGAATGTTGGACCAGCTGCAGTATTCCAAATCATACGAGCAGGACTGGTTGTCCGGGTGCTGCCTGTTTATTCCACCCTGTGCGGGAAGGTAGTAAACCCCTCTTGAACTGACTGTGGAAGCAGACTCGCTGGAAAGGATAAATCCTTGAGGCAGAAGCGTATAGGCCTGCTCAAAACGGTCCACCTTATAATTGAATGAAGGTATGTCAAGCACTGCTGCAAAACCGTTTGCAAGCACTGCGTCAATCTGGTCCATTCCGCAGGTTACCGGCCTGGTGGGATCTTCCCTGTGACATATATCCTGCAGGAACTTGGCCGTAGCGGGACCGTCCGGACGGCCCTGGCTGGGCACCTCGTTTCCTATGCTCCACATAACCACCGACGGATTGTTCCTGAAATGCCTGAGCATATTGACCATATCCTTTTCCGCCCAGTCATTGAACAGCAGGTGATAGCCGTTGCGGGTCTTTGCAACGTCCCACTCGTCAAACGGCTCCACCATAAGCATAAAGCCCATCTGGTCACAAAGCTGTACCAGTTCCTCCGCCGGCATATTGTGCGATGTCCTTATGGCATTGCACCCCATATCCTTTAACACAACCAGCTGATGGCGCAGCGCCGCCACGTTCACTGCCGCGCCTAAAGGGCCAAGGTCGTGATGCTGGCACACGCCGCGGAACATTGTCTTTTCCCCGTTCAGGAAGAACCCTTCCAAGGGGCGGAACTCTATGGACCGTATTCCAAATGATGTCTCCACCTTGTCTGCCGGAATGGTTCCCGCGGTGAGCACAATCTTGTTCCTTCCAGTTCTGGAGTCCTTCTGCGTATCCGCTTTACCTCCGGTCCTGATCTCCGTCCTGGCACAGTACAGCACAGGATTCTCCGGGCTCCAAAGGTCCGGATTCTTAACTATAAGCTGCTGTGTAACAGGCTGGTCCTGATAATAGATGCGGGTATCACGCGCAACTGCAACAATCCTTCCCTTAGCATCCAGTATGCTTGTCTCCAATGTAAGCACATCACCCTGTGCCGCGCCTTGGATCTCCGTACTTACGGTTATCGTAGCCTCCTCTGAAGAAACCTTGGGGGTAGTGACATAAGTACCCCATACAGGAACGTGTACGGCAGGAGAACTCCTGAGCCTTACCTTGCGGTAGAGTCCCGCCCCTGGATACCACCTTGAAGACTGGTCCTGGTTCTCCAGCAGCACAACTATGCGGTTGCTCCCCTCCTTTACGCTTTCCGTTATATCAAAATGGAATGAATTGTATCCGTACGGCCATTCGCCAACCTTAGTCCCGTTTACGAACACCTGCGCGTGGCTCATTGCCCCGTCAAACAGAAGTTCATATACGCGGCCCTCCGTGCCGGATATGTCCACGTCCGTCACATAGCAGCCCTTTCCTACCCACGGAAGTCCGCCCGTGCGGCCTTCTTTGCGGGTAGCCTCGGTCTCTCCGTTCTGGACTATGGCCACCGTCTGCACGTCGTGCGTGCTCCCGAACGGGCCTGAAATGGCCCAGTCGTGCGGCACCGTCACATCCTGCCACCCCTGCACGGCCTCTGCATCGTGCCCGAACCGGAATTTCCAATCCTTTAAGACAGTATCCTGCGTCTCCCCCTGCGCAAACAGAAAAACAGGCATAATCAACGCCATCAGTATAAAGGCAAATCTCTTCATATGTATCCAGTTTTTTTGTAAATATAACAAAAAAAAGGAACCATTAAAGGTTCCTTAAGAGATTGTTCAGACTGACTTTCTTGTCAATCAGGTCGTGGAGTTCAGCAATTGGAACCCTCTGCTGCTGCATTGTATCGCGGTCGCGCACTGTGACGCAGTTGTCGTTGAGAGTCTCGTGATCCACGGTGATGCAGAAAGGAGTTCCGATTGCGTCCTGGCGGCGGTAGCGCTTTCCAATGCTGTCCTTGTCTTCGTACTGGCAGTTGAAGTCGTACTTGAGATCGTTCATTATCTTCTGGGCAACCTCGGGAAGGCCATCCTTCTTTACCAGAGGCAGCACGGCGGCCTTTACTGGTGCCAGGGCTGCAGGTATGCTCAGGACAACGCGAGTCTCGCCGTTCTCCAGCTGCTCCTCGTGGAATGAATGGCTGAGCACTGCGAGCACGGTGCGGTCAACGCCTATACTTGTCTCGATTACGTACGGAGTGTAGCTCTCGTTGGTCTCATTGTCAAAGTACTGGATCTTCTTTCCGGAGAATTTCTGGTGGTTTCCAAGGTCGAAATTGGTGCGGCTGTGGATACCCTCGAGCTCCTTGAATCCGAACGGGAACTGGAACTCGATGTCAGTGGCGGCATTGGCGTAGTGGGCCAGTTTCTCGTGGTCGTGGAAGCGGTAGTTTTCGGCTCCCATTCCCAGGTTCACGTGCCATTTCATCCTCTGCTCCTTCCATTTTGCAAACCACTCGAGCTCTGTTCCGGGCTTGATGAAGAACTGCATCTCCATCTGCTCGAACTCCCTCATTCGGAAGATGAACTGACGGGCTACGATCTCGTTGCGGAAGGCCTTTCCTATCTGTGCAATTCCAAAAGGAATCTTCATCCTTCCGGTCTTCTGGACGTTCAGGTAGTTTACAAAGATGCCCTGTGCGGTCTCAGGACGCAGATAAATGATATTGGCTCCCTCAGATGTACTTCCCATCGAGGTGCTGAACATAAGGTTGAACTGGCGGACGTCAGTCCAGTTGCAGGTTCCGCTGATAGGGCACACAATGTTGCAGTCGATGATTATCTGCCTGTACTCTGCAAGGTCGTTTGCTTTTTCGGCCTTTACATAGCGCTCGTGTACCTGGTCATATTTTGCCTTCTCACGGAGAACGTTGGGGTTGGTGGCGCGGAACTGTTCCTCGTCAAAGCTGTCGCCAAATTTGCGGCGGCCCTTCTCAACCTCCTTGTTTATCTTTTCCTCGATCTTGCCCAGATAATCCTCTATGAGGACGTCTGCACGGTATCTTTTCTTGGAATCCTTATTGTCGATGAGCGGATCGTTGAAAGCGCCGACGTGACCGGAAGCCTCCCAGATGCGTGGGTGCATAAAAATGCAGGAATCGATTCCCACAATGTTCTCGTTGAGGCGGGTCATTGCGTTCCACCAATAACTCTTTATGTTGTTCTTGAGTTCTACTCCCATCTGGCCGTAGTCATACACGGCTGCCAGTCCGTCATAAATCTCGCTGGAAGGGAAAATGAAACCGTACTCTTTGCAATGCGCTACAAGCACTTTAAAAAGCTCATCCTGAGTCATACGCAGTATTTCAGTAAATTAAACGTTTATCTTGAGGACGCAAAATTAAAAATAATTAGAATAGTATCAAATATTGATTACTTTTGCCCGGTATGAAACGGCTGGTAATATGCATAGGATTGGCTTTGTGCGCCCTTTTCTCCGGCTTCGGCCAGGAGGTTGAGCGCACGGATACCCTGCGCGAGGCCCGCATTGTGGCGGACCGGGTCCGCAGGGACCGCGCCGCCACCCAGACGGGCCTGCAGCGCCTTGACGGCAGCATCCTGCGCCGCGGCTTCGCCCTTTTCAACACCCCGGACATAATCAAGACCCTGCAGATGATGCCGGGCGTGGCCGGAGGCACTGAACTTATGTCAGGACTTTACGTGCACGGCGGAGACGGAACTGACAACCTGTTCCTTCTGGACGGCGTGCCCCTGTACCAGGTATCGCACCTCGTTGGCCTCTTCTCCTCCTTCAACACGGACCTTACGGAAGAAGTCAATTTCTACAAAAGCGGCTTCCCGGCCCGATATGGCGGAAGGATGTCCTCCGTAGTGGACGTCCGCACGCGCGAAGGCAGCTTCCAGGAATACCACGGCACCTTTGCGCTGGGACTCATCGACGGCAGGATCCAGGTGGAAGGACCTATTGTCAAGGACAGGACATCGTTCAACATAGGCCTCAGGCGCACCTGGAGCGAGGTTGTAAGCATCCCGGTGCTTTATTATGTGAACAAAAAGGAATTTGAGGACAATGGCGAAGGCAAGTCGGACAAGGTGAACGCCAGCTACAATTTCAGCGACTTCAACCTGAAGGTCACCCACAAATTCTCCAACGACAACCGCCTTTCCCTGAATCTCTACAGTGGGGAAGACCGCCTGCCCATAACTGTCAAGACTGCTTCTTCCACTACCGATGCCGGCGTGGAGCACTGGGGCTACGACTCCGTCAGGGGCAGGCTTCAATGGGGCAACATCCTGGCCTCCCTCAACTGGCAGTACGACATCACGGACAGGCTATACCTGGAAACAACCGCCTATCGTTCCAAGAACAAGAATATAATTGGCGCAAGGCTGTCAATGTGGGATTGGGACGGCAAGGACGTCTACTACAACATTGGAGAGGACGTCCGCGCCCACACCGTGACCACAGGGTTGACCGCAAACGCCTATTTCAAGCCCGTTGAGGCGCATCATATCCGCTTTGGAGCCCTGGTGCAGCACAAGGGCTATGCGCCTGAAAGAGAGTACCTTACAGAAAGCGTGGGAAGGTCCTCGGACCTGAAGTTCTCCGGAAAGAACGATGTGCTGTTCAAAGCCTGGGAGAGTTCCCTGTATGCGGAAGACGAAATCTCCGTCCTCCCCTGGCTCAAGGCCAACCTGGGCGTGCGCGGAGCCCTGTTCTCCGTGAACGGAAAGAACTGGGCCAAACTGGAGCCCCGCGCCTCGCTTATGTTCCGCCTTGGTGACAACTCGGACCTGAAATTCTCCTACTCGGAGATGAACCAGTTCGACCACAGCGTCGCCACCACCTACCTTGACCTGCCCACCAACACGTGGATGCCCTCCACGGCGGTGGTGAAACCTATGTTCTCCCGCCAGATTGCGGGAGGTTTCTACACCACCGCCGCCTCCTGGCTCAAAATCACCCTGGAAGGCTGGTACAAGACAATGAACCACCTGTACGAATACGGTGGTCCAATGGCCATTTACCCGCCCATAGACTCCTGGGAAACCCTTTTCACCGAAGGCCGCGGCAAGTCCTGGGGCGCCGAAGCCGGATTCGAAATGGAATGGGAAAACGTCACCGCACAGGCATACTACACCCTCAGCTGGAGCCTGCGCAAGTTCGACGACTTCTATTTTGACTGGTATCCGGACCGCAACGACAATCGCCACAAAATAGACCTTCTGGCAAACTGGTACGTAAGCCCCAGGTTTGAACTGTACGCCGGATGGCATTACCATACCGGCAACAAGATGACCGCCGCCTCCTATGTGGTAAAGGGCGTTGACGACCAGGGCACACCCTTCGCCCGCTTTGAGATCTATGACCGTCCTAACAGTCTTAAACTACCTGACTATCACAGACTTGACCTTGGCCTTAACTTCAAGCGCACCACCCGCAGAGGACACGAATCCACCTGGAATTTGAGCATCTACAATGTCTACTGCCGTATGAACGCGGTATTCGCCCATATAACGGATGAATATGAAGACTACATAACACCGGAAGGCTATCCTAACACAAGACCCACAGGAAGAAGCATTGGAGAGGCCTTCGGCCTTATCCCAATCATCCCAACCTTTGGCTACACCCTTAAATTCTGACGAAATGAAACTGCGGATACCATTCATATTGTTGATTCTGGGCTGCTGCCTCAGCAGTTGCGATTACTATTTTGACCTGGAGGGGCTGGACAGGGATTCCAAACTTTACGTTCAGTGCATAGCAGGCAATTCTGACCGCACTTTCATCAACATCCAGAAAGCAATGGGTGTAAACAGCAGCGGAGACATAATGCCGGATGTGGAATCCATTTCCCTGAAAGTAAACGGCCGGGAATGCGCCATTGAAAAGTTCGTCCTGCCTGATCCGCCGGAAAATCCTTATTATGGCGTCACCAAAACCTCTGTTGCGCCTCCTCTCCCCTGGGAGTTGGAAGAATATTACACCCTGAAGCGCTACAATATCTGGTACACGGACGCTCCCATAAAAGACAGCGATGAACTGTCCCTGGAAGTGAAAGCCAAGGGAATGGAAAGCGTGTCCGCCGCTGCAAGAGTCCCTCAAAAGGTTGTCATACAGGACGTTAAGGTAACTCCAAAGGTTACCACCGTCACGGATTTCGACGTTTCGTACAAAGAGCGTTATCTGAGCTTTGACGTAAGCATAGCGGACGTTTCCCCTGAAGAGTATTATGGCGTACGCATTCCCATTGAAGTGAACACCACCTACACTTATGATGATGGGCGGACTGAAAGTCACAACTATTCCGCATACGCAGGAATTATCAACAGGGCCGGCACCGGAATGCTGGACGAAGTTCAGAATGCTACCGGCGATTGGACTCCCTCCTTGTACAATAACTATTTCATAGATTCTTTTGGCAGACGGAGTCTGTACATAATCCCCGGAAGCCGAATTAAAGACGGCCATATGCAATTTGACTGCAACGGCTATTTCTCTTCCGAAAGTATAAGTGAAACCCGCGACATAGATCCTGAAACCGGCGAATGGATAATAGGACACGTATCCATCAGCACCATAGGCAGGTATAAAGTGGAGGTTTTCAGGGTTTCCCCGGAGTTTTACAGGTTCAACAAGGCGCAGTCAATGATTGAAGACAACTATCTGGCTACGGTGGGCCTGTCGCCGTCTACCTTCAGCTACACAAATATTAAAGGGGGATTCGGAGTCCTGGGAACCCTTACCGGAACATCTACTCCCTGGTATCAAGCTCCCGCCGAACCTGAGCAATAAGTTCTCCAAAGAAAGGACGCGCTTCCAGCTGCGGATGGGGGATTGTCAGTCCCGGCTCGTCCACTTTCATATCGCCATATAGAAGAATGTCTATGTCTATGATGCGGTCGTGATATATGCGACTGCCGGCGGCGGCGAACTCCGGGGCGTCCCGGCGCCCCATCAGGCGTTCTATCCTCTTGCATCGGCGCAGAAGGGCGCCGGGCGCGATCCGCAGCTCGTACGCCGCCACACAGTTCAGGAAATCCGGGCCTTCGAAGCCCGCGGCCTTTGTGTTTATGATATCAGAAACGGCCTTGTAGCGTTTCCCAAGGGCGATATTCAAAAGACAAAGGGCGCGCTTTATGTTGCGCTCCCTGTTACCTTTGTTCGTGCCCAATGAAAGGAAAACCGTCATTCCTGAGAATTGTCGTCTACGTCAAAGTCCATATTCAGGGCAACCCTGGCTTCGTCCGTCATCATACTGGTGTTCCAGGCAGGCTCGAATACCAGTTCTATGTCGCATCCCGTAATGCCGGGAACGTCCTCTACGCAGGTTTTCGCATCAGAGATAACCATATCTGCCATAGGGCAGTTGGGTGCGGTGAAAGTCATCCGGATATACGCCTTGTGGTCCTTGTTGATGTTGATCTCGTAAATCAGGCCAAGATCGTAGATGTTCACCGGAATCTCCGGATCATAGACCTGCTTGAGCGCCAGCACCACGTTCTCGTACAGCGGGGCCAGTTCCTTTACATCATCGGCAGAGAGCACCTGTGAGTCATCGGCTGCATCTTTCCTGTCCTTGGCTTCGGCCGCCACCCTCTTAATGGTTTCAACCATAGAGGCCAGGCCGCCCGCCCTGGTAGGGGAGAGATTCTCCTTGAGACCAATCTGGTCAAGGAATCCAAAGTCATCCTCGGCAATCTCCTGGGGAGTCCTTCCGGAGTAGACGTCAATGAGCAGGGAAATGATTCCCTTGGTGATTATGGCATCTGAATCGGCCTTGAAATACATCTTGCCGTCTTTTAGCTCATAATCAAGCCAAACCCTTGATTGACAGCCTTTTATAAGTTTATCCTCTGTCTTGGATTCTTCAGGGAACGGTGCCAGGTTCTTGCCTTGCTCTATCAGATACTCGTATTTGTCAAGCCACTCGTCGTACAAGGAGAAATCCTCCACAACCTGCAGCTTTTTCTCTTCCAATGTCATACTATCTCAACATATTTACTGCCTTGTCCAAGGCTGTTATAAACTGCTGCGCCTCCTGCATTGTATTGTATGGCGCAAACGATACCCTCAGCATACCCGTAACTCCAAAACGGTCCATCAGGGGCTCCGCGCACATCTGTCCGGAACGCACCGCAAATCCCATCTTGTCCAGTATCAGGGCAAGGTCCTCGTGATGCACACCGTCCACGCAGAATGAGAAAAGGGGAATCTTTTCCTGCGGGTTGTCCGGACATCCGAACAGCTTTACGCGAGAGTCTCTCCTAAGGGTGTCGTAAATATAATCTTTAGTTGCAATTGCTTCTGAATCAATGGATTGCTCTCTCATTTGGGTAGCAATATCAAAGGCTGGCACCAGTGTTGGCACGCCTGAAATATTCTGAGTTCCCGCCTCAAATTTGTGCGGGGGCTTTGCAAACGTTGTCCCAGTCCAGCGAACTGTCTCTATCATTTCTCCGCCTCCCATATATGGGGGGAATTCCTCCAGCCACTGTTTCTTTGCGTAAAGAACGCCTGTTCCCGGAGCAGCATACAGCTTATGTCCGGAGAAGGCGTAAAAGTCACAGTCCATTGCTGTCACGTCCACCTTCTGGTGCACTATTCCCTGAGCTCCGTCCACCATTACGGCGCATCCGTACTTATGGCATTTGGCCACAATTTCCTGCACCGGATTCACTATGCCCAGCACATTGGAAATATGCGCCACGCTCAGCAGGCGCACCTTTCCGCTGGAGAGCATTTCGTCCAGCATTTCCACGCATAGCCTGCCGTTGTCATCCACAGGAAGAACCTTGAGCACCGCACCCTTGCGTTGAGCCATCAGCTGCCAGGGAACGATGTTGGAGTGATGCTCTTCTTCCGTGACGATGATCTGGTCCCCTGCCTTGATGCACGCTTCGCCAAAGCAGAACGCCACCAAGTTCAGCGCTGCCGTAGCACCCGATGTGAACACTATGCTGTGCGCATCGGCAGCGCCAATGAAGTCGGCCGCGGCCTGCCTCGCATTTTCATACTCGGCTGTGGCATCGGCCGCCAGCTTATGCACCGCGCGATGCAGGTTGGCGTTGCTCTTCAGGGTGATCTGGTTCCACTTCTCCACTACGGAAACAGGACGCTGGCTGGTGGCCGCGTTGTCCAGGTATACGAGCGGACGGCCGTACACTTTTTCTTCCAGGATAGGGAACTGGCTGCGAAGCTGATCTATGGTCATAATTACGCAATTGGAGCCTACAAATTTAGCATTTTTTATTATTTTTGTTCTTGTTATGACAGACTATATTTCAGGCAGGGTAGCGGAACTGACTCCCACCCAGGTAGTGATAGACAATCAGGGTATAGGCTATGTTTCTGAGATCTCTCTCCAGACTTATTCGGCGCTGGAAGGGAAGTCCCAGGCAACGGTATACGTGCAGCGTCAGCTCAACCCGCGCGACGGTTCTTTCGTTGACTACGGCTTTGCCACCAAGGCGGAGCGTGAACTGTTCCGCCTGATAACAGGCGTCTCAGGTATGGGCGCCGCCTCCGCCAGGATGATCCTGTCTACTTTCTCTTCCGATGAGTTCAACCAGGCTATCCTCTCTGAGGACGTCAACCGTCTCAAGAGCGTAAAGGGCCTTGGAGTGAAAAGCGCCCAGAGGCTTATCCTTGAGCTTAAGGACAAGATTGTGAAAGGGGAGGGAGAGGCTGCCGGCCAACTCTTTATCCAGGCCAACAACGAGGCTATGGAGGAAGCGGCCCGCGCCCTTGTTATGCTTGGCTTCTCCAAGCCTAACGTGAACAAGGCTCTCCAATCCATCCTTAAGAAAACTCCTGACGCCAAGGTGGAGGACCTTATCAAGGCCGCCCTCCAAATTCTTTAGCGCCTCCTTACCGTTCCACGTGGAACACCCTTAACATTTGTAACCGCCCCTCTCCACCGCGGTCAGACTATCCTGTCGTGTCCGATTTCCCCTCACGTCCAGCCTCCTGTCCTGTCCGACCTCTCGACCTACCCGGCCTCTCGTCATACCCGGCCTGACCGGGCATCTTCCCAAACCTAATGAGTCGCTCCTGTCCGCGGGAGGGGGTGAAAAGTGCAGTAAGAAGAAGCTCCTCCCAAATCACTTTCCTCCCCCTCACGCGCTCCTTCCACTATTCCCAATCTGTGCCTTAATTTGTTCACGGCGTTGTGAGGTGGTACCTGGAAAACCTTCCGCTTCGCTCCATCCCGTCTGGCGCAAGCGCCATCCACCCGTTCACGAGGCCACGGGCGGCCACGGGTTTTCCAGGCACCACCTCACAACCCCTCCCCGACTGTCTTCCAGAACACATTCCTGTCATCCTAAGCCGAACCCTCTGCACTCTTAAGCTACCCCCTCCCGTGCTCCTGACGTCCGGGGTTTCAGGACGAGGGGCGGGGCCGGGATAGAGCACCTTCTCCACAAAATGTCAACACATTTAAGATATATTCAACGCAGCTAAAGGAGGAGAAAGGACTCCGCTGACGGCGGCGAATGGCAAGTCCAGCAGTCGCGTGCTCGACGGCTAACTCCTCCCTTTTAGCCGGGGCCCCAATCCCGTCTAACACTCGTCAAACACACGCCGTCGTGCGAAGCAACGCACGCTCCCTGGAGGGACTTGCTCCTTCATTCACCGCCTATTCGCTCCGTCCTTTCTCCTCCTTTAGCTGATGGATATAAGGAAAAGTTATGGTAACAAATGGAAATTAGCGGCCGAAATAGACCAGGAGTACGGAGATGTCAGCAGGGGAAATGCCAGAAATACGAGATGCCTGGGCTATTGTGCGGGGTGCATATCTCTTGAGCTTCTGGCGGCACTCAATGGTAAGACCGGCTACCTTGTCAAAATCGAAATCCTCTGGAATTGCCAAGTCTTCCAGCCGCTGGATCTTGGCGGCCATCTGCTTCTCTCGGTCAATATAACCGCGGTACTTTATAGATATTTCAACGGATTCTATGACTTCTCTGTCAAATGTTCCTCGTGGAACAATTTTTAAAAGTTCCTCAAGGGATACTTCGGGACGCACGGCAATTTCCTCCATCTTCTTGGAATCCGTCAGCACTGCAGATCCGACACTTTCAAGAAAATCATTTACCTGAGAAGCCTTCACTTTTGTATTGGCTGCAATCTCGGAGAGTCTCTCAACCTGTGAATACTTCTCCATAGTAAAAGCATAACGCTCTTCAGAAGCCAGACCTATGTTATGAGATAGCTCCGTTAGTCTCTGATCCGCGTTATCCTGCCTAAGCAGTATTCTATACTCAGCCCTGGAAGTAAACATACGGTAAGGCTCATCAACTCCCTTGGTGATGAGATCGTCAATGAGAACACCAATGTAAGAACTGTCGCGGCGAAGGATGAAAGGATCCTTTTCTGCAAGTTTCAGATGGGCGTTGATTCCAGCAATCAAGCCCTGCGCTGCAGCTTCCTCATAACCGGTAGTCCCGTTAATCTGGCCTGCAAAATAAAGATTGTCGATATCCTTCAACTCCATTGTAGCCTTGAGCTGAGTGGGGTCGAAATAATCATATTCCACAGCATAGGCAGGTTTGAAAATCTTTGCGTTCTCAAGGCCGGGGATTGCGTGAAGGGCACGCAACTGTACGTCAAGAGGCAATGAAGAAGAAAATCCCTGAAGATAGTATTCAGAAGTATTTCTGCCTTGAGGTTCCAGGAAAAGCTGGTGAGTATTCTTGTCAGGGAATACTCGCAGTTTGTCTTCGATGCTGGGACAATATCGCGGGCCCTTGCCGTGAATCAACCCTGTAAAAAGCGGAGAGTCTTTGAAACCGGTTCGAAGGATCTCGTGAACTTCCTCTGTGGTATGAAGGATGAAGCAGTGCATCTGTTCACCGATCTTCTGAATTGAGGAAGGTCGTGGCAAAAAGGAAAACCTGCCCGGGTCAGCATCGCCAAACTGCAAAATCAAATTTGAAGTGTCAACAGAATTGATGTCAATCCTCGGGGGTGTCCCAGTCTTCATCCTGTCGGTCCGGATTCCCAAAGATTTCAGTTGCTCGGTGAGTCCGTGGGAAGCGAGCTCTCCAATGCGGCCTCCTTCAAAGCAAGTCCTGCCTATGAAGAGCTTGCCGGAGAGGAACGTTCCGGCGGTAAGGATAACTGCGCGAGATTTGAAAATTGCACCGGTAGTCGTACCCACCCCCGCGATTTTTGAATTTTCAAAGAGAAAAGAAGTGACAGAATCTATGTAAATGTCTAATTTACAATGACTTTCGAGCAATTTGCGCCAGTTAAGGGAAAATTGGATTTTATCACACTGGGCGCGCGGGCTCCACATTGCCGGTCCCTTTGACTTGTTGAGCATACGGAACTGGAGAGTGGAATCGTCCGTGACCATTCCCATATATCCGCCAAGCGCATCAATCTCTCGGACTATCTGTCCTTTGGCTATTCCGCCCACAGCCGGGTTGCAGGACATCTTGGCAAAGCCCAGCATATCCATACTTATGAGTAGGACGGAGGATCCGAGGTTGGCGGCAGCCATAGCTGCTTCGCATCCGGCGTGGCCGCCTCCCACTACTATGATATCATATTGGAAGGTCATCTAGATAAAACCGAACATTGCTTCCCTTACGGAAAGGTAGTAATCTTCTTTGGCGCGCATCTGGGCAATCTCCTCCGGAGTGTGGTCGTCATAACCTATGAGATGAAGGATGCCGTGGACAATGACCCGGTAGAGCTCGTCCTTGAAATCCACCTTGTACTCATTGGCATTTTCCCTGACACTGTCAATGCTCACGAAAAGGTCGCCGGAAATCTTGTCGCCCTTGGAATAGTCAAAAGTAATGATGTCGGTAAAATAATCGTGACCCAGATATTTCATATTTACATCCAGGATGTAATTGTCCGAGCAGAAGATAATTGACACCGGACCCAACTTTTTTAGTTCACTTTCAGCTACAAGCCTGAGCCACTGGTTGTTTGCGGCCTTATTTTGGAAAGTAAACTCTATGTCTTGTGTATAATATGAGACCATTGTTGATAAATCTGTGCAAATCTACTTAAAAAATTGGATTTGAAATTAATTCTTTCTATATTTGGAGGCCTAAAACGCATAATTAAGACAAAAAGATATGGAAATCAAGAAAACAGAAAAAGCCAGCCTGGAGAACAAAAAATTGCTCTTCGTTGAAATTGGTTTAATCTTGGCCCTTCTTGTAGTATGGGGAGCTTTCTCATACAGCACCAAGGAAAAGAAAGTTGCAGTATTTGAGGAAGTCAATGAGGCAGTTGACGTAGAGGAAATGGTTCCTATCACACAGGAGAACACCCCTCCGCCACCAGAGACTCCGGAAGTACAGGCACTTTCAGACCAGATTGACATTGTGGACGACGAAATCGTCGTTGACGACAACCTGTTCCTTAACCTTGAGGATGATGCCAGCGTAGGTATCGCCATTATGGACTACGTAGAGGCAGTAGTAGAGGAAGAGGAAGTAGAAGAGGAAGCCATTCCTTTCCAGCTTGTAGAGGAAAAACCTAAGTTCCAGGGCGGAGACGCCAACGATTTCACCAGGTGGGTGAACTCAAGGATCGTCTATCCTGAAATTGCAAAGGAGAACGGAGTACAGGGCCGTGTTACCCTGCAGTTCACCGTTAACGCAGACGGTTCCGTATCCAATGTAAAGGTGCTCAGAGGCATTGACTCTTCTCTTGACAAGGAGGCCGTGAGGGTTGTATCCAGCTCTCCTAACTGGACTCCTGGACGCCAGAGGGACCGCGCAGTTAAGGTTACTTACACCTTCCCTGTAGTATTCCAGCTGAGATAATACAGAATCTATCTAATAATAAGGCTGTCCAAAAAGGATGGCCTTTTTTTGACTTTTATGGAAGAAAAAGCAGTATTCGTAGGCATAATAAAACGGGAAGACGAGGAGAGAAAAGTCCTTGAATACCTTGAGGAGCTGCGTTTCCTGGCCGAGACGGCCGGAGTGGACGGAGACCGGAACTTTATCCAGAGGCTGGACAAGCCGGACAATTCTACATATATAAAAAGCGGTAAACTGCAGGAGATTGCCCAATACTGCGAGGATAACTGTATCCAGTACGTAATCTTTGACGATGAACTAACCGGGATACAGCAAAGGAACATAGAAAAAGTCATAAAGGTAAGCCACGTAATTGACAGGACAAGCCTTATCCTGGAGATATTCGCCCAAAGGGCCAAGACTTCTTACGCAAAGATGCAGGTGGAACTGGCCCGGTACAACTATATGCTGCCACGTCTGGCGGGTATGTGGACCCACCTTGAAAGGCAGCGCGGAGGTATGGGAACAAGAGGCGGTATGGGTGAAACCCAGATAGAGATTGACCGCCGAATTGTCAAGGAAAGGATCACCAGGCTCAAGGAGCAGCTAAAGAAAGTGGACCGCCAGATGGCCACGCAAAAAGGCAACCGCGGGCAGATGGTGCGCCTGTCGCTTGTGGGATATACAAACGTAGGAAAAAGCACATTGATGAACTTGCTTGCCAAGTCCGATGTTTTTGCGGAGAACAAGCTCTTTGCAACCCTGGACACTACGGTAAGAAAGGTTGTCATAGGCAATGTTCCTTTCCTTTTGAGTGATACCGTAGGTTTCATCCGCAAGCTGCCAACACAGCTTATCGAGGCATTCAAAAGCACCCTTGACGAGGTTCGCGAAGCAGACATCCTCCTGCACGTAGTGGACATCTCCCATCCGGACTTCGAGGAACAGATGGCCACCGTGGAAAAGACTTTGCAGGACATTGGCGCCCGCAACAAGCCTATCTTTGTGATATTCAACAAGATAGACGCTTATTCCTATCAGGAGTACGATGAGTTCTCCCTTGAGCCCAAGGCCAAGGAGAATCTCACTCTTGATGAACTGAAGAACAGCTGGATTGCAAAGGAGAAAACTCCTTGCATCTTCATTTCGGCAAAGCAGAAACTGAACATAGAAAAACTCCGCAACGACATCTACAAGATGGTTGCGGAAATCCACGCCGGCCGTTATCCCTTCAATAACTTTTTGTATTAAGTCAATCGCAATGAAATCTAGATTGAGTGCTTTTCTGGTGTCCCTGATGTTGGGAGCCAGCTTGACGTTTGCCATACCTGTTGAAAGTTTTGGCCAGACAGATACTCTGAAAGACGTTAAACCCTTTGTAAGCGATATCCGCGAATTGCTGGTTGGACAGACCCCAGGTACAGTTGCTATGTCTTCGTTCGGATCTCCTGGAATGAAGCCATCTGTATACATCCGCGGGCTGCATCTTTTCAATGAAGATCCCGTTTTTTATGTAGATGGGGTGAAGGTTCTTGACCTTGGTCTCATCGCTCCGGAATCCATAGAAAAGATAGAGGTTCTCTCCGGTGCGGAGGCAATGATGCGCTTTGGGCCGGAGGCCGGCTGCGGTGCGCTTGTCATTACTACGCGCAAGGCAGCCCGCAACGGATTCCACGCATCATACGCCCTTACCGGGGCGATACATCAACTTGCCTGGGAACCAAAGCAAATTTCCCTGGAGGAATGGAACAAATACCTGCCCTACAATAATAACAGGTCTCAGAACCCTTATTTACTTGACAAGTTCAAGACGTCATTCGCCCAGAACCATCATCTTAACCTGCAGTACGGGGGCAGCAGGATAAAGGTTGCATCTTCCTTCGATTTCCTGGACAACGATGGGCCGCAAGACGGACGCAAGGACAGTCAGAAACGCTTTTCGGGAAATGCAAGAATAGAGTATCTTCCTCTGGACTGGCTTCGCATAGAGCTTTCAGGGGGAGCGGGACGCTCAAAATCTTCTAACCTGAGATTGATGACCACCCTTCTTTACAACCTACCTTTAGAGTATTCCCAGGTTGCTCAGGACGTACTGGCCAATTCTGACAACAAGCCATACCACGAAGGACTGTCAGCACAGGCTTTTGTAGAATTCCTGCCTGTCTCAGGATTATCCATCAGGGCCTTCTATGGACTATCCAGTGAAAAGATTGACTCTTATCAGGTAAATTGGCTTAAAGAACAGGACTATTTCAGTGTCAATAATGGATCATTTGAAACGTGGTACTGGAACCAATATGGCATAGACGCAGATTACCTGAAGTCTTTTGGAGCACATACCATTAATGTTGGTCTGACTGCAAAACGCCAGTATTACGATCACTTCAATGTCTATTCTTTCAATGGTGCACACAGACCCAGTGAATATGACATCCCCTGGGGAGATTATGAAGCGGTCAAATCTCTATATATCGACCCCATTTTAGAAGGTATGCGCAACTTGAATGCGCTACCAGGTGCAAGTTATTCATCTGCAGGCGGTAAAGATAACCTGACAGATTTTGCCTTTAAAGCGAATTATGACTGGAACAAACACTTGTATGCAGGATTCGGAATATACAAACGGTTGAAGGAGGCACTTTCTTATTCATCTGATCTAAGATGGGACTCAGGGAATGGCTGGGCAGTGTTTGGATCGTGGGGTAAAACAAATACCATATACCATAATTCAAGAATAAACACTGTGCATATCCCCCTTTCGGCAGAATTCTCACGTATGGACGTTGGGGCGGAGGCTTTTTTCAATATAGGTATAGGAACGCTTGCCTTACGGGCTCTTGGATTCCTGGATTCTGACTTATATTATGTACATTATGAAGGGAATCAGTATAGAATAGAAAGCACTGGATTAAAGATCCGTAATGAAGGTATCGAGACAAGCGCCGAATGGTCCGGACAGACAGGCTCCGTAACTTTCAATGCAGGAGCATCCCTTACTTTGTACAAGAACAAAGTACTGGCTATGAATGAGAACATAGGCAGTTTTGGATATGACAACAATCTGATTGTAAAGGAAAATTATCCAGTTAAAGTAGCTTGGCTTAGACCTCTTGAAAATATTGACAGAGAGTCTGGAACTCCTACTGTGGGTACTCCTGAAGCCTATGGAAACGGAGTGTTTCCTACCGCGGTAATGGGTCTCCACGGATCAATATCCTGGAACAATTTCCAGCTTTCACTAAGGGGACACGGTAATTTTGGGCAATCTGTGGTCCATTCCCATCACTATGACCTTCTTACAAGACACTATCTGATAAACAGCTGGCTTCCGGAGAACAAAGATGCAAAATACCCGCTTTACAGCTACTACCCGACTGTATGCAATTCATCCGCCGCACTGCAGGATGCTTCATTTTTCCGCATAGACCAGATACGCCTGGATTATACCCTTCCGGTGAGCAGATTCAGCAGTTATATCAATCTCTTCCTTTCTCTTGAGAACTTCTTCCTGTTCACCTCCTATCCTGGAAGTGATCCGGAATACCTTCTGGATTGGAATACAATTGGAGAAGAAACTGGATTATTCCCGTCAACCAAACGAGTTGTGACGGGACTGAAAATTAGCTTTTAAAAGGACTAATCGCTGAATTTGGCTTTGAGGAATTCGCGGTTCAGGCGCGCAATGTGAGCAACGGAAATGCCCTTTGGGCATTCCATCTCACAGGCGCGCGTGTTGGTGCAGTTGCCAAAGCCAAGCTCGTCCATCTTGGCCACCATAGCCTTTGCTCGGCGGGCGGCTTCCGCGCGGCCCTGCGGAAGCAGGGCGAGCGAGCTGACGCGCGCGGCCACAAAGAGCATTGCGGAGCCGTTGCGGCAGGTGGCGACGCAAGCGCCGCATCCTACGCAGGCAGCCGCGTCCATACTCTCCTCCGCCTTGTCGTGAGGAATAAGCGTGGCGTTGGCATCCTGCGCGGAACCTGTTCGGACTGAAATGAATCCTCCGGCCTGGAGGATCTTGTCAAAGGCTTTCCTTTCTACCACAAGGTCCTTGATTACGGGGAATGCGGCACTCCTGAACGGTTCTACGGTTATTGTTGCGCCGTTCTTGAAATGGCGCATAAACAACTGGCAGGTAGTGACCTTGTCATCGGGGCCATGGGCCCTTCCGTCAATATACAGAGAGCAGGCACCGCATATTCCTTCGCGGCAGTCGTGATCGAAGGAAACAGGATCTATACCCTTCATTATGAGCTGTTCATTGAGGATATCAAGCATCTCAAGGAAGGAAGTGTCCTCCTCTATACCAGAAACTTTATAAGTCTCAAAATGACCTTTCTCCCTGGCGTTTTTCTGCCGCCATATTTTCAAGTTGAAATCCATCTTATTCTTTATAATTCCTGGTTTTTACCTCTGTGAATTCATAATTGAGCGGCTCTTTATGCAGTTCCGGGAAGGCATCAGGGCCTTTAAACTCCCAGGCGGAAACGTACATATAATGCTCATCGTCCCTCTTTGCCTCTCCATCCGGAGTCTGGCTTTCAATCCTGAAATGGCCTCCGCAGGATTCTTTTCTCTGAAGGGCGTCAAGTGCCATCAGTTTTCCAATATCAAAGAAATCCTCCAGCCTGAGGGCCTTTTCAAGTTCCTGGTTAAACTCATTGGGCGTGCCGGAAACCCTGACTTCCTTATAGAACTTTTCCTTTAGAAGGTCTATTTCCACAATTGCCTTTTTGAGTCCTTCTTCATTGCGGGCCATTCCAACATACTCCCACATTATGCCACCCAATTCCTTATGCAGGGAATCCACCGTACAGTTGCCCTGGATTGAGAAAAGGCGGTCTATCCTGGCTTGTACACGCTCCTCAGCTGCATCGAATTCAGGAGATGTCACATCTGTCTTGGGTTCGGAAAATTTCTTAGAAAGATAGTCCCCTATAGTCACAGGAAGAATAAAATAACCGTCTGCAAGACCCTGCATAAGTGCAGAAGCTCCAAGCCTGTTTCCACCGTGATCGGAGAAATTGGCTTCTCCAGTGGCAAAAAGACCGGGAACTGTAGTTTGCAGGTCATAGTCCACCCATAGACCACCCATTGTATAATGGATGGCAGGATATATCATCATTGGTTCTTCCCAGGGGTTGGAATCCGTAATCTTCCTGTACATCTCAAAGAGATTTCCGTATCTTTCCTCAACCTTGTCGTGTCCAAGGCGGGAAATGGCATCCCTGAAATCAAGGAATACGGCCAGACCAGTTTCATTTACTCCATAACCGGCATCACATCTCTCTTTTGCGGCCCTTGAAGCAACGTCGCGCGGAACAAGGTTTCCAAAGGCGGGATACCTGCGCTCAAGATAATAATCCCTGTCAGCTTCAGGTATCTGTGAAGCCTTTATCTGGTGTTTCCTCAGCTTTTGTACGTCTTCCAGTTTCTTAGGAACCCATATCCTGCCGTCATTTCTCAATGATTCTGACATAAGAGTAAGTTTTGACTGCTGGGTACCGTGAACAGGTATGCAGGTGGGATGGATCTGGGCAAAACAAGGGTTTGCAAAGTAAGCTCCTTTCCTGAAACACTGCATTATTGCGGATCCGTTGCTGTTCATTGCGTTAGTGGAAAGGAAATATGTATTACCGTAACCGCCGGTTGCAACTACAACTGCGTGCGCGCCAAACCTTTCCAACCTTCCAGTAACAAGATTACGGGCAATTATGCCCTTTGCTTCTCCATTTACTAGGACAAGGTCCAGCATTTCATACCTTGAAAAGCATTCAACCGTTCCGGCGGCAATTTCCTTGTTAAGAGATGCGTATGCTCCAAGAAGAAGCTGCTGGCCGGTCTGGCCCCTTGCATAGAAGGTACGGCTGACCTGAACGCCGCCAAAAGAACGGTTTGCAAGATATCCGGCATAATCCCTGGCAAAAGGAACACCCTGGGCTACGCAATGGTCTATTATTGCGGAACTGACTTCCGCAAGACGATAGACATTTGCTTCACGAGAACGGTAATCTCCACCTTTTATAGTATCATAGAAAAGGCGGTATACGGAATCGTTGTCGTTCTGATAATTCTTGGCCGCATTGATTCCTCCTTGAGCTGCAATGGAATGGGCTCGGCGGGGGGAGTCACTGATACAGAATATTTTAACATTGTATCCAAGTTCTCCCAAGGACGCCGCGGCTGAAGCTCCGGCCAGTCCTGTTCCAACAACTATGATGTCAAGCTTTCTCTTGTTGTTGGGACTTACAAGGCTGACTTCCGACTTACGTCTGGTCCATTTTTCCGCCAGGGGTCCGGCAGGAATCTTTGAAATCAACTTATCCGGCATTTAAATATTATGTTAACTTACTAAAAGAGCGACCCTTCTTCTTTTGGAGGTATGTAATCCTCCATCTTGAGATGCTTGTATGCCAGGTCAGTGGCAATTCTTCCTCTGGGAGTACGCAGTATGAAACCCTCTTTGATAAGGAAAGGCTCGTAAACTTCTTCGAACGTTCCCTGGTCCTCGCTTATAGCCGTGGCAATTGTACTGGCTCCTACAGGACCTCCCTTGAAAGTTGTGATGATGGTTCTCAGTATCTTGTTGTCTATTGAATCCAGTCCCCTTGTGTCAATGTTAAGCTTGTCAAGGGCGTATTTTGTAATCTTAAGGTCTATGAAACCGTCTCCCATAACCTGGGCGAAGTCCCTTACCCTCTTTAGAAGTGCATTTGCTATACGGGGCGTACCGCGGCTCCTGAGCGCAATCTCGCGCGCAGCAGTCTTGTCTATGTCAATCCTGAGGATGCGCGCGCTCCTGGTCACAATCTTTATGAGATCGTCAGTATCGTAATATTCAAGCGCGCATTTTATGCCGAAGCGCTCGCGCAAGGGCGCTGTCAGCAATCCGCTGCGCGTGGTTGCACCAACCAATGTGAAAGGATTGAGCGATATCCGCACTGACCTTGCGCCTGGGCCCTTGTCTATCATAATGTCTATCACGTAATCCTCCATTGCGGAATAGAGGTACTCCTCAACTTCAGGGGAAAGGCGGTGGATCTCGTCAATGAAAAGGACATCTCCCGGATCAAGTGATGTAAGGAGGCCGGCAAGGTCTCCGGGCTTGTCAAGGACAGGACCGGAGGTTATCTTCATATTGACGCCCATCTCATTTGCTATGATGTGTGCCAGTGTAGTCTTTCCCAGACCAGGAGGACCGTGGAACAGAGTATGGTCCAAAGCCTCTCCGCGCATCTTGGCGGCCTGGATATAGATATTTAGATTTGAGATAATTTCTTTCTGCCCTGTAAAATCATCCAGTTCACGGGGCCTAATTATTCCGTCTAAATCCTTATCTTTGCCCGCGTTGGTATTGTGAGGGTCGAAATCAGACATTTGACAATCAGTTTTATATCACAAATATAATATATTTTTATTCATTTTTTGTTGGTTATAATACTGCTGTTAATATGTTGATAACTTTATCAATTGATTGATACACAATACTATATAAAGACAGATACCTGTTAGGATATTGTTTTTTACCCTGCTTGTCAATTGTTGAAAAATCTTCCGGCTTTTTTATCAAAAACAAAAGGGGTGGTTTTAAACAAGGTTTTACACAGGCTTTTAACAGAATAAAAAAGAACAGTGTTGATAAGTTCTGATTCTTCTGCTAAAATCAAGGGATTGCTGGTAACGCAAAAAGAAGTTTTCTGTAGCGGATTATTTCTTTCTGCGCGGTGGTTCGTGCTTTCAAATGTAGCAAATAAAGGCGTACACCTTGTTGTATTGCCTACTCAGGAGAGCGCAGAATATTGCAGTGCAGACCTTTACAGTCTGGTTGAGGGAGACAGGGTATTCTTCCTGCCTTCATCCGGCCGCAAGATAGAAAGGAGCAATTATAAATCATCCCTTGGTGTGCAGCGTACAGCCGCTATAGGCAAGGTAGTAAGTTATTCCGGGAACGATCCCCTTTTCATAGTCAGTTATCCTGAAGCTCTTTCTGAACTGATTCCTGACTCCTCTACGCTCAAATCATCCATCTTCACGCTTAAATCAGGAGAAGAAGTATCCTACGAAAGCGTGAAGGAAGCGCTCTTCAAGGCTGAATTTGAAAAAGTGGACTTTGTTTCCGCTCCGGGACAGTTTGCGGTAAGGGGATCCATCATAGATATTTTTTCCTATTCCTTCAACGATCCTTACAGGGTTTCTTTCTTTGGGGATGAGATAGAGGAAATCAGTGTCTTTGACTGCAACACCCAGTTTTCAAAGGAAAAGGTGGACTCTATGGACATCATTTCCAATACCGTGTCCCAGGACAATGAAGGAGGAAAGCCTTTTACAGATATCCTTCCAAAGGGTACAATCGTTTGGCTGGATTCTTCCGATATGTACTCCAACCAGGAATTCTTCGGAGGTCTTGAAAGGTTCAGCAGAGTATATATAGACTCCCCCATCTCCCATAAGGAGGTTCCGGATGTAATGTTCAGGATCTCTCCGCAGCCTTCTTTCAACAAGAACTTCGAACTGCTGACTGAGGATATCCGCGCCCGCATAGAAAGCGGATATAAAGTATACATCTACGGAGAAAAGGAAACCCAGCTGGAAAGGCTCAGGACCATCTTCTTCCAGAACGGTGGCCTTATGCCTGAATTCGTAAAGGGGAAGAATATCCATAACGGATTCATAGATAATGAGAACCGTGTCTGCTGCTACTCGGACCACGAAATCTTTGACAGGTTCCACCGCGTGACAATGCGCCGTACGGTGGAGAAGAGCGAGCAGCTTACAATTAACGACCTCAACGCCATAAACATTGGCGATTATGTGGTGCACATCGACCACGGAGTGGGAGTATTCGGCGGCCTTGTGAGGATGAAAGACGACAAGGGCCGCTACCGCGAAGTGGTCAAGCTCTCCTACAAGGACGGCGACGTTGTGTTCGTTTCAGTACACGCCCTGAACAAGATTTCCCGCTTCCGCTCCAAGGACGGCGAACCCCCGCGCGTCAACAAGCTTGGCTCCAAGGCCTGGCAGGCGCTCAAGGCCGGAGCCAAGTCCAAGGTCAAGGACATCGCAAAGGACCTCATCCGCCTTTACGCAAAGCGAAAGGCGTCAAGAGGCTTCGCGTTCAGCGCTGACACTTACCTTCAGAAGGAGTTGGAATCGTCATTCATATTTGAGGATACCCCCGATCAGGAGACTGCGTGCGAGGCCATCAAGCACGATATGGAGGACTCCTGCCCTATGGACAGGCTCATCTGCGGCGACGTAGGCTTCGGCAAGACTGAACTTGCCGTACGCGCCGCCTTCAAGGCCGCCACCGACGGCAAGCAGGTGGCTGTGCTTGTGCCCACCACCATCCTTGCGCTACAGCATTTCGAGACTTTCCGCACACGCCTCAAGGACTTCCCCTGCACGGTGGAATACGTGAGCCGCCTTCGTACCGCAAAGGAAATCACTGAAATAAAGAAGCAGCTTGAGGACGGCCGCATAGACATACTCATAGGAACGCACAAGATGCTTGGGGCTGGCTTTGAGTTCAAGGACCTGGGCCTCCTGATAATTGACGAGGAGCAGAAATTCGGCGTCGCGGCAAAGGAAAAGCTGCGCAACCTGAAGGCCTCCGTGGATACCCTCACCCTTACCGCCACACCTATCCCCCGCACCCTCCAGTTCTCACTGCTTGGCGCCAGGGACCTTTCAATCATAAACACTCCTCCGCCCAACAGGATTCCAATCCAGACTGAGATAATACTGTTCGACGAGAAAGAGATAAAGAGCATCCTGAACTATGAGCTGAACCGAGGCGGCCAGATATTCTTCCTTCACAACAAGGTTGAGGAACTGCAGTCCATCTACGATATCCTGCACCGCCTTGTGCCGGATATGAAGATATGCATAGCCCACGGTCAGATGGAAGCTAAGGTGCTGGAGGACCGTATGCTTGACTTCATCCGCGGGGACTACGACCTGCTTCTCTGTACCACCATCATAGAGAACGGCCTGGACATCCCCAACGCCAACACAATAATCATCAATCAGGCGCAGAACATTGGCTTGAGCGACCTGCACCAGCTTCGCGGGCGCGTAGGCCGCTCCAACAAGCGCGCGTTCTGCTACCTGATAGTCCCTCCCCTCATCAGCATTACGGACGAGGCGCGCCGCAGGCTCAAGGCCATAGAGGAGTTCTCCAACCTTGGCAGCGGCTTCAATATAGCAATGCAGGACCTTGACATCCGCGGCGCAGGAAACCTCCTTGGAGCGGAGCAGAGCGGCTACATTGCGGAAATGGGTTACGAAACCTATCAGAAGATCCTGTCGGAAGCAATGGAGGAACTGGGAATGGAGAGCGGAATAAAGACGGGTGGCACCTCTTCCGATTTCATTGTGGAATGTACAATAGAAACGGACCTGCAGGCGTATATTCCGGATTCTTACATAGACGTCCAGGCGGAAAAGCTCCGCATTTACAAACAGCTGGACTCAATGAAGAAAGAAAGAGACATAAACCGTTTCCAGGCCCAGCTGGCAGACCGATTCGGGGAATTGCCGGAGCCGGCACAGAATCTATTCTACGTGGTAAAGCTCAGGAATCTGGGAGAAAGCCTTGGATTTGAAAAGATAATAGTCAAGAACGGAATGTTTATTGCATTTTTCGTGAGCAATCCTATGTCTCCGTTCTACAAGTCGGACACTTTCCAGAACGTTCTGGAAAGGACGGCTTCAATTGACAATTTAAGCCTTAAGCAGTCCGAAGGGAAGCTGAAAATTGTCACAAGGGGCATAGATTCAATGCAAAAGGCATATGCATTGCTCCAGAAGATGAAATAAATTTTGTAAAAAGAGGGAAAATACCCAAATTTGTAGTTCATTATAAAGTATAATGTTAAAACAGGCTATTAAAAGAATACTTTTCTCCATCATCCTGACTTGCGCGGGCGCGGCGGCGGCTCTTGCACAAAACGGTGCATACAGCGGTTACTCCCCGTACAATCTGTTCGGAATAGGAGATCTGTTCGACCAGGGCAACGCCTACACAATGACTATGGGTGGCGTTGGAATAGCTTCAAGGAATACCAGATACATCAACCTCCTGAATCCTGCCGCCGTCACGGCAAGGGACTCCCTTTCCTTTATGGCGGATTTCAGCCTGTATCAGGGAAACACAATTCTCCGTCAGGGAGACAAGACTTCCGCAAACAATCTGTTCAACCTCAAGGACATAGTAATATCATTCCCTATCTACCGCTCTTCAGCGATGATGGTGGGAATAATGCCTTACAGCACCACGGGATACAAGTACTCAATGTACATTGACGATCCCGCCCTCATTTCCCAGACCAAGGACATCAACTCCACGGCAATGGGACAGGGAAGCACTTACAAACTGTTCGTGGCTGCTGGCGTAACGTTCTGGAACCGCCTCTCCCTGGGAGTCGAGGGCATCCACTACTTTGGAAACATCACAAAGCAGTTCTACCCCCGCACATTCACGAACACTTCATACAGCAGCCTTGAGAGTTCATACCAGATAGTCCTCAAAGGATATACCGCAAAGTTCGGCCTCCAGTACGAGCAGCCCATTGGCAACGTCACCCTTGGAGTGGGCGCCACATACACTATGGGGTCCAATATCAACGGTTACGTTACGGACACCAGGCTTTCCAAAGGCGCTACCACCGATACACTCAGGTATAAAGTAGACACCCTGGGACGTTCCACCGTGCCATTAAGGTTCGGCAGCGAGATTGGAGTGGGCATCACCCTCAAGTCAGGCCAGAGATGGAGGGCGGAAGTGGATTACACGCTGTCTGACTGGACAAATTCCGGAATGTCTTCCATAGGAGGATTGGCAGTGGCCGGAGACGGCTTCCAATTCACCACAACCAAGGCCCAGGCCATTCGCGCAGGCTTTGAATACATCCCCAACGCCAATGACGTAAGGTACTTCTACCGCAGGTGGGCGTACCGCGCCGGAGTGTTCTGGAAACAGTCCTATTTTGCCTTCAACGGCATACAGCAGGACAATATTGGAATCACCCTTGGAATCACAATGCCTGTCTTCCAACTGTCCAACGGACTGACCTTTGGAATGGAGTTTGGCAAAAAAGGCATAAATATTGATAATGGAGTAAAAGAGAACTACGTGAACTTCACCATAGGTATCAATACTTATGACATTTGGTTCCAGAAGAACTACTACAGATAATGTTGAAAACTAATTGAATCAGGATATGAAAAGAATCTTAATCGCTATTGCGGGAATCGCAATGATCCTTACGGGCACAAACGCATTCGCCCAGGGAAAGTATGGCGCTGACAGCGCAGAGTGCATCAAGTACCTCTCTTATTATCAGGATTATTACAAGCAGAGGAACTATGACGATGCCATTCCTAACTGGAGAACCGCTTACAAGCTCTGCCCTCCTACGGCAAGCCAGAACCTCATTCTGAACGGTACCACTCTGGTCAGGACCCTTATCCAAAGGAACGCCAACAATCCTCAATATGTAGCCGGTCTTGTTGACACCCTGCTCACCCTTCACGATGTCAGGGCCCAGTATTATCCGTCCTATGCGGTTACTGCCCTCAACAACAAGGCTATCGATATGAACAACTACGTAAAGGATCCAAAGGTTCTTTACAACGGACTGAAGGACGTCATTGCCGCCAACAAGGAGAATGTTGACCCCAAGGCCCTCCTCTTCCAGCTCAACGCCGCAATCGAGATGTTCAAGAACGGCGATATGGGTGCAGAGGATATCATCAACACCTACAACGACAACATCTCCCTTCTTGAGAAGATTCCTGGAAAGAACGATGAGGAGAAAGCTGAGAACGCCCAGCTCAAGACCGACATCGAGACCGTGTTCATCTCCAGCAAGGTTGCATCTTGCGAGACCCTGCTCGAGCTCTACACCCCCAGGTTCAACGCCAATCCTGACGACCTCGCACTTGTTACCAACATTGCAAGGATGATGAGCAACACCGACGGATGCCAGGACAACGACCTCTACCTCAACGCCGTTACCGCAATGTACAGGCTTGATCCTTCTTACAACTCTGCATACTTCCTTTACAGGCTCAACTCCGTAAGGGGCAACGCAGCTGACGCCATCAAGTATCTCGAGGAGGCAATCGCATCTCCTGATTCCGATACCATCACAGACGCCAACTACAACTACGAGCTTGCAGCATTCTGCTACAAGAACGGTCAGAACGTAAAGGCAGCCGAGGCAGCCAGGAAGGCAGTGGAGCTTGACGAGAGCCTTGCAGGCAAGTCCTATATGCTTCTTGGAACAATCTGGGGATCCATCAGGTGCGGTGGAAACGAGATTGAGAACAGGGCACCTTACTGGGTAGCCGTAGATTATCTGCAGAGGGCAAGGACCGCAGATCCTTCTCTGGCAGAAGAGGCCAACAGGCTCATCGGACAGTACTCAAGGTACTTCCCTGCAACAGCCGACGCCTTTATGTACGACGTTCAGGACGGACAGTCCTACACAGTATCCTGCGGCGGCCTCAGGGCAACCACAACTGTAAGGACTCAGAAATAATTCGTTTTGAAGAGTTTGACAAATACGACAGGAATAGTAGCAATCACGTTCGTGGTTGCTACTATCTTGTTTTCGTGTTCGGGCAAACTCAAGCAGGCGGAGGAATTGAACCTTGACGAAACCCCACGCCAGATAGTGGACAGTATGTTCGCCGTCCAAACGGAGAACGGCCGTGTCAAAATGCGCGTTGAGGCCCCTCAGATGGCCCGTTACGAGAACGACACCGCAACCATCGAGAAGTTCCCCCAGGGTTTTTCCCTGTACGGCTACAATTCAGAAGGCCTGCTTGAAACGACTATTTTCGCAGACAATGCCAGCCACTTTACCTACAAGGCCACCAACGGCGAACTGTGGGAGGTGACGGGAAACGTGGTCATCCAGAATGTCATAGACCGGCAGACAATGGAGACCGATACCCTTTACTGGGACAGATTCGCCGGTCATATCTACACCGATTCCTACATCAGGATGTATTCCCCTGACGGATTTATGCAGGGGTATGGGATGCGCTCCGATGAGAACGCCCACGACGCCACCATTCTAAGGCCTTTCAACAGTTATTCCGTGGTAGTACAGGACACAACTGCGGTTTTCGTTGATTCTGTGAATTTTATAGGCCCTTTTCTTAAAAAATAATGGTGTTTTAACGGAAAATTGTTAACTTCGCACCCCAATATCGGAAAAACTAAAAATAACATAATAAAATGGCGGTTCTTCAAAAAATTCGCGTAAAATTCGGTCTTGCGATATCCATCATCATCGCTCTGGCCCTCTTGTCATTTATCATCGACCCAGGCACGCTCCAGTCTGCAATGCAGACAATGTCCTCAAAATATGACGTTGGAAAGATCAACGGAAAGAACATTTCCTATACTGACTTCCTGGAAGACGTAGAAAAATACACCACCATCAACGAGATGCTCACCGGCGGATCCGTTCAGAACGAGGAAACCCAGGCAGGCATCAGGGATGCCGCGTGGCAGGGTCTCATTGACAAATACCTCTTTGTCAAGAGCGCCAAGGACGCAGGAATAGTAGTGGGAGAAGACGAGATGGTTGACCTTACAACAGGAGCCAATCCCGCTCCAATGGTTACCCAGCTCTTCACGGACGAGACCGGTACATTCGATCCCCAGAACGTAGTTAACTTTGTCAGGACCATTCCTGACGACGCTACAGGCAGGTATCAAACCCTTTGGGACTATGTACAGAATTCAGTTTACACTCAGCAGTTCTACAATAAGTACGCAGCCCTCTTCACTTACAGCGACGTATTGAACAAGACTATGCTTAAAAGGGCGTTGGAAGAGAACAACACCACTGCTGACGTAGATTTCGTAATGATTCCTTACGGATACGACACAGACTCTACCATTGTCGTTACCGAGCAGGAGATCAAGGATTACTACGAGGCCCACAAGCAGTTCTACACCCAGCAGGCAAGCAGGGATATGGAATACATCGTTTACGAAGTAGTTCCTTCCGAGAGCGACATCGCAGCTGCACTTGAGGAGGTCAACGGCCTTTATGAGGAGTTCTCCACAACTGACAATATGCGCAGCTTCCTCACAAAGAATTCTGACAGGCCTTTCTCTTCTTACTGGTACAAGTCCGGCGAGCTCTACACCGTTTCCACAGAGATCAATGACTTTGTATTCGCTCCCGAGACCAAGGTGGGAGACGTTTCTCCGGTTATCCGCGACGGAAACAACTTCTATGTAGCAAAGGTTATGGATATAGCCGACAGGGCTGACTCCGTATTCGTAAAGCACATCCTCCTTTCAGGAGAGAACGTACAGGCTACTGCCGACAGCCTTCTTGACGTAGTAAAGAAGGGCACAACCCCGTTCTCAACACTTGCAGCCCTCTATTCAGCAGACCAGAGCTCAGTTGTTGACGGCGAGCTTGGATCAATTGGCTGGATGACCCAGAACTATATGATCCAGGGAATGGAGTCCGTCCTTGACGCAAAGGTAGGCGAGCCGTTCGTCCTTAACACCATCTACGGAACACACCTCGTACTTGTAACTGACAAGACCCGTCCCGTACAGATGAGGCAGGTGGCTCTTTATGAGAAAGACGCCGTTGCCAGCAAGGAGACCTTCAACGACTACTATGCAAAGGCAAACAAGTTTGCGACCCTTGCAGCCGGCAGCTATGAGAACTACCGCGCAGCCGTTGATTCAATGGGTGTTTACTCACATCCGGTAAACAACGTTCTTGAGAGCACATCCTCATACGGCTCAATTGACAATGCCAAGGAAATCACCAGGTGGGTGTTCGATGCAAAGAAGAACGCTGTATCCCCTATTATGACCGTAAACAACAACTACTTCTTTGTAGCAACCCTCAAGGATATCCACAAAGAGGGAACAACCCCTATCAGGGATATTGCAAGCGATATCAAGACAGCCATCTATCTTGACAAGCTTGGAGAGAAGGTTGCAGCTGAGACAGCAGAGAAAATCAAGGGAATGTCAGACCTCCAGGAGATTGCAGACAAACTCAATGCAGGTGTCAGCACAAACAACGGAGTTTCATTCTCATCCCTTACCTCACAGAGCATCGATCCCAAGTTCCTGGGCGCTATCGCATCCGCACCTGAGAACACAATCTGCGGTCCTGTTGCAGGAGCCATCGGAGTTTACGTATTCCAGGTTACCAACCGTGAGAACGGCGCTTTCTATACAGAGGAAGACGCTAAGAACTACAAGACTCAGATGAACCAGTACTACACCCAGATGATCATCCCTGTAATGGAGCAGGCTACCAATTACAAGGACAACAGGGCAAGGTTCTTCTAGGAATCAGACGTTGAACAGGAAGTGCATTATGTCACCGTCCTGTACCACATACTCTTTTCCCTCAGTGGCGAGGCGGCCGGCAGAACGTACGGCCGCCTCTGTTTTATATTCCATATAGTCCTGGAACTTGATCACTTCCGCGCGGATGAATCCTTTCTCGAAGTCAGAATGGATCACTCCAGCGGCCTTGGGGGCCTTGTCTCCCTTGCGGATGGTCCAGGCGCGGCACTCGTCGGCGCCGGCGGTGAAGAATGTCTGGAGGCCGAGCAGCTTGTACGCGCCCTGGATCAGGCGCACTACGCCAGACTCCTCCAGCCCCAGTTCTTCAAGGAACATAAGGCGATCTTCGTAGCTTTCAATCTCAGCTATCTCAGCTTCCGTGCGCGCGGCAATCACCAGGATTTCCGCGTTTTCCTCACGGACGGCTTCACGCACCGCGTCAACATACTTGTTGCCGCTTGCGGCGGAGGCGTCGTCCACGTTGCAGATGTACATTACGGGCTTGTTGGTGAGCAGGAACAGGTCGTGGGCAAGAGCTTCCTCCTCAGGGTCGTTAAGCTCAACCGTGCGGCAGGATTTGCCCTGCTGCAGGGCTTCGCGGTAACGGGTGAGAAGGCCGAAGAGTTTCTTCTCCTCCTTGTTGCCGGCGTTGCCGGCCTTTTCCGCCTTTCCAATGCGGTTTTCTACCGTTTCAAGGTCCTTTATCTGCAGTTCCATATCCACCACTTCCTTGTCGCGGACAGGGTCTACGGTGCCGTCTACGTGCACTATGTTGTCATCGTCAAAGCAGCGCAGCACGTGCAGGATGGCGTCCGTCTCGCGGATGTTGGCCAGGAACTGGTTGCCCAGGCCTTCGCCCTTGCTGGCGCCTTTCACCAGGCCTGCAATGTCCACGATGTCCACCGTGGCAGGGATAACCCTCTTTGGCTTGCAGAGGTCCGCAAGCGCGTCCAGGCGCCTGTCAGGTACATTGGTGGAGCCAAGGTTGGGCTCGATGGTGCAGAAAGGGAAATTGGCGCTCTGGGCCTTGCCGGAGCTGACGCAGTTGAAAAGGGTAGATTTGCCCACGTTGGGGAGACCTACTATACCACACTTCAATGACATAGAGCTGAGAGATTTATTTATGCAAATTTAACAATTAAATGCCATATTTGGAGTATGAAAAACTTCGTGTGCATTGCGTGCGCCCTTTTCTTGTGCGCACAGGCCTGCCCGGCAATGGGCAGGGACTCCCTAAAGATACTTTTCTGGAATGTCGAGAACTTCTTCGACTACACTGATTCCGGCTCCGGCCCTTCGGACGCCGAGTTCTCCTCACGCGGGGAGCGCCGCTGGACGCGCAGGCGCTTCCTGACCAAATGCGGCGTCATATCAAAGCTCATTCTATGGGAAGCAGGGGATGGAGATCCCGCCCAGATAGTGGCTTTTGCCGAACTGGAAAACGCAGGAGTGCTGCGCAGGCTCCTGTATGAAACCCTCCTGCGCAAGAAAGGATACAGGATTATCCATTACGATTCGCCCGATGCGCGGGGCATAGACGTGGGGCTGATATACCGCGGCGCGCTGTTGAAGGAGGTGTCTTCAGCGCCGGTGGCCATCCCCGGAATCGTTACCAGGGACATCCTGCTGGCGCAGTTCATTACCGATTCCGGGGACAGCCTGGCGCTGATGGTGAACCATCATCCCTCCAAGTACGGAGGCGAAGGGACGGACGCAAAGAGGAGCGTGGCGGTGGAGCGGCTGCTCAGCCTGTCGGATTCGCTGCGCAACTGTGGCTGGACAAGGCAGGTGGCCATAGGAGACTTCAATGAAGACGCAGGCGCGGAACTGTTCGATGTCCTTGACGGGACATTTGAGAACCTAGGCCGCGGCTGCCCCCACGGCAGCATACGCTTTGACGGGCAGTGGCAGCTGATAGACAATGCTTTTGTGAGCCGTGGGGGCTTCTCCAAGGCTGTCTTTACGGTCCTTCAGGCCCCTTTCCTGCTTGTGCGGGACAACGCCCATTCCGGGTACAAGCCTTTCAGGACCTATTCCGGCCCAAGATATAACGGCGGGGTCAGCGACCATCTGCCCGTTTCCGTAAATGTGGAATTTTGATTATATTAGCAGTATGAGAAAAATTCTTACGGCCCTTCTCCTTTTTGCCGTTACGGTTCAAGCCTTTTCCCAGACTTTCAAAGAGTGGCAGGATCCAAAGGTGAACGAAGTGAACCGCGCGGCCACGCATACCCGCTATTTCGCATACGCTAATCTACAGGAGGCGCAGGGAGAGGAGCCGGAAAAGTCTTCCAACTATTTGTCAATAAACGGAATATGGAAATTCCGCTGGGTAAAGGACGCAGCCCTGCGTCCCAATGCAAATTTCTGGAGAACAGATTACGATGACAGTTCCTGGGACACAATGCCCGTTCCGGGAATGTGGGAGCTGAACGGTTATGGAGACCCGTTATATGTCAACTACGGTTATGCCTGGAGGGACCATTTCAGGACAAATCCGCCGGCTGTCCCGCAGGAAGACAACCACGTTGGAACCTATCGCAAAGAGTTCGTGCTTCCCGTCAGCTGGACCGGCAAGGACGTTTTCCTTCATCTTGGTTCAGTTACATCCAACGTTTACGTATGGGTTAACGGCCGTTATGTGGGCTACAGCGAAGACAGCAAGATGGAGGCTGAATTTGACATCAGCCGATATGTGAAGCCGGGCCAGAGGAATCTGATAGCCCTGCAGGTGTTCCGCTGGTGCGACGGAACTTACCTTGAGGACCAGGACTTCTTCCGCCTCAGCGGAATTGCCCGCGACAGTTACCTGTATGCCCGCAACCGCAACAGGATCAACGATATCCGCGTGACAACCGACCTTGATGCGGAGTACACCCACGGGACATTGAACATCCAGATATCCACCCGCGGCAATTATCCGGTGATACTGGAACTTCTTGACGCAGAAGGAGAGAGCATCTATACCAGGACACTCACGGAAAGAGGCCCTTCAATCAAGACCGCCCTGAACGTTTTCAACGTCCAGAAATGGAACGCGGAAAATCCGTACCTGTACACCCTCAGGGTAAGTTACGGAGGGGAAGTCATCCCCATCAAGGTGGGATTCAGGAAGGTGGAGATAGTAAATTCCCAGGTCCTGATAAACGGCCGGCCGGTGCTGTTCAAGGGAGTGGACCGCCACGAACTTGACCCTGACGGCGGATATGTGGTATCCCGTGAGCGTATGCTACAGGACATCCGCATAATGAAGGAGTTCAACATTAACGCCATACGCACAAGCCATTATCCTGACGACAACTACCTCTATGACCTTTGCGACAAATACGGCCTGTACGTGGTTGCAGAGGCCAATGTGGAGTCCCACGGGATGGGCTACGGGGATAGGTCCCTGGCGTACCGCCAGGACTACTCCCTTGCCCATCTGCAGCGCAACCAGCGCAACGTCCAGAGCAATTTCAACCATCCCTGCGTGGTGATATGGTCCCTTGGCAACGAGGCCGGCCACGGTGTGAATTTTGAGAATGCCTACCGTTGGGTGAAGTCGGAGGACCCCAGCCGTCCAGTACAATACGAAAGGGCGCTTGGAACATCATTCACGGACATCTACTGTCCAATGTATCCGGGCTATGAGGCCGTGGAGAGATACGCCAAGGATCCTACAAAACTCCAACCTTACATTATGTGCGAGTACGCCCACGCAATGGGCAATTCCGTTGGAGCGTTCAAGGAGTACTGGGACCTTATCCGCGCGTATCCAAAACTTCAGGGAGGCTTTATCTGGGATTTCGTGGACCAGTCCCTGCGCTGGAAAGGAAAGGACGGAAAGATGATTTACGCCTACGGAGGGGATTTTAACGACACAGACCCTTCTGACCAGAATTTCTGCGACAACGGACTGGTGAGCCCCGACAGGGTCCCCAACCCGCATATGTACGAGGTGGGGCTCTATTACCAGAATATCTGGACCGATATCTCAGACCTACCAAACGGCAACCTGGGCGTTTACAACGAGAACTTTTTCACAGACCTGTCCAATTACCGCCTTTGCTGGGAGTTGCTGGATGACGGCACTCCAATAGGAACAGGCACCGTGGAATACCTGCAGGCCGGCCCTCAGCAAAAGGTTTCCGTACCCGTGCAGATGGATTTCCCGGCCGTTCCGGGCGAACTTCTCCTTAATGTGAGATATGAGCTCAGGCACAGCCAGGGGCTGCTTCCGGCGGGCCACGTGGCCGCCAAGCAGCAGTTTGTCCTGAGCGATTACTATTTCCAGGACATCAATCTGGAGTACGATCCCGCCCTTGCGGCTTCCGCTCCTGAGTTCAAGGAAGTGGACACGGAGCACTTTGCCGTTGCCGGGGACAATTTCCAGGTGGTGTTCAGCTATCTTAACGGATATATACAGTCCTTCACCGTCAACGGGACGGAGTTCATAGAGCCCGGAACGGCGCTGACTCCCAATTTCTGGAGGCCCCCTACGGACAACGACTACGGCGCCGGCCTCCAGACAAAATACAGTGCCTGGCGCAACCCGCTCATCCTCCTGAGGCCGGGTGAACTGGTCCGCACCCTTGACGCCGGCATCGCTAAGGTGGACTGCAACTATGACCTGGCGGACTTCGCCACCCTGCGCCTCAGCTACCAGATAGACGCCCTGGGAAGGGTAAAGGTCACCCAGACAATGACCCCCATAGACAGGAAAAAGGCTTCCGATATGTTCCGCTTCGGCCTCAGGATGACAATGCCGGAGGAATTCTCGGAGGTTGCCTATTACGGCCGCGGCCCCATTGAGAATTATCCTGACCGCAACCATTACACGGACATAGGCATATACGCCCAGAGCGTCCGCGAGCAGTCTTATTCCTATATCCGCCCGCAGGAAAACGGCCTCAGGACCGACATCCGCTGGTGGAATATGCTTGACGAATACGGCAAGGGCCTGCGCATCACCGCGCAGGAGCCATTCTGCGTATCCGCCCTGAACTATACCATAGAATCCCTTGACGAAGGCCCAGCCAAGACCAACGCCCATACCACGGAGATAGACCCCGTTTCTACCGTGAGCGTTTGCATAGACAAACTGCATATGGGAGTGGGCGGAGTGCAGAGCTGGGGCGCCGTCCCGCGACAGGAATATATGATACCGTTTGCACCGTACACGTTCGTATTCCTGCTCAGTCCAGTAACAAACTATACCACATACCGATGAAAGAAAAGATTCAAGAAAAATTCAAAGTCCTTTTTGGCGTTCCGTGCGATGTGTATACGTCTGCCGGCCGTATAAACCTCATAGGAGAGCATACGGACTATAACGGAGGATACGTGCTTCCCGGAGCCATAGACAAGGGAATAATGGCCGGAATAGCCCCTAACGGGACGGATCTGGTCAAGGTTTTCTCCATTGATTACAACGAGTACGCCCAGTTTGGGCTGGAAGAGGAGGACAAGCCGGAGCAGCAGTGGGCCAGGTACATCTTTGGCGTCTGTCGCGAGACCATAAAGAGAGGCGGCACGGTCAAGGGCTTCAACGCGGTCTTCTGCGGAGACGTCCCGCTTGGCGCGGGCCTTTCCTCATCAGCCGCGCTTGAGAGCACCTTCGCTTTCGCCCTCAACGACATCTTCGGCAACGGGTTCGACCTGTTTGAACTTGCTCGCATAGGCCAGAGTACGGAGCACAACTACTGTGGCGTCAAGTGCGGAATAATGGATCAGTTCGCATCCTGCTTCGGCAAGGCAGGATACCTCATCCGCCTAAACTGCAAGACCTTGGAGTACCAGTACTTCCCCTTCAATTACGAAGGCTACAAGATGGTTCTGGTGGACACCTGCGTGAAGCACGAGCTGGCCTCGTCCGCTTATAACAAGCGGCGGGAGTCCTGCGAGAACGCGCTGGCGGCCATCCGCAAGCGTCATCCGGATACGGAGACGCTCAGCGACGCAAAGCGCATCTGGCTGGAGGAGGTCAAAGCTGAGATTCCTTCCGAAGACTATCTGCGTGCGGAGCACGTGATTGGCGAGGTGCAGAGGGTGCTTGACCTGTGCGACGCCCTTGAGAGGAAGGACTTCGAGACAGTGGGAGAGCTGATGTACCAGACGTACTTCTCCCTGAGCAGGCTGTACGAAGTAAGCTGCGAGGAACTGGACTTCCTGAACAAGGTTGCCCGCAAGTGCGACGTGACCGGCTCCCGCGTGATGGGAGGAGGCTTTGGCGGATGCACCATCAACCTTGTGAAGGAAGAACTCTACGACCAGTTCATAAGGACCGCGATAGACCTCTACGCAAAGAAGTTCGGCCGCGCGCCAAAGATCTACGACATTGTAAGTTCCGACGGCGCCCGCAAGCTGTAGCCCTTAACCCAGGAACTGAGAGATCCACCGGTTGTCAATCCTGACAAATCCGGTGGATCCTTCCGTTATGGAAGGGTTGCGGGCAAGGATGCGCTCGCAGTCGGAGTAGACGTTGAAGCCAATGTTCACCATCTCCATCTGCCCGTTCCCCGGGTAGGTGAGCGTGATGTCCCCGTCCGCTCCGTCCAGACGGAAGAACTTGAAATTGAGGGACTTGCCCATCTCCATACAGGTCACGTACTTGCACATTTCCATAGCCCTGTCGTCCAGGCCGGCGTCAAAGATCTTCACCTTTTCCATCAGGGTCCCCACATCGTCCACAAAGCGGGCGGTGTAGCCTTCCATCTCCTGAGACTGGGCGAAGGCCTTGGCAAGGGCCTCTTCCGCCTTGGCGTTTCCGTCGGACAGCAGGATGAGAAGTTTCTGGGAGGGGTCGTGGTACAAGGTGGTGTACCTGGCAAGGTTCTTCTGCCCGCAGTGCGGGCATTCCCACATAAACAGGGACCCGTCCAGGACTCCCGCCTTGAGGGAAGGTTCCTTGGAAACGTTTATGGATGGATGTATCTCCATCTGGTAAGAGGCTCCACAGGCGGAGCAGGTGCAATTGGCCTGGTTGTCCATTATTGAATGTCTATGTTGAAAATCATACCAACGTAATGCCGTCCCGGGTAATTTCCGGAATTGACAAGACTGAATCCCGAACCGCAGTTATAGGAATAGCTCACGCCTATCTCCGAGTTGAAAGGCAGCCACAGCAGGTTGCCCAGCGATACGCTCAGGTCCGCGCCCACGCTGCACAGATGCAGGGAAGCATCGTCCTTGAAGTACATTGCGTAATCTGCGTGAGGGGTCAGGATGAAATTGCGTATGTATGCCACGGGACTCAGGAAAGACCAGTCTACGGGGAGAATGGCCATCGAATAATCTGCCGTGAGTTTTATCTGCGTGCCGTATGCGGCTATGGGACCGGCTGTGGAAGCCATTACCGAATATCCCCTGGGCAGGCAGGAAATGGTGTTCTCGTTGAAAAGGAAACCGCTGTCAAGATGCTTCTGGACCAGGGCGGAGAGCCTGATTCCGTGCTCGGGCAGCAGGCCTGGCAGGTAACCGTAGGCTGACGCGTATACGTTGGGGCTGAACACCCTGCCCAGGCCTACGCGTGAGCCCGCGCCTAGTTCCAGTCCGCCTCCAAGATAAGGGTAAACGCCGCTGTGAGCCCTGCTCATCATTCTATACGCCCTTATGGACGCTATTACCCTCTGGGAGGGGATTATCTGCCCTGTCTCCTTGTTCTGGAAGACCATCCTTCCCATACTCTCCGGGCCGAAGCCGGTAGAATACTTGAAAGTGGCCACGCCCAGGTCATACATTGTGTTTGAGAATATGTACCTGACCTGTGGCACTATGCCTGCGCTCCAGCCTCCCTTGGAGAAATTCAGGGGTACATATACCGTAACATTTCCGGAGAACTGCGGATCCCTGGTCTCCGTGGGCTTGAAACTCTTTATGTTGTGGTTTCCGCTGACCCTTGAAAGGAGGTTGTAGTGAGCGCTGAAGGAATTGTTGTAATGGATTGTGGCCTCAATCACGGGATAGAGACCGGAATACTTGAAATTGAGGTGGAAGGCGTGCCGGGGGTCCTTGTGGGCGTCTTTAGAGTATGAGTAGGCCGCATAGCCGGAGGCGGTGCCAAGGTCGTTCTGGAAGAAGACCATTGCGCCGGGCTTGGCTATGTGGTTGAAAAAGTCCATTGAGATGGAGCTGACGGAATTATAGTCTATGTAAACCGGAGCCCAGGAGTGGATCTTGAGCAGGTAAAGGACCTTGCTATAATCCTTTGCAGGCTGTATTGTGGCGGAGGCGGGCTGGAAATCGGCAAGGGCGCGCTCCTGCGCGGAAAGCTTGTCTTCTATAGGGTAGCGGTGATATTGCGCGGGATCCACCTTGGTGCGAGGGAGGTCACTTATAGCTGTGCGGAACACGGATTTTCCCTTTGCGGAAATAGCGGAATAATACAGGGAATCTCCCTTGAAGACGAATTCCGATGCACCGTAACGGGTAGAGGTCAGGCGGCTCAGTCCGCCTGTCGCCGTGTCAAGGCTGTAGAGTTCGTTGACCCCGTTCATATCGCAAACGAACAGCAGTTCCGTGCCGCTGGAGCGCAGTTGCTTTATCTTTACGGGGCGGGGCTCAAGTATGGTAGAAAAGCCCTTTGAGGCATTGTAAAGGCCGAATCCGGCGTCGGAGATTCCGCTTATTATCACGTCGCCCCCAATCCAGGCGCTTTCCACAATCTGAAGGGAATCAGGGGCGGAGACGGCAAGGGAGACGGTGCCGGTACCGCCGTCAAGGATTACGCTTTGCGAACCTCCTCCGTAAGGGTAGGAGGTTACCGCAATGCGGGAATCCGACGGCGAAGGGGCCGGGTTGAAATACCTTCCCTTCTTTGTCAGGTCTCCTGTCCTGCCGGTTTGCGGGTCATAGTAACGGATGCGTGAGGTTGAGGCCAGCGACCACCTGACGTCCGGGACGGTCTCGCTCCAAAGCAGGCGGCCAAGCGCATCGGACCACATCAGGCTTCCCGTGCCTATTGCGAAAGGCTTGAGGACCTTGCCCGTCTGCAGGTCCACCAGCCGCGTGGTAACGTCCTGCCCGGACCTGATGCCGTAGAGCCTGTCCCCCGCCAGCGCGGTTCCCCAGAACACGCGGTGGCGCCGGGCGTCAGGCGTCACCTGCTCCCCGGGCATAAAGGGCGCCCTTGCGGCGGCTTCCTGCCTCCAGGTATCCAGGAAGTAGTCTTCTATCTCCCTAAAGGTCTCCTTGAAGGTTTTTCCCGAAGCCTGCTTTACAGTGTACTGCATATTGAACATAGGGAAAGGCCACCATTTGAGGCGGGATACGTTGGAGTAGAAGCGCTGCGTGAAAAGAGGGTCGTCGTACAGGGTACGCATTCCGGCAACGAACATATAGCCGGAGGTATAGTAAGTAGGAGTGTAGTTCTTGATGGAACCGTAGTACCACTTGTAATAGTCCCTGTAATCTCCCTGTTCCAGGGCAAAGCGGTAGTATTCCAGGAAATCCGCCGTGCGGGCGCGTCCGGATTGGGTGAGGGCGGTTTCCGCAACTACGGCATCGCCTTCAAAGAAGGCCTGGTTGCCGTAAAGGGACGCCATTGCCCCGGAAGCCATCTCCCCCAGCAGGAAGCCAAAGATGCGCAGGCGCCCGGAGTTGGAGTATTGCATCTGGGCGGAATGGCGGGATTCGTGGACGGCAAGGTCGGTAATCCAGGGGAAAGGCGTTGGAGCATAGGCATCGGGAGCATTGCGCAGTTCAAGGCGGCGGGGCGTCCAGACAGCCATTCCGTTTGATTCCGAGGTGTACGCGTGCAGTATTACCGGCATTGGCTTGCTGTAAGCCTGGTTGGGCGTGAACCCAATGCTGCGGCTTACCATAGGAGCGAATGTCTCAAGGGCCAGGGCATATTGCCGGGCTAGGGAATCCATTGACCGCGGATAGATTATCCTGTAAGAGCCGGTATGCATTTCTGACCAGCGGACTCTTCCCGGGTCATCCCCATAAGAGAAGAACTGCCCATGGGCGGTAATGCTTAGAAAAAGCAGTGCAGTAGCGCATATCAGCTTGCGGACATCCATAATACAAAACTAACATTTTTTTACTAAATTTGTAAGAATATCACTCTTTAGGTTAATGTCCTTAGTACTACAAATTCTAACCCTTCTGGGTTCTCTGGGAATGTTCCTCTACGGAATGTCCCTGATGAGCGGCGGCCTGCAGAAAATGGCGGGCGACAAACTTCGCTCTTTTATGGCATCAATGACCTCCACAGCGTTCAGGAGGGTGATGACAGGATTGGTTGTAACCGCCCTGGTACAGTCTTCAACGGCTACCACCCTTATGATCGTGAGTTTTGTAAACGCAGGATTGCTGTCGCTTGCAAACGCTATCGGAGTCATTATGGGAGCCAATATAGGAACAACGGTTACGGCTTGGATCTTTGCCCTGTCGTTCGGTGGAGGCGGCTTCAGTTTCGGTACCATCGCGGTCCCGCTGATGTTCTTCGCCTTCGTCCTTCTTTCAATGAAAAAGAAGAATATGAACAACGGAGGAGAGTTCCTGATGGGCTTCGCCCTTCTGTTCCTGGGCCTGGCTACACTTAGGGAAACTTCAACCATCCTGCTGGACAACGAACCCGTAAGGATCTTCCTGTCACGGCTGACGGGCTTCGGTTTCGGCTCCATCCTCATCTTTATGGTGACGGGTGCCGTGATGACCTTGATGCTCCAGTCTTCCGCCGCCACTATGGCTATCACAATGGTGCTTGTGGCCAATGGCTTCATTCCGTTCTCAATGGCAGCAGCAATGGTTCTTGGAGAGAACATAGGAACAACCATCACCTCCAATATCGCAGCTTCCGTGGCAAACGTTTCGGCAAAGAGAACGGCGCGGGCGCATATGGTATTCAACCTGTTCGGAGTCATCTGGGCCACAATCCTCTTCCGTCCTTTCCTGAGGCTCATAGGCGGAGTTGTGTCAGCCTTCGGCTTCCCCAACCCTGCCACCACTGACTTTATGATGGCGGATGAGGCAACCCGCAACGCCCTGGTCGCTTCGCTTCCGTACAGCGTCGCTACGCTGCACTCAATGTTCAACATCACCAACACCCTCATCCTCATCTGGTTCGTTCCTCAGATAGAGAAGATAGTCAAGTTCCTTGTACCAAGCCAGGAAGGAGAGGAAGAGGAATTCAAGCTCCAGTACATCAAGGGCGGTCCCCTTGGAATAGCCGAGCTTTCCCTCAACGAGGCCAGGCACGAGATTATCCATTTTGGAGAGGTGTGCTGCAAGGGCTTCGGCCACGTGCGTGAGGCCATCAACGACCCCGACCCTGATAACATAACGGCCCGCTACGACAAGCTCAAGAAGTACGAAGGCATCACAGACAAGATTGAATACGAGATCGCATCCTATCTGGGAGAGGTTGCCAAGGGAGAGATCAGCGCCTCTACAACCAAGAGGATAAAAAGTATGTACAAGATTATCGGCGAGATGGAAAGCCTTGGAGATTCCGGCGAGACCATAGGCCGGATGCTGGAACGCGCCCAGGCCCACGGCAAGAAGTTCTCGCCCGTGCTCCTACGTAAGCTCAACCATATGATGGACCTGCTTCAGGCTGCTTATGACGCTATGATGTACAACCTGCAGGTTCCTGAGAGGGAACTCAAGGATATCAACAACGCCCTTGACGCGGAGTACAGCATAAACGAATACCGCAACAACCTCAGGGAGGAACACATAGCCAATCTGGAAAAGGCCAATTACGAGTACCAGACCGGCGTGTTCTATATGGATATCGTGAGCGAGTTCGAGAAGATGGGAGACTTTATCATAAACATTTCCCAGGCCCTCCTTCCAGAGTATAACGAATATTAATAACACAGAGACATATGGAAATCAAGACTGAATTCTGGGGTACCGCAAAAGACGGCAAGAAGATTTACAAGTATTACGTTACCAACGGCAGTGGAGCGCAGGTAGTGCTCACCTCCCTGGGCGCCAGCATCGTTTCGGTTCTGGTACCGGACAAGGACGGAAAACTCAGGGACGTATCCCTGGGCTTTGACACGCCGGAAGACTATTACAACGACGGCGCTTATCTGGGAAGGGTTCCCGGAAGGTATGCCAACAGGATTGCGAAAGGCCACTTTGAACTTAACGGCAAGGAGTACAACCTGGCAATCAACAACGGACCCAACCATCTTCACGGAGGCCCTACCGGTTTCTCATACCAGGTTTGGGACAGCCGCATCATTGATGGCGCCGTAGAATTTATGTATATATCCGAGGACGGAGAGGAAGGCTATCCCGGAACCCTCAAGGCCGTGGCGCATTACGAGTGGGGAGACGACAACGCCCTCAAGCTCACCCTCACCGCACAGACTGACCAGGACACCGTGGTAAACCTGACCAACCACGCATACTTCAACCTTGACGGCGAAGGCAGCGGCTCAATAGAGGACCATATCCTCAAGCTGAACTGCTCAGAGTACCTGCCTACTGACGCCGGCCTCATCCCTCTTGGAGAGCCTGCAACCGTGGCCGGAACCCCTCTTGACTTTGTTACCGCAAAGAAGGTGGGCCGCGACCTGCACGCAGACTGCCCCGCACTTGCAGTTGCCAAGGGATATGACCACTGCTTTGTGATTGACGGATATATGCCGGGACAGCTCCAGACAGCCGCCGAACTCTGCTCTGAGAAGAGCGGAATTGCCCTGGAAGTAGTTACCACACAGCCCGGTCTCCAGGTCTACACCGGAAACTGGCTCGGAGGAGCAAAGGGCAAGAACGGCCACATCTATGAGGATTACAACGGAATAGCCCTTGAGTGCCAGCACTTCCCTGACTCACCCAATGAGCCCGAGTATCCAAGCACCGTGCTCAAGCCGGGCGAGACATATCAGGAGGCCATCATTTTCCAATTCTCAGTGAAGAAGTAGTCTATGAAGCAGTATCTGGACCTGTTGAGGCATATCTACACGGACGGAGTAGTCAAGACTGACCGTACGGGGGTGGGCACCAAGAGCATATTCGGCTGGCATAGCCGGTATGACCTCTCGGAGGGATTCCCCCTGCTCACCACCAAGAAAGTCCACCTTAAATCCATAATCTACGAACTCCTCTGGTTCCTTTCAGGAAGCACCAACATTGGCTACCTCAAGGAGCACGGCGTTTCCATTTGGGACGAATGGGCGGACGAGAACGGTGACCTGGGCCCGGTTTACGGACACCAGTGGCGCAGTTGGCCAACTCCGGACGGCGGATGCATAGACCAGATAAGCAAGCTCATAGATACCATAAAGCATAATCCCAACTCCCGCAGGATGCTTGTGAGCGCCTGGAACGTGGCGGAGGTGGACAGTATGGCCCTGCCGCCGTGCCACTGCCTCTTCCAGTTCTACGTGGCAAACGGCAAACTGTCCTGCCAGCTGTATCAGCGCAGCGCGGACACCTTCCTGGGAGTTCCCTTCAACATTGCTTCGTACGCCCTGCTTACAATGATGATTGCACAGGTCTGTGGCCTGGAGCCGGGCGAATTCATACACACCACAGGTGACACGCACCTGTACCTGAACCATCTGGAGCAGGCGGCCTTGCAGCTCTCGCGAGAGCCCAGGCCGCTGCCGCGGATGATCATAAACCCTGAGGTCAAGGACATCTTCAGCTTCAAGTATGAAGACTTCACCCTTGAAGGATACGATCCCTGGCCCGCAATCAAGGCCCCCGTGGCCGTTTAGTTATGGAGAAGTGTCTGATAGTGGCAATTGCCGACAACAGGGCCATAGGGGTCCGCGGAGACCTCCCGTGGCACATTCCTGAGGACCTCAAGTACTTCAAGAAAGTGACCCACGGATATCCCGTCATAATGGGACGCACAACGTATTTCTCACTTCCTTTCAGACCGCTGAAAGGAAGGAAGAACATTGTGCTTAACCTTGGCGGGGACCCTATCCCGGAAGTCATCTGCGCCAATTCCTTCGATGAGGCGTACGCCGCTGCGGAAGGAGCGGAGAAGTGCTTCATAATGGGAGGCGCTTCCGTGTACAAGGCCGCTATCAACGATATGGACACGCTGTACATTACGCACGTCCATACCACAATAGAAGACGCTGACGCTTTCTTCCCGGTGATAGATATGGGAATATGGGAAGAAGCCAGCATTTCAGAGACCCAGGTGGATCCAGGCACCGGGTATCTATTCAAGTTTGTAGTGTATAAGAGAAGATGGAGAAACGAGAATTCTTCGGAAGCCGGATCACAGTGATATTCGCTATGGCCGGATCGGCCATAGGCCTTGGCAATATCTGGCGGTTCCCTTTCATAGTGGGAGAGCACGGCGGCGCTGCCTTTGTCCTTATCTACATATTGGCTACCCTGTTGATATCCCTTCCTGTGTTCCTCGCTGAAGTCACCGTGGGAAGGCGTGCGCGCACCAGTTCCTACGGGGCAATGTCAAGCCTTGCGCCGGGCAAGAGCCTGTGGAAGTTTGCAGGAGTGCTTTCCATTGCCATTCCGCTGATCATTGATTCCTACTACAGCGTAATTGGCGGCTGGTCCCTGGATTTCCTCCTAAAATCCATTTCCCTGGAATTTGTGAGGACAAGTCCGGAGAATGTAAGTTCCATATTCGGGACGTTCATTACATCTACTTGGTCTCCAATCATAATGCACCTTGTTTTCCTGGGTGCCTGCGCATTCATCGTGGCAAACGGTATAAAGGCCGGCATTGAGAAGTTCAGCAAGTTCACCATCCCGGTGCTCTTTGTCCTCATAGTGCTTATGATAGTGTACTCCGTGACCCTTCCAGGGGCTTCGGAGGGCGTCAGGTACCTGCTGAAGCCTGACTTCAGCGAGATTGACGCCCGCTCCTTCGCGTATGCGGTGGGGCAGAGTTTCTATTCCCTGTCGCTTGGAATGGGCGCAATAATTACCTACGGTTCGTATGTGCATAAGGATGAGAACCTTATGGCGGCAGCGGGCGGTACGGCGGTTTCTGACCTGATGTTCGCAATACTGGCAGGACTGGCAATAATGCCTGCGGTGTTCGCCGCAGGAATTGAGCCGGGCGCCGGTCCGGGACTCATCTTCCAGAGCGTTCCGTTCGTGTTCTCATCGATGAGCGCAAGCCATCCGGCCATTGGCGCCGCTGTTTCCATTATCTTCTTCCTGACTATTGTGGTTGCGGCGATGACTTCCTGCATATCGCTGTTGGAAGTGGGCGTGTCCTTCCTCAAGGACAGGTACGGCATCGGAAGGGTCAGGGGATGCATAATACTGTTCCTCCTGTGCGGCGCAGCGGGCGTGCTTTGCTCTCTCTCTTTTGGTCCGCTCAAGGGACTCACGCTTTGGGGAATGAACATCTTTGATATCTTTGACTGGCTGTCGTCCAACATCCTGCTCCTTGTAATGGCCCTGCTCACTGTTATCTTCACCGGATTTGTGCTCAAGAAAGAAGATGTCTGGGACGAGCTCACAAACGGAGGCACAAAGAAGGTCAACGACAAGGTTTTCGGGTTTGTTTATTTCCTGATAAAGTGGGTGACCCCGGTGGCCATAGTGGTGATTTTCATAACCAATTTCATTTTCTAGGAGATGGCATCTGGCAGGGAGAGTTTTGGCAGCAGCACGGCGGCGGTCCTTGCAATGGCGGGATCCGCCATAGGGCTGGGCAACATCTGGCGCTTCCCGTATATGGTGGGGAGCAACGGAGGCGCGGCTTATCTAATAGTGTATCTGCTGCTGGCCATATTCCTGTCCCTTCCAATACTCCTCTCTGAGACGATCATTGGCCGCAGTACGGCTTCCAACACCTTTGGGGCGATGGAAAAACTGGCCCCGGGGACAAGATGGAAGTGGGTGGGCCTGTTGACAATAGTTTCGCCTCTCATAATCCTGTCTTATTACAGCGTGGTGGGAGGCTGGTCCATAGATTTCCTGTGGAGGAGCATAAGCCAGGGGTTTGGAGAGAGTTCACCGGCTCTGTTCGGAAGCTTCATCTCAAAGCCGTGGGGGCCGCTGGTTTGCCATACCCTGTTCCTGGGTCTTACGGCCGTGATTGTGATGGCGGGGGTGAAGTCCGGCATAGAGAAGTTCAACAACATCTCAATGCCGCTGCTGTTCGTGCTCATCATAATCATAATGGTCTATTCACTTACCCTCCCGGGTGCGCGCGAGGGGGTGGAGTACCTGGTAAAGCCTGATTTCAGCAAGCTGACGCCATCGGCCATAGCATCCGCAATGGGGCAGAGCTTCTTCTCGCTGTCGCTGGGAGTGGGCACAATCCTGACGTATTCTTCGTATATGAAGAAGGACGCCGATATCCTGGCCTCCGGCTTCGGTACGGCGGCGTTCGACCTGCTGTTCGCCCTCATAGCCGGCTTTGCCATAATGCCCGCGGTGTTCGCCGCAGGCATTGAGCCGGGAGCCGGCCCCGGGCTCATTTTCGAGACCCTGCCATATATTTTCGGGACGATGGTGTCTTCCTGGGCGGCGCTGGGACGTATCGTTTCCATATTGTTCTTCCTGACCATAGTGGTTGCGGCCCTTACATCCTCGATCTCAATGTATGAGGTGGGCGTGGCGTATCTGGTTGAGGAGCGCGGGATATCCCGCCGCAAAGCGGTGGCGCTCATTTTCTGCGGAACCTGGCTGCTGGGAGCGCTGTGCTCCCTGTCATTCGGGCCTCTGGCGGGCGTCAAGTTGTTAGGGGAGACCATTTTCAATTTCTGCGACAAGCTCACGTCCAACTTCCTGATGTCATTCGGCAGTATGCTGTTCGTGATATTCGTGGGTTGGAAGATGAAGAAGTCCGCCGTGCGCGAGGAAATCACAAACGGCGGAAAACTGAAATTCAGCTCCAAGTTATTCGGAGTCGTCTACTTCTTTATCAGGTATATAGCCCCGGTGGCAATCCTGGCCATTTTCATCACAAACCTTCTGGGTTAGAGGCCAAGTTCCAGTTTCATCTTGCGGAGCAGGTCGAAGGCCTGCATCGGGGTCATGTTGTTGAGGTCCGCGTCCTTGAGGTAGTCGCGTATCGCCGACAGCGTGGGATCGTCCAGCTGGAAGAAAGACAATTGCACGGCGCCGTTCTCTACGGTGCCGGCTTTTGTTTTTTCTGCCGAGCGCAGCACCTGCGGGACTTCGCCCTTTTCAAGGGCGTCCAGGGTGCGCTGCGCGCTCTCCACTATCTCCGCCGGCATTCCGGCCATCCTGGCCACGTGGATTCCAAAGCTGTGGGCCACACCGCCTTCGCGCAGCTTGCGGAGGAAGATTATGTCCTTGCCGGATTCCTTTACGGCGATGTGGAAATTCTTGACCCTCTTGTATTGGTTTTCAAGGTCGTTGAGTTCGTGGTAGTGGGTTGCAAAGAGGCATTTTGCGCCGTTGCCCCTCTCGTGGAGGTATTCCACAAGGGCACGGGCTATGGACATTCCGTCATAGGTGGATGTGCCGCGGCCAATCTCGTCCAGGAGCACAAGGGAGCGCTGGGAGAGGTTGTGCATAATCATTGATGTCTCCAGCATTTCCACCATAAAGGTGGATTCTCCGCGGGAAATGTTGTCCGAAGCGCCAACGCGCGTGAAAATCTTGTCGATATAGCCAATTTTAGCGCTTTTGGCGGGCACGAAGCTGCCTGCCTGGGCCATCAGTACCGTAAGGGCTGTCTGGCGCAGGAGGGCAGATTTTCCGGCCATATTGGGACCTGTCAGGATTATTATCTGGCGGGTCTTGCTGTCCAGCATTATGTCGTTGGGGACGTATTCCTCGCCGGCGGGCATAAGGGTCTCTATAACCGGATGGCGGCCTTGTTTTATGTCCAGGGTCAGGCTCTTGTCCAGGACGGGACGGCAGTAGTCCTGCTCCGCGGCAAGTTCGGCAAATCCGGAAAGGACATCCAGTTTGGAAAGGATGCGGCAGTTGGCCTGGATCTGGGGGATGTGCTTCTGGATAAGGGATATCAGGTCCGCATATATCTTGGCTTCCAGGGCGTAAATCTTCTCTTCCGCCCCGAATATCTTTGCCTCGTATTCCTTAAGTTCCTCCGTTATGTAGCGTTCAGCGCTTACAAGGGTCTGTTTGCGTACCCACTCCGGCGGCACCTTGTCCTTGAAGGTGTTGCGCACTTCAAGGTAATAGCCAAAGACGTTGTTGTAGTCTATCTTCAGTGAAGGGATGCCGGTGCGCTGGCTTTCCCTCTGCTGCATTTCCTGCAGGTATTCGCGGCTGTTGAAGAAGATGGCGCGGAGGTCGTCCAGCTCGGGGTCCACGCCTGCGGCGATGACTTCTCCCTTGCCTATGGCAACGGCGGGATTTTCCTTGACTATGCGGCGGATCTCCGCGAGCAGCCCTGCGGCGGGGTCCAGGCCGCCGACAAGCCTGTCCAGCGCGGCGCAGCCCTTGTCGCGGCACATTTCCGCGATAGGGGCGCCCTGCGCCAGGCTGCGCGCAAGCTGCACGGTCTCGCGGGGGCTTATCCTCCCCGCGGCCGCCCTTGAAAGTATCCTTTCAAGGTCTCCCACGTTGTTCATATAGCCCTGGAGCCGTGCCAGCTCCTCCGGCCTCTGGAGGAAATATTCTATGATGTCGTATCGGCTTTCAAGTTCCTTGAGGTCCAGCAGGGGCATAGCCAGCCAGGTATGCAGCAGGCGCGATCCCATAGGGGAGCAGCACCTGTCCATCACGTCAACCAGGGCGGTTCCCTCGCCTCCTGCGGCGGCGTTGAACACCTCCAGGTTGCGCAGCGTGAACTTGTCCATCCACACATAGGAATTGCGGTCTATGCGGGAGATGGAGCATATGTTGCGCAGGCCGCTGTGGTGCGTCTGCTCAAGGTAGACCAGCAGGGCGCCGGCGCTGCAAACGCCCAGCGGGGCGTTGGCTACGCCAAAGCCCTTGAGGCTCCTTACCCCAAACTGCTTGCAGAGTTTCTGCTCCGACGCTTCGAACACAAATGCCCATTCGTCAAGGGAGGTGGTGTAGAAATCCCCGAAACGCTCCTTGAAGCCCTTCTCGTATCCGTGCTGCACTATGACTTCCTTGGGGTTGAGGCTGGCGAGAAGGGTGGATGCATAGTCAAGGCTTCCCTGCGCCACCTGGAAGGATCCCGTGGATACGTCCAGGAAGGCTATTCCGCAGTCGTTCCCCTCAAAGGTGAGACCTGCAAGGTAGTTGTTCTGCTTTTGCTCAAGGAGGCCGTCGTCAAAGGCAATTCCAGGGGTGATTATTTCCGTCACTCCCCTCTTGACAAGTTTCTTGGCCTTGGACGGGTCTTCCAGCTGGTCGCAGACGGCGGCCTTGTAGCCGGCCCTGACCAGCTTGGGAAGGTATACATTGAGCGCGTGGTGGGGGAATCCCGCCATTGGAGTGTCGCTGTCGCCATTGCTCCTTTTGGTAAGGACTATGCCCAGGACCTTGCTTATGGTCACGGCATCATCGCTGTAACATTCATAAAAATCCCCGACTCTGTACAGCAGTATAGTGTCAGGATACTGGGCCTTAATGCCAAAGTATTGTTTAAGAAGTGGAGTGTCCTCGGCTCGCTTTCCCATATAACGCAAATTTAACTAAATTTGCACAAGTATGGATGTAAGGGCTAAAAAATCATTGGGTCAGCATTTCCTCACGGACCAAGGCGCGGCAAGGAGCATAGTGGCCGCGCTGAGCGCTGACTCCCCCGTGCGAAACGTGCTGGAAATAGGCCCCGGAACGGGCGTGCTGACACGCTATCTCATAGAGAGGCCGGACATAGACCTCAAGATGGTGGAAATAGATGCGGAATCAGTGGAATATCTGCTTACGCATCTGCCGGGAATGCAGGGAAAACTGTTCCTGGCGGACTTCCTGCGCATATCTCCGGACAATCTTTTCTCCGGCGATTTCCGTGTCATAGGCAACTTCCCTTACAACATTTCATCCCAGATATTCTTCAAGATCCTGGATAACAAGGACAGGATTCCGGAAGTGGTGTGTATGGTCCAGAAAGAAGTGGCGGACCGCATTGCCATAGGCCCCGGAACCAAGGTTTACGGCATCCTCTCCGTGCTTCTTCAGGCCTGGTACGACATTGAGTACGTGATGACCGTGGGCCCCGGCGCTTTCCTGCCCCCGCCAAAGGTGCAGTCCGCAGTCATCCGCCTCACCCGCAACTCCCGCACGGAACTTGGCTGTGACGAAAAGCTTTTCCGACAGGTGGTCAAAACCGCTTTCAACCAGCGCCGCAAGACCCTCCGGAACGCGCTCAAGCCCCTCATTGCTGAAGGGCTTGATACGGGCGATCCCATATTTGACCTGCGTGCGGAGAGGCTGGGAGTTGAAGACTTCGTCCGCATTACCGGGATGCTGTCAATTGGGTGATTCCGTTGTGTCGCTGGTAATATATCCGTAATAAGTCATCTGAGATCTGTTGAGAGGGCTGCAAATAAGTGTTGCGGTCCTGTCCGTCCATACGGAGAGAATCACCTCGCAGGGGCTGTTTCCGCTCTTGGCCGTGAATTTCATTACGTACAGGCCTTCTCCGGCTACCCTTGACTTGTCCGTCTCAATTTCTACCGGAACCTTGTCAAAGACAATTCCGGAATCGCCTTCGGTGCCAAAGGCGGAGGCGCTGCTGCCGGAGCCGTAATAAGGCAGCCTGGCGGACACTACGCTGTTGACAACCACCATACGGGCTCCCGTGGCGTTTACCACGGACCCTCCGGTTGCAACCGCGCGCGTGATTTCAATGGTGAACGATTTCTGGTTGATCACTTCCATCACGGCTGTGGCAATCAGCGGATCCACGCCCACCTGCTTCACGTTGGAGCATTGGGTGAAAAGGCCCAGGACAATGGCTAGGAATGGGATGTAAAAAACTCTTTTCATATGCAGTGGGATTAGTTTACGGTAGTATCTCTGCAATCCTGCCGGCAAGGGCTATGAAGGCCACTCCGTCAGGGGATGATCCCAGGGCGGCGGGCTCGCCGGCATCTCCGCTTTCGCGAATTCCCTGTACCAGCGGAATCTGTCCCAGCAGTTCAAGGCCAAGTTCCTTGGCCATCTTGACGCCTCCGTCCTTGCCAAAGATGTAGTATTTGTTGTCAGGGAGTTCCTCAGGGGTGAACCAGGCCATATTCTCCACAAGGCCGAACACCGGTTTCTCCACGCCCTGGGTCTGGAACATATTCACACCCTTGAGCACGTCGGACAGGGCTACCTGCTGGGGAGTGGTTACTATTATGGCCCCCTCCAGAGGAATGTCCCTTACAAGGCTGATGTGAATGTCGCCGGTTCCCGGAGGCATATCTACCAGCAGGTAGTCAAGGTCGTCCCATTTTACCTGCAGTATCATCTGCTTGAGGGCGCCGCTGGCCATAGGGCCCCTCCAGATCAGGGCCTGTTCCGGCTTGGCAAAATATCCAATGGACATCCATTTTACACCATATTTCTCAATTGGCACGAACCACTGCCGTGCCTCCTCGCCGTCCTGGCCACAGGTCTCCACCACTTCTGGGCTTGCCCCCTGGGTTCCAGTCATAACGGGTATGGAAGGGCCGTAGACGTCGGCGTCCGCAAGGCCCACCTTGAAGCCCATCCGCGCAAGCGCCACGGCCAGGTTCACGGCCACGGTGGACTTGCCCACGCCTCCCTTTCCGGAGGCTACTCCAATGATGTGGCGTACGCCCGCCAGGCCCTGGTCGTCAAGTTCCAGGGGCTTCTTGTGCGGAGCCTCTTCCTTGACCTCGGTCTTCACGTTTATCTGGGTGTCTTTAGGTAGATTGCGGATGAGCGCCGCGCGAACGGCTCCGCCAAGATAGTCCGCAAGAGGGTCCTTGCGGCCGGTGAATGCAAGGGTTACGGAAACCATTCCGGTTCCGGTTTCAATGCTGTCAACCATACCAAGGTCCACCACGCTGAGGTCTCCCTTGCCAGGATGGCGGACTTCATTGAGGATATTGAGTATTTCCTGTTCTGTCATAGTTATTTTACAAGTTTCATTTCGTCAAGCAGGTATCCGGCACCGCCAAATTTGTCCAGCATCAGGAGCACGTAGCGGATGTCCACGTTGATGCACCTCTGGAGGTTGGGCTCGAATATAACGTCTCCGCTCATCGCCTCCCAGTTGCCGTCAAATGCAAGGCCTATGAGTTCTCCGTTGGCGTTAAGCACCGGGCTTCCGGAGTTTCCTCCGGTTATGTCATTATTGGTAAGGAAGCAGGTAACCAGTTCTCCGTCTTCGTTGGCGTACTGGCCGTAATCCTTGTTCTGGTATATTTCCTTGAGCTTTGCAGGAACCCTGAACTCATAGTTGTCCGGGTCTTCCTTCTCCATCACGCCCTTAAGGGTCGTGTAATGCTTGTAAAGCACTCCGTCCTTTGGTGAATATGACTTGACTGTGCCGTAGGAGAGGCGGCAGGTGCTGTTGGCGTCAGGGTACAGGGGCTGGCCTTTGGTCCATTCCATCTGGCCGGCGGTGTAGGCCTTGGTGGCCTCGGCGAGTTTCTCGTCATCGGCTTCCATTATCTCCATTTTCTGGAGAGCCACGTCGCGGATGGCGGCGTAGAGGAGCCTTGCGGGGTCGCCGCGCAGGTCGCGGCCTTCCGCAACGGCCTGTTTGTATTTCTCTTCGGATACAAATACGCTGTTGTTGAACAGATAGTCAAGGTACTGCTCGGTAAGGTCTATGGCAATCTCGTCGCCGGGCTTCACATTCTTCTTGTAGAAGTCCACAAGCGCGCTGGCCTCCTTGCGGTCCAGTTCAACATTGTAGTTCTTGAAGTCCGGATTCTGAGAGACGGAATTGGTGACAGCCTCGATCCTGTAGATGGATTCTGTGAGAAGGGTATAGGCCAGTTTTGCCTCCTGGGCGTTCAGGACGCACTGGTCAATGGTCTTGATGGCGTCTCCGTACTTCTTTACACGGCTTCTCTTGGCGTTGACCCATTCCATAAAGTCTGCCTCTTTCTGAAGCTCGCGCTCAATGACGCCCAGGTTGGCGAACGCCTCCCTCTCTCCCTGCCATTTCTTCCAGCCGTTGGAAGAGCTGGCGTACTTGCTGGCGTACTGGAGGTTGACCACGGGGTCTGCCATACGGGCCTCCCACATAACGTCCTGCCTTACGGTGCGGGCGTCAATGCGAACGTCATTGGTCTTGAGCATATCCTGCAGCTGAGTTGCGGTCATAAACCTCTGGGTGCTTCCCGGATAACCCATAATCATTGCAAAGTCTCCGTCCTTGACACCCTTGAGGGAAATCTTGAGCGATGCCTTGGGGGTGAGAGGCTTGTTTGCAGGGGAATACTCGGCCGGCTCGTTGTCCGGACCTGCGTAAACCCTGAACATTGAGAAGTCGCAGGTATGCCTTGGCCACATCCAGTTGTCAGTGTCGCCGCCGAACTTTCCGGAAGATGCCGGCGGAGCACCTACAAAGCGCACGTCGCGGTAAGTCTTGTATATGATCAGGTAATAGACGTTGTCATCGTAAAAACTGGTGATTACCGCGGTGCAGTTGGGATTGTCCGCCTTGGCCTGGTCCACCAGCGCCTTGATGCCGGCTTCCTGCTGCTCCGGCTTCTTCTTTTCCAGTTTCTGGATCTGGGCGGTGACGTCCGTCATACTCTGAAGGAAGCGTACGGTAAGGCCCGGAACAGGAAGCTCCTGGTTGCGGGTCATAGCCCAGTAACCGTCCTCCAGGTAGTTGTGCTCCGGGGAAGAGAGACCCTGGATGCTGGAGTAGCCGCAGTGGTGGTTGGTAACCAGGAGGCCCTCGTCAGAGATGATCTCTGCGGTACAGCCTCCTCCAAACTGTACTATTGCGTCCTTGATGGAAGGTGCGTTGGTGCTGTAAATCTGTTCCGGAGAGAGCAGGCAGCCAAGATCCTGCAGGGCCTGCGCGTTCATCTGCCTCAGAAGCGGAAGCATCCACATACCTTCGTCCGCGAAGGCGGAGGTACAGAGCAGCAGCAACGCCGCTGCAAAAGCGGTAAATCTTTTCATTTTAAAATAGCGTTAATTCTAATTCTTTAGGATGGAAACTCTTCCGGTGGTGCTCCGTGTACCCGTGTTCCTTCACGGCACGGATGTGCTCCGCCGTAGGATATCCCATATTCCGGTCCCATCCGTACTGGGGATAATCCTGTGCGAGGTTTTTCATATAGTCGTCTCTGTAGGTCTTGGCCAGCACGGATGCTGCCGCAATGCTGGCATAGATGCCGTCACCGCGCACCACCGTCTGGTACGGGTAACCGCCGAAAGGCTTGAACCGGTTGCCGTCTATGAGCAGGAATTCCGGCTTGACTGCAAGTTTGGCCACGGCCCTCTGCATCCCCGCTATGGAAGCGTTGAGGATGTTTATGCTGTCTATCTCCTCCACGCCCACCATTTCAACCGCCCAGCTGACCGCCTCCTTTTGAATCACTTCCCTCAGCTGCTCCCTATGGGCTGCAGTCATCTTCTTGGAATCGTCCAGAAGGGGATGGAAGAAGTCCGGTGCCAGTATGACGGCGGCGGCAAAGACAGGCCCAGCGATGGGGCCCCTTCCGGCCTCATCGCAGCCTGCCTCCAGGATACCCGGAGTCTTGCAGCTCAATAACTGTACTCTGCGCGGCATTGCAACGCAAAGTTAAGCAATTATTTTTGCAGTAACGCTATAATGGAATCCTTGGATTTGAGGGATTCCTGAAGAGAATCAACCAGTTTCTTCAAAAGGGCAATGGTGTCGTCTTTCTCCCTGATTCGGGCTTCGTAATCTTCTTGCAGGCGACGGTACCTCTCATCGAAATCCATCTTGGCTTCACCAAGCTTGTATTCTGCATTTTCAACGGGTTCGTACCCCAGGACAAGTTTTTCGATAGTCGTGTCGGTCAGTTCGGCAATTTTTTGAAGTTTTTCGTTGAAGATTCTCGTATCTCCGTTTTCTATGCCAATGTAGGCATTTCGGGAAATACCTATCTGGTCAGCAATCTCTTTCTGGGAAAGTTTGCTCTGCTTTCGATAGGCCTTGATACGTTGTTTTACAGTTTTTTCATCCATAGTTAAAGTTTTGTTTAACAAATATACAATAAAAATGAAAAGACAACGGGTGTTTTTACTGATAATAATTTAAAAAAAAGGTTAATCCAAGTTTAGACCTCTCAGTTTAGTAAAGAAATGCTTGGCAATTCAACACAAATGCTACAGTTTTGCTAAAAATTTTTAGGATATGATTACCCTGTTGTCTTCCTACGCCGTCTTCTGGGAATTGTTGGACAAGCTGGAAATCTATAAGGACGGCAATCTGGATTTCCAAACCGTATGCGATTATATGGGCGCTGACGCCTCCCGTCTTGACGCCTTGCTGCTTGAAGAGACCGGATTTTCCGGCCAGGATATCCTTTCAAGGTTCAGAGCCCTTGATAATTATAGGAATAATACCTAAATTTGTCCCCCTATGTCAAATTAGGAAATAACCAGATAAATCATAATCAAAATATATTAACAAAATGAAAGAATATTCAACCAAAGACATCCGCAACGTGGTATTGCTTGGAAGCACCAAATCCGGCAAGACCACGTTTGCGGAGGCTATGCTTTACGAGGGTAAAGTAATTGACAGAAGGGGAACAATCGAGGACAAAAACACTTTGTCAGACTATGAGGAACTTGAGAAACTCAACCAGAGGTCAATCTACGGCACCCCTCTTTACGCCCAGCTGGACGGAAAGAAACTCAACTTCATTGACGCCCCTGGTTCTGACGACTTCATCGGAGGCGCTTACTCCGGATTCAAGGTTTGCGAGAGCGGTGTCCTGCTGATCAACGCCCAGCAGGGTGTGGAGGTTGGAACCGAGGCTTTCGTACGCCGCGCAGAGGCCGCAAAGCTCCCTATGGTAATCGCCGTGAACCAGCTTGACACTGAGAAGGCTGACTGGGACAACATCCAGAACTCAATGAAGGAGGCTCTTGGAGCAAAGTTCATCAACCTCCAGTTCCCTGTGAATGCAGGCCCTTCATTTGACGGCGTCATCGACGTCCAGCTTATGAAGTACATCCACTTCAAGGACGCCAACGGAAACTTTGAGCTTCTTGACATCCCTGCAGAGTACCAGGACAAGGCTGACGAGTACCGCGAGGCCCTTGTAGAGAAGGCTGCAGAGTTTGACGAGGCCCTTATGGAGAAGTTCTTCGACGCAGGAGAGCTCACCGAGGATGAGATCAACCAGGGTCTCAACATCGGAATCGACAACGGAGAGGTTTATCCTGTATTCTGCATCTGCGGAAAGAAGGATATGGGTGTAAGAAGGCTTATGGAGTTCATCCTGAACGTAATGCCTGCACCTAAGGTGAAGGAGGACGGTCCCGCTTCCCTGTTCATCTACAAGAACAACGTAGAGCAGCACCTGGGAGAGGTTTCCTTCTTCAAGGTAATGAGCGGTAACATCACCGCCGGTATTGACCTGGAGGATCCCGCAAGCGGAAACAAGGAGCGCCTTTCTGCAATCTATGCAGTTGCCGGACTCAAGAAAGAGGCAGTTACCGTGCTTCACGCCGGAGACTTCGGCTGCGCCGTTAAGCTTAAGAACGGAAAGTGCAACACCACCCTTTCAGCCCCCAACTCAGGAATCGTATACGACAAGATCGAGTTCCCCGCACCCAAGTACCGCTGCGCCATCAAGGCTAAGGTACAGCAGGACGAGCAGAAACTTGGCGAGGCCCTCAAGAAGATCAGCGCAGAGGATCCTACCTGCATAGTTGAATATTCAAAGGAACTCCGCCAGACCATCCTCAGCGGAAACGGAGAGCAGCACATCAACATTGTAAAGTGGCTCATCAACAATGAGTACAAGCTGGACGTAGAGCTCTTCGCTCCAAAGGTTCCTTACCGTGAGACCATCACCAAGGTGGCTACCGCACAGTACCGCCACAAGAAGCAGTCAGGCGGCGCCGGCCAGTTCGGAGAGGTTCACCTGCTCGTTTGCCCTGCAGAGGGAGAACTCAATACCAAGTTCAAGATTGACGGAAAGGAGACTCAGCTCAACATCAAGACCCAGGACATCTCCGAGATGGAGTGGGGCGGAAAGCTGGAGTTCTACAACTGCGTAGTTGGTGGAGCCATCGACCTTGGCTTTATGCCTGCCATCCTCAAGGGTATCAAGGAGAAGATGACCGAAGGCCCTCTCACCGGATCATACGCCCGCGACATCCGCGTATTCGTATATGACGGAAAGATGCACCCGGTAGACTCCAAGGAAATCGCCTTCATCATTGCAGGACGCAACGCCTTCAAGGAGGCCTTCCGCAACGCTGGTCCTAAGATCCTTGAGCCTATCTACAATGTAGAGGTTATGACCCCTGCAGAGTATCAGGGCGCCGTTATGAGCGACCTGCAGAACCGCCGCGGAATGCTTGGCGATATGGGAGCCGACAAGGGATTCGCAATCCTCAAGGCAAGGGTTCCTCTGGCAGAGCTTTACCGTTATTCAACAACCCTGAGTTCTATTACCGCAGGTTCCGCAACCTTCTCAATGGAGTTTGCAGACTACCAGCCTGTACCTGGCGACGTTCAGGCCAAACTTCTTGAGGCTTACGCAGCAGAAGAGCAGGACGAGGACTAGTCTATGTACAGAACGCATACGTGCGGAGAACTCCGCATTTGCAATGTTGGGCAGAAAGTCACCCTGGCAGGATGGGTACAGAAAGTACGCAGCCTCGGCGGGATGACTTTCGCCGATTTAAGGGACCGCTACGGCATCACCCAGCTGTTGCTTGACAGCCCCGGAGACCTTGGACGCGAGTACGTGATCCAGGTTACCGGACAGGTTGTGGAGCGCCAGAGCAAGAACCCTAAGATCCCTACCGGAGACATTGAGATCAAGGTAGAGACCCTTAAGATCCTCAACAAGGCTTCCGTTCCTCCTTTCACAATTGAGGAGGAGAGCGACGGAGGAGAGGACCTGAGGGCCAGATACAGGTATCTGGACCTGAGGCGTCCGCCCCTCCAGAGAGCTCTTGCACTCAGGCACCGCATAGGCCAGGAAGTGCGCAAGTATCTTGACGCACAGGGATTTATGGAGATAGAGACCCCGTATCTCATAAAGTCCACCCCGGAAGGAGCGCGTGACTTTGTGGTTCCTTCAAGGATGAACAAGGGTCAGTTCTATGCACTGCCGCAGTCCCCGCAGACATTCAAGCAGCTGCTTATGGTTGCCGGCTATGACCGCTACTTCCAGATAGTCCGCTGCTTCCGTGACGAGGACCTTCGCGCAGACCGCCAGCCGGAATTCACCCAGATAGACTGCGAGATGTCTTTCGTTGAGCAGGAGGACGTGCTGAATACCTTCGAGGGTATGATGCGCACCCTGTTCAAGAACGTCCTGAACGTGGATATCCCCAATCCGCTTCCGCGGATGAGCTGGTACGACGCTATGGACAACTACGGCTCTGACAAGCCGGACATCCGCTTCGGGATGACAATCCACGAGATATCCGACCTTGTGAAGGGCTTTGGATTTGGAGTGTTCGATGGCAGCGATTACATTGGCGCCATCGCCGTTCCCGGCGGAGCGGAGTATACCCGCAAGCAGATTGACGAACTCACTGAATGGGTAAAAAGGCCTCAGGTTGGTGCCAAGGGTCTTGTATATATTAGGCTCAACGCGGACGGCAGCATCAAGTCTTCCGTTGACAAATTCTATTCACCGGAGCAGTTGGCAAAGGTGGCAGAGAGGTGCGGAGCACAGCAGGGAGACATTGTCCTTGCCCTTTGCGGCCCCAAGAGAAAGACGCAGACGCAGCTTGGCGTCCTGCGTCTTGAGATGGGCGCCAGGCTGGGCAAGAGGGATCCGGGCGTATTCGCTCCGCTGTGGGTGGTAGACTTCCCTCTCCTTGAGTGGGACGACGAGACCCAGCGCTTCTACGCTATGCACCATCCGTTCACCGCGCCAAAGCCGGAGCACGAACAGTGGTTCTACTCTGACAGGAAAGAGGACCTTGAGAGGGTTTGCGCCAATGCGTACGACTTTGTCCTCAATGGGACCGAGCTTGGAGGAGGATCCATCCGTATCCACGACGCAGAAATGCAGAGCCGTATGTTCCAGGTGCTTGGCATCTCAAAGGAAGATGCGGAGCTCAAGTTTGGGTTCATCATCAACGCCTTCAAGTTCGGGGCTCCGCCTCACGGCGGCCTCGCGTTCGGATTCGACCGCGTGTGCGCCTTGTTCGGCGGGCAGGAGACCATCAGGGACTTCATCGCATTCCCCAAGAACAACCAGGGACGTGACGTTATGATAGATTCTCCGTCTGAGATTGACCAGACCCAGCTTGACGAACTGCAGATAGATATCCGTAAAGAGTAAATTGATTACAAAGACTGATATTTACGATTTAAGCACGCAGAACACTTTTGGAATGAAGGTGTCCTGCGCTTGCTTTATACAATATGACAAGGCCGAGGACCTGAACGACCTGGACTTCCAGGCCCTGCCTCAGCCGGTGCTTCACATTGGCTCCGCCAGCAACCTGCTTTTCACCGGGGATTTCAAGGGAACCGTGCTTCACTCCGCCATCAAGTACATCAAGTACATTGATATGGGCCTGAGCGAGGTGCTGGTGGCCGTGGGAGCAGGTGTCCTGTTCGACGACTTCGTCGCACAGACCTGCGGCCACGGCCTCTGGGGCGCGGAGAACCTCTCCCTTATCCCGGGAGAGACCGGCGCCGCCGCCGTCCAGAACATAGGCGCCTACGGCGTAGAGGTCAAGGACATCATATCCGGGGTAGTCTGCTATGACACCCAGACCCGTACCAAATGTACTTTCAAGGTGGGCGATTGCAATTACGACTACCGCACCTCCCGCTTCAAGGAAGCCCCGGACAAGGGCCGCTACATTGTCACCAGCGTCCTTTTCCGCCTCACCCGCACGTATTCCCCCAAACTGGAATACAAGGGCATCAAGGAGGCCCTGGGAGGCAAGGAGCCCAAGACTCCGCAGGAAGTCAGGGATGCGGTTATCAAGATCCGTATGGAGAAGCTTCCGGACCCCAAGGTTATGGGAAGCGCAGGCAGTTTCTTCCGCAATCCTATAGTGAGCAGGGAGAAATTCCAGGATATTGAGCGCATTGCAAAACTCCGAAACGGGGACGATTACCAGGTGCCGCATTATGACCTTGACGCCGCACGCGTAAAGGTCCCGGCCGCCTGGATGATAGACCAGTGCGGCTTCAAGGGAATGCGCCGCGGCAACGCCGCAGTGCACCACGCGCAGCCCCTTGTGCTGGTAAATTATACCGGAAATGCCACTCCGGACGAAATTTTGGAGCTTGAAGGGCTCATAGTGTCAGAAGTTTATGATAAATTTGGGGTAGAATTAATCCCGGAAGTAGAGCATATATGAGCAAGTTCATAGTAGAAGGCGGTCACAGCCTCAGCGGGGAGATACGTCCGCAGGGAGCCAAGAACGAGGCATTGGAAGTAATCAGCGCCGTGCTGCTTACCAAGAGCGAGGTGCGCATCTCCAACGTCCCGGAAATCCTTGACGTAAAGAACCTCATAGCCCTGCTCCAGGGTATGGGCGTAAAGGTGGAGAGGCTCTCCCGCGGGGAGTATTCCTTCTGCGCCAAAGACATCGACCCTTCGTACATCCGCAGCGCTGACTTCGTAAGCGCCTGCGCCCGCCTCAGGGGTTCCGTGATGGTGGTAGGTCCGCTCCTTGCCCGCTTTGGCAGCGCGTATTTCGCCAAGCCGGGTGGCGACAAGATTGGCCGCCGCCGCGTGGATACCCACATTGACGGCTTCTGCAAGCTGGGAGCCGCCCTTACCTACGAGCACGAGAAACGCGCCTTCCTCCTTGAAGCGCCCCAGGGCCTCAAGGGCTGCTATATGCTTCTGGACGAAGCCTCCGTCACCGGTACCGCCAACATTGTAATGGCCAGCGTCCTGGCGGAAGGCGAGACCACAATCTACAACGCCGCCTGCGAGCCTTACGTCCAGCAGCTTTGCCGCCTGCTCACTGCAATGGGTGCCAAGATCCAGGGCATAGGCTCCAACCTGCTCACCATAACAGGAGTAAAGGAGCTGGGCGGCGCAAGCCACACCATCCTTCCGGATATGATCGAGGTGGGCAGTTTCATTGGCCTTGCGGCCATCACCAGCTCCACCCTCACCATCAAGGACGTTTCTATGAAGGACCTTGGAATCATCCCGGAAAGTTTCCGCCGTATGGGCGTCAAGGTGGAGCAGAAAGGGAACGACATAGTGGTTCCCAAGCAGGACAGTTATGAGATTGAATCCTTTGTGGACGGTTCCATAATGACCATTTCCGATGCGCCGTGGCCGGGTCTCACCCCTGACCTCCTGAGCGTAATGCTGGTTGTGGCCACCCAGTGCAAGGGAAGCGTCCTCATCCATCAGAAGATGTTCGAATCCAGGCTGTTCTTCGTGGACAAGCTTATAGATATGGGCGCCCAGATTATCCTCTGCGACCCTCACCGCGCCGTGGTCATAGGCCACGACCACGCCATCAAGCTGAGGGCGAACAGGATGACATCCCCGGATATCCGCGCGGGTATCGCAATGCTCCTTGCCGCGATGAGCGCCAAGGGCGTCTCCCAGATTGAGAACATCGAACAGATAGACCGCGGTTACGAGAACATAGAGGAGCGCCTCAACGCGCTCGGAGCAAATATTGTCAGAGAATAAACCAAATAGTAGTGTGTTATGGAAAAGATCAAAGTTGCCATCGTTGGTTACGGTAATATCGGAAAATACTCCCTGGACGCAGTCCTGGCGGCATCCGATATGGAATGTGTAGGCGTTGTCCGCCGCAGCGGAAATGCCGGAGAATACAGGGAACTGCAGGATTTCAAAGTGGTTTCCGACATCAGGGACCTTGGAAAGGTTGACGTGGCCATCCTTGCCACCCCTTCAAGGAGCGTTAAGGAAAATGCTGAAAAGTACCTCAAGATGGGTATCAGCACAGTTGACAGTTTTGACATCCACAGCCAGATATGGGACCTCCGCAAGGACCTTGACCCCATTGCCAAGGAAGGCAATGCCGTGAGCATCATATCAGCCGGATGGGATCCGGGCAGCGATTCAGTTGTCCGCGCCCTTATGGAGGCGCTTGCGCCAAAGGGAATCTCCTATACCAACTTCGGCCCCGGAAGGTCAATGGGACACTCCGTAGTTGCAAAGAGCAAGGAAGGCGTGGTTGACGCCCTCAGCCTCACCATCCCAAAGGGAACCGGACTGCACCGCCGTATGGTATATGTGCAGCTTGAGGAAGGCGCTGATTTCGACCAGGTTACAGCCGATATCCTTGCAGACCCGTACTTCAGTTCAGACGAGACCCACGTAATAAGGGTGGGCAGCGTAGATGACATCAATGACCTTGGACACGGAGTTGCAATGGCCCGCAAAGGCGTCTCAGGAAAGACCCATAACCAGCTTTTCAAATTCAGTATGAAGATCAACAACCCGGCTCTCACGGGACAGGTGCTTGTTTCCTGCGCCCGCGCCGCGGTTAAACAAAAACCGGGATGCTATACTATGATAGAAATCCCGGTAATAGACTTGTTGGAGGGAGAACCCGAGGAACTTATCAAACGCCTTGTATAATCTCCGCCATAAGGTCAACAGTGCTTTGTGAGGCTTCCACCAACGGGAGCCTCATTTCATTTGAGCACAGGCCCATAAGGTTCAGCGCGGCCTTTGCGGGGATGGGGCTTGATTCCACGAAGCAGGCCTTGTAGAGCGGCTTGAGGGCTTTGTCAACCTCGCGCGCCTGTTCCCATTTGCCGTCAAGGGCAAGGGAGGTCATCTTGCTGACTCTTGCAGGATCTACGTTGGAAGCGACGGAAATGACGCCAACGGCGCCCTTTTCCATTATCTCCAGGGTGATGTCGTCATCTCCGCTTATCACGGAGAATCCCTCAGGGGCGTCCTTGAGGATGGCTGCCACCTGGTCCACCTTTCCCGAGGCCTCTTTTGTGGCAATGACGCCGGGCACTTCCCGCGCGATGCGCAGGCAGGTTTCCGCCTGCATATTCGCGCCCGTGCGCCCGGGTACGTTATATAGTACTATGGGTTTGTCCGCGGCTTCGGCAATTGCCTTGAAGTAGCGGTACATCCCTTCCTGCGTGGGCTTGTTGTAGTAGGGCACCACTACAAGCCACGCATCGGCCCCGTAAGGGGCAAGAAGTTCCATATTTGCAATTGTTCCCGGAACGCTGTTGGTGCCGCATCCCACAAGGACGGGCAACCCGGCGGCGTGTTCGCGGGTAATCTGCAGGAGGCGGATCTTTTCATCGGCGCTCAGGGTGGGGGTTTCTCCCGTAGTGGCCAGGGCCACAAGGAAGTTCACCCCGGCTGCTACCTGGCGGTCCACCAGGGCGGCATAGGCATCATAGTCCACTTTGCCGCCGCGGAAAGGCGTCACTAACGCGGTTCCGCAACCATAGAACAGCGGCTTGGGTGTCATAATATGAGTTCCTTGAATTCGTGGACGCCGCGTATTTCCTCTGTGAGCATTGCCGCATAGACGGCTCCCACGGCGAATCCTTCCCTTGAGAAGGCCTCGTGGGTGAATGTGAGCTTGTCAACCGCAGAAGTGAGGGTCAACGTGTGGATTCCGGCAACTTCGCCTTCGCGCTTGGAGGTGATCTGGACCTCGTCGTCCAGGGAGTCCTTTACCAGCGCGGCAAGGCTCTTGGCGGTGCCGCTGGGGGCGTCCAGCTTGTGGATGTGGTGTGTCTCCTCGATATGGGGCTCGTAACCGTGTCCCTTGAGGATGCTGGAGGCCCTGCTTACTGCAGCGAACAGGGCGTTGACGCCAATTGAGAAATTGGAGGCATAGATCATTGTGGTGCCTTTCTGGTGGAAGTACCCTATGACCTCTTCCCTGATGTCTTCCCATCCGGTGGTACCCACTACAACCGCCTTGAAGTTGTCCGCAAGGAACTTGTAGTTGGCGCGGAAGGACTGGGGGAAAGTGAAGTCGATGCACACGCACTCCCTGGCCAGTTCAGGCGGGGTTGCGCATACGTCTTCCGTTGCTGCGGCAAGTTCTATTCCCTGGCGGGAAAGGACTTTTTCAATCATATGGCCCATTCGGCCGTAACCGCTGATCAATACTTTCATAATACACTACTTTAAAATGTCGTTCAAAATGCTGGAAGCGGCAACCCTTGCGCCCTCGCCGGCTCCCTGGATGACCAGGGGCGAAGGGTGGAAAGTGCTGCGCACTATGATGGCGTTGTCCGTGCCGTGCAGCCAGTATGCCGGATGGCTCTCGTCAACTGTCTGCACACGGATGGACGCCTTGTAGCCCAGAGGGCTGGAAGGGTCTTTCACGAGGGAAGCCACAAAGCGCTGGTTGCGGCCGAAGCGGGGTTCGGCCTTCTCCAGCTTTGCGTAGAAGTCCTCTACGCTTCCCTCAAAGAAGCTGCTGTCAAGGACGGGCTCTATTTCCACGTCTTTCTCCTCAAGGTGCACGCCCGCCTCCCTGGCAAGAATGATCAGCTTGCGCATAGCATCCCTTCCGCCCAGGTCCGTGCGGGGGTCCTTTTCCGTAAGGCCCTCTTTCTGGGCCTTGCGAAGGGTGTCAATGAAACTGTCCTTGGAACTGAATATATAGTTGAGGGTGCAGGATACCACAGCCTCAATGCTTATTATCTCGTCGCTGGAGTTGGCGCTCATAGCGATGCTCTCCAGGAAAGGGAGCGCGGCGCCCACGGTGGTCTCGTAGCGGAGGAAGCAGCCGGACTGAAGGGCGGCTGTCTTCATTCGCGCGTAGTCCGCGTAGGGCACGGCAAGCGAGCGCCTGTTGGAGGATACTACGCTGATGCCTGCCTCCAGCAGGGCTTCGTACTGCTTGTAGATGGCCTCGCTGTCCGTGCAGTCCACGAATACCGCCTGATGCGGCTCAAGGCCGATGATTGCCTTGCAGAAGGCGTCGCCGGAGGCGTCCTGACCGCTGGCAAGGGCGTCGTCAACTTCCCACGGCATAAGCCCTCCCGGGCGGATGGCGTAGTGCGTGCTGTTGGACACGCCCGCAATGCGCAGCGTCTTGCCGCTGTTATGGGTAACCGTCATAGAGGTGTCCCCTATCATCTTTACCAGGGCTTTGCCCACCGCGCCGTAGCCGGCGATGAAAATGCGGCGGGTGCGGTTAGGCTCCAGTTCAAAGAACTCCCTGTGGAGGCCCTTGAGGGCCTCTTTCTGCTGGTCGAAGGGAACTTTTATGCCTATGAGGCCGTCCTGGAAGGAGATATCGTCCCAGGTGATGCAGCGGCGGTCAAGCACCCCGTTAATGCGGGTGCGGGCGCTGGCGGTGTCAATGTCACCGGCGGTTACCAGGTAAATGAAATCGTCTTTCCTGGCCAGGCCTATCCAGCCTTTGGCGTCCTTGAAGTCTCCAACCACGGTGCCGGGGTTGGAAGGGTCAAAGGTATTCTTGATTTCAATGGCAATTCCGGCCTCCTGGGCGGGTTTTACGGTAGGAGGGTAGAGAACCTTGGCTCCGTGCTCCGCAAGGCGCCAGGCGGCGTCGTAAGACAGCCTGGGAATGGTGCGGGCCTGGGGCAGGTCCTTGGGGTTGGTGGTCATTATGCCGGGCACGTCAGTCCACAGTTGGAGGCTTGAGGCTCCCACCGCCGCGGCGTAAAGCGCCGCGCTGTAGTCCGAGCCTCCGCGCCCCAGGGTGGTGACGCTTCCTTCTTTGTCCCGGGCAATGAAGCCCGGGGCCACGAAGACGCGCACCGCCCGCCTCTGCTCCACGGCGGAGGCGATGTTTGCGTACGTAGCCTTGACATCGTCCTTGATCACCAGCTTGCGGGAATCCAGCCACTGCACTTCAATGCCGTCGCAGGCAAGCTTGCGCGCTATTATCTTGGTGGAAAGGATCTCTCCGAATGCCTCCGTACACGGGGGACGCTGCTTTATCTGCTTGAAGATGTCCTCGCACTCCTTGAGCGCCTCATCCCTCTGGGCCCCTGTGAAAAGTCTGGTTATGATTTCCCTGTGTCTGTCTTCCAGTTCAGATATCCGGTCCGTGTAATGGACGGCGCCGGCGCCCACAAGCAGCAGCGAATCCGTGCAGCCGCTTATGGCGGAGCAGACCAGGATCACGCGGTCCTTGCGGGCTGCGGCGCCCACAATGTCCAGGACCCTGGAGATATTTGTTGCGGTGGCAATTGAAGTGCCGCCGAATTTCAATACCTGCATCTATCTGAAGTCTTCGTACTCCGGCAGCCCTATCTGGGTAAAGATGGCGTTAAGCTTGGCATCGTCCTTAGGGCATATCATAAGTACGTCCGGAGTATCTATAACTATATAGTTCTTAAGGCCCCTCACGGCCAGGAGCTTGTTCTTGCCCGTGGTGGCTATAATGCTGTTCTTGTTATCAGTGCTTATTATCTTGTCCCCTTCCAGCACGTTCCCTGCGGCATCCTTATGGGAGAATTCGTACAGAGAATCCCAGTTTGCCAGGTCCGTCCAGCTGAAGCGGGTGGGGTAAACCCAGGCCAGCTCTGTCTTTTCCATTACACCGTAGTCTATGGAAATCTTGTCCATATCTCCGTATATCTTTTCCAGGAAAGGAGCCTCGGAAACCGTTCCTATCACCTTGTCAAGGCCTTTGAACAGGTTCATTATCTGGGGGATGTGCTTTTCCATCTCCTCCTTGATAACCCGGGCTTTCCACACAAATATACCGGAGTTCCAGAGGAATTCCCCGCTGTTGAAGAAAATCTCAGCCAGGGCCTTGTCAGGCTTCTCCGTAAAGGTCTTTACCTTTGAAGGGACGTTTTTCTTATAGGAATTCTGGCCGCCTTTGACCTGGATGTAACCCAGGTTGGTGTCCGGCTTGTTGGGAACTATTCCAAGGGTGATGAGGGCCTTGTTCTCCGCCGCATAGGCAAGGGCCTTCTGCATTGTCTCGTCGAATTCTGGCTCTTCCCCAATGAGGATGTCGGCAGGCATTGCGGCAAATACGGCCTCGGGGTCCTTCTTGAGCAGTTTGTACGCCGCGTACGCTATACACGGGGCGGTCTGCCTTCCATACGGCTCCAGCAGCAGGTTCTCTCCCGGGAGGTCCGGAAGCTGCTCCTGTACCTGGGTGGCGTAGCCAGCCAGGGTAACTACAAGGATATTCTGCCTGGGAACTATCTGGGAAGCCTTCCTGTAGCACTGCTGAAGGAAGGAATCGCCGTCCCCGGTAATGTCCAGGAACTGCTTTGGGTTTGAGGTTCTACCTATGGGCCAGAAGCGGAAACCGCCTCCACCGGCCATAATCACGCAATAATTGTGTTCACTCATTTTTTTCTCAATAATAAATGGGCAGGTAAGCCTGCGGATAGTACGTAATATCTGTCCTGCCTCCTTGGAACACTACTGTAACAATGTCAAAAAACAACTCCGAGCTGCCGGAGTGCCCCGCCGCATATCTCAAGGCCGCCTTGGCCACCTTGGCCATCTTTGCCTTTGTGGCGTTGTCAAGAGGCTGTGCCGTAAGCGGGGCCACACGGCTCTTTACCTCTACAAAATGCAGGCCCCTGGAGTCTCTGGAAATGATATCTATTTCCAAATGTCCCACGGTCCAGTTGCGGTGAAGGATTTCCTGTCCCGCATTTTTCAAATACTCGCAGGCGAGATCTTCTCCAAGATCCCCCAGCTTCCGCCTTGAAGTTTTCATAGTTGGAGGTAAATTTAGTCAAAAGTAACGATAGTTACTCCCGTTCCTCCAAATTGAATTGCTTCGTCTTTTACTGAAGCCACGCCCGGAACCGTCCTGAGATATTTCTGTATCTCATCGCGGAGCACGCCCGTGCCCTTTCCGTGTATGATCCTCACGGAGGACATTCCCAGCATTATGGCATCGTCAATATAGTGTGTCACAATGTCCAGGGCGTCCTGGAGCCTCTGTCCCCTCACGTCCAGTTCCGGCTTGAACTTGAGCTTGCGCTCCTGTATGCTGCTGTCCAGCTGGCGGTAGACGGGCTTGAAGCTCTCCTTGGCCGCCGCCTTGAACTCGTTGGAAGAAATCCTTTCCACGCGGTCCAGAGGCATTTTGCTGGTTATGTTGCCAATGATAAGGGTCACCGCCTTGTTGGAAACGCGGGCCACTTCGCCCACCATTCCGTTGTCTTTTACGCGGACCTTCTCCCCAATCTTGGGAGGTGTCTTTCGGAAGTCCTCTATGCGGGTCTGGGAGGATTCCTTGGACGGCTTGCGGCGCCTGTTCAGTTTCTGCATCTTGTCCTCCAGGTACTTGTCCCTGGCCTCCATTTCCTTGGACTTGCGCTTCTCCAGCGCCAGGACAAAGTCCTGCAGTTCCTTGCGGGCCTCCTTTGTCTGTTCCTTCTCCGCCTTGGACTCGCGGATGTCGCGTATGGTCTTCTCAACCTGCTTTCCGGCGTCCTTTACAATGTCCATAGCTTCCTTGCGGGCCACGGTAAGTATCTCTTTCTTCTGGGACTGGATGTCTTCCAGTTCCTTCTGGTATTTTTCCGTGATGCCTTCCAGCATCTTGTCCGTCTGCTTGATCTTCTGGAGCTTCTCGTCCAGGGCCTTGCGGTTGCGGACAATCTTGCGCAGGTTGCGCTCTATGCCCACGTATTCCTCGCCTGCCCTTTGCTCCGCGTCCTTTACGATGCTCTCCGGGAGGCCCATCTTGCGGGCCAGTTCAAAGGCGAAGGAATTGCCGGGGAGGCCGGTTTCCAGCTTGAACAGCGGGACTATGTTCTTTGCGTCGAACATCATCGCTCCGTTCAGCACGCCCGTGTCCTGCCCTGCGGCGTAGAGCTTAAGGTTTGTATAGTGCGTGGTGATAACTCCGTACACGCCCCTCTTGTCCAGTTCCACCAGGATGGATTCGGCGATGGCACCGCCTGCGGCGGGTTCCGTGCCTGAGCCGAACTCGTCTATGAGCACCAGCGTCTGCGGCGATGCGCTGCGCAGCATTTCCTTCATATCGGCAAGGAAGGAACTGTAGGTGCTCAGGTCGTTGTCAATGGACTGGTCATCGCCAATGCTTAGCATAATATTCTGGAACACAGGCAGTTCAGAAGCTTCTGAGGTGGGGATTAGCATACCCCACTGGAACATATACTGCAGCAGGCCCACGGTCTTGAGGCATACTGACTTGCCTCCGGCGTTGGGGCCGGAGATGAGTAGTATATGCTTTTGAGGAGTCAGGTTCACGGTCTGGGGGGCCATCTCCTTGCCTTCTTTCTTGAGAGCTTTCTCCAGCAGAGGGTGGCGCGCCTTGCGCAGGTGCAGCTCGCCGTCCTCGGAAATTACAGGCACGCCTGCAATGTAGTCCAGGGCTGTCTGCGCCTTGGCCAGCAGGAAGTCCATCTCCCCAATGAAAGCGCCCCCTGTCATCAGGTCGGGGACGTACGGTCTCAGGAAGTCGCTGAAGTCCGCCAGGATGCGCGCGATTTCCCTGTTCTGGGCAAAGCGGAGCTCGCTGAGCTCGTTCTCCAGCTCCACTATCTCCGCAGGCTCCACGAAGGTGGTCTTGCCGGAGGCGGATTCGTCGTATATGAAGCCGGCCAGGCTGCGCTTGCGCATACTGTTCACCGGGATGAGGTATTTGCCGTCGCGTATGGTGATTCCAAGGTCAGAGTCCACTATTCCGTCTTCCTGGGCCTTCTTGAGGATTGCTCCGGCCCTGCGGGAGATGCTGCCCTCCTTTTCCTTTATGCTCTTGCGAATCTTGTAGAGCTCTTCGGAAGCGGTGTCCTTGATTTCGCCGTATTTGTCCAGGATGGTGTCAATGCGGCGCTGCACTTCAGGGAAGTACAGGATGGAGGAGGATATCTTCTTGAGGTTTGGGTATATGCCGTCCTTGATGCCGTGGAAGAAGCCCGTGATCTTGCGGATGGTCTCCATCATTGTGCGAAGCTTGCCCAGCGACAGGAGGTCTATGTTGTAGCCTTCGTTGCTCAGCGGGTTGAGGAACGGCAGGCAGTCTATGTATCCGCTTGTGGGGAAGGTCTCCTCGAACATCACAATGAGGCGCATCTCGTCCGTGAGGGCAAGGCGGCGGGAGATTTCAGCCTTGTCACAGCTGAAAGCCTCCGACGCCGTGCGCTGCACAGCGTAATCAGTAGAGCAGTGGTCGGAAATAGCCGTCCTCACCCGGTCGAATCCGAGCTTGCTTTCCAGCCTGGCGTCTATGGTTCCGTTATTGCTCACGATTTCTTTTCCTGGGATACGCCCGTCTGCTGGAACGAAGAGCCCAGCAGGGCGAACAGTTCATTGATAGTATTTACGGTGGTTATCTCTCCGTTCCTGGCGTATGAGACCCTTCCGGTCTCTTCAGAAACCACAATCACGTGTGCGTCGCACTCCTCCGTGAGGCCTATCGCGGCCTTGTGGCGCATTCCGTAGTGGGCGGGGATGTCCGTCCTGCCCGTGATGGGCAGGGTGCAGCGCGCCGCCACTATCCTGTCGGAACCAATCACCATTGCTCCGTCGTGGAGCGGTGAGTTCTTGAAGAATATGTTCAGGATGAGGCGCTTGCTGATGCGAGCGTCAACGCGGTCTCCCGTCTCTATGATGTACTCCAGGGAATTCTGCTTGGTGAGCACGATGAGCGCTCCCTCCTTCTGGTCCGACATCTCCCAGCAGGCCTCCGCGATCTCCCTCACCGAAGCGTCCGCCAGCCTGTCTTCCTGAAGGCCGAAGAGACGGTCGAACAGACGGAGCGCGTTGCGCGCTATTCCGCCCTTGCCGCCCAGCTTGAACAGCGAGTGCCTGATTTCCGGCTGGAACAGCACGATGAGCGCCAGGATACCTATATCCACTACCGCGCCCATCAGCGCCGACATCAGTTTCATATTCAGCGCCTCCACTATCACGCGGACTATGAGCATAAGGACTACGGTTATGAGGATGGTCATTGCGGACGATCCCCTGATCCACCTGAAGAGGAAGAAAATGAGGAACGCCACAAGGATTATGTCCAGGAAGTCCACGAAGGACATATTCAAAAATCCGAAAATCCCTAAAATCATAGCTGACAAAGATACATATTTAAATGTTAATAAATTGTTGAAAATCAAAAAAATATCCGTATATTTGCAACCCCCAAAAGGACCATTTTGGGCTTAAAGTATTTATAATCAATTAATTATCAAACCAATGCCTGGATTAATTGGAAAGAAAATCGGAATGACTTCCGTTTTCGGTGCTGATGGAAAGAATATTCCATGCACCGTTGTCGAAGCTGGGCCGTGTGTTGTTACGCAGGTACGTACAGTAGAGAAAGATGGTTATGCCGCTGTACAGCTTGCCTATGACGAAACTACAGAAAAACACACCAGCGCGCCTCTTCAGGGGCATTTCAAAAAGGCAGGAACCACTCCTAAGCGCAAGCTTGCGGAATTCCCCGCAGACTTCGCCGGAGAGCTTAAATTAGGCGACACCCTCACCGTTGCTGACGTCTTCACAGAGGACGTGGCATTTGTGGATGTTGTCGGTACTTCTAAAGGTAAAGGATTCCAGGGCGTTGTTAAACGTCACGGTTTCGCCGGAGTAGGCGGTCAGACCCACGGTCAGCACAACCGTCTTCGTCACCCGGGTTCTATGGGCGCATCATCCTGGCCTTCAAGGGTATTCCCCGGTATGCGTATGGCAGGCCATATGGGAAGCCAGAGGGTTAAGGTATTCAACCTGCAGGTTGTAAAGGTCATCCCTGAGAACAATCTTCTTGTAGTTAAAGGTTCTGTTCCCGGAGCCAAAGGTTCTTACGTATTATTGGAGGCTTAGTTATGCAGTTGTCAGTATACAAGATTGACGGATCAGATTCCGGAAAGAAGATCGAACTCGATGCCAACGTTTTCGGTGTAACACCGAACGACCACGCAATATATCTGGACGTTGTCCAGTATCTCGCTAATCAGCGCCAGGGTACCGCAAAGACCAAGGACCGCAGCGAGGTAGCCTACAGCACCAAGAAGCTCGGACGCCAGAAAGGCGGCGGCGGTGCACGTCACGGCAGCCTCAAGGCCGGTATCTTTGTAGGCGGAGGCAATATCCACGGTCCCAAGCCGCGTATTTACAGAACCAAGTTGAACAAGAAGGTAAAGGCTCTTGCACGTTACTCAGCCCTTTCATACAAGGCACAGGAGAACGCAATCACTTTCGTTGAGCCTTTCACTATGGAAGCTCCAAAGACAAAGGAACTTATGAAGATCCTCGCCAACATCAAGGCAGACGGTCGCAAGGTTCTTTTCGTGCTCCCTCAGAATTCAACCAATATTTTCCTTTCGTCTAGAAACCTGCCGGAGGTTAAGGTTATCACTGTTGACGAGATCAACACCTACGCTATAATGAACGCCAACTCACTGGTATTCGTTGACGGTGTACAGGATATCCTCTCCGAGAGAGTTAAGTAGGCCCCAAAAAAGAATAATAAGATGGGAATTATAATTAAGCCAATCGTAACAGAAAAGTTGACGGATCAAGGCGAGAAGTTGAACCGTTATGGATTCATCGTAGACCGCAAGGCCAACAAGATTCAGATCAAGGCCGCTGTGGAGCAGATGTATAACGTGTCTGTTGCAGAAGTAAACACTGTTAACTATCACGGAAAGAAGAAATCCCGTTATACCAAAGCAGGTATTCTCAGGGGACGTATGAATCATTTCAAGAAAGCTTACATTACCCTTTCAGGTGATGATAAGATTGATTTCTATAGCAACATTTAAGGAGGGATTCAGCAATGGCAGTAAGAAAATACAAACCGATTACCCCCGGTCAGAGAAACAAGGTGATCAGCACATTCGAAGAGATCACTACGAACAAGCCTCACAAGGCATTGTTGGAGCCCCTTAAGAGAACAGGCGGTAGGAACAACACCGGTCAGATGACTGTCCGCTACATTGGTGGCGGCCACAAGAGGATGTACCGTATCATTGACTTCCTCCGCGACAAGGATGAGTGCAGCGCAAAGGTCCTCACCATTGAGTACGACCCTAACCGCAGCGCCCGCATCGCTCTCGTTGAATATCAGGACGGTGAGAAGAGATATATCATCGCTCCTAACGGACTTAAGGTGGGACAGGTTGTCGCTTCAGGTAAAGGTGTAGCCCCTGAGGTTGGAAACGCTCTTCCTCTTAGTGAAATTCCTGTTGGTACCCTGGTACACAACATCGAGCTCCGTCCCGGACAGGGTGCCGCTATGGCACGTTCCGCCGGAACCTTCGCTCAGCTTGCAGCAAGGGAAGGCAACCACGCAGTTCTCCGCCTGCCTTCAGGCGAGACCCGTATGGTGCTCGTTTCCTGCCGCGCAACCGTTGGAACCGTATCCAACCCGGATCACAACCTGGAGTCTTACGGAAAGGCTGGCCGCAGCCGCTGGCTTGGCCGCCGTCCTCACAACCGTGGTGTTGTAATGAACCCTCACGACCATCCTATGGGAGGAGGTGAAGGACGTGCTTCCGGAGGACACCCTCGTTCACGCAAGGGTTTGCCTGCTAAGGGATACAAGACACGTAATCCTAAGGCATCTTCCAACAAGTTCATCATTGAAAGGAGAAAGAAATAACAGGTATTAAACTTTAGAGATTATGAGTCGTTCATTAAGAAAAGGTCCATATATCCAGGAAGCCCTGGAGAAGAGAGTTCTTGCTATGAATGATGGTAGCAAGAAAAAAGAGGTGGTAAAGACCTGGTCTCGTTCCAGTATGATATCACCTGACTTCATCGGCCATACAATCGCAGTTCATAACGGAAATAAGTTTATTCCTGTTTATGTAACCGAGCAGATGGTAGGTCACAAACTGGGAGAGTTCGCTCCTACACGTACATTCAGAGGACATTCAGGTAACAATAAGAAGTAATCACTATGGGAAAGCGTAAAAGACTTATGGCCGAAGGCCTCAAGGAGGCCAAGAAGGTTACAGCTATTGCTAGGCTGAATGACGTTCCTACCTCTCCCCGCAAAATGCGTCTGGTAGCAGACACTGTCAGGGGACAGGAAGTGAACCACGCACTTGATCTTCTGAAATTCTCTAAGAGAAGCGCTTCAAAGGATCTTGAGAAAGTACTTCGCAGTGCAATTGCAAACTGGGAAGCCAAGAATCCTGACAAGAACAAAGAACTTGATAACGGTAATGTAATAGTAAAGACCATTATGGTTGACGGTGGACGCACCCTCAAGAGAATCCGTCCCTGCCCTCAGGGCCGTGCCGGACGCATCCGCAAGCGTTCAAACCACATTACTGTAATCCTTGACGTTAAACCAGCAACAGCAGAGTAAATATGGGACAGAAAACTAATCCTATCAGCAACAGAATCGGTATCACCCGTGGTTGGGACTCTAACTGGTGTGGTGGTAACTACGCAGAGAAGATCGCAGAAGATTACGAAATCCGCAAGTATCTCTACAACCGTCTTGCAAAGGCCAGCCTTTCCAGGATCATCATTGAGAGAACCCTCAAGCTCATAACCGTGACCATTCACGCAGCCCGTCCGGGTGTCATCATCGGAAAGGGTGGAGCAGAGGTTGACAAACTCAAGGAAGAGCTCAAGAAGGTAACCAAGAAAGACGTACAGATCAATATTTTCGAGATCAAGAGACCTGAGGTTGACGCTCACATCGTAGCAGACAACATCGCCCGTCAGATCGAGGGCCGCGTTTCTTACAGACGCGCCATCAAGATGGCAGTTGCCAACACTATGAGAGTAGGCGCAGAAGGTATCAAGGTTCAGATCAGCGGCCGTGTAGGCGGCGCCGAGATGGCTCGCAGCGAGATGTTCAAAGAGGGACGTACCCCTCTGCACACATTCCGCGCAGATATCGACTACGCACTTGCAGTAGCCAACACAAAGGTTGGATGCCTCGGAATAAAGGTGTGGATTTGCAACGGAGAGCGTTACGGCAAGCAGGATCTCACTCCTAACGCCGGAATGGCTGCCAGCGCACAGGGCCCCCAGGGTGGTGGCCGTGCACCTCGTTCAGACCGCGGCCCTCGCCGTGGCGGCAACCGTGGTCCCCGTCGCGAGAACAATTCTCAGAGGTAATTTTCCTGCTTTAAGGGAAATTCGTATATTTATACCGGTTTCAGCGAAATCTGAAACCGGTTTTTTATTATGACGGTAAAGGAAAAGATCCAGTTGTTTCCTCATTCCCCCGGGGTGTACAGGTATTATGACGCCGCGGGGAACGTCATATACGTGGGCAAGGCCAAGGACCTGCACAAGAGGGTGGCGCAGTATTTTGTGCCGCCGGAGAGGCTCAACACCAAGACGCGCGTCCTGGTATCAAAGATAGCGGACGCGCAGTATTCGGTGGTTGACTCGGAGGCGGACGCCCTGCTGCTTGAGAACAACCTCATAAAGCAGTACAAACCCAAATACAACATCCTCCTGAAGGATTCCAAGACATATCCTTGGATATGCGTATCGTCCGACACCTATCCGCGGGTATACATCACCCGCAGGGTGGAGAAGGGCGCGGGCAGGTACTTTGGGCCGTACAGTTCGGCGCTGGCGGCGCGCAACCTGGTGGACTTCTTCCACCATACGTACCGCCTCCGCACCTGCAAGTACAAGATAGATTCCCAGAGCATCCTTATGCGCAAGTATCGCCCGTGCCTGGACTATCAGATAGGGCGCTGCAGCGGCCCTTGCATAGGGGCCATATCGCAGCAGGACTATCTTGCGGGGATAGAGGAGATTGTGAACCTCTTGAAAGGAGGGGCAAATGACATCATCCAAAAGTACAGGCAGGAGATGGAGCGGGCCTCCGACGCCCTTGAGTTTGAGCGTGCGCAGCAGTGCAAGATGATGCTGGACGCACTCCAGAACCACTATTCCAAGTCCATAATAAGTGCGGCAAGGGATATGAACCTGGACGTTTTCTCCCTGGTGTTCGAAGGCTTCGAGGCTTTCGGAAACTTCTTCCGCGTACGCGGCGGTGCAATAATCCAGTCCCTGAACCTTGGGTTCAAGATGAACATAGAGGAGGACAGGGCGTCCGTGCTCAGCGCATTCATAGCGGAGATAGAGGCAAAGTTCGGGGAGCTTTCGGCAGAAGTGATAGTGCCTTTCCTGCCCGATGTGCAAATTGAGGGCGTGAGCTTCAAGATTCCCGCCCGCGGTGACAAGCTGTCCCTGCTGGAACTGAGTTCCAAGAATGCCAAGGAATACCAGTTCAACAGTATGAAGCAGCGGGAGCGCACCAATCCGGACGAATTCCGCCAGACTGTCCTGGAAGAACTGCGCAAGGCGCTGGGAATGAAGGAGTTGCCCGTGCATATGGAGTGCTTTGACAACTCCAATATCCAGGGAACCAACCCGGTTGCCTCCTGCGTGGTTTTCAGGGACGGGGAGCCTTCCAAGAAAGATTACCGCAAGTTCAAGATAAAGACCGTGGTGGGCGCCAACGACTACGCTTCAATGAAGGAAGTGGTCAACCGCCGCTATTCCCGTATGCTGGCTGAAAACCCAGAAGACCTGCCTCAGCTGGTGGTGATAGACGGAGGAAAGGGCCAGTTGGACTTCGCATACCAGGCCCTGGCGGAGCTTGGCCTTACGGACAAGCTCACCGTAATTGGCCTGGCAAAGCGTCTGGAGGAGGTGATACGCGTGGGAGACCCCTATCCGCTGTTCATAGACCGCAACTCGCAGGCACTCAAGGTGCTGCAGCGCATCCGCGACGAAGCCCACCGCTTTGGCATCACCTTCCATCGCAGCCTGCGCAGCAAGCAGCAGATCCATTCCGCGCTCACTGAGATCAAGGGCGTGGGAGAACAGACGGAGAAGCGCCTGCTGATGCATTTCGGGAGCGTGGCGCGCATAGCCGCGGCAAGCGAGCAGGACATCGCTGCGCTCGTGGGCCCCGCTCTTGCCGCCAGGATAAAAGAAGTATTAAGTCAGTAGATATGGCATTCAACGAAGATAAATTCAACAAATGGTTCAACACCTTCATCCTCATAGGAATGACGGTGGCTGTAATCATTACAACCGCATTGAAACTGGGCGCCGCGGAAACCGGCAAGGTGTTGCTCCTGGTGTCCGCCTTCGGCTCGCTTATGGGCATTTTGAGCACCGTATGCTCTGCCAACGGCATAATCCTCACCTTCCTGTTCGGGCTCATTGACGTGGCCATTTATGCCGTTGTCTGCTTCATAAGCGGCAAGTACGGCAATGCGGCGCAGCACGCGCTGTACTTTGTGCCAATGCAGTTCATAGGCTTCTGGCAGTGGAGCGAAAGGGGGGCGCACTCATCGGACAAGAAAGTGAAGGCAAGGCGCCTGAATCCGCGCCAGTGGCTGATTACCGGCGCCGCATTCCTGGCGGTTTCCGTAGCATCGTACTTCATCCTTGCGTACTTTGACAAGGAAGCCGCGCAAGGGTTCATCAAGACTGCCGTGCTGATGGATGCGCTGGCAATGGTGTGCAACATTTTCGGGCAGTATCTTATGTCCACGGCCTATATGGAGCAGTGGTATTTCTGGATAGGCGTGAACATCTTTTCCGTGATAATGTGGGTGCAGACCTTAAAGGGAGCGTCAGATTCATACGCCATCATATACATCATCAAGTACGCCTTCTATCTGGTCAACTCCCTGAACGGCCTTCGTATATGGTTAGGACTCAGTAAGAACAAGGAGTTGGAAAAGTGATTTTTATTTCTTTACTTTGTAACCTACAAGTAGAATTGTGTATTAATAACTTAAATTATAATCATTATGGAGTACGAGGATATCGTAAAAAAAGTTAAAGCCATCATCGTTGACAAATTGGGCGTTGAAGAGTCTGAGGTAACAGAGTCCGCCAATTTCACAAACGACCTGGGTGCTGATTCTCTTGACACCGTTGAGCTTCTTATGGAGTTTGAGAAAGTATTCGGAATCAAGATCCCTGATGAGGAAACCAGCACAATTGCAACAGTAAAGGATGCAATAGACAAGGTAAAGGAAAAGCTTGACGCTTAATACCTTTCCATAGAATTAAGAACGGCAGGTGTGAAACCTGCCGTTTTCTTTATTGTTGTGGAACTGAGAATACAAGTTTGAGGGTTGGGACGCGGCCCGTGGTGTTGGTTGGGCCAAGGAGCCTGCCCTTGTAGTAGCGGTGCGTGTCAACCATTACGGCGCTGGTGTATGATGTGCCGGTGTCCTGGTTGAGCATCTGGGACATCATATAGTAGTAATAATAGTTGTTGTAGCCTCCGTAGCCATAACCGCCGTATCCGCCGTAGCCTCCATATCCGTATCCACCGTATCCGCCATAACCTCCGTAGCCGTATCCGTTGTACATATCGTTATAATAGCTGGAATACAGCATCTGGTTGTACAGGTCGCGGGTCTCGCTGTCCATTTTCTGCGTCTGGGCAACGATGGTCTCGTTGTACTGGATAAGGAACCAGAGGTCGTAGTTAGAAATCTTTTCCAGGTCCTTGAGCTTGAGCAGCGACTGCGCGTGATATGTGAAGTCAGGCGCGTACTGGAACAGGGACATATTGCGGTCTCCCTGGTCCTGGCTCTTGTCGCTGTAGTCCGTCAGGATGAAGAACTGCAGGGAGTCCGCCGTATAGCGGATCTTGGCTCCGGGACTGAGGATTGAGGGGTACTGGTCAATTTGGGAGTAATCTCCCGGATCCTCGAACGGAAGGACCACAGTGGCCTTGTTTATGACGGCCTCCTTGGGGTTTCCGTAAGGGGAGATGGCGTCAATCATCATCTGCCTGAGTTCCGCCGCGGGAATCATTGGCTTGAGTCCTCCGCCGCCCTCGATGGTATAGTATTCACCCACGGAACCAACCTTGCTCTTGCTTACCTCTGACTGCCCCGATACGTTCAGACAGGTCTGTGGCAGGTATCCTACCGATGCGGAGGTGAGAAGGGAATCTATGTCAAAGAAATCAGCTGCTCCAAAGTAGAAGAGGAAGGCCGTATCTTTTTCAACGCCCTTGTACTTGGCCTTGAAACTGAGTTCCGCGAAGCAGGAACTGAGGTAGTTGTCCTCGTAATCCAGCTGGAGGTCATACATATTGATCCTTCCGCCGTCGCCCTCCGGGGCTTCTGTCTCCAGGTATATGCCGGGATACTTGGCCAGGTAGGTGTCCATATCCTTGAGGTCCTCCTGCTTGATGTCCATAAACTTCTGGGCGAACTCCTGGCTGAAGTCAAAGACCAGGTCAGAAACGCCGTTGAGCACGGGGATGCCCCTGGAAATCCTCTTGGATGAATTGAATTCCACCTTGGAATTGATGTCTGCCTGCTTGTTCACGGGCTTTGTCAATTCATATACGTTGAGGTTCTGGAGGATATACTCCTGGTTTGGTTCGCTGATGGAAGTTGTGTCCAGCGTGGCCCTGAGGCGGAAACGCTTGAGGGTCTGGGTGCCGGGGTCTCCAAAGTCCAGTGTGTCATAGAAAGGAACCAGGGAGAAGGCGGAAGCCCTTGTGGACAGGCCGAATTCATCGTCGCGGACGGCGCCAACGGTGATCCTGGTGGAAGACACGCCTGAAAGGCTGTCAGGCATAGCCATCCTGATGTCCGTGATGGGGACTTCAATGGCGTATGTCTTATAAAGCTGATCCGATGGAAGGAAGTTGGTGCCTATGGAATTGTCAATCTCAACGCAAGAATAAATGCAGAGCATAGCGGCTGCCAGCGTGGCAATCGGGCGTGCTTTGCGTATAAGATGAAGATTCATTAGTCTATAATTGATTATAAAAGTTGTTGTACCCGTCCACGTATGTTCCGTTTGCGAGGGCCTGTGGATCGAACTCCAGGGCAGGCAGGGAAAGTTCCTTGCAGTACTGCACCAGGGCGGGGTCTACGGCGTCGCTTCCATAGATTACGGCATCGGAGTACAAGGCAGCCAATTTTGCAAGATTAATGCCATTTGGCTGCTCCAGGATTGCGATGTCCTCTTTCTTGATGCCGCCGTAGAGGACCTTGTCAGCGAAGCTGGCGCTGAAGTCTGCGGCGGGGGTGTCGTCGTAAAGGGAGAGGACTATTTTACTGTTGGAGAATATGGGGTCGTCCCTGTAGGCCTTCTTGAGGTACAGGGGGACGAGATGTGAGATCCAGCCCTGACAATGCACTATGTCCGGAGCCCAGCGGAGTTTCTTCACGGTCTCCAGGACGCCGCGCGCGAAGAATATGGCGCGCTCGTCATTGTCTTCGAAGAATTTGCCGTCCGGGTCGCAGTAGGTTTGCTTGCGCTTGAAGTAGTCGTCATTGTCAATGAAGTATACCTGGATGCGGGCGGCGGAAATGGAAGCCACCTTGATCACCAGCGGCCTGTCCACGTCCCCAATGATGATGTTCATACCGGAAAGGCGGATGACCTCGTGGAGCTGGTTCTTCCTCTCGTTGATGCATCCGTAACGCGGCATAAAGGAACGGATTTCCTTTTTCCGCTCCTGGATTCCCTGGGGAAGATAACGGCCTATCCTGGCAATATCCGTCTCAGGGAGATATGGAAATATCTCCGAATTGACGAACAGCACTTTTTTTGCGGTTTCTTCCATATTACGTTAATTAATGTACTGATTCGTACAAAGATAAGAAAAAATTCATAATTTTGCACATTATGACAGGAGGGGAGAACAAAATAATGCGCCGCAGGCTTGCCAATGCCTATCTTTCCGCGGTCATCAGTATCAGCCTGGTGCTTCTGTTGGTGGGCGTTGCCAGTATGTTGCTGGTCAACGCAAAAAGCGTCTCGGACTACTTCAAGGAACATATGCAGATATCCGTCCTGCTCAAGCAGGAGGTTGAGGACGACGAGGCACTTGCCTTCCAGGCGGAGCTGGATTCCCTGGAGTTCATCCACAGCACCCGCTTCGTCTCGCGCGAGGAAGGAACGGAAGAGATGAAGGAAATGCTTGGAGAGGACTTCCTGAGCGTTTTCGAGACTTCTCCGGTGCCCTCTTCGCTGGAACTGACCCTGGAGGCGCAGTACGTAGAGGCGGACAGCCTTGACAAGGTCAAGGCCCGGCTCCTGGAGTCGCCCTTGGTGGACGAGGTTGATTACCAGCAGTCCCTTGTGGAATCCCTCAACGAGAACATAGGCAAGATATCCCTGCTTCTGGGAGTGTTCATAGTCCTGCTGCTGTTCATCTCCTTCGTGCTCATAAACAACACGGTGCGCCTTAACGTGTTCGCACGCCGTTTCACTATCCACACAATGAAGATGGTGGGAGCAACCCGCTCCTTCATCCGCTCTCCTTTTATGGTGCAGGCGGTGTTCCAGGGCCTTTTCGCGGCGTTCCTGGCCATCCTTCTGTTGTTGCTGGCGCTGTTCTTCGTGCGCAGGAGCTTCGCCCAGCTGTTCAGCATCTTCCAGCTCAAGTTGTTGCTGCTGGTAATAGGAATAGTGATAGTTTCCGGCGTCGTGATATGCGTGGTGAGCACCTATTTTGTAGTGAACAAGCTTGTATCCCTCAAGAGGGGAGAACTTTATTATTAGAATTATGGCCGATAACGGAAAAATGGCTATGACCCCCAAGGGGCTCAAGCTTCTCATAGCCGGTGCCCTTGTGATAATTGCCGGTCTCATCCTCCTTTCAGGAGGCGGCAGCAAGGATCCTCAGGTATTCAATTACGCAATGTTCGACTTCCGCCGCCTGGTGGCCGCCCCCCTGGTAATCATTGCCGGAATAGTGGTGGAGGTGATTGCAATAATGGGACTTCCCCGTTTTAACAAGAAGAAATAATGAACTGGTGGCAGGCTTTGATTCTGGGCTTGGTGCAGGGACTCACTGAGTTTCTGCCGGTAAGCAGCAGCGGACATCTTGTAATATTCCGCGAACTCCTTGGCGCCGAGGCTCCAAGTGACCTGGTGTTTGAGATAACGGTGCACGTGGCAACGGCCCTGGCAACAATTGTAGTTTTCCGCAAGCAGATCCTGGACCTTCTCCAGGGACTGTTCAAGTTCAAGTATAACCAGCAGACAGACTTCATAGCAAAGCTGGTGGTATCAATGATCCCGGTTGCCATTGTAGGCTTTTTCTTCAAGGACAAGGTGGAGGAACTCTTCAGCTCGCTGCTGGTAGTGGGCTGCGCCCTTATGGTTACGGCGTTGCTGCTGTTCCTTTCGGACAGGGTGAGACCCTCGGTCAAGCCAAGGGTGACGGGGGAAGAAGGTAAGGAAATCACCTTTGGGCAGGCCCTGGTGATGGGACTTGGCCAGGCGGTAGCCGTGATTCCGGGACTTTCCCGCTCAGGCACCACCATCTCGGCAGGACTCCTCAGCGGAGCATCCCGCAACAAGGTTGCGGAATTCTCCTTCCTGATGGTGCTGGTGCCCATCCTGGGCGAAGCCTTCCTTGACCTGGTTGGTGGAGACCTCGCAGCCTCCTCAATCTCTATTGCGCCGCTCCTGCTGGGCTTTGTGGCCGCGTTCTTCTGCGGGCTTTTCGCCTGCAAGGCGATGATAGCCCTTGTGAAGAAAGCCGGCCTCAAGTGGTTCGCCCTCTACTGCGCAATTGTTGGACTCATAGTGATAATCTGCTCCCTGGTATAGGATGGAAGAAAGGAACCTGACATACTTTGTGGCGGACGTCCACCTGGGATCCAACCCGGCCACCGCGGCCGAGAAGGAATCCCGCTTCGTCCGGTTCCTGCGTTCTATTCCCCCGCAGCGCACCCAGGCGCTGTACCTGCTTGGAGACATCTGGGATTTCTGGTACGAATACAGGGACGTAGTGCCAAAAGGCTACGCCCGCGTGTTCGCAGCCCTTATGGAACTGGTTGACGCAGGCGTCAAGGTCCGCTTCATAAGGGGCAACCACGATATCTGGACCTACGGCTACCTCCAGAGCCTTGGTATTGAGGTCCTGAACCAGATACAGGAAGTGAAGATTGGCGATGCCTTGTTCTGCATTGGCCACGGCGACGGCCTGGGCCCAGGAATGCGCAAGTATAACGCAATGCGCTCGCTGTTTTACAACCGCGTGGCGCAGTGCCTTTTCAGCACCCTGCATCCCTGGTTCGCATACCGCATAGGCCGCGGCTGGTCCGCCAGGAGGCAAAAGAAGCACGTGACCCCGTACAACTGGAGGGGTGAGGAAGAATCCCTGTATAAGTTTGCCGTCGAATACGAGAAGACCCACAAGGTGGATTACTTTGTGTTTGGCCATTATCACAGCGATGTGGATATGAAAACACCGGGCGGGGCCCGGTTTACAGTGCTCAAGGATTGGAAGTCAGATTCCCCTTACCTGTATTTTGACGGCAAGTCCTTGTGCTCCGGCCATTCCAGGAATATGGAATAGTACAGGTTGTCAAACTGCCCCTCTTCCCATATCTGCACAAGCTGTTCCGTGTTCTTGTCTTCCCCGGAAGGATCGTACCTGTTCTTGAGGTCCTGCTTGAACAGCTTTGCCACTCCCTGCCAGAAACCCGCCGCAATGCCGCTGCGGTAGTCCTTGATGATTGAATAGGAAGTCTTGCCTATTTCCCTGTCTATGAGCCTTACAAGCAGCTGTCCCTGGGAGATGGACATTCCCCTGATGGACTTCTCGAAATCCTTCAAAAGCTGCTTTTGCACGCTTGCAAGGTATTTCTCCTTCTGGATGCGGTTCATATTCTTGAATTCCAGTTCCGCGTCCACGGTGGTGATCAGTTCGCTTCCAAGCTTTGCGTATGGGTATACTTTGTTGAAGTTGTAGACCAGCTTGTAGTACTTGCGCCACTCCTTCGTGGTCATATCCTGCCTGCGCGGCCACACGTGGGCCGCCGGCAGCTGGTCCACGAACAGGGTGTCCCCGTTAACTATCTGGTAACGGAGGAACTCTCCCTTGGGCTCCGGGACGTCATCGTGCCCCTGGGCCCTGAGCAAGCCGGCCGGCAGAAGGGCGGCAAGAAAAACTAGTAAGGCAAGCCTTTTCATACGCCGCAAATTTACGCAAATTTTTTGCCATACAAACAAGCGGAAAATCGCTTGTCGAAAATGCGCGGAAAAATTTTTCAACAAAACTCGTAAGTGCCTGAAAAACTTGGGAGTTAACTGTTAAAATTCCGTGTCCAAAATATGCGATTTTTTTGCAAAAAAGATTTGCATTTCAATATTTTTTTCTAACTTTGCAGTCCCAAAAAAGTGCCCTGAATAGCGTAAAACGCTGATTATCAGCACATTGGATAGAATTTTTATTTTTTAATAGTTATAAACAATGTTACAGCCTAAAAAAACAAAGTTCAGAAGGGAACAGAAAGGACGTATGAAGGGCAATGCCCAGAGAGGCAACCAGCTCGCATTCGGATCCTTCGGACTCAAGACTCTTGAGAATTGCTGGCTTACCGCACAGCAGATTGAAGCTGCCCGTCAGGCTATCTCACGCCGTATGAACCGTGAGGGCCAGATCTGGATCAGAGTCTTCCCTGTAAAGCCTGTTACCAAGAAACCTCTTGATACCCGTATGGGAAAGGGTAAGGGCGATCCTTACGGATATGTAGCCCCTATTACTCCGGGTCGTATTCTTTTCGAGGCTGAGGGCGTGACCCTCGAGACTGCAAAAGAGGCAATGCGCCTTGCAGCCAACAAGCTTCCTGTAGACACCAAGTTCGTGGTACGCAGGGATTATGTAGAATAATTTAATGGAGAAGTAAAATGAAAGTTTCAGAAGTACGCGAAATGTCGGTAGCCGATCTGCGCGACCGTATTGAGATTGAAAAGGCAAATCTCGATTCAATGAAGATCAATCACGCAATCTCTCCATTAGAGGATACGTCTAAGTTTAAGAAGACCAGACAGGATATCGCTCGTATGATCACTATCCTTGCTGAGAAAGAAAAACAGAACTAAATCAAGCAAATCCTATGGAAAGAAATCTTCGTAAGGAAAGAATAGGAGTAGTGGTCAGCAGCAAGATGGACAAGACCATCGTTGTTGCCGTTGAGATTAAAGAGAAACATCCTTTGTACGGCAAGTTCGTCAAGAAGACCACAAAGTTCATCGCCCAGGACGAGAAGAACGAGTGCGGAGAAGGTGATACCGTCCGCATTATGGAGACCCGCCCCCTGAGCAAGACCAAGAACTGGAGATTAGTAGAAATCGTAGAAAAAGCTAAGTAGTATGATACAGCAGGAAACACGTTTACAGGTTGCCGACAACAGCGGTGCAAAGGAAGTCCTCTGCATCCGCGTACTTGGCGGTACACACCATCGTTACGCTACAGTAGGCGATAAGATCGTCGTATCCGTAAAGAGTGCCATCTCCGGCGGCGACGCCAAGAAGGGTACCGTATCAAAGGCTGTAGTGGTACGCACTAAGAAAGAGATCCGCAGGCCGGATGGTTCTTACATCCGCTTCGATGATAACGCCTGTGTTCTTCTGAACAACGCAGAGGAACTCAGGGGCACACGTATCTTTGGCCCGGTTGCCAGAGAGCTTCGTGAGAATTATATGAAAATCGTTTCACTGGCACCGGAGGTCCTTTAATATTTGAGAGTTATGAAGAAAATGCATATCAAAAAAGGCGACACCGTGTATGTAAATGCCGGTAACGATAAAGGAAAGACCGGAAAGGTCCTTTCAGTAAACCCTTCAAAAGATCGCGCTATCGTTGAGGGAATCAATATGGTTAGCAAGCACACCAAGCCCAACGCTGCAAACCCTCAGGGTGGAATCATCAAGCAGGAGGCAGGTATCCACGTTTCTAACCTTCAGCTCATTGACCCGCAGAGCGGCAAGCCCACAAGGGTAGGCCACAAAGTTGTGGACGGAAAGAAGATCCGCTATGCCAAGAAATCAGGAGAGGAGATAAAGTAATATGAATAAGACAGCAACATATGTTCCTTCTCTTAAGAAGGTCTATAATGAGGAGATAGTAAAGTCCCTCATGGAGAAATTCTCTTATTCTTCCGTAATGGAAGTTCCAAGGCTCGTCAAGATTTCCATCAACGAGGGCGTAGGAGCAGGTACCCAGGACAAGAAGATCGCCGAGGAGGCAGCCGCAGAGCTTTCCCTCATCGCCGGACAGAAGGCAGTCCTCACCTCTTCACGCAAGGACATTTCCAACTTCAAGCTCCGTAAGGGAATGCCTATCGGAACAAAGGTCACCCTTCGTGACGTCAGGATGTACGAGTTCCTTGAGAGGCTCATCAGGGTCACCCTTCCACGTATCCGTGACTTCAACGGTATAGCCGAGAAGATGGACGGACAGGGCAACTACACCCTTGGTCTCAAGGAGCAGATCATCTTCCCTGAGATTGACATCGACAAGAACCCCCGTATCCACGGACTTGAGGTGACATTCGTAACTACGGCCAAAACCGACGAGGAAGCTCACGCGCTTCTTGCTGCATTCGGTCTGCCTTTCAAGAAACATAACAATAAGTAAGAGATATGGCTAAAGAATCAATGAAAGCACGCGAGGTAAAACGCGCGAAATTAGTTGCTAAGTATGCCGAGAAAAGAAAGGCGCTCAAAGAGGCTGGAGACTGGGCTGCTCTTGACAAGCTCCCTAAGAACTCTTCTCTGGTTCGCCTTCATAACCGTTGCTCCCTCACCGGACGTCCAAAGGGTTACATGCGCGCCTTCGGGCTCAGCCGTATCCAGTTCCGCGAGATGGCCAGCAATGGTCTCATCCCGGGCGTAAAAAAGGCAAGTTGGTAAAAAATTAAAAGTAATAATAATATGACTGATCCTATTGCAGACTATTTGACCAGGATTCGCAATGCTTACCTCGCAGGTAACAAGGTTGTGGAGATGCCGTCTTCCAAGATGAAAGAGTCTCTCACCAAGATCCTGTGCGAAAAGGGTTACATCCTCAGCTACAAGGTGGTAGAGGCTGCCCCCCAGAATTCCCTCAAAATCGCTCTGAAGTATCACCCACAGACCAAGATGCCTGCTATCAAGAAGATAGAGAGAGTATCCACCCCGGGTTTGAGGCAGTATACAGATGTCAAGGATATGCCTAGAGTTCTCAACGGACTCGGAATCGCCATCCTTTCTACATCAAAGGGCGTCATCACTGACAAAGAGGCAAAAGACCTCAACGTTGGCGGTGAAGTGATTTGCTATGTATATTAATATTTAAAAGTATTTATAATGTCAAGAATTGGTAAATTACCTGTAAACCTTCCGGCCGGCGTATCCGTAGAGATGCTCGACGGCAACGTTCTGAAGGTTAAAGGCCCGAAAGGCACCTTGATGCAGAAGGTAGATCCGGACATCAAGGTGGATATTGAGGGAGGCGAGATAAAGTTCACCCGCCCTACCGACCTTCCGCGCCATCGCTCAATGCACGGACTTTACCGCGCACTGGTTAACAATATGGTGACCGGAGTGTCTAACGGTTTCGAAATTACTCAGGAACTGGTGGGCGTTGGTTACCGCGTTGAGGCTCAGGGACAGCTCCTGACCTTCAACCTTGGATATTCTCACACTATTCAGCTTATGCTTCCTGCCGAGGTTACCGCAGAGGTTCCCCAGGTTAAGAAGGGAGAGGCTCCCAAGCTTATCCTCCGCAGCTGTGACAAGCAGCTCGTAGGGCAGATAGCAGCTAAGATTCGTTCGTTCCGCAAGCCTGAACCTTATAAGGGCAAGGGTATTAAATTCGCTGGTGAGCAGCTCAGGCGCAAGGCCGGTAAGACTGCAGCCGCTAAATAATAGGAGATTGAGTTATGGCATTGAGTAGAATTGAAAGAAGAAAAAGAATTCATTACCGTATACGCAAGCACGTTAGCGGAACAGCAGAAAGGCCTAGGATGGTAGTCTTCAGAAGCAACAAGCAGATCTACGTCCAGGTTATCGACGACCTGCAGGGCAAGACCCTCGCATCGGCTTCGTCCATCGACAAGGAACTTGCAGCACAGTGCAAGGGCAAGACCGGTATCGAGACCTCAGCAATTGTCGGAAAGGCAATCGCAGAGCGCGCTCAGGCTAAGGGAATCAACGCAGTTGCATTCGACCGCGGAGGTTACCTTTTCCACGGCAGGGTTAAAAGTTTGGCAGATGCTGCCCGTGAAGGCGGCCTCGAATTCTAATAATAGAGACTATGGCAAATACAAATGTTAAAAGAGTAAAGACCTCTGATCTTGAATTGAAAGACAGACTGGTTGCCATCCAGAGAGTAACCAAGGTTACCAAGGGAGGCCGTCACTTCCGCTTCGCAGCTATCGTAGTGGTAGGAGACGAGAACGGCGTTGTAGGTTATGGTCTTGGTAAGGCTAATGAGGTTACCGCCGCTATCGCCAAGGGAGTTGAGGATGCAAAGAAGAATCTGGTGAAGATTCCTATCATCAACACAACCATCCCTCACGAGCAGGAGTCAAAATTCGGTGGTTCCAAGGTATTTATGAAACCTGCAGCCCCTGGTACCGGTGTAAAGGCCGGTGGAGCTATGCGCGCAGTGTTCGAGTCTGCCGGAATCCAGAACGTACTTGCTAAGTCCAAGGGCTCATCCAACCCTCACAACCTTGTAAAGGCTACCATCACCGCTCTTACCGAGATGCGTGACGCCTATACAGTTGCTGGTCTGCGTGGAGTTCCTATGAATAAAGTATTTAACGGATAGGAGGACTTGAAATGAGCAAACTTAGAATTACCCAGATTATAAGCACCAACGGAGAGACCAAGCGCCAGATTGCAAATCTTCGCACCCTTGGAATCCGTAAGATGAACCAGACAGTTGAGGTTGAGAAGACTCCTATCACAATGGGACAGGTAGCCAAGATCGCCCATCTTGTCAAAGTAGAAGAAATTAACTAGGAGGACTGACAGATGAAACTTGAAAATCTTAAACCAGCAAAGGGTGCGACCAAGGCATCCAAGCGAGTAGGCCGCGGAGAAGGATCCGGACACGGTGGAACAGCTACCCGTGGTATGAACGGAGCCAAGTCCCGTTCAGGCTATGCACACAAGATCGGTTTCGAGGGAGGCCAGATGCCTATCCAGCGCCGTCTTCCTAAATTCGGCTTCAAGAACCCTACAAGGGTAGAGTACAAGCCGGTTAATCTTTCCGTTATCAACGCCCTGGCAGTTGACGCAGACCTCAACGAGGTAACAATCGACGATCTGTTCACCGCAGGACTCATTTCCAAGAACGAGATTGTAAAGGTCCTTGGAAAGGGAGAGATTACAAAAGCAGTTAACGTAGTTGCAAACGCTTTCTCAAAGTCAGCTACTGAGAAGATTCAGGCTGCAGGAGGCACCGCAACTGTAATAGAATAAAGCAGCATGAAGAAATTAATTGAGACAATCAAGAATATCTTCAAGATTGAGGAGTTGCGCAAGAGGATCGTCTACACCGTTCTCCTGATACTGGTGTACCGTCTGGGATGCTTCATCGTCCTTCCGGGAATCGACGCCACTATGCTCGCAAACCTTCAGAGCAACACTCAGAGCGGCCTTATCGGCCTCCTGAATATGTTCTCCGGAGGTGCGTTCGGCAACGCCTCTATCTTTGCGCTGGGTGTGATGCCTTACATCTCGGCATCCATCGTAATCCAGCTCCTTGGAGTATTCGTTCCGTACTTCCGTAAACTTCAGATGGAAGGACAGAGCGGAATCAAGAAGATGAATCAGCTTACCAGGTACCTGACTATCCTGATTCTCTGCATCCAGGGCCCTGCTTATATGGCTTCCATCCACAGCCAGATCCCGGGAGCGGCTTTCATTGCCACCACCCAGCTCGGCTGGAGCAACTTCATGTTCAACATTGTTTCCACCATCATCCTTATGGCTGGCTCAATGTTCGTGATGTGGCTTGGAGAGCGCATTACAGACCGCGGTATCGGCAATGGTATCTCCCTGATCATTATGATCGGTATCATCGCCCGCTTCCCTTACGCAGTTGCCGCTGAGGTAAGTGAGAAGCTCGCAACCACAAACGGAGGTTTCCTTCTCCTTATCGTAGAATTCATAGTATGGTTCTTCGTGCTCGTGGCAGCTATTATGCTGGTTCAGGGCGTGAGAAGGGTTCCTGTACAGTACGCCAAGAGAATAGTAGGCAACAGGCAGTACGGCGGCGTCCGCCAGTACATCCCTCTGAAGATCAACGCAGCCGGCGTTATGCCAATCATCTTCGCCCAGGCTCTGATGCTCTTCCCTATGCTGTTCTCCCGTTTCGATGCAACCAGGGGCATTGCGGCTGCTCTCAGCAATTATACCGGATTCTGGTATAACTTCGTATTCGCCCTTATGGTCATCATCTTCACATATTTCTACACTGCCGTTACCGTAAATCCTACAATGATGGCAGAGGAAATGAAGAAGAACGGCGGCTTTATCCCGGGAGTTAAACCTGGAAAGAAGACTGTAGAGTACCTTGACTCAATTATGTCAAAGGTTACCCTTCCGGGATCTATCTTCCTGGCACTCATTTCTATCCTCCCGGCTTTCGCAATGTTGCTCGGAGTCAACAACCAGTTCGCAAGCTTCTTTGGCGGTACTTCACTGCTGATCCTTGTGGGTGTGGTTCTGGATACCCTCCAGCAGATAGAAGGTTATTTGCTGATGCGTCACTATGACGGCCTTATGAAGACCGGCCGCCTTACCGGACGCTCAGGAATGTAATTGACATAATGACAAGGTAAGATGGTTGAGCCTAAAACAGAGGAAGAGATAGCGCTTTTGCGTGAGAATGCCATACTGGTCTCAAAGACCTTGGCGGAAGTCGGTAAGGCAGTTGCCCCTGGTGTGACAACTAAAGAGTTGAATAGGGTGGCTGAGACTTTTATCCGCGACAATGGCGCCGTACCCAGCTTCCTCGGTTTCGAAGGCTTCCCTGCAGCGATCTGTACCTCGGTGAACGATGTGGTGGTCCACGGATTCCCGTCAGACTATGTCCTCAAGGAGGGCGACATCGTGACCGCAGATATAGGAACGTTATACAAGGGCTACAACGGGGACTCCGCCTACACTTTCCCGGTTGGGGAGATAGACGCAAACACCCGCAAGCTCCTTGATGTGACAAAAGCCTCGCTCTATAAAGGAATAGAGGCCGCTGTAGAAGGGAATAGGGTTGGAGATATAGGACACGCGGTGCAAACGTACGTTGAGTCGTTCGGGTTCTCCGTGGTTCGCGAATTGGAGGGCCACGGAATTGGAAAGGGGATGCACGAGAACCCCGGAGTTCCAAACTTTGGAAAGAGGGGCAAGGGTGCAAAACTGATCAATGGAATGACAATATGTATTGAGCCTATGGTAAACGCGGGAAACAAGAGTGTCTATCTGGACAGGAATGGCTGGGCAGTACACACTTCGGACCGCAGGAACTCAGCTCACTACGAACTTACGGTTGTTGTCCGGAAAGGCCACGCCGAACAACTGTCAACCTTCGATTATATCGAGAAAGATGGTAAGATTAAATTTTAAGTGTAAATTTTAATTAATAGTTAATGTCAAAACAAGTAGCAATAGAACAGGATGGAAAAGTCATCGAGACTCTTCCTAACGCAATGTTCAAAGTGGAGCTGGAAAACGGACACGTACTGCTCTGCAACATTTCAGGTAAGATGAGAATGAACTTTATCCATATCCTCCTTGGAGACAGAGTTAAAGTTGAAATTTCACCGTACGATTTAACCAAAGGCAGAATATCTTTCAGATACAAATAAAAAATTCAGCAATATGAAAGTCAAGACATCCATCAAAAAGCGCAGCGAAGATTGCAAGATTGTTAGACGTAAGGGCCGCCTTTATGTCATCTGCAAGAAGAACCCCAAGTTCAAGATGCGTCAGGGATAATATTCAGTTGTATAACAAATTAAGTTAAGTATAAATTATGGCAAGAATAGCCGGTGTTGATTTACCGAACAACAAAAGAGGAGAAATAGGTCTTACCTATATCTTCGGAATCGGTCGCAGTTCTGCTCAGAGGATCCTGGACGCATGCGGTATCGACCGCGCCATCAAAGTTGGCGATTGGGATGATACCCAGATCGCAGCCATCCGTGCAGAGGTAGGAAACAACTACCTCATCGAGGGTGAGCTCCGTTCCACCGTTCAGATGAACATCAAACGTCTTATGGACATTGGTTGCTACAGGGGAATCCGTCACAGGATCGGTCTCCCAGTTCGTGGCCAGAGCACCAAGAACAACGCCCGTACACGTAAGGGTAGGAAGAAGACTGTTGCCAACAAGAAGAAGGCAACCAAGTAAAAATTGATGAATTATGGCAAAGAAATCTACAACAAGTAAAAGAGTTGTCAAGGTTGACGCTTATGGTGAGGCCCATATTTCATCAACCTTCAACAACGTTATCGTGTCCCTCACAAACTCTCAGGGACAGGTTATCAGTTGGTCTTCAGCTGGTAAGTGCGGCTTCAGGGGTTCCAAGAAGAACACTCCGTACGCAGCACAGATGGCAGCAGAGGATGCTTCAAAGACCGCATACGATGCTGGTCTCCGTAAAGTAAAGGCTTATGTAAAGGGTCCGGGAGCAGGCCGCGAGTCCGCTATCAGAACCATCAACAATGCAGGTATCATCGTAACCGAGATTATCGACGTTACCCCTATGCCTCATAACGGATGCAGACCAAAAGGCCGTCGTAAAGTTTAACCTTAAAAAGAAGAGATTACTATGGCAAGATATACTGGTCCTAGCACTAAGATCGCGCGTAAGTTCGGTGAGCCCATTTTTGGAGCCGACAAGGATTTCGAGAAGAGAAATTATCCTCCGGGACAGCACGGACTGTCCGGAAAGCGCAAGAAACAGAAGGATTACGGAATCCAGCTCAAAGAGAAGCAGAAAGTTAAATATATGTACGGTGTCCTGGAGCGTCAGTTCCGCAACACTTACAACAAGGCTACCCGTATGGCCGGACAGAAGGGTGAGAACCTCATCTTCCTCCTCGAGTCAAGGCTTGACAACGTGGTTTACCGTCTTGGAATCGCTCCTTCAAGGGCTGCTGCACGTCAGCTTGTTTCCCATCATCACATCACTCTCAACGGTAACGTATGCAGCATTCCGTCTGCACAGGTTAAACCTGGCGACTATGTAGCAGTAAGGGAGAAGGACAAGAGCATGGAGGTTATCCTTAACAGCGTCGCCAACGCTTCCAAGTATGCTTGGCTCGAGTTTGACGCAAAGGCCCTCTGCGGAAAGTTCCTCAATGTACCTACCCGCGAAGAGATACCTGAGAACATCAACGAGCAGCTTATCGTCGACCTCTATTCCAAGTAACAGTTAACACCAAAACAAAAGTAATATGGCAATCTTAGCATTTCAGAAACCGGATAAGGTGATAATGCTTGAAGCAACCGATACCTACGGCCGTTTCGAGTTCAGGCCCCTTGAGCCTGGCTACGGACAGACAATAGGCAACGCGCTGCGCAGGATATTATTGGCTTCTCTGGAGGGCTTTGCTATCAGTCAGATCAAGATTTCCGGCGTGGACCAGGAGTTCGCAACAATCCCGGGAGTCATTGAGGGTATGCAGGACATCATCCTTAACCTTAAGAAAGTAAGGCTCAAGAGGATGGTTGAAACAGCCGAAGGCGAGACAGCAAACATTGTAATTAGCGGCAAGCAGGAGTTTACCGCAGAGGATATTTCCAAGGGATTGTCTTCTTTTAAGGTGTTGAATCCACAGCAGCACATCTGCACCCTTGAGCCTTCAGTTCGTCTTGAGATCACTCTGGAGATTACCAAGGGCCGCGGATTTGTTCCCGCAGAGGAACTCAGGGACGAGAACGCAGCCATCGGCACAATTGCCGTTGACGCAATCTACACCCCTATCCGCAAAGTGAACTGGACAGTGGAGAACTGGCGAGTTGAACAGAAGACCGACTATGAGAAGCTGAACATAGAGATCGAAACCGACGGTTCCGTATCTCCTAGCTCTGCTCTTCAGGATGCGGCAAACATCCTTATCTACCACTTCAAACTCTTCACAGACGACAAGAAACTCTCGCTGGAGAACGCCACCGAGGTTGAGTCCAAGGAGCTTGACGAAGAGGCCCTCCGTATGAGGCACCTCCTCCTCACCAAGCTTTCCGATATGGGTCTCTCCGTAAGGGCATTCAACTGCCTCAAGGCTGCCGACATCGACACCTTCGCAGACCTGGTTTCCTACTCAAGGAGCGAGCTTATGAAGTTCCGCAACTTTGGAAGGAAGTCCCTCAACGAGATTGACGTGCTGGTAGAGAAGCTGAAGCTCTCCTTTGGTATGGATGTTACCAAGTATAATATTGAACCTAAGAAAAAGACCGTTGTATAATGAGACATAACAAAGCAATCAACCATCTTGGACGTCAGAGCGGACACCGCAAGGCGCTTCTTGCAAATATGGCCTCTTCCCTTATCCTCAATAAGAGAATTGTCACCACAACTGCAAAGGCAAAGGCTTTGAAGATGTATGTTGAACCTCTCATCACCAAGTCCAAAGAGGATACCACACACTCACGCCGCGTCGTATTCAGCTACCTGAAAGACAAGGCCGCAGTATCCGAGCTTTTCCGTACCGTTGCCCCTAAGATCGCAAACCGTCCGGGAGGATACACCCGCGTCCTTCACCTTGGTTTCCGCCAGGGCGACGCTGCTGACACATCCCTCATCGAGCTGGTAGACTTCAACGAGGCCGCTCTCGCAGCCGCTCCCAAGGAGGCTAAGAAGAGCACCCGCCGCGGCGGAGCCAAGAAGGCGGCAGCAAAGGCTGAGCCTGCTGCAGCACCTGCAGAAGAGGCAAAGGCTGAATAAGATACCTTACAGCTATAAATTAAGGGGGCTTCAATATTTGACGCCCCCTTTTTTTTGATTATTTTTGTTAGAGAGATGAAAAGGGTTACCATAAAAGACGTAGCAAAGGAGGCCGGCGTATCAGTAACGCTGGTGTCATTTGTAATGAATGCAAAGGTGCGCGAAGACGGGCGGCTTGACTGCCCGGTGAGCGCGGAGACGGCGGAAAAGGTGCTTGAAGTGGCAAAGCGGTTGGGCTACAAGCGCAACCCTGCAGCCGCTTCGCTCCGCAGCGGCCGTACCAACACCATAGCGGTAATCCCTACTGACATCTCCAACAAGTTCTTCGCCGGGCTGGCCCGGTATATCGAGGACAGGTCCAACCTGTACGGATATACCGTACTCTTTGGCAGCTCGGACGAGAACGCCGCCAAATTGGGGGACGTGATGGACGCCGTGCTGGCGTATAACGTGGATGGCATAATCGTAGCCCCGGTAGCGGGCGGAGAGAAAGCCATCCGCAAGGCCACTGACCTGGGCGTCCCGGTAGTCCTGCTGGACAGGGACATCGAGGGCCTGGACGGCGTGGGCAAGGTCATCCTAGATGACCAGGAAGCCGGCCGTATGGCCACCGAGGAATTCATCCGCCACGGCTTCAAGAAGATAGAGATGATCTCGTATACCCTGGCCATCTCTTCGTTGAAAGAAAGGGAGGTGGGTTACTCCCAGACAATGGAAGCGCACGGGCTTTCCGCCTTCCGCAAAGTACACCACACCACCTACGAGACCGTTGACCACGACATAGAAATCATAATCCAGGATATGGTCTCCAGAGGAGTGGAGGCAATATTCCTCCCAACCTATTCCCTTTCCGCCGCCGCCCTTATGTTCATCAAGAAAAAGGGCCTGCAGGTGCCCCAGGACCTTGCCGTGATTGGATTTGACAAAAGCCAGATATACCGGTTGTTCTCCACTTCCGTTGCCCATATCCTCCAGCCCCAGAAGGAATTTGGCGAAAACGCCGTGGACATCCTCCACGATATGATCGAGAACAAATCCGCCGGCCGCTCCATAGTCCTCAAGCCCACCCTCATCCCCGGCGGCTCCGTCCTCAAGGACTAAATCTTTGCGCTGAACTACAAGTGTCTCTCTTCCGCGCCGTCCGGGCACAGGAGATGGGTTTTTGGTGCCCGGGGGCTTAATATGGCTGGTCCGGGCACGGAGGAGGGCGTTCTGGTGCCCGGGAAAGATAGTGTTTCTGATTTCACGGCAAATAGCGTCACTTTGCCACAAGTTTCTTTTTTTTATAGACTGTCAAGGTAATACGCTCTATTTTGAAAGCAAAAATGCTTTACAACGAGACCCAGTCAGAAATTAATTTCAGAAACGCAAAACAGTTCTTCCATATTTACTCCAGCCCGTTAGAAGATGGTTTGCTGTATCGCAATGACCAAGAGTTAAAAACCATTATCAACCTTATTGCAATAACAATTGTCCTGTTCGATTGCAAGATCTTGGCATTTGCTGTGATGTCCAACCATCTCCATTTTATTATGGAGGGGAGTGAAGAAGAATGTCTCAAGTTCTTTTTTTCTTTAATAGAAAGACTAACTAATTATTATCGAAGAAACGGACGCGCCGGTTTGACCGATTCCATTCAGCCTGGATGCAAAGCTATATTCAGCTTGGAACAGCTAAGGAATGAAATAGCATATGTTATCCGTAACCCATATGTTTCCAGGAATGATGTCAATCCCCTTGCCTGTCTTTCAACAAGCGGCCATTTATATTTCAATCCTTTATTAAGGCGTGACGGAGTCCCAGCAGACACATTGAAAGGCAGGGCTTTACGTGAATTTACACATACTCATAAGCCAGTAGAATCAGGAGGTGGCATTTATGTCCTGGACGGTGTCGCCCAGGCTTGGAGTTTTGTTGATTACGAACGCACAATGGGCTTTTTTGACAACGCACAGCAATTTGTCATATGTTTGCTGAAGAATGTAGAAGCACAAATTGAAATTGCTATGCGTTATAATGATACTATAAGTCTGAATGACCAGGAACTGTTTACTGTAAGTATGAAATTAGTCCGGAATCTATTTAACTGTGACAAGTTGTCTGAATTGGGGCATCAACAGAAGATGATGCTTGCAATGAATCTAAAAAGGCGCTATCAGGTTCCTAATGCTCAATTATCCAGGGTGTGCGGCCTTTCCCGTAAGGAGGTAGATGCTATGTTTCCCCTATCAGTCAAGCGATAAGAGTATGTTGGTGGGGGTTAAGGGGTTGCGGGAATAAAAATAATCAGTACCTTTATAGGTTATATGATTTGCGTATCGATACAGAAGAGGAATTTGGAGGAGATTTTCGCCGTGATGGAGAGAGAGGATGTGGAGATGGCGGAGATCCGGTTGGATTTGTGTCCGCTGTCGGACCAGGACATTACCGAACTCTTTTCCTTGTGCGACAAGCCCTTGGTGGCTACTTGCCGTATGGGAGGGATGCCCGGTCAGGCCGGGCAGGACGGAAGGGCCGGGGCTTGGAGCGCAAGCGAGGCGGAGCGGCGGCTGAGCCTGGCGATGGAGGCCGGGGCGAAGTACTGCGACCTGGAGCTGGAGGCACCTGCGCCCGTGGGAAAGCGCCTCAGGCGCAAAGCCGCCGAGACTGGCTCCATCTTCATCAGATCGTACCATAACTATGAGTATACGCCTTCGGCAGAAGAGCTGCACGCCATAGTGGGGCAGTGCAGGCGCTTCGGGGCCGAAGTGGTAAAGATAGCGGTGAAGGCGAACTCCGCGGAAGATGTTTCCGCGGTTGAGAGCCTGTACGCGGACTACCCGGAGGGCAGCCTGCTGGCGTTCTGTATGGGCGCGGCGGGCGTGCAAAGCCGGGTGGACTGCCTGAGGCTGGGAGCCCCGTTCAGCTTTGCTGCACTGGGCGACAAGACAGCCGAAGGGCAGCTGCAGCTGGCGGAGATGAACCGCGAGCTGTACGGCTCTTTCAAGCCGTACAACCGCGCGGGAATCGAGGTGCCGGCGTCCAAGAGCATGGCCCAGAGGGCCATAGTGGCGGCGGCGCTGGCGGAAGGGACTTCGCACCTGAGCGGTTACACTCCGTGCGAAGACTCCGCATCGGCCATAGCCGCAGCCAGGGCAATAGGGGCGGAAATACAGGAAGGGCCCACCCTGGTGATCCGCGGAATTGGCGGAAAGACCCTGGAGCTGGACAGCATTGACGTGGGCGAATCCGGCCTGCTTACCAGGATGCTGATACCGGTGCTGGCAATGAAGAACGGCGGTAAGGCATTTGAAGTGCGGGGCAGGGGAACCCTGCCGACGCGCCCTCTGGCCGGCGCCGCGCAGATAATGGCCTCCTTTGGCGTGATGCTGGAGAACCTGGAGGCCGCCGGCAAGGAAGTGCGCGTTCCGCTCCGCGTGAACGGCAAGCTCCTTCCCGGCCGGGCGGACATCTCCGGCAAGGGCGGCTCGCAGATCATTTCCGGTCTGCTGATGGCCCTGCCGCTGGCGGAGAAGAACTCAACGCTGTATGTCCACGAGCCCAAGAGCATCCCGTATATGTTTATGACGGCCGATGTGCTTCAGAAGTTCGGCATAAAGACCGCTAATGAAATGGAAGGAGGCGACGATTTCCTGGAATCCCAGGACTGGAGCCTCTGCACCGGAATGACCTTCAGGATAAAGGGAGAGCAGCGCTATCAGGCCGCCGACTTCCGTCTGGAGGCGGACTGGAGCAGCGCTGCGCCGTTCCTGGTGGCTGGTGCAATATTCGGCAGTGCTCAGGTGGAGGGGCTGGACACATCGTCATTACAGGCAGATTTATCGATAATCGATATATTGGCGGAAGCCGGAGCGTGCGTGTCGCAGGTGGAGGACACCAAGACCGTATGCGTCCAGAAGGCGCCGCTTAACCCCTTCGAGATGGACCTGGCCAATGCGCCGGATCTCTTCCCGGTGGTTTCCGTCCTTGCGGCATTCTGCCCCGGACAGACCCGCCTTGGAGGTGTCGGCCGCCTGGCCACAAAGGAAAGCAACCGCGCGGAGGCCATCCTGGAGATGCTCCGGCAGCTTGGCGTGGAAGCCTACATAGAGAAGGACGATATGTTCATCACCGGCCACTCCCTGAGCAGCCGCCTGCTCAACGGCAACCTGCTGGCGCCGGGGGAGTACACTTCACGCCACGACCACAGGATGGTAATGGCGCTCAAAGTTGCCCAGTTGGGCGCCGCCGGCCCAATTACCATAGACGACACCCTTTGTGTTTCCAAATCATTCCCTGACTTTTACCTTTAACGAGGCATACATATAGAAAATGAAGAAGTTAATCATAATACTGACCGCTGCACTGGCACTCTCAATTGGAGCGTCCGCGCAGTCCAGTGACTCATTCCATCCGGAATGGAAGATATCCGCCCTAGGCGGAGCCAACTATGTCACTTCCGACGGATGGACCATAGGCTTTGGGAAAGGCATCTCCCCCAATTTCCAGGTTGGAGTGGAGTACTATTTCCTGCCGTGGCTTGGAGCCCGTGTGACCGGCAGCGGCATTATGGGCAAATACCCGACGAATCCTTACCAGGAGCATCAGTTCTCCGGTTCGTTCAACTACGCAATGATTGGTGCGGATGCAGTGTTCGACCTTCTGAACATTGGGGAGTATAAATCCCGCTTTATGAGCCCGTATGTGTTCCTTGGAGGTGCTGCGGCAAGCCGTTTCAAGACCGGTATGGAAGAAAGCGCCTTCGGCCCGGCATTCCGAGCCGGCCTTGGCGTAAACCTTCGCCTTGGCGAAGCCGTCAAACTGGTCCTTGAACTCCAGTCCAACACTCTGGGCAACCAGTTCAACACCCTGGACGATAACGGAGTCTTTGGCGCCGGCCTGGACGATTGCTTTGCCGCATTGGCCGGCCTCCAGTTCGGCCTGGGCGGCCAGAAGCGCCGCGAAGAGGCCGCCGCAAGGGAAGAGCGCATAGCCGCGGCCAAGGCTGCGCAGGCCGCAGCCGCGCAGGCTACCGCGGACCGCATCGCGGCCGCGCGCGCCGCTGACCGCGCCCGTTCCGAGCGCCTCGCGGCGGAAAGGGAGGCCCTGGCCCGAGGCGAGAACCCCCGCGCCACAGAGGAGCGCATCGTCTTCGGCCCCGGCCGGTCGGACCTCCCGGACAGCGAACATTCCAAACTTCTCCGCATCCTGAACGTGCTTAACCTTTATCCTGAGACCAAAGTCACCGTCAGCGGCTACGCCGACAAGGATACCGAGCCGGCAGCCAACAACCTGACCCTGTCAGTTCTCCGTGCAGATGCAGTCAAGAAGGCCCTGATAGACGCCGGCATAGACGCCACCCGCATCACCACCAAGTACTATGGAGACTCCCAGCAGATATCAGACATCCCGGGAGCCAACCGAGTTGTAGTCTGCGAGACCAGGTAACTCTTTTTGTTGAAAGATAGAATTAACGATATCGATATTTTTATGAAAAAAATACCAGGTTTATTATTAATGGCAGCCCTTCTGCTGGTTTCCTGCGAGAAATGGACCTACACGTCCAGAGGGAAACCGATAAGCTTCACGGCTTCGCAAACTGCTATAAACTGGACATCGGACGACGTTATAAGGATATTCTGTCCGCAGGCTTTCGGATCCGGAAGCGAAGCGGACTACACCATACAGGGAAGCACCTTTACGCCAAAAGGAACGCAGCTCCGCTGGGGCGACGGCATTCACACCTTCTATGCCGTATACCCGGCTGGGGAAATCAGCGGTAACATAGTTTCCGCAAATATCCCCAGCGCACAAAATGCTGGCACAAAGGGCGTTATGGTGGCCGCTGCGGAAGCAATCCGCAGTCAGGACGCCGTTGCCCTGCAGTTCCAGCCGTTGTACACAACGCTGGAATTCGTGGTGGGACCTGGCGATTACAGCGGCATAGAGGTCAGCGCCTTCCGCCTTGAAAGTGCGGGGGGAGGCGCGCTTGCCGGCGACTTTAAAGCCGCCCTGGCCGCGCAGGCGGCCCCCGCCCTCACCATCGGCCCCTCCACCACCTCCCAAATCACCGTGGATATCAACCCTGTGATACTGGATGCCGGCCAAACCATCAAAGTTACCGTGGTGGCACTGCCCAAGGACCTCACCAACCTCACCGCCTACTTCACAGTTGACGGCGAAGAACAGGCTCTCCCTCTGGTAGACGAGGACGGGAACCCCATCGTAATACCCGCCTGCCGCAAGACCACCATCACAGCAACTGATTTCCTCAGCCCCGCATATGACGAAGGCGCCTCCCGGTTCAAAGTGACCATAGAAGACCAGGACGTAGACGATTACACTTTAGATTATCATATTAAATAAAATAACATAAACGCTTATGAAAGAGTATCTAGTACCTCTGCTCTTTGCAGCAGCACTGTTAGTTTCTTGCGAGAAACAGCAGGAATCCACACAGCCTGTTCCCAAGGGAGACGCCATTGAGTTCTCAATGTCCTCTACCGCGGTGAACACCAAGACCGCCTATGGAGAAGTAACAGGAACCAAACAGCCTATAAACTGGGAAGACGGTGATAAGTTCACTGTTTTTTGCGAGGAGGCTTTAGTTTCCGGAGGCGATAAGAAAGAGGTTGACTACAAAGTTTCTACATCTGGCTCCAGTTCATCTGTTACGCCAGATAATCCGGATGTTCAGTTGATGTGGGGTGACGAAGGCAAACATACCTTCTATGCTGCTTATCCTGCAGGGACTTTGGACGGCAACACTCTTCTATGCGAAATCCCTTATACACAGACTTTGGAAGGTAAAGACGGAGTTTACGCTCCTATGCTCCCAGAGTGTGGTTATATGGTAGCTGCTACCACAGCTAATAAGTCCAATAGCGCTGTCTCCCTCACTTTCAAGCCAATCTTCACCGCCATTGAGTTCACCGTAGGTCCTGGCCCGGCAAAGGATGTTGAGGTTAAAGGCTTCCGTCTGGAGTCTGCAAATAGCACTCTCGCAGGCAGCTTCTCAGCAAGAATCAACCTTGATTCTGCTCCTACTTATGCCGATTTTATATCTCAAGCCAAGTCAATTAGCGTTAGATTTGGAGAAAACAACTCAGTTAAAATTGCAAAAGGTAAAACTATTACCTTCACCGTGATTGCTGTTCCTCAGGATTTGACCAATCTTACTGCAAAGTTTACAGTTGATGGCAATGAAGTAGAAATTCCACTTAAGAAAGATGGAGAATTCATTACCTTCAAAGCAGGAAAGAAATCACGCATCAATGCTCCCGGCATACTTGGTCCAGAGACCCAGGAAACAGGATTCGACACTGATATCGATGATCAGGACATTGAAGACTACAATATAGGTCAGTAGTAACCAACCTTTTAACACACTTCCCGGACACTGGAATAATCCTGTATTCGGGAAGTTGTTTTTTTCATTACTCTATGCAGGATTTCAGAATGCCCTGCGTTACTATAATGAAAACTGTTATATAATATGATACGCAATTCTTTCCTTAAGAAAAGTTTTGTGCTGTTGCTGTTTGTAGCGGCGGTGTCTGTTTCTTGCTGCAAACCCAGCGAACCATCAGATCCTTTTAAGGGTAAACCAATACAATTTACCACTGCCAGGGCGGTGACAACCAAAGCTTCTTTCAATGGGAAGCAACCAGATGGCAAGTATCAAATTGTCTGGGAAAATGGAGATGTCTTAAGGATAAGCAGTCCCGAAGTTTCTTGGGCGGACTATCTGATAAGCATTCAGTCCAATCTTAGTCTTTCCCCCAAGACAAATGGAACGGAACTGCGCTGGGGCACCGGCCTGCATCATTTCTATGCCGTATATCCTTCTTGTGATATCAACGGCAACGTGGTTTCTGCCAATATACCAAGCATACAAGGTTCTGTATTGTTGTTGTCATTGGTGGAAGACCGTGAATATGCACCGCTACTATCCCAATACGGTTTTATGGCCGCCGCTGCCGAGGCTTCCCCAAACAATGACCCTGTCAGCCTTACCTTCAATCCCTTGTTCTGTGCACTGCAGTTCTATGTTTCTTCGGAAGCCGAAGACCCCGTGCAGGTGAGCGGATTCAGAGTGGAATCGGCAGGGGGAGGCGCGCTTGCCGGCAGCTTTACAGCTGCCCTGGCCGCGCAGGCGGACCCTGCCGTCACCATCGACCCCGCCACCACTTCCCCTCAGATCACCGTTACGCTGGATTCTGACAGCTCTCATCCCCTGCTTCAGGGTGAAGAGATGAAAATCACGGCAATTGCATTGCCTCAGGATCTGACAAACCTTACCGCATATTTTACCGTCAACGGACAAGAAATAGCTCTCCCGTTGGTAGATAATGACGGCAATCCCATCACAGTGCATCCGGGACAGACGGTCGATGTTGTCGCTTACGGTCTTTTGACCCCTGAAGGGACTGACCCTGAGCCGGAGACACCAGTGGGCATCACCATATCTATTGACGGTATTGTAGTATCTGAATACGAATTGAATTAACTGTTTTTATATGAAAAGATTATTCGGTTTTCTTTTTTTAGCGGGCGCATTGCTGGTTGCCTGCGAGCAGCAGGAGCAGCCTTCCTTTAACGGAAAGGCGGTAAGATTTACCACATCTGTCAACACTAAGACCAGTTTCCAGGGTTACACTCAGAATGGTGTCGAGGCCATTCTCTGGGAAAACGGAGACGCCTTCACTGTCTGGAGCGACCAGGCCTCCGTGTCCGGATCCTCCCAGAAATGGGCGGACTACAAGGTGGTGGCAGAGGCAGGTGTGGCCACAGCTGTAAACCCCGTCACGGAAGGGGTTGAACTGCTATGGGGTCAGGGCCTTCACCAGTTCTACGCCGTTTACCCTTCAGGTAAGCTTCACGAGAACATAATCAAGGCAAATATCCCTGATTACCAAATTGTTAAAGAGACAGAGAACAATGTGTTTGTTCCTGTGCTCTCAGAATATGGCTATATGTATGCCTCGGCCCAGGCCAAACCGGATGACGGCAGCGTGAACCTTGCATTCAGCCCTTTGTTCAATTCCTTCGAGTTCATTGTCAGTCCCGGCAATGACACGGATGTTTTGGTATCAGGCTTCCGCCTGGAAGTCCAGAACGGCTCCAAGCAGACCCTGGCCGGTGACTTCCAAGCCACCCTCTCCCCCGACTCCAAACCTGACGTAGATATAGATTATTCCAACGCAAAAGGTTCAGTCAATCTGCAATTCGGAGACCACAGGAGCATAAAGGTTGCCAAAGGAACTACCCTTACATTCTCAGTTATCACCTATCCCGTTGCAATGAGTCACCTTACCGCTGTCTTCACTGTAGACGGAAAGGAGATAGCTCTCCCGCTGGCCGATAAAAAAGGAAACTACTTCAACTTCCCCGCTGGGGAAAAGGCCCGCATCCGCGCCCTTGGCGCTTTGGGCCCGGAGGCCCAGGCCGCCGGCATCACCGTTGTCCTCAATGGTCAGAACGTCAACGACTTTGATGTAAGCACTCCCGGCGAGGCTGGCGTAGTAGGGCTCCTTCCCGGAGTCTTCACCATCGGCGACAAGAAAGTCCGCTTCTCCAAAGGCAACCTCCAGGCCGTCCTTGAGAACGGAGCCATTACCAAATGGCAGTTCGCAGAGAACCAGTGGGATGTTGCCGCCAATGCTTGGGAACTGCCCTCCGAAACAGGTATAGTAGATGGTTTCCAGGTCAGTACTACCGCTCCTAAGAACCGTTGGGGAACCCATTATTTAGGTTATCTCAATCTCCCTCCGGAAATTGAAATGGGAAATGATGGTGAACCCAATCCGGCATTGGCCCAACTCTTCAATGAATACCACGTGGGCCCTTTATGCACGTCAATGGGAAAACCCTGATTTTGTCAGTGAGTATGGCAGCGGTTGGACCCAGCTTGATCCGCAGGAACTTCAGAGCCTTTTCCTTGAATACGCAGAAACCACATATCCTCCGCACTCCGGGGGATGGCAGTGGTATAAGCCGCATTTTACTTCTGCAAAGGTAGAAGGAGTGGCAGGCCTGGTATTGTTCCCGGATGATTTTAAGCAGCCGGATGGCATTACAATCAAGTATATTGACGAACTTCTGACAGACGGTGCGATGGGTGCATTCTCTTTTACCGAAGGACTTAATGAATTTTCTGCGCAGAAGTGGTCACAGTTGGAATCTGCAGGGGCAGTATTCTTCCCCGCAACTAACTATATGCACTATAGATCTGATGTATCAGAAGTTGTTTATGACCCGTCTTCTCCATTATTTCTCAATTTATCGGGATTAAGTGGCACAAATACTATCATAGAAGCCGGTTTGTATGGTGCATCGGCAAGTCCTGCCACTGCAGGAAAGATCCGCTTGGTGAAAGTATTGGAGTAATCCGCCACAATTTGCGGAATAGAAACTATTCCGTAAAGACATAATCATTCCCTCTACTACTACAGATTTGTGGTAGGTTGTAGGGATAATATGAGTTCAGTAATTATTTCCTCCGATAGCCCTTAGACGCTGGTTATCGGAGGAATTCCTATACTGAAAGTCTAAAATGATATGCCTAAGGATGCTGTATTCCATAGTAGTTTTGTATATTATGATATCACTATGGTGTAGTAAATCTGTACAATTATGCCTTGAATTCATAGAAGAATGCCTTCGGTAATATGACACAGACTGAACACAAACTATTTTTAAATAAAAACGCTAACTTTGATGTTAACTATTCCTCTAAATATAATGGGGATGGGGACAATATTCTTCACTGTTTATAAAGAATGAAGAGATTGATTATAGTCTGAGTTCTAATAATCTATAGATAAATGAAAAAAAATTACTGGATTATTGCCCTCGTTCTATTACTACTTGGCTCTATTATGTTGTATATCCAAGCGGCTTTCTGCAAGGATAATATGATGTGGAATTCCATTACTGGAAATGCGGCCAGTGCGTTGTTGATATGCGGCATTTTCAACCTGTTCCAGGAGATTTTCGTTAGGAAAGATTCGGATAAGAAAATGAGTGAAATGTTCAATCTGTCTTCTTCAATAACACGTTCTGGTCTTGAAGAACTTATGGTCGATTCCAGGGAATATGACTTCAAACCTCTTGTTGAAGGAGCGACAAGGTTTGCTGCAGTGATGAATGATGGATATACGTGGCTCGTTCATAATGATTTTGAGTTGAAAAAGCGTTTTGATACTTCAGGCACTACTACTGAGTTCTATCTTGTGGATCCCGATGGAATAGGAGGGGATTACCTGAGCAATAAATGCTTGCCTTCGTATGATATCAAGTTTAAGATTCTTCAGACTATTGATGAGTTGAAAGCCCTTTATTCCAAAAGCGAGAAAAAGGGGCGGCTTGTAATAAAATTGATGAAATATGCTCCCGCCCAATCTGTTTTCATCGCCGATGACAAAGTGGTAATCACCCTCTATCAGAATGGGTCCTACAAGCAGATTGTCCCGCTCTTTGTCTTCCAGAAAGATAACAAGAAGAGCAACATCGCTCAATACTATCAGGAAGACCTGGAGAGTATGCAGAACTACTGCGAGGTGGAATTTGATTCATTGTCGGCCTAGGCTAAGGCATCGCTGCGGAAAGCTGTTTTATTAGCATTCAGTACGAGGTTTCAGAGAGTAATATACACCTCAAGTCGTCCTATGAGGTAAGCAAAGGAGACTTTGAACGGATCTTGGTTGCCATCCGTGAGCAGTATCCTGACTGTCTGGTTTGGAATAGGTCCGTCAGATCACTTCTGCGGGAGTGGGCTGCGCACAATGCTTTCCATGCTATTGGTTTTCTCCGCAACAAAACAGCCGATACGGACCTGAACTGGCCACAAAAATGGTATATTCAACTAGGATACGCGATAGCGGGAGCAATTGTCTGGCCGTTTATCAAGTAAAGTGGAAAAGTTAGACCGGAGAGCTGTTTGATACGGGTGGAGGTAACTTCTCGAATTAATTGTTAAATTTGAGAAGTTATATTTATAATTATGAAGATACTGGTTACTGGAGCTAAGGGGTTTGTGGGGAAGAATTTGTGCGAGCAACTGAAGAATAATAAAGAGGAAGTATTCGCATACGACGCGGATACGCCGGATGTGATGCTGGAGGAGTGGTGCGCTCAGGCAGACTTCGTGTTTAACCTGGCGGGTATAGACATCCCGGATGAGCCCAAGGCGCTTAAAGCGGGAATTGTGGACTTTTCGGCCAGGCTCCTGGACGCGCTCAAGCGTCACGGGAACAAATGTCCCGTGATGCTGGCCAGCTCCCAGAAAGCCTCGCTGGCCGGGCGCTTCGCAAACACAGAATATGGCAAAAGCAAGAAAGCTGGTGAGGACATTTTCTTAAAGTATGCATATGAGACTGGCGCTAAGGTGCTGGTATACAGGCTTCCCGGTTTGTTTGGCAAATGGGCTAAGCCGGTCGTTAACGGAGTTGTAGGAACATTCTGCAATGCAATTGCCAATGATCTTCCATATAAGGTCAATGATCCTACCGTGCAGTTGGACTTGGTGTATGTAGATGATCTGGTGGAAGAGATGATGGCGGCGCTCCAGGGGAAGGAGCACAGGTGTGATTACGATGGCATCGGCGCGTATCCGGTTCGAGATGGAAAGTATTGTTATGTGCCTGTGAGCCATCGGGTTTCTCTGGGAGAGATTGTATCGCTGCTGCATAAGTTCGATGATCAGCGGAAGACGCTGATGATGCCGGAGATCCCATCGGGCAGTTTTGCCAAGAAACTGTACAGCACTTTTTTGAGTTATCTGCTTGCGTCAAAGGTGGCGTTCCCGCTGAAGATGAACTTTGACGGGAAGGGGTCCTGTACGGATGTGCTGAAGACAGTAGGGAGTGGCTAATTCAGTGTTGAGGTGATTAATCCCGGAATGACAAAAGGGCACCAGTGGCATAACAGCAAGTGGGAACTATTTGTTGTAGTGAGCGGAAGGGCGCAGATTAAGGAGAGGAAGATTGATTCAAATCAGGTTCTTCAATTTGAGGTGTCAGGCTCTGAGATGAAGGCAGTGCATATGCTGCCGGGGTATACCCACAGCATCGAGAATCTGTCGGTATCGGAGCCTTTGGTGGTGTTGATGTGGACCAATGAGGTGCTCGATACCCAGAAACCGGATACATATTCTTTGAAAGTTTAACACTTAACTAATTAATACTATGGTTAACAGATTTATCCTTAATGAAGTATCATACTTCGGACCCGGAGCCCGCAAGGAACTCCCGGGTGTAGTGGCTCGTTTCGGTTTCAAGAAAGCATTGGTAGTAACGGACAAGGGCCTTATGAATTGTGGCGTTGCCAAGATGGTCCTGGATGTAATGGACGAGGCAGGCATCAAATATGAGGTTTTTGACGATGTAAAACCCAATCCTACGGTAACCAACGTAAAGGACGGCATTGCAGCCTGCAAGAAAGCAGGAGCTGATTTTATAGTTGCTCTTGGAGGAGGATCCAGTATGGATACCGCAAAGGGAATAGGCATTGTTGTAAACAATCCTGAATTCTCAGACATAGTTTCACTTGAGGGAGTTGCAGATACAAAGAAGAAGACTCTTCCTATCATAGCGCTTCCTACTACGGCAGGTACTGCAGCTGAGACAACAATCAATTATGTTATCATTGACGAGACCCGTCAGGCCAAGATGGTTTGCGTAGATCCTAACGACATCCCGGCTGTTGCTATCGTAGATGCAGAACTGATGTACTCTCTGCCAAAGTCTCTTACTGCGGCTACCGGTATGGATGCTATGACACACGCCATTGAGGGCCTTATTACAAAGGGAGCTTGGGAGCTTTCAGATATGTTCGAGATCAAGGCCATAGAGATGATATACCGTAATCTGCCAATTGCCGTTGAGGATCCAAAGAATCCTGTAGGACGTGACGGAATGGCTGTGGCTCAGTATGTTGCAGGTATGGCATTCTCCAATGTAGGCCTTGGCGTTGACCACGGAATGGCTCATCCGCTCAGCGCATTGTTCGATGTGCCGCACGGTGTAGCTTGCGCAATGCTCCTTCCTACGGTGATGCGTTTCAATATGCCTGCAGCAAAGGAGAAATACGTTGATATAGCCAAGGCTTGCGGCGTTTACAAAGCTGGTATGAGTGTCGATGAGGCTGCCGAGGCCGCCTGCAAGGCAATCGAGGACCTGAGCGCCAAAGTTGGAACCAACAAGAAACTCACTGACCTTGGAATCAAGGAGAGCGACATAGAAGCTCTTGCAGAGCAGGCCATCAACGATGTCTGCACTCCGGGCAACCCGCGTCCCGTTACCAAGCAGGATATCATAGAGCTGTATCACAAAATCCTGTAACAAAAGTATTATCTTTATATACTTTTAAATTACTGAAGATATGAAAAAGCTTTTCGTAATTCTTTTCTTTGCTTGTGCGCTGGCTTTCAGCGCAAAGGCACAGTTGGCATTCAAGCCTGGATGGAACCTTACCTTCCAGGGTGGAGTAAACTATACATCTTCCGAGTTCTGGAAGATTGATGACTGGCACCATTTCACATCTGACGCCCAGATTGCAGTGGGATATAAATTCTCTCCTTGGTTTGGCCTTCGTGGCGCTTGGAGTGGCCCTGTAGGCTCATTCCCTAACAATGAAGGAAAAGAGATAGGAATGATGCATTATGCCCAGCTGGGCCTTGATGCAGTGTTGGACATTGCAAATATGTTCAGGTATAATCCTAAACGTTTCCTTAATCCTTATTTGTTCCTTGGAGGAGCCGGCAACTATCGTTTCGAGACAACTGACACCAAGGCGTTTTTCGGCCCTGCGCTTCGCGCCGGTCTGGGATTCGCCATCCGTCTTGACGATGTTGCAAAGATTGTCCTTGAACTTCAGGAGAATGCACACGGTGACAAGTTCAACACCCTTGTGGACAAGGAAATCTTAGGAGGAAAAGGGGATGACAATATTGCTGGTTTGATTGGTCTCCAGTTTGACCTGAGCTCCGGTAAGAGACCTTCTATAGTTGATCCTGGCTATGGTGTTGTTCCTGTCGCTGCAGCTGCCGATGCCGAGGCCGCGAGGCTTGCAGCCGAGCGCGCAGCCGCTGAAAGGGCTGCCGCCGAGCGTGCCGCCGCCGAGCGTGCCGCTGCAGAGCGCGCCGCAGCTGAAGCTGCCGCCCGCGCAGCTCAGCAGCGCCCTGCCGCCGCTCCGGCTCCCGCCGCACCCGCTTCAATCACCGAGAACGTTTACTTTGACCTTAACAAGTCCGTCCTCAAGGCCGACCAGCAGTCAAAGATCAACAACCTTGTATCTTTCCTGAGGCAGAATCCTAACGCAACCGTTACCATCAGCGGTTATGCCGACAAGGCCACCGGTACTGCATCCCGCAATATGACCCTCTCCGAGCAGCGTGCAAACGTTGTAAAGAAGGCCCTTACGGATGCCGGCATCGCAGCCTCCCGCATCACCACCGGTTACTTTGGAGACACCCAGCAGGTATCCGGCATCCCCGAGCAGAACCGCGTTGCCATCTGCGTCACCAAATAATTAGCCTTGACTTCCGGAGGCTCCGGAATACAGTTATAGGTTGGAAGTGATTTCGGCTTTGCCTGTTGTTATTACACTTCCAACCTATAACTGTATTTTGGAGCTTACTTATAGAATACCTTTCAGGGCGGGGAAAGAGTCCACCAGGAAGTCTGGGTTTTCGGCGGATAGTTGCTCACGGGTGTGGTTGCCAAAGGTGACGCCGCAAGTGTGGCAGCCGGCGTTGCGACCCATCTGGAGGTCATAGACGGTGTCGCCAACCACCAGGGCCTGGTCGCCTCTGATCTGGAATTGATCCAGCAGGATCAGCGCCAGATCCGGCGCGGGCTTGTGGTTGGGAGTGCTCTCCACGCTGGTCAAGTGCGTGAAGTACTGCGCAATTCCCATCTGGTCCAGAAGGTACACCAGGGTTCGGCGGCTTCGGGATGTAGCAATGCCAAGCTGGTAGCCTTTATCGTACAGGTACTGGAGCGTCTCCTTGGTGCCGGGGAAGGGGACTATGAAGTCGAAGGCAATCTCATCGAACAGGCGCCGATAGGTCTCCACCGCGCGGTCCAGGAGTTCTTCGGGGATGCGGCAGCCTACGTGCAGGGAGTCGCGCAGCGCTAGGCCGATGCCCTGCCGCATCTGCGCCTCGCCGCCCTCCGGCTTGGGCAGCCCCATCTCCTTGAGCATAGCCTCCTCCGTCCGGAGAATTCCCTCTGCGGTATCCGCCAGCGTTCCGTCAAAGTCAAATATCACACACTTGATATCCATATTTTGTCATCTTTCTTGTCCACTTGCAAAGATACTAATAATTCCTCGCAGACACGCCGTGGAGCGTAAAGTCTTGATTATCAATAAGAAGACCATTTTAACGGTATCCCAAACGCCTCCGTTGAAACCCTCTTTTCGCTCATTATCAAGCATTTACGCTCCACGCTATTTGGTCCATACCCGGGGAGCGAGAAAGCCCCTCCCCGAGGGAGGGGTTTGGGGAGGGGTAACGTATAGGGTGCCTGGCACCAAAAAAGCATCGCGGATAGAGAGGTTAGGGGGGTTGGAATCGGAGGCGAAGCCGACTCAGGGAGTTTGAGGGGTACGCCCCTCAATTAATTGGCACGGAGTGCACAAAAAGAGCAGTTCATTGAACTGCTCTTTTTGTGCCCGGGGCCGGGCTCGAACCGGCACGTCTTTAAGGGACAATGGATTTTGAGTCCATCGCGTCTACCAATTCCGCCACTCGGGCTTGCGGTTGTGTTCGCGTTGGGAGGTCAAAGGTATTGAAAAATCTGTAATTATCAAATTAGGATGGACGGACTTTCCCCAATAAAGTGTAAATTTGTATTCCTATGAGTACGGATAAGGAGTTCATAAAGGGGATAACCCAGCAGGAATATAAGGAGGGATTCGTTACGGACGTGGAACAGGAATACGTTCCAAAGGGCCTTAATGAAGACATTATCCGTATGATTTCCAGCAAGAAGGGAGAGCCCCAGTGGCTGCTGGACTTCCGCTTGGATGCATTCCGCAAATGGCAGAAGATGGAGCAGCCCACGTGGGGGCACCTGACCCTTCCCCCAATTGATTATCAGGATATCATATACTACGCGGCGCCAAAGAAAGACTCCGAAAGGCCTAAGGAGATAGATCCCGCCCTGGCGGAGACTTTCGAGAAGCTGGGCATCCCGCTTCACGAAAGGGAGGCCCTGGCGGGCGTGGTGGCGGTAGACGCAGTCTTCGACTCCGTATCCGTGACTACCACTTTCCGCAAGACCCTCCAGGAGAAGGGCATCATCTTCTGCAGTTTCTCGGAGGCGGTAAAGGAGCATCCGGACCTGGTGCGCAAGTACCTGGCTAGCGTGGTGCCCGTATCGGACAACTACTTTGCGGCTCTCAATTCCGCAGTGTTCAGTGACGGCTCTTTCTGCTACATCCCCAAGGGCGTCCACTGCCCTATGGACCTGTCCAGCTACTTCCGCATCAACGCCAGCGGCACAGGGCAGTTTGAAAGGACCCTCATAGTGGCGGAGGAGGGATCCACGCTCAGCTATATGGAGGGCTGCACCGCCCCTATGAGGGACGAGAACCAGCTTCACGCCGCCGTGGTGGAGATAGTGGTTGAGAAGGACGCTGATGTCAAGTACTCCACCGTCCAGAACTGGTACCCCGGCGATGCCCAGGGCCGCGGAGGCATCCTGAACCTGGTTACCAAGCGCGGCATCTGCAAGGGCAGCGGAAGCCATCTGAGCTGGACGCAGGTGGAGACGGGATCGGCCGTGACGTGGAAGTACCCCAGCACCATACTGCTGGGTGACAACTCCACGTCCGAGTTCTACTCCGTGGCCCTCACCAACAATTTCCAGCAGGCCGATACCGGCACCAAGATGATCCACATCGGCCGCAATACGCGCAGCCGCATCGTCTCCAAGGGTATCTCTGCAGGCCGCTCGCAGAACAGCTATCGCGGCCTTGTGCGGATGAACCCCGGCGCGCAGAACGCTCGCAACTATTCGCAGTGCGACAGCCTGCTCATAGGCTCGCTCTGCGGCGCCCACACCTTCCCGGTAATCGACAACCAGAACCCCACCGCCACGGTAGAGCACGAGGCCACCACCTCCAAGATCAGCGAGGACCAGCTCTTCTACTGCAACCAGAGAGGCATAGGTGCGGAAGATGCCGTAGGCCTTATTGTTAACGGCTACGCCAAGGAGGTGCTTTCCCGCCTGCCTATGGAGTTTGCCATAGAGGCGCAGAAACTTTTACAGGTGTCCCTGGAGGGGGCAGTAGGATAATATGGATTGGATAAACTATACACTCTTCACCCTGGGGAACGATTACCCGGTGCTGCTGATAGACCTAATTGCGTCTGTCTTTGGCCTTACGTGCGTTTTCCTGGCGGGGCGGAATTCAAAATACAACTTCTGGGTAGGATACCTGTACACCACGGCCCTGTTCCTGATGTTCTGGAACAAGAACCTGTACGCCAGCCTGCTGCTGCAACCTGTGTCCCTGGCCATCAATGTCCTTGGACATTGGCGCTGGACACACCCGCGCAGCGGCGAGGAGAGCGCGCGCGACAGCAAAGCGCTCAAGGTGAGCAAGCTCACCTGGCCGGAAAGGGGACTCGCTGTGCTGGCTGTCTTTGTGGTCGCCGGCCTTTGGGGATGGATCCTGAACCGGCTCTTCCCGTCCGATCCGCATCCCTACCTGGATTCCTGCGTCACGGTACTGATACTGATGGCCCAGTTGCTGTCCTCCCTCAAGAAGTGGGATTGCTGGGTTGCCTGGCTGCTGGTGAACATCACCCAGATAGCCCTGCACCTGTCCGTGGGCCACGTATTTATGCCAATAGTATGCGCCCTGTACCTGATAAACGGCGTATGGTCAATGTTTAGCTGGAATAAACTCTATAAGAAAGATGAATAGGAAAGTTCTGATAATGGCTCTGCTGCTGGTCCTGCCGGTTTTTGCAGCCCGTGCCCAGGAATTCGATCCCGAGCACCGTTTAGGCATAGAGGTCAGGGGTGGCTTCTCTCCGCTGCAGACCATAATGGAAAAGTATAAGGATAGGGAAGAGTTGCCGGAAGGATCATCGTACCGTAATCTTACGGGACCGGCCGCAACAGTGTCCGTCAATTATGAGATGAATGAGAGGGTTTCCCTTCAGGGAGGGTTGAACTTTTCCAGGGCCATCTTTGAGATATCCAAGCCGGAAGACCCATACCCGTTTACAGATAAAGGTACATTGACACTGACGGCAGTGCTTTCCGTGCGGTATGCCTGGATGTACAGACCGCACTTCAAGCTGTACTCCGGTATTGGAGTGGGAATGACGCCCAAGGTAATGCTGGCTTCTTTCTTCCCCTCGCCAATTCCAAACATCACCCCGCTTGGAATGACGGTAGGGTTCAATAAGTTTTACTTCAACGCCGAATTCTGCGCCGGAGGCATTTCCGTGGGAGGGCTCGCCGGCATAGGAATCAAATTCTAGATTATGGGAAAAGTATTGTTGAAAATAGAGAACTTGCACGCGGGTATCGCCGGCAAGGAGATACTTAAAGGCATAGACCTGACCATCAACGAGGGCGAAGTCCACGCCCTGATGGGGCCCAACGGCGCCGGAAAAAGCACGCTTTCAGCCGTGCTCACCGGGCGCCCGGACTTTGTGGTCACAGAAGGCAGCGTCACCTTCCGCGGTAAGGACCTGCTGGCAATGGCTCCGGAGGAGCGTGCCTGGGCAGGTCTGTTCCTCTCCTTCCAGTATCCAATTGAGATACCTGGCGTGAGCATCTCCAACTTTATGAAGTCCGCCATAAACGCAAAGCGCAAGGCCCAGGGGCTCAAGGATATCGCCCCTGGAGACTACCTGCGCCTCCTCAAGGAGAAAATGGCTATGGTAAAGATGAAAGGAGAGTTTGCCAAGAGGGAGGTTAACGTGGGTTTCTCCGGAGGAGAGAAAAAGCGTAACGAGATATTCCAAATGGCAATGCTGGAACCGGTACTGTCCATCCTGGACGAGACGGACAGCGGCCTGGACGTAGATGCCCTCAAGATTGTTTCTGACGGTGTTGACGCATTGCGCACCCCGCAGAGCGGATTCATTGTCATAACCCACTACCCTTCGCTGCTGGAGAGTATGAAGCCGGATGCGGTGCACGTTCTCAAGAACGGCCGTATAGCCTGCACCGGCGGAATGGAAGTGGCGCAGAAAGTACAAACTGACGGATTTGAAAGCTTCTGATGGCTCCTAAAGTATACATAGCCGGCAGGGATGAAATCCCGCGGAAGGTCTCCCTGGGCGCCGGGGAGGAACTGGACATCCTGTTCGTGGTGTTCCCGGGGGCGGACTGCAGCATTGAGGTGGACGTGGACCTCTGCGGCCCCGGCGCCGATGCGCAGATCCGCGGGCTGTACCTGGCCACCGGAAACCAGAAGGTGGACATCGCCCTGGATGTGCGCCACAGCGCAGGCGGCTGCCACAGCCGCCAGCTTGTGAAGGGCATAGCATCGGGCTCCGCCAGGGCCAACTTCTACGGTCGCATCTACGTGGCCCAGGACGCCCAGAAGACAAAGGCCTACCAGGAGAACCACAACATCCTGGCAAGCGAGAAAGCCAAGATTGGCACCAAGCCGCAACTGGAGATTTATGCCGATGACGTAGAATGCTCCCACGGAGCCACCATCGGCCGCCTGAATGAGGACGAACAGTTCTATATGCGTTCCAGGGGCATCCCCGAGGCCGAAGCCCGGGTGCTCCAGATGATATCGTTCCTTGCCCCCGTAGCGGGGCTCCTCCCGGAAGACCTGGCCAACCAAGTATATGAAAGCCTGTCCCAATGTCAAGATTAACGTGGGGCTTCACGTTCTTCGTAAGCGTCCCGACGGCTATCACGACCTGGAGACGCTTTTCCTGCCAATCTTCGATATCCACGATGAGCTGGAGATAGAGGAGGCGGGGGAGTTCTCCTTTGACGGCGAAGGCGTCACCTGGGAGAACGACCTCACGGTGCAGGCGTACCGTCTGCTGAAGGCAGACTTTGACCTGCCGCCGGTGGCCATACGCCTGGCAAAGCGCGCCCCGGTGGGCGCGGGCCTTGGCGGCGGCTCCTCTGACGCGGCCTTCGCCCTGATGATGCTTGACAGCATCTTCGGGCTCGGCCTGGGCCAGGAGCGCCTGGCCGCGTACGCCGCGCGCCTGGGCAGCGACTGCGCCTTCTTCATCTACAATCGCCCTATGGTTGGGCGCGGCCGCGGGGAAATCCTGTCGGAATTCCCCCTGGACCTTTCGCCCTACCGCATCCAGGTTGAGGTCCCCAGCGGCGTCAGCGTGAGCACGCGCGAGGCCTACGGCGGGATCGTACCTCTCGAAAGGCTTACGCCTATCGAGGACATACTCTCCCTGCCGCTGCCCCAGTGGCGCGGCCTCCTGGTGAACGACTTCGAGCCGCAGGTCTTCGCCTTGCACCCGGAACTTGCGGCCATAAAAGAGCGCTTTTACGCCTCCGGCGCGCTCTATGCCGCAATGTCCGGCTCCGGCTCCGCCATTTATGGAATTTTTGAAAAATAACTGGATATGAGAACCAATCAAGATTACAAGAACGCCGCCCTGGCCGCCCTCAAGGGCAACTGGGCTCCCGCCGTGCTTATGACCGTACTGCTATTCATCATCATTGGCGTAGCGGTAGCTCCCCAATACGCAGCAATGTTTTCCCTGGATATGACAAGCACTTCCGCAATGTCAACAATGCTGGGTATTTCCGGAGGTTCCACAATCCTGTATATCCTGTTGTACTACCCATTGCTGTATATAGGATACTACAACTCTACCAGGCTCCTGTACGAGAACGGTGACGACCAGATGATCTCCAACTTCTTCAAGCTCACCTTCAAGAATTACTGGCACAACGTGTGGGTAATCTTCCTGATGATGGTCAAAATCTTCCTCTGGACACTGCTGTTCATTATCCCCGGAATCTACAAGGCCCTGCAGTATTCAATGACACCGTACATTGCAGTAGAGCATCCAGAGCTTTCCGCAAGCGAGGCAATAGCTATGAGCCGCCAGATGACAAAAGGCCACATATTGGACCTCTTCCTCCTGGGCCTCAGTTTCATCGGATGGATCCTTCTGGGTATTGTAACTCTTGGAATTGGATACTACTGGCTCCTGCCTTATATGTACACCACCTTCGCCGCCTTCTACGGCGACCTCAAAGCAGAATATCTTGTAGGGAAAAGCGAGGCCTAAACCTCCAGGATGCCCTCCGGAAGGTTCATTTCCAGAACCTTGGCCTTGGGGTCCATACTTACAATCAGATCTTCGTGGAGCGGAACCAGAACCGCTCCTTTTTCTGTCTGCACCTCTATGCAGGGGTTGGCTGTGATGTCGTAGAAATCCGTAATGGGGCCCACTCCCTTCAGGGTCCAGCCTATGAGGGCGGCCAGGTCCTGGGATGGGTCGTCCTCTTCTTCCAGGTCCATATACACGGCGCGGCCAACCAGTTCCTCAGCGTCTTCCAGGGAGGTGACATCGTTCAGGGTGACAATTGCCTTGTCCATCCCGCGGCGCCGCAGGGTTTGAATAAAGAACGGAACCGGGAGTTCATCGAAATAGATGAAAACCGGTTCCGTCGTGTCTATGTCTTCCGGGTCTATTCCGCGGAATCCCATAAGGATACCGCCGTCAGTCCCGTGGGACTTTAGGACTTTTGCAACCTGAAGCATTGATTAAGCCTCGGCGGGAGCTTCCTCAGCAGCCTCAGTGGCCTCGGCAGCAGCAGCTGCGGCAGCCTCTTCGGCAGCCTTGATCTCAGCTTCCCTCTTCTTTGCAAGAGCCTCGGCCTTTGCAGCGGCTACCTTTGCCTCAGCTGCAAGGGCCTCTTTGGCCTTCTGCTCAGCGCTCTTGGCAAGTCCTTCTTTCTTTGCGCTTATCTTGGCGTCCCTCTGAGCTTTCCACTCATTCCACTTCTGGTCTGCCTGCTCTGCGGTGAGAGCTCCCTTTGCGATACCGCCGTCAAGGTGGTGACGAAGGAGGACACCCTCATAGGAGAGGATGCGCCTGGCAACCAGTGAAGGCTCTGCTCCAACCTTGAGCCAAGCAAGTGCGCGCTCTGAGTTCAGAACGATGGTTGCAGGGTTGGTGTTGGGGTTGTATGAGCCAATCTGCTCAATGTAACGTCCGTCGCGTGGTGCGCGAGAATCTGCCACTACAATGTGGAAGAATGCGAAATTCTTCTTTCCGTGGCGCTGTAAACGAATTTTAACAGCCATTGTGAATCTGTTTTAAAGGTTTTGTTAATAATAGCATTTTCCTTTCTGCCCGAGAAAGGACTGCAAAGATAGAAAAAAAACTGTAAAATCATTATATTTGAATAACATAACCAACTAATAATTATGAGAAAAGCTCTGAGATTGATTTTTGCCCTTGCCGTCCTTGTGGCCGCGGGCGCCTGCGCCAAGCGCGATCCCCTGGTAGTGAAGACCCAGGCCGGCCTGGTCCGCGGATTCTATGAAGACGGGATGCTGTCTTTCAGGTCCATTCCATATATGAAGGCGGAAAGGTTTATGCCGCCGGAGAAACCGGACAAGTGGGACGGGATAAAGGACTGCCTCAAATACCCTCCGCAGGCAATGCAGTGGGTTAACGGCAGGGCCCTTCCGGACAGCGTGATGTCCGAGCAGGGCGCCTGCTACCTGAACGTGTGGACGGACGGTTCCAAGGCCAAGAAGCCGGTAATCGTATGGTTGCACGGAGGTGGATTCGCTTCCGGTTCGGGCAACGCTTCGCCGTTCTATACGGGCAAGACCTTCGCCCGCAAGGGCACGGTGTGCGTCACCATCAATCACAGGCTTGACATATTGGGATATATGGACCTTTCGGGGGTTTCGGACAAATATAAGTACTCCGCCAACGTGGGTATGATGGACGTGGTGGCCGCGCTGCAGTGGATCCACGACAACATTGCCGCCTTTGGCGGAGACCCAAACAACGTTACCGTGTTTGGGGAATCCGGCGGTGGCGGCAAGGTGGGCACGCTTATGTGCATGCCGTCCGCCAAGGGCCTTTTCCACAAGGCCATCATCCAGAGCGGAACCATAATGAACATTATGACCCGCGAGATGTCCCAGGCCCTTGGCAAGGCCGTGCTGGACGAGTTCGGCCTCAGTCCCGCGGAGGTTGACAAGCTCCAGGAAGTGCCTTACGTGGAGCTTTACCGCGCGGGGCAGAGGGCTATGGCGGCCAGCATAGGCATCCGCACTCCCGGCAACCCCAAGATGTGGGGCTTCGGCCCTTCGCCCGATGGGGAAGTCCTCCTCCAGCAGCCCTTCCAGCCCACCTTCAGTGACATTTCCGCCGATGTCCCTCTGATTATAGGCACCACCTTCAATGAACTTCAGCGCTCTTTCTACGCGCAGAAGGATATGATCTTGGACGATGCCAAGGAGATCCTCCGCGCCACCTACGGAGACAAGACCGATGCGTACGTGGAAGCCTTCGGGAAGGCATACCCCGGCTTCACGCCGCAGGACCTGGTTTCGGTGGACCAGATGTTCCGCCCGCGCACCGTCCGCACCGCGGACGCCCGCGCCGCGGAACCCGGAGCGCCCACCTATATGTATATGTTCGCCTGGCGCTCACCTGTCCGCGGCGGCACTGCGGGCGCTGCCCACGGCTATGAGCTGCCGTTCGTCTTCGGTAACCCGGATATGGGCCTTGACATAGTTGGCGAACTGACCCCTTCAGTCGTCGCCCTTGCAGAAGCTATGTGCGACTCCTGGGTCAACTTCGCCAAGACCGGCGACCCCAACGCACCCGGTCTCCCGCACTGGGACCCCTACACCGGACCGGGCGGAGCCATAATGGACTTTGACAATACCTGCACAATAAAATACGATTACGACAGGGAACTGATGACCATTATGCAGTCCGTGATGGATTAGTATCACATTCCCCTGCACTTTTTTTGAGAATAACTTTCCGTTTTATTCCCGATTTATTTGCAGATTAAAGAAAAAGCAGTATTTTTGCAGTCCTTAAAAGACATAAGGTCTACTTTTGCGGCAGTGGTGAAATGGTAGACACGCTACTTTGAGGGGGTAGTGGGCATTGGCCTGTGTGAGTTCGAGTCTCACCTGCCGCACAAAAAGCAACATCTATTTCAGGTGTTGCTTTTTTGTTATATTTGTATGGTTAGAATACTTAGATATGAAACGGACAATCATAGAGAAACTTATTATCGTCATTGCCTGGGTGGGTTTGGTGGGCGGAATCCTTTTCAGCATCCTCTACAGTAAAGGTATCCTGGAGTCTGGAGCTGATATGAGTTTCCCAACCGGAATAGCCTGTCTGCTTGGAGGAGTTTTCGCCTCTGTATGCTTCTGGGCTGTCCTCCTGGAGCTAATCTCCATCTCCGACCGCCTCAACAAATAGTAAACCGTCCCTCCCAGAGTTTGGAGGTGGTACCTGGAAAACCTTCCGCTTCGCTCCATCCCGTCTGGCGCAAGCGCCATCCACCCGTTCACGAGGCCACGGGCGGCCACGGGTTTTCCAGGCACCACCTCCAAACTCCACCCCCTCCCGCGCTCTGTCCCACCCCTGTCATCCTGAGCGTCCCCTCCGTTGTCCTCCTGAGGGTCAGCGAAGGATCTCTAAACCCACAGAGACGCTCCAGTCCGCGGGAGGGGGTGAAAAGTGTAGTAACAAGAGGCTCCGCCCGAATCACTTTCCACCCCCTCCCGCGCTCCTTCCGCTCCCGTCTCCTCCCGTCCCAGGTGCGCACCTGCGCTGTGAAAGTGCGCCCCACGTCCCTGAATATGGGACGTCAGGCGCAATTTACCCCCTTTTTTGCTCCCATCGTCCATAAAACTGGGACGTCAGGCGCACCTGGCAGCCTGAATGGTATAAAGGCGGAAAAGAGATGGCGATGCCTCTAAGTCCAGAACTGCCCGTGGAGCGTAACTGATTGATAATCAGCAAAAAGAGCCCTTCAACGGTGCCCCGCAGGTGACCGTTGAAACGGCTAATTGCCTATCAATCAGTTAGTTGCGCTCCACGGCCCTTTGACGCCTCCGACCCTAGACCGCTAGAAATCCCCCGCGAGCACCGGGGAGGCTGTTTCTGTGCTCGCGAGGGTTTTGGCTGTGGGGTGGGGTCAAAACCGGGTAGGGCTTAGAGGCGGAAGAGAGGGAAAAATGTTATATTTGTCAAAAGGCGTAGTTTATGAAAAAGTTATTGGGATTTGTACTGGCAGTGATCCTGGCCGGGTGTACCGGAGGTGGGAAGTATGAAGGATATCTGTTCGCTTATTTCGAGGGAGGCCGCGGAGGCGAAGCGCTCCGCTTTGCCGTGAGCCGGGATGCGGTGAACTGGTATGCGCTGAACCAGGACCAGCCGATCATTCCGTCGGCTGACATCAGCGAGTCCGGCGGTATCAGGGACCCGCATATAATCAAGGGCGGAGACGGCTGGTACTACATTGTAGCTACCGATATGAATACCGAGCAGAACGGCTGGGGATCCAATCCAGGAATTGTGATGATGCGCTCCAAGGACCTCCTTGAGTGGGAACATTCATACCTGAACCTTTCCCATACGTACCCCGATCATTTTGGCGACGCCCACTGGGTATGGGCTCCGCAGAGTATCTGGGACTCCAAGGCAAAGAAGCAGATGGTGTACTTTACCCTTCGCCGGACCAATGACCAGGGACTGGTTACATACTACGCCTACGCCAACAAGGATTTCACCGGTTTCGAGAGCGAGCCGCAGGTACTGTTCGAAGCCAAGTACGGCTCCATAGACAATGACATTATTTACCACGATGGCAAATACCACCTTTTCTACAAGGGAAATACTAAGGACGACAAGGGTAGGGAGTTCGAGAACGGCATTCAGCAAGCCGTGTCCGAAACCCTCACCGGAGGCTATGTAGAGGACTTTATCTATCTGGATGCCTATGCCAAAAGCCGCACCGGCGTGGAGGGCTCCAGCGTCTTCCCTCTAAACGACGGCAGCGGCTTTGTGCTGATGTACGATGTCTATGGTGAAGGCCGATATGAATTCCAGACTTCCAAGGACCTGTATACTTTCACAGCGGATCCCCAGTCTTTCACAAAGGACTTCAACCCCCGTCACGGCTCGGTCATCTCCCTGACGGGAGCCGACCTCAAACGCCTCCAGCAGAACTGGGGTTTCGTCCTTCCGTAAAAGAGTTACCTTAGGCGGACGCGGCAGGGGGCGGTGGTGTCGCAGAAGACGCGGCCGTTCTCGTCCATCTGGAGCTCTGCGACATAGACGGCGTAGCCGCGGCGGCGGGTGAAGCTGCCGGTACGCGGGTCCTCCTTGGGCGGGATGTTTCCAAAGTAGAACATATATGCGTGGCCGTCCACCACTTCAATGTCGGCGTGGTTGCCGCGGCGCTGGCCGTTCAGGCCGCTGACAAGGTAGTCGCCTTCCTGCTTGGTCCAGTTGGTGGCATCGTCGGAGTAGAAGACTGAAAGGCCTTTCCACTCATCCACTATCATATAGTACTTGCCCTTCCAGAAGATTACGTTGGGGCCTTCGCCGTTAGTGACAATAGAGGTGACTTTGCCCTTGTCGGTCCAGTGGTAGAGGTCCTTGCTGTCCGCGTAGAAGATTGTCTTTCCGTCCGGCTCGTTGTTGTACCAGAGGCGCCAGGTGCCGTCGGGGAGCTGGAAGATGCAGGCGTCTATGACCTTGCGAACGGCAAGGTCCAGGACGGACTGCGTGGTCCAGTTGCGACCGTCCTTGCTGGTAAGGTGGACAATGTCACGCGGGTGCTCCCAGGTGTCGAAGATTCCGGGAACGTATGTCAGGTACATATGGAAGGTGCCGTCCACGCAGATTACTTCCGGGGCCCAGTAAGTGGGGTTCGGGTCCGGGTGATAGTCAATGTTGCAGTCGCCAATGTACTTCCAGGTGGTGCCTCCGTCAACGGATTCGGCTATGCCGATGGGGGAGCCGTGTACGGATTCGATGCCTCCCAGACCGGGAACGTTGGAACGGCGGGAGGTGTAGTACATATAGTAGGAGTCCGTTACCGGATTGTAGCAGACCATAGGGTCTGTGGAGCCGTTGTAGATGGGGTCTACATAAATGGCATCCTGGGCTTTCAGGTAGGCGGCGCAGCAGAGCAGCAGGGCGGCTGCGGCCAGTAGTCGTCTTAGTGTCTTCATATATCTTTGGGTTTATTAGCCAAGGAAAATTCGCACCCGCACCAGGTCTGGTTGTAGAAATCCATCTCCTTGATGATTTCCCGGCGGCGCTCCTGAAGGCCGTCCTTGCGCCAGTTGCGGTCCCACCAGGTGACGCCTTCCACTTGGGAGCAGGCCCACAGGCCCGCCTCGTTTATCTGGTCCAGGCTCTTCCACCGGGAAGAGGCAAGGGTGGTGGTGAGCACCTTGAAACCGTGGGCCGATGCGTAGCGGGCGGCGCGCAGAAGCCTGTAGCGGAAGCACTCCAGGCAGCGCGCGCCCCGCTCCGGGGCGTCCTCCAGCCCTGCGGCCAGCGGCAGCCACCGCTCGTGGTCGTAGGGATCCTCCACCACGTCCAGGCCAAGCGACCGCGCGTAGCGCAGGCACTCGCCCTGCCGTTTGTCAAACTCCTCCGGCGGGTAGATGTTGTCGTTGGAATAGAATATCACCGGGGTGATGCCGTTGCGCACCAGGCACTCCACGATTGCGGAACTGCAGGGCGCGCAGCACGTATGCAGCAACACCCTGTCCTGCCCCAATGGGGCCTGGAGGTGGACATCAGGTATCATTATTCTATTGAATTGACGTCTATAAGTCCGTTGAGGATGGCGTACACTGTGAGACCGGCAACGGTCTTGATCCCGGTCTTGCGCGTGATGTTCTTTCGGTGTGAAATCACGGTGTGTATGGAGATGTTGTTCTGGTCTGCAATCTCCTTGTTGAGCATTCCGCGGGCAACGCATACCAGGATTTCCTTCTCCCTGTCGGAAAGTTCCTCCCTTGCGGTAACCTCTTCTTCCGCCTCCTTTGCCAGCACCTTGCGGAAATGACCCGGATTCTCAAGACGGCGTACCAAAGGGATGAGTACGTCCTCCTCCACGCAGGTATGCCTGGCCAGGTCCCTCTGAAGGTGGAAGATGAAATCCAGGATTTCTATCCGCTTTTCCCCGTCGCATATGGCCGGCAGGGATTTCATAATGATGTTACGGAGGTCTCCCAGTTTCTCATCCACGTTGCTGTGGTTTTCCTCAAAGTCAATTATGCTGAAATTACCGGCGGAGTGGCCGTCCAGCAGGCTTTGCACGTAGGGGAACACCTTTTCTTCCTCAAAGTTGAAGTGAGCGCGGAGTTCCTGCTCGTATTCCGTGAAGAACTTGCGGACGGCGGCCTGCTGCTTGGGCGGGCAAGGCTCCAGGAGTTCCTCCAGCCTTGGCCCGAACACCCGCAGGGCGGAGTCCACATAATACTTATGCGATGCCTGCAGGTAATAGATGACATCCTGCAGCCTGGCGGCCGCTATATCCCTTGCTGCGGGCCTGAACGCGGAATCCGAGTAGACGTTGCAGATGAGGCAGAATGTGGCGGCATCGAATCCGTGCTCCCGGCACTCGTCTTCTATGGTATGCTCCCCAAAGCTGGAGGTCATACCAATCCTGCCTAAAAGCGAAAGAAGATGGCAGTCTGCCTCTATCAAGGCGGCCATCTTCATTTTTGGAGTAAAAACCGCTAACATCTCTATACAAAGTTAGCAATTATCTTTATTGCCGCAATTGTCCTTATAGGCGCAGCCGCTGCAGCCGCAGCCGCACCCTCCGTCTTTTTTCTTGCGCCTCAGCGATGCTATAACCGCTATAACCGCGGTGGTTATCAAAGCAATGATCATTGCGCTCGCAAAGTTCATAGTATTAAACAATAAGCAGAGTTATCAGATAAGCAATCAGGGCAACTACCCAGGCTATCACACACTGGAACAGCACCATGAACCAGGCCCATTTGCCTCCCAGTTCACGCTTGACCGCGGCAATTGCCGCAACGCAAGGCGTGTAAAGCAGGCAGAATACCAGCAGCGGAACCGCAGTGGCCACAGTCAGGCTGGCCGTAACGCCCAGCACTTCCATTGTGGATACCACGCTCTCCTTTGCAAGGAATCCCGTTACCAGAGCCGTAACTATCCTCCAGTCTCCCAGTCCCAGCGGCCTGAATAACGGAGATATTATTCCGGCTATCCACGCCAGGATGCTGCCTTCTCCGTTCTCAACCATATTGAACCGGAAGTCGAAAGACTGCAGGAACCATATTACTATACTGGCCACGAATATGATGGTGAAAGCCCTCTGCAGGAAGTCTTTGCATTTGTCCCACAGCAGGTGTCCCACGTTCTTGGCGCGCGGAAGCCTGTAGTTTGGCAGTTCCATAACAAACGGCGCCGGCTCGCTGTGCCTTCCCAGCCACTTGCTCACCAGGGCCACCAGTATTCCGGTGATTATTCCCAGTGCATACAGGCAGATGAGCACAACTCCTCCGTGCCCCGGGAAGAATGCGCTTGAAAGGAATGCATATATTGGTAGCTTGGCGCTGCAGCTCATAAACGGGGTGAGCAGTATGGTCATCTTCCTGTCCTTTGCCGATGGCAGGGTGCGCGATGCCATCACTCCCGGCACGGAGCATCCAAGCCCTATGAGCAGGGGCACGATGCTCCTGCCGGAGAGGCCTATCTTACGCAGCATCTTGTCCGTCACGAACGCCACCCTGGCCATATAGCCGCTGTCCTCCAGCATTGAAAGGAAGAAGAACAGTATCACGATGATTGGGAGGAAACTTAGCACTGAGCCCACTCCGCCAAAGATGCCGTCAACCACCAGCGAGCGCACGGCGGGGCTTACGCCCCAGCGCTCCAGCGCTGCGGCTACGCCATCGCCAAGCGCGCCTATGCCCGCGTCCAGCCACTCCTGCAGCGGGGCGCCCAGCACGTCTATGGTCAGCCAGATTACCAGCGCCATCACAATCAGGAAGATTGGGATGGCCGTCCATTTTCCGGTCAGGACCTTGTCTATCCTGCGGCTGCGCTTGTATTCCTTGCTCTGCTTTGGCCTGACGACCGTCTTTTCGCAGAGCCTCTGGATGAAGCTGTAGCGCATATCTGCGATGGCGGCGGCGCGGTCAAGCCCGCGCTCGGCTTCCATCTCGCAGATTATATGCTCTATTGCTTCCCTCTCGTTCGCATCCAGTTTGAGGGCCTCTTCCACAAGGCTGTCGCCTTCCACCAGCTTGCTGGCGGCAAAGCGGACAGGGATGCCTGCGGCTGCTGCGTGATCTTCGATCAAATGCATCACGCCGTGCAGGCATCTGTGCACCGCGCCGCCGTGGTCTTCCTTGTCGCAGAAGTCCTGCCGCGCGGGCTTCTCCTGGTACTGCGCCACGTGTATGGCGTGCTCCACCAGTTCTTCCACGCCCTCTTCCTTTGCCGCGGCGATTGGCACCACCGGGATTCCAAGGATGCGCTCCATCTCGTTTATGCGGATGCTTCCACCGTTGCCGCGGAGCTCATCCATCATATTGAGCGCCAGTACCATAGGGACCTCCAGTTCCATAAGCTGGATGGTCAGGTACAGGTTGCGCTCAATGTTGTTGGCATCTGCGATGTCAATGATGCCTTTCACGTCCTGCTCCAGGATGAAGCGTCGGGAAACTATTTCCTCCGCCGTGTACGGCGACAGGGAATAGATTCCCGGCAGGTCCGTGATGCGGGTTTCCGGATGGTCTTTTATAACGCCGTCCTTGCGGTCCACGGTCACGCCGGGGAAGTTGCCCACGTGCTGGTTGGAGCCCGTCAGGACATTGAACAGCGTGGTCTTGCCGCTGTTCTGCTGTCCTGCCAGGGCAAAAGACAGCGTCGTGCCCTTTGGCAGCGGGTTCTCGTGGTCCTTGGAGTGGTATTTTCCCGCCTCGCCAAGTCCCGGATGGGAGTTGTGCTCGTGCAGGGAAGCGTTATAAGCCAGGTCGTCCTGGGGAGCGGCGGATGAAGCATCCGCGCCCTCCAGGACAACCGGCTGTATTTCTATGTCTCGGGCTTCAGCGAGGCGCAGGGTCAGGGAATAACCGTGGACCAGAATCTCCACGGGGTCTCCCAGCGGGGCGGAGACCACCATCCTGACCTCAGCTCCCGGAATCAATCCCATATCCAGAAGGTGCCTGCGAAGGGAACCTGTTCCCCCCACGTTCAGCACCCGGCCGCTGCGGCCTTTTTCAAGATCGGCGATAGTCATTTGCAGTTTTTCATTAAGTTAACCTGCAAAGATATACCGGAAGATTGATTACCGCAATCCCTATTTGTAGTTACTTTTTAAGGGTTATGACCGTGTAGGAATACCTTGGGAAGGTGTACTTGGCGTTGCTGCGCTTGATGGTAGCCTTTCCAATCTTTGGAGCCACGTTGGTCTTGTTGTCAACAGTGTTGAATTCCGTAAGGTCGCAGTCTCCAAGGGTCCAGGTCTCCGCGCTGGTCTTGAAGCGGAATCCGTCAACGTTGATCACGGCCTCGCGGGGCTCGTTGGTGGTGTTCACAACGTATATCTTGAGCTCGGAACGGGCGTCGTCCGTCTTTGCCAGGACGTCCAGCACCTTGTCCTCGCTGCTGGTGGCCTCAAGTACGTTGAACAGCCACTTCTCGCTCATCATCTGGTCCTCGTAGGCGGAAGGCTGGAACCAGATCTCGTTGCTGGTGTAGTGTACACGACCCTGGTCCCACATATAGTGCTGCATATGAGGCTGGATTGTGTTGGCGGTTCCCAGCCAGGTGAAGCAGTCAGCATAGCGCTGCAGGGTGTTCCAGTTGTGTGCGTGTGCAAGTCCGCGGTCCCAGTCGCAGCGGGAGCCGTTCTCCTCCATAGGATAGAGGGTCAGCTTGTGGCCGGTATCCTTGAGCAGGTTGGCCTGCAGGGTGATTCCCATCTCGTTTTCGAACGAAGCGCCGCTGTCGGCAAAGTTCCTTTGTCCGGAGTAGTGGGGATCCCAGCCAAGCTGGTCCGCGTGGCCTTTCTCAATGAACCACTTGTACATTCCAAGGGCCAGGTTGTACCTGTCAGAGCCGTATGCGTAGTTGGAAACGTTGCTTCCAATGTTCAGGGAGGCTACAATTGTCATTTCCGGGTCAACTTCCCAGGCAGCCTGGGCGAATTTCTTCATTCCCTCCACATAGCCTGCGGTGATGGTCTGCTCGTTGTGAACCTGGATGAGCTTGAGGTTGTACGGGGCCGGATGTCCGTGCTGCGCGCGGAGTGCGCCCCATTTGGTTGTGACGTCTCCGTTGACGTACTCTACAAAGTCACGGATGTCCTCGTAGGTCTCGTTGATGTTCATTCCAACCATTGCCTGAGCGCCAAGGGCTTCGGCAACCTGGAGGAGTTCCATAATTCCAAAGGTGTGGGTGGCGTACGGGTTGAAACCGTTGCGGAAGCAGACTCTCCTTTCATCGAAGGGACCTATCATCTTCTTCCACCTGTAGAGGTAGGTGTCAACGCCTACGTCAACCATTGAGCCGTTGTAGCGGATTACGCTTATGCCCTGCTTCTTGAGCGCGTCGATCATCATCTTGCGCACGTGCAGGCCGTTTACGCGGCCCCACTCGCCAGGCTCAAGGAAGGCAAAGCCGAGCTCTATCTCGCCGGCGTTCTTGAGGCTTATGCCAAAGCGTCCCTTGGGGTCGGCCCCGTTGGGAGTGAGTTCGAACTCCACTTTCTCAAAGGTGCCGTCGCCCTTCAGGGGATAGGATTTCTCTGCGAGGACGTTGCCCTTGGAGTCGCGGAGGCTAAGCCAAACGTTCTGGGCTCCGGAGTTGGATTTGATGCGAAGGACGCCCTCGTAGGGCTTGCCGCTCTGGATGTCTATTCCCTGCTTGTTGAGACCGGCGTTGTAGACGCCCACTTCACCGCTGCCGCCAAGGTGCTTGATTATCTGGTCCTGGCGTCCCATATAGGCATCGCCCCTCTTGAGGGTGAACTGGTAGCGGGCGCTTCCGCTCTGGATCTTGGACCAGTAGCGGCTGATCTGCTCGTTGCCGTTGATCCTGTCCATAAGGATCCTCTGGTAGGGAGCGGGAATGCTGTCATATATTACAAATCGTCCGTAAAAGTTTAGGTCTCCAATCTTCAATGGCCTTGCAGGGCGGGTCTCGCCGTTCTGGACGGTGGGCTGGGCGGCCTGGTAATAGCTGTCCAGCAGGTCCCTGCGGTTGAAGTCATAGACGTCAGTGAGGTTGTTCCAGGTGGTGCGGGTGTAGGAGTTGGCCACTGACAGGAAGTGCGGGGTGCGGGTCTCGTCAAGGACAACATATACCTGTACGTAGTTCTGGGTGGGGAGATTGAGGAAGTCTACGTCAATGTTTTCCTCAAAGGCCTCTCCGTGTATGAGCTGGCTGAACACACCTCCGTTTGTCTGGTTGTTCAGGTCCTCGATGTTGGTGCCGTTGAAGGTAGCCTTTGCGGTACCTATCTGCTTGTTGGCATTAACGTGAATCTGGATGGGGGTTTGTGCCTGTGCCGTCAGCGCGAACGCGGAAAACAACAGGATTGGAATAAAAGATAGTTTCATTTTATTAGATTTGTAGTTAAAAGTGTGATTTCCGCTAAGATAATAAGAAAACTCAAACTTACCTTATCATATGAAGAAGCTTTTCCTTTCAATTGCAGCCCTATTGACGGTTTTGGGCGCGTATGCGCAGTACCAGCCGGACGCGCCGGCGGCCGTTTCGGGCGCCAACGCGCCGTTCGAGAGCTTTGCGCAGCAGCGCCGCGTTCTTTTCAACTTTGACTGGAAATTCCGCCAGGGAGCAGTCTCCGGGGCGGAGGATCCCGCCCTGGACGACTCCTCCTGGCGGAAGCTGGACCTCCCGCACGACTTCCAGTGGGAGCAGCCGTGGACGCAGGACGCGGCCCTGAACGGGCGCGGGTTCAAGCCTATGTGCGAGGGCTGGTACCGCAAGACCTTCCGCGCGGACGAAGCGTGGCAGGGAAAGAAAGTGTTCCTGGAGTTCGATGGAATAATGTATTTCGGGGACGTGTATGTAAACGGCACAAAGGTGGCTTCCAGCGAGTATGGGTACATTGGATTCGAGGTGGATATCACCCGATATCTGAAACTGGGCCAGGACAATCTGGTGGCCGTTTACGCCAATACCGGAAAGGTGAACGGATCGCGCTGGTACACCGGAGGCGGACTGTTCAGGGATGTGTATCTGGAGGTGAAGAACCCCACGCACATATACCACGACGGCGTGTATGTTTACACGCCGGAAGTGGGCGCTGACCGCGCCGCGGTGGCGGTGCAGGTGGAGGTGGACGGCTTCAGGGGCCACAATACCTCCGTCAAGGCGCGCATACTGGCGCCGGACGGAGCCCTTGTGGGCGAGACTTCCGCCGCCTTCAACGACCTGACCAAGCACACGCGGGAAGAGCTGCCTCTGCCGCAGGTAGAGGTGCGAGCCCCGCGCCTGTGGAGCCCGGACAGCCCCAGCCTGTACACCGTACAGGTGGAGGTCTGGGCGGACGGAGTGCTGGCGGACAGGGCGGAGGAACAGTTCGGAATACGCAAGCTGGAGTTCTCCAAGGAGTTCGGTTTCAAGCTCAACGGGGAGAAGGTTTTCCTTAAGGGAGTGGCGGACCATCACGATATGGGAGCGCTTGGTGCGGCTTCGTACGACAGGGCAATAGAGCGCCTGATGCTTCAGCTCAAGTCCTTCGGTTACAATACAATACGCTGTTCGCACAATCCGTATTCCCGCTCGTTCACCCGCATTGCGGACCGGGTTGGAATGCTGGTGGTAGACGAACTTATAGACAAATGGAGCGATGATGAATACTGGGGAGGCCGCGAGCCGTTCACCACTATCTGGCATAAACTTATACCAGAGTGGATCAAACGTGACCGCAACAGCCCTTCGGTAATACTGTGGAGTCTGGGTAACGAGCTTCAGCAGAGGGAGCGCTTCACTGGTTTCCCTACAAACGATTGGGGAATAACGACATACAGGCTGTTCGACGTCCTTGTACGCAGGTATGACAACTCCCGCAAGACCACCGTGGCAATGCATCCGTCACGCGCCGGAGGCGTCCGCGAAGAGAAAGAATTCAGCACCTATTTTGTTCCGCCGGAGCTGGCCACCGTAACCGACATATCCAGTTTCAACTACCAGTGGATGGTTTACAAGAACTACCTGGAGTACGCTCCTGATATGATAGTGTTCCAGAGCGAAGCCCAGTCCCGCGAACTCCTGGGCCCCTTCTACGGAATGGATCAGGACAAGATGGTTGGCCTGGCCTACTGGGGCGCAATCGAGTACTGGGGCGAGTCAGACGGCTGGCCCAAGAAGGGCTGGAACTACAGCTACTTCAACCATACCCTGGAGCCCTATCCACAGGCTTACCTCATAAAGAGCGCCTTCGTCCCGGGCGAGCCGCTTGTGCGGGTGGCCGTGGCCGAAGGCAGCGAGCGCCTGATCCGCTGGAACAGCGAGCTGGTGGGCCGCCAGACCTACACTTCCACCTGGAATTTCCCCTCCGGGTCAAAGCAGCAGGTGGCCGTGTTCGCCAACACGGAAGAGGTTGAGCTTATAGTCAACGGCCGAAGCCTCGGCCGTAAGGCCAACGACAGCACCGCGCCCGGAACGCAGCACATAGTTACCTGGCAGGATGTGCCGTACGGCAGGGGCGGCAGCATAGTTGCCGTTGGTTACAACGGCGGCAAGGAAGCCGCCCGCCACACGGTGCAGACCGCCGGCAAGGCCGTCGCCCTCAAGGTTGAGGTCGAGACTCCCCAGGGCTGGAAGGCCGACGGTATGGACCTCCAGTACCTCCGCGTCTACGCCGTTGACAGCCGCGGCAGGGTTGTTCCCGGCTTCGCGCAGAAGGCTTCCTTCCAGGTGGAAGGCGCCGCATACCTGCTCGCCGTGGACAACGGAGACCACTACACTGACGAACTCTTCCTTGACGTTCCCGCCAAGGATATGAAGGGAGGTTTCATCCAGGCCATCCTCCGCAGCGGCCGCTCCGCCGGGCCCGTAACGGTCAAAATTTCAGCAGGAAACCTCAAAAAGACCATAACTCTTTCAACTGAGCCTTGATATTTCAAAATTTTACCTATATTTGCAGTCCCAAAATGATGGCGGGGTAGCTCAGCTGGCTAGAGCGTCGGATTCATAATCCGGAGGTCGTGGGATCATGCCCCACTCCCGCTACTAATAAAGGCGACAGAACTCTGTCGCCTTTATTAGTACCGGTCGTTGACCCTTCAACCCCCTGTCACTTCGTGACATCCCCCTTTTAGGGGGAATGCCGGAACCTGCTGCGCTACGCTTGCAGAACCCGGGTGCCTCCGGTTCGTCGCATCGCTCCTCCCTGCGGCACGGCGCCTGATGGCGCCCTTTTAATTTCGCGGGAACGTGGTGAGAGAGGGGAGGATGCGATACTGGGGATGAAAGTGCTTTCGGCTTTGCCTGCTTTGTGGCACTTTCATCCCCAGTATCCATCCGGACCGTGATAGATCCTTCGCTATCGCTTAGGATGACAGGTAGGGCGTTATTTCAGGGGGGAGATCATTATGAAGTCCCACTTGGAGTTGTCGCTGTGGAAGTTGAAGGGAGCAAGGGTGGGGGAGTTGTCTCCCAGGGAAACCAGGGCTAGGGGCTCGGTGTGGCCAGGCACCTCCTTAGGCATAATCCTGAAGGTTCCGTCGGTGAGCTGGTCAATCCTCCAGAGCTGCTCAGGGGCTCCGGTGAACTCCGGAACGGCTTCAAGTTCCGCATCGGCGTTGGCGGCAAGAGCCTTGTTGGTTCCTTCGATGATAATCTTGTAGTAGGGGCCTCCAAGGTATCCTCCGGCTTCCGGAACAGGGATGACCTGCCATTTCTGCTGAGGCCTTGCAAGGAAGAAATCGTTCTTAACCCCGATGACGCCCTCCGGCCAGGTGCCAATCACGTCCGCAAGCTGCTGACCCTCGATGGGGACATCCGGCTGGTTGTCCTCGCCTCTGCGGCGCATTCCTCCCTGTACGCGGATGAACTCCACGTCAATCTGCAGGGCGTATCCGCTTCTGATTGACTGTATCTCATAGGTTCCCGGGACGAAGGCTTTGCCCGCTACCGGCCAGCCGTCCTTCCAGAGAAGGGGCCTGATTCCCAGCACGCTGCGGCCGCTGCGGTCAAGGTCAGCCTCCCAGTGGAACGACATCTTCTCGACTCCTTCCTCCTCTATGTAGCGTCCAAAATGGCCGGGGCCCATCAGGCGCGGCTCGGCGGTAATCACCGGCTTTCCGCCTCCCTGGAGCATTGAACGTCCCACATTGTCCATAAACGGTCCGTTAGGGTTCCTGGAGCGTCCTACAACAATATTATATGAAGAGTTGAGGCCGTCGCAGCAGGATCCGTGGGTGCCCAGAAGGTAATACCATCCGTCGTGGTACATCATTGTGGAGGCCTCGCAGTTCCTGGCCACGTCTATGGCTTCGTTGCCGGGGAGACGGCGGCCCGTAACAGGGTCCAGTTCCACCTGGCGGATGTATCCGAAGTATGTTCCGTATGTGCAGAAAAGCCTGCCAGTGGAGGGATCCAGCATCAGGCCAAGGTCTATGGCGTCGCAATCCTCGTCCGGGAGGGACTCTGCTACGCTGAAGGCCTCGGAGTACTCGAAATCCGGAGAATTAGGATCCAGGGTCTTGTTCCACATAACCATTATGGCGTTGGCATGTCCGCCTCCCAGTCCGCCTCCGAAGGTGTTGTATCCTACCAGGTACCGGTCGCCCAGCTTTATGGCGTCAGGGGCGGCTCCGCCGCCCGGGCGCACGCCACCGCTGTGCCAGGTCCAGCCGTCCTCCGAGATGAGACCGCCGCTGCCTGTTCCAAACGTATAGTACTTGCCGTCGCACTTGACAATTGTGGATGGATCGTGAATGAATGGCTGGCCCGCCTGGGCAAACGCAGAATCCATTGCCAGCAGAAGGGCTGACATTCCAACTATGATGGAGATTATTCTTTTCATAACTGTTCGGGTTTAATTGCAACTAACGGTGAAATTGGTTACGGGCTGGCCGTTGTCATCAACGAATCGGGCGCAGAACTCGCTCATTCCAATTCCGTTGATGGTGGCTCCGCGAAGGACATTCTTGCCTTTCTTGAGAGTGACGTGCTTTGAGACAAAGCTGTCAACGCCCATATGGCGGTCGCCCGCCAGGAGGAGGACTTCCTCTCCGTTGAGCCACCACATTCCTCCGCAGTTGGCTCCTACGGACAGCCTGACGTCCTCTATGTCCTCGTCGCAATTGATAACGGTTACGGACCAGAAAATGGCACCGTAGCGGTCCCTGTCAAGTCCGGCGGCAAAGCGGAACAGCTTCACGAAGAAGTGGTCGCTGTCCAGCGCGTGCCAGTACAGGTTGGCCTTTATCATCTTTCCGGCATCGTCAGGGTTGTATGTGGAATAGCTTGTGGATACGTCCACGGGGGGCTGGTATTCCATCACTACCCTGACCCTGTCGCCGTCTTTGGGCATCATTGTGAACTGGCCCGGGAAATATTCCTGGAGGATGGCGTCCCTTGTATACTTGATGGTGAACACCTGGTTGGTGCTGTTTGGCTTGCTGATAGGGTCCAGAAGCATCCATCTTCTGATGAAGCCTTCGCTGTCAGGTGAAACGAATCCATTGTCCGCCAGGGTGAAATAGCCTTTAAGGGCACTGGCAACCTCCGTGTTCTTGAGCTTCTTCTGGGCCTGGGCCGGGGGGCACAGCATCGCCAGGATCACTGAGGCCAGAAGAAGAATACGTAATGATGTTTTCATTGATTAAAATTAGATTATAGCCCCAAGGGCCGGTTAACGCTATCAAAGATACAAAAAAACAGAGATCCTTCGCATACGCTCAGGACGAGAGATTGGTGGCCGCTGGAAGGCAGTTAGGGCTTGGAAGTGTTTTCGGCGGAGCCTGTTTTTATTACACTTCCAAGCCCTAACTGCCTTTTAGCGGCGTGAGTGACTAATCGTCAAGGCCTTCGATGGTCTCTATGAGGCCGTCCTTGTCGTAGGTCAGTTCACACACCTTGAGGGAGCGGAGACGGTTGATTCCCTTGGAAGGGCCGCTGTCGTGGTGGAAGAGATACCACTTGCCGTTATACTCCACAATTGAGTGGTGGGTGGTCCATCCGTATACCGGAGTGAGGATCTTGCCCTTATATGTGAAAGGTCCGTAAGGATTGTCACCAATAGCGTAGCAGATGCAGTGGGTGTCGCCGGTAGAGTAGCTGAAGTAGTACTTTCCGTTGTACTTGTGCATCCAGCTGGCCTCAAAGAAACGGCGGTTGTTGTCAGCCACGGTGATAGGCTTGCCGTCCTCGTCAAGGAGCACTACAGGCTTTGGAGCCTCTGCAAACTGAAGCATATCCTTGCCCAGTTTCACAACGCGGGCCGGGATTGCGGGCTCGTCATCGGCAGGATAGGAAGTACCGCAGTCCTTGGCCATATTGTTGTCATAACGCTGCAGCTGTCCGCCCCAGATGCCTCCAAAGTACATATAGTACTCATCGTCATCGTCGTGAAGGACTGCGTAGTCAATTGAGTAGCTTCCGCGGATAGGATCCGGCTGAGGAACGAAAGGTCCTATAGGGCTGTCGGAAATAGCCACACCGCAGCGGAAGATATCGGTCTTGTCCTTAGCGGGGAAATACATATAATAGCGGCCGTCGCGTCCCTTTACAACATCGTTGTCCCAAAGCTGGCGTCCCGCCCAGGGGATGTCCTTGATATCGATGGCCTTGCCGTTGTCCTTGATGGGCGAGGTCATAGGGTCCGGGCCCTCCAGGGAGAGGACGTGGTAGTCCTTCATATCGTACTCGCTGCCAAAGTCATCGTCCGGAGCCGCTGACTCCCAGTCGTGTGAAGGGTAGATGTAAAGCTTGCCGTCGAATACGTGAACGGACGGGTCTGCCATATAGTCCTCAAGGAAGAGGTATCTTTTCTGAACTTTCTTTGCCATAGTGTGTTATTATTCGTTAAGTGCTTTTTCTGTGATTGCCTTGTTGATTTCGTCCATCTTCTCGTCAGAGAGCTCGTACTTGCTGATGATCCACATTGCCAGTGCAAGGAGGATTGCAGGGATGACGCAAACCAGCCAGAGGATACCCTGCTCTGCGAGAGGGGTCTGAACCTTGTTCTCAGCGTTGAAGCCAACCCAGGCCAGTACAAGTCCCGGAACAACTCCACCAAGGGCCATACCGGCCTTGAAGAAGATTCCCGTGAGGGCGTTCACGATACCTGCGATACGGCGTCCGGAGGTGTACTCGCCATAGGAAACGACCTCAGGAACCAGGGCCCACATATATCCGGTAGCTACTATCACACCGGTGTTCTTCACGAACTGGGCGATGCAGAGGAGCCAGAACTGCTCCTTGAGAGCCGGAACGCTTACGAAGAGATACATCATAAGCATACCAAGGATACCCACGCCGAGGAACAGGTAGAACATTCCCTTCTTACCGATCTTGCGCTTGATGGCGGGTACCAGAGGCATAAAGATGAATGCCGGGATGGTGCTCAGCCACATAAAGATGGTGGTCATAAGAGGGGTTGCCCCAATGTTGTATGTCATAAAGTATGAGTCTGCGGCGTTACCCACGGACATCATTGCAAATGCAGTTACAAAGAAGAAGGCAAGGATGCGGAGAGGCTTGTTGCGGACAAACTCCATCCACAGGTCGCTGACCTTTACGTTTGCGGATTCCTTCTCGTCCATAACCACTTTCTCCTTGGTCTGGGAGAAGCAGAAGATGAGGAGTACCAGGCCTGCAAGGGCGAAGATTGTCATTGTGATGAACCAGGCGGGAGCTGCCTCCGGGGTGTTGTAAACAGCCTCCATCTTTCCTGTGGAAGGGTTCAGCACCTTAGGTGCGAAGATGGCTATGATCAAAGGCAGGGATTTTACCAGCAGACCTCCCAGGTTGGCCATAAACATACGTACGCTGGTGAGGATGGTGATCTCGTCAGTATCCCTGGTGAGAGAGGAGTTGAGGGCGCCGTAAGGCACGTTCACCAAGGTGTAGCACATACTCATTCCCACGTAGGTGATGTATGCGTAAACCAGCGACCCGCTGAATCCGTTCCAGAAGCAGAGGATTGCCAGACCCACCAGAGGAATACCTCCCAGGATGAGCCAGGAGCGGTATTTACCCCACTTGGGATTGCTCTTGTCTACGAAGGTTCCTACGATAGGGTCCCAAAGCACGTCCACGAGGCGGACGATCAGGAACATTACCGCGGCAACCTCGGGCTTGAGGCCGAACACGTTTGTATAGAAGAACAGGAGCCAGATGCTGATAGTCTGGTAGATAAGGTTCTGGGCAAGGTCTCCCGAGCCAAAGCCTATGCGCTGCAGCCAGCTTAGTTTGTAAAAGCCTTTTGCTTCAGATGTTGATTGTGACATATTAAAGTTTTTAGTTTAGTACTATCAATTCAAGCACACTAATATAGATATTTTGCTTGGGGTTACCAAAAAAATAAAAAAACCGTCGCAAGGTACTGCGCCGGGAAGTATATATATGGAGTATGAAAAAAAGTTGAGATAGAAGGACTCGAACCCTCACTGACAGAGCCAGAATCTGTAGTGCTACCATTACACCATATCTCAATATGTCAAACCCTCAACGGATTGGGAGTGCAAATGTACAACACTTTTAGAAAAATGCAAAAAAATTTTATAGTGTTCTTTTCTCTAACATTACAATAGCCCAGACTTCGCACCCTTCGCCCCGGCCAACAAAGCCCAGACGTTCCGTTGTGGTGGCCTTTACGCTCACGCGGTCCGGGGTGACGCTCATTATCTTTGCGAGCGTTTCCCGCATCTGCGGGACAAGCGGAGCAAGCTTTGGCGCCTGGAGGGCGATGGTGATGTCTGCGTTGCAGACTCTCCAGCCGTCCCGCCATACCAGGCGCATCACCTTGTCCAGCAGAATCTTGCTGTCGATGCCTTTGTACTGGGGATCCGTGTCGGGGAAAAGGTGGCCTATGTCCCCAAGCGCCAGCGCGCCCAGAAGGGCGTCGCAGAGCGCGTGGATGGCCACGTCGCCGTCGGAGTGGGCTACAAAGCCCCTGGGGCTTTCCACCTGCACTCCTCCCAGCCACATTGGAAGCCCTTCCGCAATGGCGTGGACGTCATAACCCTGACCTATCCTGTAATCTCTTTTAAACCCCAGTAACATATTACTGCAAATTTAATAAAAATCGCTAAATTTGTTAGTTACATCAACGCTTTAGCAATATGGGAATATTCAATATGTTCGGCGACCAGGAACACCGCGTGTTCAACTATAAGCCAATTTATTACGACCCCAAGAAAGAAGAGCTCCGCCAGAAGTTCGGCCAGGTTGACGGAACGGCCGACAAGGAGATGAAAAAAGAAGATTACGTGCCGGGTTCCTATATCCAGGGATCCTGGCGCAACGGCAATTACAGGCGTTCACGTTCTGCATCCACCAGGACTCAGGGGATCATTGGCATAGTTGGCCTGATCCTGATCTTTGTGATGCTCTGGTTCATTGCCAAATTCTACGCTCTTCTGTAATGGGCAAACTGCAGATACTGCCGGAAAACCTTGCCAACCTCATTGCCGCGGGAGAAGTGGTACAGCGCCCTGCTTCCGTTGTGAAGGAGCTGGTGGAGAACGCCGTGGACGCAGGAGCGGACAAGATTGCCGTGGTCATAACGGACTCCGGCAGGACCCTCATACAGGTAATTGACAACGGATGCGGAATGTCTCCGGAGGATGCGAGGCTGTGTTTCGAGCGCCACGCCACTTCCAAACTGTCCGCCCCGCAGGACCTGCACGCCATCCTCACCTACGGCTTCCGTGGCGAGGCGCTCGCCTCCATAGCCGCAGTTTCGGACGTCACCCTGCGCACCCGCAGGGAGGGCGATGACCTTGGCACCCAGGTCATCGTCACGGCGGGAAAGATTGCCGAAGCCAAAGAGACCGCGGCGCCGCAGGGGTGCAACTTCAGCGTCCGCAACCTCTTCTACAACACTCCGGCGCGGCGCAAGTTCCTAAAGAGCGACGGCGTTGAGTCACGCCACATCCTGGAAGAATTCCAGAGGGTGGCCCTCACACGCCCGGACGTGGGCTTCAGCCTTACTATGAACGGCAAGGAAATATATTCCCTCAAACCTGCAAAGTCCTTGAAATTCAGGGTTATGGATTTGATGGGCACATCCGTGGCGGAGGAGATCGTAGACGTTGAGGTCAACACTTCGCTGGTAAAGGTAAGCGGCTTTGTGGGACGTCCTCAGGACGCCCGTAAGACCCCGGGCAACCAGTTCTTCTTTGTGAACGGCAGGTATTTCCGCAGCGCATATATGCACAAGGCGGTGATGAAGGCGTACGAGAACTTCATACCGGAAGGCGTTACGCCGTCCTATTTCCTGTACCTTACGGTGGACCCCCAGTCCGTGGACGTGAACATCCATCCCACCAAGACAGAGGTCAAGTTCGAGGAGGAATCCGTCATATTCCAGGTAATCAGCGCCGCGGTAAAGGAAACCCTGGGCAAGACTTCGTTCGGGGACGTGATAGACTTTGACACCGCCGCGGCGGACAAGGACCTCCCGGTGCTGGGCAAGAACTTTGAGCAGTACAAGCCCGCCAGCGCACCCGCCCCGGCCATAGATTTCAACTACAATCCCTTCGAGGACAAATCCATAGCGCCGGACCGCAGTTTCGACTTCCCTGAATCCAGGAGCCAGGGCGCGCAGGGGTACAACCCGCAGGCCGCCGTCAGCCAGCACCAGAGCTACGGCCGCCTCTTTGAGGAAAGGACCGTGTCCGCATCCCGCGTGATGGTGTTGCACGGCAAGTACATCCTGGTGCCGGCAAAGTCCGGCCTTATGGTGGTGCACGCGCGCAGGGCGCAGGAGCGTGTCCTTTTCGACCGCTTCCTTGAAGCGCTGGGCCGCGACGGCCACGTGACGCAGAAAACCCTCTTCCCCGTGAAGGTGGAGGTTGGCAAACTGAACAAGATGGTCTTTGACGAGCACGCCGCCCTGCTGGGCAGGCTGGGCTTTGACATCAGCGCCTTCGGGGACGATACCGTTATATTCAACGGCCTGCCGGAGGGCTACGGCGCGGATGCCGCCAGCGTGCAGAAAATGGCAGCTGAACTGCTGTCCATCCTGACAGAAGGGCAGAACTCCCTGGAGGAAGTGATGCAGGCGGCCACAGCCCAGAAGCTTGCGGCCCTTGGGGCACGCTCTATGCAGGAGATATCCTCGCCGGTGGAGGCGCAGCGTCTGGTAGACGAGCTGCTGGGAAGCAGCAACGCGGAGTACACCTCCGGCGGATTAAGAATCATATCCATAATTCCTTCCGAGGAACTGGACTCAAAATTTTCAAAGTAGTTTATGTTTGAAAACATCCCAAAAGCAACCAAGAACCTGATTGCCATTAACATAATAGTCTTTGTGGCCACCCTGATAAACCAGGATTTTATGGTAAGCAGGTTTGCGTTGTTCTATCCCGCATCCCAGTATTTCCGCCCCTGGCAGATCATAACCCATATGTTTATGCACGGCGGTTTCTGGCACATACTGTTCAATATGTACGCCCTGTATATGTTCGGCTCCATAATAGAGCGCACCATAGGGGAGAAGAAATTCCTTATCCTGTACTTTGTGTGCGGCCTGGGAGCCGTGGTGCTGCACCTTGGCGTGCAGTACATACAGGCGCAGACCTTTATGACGGGGATTGCCAACGGCTCCGCAAACGCAGTGGCCAATTACGCAGCCCTGAAGATGACCCCTACGCTTGGAGCTTCGGGCGCCATCTACGGCCTGCTCATCACCTATGCCATGCTCTTCCCTGACGCAAGGCTGAGCCTCATCTTCCTGCCGTTCACGTCAATGAGTTCCAAGACCTGGATAATCATATTCGCAGTCATAGAGTTGGTTACCGGTATAACCGGCACAATTGACGGCATTGCCCATTTCGCCCACCTTGGAGGAATGCTCTTTGGCTGGCTGCTTATCCGTTACTGGCGCAAGAAAGGCACTTTATTCAACGATTATTATGGCTATTGATACAAAACCTATCCTGGACGCCGCCCTGCAGGTGCTGCGCTCCGGGGGAGTGATCCTTTATCCTACCGATACCATCTGGGGCCTTGGCTGCGACGCCACCAACCCCGATGCCGTTGCCCGCATTTTCCAGATCAAGAAGCGCCCTGAGGCAAAGTCCCTGGTGCTGCTTGCCAGCGACCTGGATATGGTGGCCAAATATATCAAGGTGGTCCCCAACATTGCCATTGACCTGGTGGAGGTAAACGACAGGCCAATGACCATAGTTTATCCCGGGGCAATCACCTCCACCGTGCCGGACAGGCATTACATAGCGCACAATGCGGTGGCTGAGGACGGTTCCGTTGGAATACGCATCCCTATGAACGAATTCTGCGTGGATCTTGCCCGCAAGCTGGGCCGCCCCATAGTGTCCACATCCGCCAATATCTCCGGAGAGCCTTCGCCGGAGGTCTATGCGGACATCCCGCAGGAGATACGCGACGCCGTGGACTACATTGTACCGCATAAGCTCGAGAAAGATTCCACAGGCTTTGCCTCCCAGATAATAAAGGTTGAGGTTGACGGCCAGGTACAGATAATCCGTCCGTAACAATGGAAGTTTTTTATTCGCCGGAAATAAAGAACGGAGTGTGCGTTCTCCCGGAAGAGGAGAGCGCTCACTGCGTGAGGGTGCTCCGCCACCGCGAGGGCGACGAAATCTTTGTGATTGACGGCCTGGGGACGCTGTACACCTGCCGGCTGACGGATGCTTCGCCCAAGGCGGCTGTCGCGCAGGTCCTGCGCGAGGAGCCGGACTGGGGCGCGCATCCCTATTTCCTTGAGATGGCCGTCTGCCCCACAAAGAACATTGACCGCTACGAATGGTTCGCGGAAAAGGCCACGGAGTTGGGTCTGGACGTGATTGCTCCGGTAATAGGAGACCACTCGGAGCGCAAGGTGTTCAAGAGCGACAGGCTCCGCCGCATCTTGCTTGCGGCGTCCAAGCAGTCGCTCAAGGGAGCGGTTCCGGTGGTGCAGGAGCCCGTAAGCGTCCGGCAGTATATCTTGGATGCGCCGGAGAGCGCGCTCAAGATTATCTGCTGCTGCTTTGAGGGCGAAGTGCCCCGCACCAGCATCAATGACGTCCTTGACGGGAATCTCCAGAAGATTATCATACTGATTGGTCCGGAGGGGGATTTCTCCCGCGAAGAGGCGGCCCTGGCCCTCTCGCGCGGCTTCATCCCCGTGCACCTTGGACCGTCCCGCCTGAGGACGGAAACCGCGGCGCTCACCGCCGTAGAGGCAGTTTATTTGAAATGTATATAGGTCTTATCTCCGATACGCACGGGTCCTTCGATCCGGAGATCCGGGAGTTCCTTGCCCCCGTGGATGAACTGTGGCACGCCGGAGACTTTGGCGCGGGTGCGGATTTTGCTGCAAGCATTGCCGCCTTCAAGCCCCTGGTGGGCGTGTACGGCAACTGCGACGGTCAGGACATCCGCCACCTGCATCCTTCCTACCAGTATTTTGAACGGGAGGGGATGTCAGTGCTTATGACGCATATAGGCGGCAGCCCGGGGCACTATGACCTGCGGGCGCAGGCTCTCATAGAGCACTGCAGGCCGCAGATCTTTGTGTGCGGGCACTCCCACATCCTCAAGGTGATGCAGGACCGCAGCTTTGATATGCTGTACATTAATCCCGGCGCCTGCGGCAACCAGGGATGGCACACGGTAAAGACTGCCCTTCGCTTCAAAATTGAGGCGGGGGAGATAAAAGATATGGAAGTTTTCAACCTTCCGCGTAACAGATCCGTCTATTAGACGTCAGTATTTAAAAAGATGGCAACATTAGGGTCAAAGAGCAAATCTGTATGGTACTGCACTTCCTGCGGAAATGAATATTCCAAATGGATGGGCCGCTGCCCCTCCTGCGGGGAGTGGAACACTATGGTGGAAAAGACGCTGGAAACCGGCACCGCAAAGGCCCGCAATACTTCTGCGGGCAGCGTGCGTGCACCTCAGCAGCTCTCGGACATTTCTTCTTCCGCAGAGCAGCGCATCTCCCTGGGATACCCGGAGGTGGACCGCGTGCTGGGCGGAGGCATCGTCCCGGGATCGCTGGTGCTCATAGGCGGAGAGCCGGGCATAGGCAAATCCACCCTTTCCCTTCAGATTCCCCTGGCCTGCCCTGACCTTGAGACCCTTTATGTGACGGGAGAGGAAAGCGCGCGCCAGGTAAAGATGCGCGCAGACCGCCTTGGCGGAGCCGCCCCTCATTGCCATATCTTCAGCGAAACCTGCATTGACGATGTCCTGGACCAGGCCGCGCAGCTAAAGCCTGCGCTTATGGTTGTGGACTCCGTGCAGACAATGTACACTTCCGCCGCAGACTCCACACCCGGCTCCGTGAGCCAGGTGAAGGAGGTGGCTTCCGCGCTCCTGCGCTTCGCCAAGGAAAGCGGCATTGCAGTCATCCTCATAGGCCACATCACAAAGGACGGCTACATTGCCGGTCCCAAGGTGCTTGAGCACATTGTAGACGTGGTCCTTCAGTTCGAGGGCGAAAACCGCGGCGCATACCGCATCCTCCGCAGCATAAAGAACCGTTTTGGCTCCACTGCGGAACTGGCTGTCTTTGAGATGACCGCCACAGGCCTCCGGGAGGTCCCCAACCCTTCCGAGATGCTCATCCCTATGCACGAGGAAGGCCTCAGCGGCACCGCCATAGGCACAACCCTTGACGGCACGCGCCCGCTGCTTTTCGAGGTTCAGGCTCTGGTCAGTTCCGCCGTGTACGGAACGGCGCAGCGTTCCGCCACCGGCTTCGACGTCCGCCGCCTGAATATGCTGCTGGCCGTGCTGGAAAAGCGCGCCGGCTTCCGCCTTGGTGCCAAGGACGTGTTCCTGAACATTGCCGGCGGCCTCAAGGTGAGCGATCCCGCCTGCGACCTGGCGGTGATCTGCGCCGTCCTCTCTTCCAACTTTGACTATCCTCTCCCTTCCGACGTCTGCTTTGCGGCGGAGGTGGGCCTGAGCGGAGAGATCCGCCCGGTAGCCCAGACGGAAAGGCGCATCGCGGAAGCGAGCCGCCTTGGATTTAAGAAAATATACATATCTTCGTACTCCAAATTGGACAAGCATCCCGGCGGGGACATCCAGATTGTGAAAGTCTCCGGAATACCGGCGCTTGTCAAGGCCCTTTTCAAATAGGCTGCAAATAGTTAGTAGTGCATGATTATAGATTTAAAAGACGTCAACAAAACATACTTTGGAGCACAGCCGCTTCACGTCCTCAAAGGCATCGACCTGCAGATTGAGGAAGGCGAGTTCGTGTCCATTATGGGCGCTTCCGGCTCCGGCAAATCCACCCTGCTCAATATCCTTGGAATCCTTGACAACTACGACACCGGCGAATACTGGCTGGCGGGCAAACTGATCAAGGACCTGACCGAGCGCCAGGCCGCGGATTACCGCAACCGTATGATAGGCTTCGTGTTCCAGTCCTTCAACCTGATTGGTTTCAAGACTGCCGTGGAGAACGTGGAACTCCCGCTCTTCTATCAGGGAGTGCCTCGCCGCAAACGCCACACAATGGCAATGGAATTCCTTGACAGGCTCGGCCTCAAGGAATGGGCGGGACATTATCCAAACGAGATGTCCGGAGGACAGAAGCAGAGGGTTGCCATTGCCCGCGCCCTGATCACCAACCCGCGCATAATCCTGGCCGACGAGCCTACCGGCGCCCTTGACTCCAAGACTTCCGAGGAAGTAATGGACCTGCTGGGCAAGCTCAACAGGGACGAGAAGGTGACCATAATTGTGGTGACCCACGAGAGCGGAGTTGCCAACTGCACCAACAAGATTGTCCATATCAAGGACGGAATAATAGGGGAGATTGAGGAGAACACCCTGCACAACGCTTCCGTGCTGGGAGCCGGATCCATAATGAAATAATGAGGGACCTTTTCACAGAAATATTCGAGAGCATCCGCCGCAACAAACTGCGAACCGTACTCACGGGCTTCGCCGTGGCGTGGGGCATCTTTATGCTCATCGTCCTGCTGGGAACCGGCAACGGCCTTATGAACTCCTTCACGCAGGGTTCCGGAAGCTACGCTTCCAACACCATCTCCGTGTACGGAGGACGCACGTCCGAGCCTTACGACGGCCTGCAGAGCGGCCGCCGCATCAGGCTCCAGGACCAGGACCTTGCCCTGACCACCGGTCCCGCGTTCACCCGCTACGTAGATGAAATAACCCCCACCGTGGGCACAAGCGTGACCGTGGTCAGGGGCAAGAAGAAGGTATCTGGCTATATTGAAGGCAATTATCCTTCCAGGCGTGACGTAGAGAAGATAAATCTCAAATACGGGCGCTTCATAAACCAGAAGGACCTGGACGAGAACCGCAAGGTGGTGGTAATCCCGCAGAAGATGGCGGAGAACCTGCTCCCTGAAGGTCGCGATATCAGGACCATCCTGGGAGAAAGGATAAAGCTGGGGAACCTGATGTACAGGGTCGTGGGCATTACGGCATCGGACCTGATGTCCAGCGACAACCTTATGTTCGCGCCATTCACCACGGTCAAGAAAGTCTACAACAAGGGTACGGAGATTGACGATTTCACATTCTCCTTCCACGGCCTTGAGACGGAGGAGGCGCACGAGGAATTCGAAGAATCCTACCGCGCCGCCGTGAACCTGAGGCATCGCGCTTCGCCTACTGACAGGGGCGCCATCTGGATTGACAACCATTTCACTCAGAACCTCCAGCTGAACAAGGCGCGCAGGGTGCTGAATATAGCCCTGTGGATAATTGGCCTGTTCACCCTGCTGGGAGGAATTGTAGGCGTTAGCAACATTATGCTCATAACCGTAAAGGAGAGGACCCACGAGTTTGGCATCAGAAAGGCCATTGGGGCTTCTCCGCTGAGCATTACCAAACTGATTATGGCGGAGAGCGTCACAATTACGGCGTTCTTCGGATACATAGGGATGATAGCCGGCCTGGCGGCGTGCGAGTTGCTGGACAAGACGCTTGGCTCCCGCACGATGGACGTGATGGGAGAGCAGATAGCCGTGCTTATCAACCCCACTGTGGGAGTGAACGTTGCAATAGAGGCCACTCTGCTGTTGATAATAGCGGGCTCAATAGCGGGACTTGTTCCCGCAATGAAGGCCGCCCGCGTAAGACCTATTGAAGCATTGAGAGCGGAATGAGATTCGACTGGGATTCATACAAGGAGATTACGGAATCTCTGGCCAGGAACAAGAGCCGTACCCTGCTCACTGGGTTCGGCATATTCTGGGGCCTGTTTATGCTGCTGTTCCTGGTGGGCGGCAGCCGGGGCCTTGAGAAACTGCTCACCAGCATCTTTACCGGATTTGCCACCAATTCCACCATCATATTTGCGGAGCGTACCACAATGCCGTACAACGGCCTTGGAGAGAACAGGCGCTGGAGCCTGGAGACCAAGGACCTGGACCGCCTGGCCATTATGATTCCGGAGCTGGACGTGGTTACTCCGTCTATGTCCGCCTGGAACCAGACGGCGGAATACGAGGAGTATTCCATAAACTGCACCGTAAAAGGTGTTTACGCCAATTACTCCAAGATTGAGGAGCCTTTGCTCAGGTACGGACGCTATATCAACGATTCGGACTGCATACAGGAACGCAAGGTCTGTGTTATAGGCCGCAGGATTTACAATACTCTGTTCCCGGACGGGGGAGACCCGTGCGGAACTTTCATAAAGGCCGGGCCTATCTATTACCAGATTGTGGGTGTGGACACCAGTTCGGGCAATATCAGCGTGAACGGAAGCGTGAGCAGTTCCGTGACAATTCCAATGCCCGTGGCGCAGAAGCTATATAGGCGCGGCAATAGGGTTGACCTGATTGCAATGACGGGCAAGAAGGGTGTCAAGATGTCGTCCATAGAGAAAAGGGTGCTGCAGACAGTGGCGCGCGAGCACCGCTTCGACCCCCGCGACAAGCAGGCGTTGGGCCTGGTTAACACGGAGCAGCTGTTCGGAATAGTTGACAACCTGTTCCTTGGGCTGAACATACTGGTGCTGCTGGTGGGTCTGGGTACCATTCTGGCAGGTGCAATCGGGGTATCCAACATTATGATGGTCACGGTAAAGGAGCGCACAACGGAGATTGGAATCAGGAGGGCAATAGGGGCAACCCCAAGCCAGATCCTGGGGCAGATCATAGCGGAGAGCGTGACGCTGACGCTGGTTGCCGGATCTATGGGAATTGTGTTCTCCGTGGCAATACTGGAGATTTTGGAAAAGGCCACCGCGCACTCGGACTTCGGGGCCGCGCCGTTCCAGATAAGTTTCTGGACGGCTATAGCCGCGGCCGCGCTGCTGGCGGTGCTGGGCGTTGCCGCAGGGCTCGCCCCGGCGCTCAGGGCAATGAAGATAAAGCCCGTGGACGCAATGAGGGATGAATAAAAAAACAGATAGATATATGAAAAAGATTATCAGGTACATTTTGTTGGCTCTTGTAGCCGTGGTTTTCCTGGGCACGTTCGTGTTCCTTTACAGGAAGAGCCGTCCGGAAGTGGTTCGGTACCAGGACATTGAGGTGACAGTGGGGGACATAACCCGCACCACCATCATCACGGGCAAGATAGAGCCGCGCAACGAGGTTAACGTAAAGCCGCAGATCAACGGCATCATTGCCGAGCTCTATAAGGAGGCGGGCCAGATGGTGCAGGAGAACGAGGTCATTGCCAAACTGAAGGTGATTCCGGATATGAATCAGCTCAGTTCGGCGGAGAGCCGCGTGCGCCTGTCGGAACTGAACCTCAAGCAGGCCACTACCAATTACGAGAGGGAGAAGGCCCTGTACGACCAGCATCTCGTGAGCCAGGAGGAGTATGACCAGGTACTGCAGTCATACAACCAGGCCAAGGAGGAGCGGGCCGCGGCGCAGGATGCCCTTGAGGTCATCCGCGACGGCGTCTCCCGCTCCAACGCCACAAGCAGCAGCACCCTGGTGCGCTCCACCATTACCGGCCTCATCCTTGACATCCCCGTAAAGGTGGGTAACTCCGTGATCCAGGCCAATACAATGAACGATGGAACCACCGTGGCCACCGTGGCAAATATGTCGGACCTGATCTTTGACGGCAACATTGACGAGACGGAAGTAGGATCGCTTTTCGAGGGGATGCCGCTGACAATCACAATAGGTGCGCTGTCGGACTATAAGTCCAACGCCACCCTGGAGTACATTTCGCCAAAGGCAGTGGAGAACAACGGCGCCAACCAGTTCGAGATAAAGGCGGCTGTAGTGCCGCAGGATGGCGTGACCATCCGCAGCGGCTACAGCGCCAATGCGGAACTGGCCCTGGATTCCGTGAGCCAGGTGCTTTATGTCCCTGAGAGCGCCCTTGATTTCTCCGATGAGGACACTTACGTGTTCCTGAAGGGTGAAGACGGAAAATACAAGCGCACAAAGGTTTCCACCGGCCTTTCGGACGGCGTGAACATAGAGATCAAGGAAGGCCTCAAGGCCGGGGACGTTGTAAGGGGCCCCAGGATTGTAGAGGAGGAAGAATAGTATGAGAAAGATAACAGTTCTGATTGCGCTGCTCTGCGCTCCGCTGGGGGCTTTCGCCCAAAGGGCGTGGACCCTGCAGGAGTGCATAGACTACGCGCTGGAGCACAATATAAGCGTGCGCCAGAGCGGGTTGAGCGTTGAGCAGAAAGAAGTGGACCTGAACACCGCCGTTTCCCGCAGGCTGCCGGGCGTGAGCGCCAGCGCCTCCGAGAACCTCTCTTTTGGACGAGGCCTTACGGCCGATAACACCTACTCCAACGCCAACACCACAAGCACATCGTTCTCCCTTGGAGCGGACCTGCCCATTTTCCAAGGATTTGACATAAGGAACGGAATCAAGTTGGCCAGGCTGGATCTTCAGTCCGCGAACCTTGCCCTTGAAAGGGCCAAGGACGATATCCGCGTGGCGGTTGCCCAGGCCTATATCCAGATCCTTTACAGCAGGGAAATCCTCCAGGTGGCCCTGGAGCAAGTTGCCCGCGATTCGCTTCAGACGGAGCGCATCAAGGCTATGGAGCGCACAGGAAAGCTCAGCTCCGCGGAAGTGGCTGCGCAGCAGGCATCGCTGGAGCAGACGCGTCTGAGCAGCGTCCAGGCCCGCAACAACCTCAATATGGCGTTGCTGGACCTGTCCCAGCTGCTGGAACTGGAATCCCCTGAGGGCTTTGACGTGGTCTCTCCTTCGGAGTCTATGCTCCAGCCGGGACTCTTGATGTCTCCGGAAGCCGTTTATGAGCAGGCCGTTACCATCAAGCCGGTTATCCTGTCCGGTGAACTGGCGGTGGAATCCGCTAAGATTGCAATTGACAGGGCCCGCGGCGCGAGCCTTCCAAGCCTTTCGCTCAGCGGGGGCATAGGAACCAATTATTATACGAACAGCCTGGGGCAGAGCGCATCATTCGGCAGCCAGCTGGAAAAGAACTTCAGCCAGTATGTGGGTCTTTCGCTCAGGGTGCCAATCTTCCAGCGTTTCTCAGTACGCAACAATGTCAAAAACGCCAGGATTGGTCTCATAAACCAGGAACTTCAGTTGGAGAGCGCCCGCAAGAGCCTTTTCAAGGAGATACAGCAGGCATACTATAATGCTGTGGCGGCGCAGGCAAAGTGCACAAGCAGCCTTGCGGCCGCGCAGAGTGCGGAGCAGGCCTTTGTGCTCACGCGCGAGAAGTATGACAACGGCAAGGCCAACGTCACTGAGTACAATGACTCGCGAGCCCGTTACCTGGAGGCACAGTCAAACTATCTCCAGGCCCGCTACGAGGCCGTTTATCAGGAAAAGCTTCTGGATTTCTACCGCGGCCAGCCCCTCGCCTTCTAAGATCCCCGATCAGGTCGGGGATGACGTTTACGTCATGGCCGGCTTGACCGGCCATCTATCGGGCTAACTTCAGAATAATAGAGTCCAGTTCGGCTATGATGCTGCGTGAAGCGGCAGTAGAGTTGTTCACCATAATCGAGAAGATTATGGTGTTCTCTTTTTTGCCGTCGGCAGGGAGGATGTAGCCGCTGAGGCAGCGGACGCCGTCCATAGATCCGGTTTTCATACGCACGCGTGCCTTGACGCTCTGCGGCGCGCCGCTCATATATGAGGCAAGGGTGCCGTATCCAGGCTGGGGCAGCGCTTCAAGGAGCACATCGTAGGATGGGGTTTCCATCATTTTTCCAAGGAAGGATACGAAGAAGGCAGGGGAGACGTAGTTGGCGCGGGAAAGTCCGCTGCCGTCCTTGAGGCGCATCCCGCTGGTGTCAATGCCCAAGTTCTCCACGAATTCCTCTATGGCTCCTGTTCCGGAGGCGAAGTCAGTGTGCCCGCGCACGGCAAGGGCCGTGGCCTGCAGGGTGGCTTCGGCATAGAAATTATCGCTGGTATGCAGCATTTCAATGATTACCTGTGACAGGGGTATGGAGTAGCTGCTGCCAATGTTCTTCATTTCAATCCATTCCGCGGCTTTGGTGGTACCTGGCGTGTCAAGGTCCGTGCGGATAAGCCCGTCGGGGGATATGTCCGCGTAACAGCCGGTGATGGAGATTTGGTTCTGCTGAAGGTATTTGTGGAAGAAATATGCGCAGGTGTAGGCCGGGAAGCGGTTGGAAGTCTGCTCGTTCTTGCTCTTGATGTCAATGCCAAGGGTGCCGCGCATAGAGCCTACAGGGGCAAGGTCGCTGTTGTAGTAGTAGAGTTTGTCTCCGGTGCCGGTGGCGGCGGTGACGCTGTTGTGGGAGAAACGCATCCAGGGCAGCTGGGGCCCGGTTACGCTTATCTTTACGGGGTCTCCCACCTCTTTTCCTGCTTCAACCTTGAGGTCCTGGGAGTTCTTGTACCAGTTGAGGGCCTCGGGGCCTTTGCCGTAGTAGAAGCCAATATCCTCGTACTGCCAGCTTGTGGCCTCGGGGAGGCCGTCGTAGTAGCGGGGGTCGCCAATGATGTTGCCTTCGACGGCGGTGATGCCCTTAGCAAGCATCATTTCACGCCATTGGGCAAAGACGGCGTCAGCATCTCCTCCGGCGGCAATGGTGGGGTCTCCTCCACCTATTATATATATGTCCCCTTTGAGAACGCCGTCCTCTATGGTGCCGCTGTATGCCAGGTTGGTGTCCCAGCGGAAGGTCCTGCCAAGGGTTTCCAGGGCGGTTCCCGCGGTTATTATCTTGACGTTGGAGGCGGGAACCATAAGGTTGCCGCTGCGCAGGTCAAGCAGGGTGTCTCCGTCCGCGCGCACCGCCAGGGCGCCCCAGACGGCCCCGTCAAGGGCCTCCTGGGCGCGGGCGCTGCCCGCGAAGGCAACAGCGCACAGCCACAAATAAAAGCAGAATCTTTTCATACTCCCGCAAATTTATCTATATTTGGCAAGATTTAAAACAAAAGATGACCCCTACGGTATTAGTTTCAGGAGGCGCCGGATTCATTGGCAGCCACGTGACGGTTGAACTCATACAGGCCGGCTACAATGTTATTGTGGCTGACAATATGTCCAACTGTGACAAGACCTGCTACAATGGGGCCCAGAAGATCACCGGCCGCAAAATCCCGTTCTTCAAGATGGATTTCTGCAACCGCAGGGCGGTGGAGAAACTCTTCCAGGCCAACAAGATTGACGCCGTCATCCATTTTGCCGCCTTCAAGGCGGTGGGGGAGTCCGTGGCCCAGCCGGTGATGTACTACCGCAATAATTTGGATTCCTTCCTTAACATTGTGGATGCCGCCAGGACATACGGATGCCCCAACATCCTGTTCTCCTCTTCGGCTACCGTATACGGCCAGCCGGAGAAGCTTCCGGTAACGGAAGAGTCCCCCCGCCAGGAGGCCACATCGCCTTACGGCAACACAAAGCAGATCTGTGAAGATGTGCTCAGGGACTCCGTCAAGGCATATGGGAACATCAGGGGCATAGCGCTCAGGTATTTCAATCCTATCGGGGCGCATCCTTCTGCGCTTATTGGAGAACTGCCAAGGGGAGTGCCCAACAACCTGGTGCCGTTCATAACGCAGACAGCAATCGGCAAGAGGGAATGCCTTTCTATTTTCGGGGACGATTATCCCACGCCGGACGGCACCTGCCTCAGGGACTACATTGACATCGTTGACCTTGCCAGGGCCCACGTATGTGCGGTAGACCGTATGATGGCGGACAAAATGAAAGAGCCTTACGAAATTTTCAATATAGGTACGGGAAAGCCCGTGTCCGTAATGGAGCTTGTCAACGCGTTCCAGAAAGTGAACGGCGTTAAACTCAACTATAAGATAGCGCCCCGCCGCGCCGGGGATGTCACGGCTGTGTGGGCGGACCCTTCAAAAGCCAACAAAGAGCTTGGATGGAAGGCTCAAAGAACCATAGAAGAGACTCTCAAGGCCGCTTGGACTTGGGAAAAATACATAGCCCATAAGTAATAATTTAAAACTAAAACCGCAACCTTTACTTACAGTTTAATATTAAAAAGTTTTAAATTATTAGTAAAATACCATCAAAACCGCCTTTTGGCATTGATAATGACGCATTTCTCCGGGTTTCACTTTTTTGCGGAAATTTGGAGATAATGTAATTTTATGCGTATATTTGCAATAATATTCCTAAATAGGATAAGACTTTAGTAGTTAGTATACAGTTTTTATTAATTAATCATCGACCTATGAAGAAAGTCCGTATTACACTTTCCATGGTGCTCCTTTTAATGGCAACCGCCCTGTTCGCACAGAACGTTTCCGTATCCGGAACCGTTACTGACGCTTCCAACGGCGAGTCCGTTCCCGGAGCATCTGTAATTTTAAGAGGGACTACAACAGGTACAGTGACCAACCTAGACGGTAGGTTCTCAATTACAGTACCTTCAAATGCTGCCCTCATTTTCTCTTCTATCGGTTACAAGACAGTTGAGGTTTCCGTTAACGGAAGGTCAACCATCAACGTAGCCCTGGAGGTTGACAACGAAATGCTCGAGGAGGTAGTAGTTACCGCTCTCGGTATCTCCCGTGAGAAGAAGGCTCTTGGATACGCTGTCCAGGACGTTAAGGGAGAGGCCCTTACACAGGCTGCCAGCGCTTCACTCAGCGGCGCCCTGCAGGGAAAGGTTTCCGGTCTGGAAATCAGCGCTTCTTCAGGTATGCCTGGTGCATCTTCCAAGATTGTCATCCGTGGTGCCCGTTCGCTTGACGGAAACAACCAGCCTTTGTACGTTATCGACGGTATGCCGGTTGCTTCTACTCCTGACCGTAACACAGGTGATTCCGTTACAGGTGCCGATATGTCAGGCCGTTCTATTGATATCGACCCTAACGACATCGAGAGTGTGAACGTCCTCAAAGGACAGGCTGCAGCTGCCCTGTATGGTATGCGCGCATCCAATGGTGTCATCATTATCACCACCAAGAAGGGGTCCATGGCTCAAGCCGGCAAGACCAGCGTAACTCTTAATACAAACTATTCATTTGACAGACTGGCTATTGTTCCAGAAGTAAATGATGAGTTTGCACAGGGATATTATGGCTTATATGCTCCTACCACCTCATTGGTTTGGGGCCCCAAGATCTCTGAACTTCCTAATGATCCAAATTACGGAGGAAATACTGATAATGAATACACTAGGGAATATGGACTCCATCAGGGCATGTACTATGTTCCTCAGAGGGCTCAGGCAGGTCTCGACCCTTGGCAGAAACCTCAGGCTTTTGACAATATCCGAAGCTTCTTCCAGACAGGACATACTTTCAGCAACAATATCAGTGTCGCTCACAACAACGGAACAGGAAACTTTATCGTTTCTCTTGGTAACGCAAATTCCACAGGTATTGTCCCGAGCACTGGAATGAAACGATACAACGCGCGTATCGGTGCTGAGCAGAAGCTCAACCCTTGGTTCACCGCTGGTTTCAACGGAAATTATGTTCAGTCATGGATCAGCAAGCAGTCTGGTGCCAATGATGGTATTGTTGCTACAGTCTATGCAGCGCCTTCCAGCTATGACCTTGCTGGTATTCCTGATCACTACGAGGGCGACCCTTACAAGCAGACACTTTACCGTGCAACCAACTTCAACAACCCTTACTGGGCATCAAAGAACAATGCCTTCACAGAGGATTCGCAGCGTTTCTTCGGCAATGCTTACGTGGACTTCAGAACTGATTTCAGTGCAAGCTCACATCTTCTTGACGTGAAGTATCAGATTGGTGTTGATGCATATACCACCACTTATCAGGATATGTTCGGTTTCAACAGCAAGAACACCACTGGAGAAGTTACTGAAAGATCCTTGTCAAAGAACACCATGAATTCCCTGCTTACCGCAAATTATAACTGGGACATCAATGATGACTGGAATTTCTCTGCAATGGCAGGTAATGAGATTGTCTATGCCAAGTCAAAGAGTCTTTACGCATATGGTAATACCTTCAATTTTGCAGGATTCAACCACCTGAACAACGTGGCTTCTTACGATGCAGGCAAGGGCGAAAGCCAGTCCCTCACATTCGGTACCTTTGCCGAGGTTGCAGCAGACTACAGGAATATGCTCTTCCTCAATGCAACCATCAGGTCCGACTATGTTTCTTCAATGCCTCACGGCAACCGTACCTTCACCTATCCTTCAGTAAGCGTTGGTTTCATCTTCACAGAGCTTGACGCTCTCAAGAACGATGTCCTCACCTATGGTAAGATCAGGGGATCATATGCTGAGGTAGGACAGGCCGGTTCATACACTGAGCCTTACTATTCAGTACCTGGTTACGGCGGAGGATTCTCTACCGGAACCCCTGCAATGTATCCTGTAAGCGGTATCGTTGCCCTTTCTCCTACCAGCACCCTTTATGACCCTAACCTCCGTCCTCAGAACACCAAGTCTATCGAAGGTGGTCTCGATCTCGCTTTCTTCAACGGAAGGATCACCCTCAACTACACCTACTCACGCCAGAACGTGAAGGACCAGATCTTTGGAGTTCCTCTGGCAGCATCTACAGGTTATGGACAGAAGGTTGTCAACGCCGGTAGGGTTCACACTAATGCACACGAGCTTACAGTTGGATTCATCCCTGTACAGACAAGGGATTTCTCCTGGGATATCGATTTCAACTTCACCAAGATCGACAACTATGTTGACGAGCTTGCAGAAGGTGTTCCTAACATCATGTTAGGAGGATTCACAGAGCCTCAGGTTCGCGCCGGTATCGGTGACAAGTATCCTGTAATCTACGGTATAGACTATGCACGCAATGATGAAGGCAAAGTAATAGTTGACGATGAAGGTTTCCCTGTAGCAGGAGATCTTGCCGTTCTTGGTGCTGTTTCTCCAGACTTCATCCTTACCATGAATACCGGATTCTCCTTCAGGGGTCTCAGGCTCAACATGTTGTTTGACTGGAAGAAGGGAGGTAGCATGTACGCAGGAACATATACTATGATGGATTACTACGGTACTTCCAAGAGGTCCGAGGACTACAGGAAAATGGATTCCTTCGTGTTCGATTGGGAACCTGCTGTAAAGGTTACGGCATACGATGCTGACGGCAATCCTACAGCGTTCGCTCCTAACGATATCAAGATATCTGGATCTGACGCAATGGATTTCTTCTCAGTAGTTAACGACATCTCAAAGTGCTTCATCAATGATGCTTCTTATTTCAAGTTAAGGGAAATTTCCCTCAGCTATCCTGTTATAAAGAAAGATTGGGGCTCAATTACTGCTTCTGCTTTTGGCCGCAACATCCTTCTCTGGACTGCTATTCCTGGTTTCGATCCTGAGGCTTCACAGGGTAACAACAACATGGCCGGAGGCTTCGAAAGATTCTCCCTGCCTGCTACCTCAAGCTACGGACTCGGTCTTACATTTAATTTCTAGGAGGATTTATATATGAAAAATATATTTCGACTTTTAACATCCGGTCTTGTCCTTACAGTTCTCGCATTCTCTTTCACAGCGTGTTCAGAGGATTATATGGATGAGATTAACACAGACAGGGATTCTGCTAAGGATGCAGGCGCCAGGTTCATCATACCTGACCTTATTCTCCGCACTTCCCAGAATATTATTGGAGGAGACTTCAATACTTATGTTGGTTCTTATGTAGAGTACTGGGCAGGCACTCACAACCAATTGTACAGGGCAGAGAACCGTGCCGCTGAGGTTCGCTTGTCTTCTACCTTCAACAATGGCTGGGGAGATCTTTTCCGTATGATCCGTAACGCCAAACTTGCTATCGAAAAGAGCAAGACTGAGATCCCTGAGGCCGTTCAAGCCCGTGCTATAGCACAGACTATGCTTGCTTATGATCTGGCAGAAGGCACAGACCTGTTCGGAGACATTCCTTTTACCGAGGTTGGAGATGCTTGGAATACTCCATATCCTAATGCGGACTCACAGCAGAGCATATATGATGCAGTATTCGGTCTACTTGACGAAGCTGCTGCTACCTTTGCCTCTGGTCCTTCTTCAGTAGGTGGACAGGATTTCCTGTTTGGAGGAGACAATGACGCTTGGATCTCGTTTATCAATGGACTCAAGGCTCGTTATACTATGAGGCTTCTCAACCGCTCAAGCAGCAAGGATGCAGACCTCAAGAAGGTTATAGATTTCGTTGACGCTTCATTTGCAGATGCTTCTAAGCAGGCTTCAATGCCATACGAAGGCACCAACAACCAGAACCCTCTGTTCGACTTCGAATGGAGCCGTGACTGTATCTCCTCCTGCACAAGTATGTGGAATAAGCTTATGGAGCGCAATGATCCCAGGGCTGACAGGGTTTACTGGCATTCAAATACTTGGGCTCACTATGACGGCGTAGATGCTGAGGGTGTTCTTGCTCCTACTGGCAATACTGTTGAGAGCCAGTACAATTATGCATATGATGTGTTCTTCTTCGCAGAGAAGGCTCCTGTACACCTCCTTAGCTATCACGAGCTTATGTTCCTTAAGGCAGAGGCTCAAGTAAGGCTTGGACAGACTGATGCAGCAAAGGAGACCCTCCTTGATGCTATTAAGGCTGCTTTCGCAAATCTGGAGGTTAATGTTGCCGCTGGTTTAGGCGCTCCTTCTGTTCTCGCTTATGGCGGAATCGAGCCTATCGAAGTTCTTCCGCCAGCACAGAGCGATGAACTTGCAGAGGAGTACTTTACAAATACTGTCGAGGCTCTCTTCGATGCAGATCCTCTTAAGGAGACAATGCTGCAGAAGTATATTGGCCTCTGGGGCGCCAATGGCGAGACTCTTGAGACCTATGCCGATATCCGCCGTCTCATGGCTGAGGGTAAAGGCGACATCTATGGGCTTATCAACCCTGGCAAGTTCCCTCTGAGGTGCCCTTACGGAAACGATGATGTTACTGCCAATCCTAACATTGAAAAGCTCTATACAAACGCAGGAAACTACATCTTCTCAGAGAATGTTTGGTGGGCAGGCGGTTCACGCTAGTCTTCCAGATTCCCGGTCAAGCCGGGAATGACAAAAAAAGAACGGAGGCCGTTAGGTCTCCGTTCTTTTTGTTTATGGGATTGATGGTTTAACGGCTTCCACCTGCCCACCAAACATTCTCTGTGAAGATGTAATTTCCCTGATCGGTATAGAGAGGGCTGATGTTAGGGTTAGCTACTACGTCATCGTTTCCGTAAGGGCACCTCAGAGGGAACTTACCGGGGTTGATGAGCTCGTAGAAATCCTTTCCTTCAGCCTTGAGACGACGGATGTCGGCGTAGGTCTCCAGGGTCTCGCCATTGGCGCCCCAAAGGCCGATGTACTTCTGAAGCATAATCTCCTTAAGAGGGTTTTCGTCGAAGAGGTCAGAAACCTTAGCATCGAAGTATTCCTCAGCAAGAGCGTCACTCTCTGCAGGAGAGAGAACTTCGATAGGATCAAGTCCGCCGTAGTTGTTGAGAGAAGGAGAATTCATTGCGCCATCGATGCTGACCTCAAGGTTCTCGAAAGCACCCTTGACAGCCTCTTTGAGGGTCTCTTTTGCTTCAGCGGTCTTGCCAAGCCTGGCCTGGGCCTCGGCCTTGAGGAACTGTACCTCGTGATAGCTCATAAGGTGAACAGGAGCCCACTCTGAGAATGCGAATATGTCATACATATAGCCTCCCTGGCTCTCCTCAGGCTCTCCTGTAGGAGCGAGATAGTCAAATGCATCTTCTCCACCAAGATGTACCCAGGCACCTGAATGCCAGTAAACCCTGTCCATACGAGGATCCTCACGCTCCCAGAGCTTGCCCCACATACTGGTGCAAGAGGAGATGGCGTCACGGCTCCACTCGAAGTCGAACATAGGGTTCTGGTTGTCAGTATTGGCATACTGCATTGAAGCGTTCTCAGCCTCAGATTCAAATGATGCGTCTGCATACTCGATAACCTTTGCAAGATCAGCTGAACGGTTGTTGAGTCTCATTGTATAACGAGCCTTGAGTCCGTTAACTAACTTAAGCCAAAGGGCGTTCTTTCCACCATAGATGAAATCGTAAGAACCGATAGATGAAGGGTTCTTTGCGAAGTTAGAAGCTGCTGCATCAAGAAGCTTCATAACTTCTGCATAGATGCTCTGCTGGGTGTCTGCCTTTGGATAAGGGAACTCATAAGGAGAACCAACCTCTACATAAGGCATATCTCCGAAAAGGTCTGTACCAGTTGCAAGGTTGATTGCAAGCAGGGTCTGACCAATAGCAAGGGCCTGAACGCTGCCGGGCTCGGTTCCGGTGTTAGGATCACACTTCTCAAGAATGATCTTTCCGTTGCGGATATTCTCGAAGAGGGAGCCCCAGTTATTGTTGAATGTTGAAGATACCCTCACCTCCGCATTGCGGAGCTCAGCCTGGTAAAGCTGGTTGTGTGTTCCAGCCCAATACTCAACGTAAGAACCAAGGTATGTGTTGAAGTCGCCTCCAATTATATACTGGGCGGTACGAAGCTCAAGGTCAGGAATAATAAACCTGGCTTCTACGTCCTTTGGAGTGTCCTTGTCGTAATTAATCTCGTCCATCTTATCCTCGGAGCAAGCTGCAAACGAGAAAGCGACAACTGAAAGGACAAGTGCGGATTTTAAAAGTCTGAATATATTTTTCATAATCAAATCCTCCTAGAAATTAAGTGTGAGACCACCACCGAAGCTTGAGGTGCCAGGGAGTGAGAATCTTTCGAATCCACCACCCATATTGTTGTTACCCTGCGAAGCCTCTGGATCGAATCCAGGGATTGCAGTCCACAGAAGAATGTTGCGGGCGAATGCGCTGGCGGTGATTGAACCCCAGTTTGCCTTTACAACAGGATAGCTGAGGGAAATCTCCCTGAGCTTGAGGTATGAAGCGTCATTTACGAATGCCTTGGAAATGTCGTTCATATCAGAGAAGAACTTCTGGGCGCTGGATCCAGAGATGGCGATGTCGTTAGGAGCGAAAGCGGTAGGGTTGCCGTCTGCGTCGCGGGCGGTAACCTTAACTGAAGGCTCCCAGTCGAATACGAAGGAATCCATCTTCCTGTAATCCTCGGACCTCTTGGAGGTTCCGTAGTAGTCCATCATTGTGTATGTTCCAGCGTACATATTTCCACCCTTCTTCCAATCGAATACGGCGTTGAGCCTGAGGCCCTTCCAGTCGAATCCTGTGCTGAAGCCAAGGATGAAGTCAGGTGAAACCTCACCGAGTACTGCAAGGTCTCCGAGAAGAGGAATACCGTTGTCGCCAACGATTACCTTACCCTCGTCATTGCGGAGATAGTCGTTACCGTAAATGACAGGATACTTGTCACCGATTCCGGCACGAATCTGAGGCTCTACGAATCCACCCAGCATAATGGAGCTTACGCCCTCTGCGAGTTCGTCAACATAGTTGTCGATCTTGGTGAAGTTGAAGTTCATATCCCAGGTGAAGTCCTTTGTCTGAACGGGGATGAATCCAACAGTGAGCTCGTGTGCATTGGTGTGAACCCTACCGGCGTTGGTAACCTTGGTGCCGTATCCGGTAGAAGATGCCATAGGAACTCCAAAGATCTGGTCTTTTACATTCTGGCGTGAGAATGTGTACTCCATTGTAATCCTTCCGTCAAAGAAAGCGAGGTCGATACCACCTTCGATAGACTTGGTGTTCTGAGGACGGAGGTTGGCGTCATAGATAACGCTGTACGGAGTGTATGCTACAACACTGTTGGTAGGATACATCGCAGGGGTTCCGCTTGAGAAACCACCACCGAAGCTAGGGATATCGTAGAATGCCTCTACGAATGTTCCGGCCTGTCCTACCTCAGCGTAAGAAGCCCTGAGTTTACCATAGGTGAGAACATCGTTCTTGAGAGCGTCAAGCTCTGTGAAGATGAAGCCGAGTCCTACTGAAGGATATGTGAACATACGGTTGCCGTGAGGCATTGAAGAAACATAGTCTGTCCTGACTGTAGCGTTGAGGAAGAGCATATTCCTGAAGTCTGCGGAAACCTCGGCGAAGGTACCGAATGTAAGGGAGTGTCCCTCACTGGCGCCAGCGCTGTAAACTGAAAGGTTGTTCATATGGTTGAAGCCCTTGAATACGAAGTTGCTTCCACCGGCTGCAAGGCTCCTGGAATTGCCATAGACAATTTCATTACCTACCAATGCGTGGAAGTTCCAGTCCTCGTTGATGTCCCAGTTGTAGTTTGCGGTGAGCAGGGAGTTGAGAGTGTTCTTTGAAAGTGTTGTCATTGAATCACTTCCAAGGCCTCCCTTGCTGTTGTAACCGAACATATTCTCATAGATGGTAGTATAAGCATCTATACCTATCTGGTACTTGACATCAAGGGTGTGTGCGCTTGCGCTGAAATCGGTCTTGAAATCAAGGTATGCATTTCCAAAGAAACGCTGTGTGTCCTCAGTGAAGCGGTTGTTGTCCGGTGCCCAATAAGGGTTGTTGAAAGTAAGGGAGCGGAACAGGGTCTGCTTGTAAGGATCGTGATCGTAATGGCAAGGAATACCCTTGAGGTCATAGCTGGCAGGTGCACCGTAAAGGGCGGCTACGATACCGTCGTTGGCACCGGTCTGCTTGCTGAGGGTAGACTGGATGTAATTTGCGTTGAATCCGGCGGTGAACCAAGGGTTGAGCTTCTGGTCTGCGGCAACACGTGCGTTGTAACGCTTAAGTCCTGTGTTGCGGATGATACCGGTCTCAGTGGTGTTACCAAGAGAGATGATGAAGCTACCGGTTCCGGAGTTGTGAGCTACGCTGGCAGATGTTCCAAAGGTGTGTCCAGCCTTGAAGTAATCGCGGATGTTGTAATAAGCCTGAGGGGTTACCCAGCCGTCAAGACCGGCCTGCTCCCTCTGGGGAACGCGATACATTCCCGGATGGCCGTTGGCGTCTCCACCATAGGTAGCGTCCTTGGGAAGGTCTGTGATAAGCGGACCCCAAGCAAGAGATGTGTTAGGGTTGAATTTACCGTTGCTTCCCTGAGCGAACTCGTCATTGATCTCAGGAAGGACAGACACCTTGTTGTAAGAATAGTTGGTGGTGAAGTTAACGGAAGTCCTTCCTGCCTGTGCGGAAGATCCCTTCTTTGTAGTGATAACGATAACACCATTGGAAGCGCGCATTCCGTAAAGGGCGGCAGCAGCCTGTCCCTTAAGTACGTTCACGCTCTCGATGTCGTTAGGGTCGATATCGATTGAACGTCCTGAATAGTCAGAACCGAAAACTGAGATTCCGGTGGAACGGTCAGGAGAGGATGAAACCGGCATACCGTCGATAACGTACAGAGGCTGGTTGTTTCCGTCAAGTGAACGTGCACCACGGATGACAATCTTGGAAGATGCACCAGGCATACCTGAAGAAGCGCTGATTTCCAGACCGGAAACCTTTCCCTGCAGGGCGCTGCTGAGTGATGCGCTGGCTGCGTGAGTAAGGGCCTCTCCCTTAACATCCTGGACTGCGTATCCAAGGGCCTTCTTTTCACGGGAAATACCCATTGCGGTAACGACTACCTCTTCCAGCAACTCGTTATCAACTTCCAGGGCAACGTTGATGGTTGACCTTCCGTTAACGGAAACCTCAACGGTCTTGTAACCGATAGAAGAGATGATAAGGGCAGCATTGGAAGGTGCTGTGAGAGCGAACCTACCGTCAAGGTTGGTCACTGTACCTGTTGTCGTCCCTCTTAAAATTACAGATGCTCCGGGAACGGCCTCACCGTTGGAAGCGTCAGTAACGATTCCGGATACGGAAACGTTCTGTGCGAACACGGCTGTCGCCAATGTAAGAAGCATCATCGAAAGAATAATACGGGCTTTCCCTTACATTGGCAATCAGTCAATTATGATTTATTGGTACAAAAAAGATACAAGTTAAAGATGTTAACTTATTGTTGGCAAATCAATTACAATTGCATTTGCCGCTGCCTCTTTTTTCTTGTCAACCACCTTGGCATATATCTGGGTGGTGGTTACGTTCGTGTGTCCAAGCATCTTTGAAACTGTATATATATCAGTTCCGTTGGCCAGTTGCAAGGTTGCGAACGTATGGCGGAAGTTGTGGAAAGTGATATTCTTATCTATACCTGCCTCCTTCAGCCAGGGCCTGATGACATCGGACATTCGCTTTACTTCCGGTAGGCCTTGGAAAACCAGTTCTTCCGCTCCTTTACGCTGGCCGCACAGTTCCAACGCCTGCCTGGAGAAGGGCTCGTATTCCACTCCCTTGGTTTTCTGCTGTGTGAAGTTGAGCCGCGGAGGATCCGTGCTGTCGTCAATTTCCGACCATCTCAGTTTGTGAATGTCACAGTGGCGAAGACCGGTCAGGGCTGAGAACAGTGCGGCCCTTTTTATGACGTCCACTGAGCAGGGTGTATTGGCAAGTTTGTTCAGTTCGTCGTTGGTAAGGTATTCGCGCCTTACCTCCAGGCGGCGCAGCGGCTTGACGCGTGTGGTTATATCTTCTTCCATATATCCCTCCAGGAAAGCTTGGTGCAAGGCTGCCCGCAGGTTGTCGAACAAATAGGAGGCAGTGTTCTGGGATATGGTTTCGCCTTTGAGTGCAAGCCCTTTGGATTTGGTGAGCAGTGCAAGGCGGAAATCTTCGCAGAAGCCTTCCGTAATATCTCCAAAGAGGAGTTCGCCTCCGGTATGGAGCTTGAGAATCTTGATGGTACGAGCCCATCTCTTGTACTTTTCCGTGCTCAGGATGCGGTTGCGCTTCTCGTTGTATTTTTGCATAAAGGAGATGAAGTCGTACCCGTTCCTGCGTTTCTGTTCCAGCAGTTTCTTGTCCTGGTCAGAGTAGAGGTCCGCGTTGTCATACTCCTTCTGGCGCATATTGCGGACGTTGTTTGCATAGATGCAGGTCTGCTGGTCAGCTTCGCTTCGGCATAAGATAATTCCGTTGTCGTCCCGTTTGGGCTTGAAGGACTGCTTGCCGTCCGCAGACGTGCGGGCAGTACGTTTCTTGTCCCAGATAACGGTACTCACTGTCCTGTTCAGGTATTCACGGATGCGTTGGGGGTTGCTGTGCCCCTTAAGGTAAACCGGATAGTATTCCAGGTACAGGTACCACTCATCGTGGGAGGGGTTCTTGCGCAGATGTACTGTTACTTTTGTTTTGGAGAGTTTTTTCATTGTTGCTGTATAGGCTGTTGTACTTGTCGAATAATTCCTCGGCCTGCTCCTTTGGGACAAAGGTGTATCGGCCAATCCTTACTTTTGTAAGCTTGTATTTCTTTATTATGGCACTCACGCGGGGCTGGTCTATGCCATACTTGTTCACAATGTCAGAGACAGTGCAGTAGCCTTCAAGGGTAGGAGAATCCGTCTTCTTGGGCGCCTTGGTCCGTTTTACTTGATCAGCGACCCTGGGAAGGGAATTGTTATACAGTGTTTTTTCCAGCGCTTTGCGGTCTATCCTTGTCAGGCGGTCCCCAAGATTTATTGCTGGGATCTTCCCTTTGCCTATTAGGCGACGCAGGGTGTCCGGGGAGATTCCATACAGACGGGAAGCCTCAGAAACACTGAGATAGGGGCGCATTTGCAATTCGGCAATCTTTCTGAATTCCGCCTCGCAATTCTCGCTGATATTGTCAATAATTAATCGGCCGGGCATAAGTATCAATCATTTATAGGCAGCAATATGCCGCTATTGGTATATATAAAACCAGATAAGGCAATATAACAGCACACAATTTTATGGTACAAATATGTAACAAATATGCCATAAAAAAATTACACGCAGGCAAAAAGTTGCCTGCGTGCAATAAAACGGGTTATGTATAGGAGAATCGTTACTGAACTGTCTCCTTGACTATGTCGCTGAGCTTCTGATAAAGGTCATCGGTCTTTTCCAGGATTTCCTTCCTGAGATTGTTGAAGTAGGCCTTCTTGCTTCCCTCTATTTCCTTGGCATTCACCTTGTCCATAAGGTTGTTGTAAAGGTCTACGGCCTCTTCGTAGAGAACGCCCAGCTTCTCGTCTGAAGCGTCGGGATTAATAACGGTAAATACATAGCAGTCCTCGATGAAGGCGCCCATTACATACTCGATGTCTTTCTTGATGTCACGAAGATTCATATCGTTCTGTTTTAATTTGGTGCAAATATAGTGAATTTTTGCAAAATCCCCTTATTTGTTGACTATCTGCCGCCAGGTCTTGTTCAGGATGACGGGAGGGACGTGGCCCTCGGGGGCGGCAACGTCAAACTCCACATAGTTAGCCTTTGTCGCAGGCGATGCCGAACTCTTCGTCGGATGGGCCTGGTCCCACTTCACGAACTCTTCGTAGTCGAATTGCCAGTCCTGACCTTCCGAAAGTTTCATTATGCGCGTGTAGATCTGGGCTCGGGATGGGGCGTTGAAGAAGTTGTTTGTATTAAGTGAATTCGTTCTCATAACACTGTTTTCTGTCGGTCTCCAAACACCGTCAAAGTAACCTGCGCCTCCTTTATAGACGCCGATATTCTCCTTGGCAAAACGTTCATCATTGATAAAACGGCTCCATAATACCTCTTTAGGATTGTCGGTAACATCTACGTTGACAAAGATATTCTTCTTATGGCACTCTTTGATATAGTCGACCATATTCTTGTCCGCCTTGCCATAGAAGTTGGTGGAATACTCGTCATTCAACTTTCCGAAACCATGACCGCCAGCCTCGTGTATCAGCACTTGGGCATTGCGGGAGATGCCTCCTTCAACGGTCATATTCTTATAAGGTACCCAAGCAACGGAGGCTCCTGCAGCATAATGGTCGGTCTCTGCATCCATCATATAGGCTGTTCCTCCAGACAAACCACTATTAACCAAGACAATAACTAAGACATCGTCCATCCGGGAACTGTCCACTGCTTTCGAAGCATATTCCAATGCTTTTGTATTGTTGCCGGTCAAAGAAGTGGCTCCGACGAATTCGGCGGAAAATGCGGTAGTGCAACCGTTAAAGAGTTCTTCGTTCTTGGAGACAGCATCGACCCGGTAGATATTGAACCTGTCGCGCATGGATTTATACGGCTCGACGGAGAAAAAGTCCTCGACCGCTTGTTCCGCTCCATTAGCGAAAGTTCCGTCCGCAATCAGGCGGTCAGAGTAACCATCACCGCTTATGACAAGGTCAATGCCCTTGCCTTGGGAAGCTTTCTGTAATAACGTTACTTTTCCATCTGCACTATAATCCGTTGATTCATAGCGGACAAGAGGTGTTCCCAATACACTGGAAATATAATCCATAAAAAGTTGAAGCTTGTCTTTAGTATTTCCGTTAAAATCAGCGAGTGTAGAATAATGGACCGTCTGATCAGGGCCGATGACCACGATTTCATCTGCAGCCCCAAGCGGGTACATCTTATATCCCCGCTTGGTATAGAACGGACTGGTTACTCCTTCCACGGCTGAAGGGTCGGGGTCGTACATATGGCGTATGAATGAATCCCAGGTTACACCAAAAGAATTTAGCATATCCTTGAAGGCCTTGTCATATCTGCCAATATCTGTAGTTTCTTGATAATTGTTATCATAACTCATTATGATGCCCAGCCCTTTGTCCTTGTTGGCGCTGTATAATTCGAGCAAAGAAGGTACTATGTCCCAACCTTCTGTTACAGGACTTGTATTGAAAATGACCGTGTACTGGTTTTTGTTGAATTCATTTTCCAGATTCAGTGTTTCTCCGGAAACGAGGGTTATGGGAGGAGACTTGGGCGCAGGAATCTTCGCACTACGTATATTGTCCTGTGTAAAGTTGTTAGACTTAACCAGTTCCGGCCAAAGCCTCCAATAATTCCTCACCCTGTAGAAAGAGGGAGGGATCTCGCCGGACAATTGATTGTCCTGGAGGTTGAGGCTCTCCAGATTGATCAGATTTCCGAACGACTCAGGAATTCCTCCTGTCAGATTGTTACCGAATAATGTAAGTTCAGTTAGATTGGTGAGGCTGCCGATTTCATTGGGAATCTCACCAATGAGGTTCATCGCGCTGAGATCCAATTCCGTCAGCTTGGTAAGATTGCCTATAGAAGGAGAGATTGGAGCGGGGATCATCCCTTCTGCATTCCTGATACGAAGGACTTCCAAGTTCTTCAGATTGAAAAGGGACTCCGGTAAGGTGCCGCCCAGCGTGTATGCTTGAAATTGCAAGAACTTGAGATTCTTAAGAGATCCGATTGCCTCGGGAAGAGGCCAGGCATTGGTTGAATAATACAGGTTATGGATATTCAGTCTTTCCAGTTCCGTCAGGTCTGCGATTTCCTCAGGAATGAAGCCTTCCACATTACAATATAAGAGATCCAAGGATAAGACATGTTTCCCGTCGGGTGTAAGCGTGACTCCTGTCCATTTGTTCAGAGGGGCGTCAGTACACCAATTGTCATTGTTTATCCAATGGTCACCATCATTGGCCCTATAAAAAGCTTCCAGTGCAGCGCGCTCTTTCTCATATGCAGAAGGAGCAACAGTGATTACGCAAGTGGAGCTTATTTTACCTAACGTAGCAGTGATAATGGCTGAGCCGTAAGCGACGCCCGTTACTAAGCCGTTATTATCAACAGTAGCAACAGAAGCTTTGTCCGTGGACCACTTGATGGACTTGTCCGTCGCATTGTCGGGGGTTATGTCGGTCGCCAGGTGAAACGTCTCTCCTACATCAAGTTCCGCCTTCTGAATCAAAATTTGGACAGATGATACCGAGATGAAGGCTTCCTGCTTGAATGTGAGCGTTATGGGGTTGAGCTTTCCTTCTTCGTCCTTCACAGTTGCCTTGCCGGTGCGGGCTTCGCCTTCGTTCGCATCTACCGTGAACACCAGCGTGCCGCTCTCCATCGCCTTTGTCTTGACAAAATGAAGCCAGGACTGGGCCGATTGGTCAATCTGGACAGTATAGGATATGTTGTATTGGATAGGAAATTCAGCCGTTCCGCCAGAGACTGGGACTGTGGCCGTATTCTCCGTAATGACAATCTTTGCCTGCTCAGTAACAGGCGGGTCTACAGGCGTGGTCGGCTCGGGCTTCTGGCAGCCTATGAATAATACTGCACACGCGGCAAATGTCGCTACTGCTGCCAGGCGGAATGTAAAGTGGGGGGTAGTCATAACTAACAAGTATTTAATTGCTACAATATTGCTTTGAAAGTTACCGATTCTCAAGGGAAAAACCAAGTAGCGGGCAGTCAATCCGACTGCCCGCACTTGTATTTTGTATTTAATCAGTTGCGTCTTAACATCAAAATATGGATGGTAACAATTCTATATGACCTTTCTTGATGTCTCTGAGATTCATATCTTTCAGTGTTAAAACGCAACAAGGATAGTAATTATTTTAATAAAAGCTTCTATCAAAGCGAGGCTCCGCCTGTGAAGGGAGCCGGATGATGGCTGGTCGGGAATGGTAGAGTCTAATTTTTTTTATTATATTTGTTCTCAACGGGTGTTCTTTTGAAATTATTAGTGACATTCCAATACTTTTTATTAACCTATCAAATCAATGTTAAAACTATTCTTAAAGTTTGCTGCCTCCATTATGGTAGCTGCAGCACTCGCGCTGTGTTCAGGCAATGCCTTTGCACAGAACCGCTCCCTGAGCGGAAAGGTTGTTGACGGCACCGGTGCTCCCATTATCGGAGCGGCGGTTATGGTTGCTGGTCAAACCAGCAATGGTACCGTCACTGACTTTGATGGACAGTTCAGGCTGACAGTCCCCGCAAATGCAACGCTTATCGTAAGCTGCCTCGGTTATGCCGAGAAGCAGATCCAAGTTGGCAATCAGAATGCCATCACTATCACTCTCGAGGAAGATACTACTTTCCTTGATGAGACTGTGGTCATCGGTTACGGTGTTCAGAGGAAATCAGACCTCACTGGCGCTGTCGCTTCAGTGCGTCAGGATGACCTCAAGAACCGTTCAACTGCAGATGCGGCCGCAGCTCTCCAGGGAAAGGTTGCCGGCGTTCAGATTATCTCCAATTCCGGAGCTCCCGGAAGTGCCTCTCAAATTAACGTCCGTGGTGTATCATCTAACAGTGGCAATATTGGACCGCTCCTCATTGTTGACGGCCTCAAGGTCAAAAGTATCCAGTATCTGGATCCTTCATTGATAGAGTCAATGGAGGTCCTCAAGGATGCTGCTTCCGCAGCAATCTATGGTGCAGAAGCAGGAAACGGTGTTGTTCTTATCACCACAAAGCAGGGAGGAAAAGGACAGGCATCAATCTCTTATTCCGGAAAATTCATCAATCAGTCGCTTGCGCATAAGCCTGAAATGTTGAACGCCCAGCAGTTTATCGACTTCAAAGAAATGCAGGGCTATGCAATTCAGGATATGCTGAAGAATGCAAATTACAATGGTCTTGATACGGACTGGTTCAATGAATACTTCAATCCTTCTTGGAGTACCCAGCACACACTCACATTCCAGGGTGGTAACGATATGGGCCATTATTTCGCAGCACTCAATTATGTCAACGAAGATGGTATCATCAAGGGTGACAAGGACCTTTACAAGAGGCTTTCTGCACAGTTGAATGCCGACTACAATCTTACCGATTGGCTTGAGGTAGGAAACAACATATCTTTGGAACAATACTCTACCAAATCCGTTTCCCAGCAGGGTTATGGCTCTGCCTTTGAGTCTCTTATGACAATTGACCCTTGCACTCCTGTATATTGGACAGATCCAAGTCAGTTCAACCAGGATTACAGGAATAAATACAATGCGGTTCAGGCCGGTACTTCCGAGTACCCGTACAGTTTCCTTGGTGACAAGAATGGCTGGTTTGCCACTTCTGCAATAGACGAAACCAGAGGAGGCAGCCCGTTCGTACAGAGGGACGCCACCGATGGCACAAACGAAGGCATCAATGTCAATGGAACACTGTTTGCGAATCTCAAGCCTATTGCAGGCCTGGTTATCACCAGCCGCTTCGGCTTCCGTATTACTCAGAGCAACGTTCACAGTTATCAGGCTCCATTTTTCTCAAATGGTAAGGCAGATGTCAAGACATACACCCTCGATGCCCGTGCCAACACAGGACTCTACTATCAGTGGGAAAATTTTGCCAACTACAACAAGACCATCGCTAACAAGCACAGTATTAACGTGATGGCCGGTATGTCCTTCATCAAGAACAAATCGGATAATGTAAGAGGTCAGGCTACCGGTTCGGACATCCTTAAGGGATACGATTCCAACTTCCGTTATCTGGACTATGTGAAGGATGATGCTACAAAGAAATTCTACAACTCTCCAAGTGAATCTGCGAGCCTTTCATATTTCGGCCGTCTGGGCTATAGCTATGACAACCGTTACAGCATCCAGGCAAACTTCCGCGCAGATGCATTTGACTCTTCTAAACTCTCCGCAAAGAACCGCTGGGGTTACTTCCCTTCAGTATCTGCAGGATGGACAATCAGCAACGAGCCTTGGTTCAAGGGGGCAATCTCCGACAATGCCCTTTCATTCTTGAAAGTGCGTGCATCCTGGGGTATCAACGGTAACGTCAACGTGCTGAGCGGATATCCATACTCTACATCCATCTCTCTCAACAGCCAGTGGTATCAGTATCACGTTGATGAGACTGGAAACTCATATGGATCCGCTCCTGACGGACTTGCCAACCCTAACCTCACCTGGGAGACTTCCAATCAGGTTGACGCAGGTTTGGATGCGCGCTTCTTCAATAACAGGCTTTCTTTCACGTTCGACTGGTTCCGCAAAGAAACCAGGGATTTGCTTGTGAACTATTCTCCTACCCCGGAATATGGTGTGTCAACTGTTACCAGCAATGCTGGAAATGTGCTCAATACCGGTCTTGAGTTCGAACTCGGCTGGAAGGACGTAATAGGTGACTTCAGTTACGGCATTAATGCTAACTTCTCTTATTTGAAGAACAAGGTTACTTACCTCCTCCCTTCTCTTCCCAGGATACCTCAGAACCCTTCATCAGGCAGCAACTATCCTAACGAAACAGTATTTGAAGTTGGGCAGCCAATCTGGTATATCCGCGGATATATTTATGACGGCGTAAAAGAGGATGGAACCCCTAACCTCAGAGATGTCAACGGTGATGGCCAGATCAGCGATGCGGATATGACCAATATCGGTAAAGGTCTTCCTGATTATACATATGGTATTACCCTCACTCTTGACTGGAAAGGCCTGGACTTCATACTGTTCGGATCAGGACAGGGTGGCTGCGAGATACTTAATACTCTCTACCGTCCAGGTTATCACAACGCTCTCAACTACTTCTATCTGAATTCAAGGAGTGCCAAGAACCCCAATGCCAAGTTCCCTGAACCCGCGAAAGTGTCAGGCGATATGAATTTCTGGGGTTCAACCGCTTCATTGTTTGACGGCTCTTTCTTCAAGATCAAGCAGGTTCAGCTCGGTTATACCGTTCCTCAGAATTGGACCAAGAAGGTTCTGATAAATCAGCTCCGTATGTTCGTTTCTCTTGATGATTTCTTCACCTTCACCAGCTATCCGGGTATGGATCCAGAGACTGCAACTTCAGGTTCGGCATCCGGACGCGGTGTGGATATCGGCGCATATCCAAGCATGCGTAAAGTTATGTTCGGTGTAAATGTTTCTTTCTAAATCCATAGGAGATAATAATTATGAAAAAGTATATTGTAGCCTTAACGGCCATTTGCACACTATTTTTCTCTGCCTGCACAAGCCAGCTGGATATCCCGCAGAAGGGAGTCGTTGCTTACGAAACTTATTACACGTCCGATGAAGCCGCAGAAGCCGCGCTGGTAAATGTATATGCCAAGATGGTACAGAATGTTTACGGCTCTGTCGGAAACTGGAATCCATATTTCTTTATGATGAACTACTCTGCAGATGATGTATTTGCAGCAGGAAAGAACAAAGACGACCATCTTGATGTACGTCTTTTCAATGAGTATCGTTATGACGCATCATATGATATTATCAAGAGGGTATACACAAGCCTATATCAGGCAATCTACGCCTGCAACCTCCTTATTGACAACTTCACCAAGGAAGGAGCATATTCAAGCGCAGTGGTAGACCGCTGTATTGCCGAGGCGAGGGTTGTCCGCGCCTGGTGTCATATGACTGCGGCTCTTACCTGGCAGCGTCCTCCACTTGTAGATCATTGCCTGACCGATGAGGATCCTACCAATGTAGAGTCTCAGAAGTTCCTTCTTGACTGGTGCATCAAAGAGTGCGAAACTGCTCTTCCTTACCTGCGAGAAAGAAGCAGCACATCAGACAAGGACGCTACCACTTATGTGACAAAGGGATTTGCACAGTTTGTAGCAGGAAAGTCTGCCGTATTTGCAAACGAAATGGATGTAGCCCGCAAATATCTCGGCGATCTTATCAACTCAGGCAAATATGCGCTTGTCCCGGGAGAACGCTGGTGGGAGAATTTCCATACCCCTGGAGACGGCAACGAGGAAAAGATCTTCGAGCCTAACTGGGTCTATGACGCAAATAACCCATCAGGTGATAACAATTCCCGCGCAAAGTGGAATCAGAACAACACTCTTAACTGGCGTGGCAAGAATATGAATTCCTGGCCGGTATGCCAGGCAACCACAGGTTGGAACGGCGGAGCCATAAATGGCTATTTTGCCGAGAAGTTCCTCGAGCACGATGGTAACGGTCCCCGCCGTATGGGCACCTTCTTCACTGCTGACGAATGGCTTTACGGCATTGACAGTGATGGCAATGAGATATTTGACAAGTTCCCTTGGATGCGCTGGGATTCAGACTATGTTGGCAACAACCATACTTCCGGTCAGCTTAAGCCGGCTTCTGAATGGACTCTTGAGGACAAGAAGAAAGATCCAACGAGAGGTATGAATGCCAACGGCTTCTTTGGCCGTACATACTATATGAACTGGAAGTTTATGTCTCTCAACGGCATTGATGTTGTCCCTGAGGTTTCCAGCGGTGCGTCAAATCAGTCAAATTCAAAGTGCGCACGCTATGCCGAAGCACTTCTTCTTTATGCTGAGGCTTGCATAGGAAGCAGTGACGCCGCAAAGGGTAAAGAAGCCCTCAACCAGATTCAGCGCCGTGCAGAAGTGCCTGAGACCGACCTCACCCTTGAGAATGTCCAGGAAGAGAAGCAGTACGAACTCTGGTTCGAAAGCTGCAGGTTCCACGATATCGTCCGCTGGGGCATAGCAGACCAAGTTTGCGGTAAGGATCTGGACAGGTATCCTGAGGCATTCGATGCAATGTCAAAGGACAAAGAACCTGAGCACAGATGGTACTACGTTGAAAGAAAGCCTTATGAAGGTATTCCTCACCAGTTCATCAAAGGCAAACACGAGTATTTCCCATTCCCTGCAGATGTCTGCGCTATCAATCCTGAGCTCCATCAGCTCAACGGTTGGGCTGTTGGAGAATAGTAGAGTTCAAATACATCTCCTCATATTAAGAAAAAGAGAACGGTAAAAGCCGTTCTCTTTTTCTTGTTGTTATGCGAACACTTCTCATCAATGAGATGAACCTCTTTTTTTGAGGATGGATGAACTATTGCTGTCTCTTGTACGGCTCAAGCATAGCGGAGTACTTGTCAAGGAGGGATGACAGTTCCTTGAGGTCACGGGTCTCGCGTACCTGCGCCACTTCGTAAAGCGGTGCAATGTGCATTGGAGCCAGCTGGGCGGATTCCAGCAGGTTTGCGGCAACCTCTGCAAGGTTGGCGCCCCTGTCAAAATCATTGGAACTGGATGCTTTCCAGGCTGCAATCCTGTTAAGCACGCTGGTTACCTTGCCCTCTGCATCAGGTTCCTCAAGACGGATGTTCTTGCGGTTGCGGAAGTGTCCCTTGATTGCGGTGTAGATGGAAGGGTCGCGTACGGTGCCGTCCTCGTAGAATACGCCGTGTACGTTGCCCCAGCCTTGACGGACAATCATAAGCTCCCATATTACCCAGCCCATTCCGGCTTTCTGGTGCTCCTCAAGGGTTACGTCATAAGGATTTGCCCTGGCTATGCAGCCAAGCTCTCCGTTGAAGACAGGCTTTCCAACCTTTTCGGAGAATTCACGGGCAGCCTTGATGCTGGCCTTGATACCTTCCCTTGTCTCTGAATAATCGTGGAACTGGAGGATATCAGCGTAGTCTGCCAGCTCTATCATACCGTTAACCAGCATTGCGCCAATGGTTACAGGGGTGTTCGGATCCAGTTTGTGGAACAGTTCAGAGAGGAATCGGCAGTTGGAGAAGTTCATTGCCCTGCGCTCAGGGTTGTTGCTGTCCGGCTCGTTGTGGATATCCCACATTGCCAGGGCAGGCTCGTCCTTGAGGGTGTTCACAAGGAATTGCGCCCACTCTACTGCAAGGTCCCTCTGGGTGGTGTCTCTTACCCAGGCGCCGTTTCCAACCACGGGAATTACGCCTATGCCCCTTTCCTCGCAGACGTGGCAGAAGTGCTGCAGGCGGCGGGCGAGTTCAGCGTCTCCCAGTTCCTGGTATGCCTGATAGTTGACGAAAACCCTGGCCATATTCAGGTCAAGTTCCTTTGCCAGGTCCATATCAAAAATGGTGGTCTGCTCGTCATATTTCACCCAGGAGTCAGTGTGATGCCTTGGCGCGGCCACAGAGGCAGGGGTGTAGTTGAAACCGCGGATTGAGTCGCAGTCAATCGCGAACTTGTCCACTTTCTTGGTATTGGTGCTACAGCTCGCCAGCATTAAAATGATGGCGGATACGATGAATGTCTTGATTACTCGCATATTCATATTTGCAGATAGGTTTAGTCTTCTTCTTTGGAAGTGTCTTTAATGTATTCGAACTCTTTCTTCTCAGGATTCCATTCCAGTTTGTGGATATCCCAGTTGGTGGAGCTTCCGGATTTCTCAAGTTTCTGGGCTATGATGACTTTTTCACCGTCTGTGCGGACGTTGATCATTCCATATACGGTCACAACCCTTTCAAGTTTCTTTTGCGCTGAGATGTTTTTCAGCTCAAGGAATTCCTTTCCGGACCTGGCAAGTTCGGTAGAGAAGATCAGGGAGCGCTTTCCGCGGCTGTATTTGCCAATTGTTCCCAATGTGTCCGGACGCGGATGGGCGTAAGATTCCTCATCGCCGCTGGAGATAACGGTTACAATGGGGTTGGTAGCCCGCAGGAACTCGCTTGTGAAGTCCGCGCTTCCGTGGTGGCAGGATTTGGAGATGTCCACTTCCAGTTCCTGCCTGGCCGTATCTATAGCTTCGTTCAGCTCTTTTTCAACTGTTTTCCTGGTTTCCTCATCAAGGGATTCGTCGTCCAGCTGAGCCCTGAGGGCGGCTACGTCCTTGCCGGAGTAATGTTTGAGAAGGTACTCCTCCGACGGGGTGTTGAGGTCGCCTCCCAACAGGAGCCTCAGATGGCCTATGGTGAGCTTGAGGATGACGGAGTTGCCGTTCTTTGTCTTGTCAGAGCCGCCAAAGGATGGAAGTGCTGCCTTCCCTTCAACCTCTTCAGCCACAGGGCCCAGAACCTCTATCTTCATATTGTCTTTGTCATAGATAGGGTCCGATCCCTTACGCAGGGCCACCTTGTCAGCGCTTGTCTTCTTGAGCATATTCAGGTATGGTCCGGCCTTGACCTCTTCCAGACGGGCATTGAACGCATCCTGGTTGTCACTGAGTCCGGAAATATAGGTTTTGCCGTCCTTGGTGACTTCAGGGCCCAGGTTGGCTCCTACGCCCTCCAGCATTCCGTTGTGATATACCTTTTTGATGGTGAACTGCTGGGCGCTACCCTTGGTCTTGGAGAATATGCTTCCAAAACCTTGGTAGTGGTCAGTGTCCGAATGGGAGATGACAACAGTGAAAGGCGGGGGAGCGGCCTTGGCCCTGTTGAGGTTGAAGCGCCATCTCAGGTAACGGTACATATTCTTTCCTTTGCCGGCGTCAATCAGGATATGCTTGTCGTCCGGGGTGGCAATGTGACATCCGTCGCCCTGGCCTACATCTATGAAATTGACCTCCAGGATTCTCTTCTCCTGGATCTCGGACTTTTTGATGTAGCCGTCTACATTACGGCAATGCACCTTGATGTATTCACCCTTGTTGGTTCCGGATTTTACGGTGATAGTCTCATATGCGCCGTCTGTCACAAATGGCTTGATGTAGTCGCCAAAGAGCAATTCCTTGACAAATTTCATTTTCACTCCTGACTTCGTACTGGGATCCGGAGTGATGTCACGCATCTTTACCGAAGGGTAAACCGCGTAGCCAACTCTTAGTACCTTGTCCATTGTAATTAGGTTTTAGTGTTATTTGTTAAAGGGGGGGGTGGTTATTTCCCTTGCATCTTGCCGGTAGCCCACTCTATGAAGTATTTCATATTGGGGCCGTCAGTGTGGCCGCCGTCGTGCTGGCGCCAGGCCAGTTCGCCGTCAAGAAGGCCGGTGAGAACTGCCGGCATAGGCTCTTTGCGGTAGTCGTTGGAAATGCCAAGGTCCCTGGCTCCAAGGAGCTTGAACACTTCGCCGGCGGCAACAGTTGCCTGCCAGCTGCCATACTGGTCCAGCCAAAGGGCGTCTCCCTTCTCAGGAACTCCGTAGCTGATGAACACCAGGCGCGGTGCGCAGAGGGCTATGAGCTCGTGTGAGTCAACAGGCAGCATATCTGCCGTCCAGGCTCCGGTCTTGGATTCAGTTGCGCAATACTTGATATAATTGCCGGCCATCCAGTGATATTCTCCTGAATTTGCAAGGTTCTCCAGGCCTTCGCCAAAGAAGCGGCGATGCAGGGTGGCTCCACCCTTGCCTGACGAACCGATGAGTCCCATATAGAAACGCTCCTCGAAGGCAAGAGTTACCAGGGCGGCCTTTCCGTACCTTGAAACGCCCTCTATGCCCACGTGCTTTGCGTCAACGTCAGGGTCTGTCTCCAGGTAATCGAGGCCTCGGGCTGCTCCCCAGGCCCAGGCGCGCAGTGAACCCCAGTCGTCCGGTTTGCGCGGCTGGCCCTTGTTTACAAGGCCTATGATGCCGCGGGTAAGACCGGCGCCGTTGTCAGCCTGTATGCTGCTTGGATCTATCATAGCATAGCCCCATCCTGCGGCAAGGAGCTGCTGGTTGGACGGAGGATCCTGTCCGGGTGCAAGCTGGGTGGTGCGGCTCATCGCTGCAAAAGGATTTGCCGGCTCGAAAGGCTGCCAGGCGGGATATTTCTTCATAAGGTCCGCAGTCTCGGGATTCAGTTCCAGCAACTTGCGGAGAGTTTTGTTGATGACGGCCATATCTGCCGCATTGGGAGTGACGGGATTTGGAAGATTGGCGCCTCCGAACATCATAAGGAGCGGAACGGGTCCTTTGGCATCGGCCGGGGTAACCACAACCATCTTGATGTCTACATTGATGGAAGGGCAGGCGGAATTGTCCACGTGGCCCTTGAGCAGTTTGGCCTTGGCCCTGATCCTTCCGACGGTCTCAATTTCCTCTGCCTCTACGGTCCAGGTTACGCCCGGAACGTTGGCGGGAACGCGGCCGTACACTTCACTCTCGAAACCTTCTACGATCTCCGGCCTGCGGACATCCCACCACTGCTTTGCGGTGGTCACCTTCTTGCCTGCATTGGTCTTGAGGATTTCAGGAAGCACCGGGAAGGGGTTGGCCTTGCTCTCGTCGTAGTTGGCGGCGTGGGGGCTGCTCTCATCGGCGTCAAAGGCGTACCTGATAGATTTGATTCCAAGCTGGTCCATCATATTCTGGTGGTCCTGCTGGGCTGTGAACGTTACCGGCTGCTGCGCGAAAGCTCCTGAGCAGAACAGGGTGCCGGCCAGTAAAAGGAATAACTTTTTCATATCGGTAAGGTTTAAGTAATAATCTAGTTCAGTCCAGAATGCGCCTTACGTGCAGGATGGGGCGGTGCTGGTAGTAGTCCGGGCTGTCCGGATCCAGGGAACTGATGCGCACCACCTGTGAGGAATGCAGTATCATTCCGTCTCCAAGGTAGATGGCAACGTGGGAAACCCTCTCGCGAGAGTCGCCTGACGCGGGGGTGCCAAAGAAGATGAGGTCTCCGGGCACCATCTGCTCCAGGCTCACTTCGCGGCCCTCTTTCACCTGCTGGGAGGTGTCGCGTGGCAGCTCGATGCCGTTCATATGGAAGGCCATCCAGGTGAGCCCGCTGCAGTCAACGCCCTTTGTGGAGTTGCCTCCCCACATATAGGGCGAACCCAGGAACTTTTTGGCTGTGCCGATTACGTTTTCCTCCGTGGCGCTGCGTCCGGCCAGCCACTGGGCGTGGTCCTGCAGCTCCGAGCGGCGCATCCAGCCGCTGCGGCCGGAGGGCAGCAGCACCTGCAGCCAGCGGCCTTTGCGCACGGCCCTGCCCCTTGCGTCCAGCGCCTTGCGCACCACTCCGCCCATAGTGATGTCGCTGACAAAGGGGCTTTCAGCCGAAGGGTCTGCGAAAATATGGGTGATTACCGCGATGCAGATGTATTTTGGCGCGGCCAGATAGGCATCATATTGCTCCGGGGGCATTTCCACAAGGCTCAGTTCCTCCGTCCAGCCCTGGTAAGGCGGCTCCATTGCGGAGACCTTGCGCCAGTAGCTGTCCTGGTCCGAAACCAAAAGTGAGGACCCCATCAGGCACTGGCTCTCCACCGGCGATTCATAGTCCGCGCCGCGGTGAAGCGTGGCCACGGAGAATTCCACCACGGCCCTGGTCTGGGCGGCGGCGCACATAGAAATAGCCAGCAGGAACAGTGCTATTGGAAAGAATCGGCGCATACTCTTCACAAATATAGTAACAAATACTAACTTTGACACGTGGAAAAGCGCTATAATTCTTATGTAGACCATTTTAGGTCAAAGTATGGAGACCGCCTCCAGAAGCTGGTGCTGGACGCCGGCTTCACCTGCCCCAACCGGGACGGCACCGTGGGGACCGGAGGCTGCACTTATTGTGACAACGCCGCTTTCCATCCCGGATACAGCACGCCGGACAAGCCGCTTTTCAGGCAGATAGAGGAGGGTATAGAGTTTCACAGGGTCCGTTATCCCCGGACAAGCCGTTACCTGGCGTATTTCCAGGCTTTCTCCAATACTTACGCCCCGCTCGAAAGGCTCAGGGAACTGTATTCCCAGGCCTTGGCGCATCCTGCCGTGGAGGGCCTGGTGGTTGGCACGCGTCCGGACTGCGTGGACGCAGCCAAACTGGATTACCTGGCCTCCCTGCAGGATGCCGGCAAGGTAGTGGTCGTAGAGTACGGCATAGAGTCCTGCTATGACAAAACCCTGCGCAGGATCAATCGCGGGCACGATTTCGCCTGCGCGCGGAAGGCCGTGGAGATGACTGCCGCGCGCGGTCTGGAGACCGGCGCGCACTTCATCCTGGGCCTTCCCGGCGAAAGCCCGCAGATGCTCCTGGAGCAGTGCTCCGTCATAAATTCCCTGCCTTTGACGTCGGTCAAATTCCATCAGCTGCAGATCATAAAGGGCACGGCAATGGAAAAAGAGTTCGAAAATAGCCCCCAGGACTTCTGGCGTCCGGGCCTGGATGAATATCTTGAGCTGATTGTTGACATATTGGAGCGACTTAGGCCGGACCTTTGCATAGAGAGGATAGCCGGCGAAGTGCCGCCGCGATTCGTACGGGAGACCCCGTGGGGTCTGGTCCGCAACTTCCAGATCCTTAAGATGCTGGATGCCAGGTTGGAGGACCGTGACACCCATCAGGGCCGCCTGTTTAAATAAAAATGTGTATATTTGTATTCTTATGACCAGGAAAGCGGGAATATTGATGCTTTTGATGGCTTTGGCTATGACTACTTCCTGCGAGTTTGTCTCCGGCCTCATCCACGACGATGAAGTCGTTGCCAAACTTGGTGGCAGAAAGCTGTACAGGACAGAGCTGGAATCCTTCATTCCCAAAGGGGTGTCCGCAGAGGACAGCACCAAACTTGCCTTGCAGTATATAAATACCTGGGCAACGGAGCAGCTCTTTTCTGACATTGCGCAGGAGCAGCTCTCCAAGGAAGAGCAGGACGTGAGCAAGGAACTGGAAGATTACCGCCGCTCGCTCCTGAAGTTCCGCTATGAGCAGCGCTATGTGAACGAAAGGCTGGACACGCTTGTCCAGAATGCGGAAATTGACGAGTACTATCACAGCCACCAGGACCTGTTCCTGCTGGATGTGCCCATTGTCAAGGCCCGTTTCCTGGACATAATGCAGGACTCGCCCAACCTTGAGATGATCAAGGACAAGATGTCCTCCGACAAGGTGGAAGACGTGGAAATTGCTGACAGCCTTGCTTACTCCTCCGCCCTGCGTTACGAGGACAGTTCTGAAAAGTGGGTCGATATGGTTTCATTCGCCCGCAACTTTGGGACGGACTACGGCACGCTGCTGTCCAAACTGGACAAGAACGGCTTCATAGAACTCCCGGACGAACTGGGAGACGTGAAGATAGCCTACATTTGCGAGATGCAAAGGGTAGGGGAGCTTGCAAACATAGATTATTGCAGAAACAGGATTAAAGATATTATAATAAGCACCAGGAAGCAGGCCTTGCTGAACAATCTGGAAAAAGAACTGCTTTCCGACGCGCTTGACAAAGAGACGTTGATAATTTATTAGAAGTATGATCCATACATTCAAAGCTGCTGCGGTGGCCGCCCTTATGGCACTTTGCCTTTCGGCTTCCGCACAAAGGTACGACGGGATAGTCAACAAGACTGTTGCCCTTGTGGGCAACGAGGTGGTTACCATCGCTGACATAGAGAACGAGGTGAGGGTTGCCGGCGCACAGGGAATGGCATCGGACAGGACGCTCCGCTGCAACATCCTTGAAAACCTGATGACCAACTACCTGTTCCTGAGCCAGGCCAGGATAGACTCCCTTGAGGTCAATGCCACAAACGTGGAGATGAACCTCTCCAACCGCATAGACCAGGTGCGTACCTCCCTTGGAGGCGATGCGGAAGTGGAGAAATACTTCGGAAAGCCTCTGTACAAACTGCGCCAGGAATGGTTCCAGCAGTTCCAGGACCAGACCCTCATCCAGCAGGAGCAGGCCCAGATTGCAGGCAAGGTGCCTGAGATGACCCCTCTTGACGTAAGGAATTACATAGATACCGTAGATCACGAGGACCTTCCGATAGTCCCTGTAAAATATCAGCTCAGCCAGATATGCATATACCCTGACCGCGAGGCGGCCAACGCAGCCGTCAAGGAAAGGCTGCTGTCCCTGCGCGAGCGCATCATCAACGGAGAGAACTTCGCCACCCTGGCAAGGCTCTATTCAGAGGACCCGGGTTCCGCACGCCGCGGAGGAGAACTTGGAATGGCTTCCAAGTCCATCTTCTGGCCGGCTTTTTCAGATGCCGCAATGTCCCTTAAGCCCGGCCTCATCTCACAGATAGTGGAGACTCCGGACGGATTCCACCTCATAGAGGTGCTTGACAAGAACGGCGATATGTTCAATGCCCGCCATATCCTTATGAAGCCCCAGTACACTGACGAGGACCAGACCAAGGCGTTCGCCACTCTTGACAGTATCCGCACGGAAGTGCTCAACGATGCCATCACCTTCGCCCTTGCCGCCCGCTTCTATTCAGAGGATGCGCCAACCCGCACCAACGGCGGCCAGATGGCCGATCCCAACACCGGATCGTCCTACTTTGAGATTGACCAGCTCAAGCCTCAGGACTATATCGCCATCCAGGACCTGAAGGAAGGCGAGATTTCCCAGCCAATCGCCTCCCTAGACAACGAGGGACGTGACGGAAACCTGGTTTACAAGATAATCAGGGTTGACAAGATCCTCCCTGCCCACACCGCCACCTATGAGAACGACTTCAACCAGTTGGCGGAAGAAGTGAGGATGTATAAACAGGGAGAAGCCCTGGATGCATTCGTGGACGACAAGATCCGCAATTCCCATATTGTTATAGACCCTATGTTCAAGGACTGCGTCTTTGAACGCCCGGGGTGGGCTCTCAATTTCTCTGAAGAATGACCTTTGCAAGGCGTCTGACAATCCTCCTGTCATTCTTCTGGGCGATGCTTCCTGCATTCGCCCAGAAGCAGGCGGATACTGACAGCCTTGTGCGCCTGATGAGTGCGCAGTCCGTGCACATAGTTGAAAGGGAAGGGGAGAAGGTGCGCGAAGTCTTCGGCCCCGCCAGGTTCCTCCACAACAACACATACCTTGTCTGCGACACCGCCATCTGGCACGTGGATGCCGCATTGATCAATGCGTACGGCCACGTGCAGATCCTCCAGGACGAGACCGTCCTGAGCAGTGACGAGCTGGATTATTTCGTGGACGAGGACAGGGCGGAGTTCCGCGGAAGCGTAGTGCAGCTGCAGGACAAGGACAACAACACCCTCAGAACCCGATACCTGGATTACAACACCAAGGATTCCGTGGCCGTGTTCAAGAACGGCGCCTCAATGAGGGACAAGGACGGGCAGATCATAGAAAGCACGGACGGAACATATGATTCCAAGATCAAGACTTTCGAGTTCATCCGCAGCGTGAATATGTACGTGGATTCCATTTTTGTGAGGACGGATTATATGACCTTCAACACGGATCTGCAGCTGGCCACTTTCGATTCCCCCATCTATGCCTGGCAGGACGACAAGATGCTCTCCGCAAACTCCGGATTTTATGACAGGTCAAAGGAGGAGTTCTTCTTCTCCGGAAACGTTCACGCATATTCCGAGAAACAGGAGATGTGGGCGGACTCTATGTATTTCTACCGGGCGCTGAACAATGTGGAACTGCGCCATAACGCCCAGGTGATGGACACTACGCGTAATGTCACCGCCGTGGCGGATTATATGCTGTATGTGGACAGCCTTAACCGTATCACAATGCGGGACAGGGCGGCCATTGCCGCGGTTACTGAGCAGGGTAACCAGAGAGACACCCTGTATATGGGTGCCAGTCTCATAATTTACGACGGTATCCAGAAAGGGGATATCTCCCCGGAAGAATTAGCCGCATCCAACCAGAGGCTGGCGGATATGAAGATGGACCCGGTGGCTGAATACCGCAAGAAGAATGCTCAGGAGTCCAAGTCGGAGGAAGAGTCAGGGGAGGAGCCGGAACCGGAAGAAGAGCCGGAGGCGGAGCCTGAGGAAGAACCTGAGGCCCCGGAGCCTGAAGGCGAACCCGTGCCCGAGGCCGAAGAGGCGCAGCCGGAGGGCGAGCCTGAGCAAGAGCCGGAGGCCGAAGCAGCGGAGCCTGCGGCTGAAGAAGGGGCTCCAGAGCCGGAGCCCGAGGTGGTTGAAGCTGAGCCAGAGGCAGAGCCCGAGCCCGAGCCTGAGGTTGCGGAGTTGGAAGCGAATTCATTGGAAGTGGGGGCTGATTCCCTGTCGGTGGAAATGGATTCCCTGGCCGTTGAACTGCCGCCAAAGGATACCACCATAGTTGGCCTGATAACTGCTACCGGGAATGTAAAGGTTTACCGTAAAGATATCCAGGCCAAGACGGATTCTCTGGTATTCTTCCAGTTGGATTCCATAGCTCGTATGTATAACCGTCCGGTGGTCTGGAACGAGGAAGGAGCGCATCAGTATGTGGCGGAGACCATATCCCTGCTCATAGCGGACGAACGCCTGCAACAGGCGGACCTGATGACCGATGCCTTTGTAATAATACGTGAGAATCCCGTAAGCTTTGACCAGATAAAGGCAACGGAGATGATGGCCTATTTTGACACCAGCGCCACACTGAGGCGTTATGACGCCCTTGGAGGCGCATCGGCCATATTCTATCTTGAGGAGAACGGAGACTTTGCAACCGTGAACAAAGTGGAAAGTTCAATGATGTCCGCATATCTGACAGACGGCCAGCTGGACAGGGTTTACTATTTTGACAATCCAAAGAACAACGCATATCCGGTTGTGAAACTCCCCAAGGAAGAGAGGGAACTCAAGGGATTCAACTGGAGGGAAGACGAGCGTCCTACCAGCCGGTATGACATCAGCAACATAGCGTTCAGGGAAACGGAAAGGAATAGATACACATCCATTTCAAGGCCGCGATATGCGGAAACCGGCAGGTATTTCCCTGGTTATATGAACAGCGTTTACCAGGAGATTGCCAGGAGGGATTCCCTTGAGGCCGCTGCCGCTGCGTACAGGCAGTTCCAGGCGGATTCGCTGGAAATGGCCCGCGCAGTGGAGATGGAAGACCTGCAGGATGCAGAGGAACTGGCAAGGCTGGACAGCCTTGCAACTATGCCTCTGGACAGCCTGAAGGCTGGGATCCCCGATATGGCCGGGGATGACGTGGAGCAGGGAGAGATCCCCGATCAGGTCGGGGATGACAACGGGGAAGCCGGGGATGACGGAGAGATCACCGAACAGGTCGGTGATGACGAAGTTGTTGCCGCGGAAGACGGCAAGGAAGTCATCGAGCTGGATGTCAAGTCCCTGAAGGATCTTGAGCGGGAGACCAAGCGGCTGGAGCAGGAGCGTCTGAAGGCGGAGCGGGACGCTGCCCGCGAGGCCCGATGGGCCGAGCTGGACGAGCGCGACGCGGCCAAGGCTGCCCGAAAGGCCGAGAAGGCCGCCGCCAAGGAGCGCGCCCGCAAGCTCAAGATGATCCGCGCCCAGGAAAAGAGAGCGGCCAAGGAGCAGAAGATCCTTGACCGCTACATAAAGCGCTACGAAAAGCAGAAGGCTAGGCGGCAGCGTAAAGACCGATAATGTTCAGCACCACCTTTGCCGCTTTCTCCATATTCTCAAGCGGCAGGAACTCCATCTTTCCGTGGAAATTGAGCCCTCCGGCAAATATGTTGGGGCAGGGCAGACCCATAAATGAAAGGTTTGCGCCGTCCGTACCGCCCCTGATGGGCTGGATCTTTGGCTGAATCCCTTCCATTTCCATAGCCTTGACGGCTTTCTCAACAATGTGGTAGTGCGGCTCCACCTGCTTGCGCATATTGTAGTACTGGTGCCTTACGTTCACCGTTGCGGTGCCCGGGCCGTACTTCTGGTTGATCTTTTCTCCGCATTCCAGTATGAACTGCTTTTTCTGCTCGTATTTGTCAATGTCGTGGTCGCGGATGATGTAGGAGAATGTAGCCTCCTCCACGGTGCCTTCAAAGCCTATGATGTGGAAGAATCCCTCATAGCCCTGGGTATACTCCGGCTTCTGGTCCGCAGGCAGCATATCGTTGAATTCCATTGCAATGCGGATGGCGTTGAGCATCTTGCCCTTGGCGTAGCCAGGGTGCACGTTGCGTCCCTGGATCTTGATAGTAGCGGCTGCGGCGTTGAAGTTCTCGAACTCCAGTTCGCCCACTTCGCCGCCGTCCATCGTGTAGCCGTAGTCTGCATCGAACTTCTCCACATCGAACTTGGCTACGCCCCGGCCTATCTCTTCATCAGGGGTAAAGGCTATCCTTATCTCACCGTGCTTGAATTCAGGGTGTTCAGCAATGTACTGCGCGGCGTCCATTATCTCAGCGACTCCGGCCTTGTCGTCGGCGCCAAGCAGGGTGGTGCCGTCAGTGGTGATTATGGTTTCGCCTACGTGGCTGAGCAGTTCGGGAAACTCCGAAGGCTTGAGCGCAAGGCCCTCGACGCCCTTCAGCGGGATTTCGCCACCGTCATAGCCGCTGATTATCTGCGGCTTGACGTTGGTGCCGGAGGCATCGGGAGAAGTATCTACGTGGGCTATGAATCCAATCTTTGGGACGTCGTGTCCGCAGTTGGAAGGGATCTTTGCCATTACGTATCCGTATTGGTCAAGGGTGGCCTGGATGCCCATCTCCAGCAGCTCCTTGCGGAGCATCTCCAGGAGCACGAACTGCTTGTTTGTGCTAGGCTGGCTGGTGGAGTTCTCGTCGGACTGAGTGTCAACGGCCACGTATCTTAAGAATCTGTCAAGAATCTTTTCCATTATTTCTGAGCTTTAAGTGAAGAGAACAGCATATAAAGGACAATGCCAATGAGCGGGATAATGGCAATAGCCTCGCCGTAGGCGGCGTTCCAGTTATACATAAACCAGTCCACCTTGGCAAACTTGAGGATTGCGCTCACCACGCCCATAAGGGCTCCGCCCGCGATGAATCCGCTGGCAATCAGGGTGCCTTTCTCCTGACGCGCGGCGTTAAGCTCCTTGTCCTGTGAGCGTGTGCTCACATACCAGGAAATGGCTCCGCCAAGCAGCAGAGGCAGGTTGAGGTCAATGGGGATGAACATTCCAAGGCAGAAAGCCAGGGCCGGAACTTTGCAGAAGTTCAGGATGATGGCTATTGCCGCCCCGATCCCGTAGAGCAGCCAGGGAGCGCTTCCACCGTTCATCATAGGCTGGATGACGGCGGCCATTGCGTTGGCCTGAGGTGCTACAAGGGCGTTGTCACCGACAAACCCGTAAGTCTTGTTGAGGATTATCATAACGCCTCCCACGGTGGCGGCGGCAACCACGGTGCCCAGGAACTTCCAGGCTTCCTGCTTTGCAGGGGTGGTTCCAATCCAGTATCCTATCTTGAGGTCAGTGATGAAGCCTCCGGCCATTGAGAGGGCGGTGCAGACAACTCCTCCGATGAGCATTGCCGCAACCATTCCGGCGTTGCCCTTGAGGCCTACTGCCACAAGCACCAGGGCGGTGATGATAAGGGTCATTATGGTCATTCCGCTCACGGGGTTGGTTCCCACAATAGCAATTGCGTTGGCGGCAACCGTAGTGAACAGGAAGGAGATGACTGCAACTATCAGAAGGCCTATCAGGGCCTGCCAGATATTGTTGACAACTCCGCCAAGGCCAAAGAATGCGAACACTGCAAGCAGGGTTATGGCAATTCCAAAGACGACCACCTTCATTGAAAGGTCCTTGTCCGTGCGCTCGGTAACCTCGGCCTTTGCGCCCGGGCGTTTCTTGAACTCGCCCGCGGCAAGGCCTACGGCGGACTTGATCACGCCTGCGGACTTGATGATTCCAATGATTCCCGCAGTGGCTATGCCTCCGATTCCTATATGGCGCGCGTACTCCTTGAAAATCTGGTCCGGAGACATCTGGGAGATGGTCTGTGCTATTCCGGTGCCCATAAGGTCAATGACCTGGCCACCCCAGATGAGGTTCATCAGAGGGATGATGACCAGCCAAACCAGGAAGCTTCCGCAGCAGATCACAAAGGCATATTTAAGACCTACTATATATCCAAGACCCAGCACGGCGGCTCCGGTGTTAAGTTTCAGAACTACCTTTGCCTTGTCCGACACTACCTTTCCCCAGTGCATCACCGTGGTGGTCACGGTCTCGCTCCAGGCTCCGAAGGTTGCCACTATGAAGTCATACAGTCCGCCGATGAGTCCTGCAACAAGCAGCGTCTTTGCGCTCTTGCCGCCGCTCTCGCCGCTTACCAGCACCTGCGTGGTGGCAGTGGCCTCAGGGAACGGATACTGTCCGTGCATTTCCTTTACGAAATACTTCCTGAAAGGGATCAGGAAAAGTATTCCAAGGATACCTCCCAGAAGGGAGGACAGGAACATCTGGTCAAAGTTTACGTCAAGGCCAAGTATGTAAATGGCCGGCAGGGTGAAGATGGCGCCCGCCACTATTACTCCGGAGCAGGCTCCAATGGACTGGATGATCACGTTCTGTCCCAGTCCGTCCTTCTTGCCAAGTGCGCCCGTGATTCCTACCGCCAGGATGGCGATTGGGATTGCGGCCTCGAACACCTGTCCCACTTTGAGTCCCAGGTATGCGGCCGCGGCGGAGAAGATGATCACCATAAGGAGTCCCATAAGGACGGAGTAAACCGTCACTTCCGGGAATTTCTTGTCTGCGGGCAGTATGGGGTTGTACTTCTCGCCTTTTTCCAGGGGCCTGTGGGCGTTCTCCGGCAGGCTCAGGTTTTTCTTGTCTTCCATATTGTCAAAGTTTTATTCCCACTCTATGGTTCCGGTTGGCTTTGGAGTGAGGTCGTAAAGCACCCTGTTCACGCCGGGAACCTCGGAGGTGATTCGTTTGGTGATATGCTGCAGCAGGTCGAACGGAATGTCCTCTACAGTGGCTGTCATAGCGTCGCGGGTGTTCACGGCACGGATTACAACAGGCCAGTCAAAGGAGCGCTTGCCGTCCTTCACTCCCGTGGACTTGAAATCAGGTACAATTGTGAAGTACTGCCAAACCTTGCCCTCCAGGCCGTTCTTTGCGAACTCCTCGCGGAGGATGGCGTCAGACTCGCGCACGGCTGCAAGCCTTTCGCGGGTGATGGCGCCCACGCACCTCACGCCCAGGCCGGGGCCCGGGAACGGCTGACGGAATACCATTCCGTCCGGCAGGCCCAGGGCCTTGCCCACTACCCTCACTTCGTCCTTGAAGAGGAACTTTATAGGTTCTACCAGTTCAAAGTCAAAGTCGTCCGGAAGGCCTCCTACGTTGTGGTGAGCCTTTACTGGGCCGGATTCCAGGATGTCCGGATAGATTGTTCCCTGCGCCAGGAACTTGATTCCTTCCAGCTTGCGGGCCTCTTCTTCGAATACCCTGATGAACTCTCCGCCAATGATCTTGCGTTTTGTCTCAGGATCGGCTACGCCGGCCAGCTTGTCAAGGAAGCGGTCCTGTGCGTCTACATATATAAGGTTGGACTTGAGCTCGTCGCGGAATACGCGCACTACCTGCTCTGCCTCTCCTTTGCGGAGCAGGCCGTGGTTTACGTGGACGGACACCAGCTGCTGGCCTACGGCCTTTATCAGCAATGCCGCCACTACCGACGAGTCAACTCCTCCGGACAGCGCCAGGAGCACTTTTCCGTTTCCTATCTGCGCGCGGAGTTCCTTGATCTGTTCTTCGATGAATTTTTCTGCGAGTGCCTGAGTGGTGATTCTCTCCATTGACTCAGGGCGTTTGGGATTGTTTGCCATATCTGTTAAAATTGATTTCGGTCCTTCTATCTAACAAAAATATAAAAAATATAGTAATAATGCGTCATCTGCCCTGCTGAGATAGGGTGCTGCCTCCGGGGCCCGTGGCCGCCCGTGGCCTCGTGAACGGGAGGGGCCCGCCAGCGTAGCGCAGCGGGAGGGATGGAGCGTAGCGGAAGGCTTCCGGAGGCAGCACCCTATCTCAGCTGACCTTATAATTATAATAGGGCGAGGAGGGGAAAAGCGGGGGATGTGAAAAAAAATAAAAAATTTTAAGAAAAAATTTGCGTAGAAAGAAAAAGTATGTATCTTTGCATCCCCTTTGGAAAAGGGGGCTACAGTTCTTTGAAAATATTGAGAGAGAAAACGAGGTAAAGAAGAAAATTGATTAGTCAACAAAATGGAAGAATTTTCGTTTTAGGGACTACAATTTCAAAGGCAAAAGAGAAAAATTTGAGACAATAGAGTCGCAAATGGTTCACTTAAAAGAATACGAGAAAGAGAATAAGAGCGAACGGAGGATGCCTAGGCTTCTGAAGGCGATGAAGGACGTGGTAAGCTGCGAAAAGCTCCGGGGATCTGCAAACAGGAATTGATCCGGAGATGTCCGAATGGG